>ERZ826396.100-NODE-100-length-125876-cov-10.583790_pt1 | contig 125876 bp, 90 predicted proteins | sample MGYA00519926_ERZ826396 | MGnify/ENA primary metagenome ERZ826396 (study PRJEB31778, sample SAMEA3449230) | human gut metagenome | biome: human gut; feature: human-associated habitat; material: faeces | place: United Kingdom | collected 2010/2012 ... | reverse complement strand
GAGACTTATGCGTGAGGGCTCTCCCGAACGCATTAGTCGCAGTTAGCGATTAGTTTGCTGGAGCGTTGCGCCGGCGAGTGAGTAATACACATTGCCCAAATGCGTCCCTCCTGAAAAACTTTTCACCCTCCCAACACACTAAATAGAAAATTTGCGAAGAAGGAGACACACAATGGCTTTTACCCACCTCCACGTCCACACCGAATACTCCCTGCTGGACGGTTCCAATAAAATAAAAGAATATGTTGCCCGTGTAAAGGAGCTTGGGATGGACAGCGCGGCCATCACAGACCATGGGGTCATGTACGGCGTCATCGATTTTTACCGGGCAGCGAAAGCAGCCGGAATCAATCCGATCCTTGGCTGCGAAGTCTATGTAGCCCCTGGTTCTCGCTTCGACCGCGAGATCGGCAGTGGCGACGACCGTTACTACCATCTGGTACTTCTTGCCGAGAACAATCAGGGCTATCAGAACCTTATGAAAATCGTATCCAAAAGCTTTAAAGAAGGTTTTTATTATAAACCCCGAGTAGACCTGGAGCTTCTCCGGGAATATCACGAAGGCCTCATAGCGCTGAGCGCTTGCCTGGCCGGTGAAGTAGCCCGGTTCCTTAACAGAGGAATGTACCCGGACGCTAAGAAGGCGGCCCTCCGTTATCAGGAAATTTTCGGCGAAGGAAACTTTTTCCTGGAACTCCAGGATCACGGAATCCCGGAACAGCAGAATGTAAACCAGCAGCTTCTGCGTATGCACCAGGAGACTGGAATTGACCTGGTAGCCACTAACGATATTCATTATACCTACAAAGAAGATGCTGATCCTCACGACATTCTTCTGTGTCTCCAGACAGGGAAGAAGCTGTCCGATACAGACCGTATGCGCTACGAAGGCGGTCAGTACTACGTGAAATCCGAGCAGGAAATGGCAGCACTTTTCCCATATGCACTGGAAGCCTTGGAGAACACACATAAAATAGCAGAGCGCTGCCACGTAGAAATTGAATTTGGAGTTACCAAACTGCCAAGATTCGACGTTCCCGATGGCTACACCTCCTGGGAATACTTGAATAAGCTCTGCTTCGAAGGGCTGGAGCGCCTGTACGATCCGGTTACCCCAGAGCTACGGGAGCGACTGGAATACGAGCTGAACACTATCAAAAATATGGGCTATGTTGACTACTTCCTCATTGTGTGGGATTTCATCCATTATGCCCGCAGTAATGGCATTGAAGTAGGTCCCGGACGAGGCTCCGCAGCCGGAAGTATTGTTGCATATACCCTTGGAATCACCTTACTTGATCCAATCAAATATGACCTTCTGTTTGAACGTTTCCTGAATCCGGAGCGAGTATCCATGCCTGATATTGACGTGGATTTCGGATTTGAGCGAAGACAGGAAGTAATCGACTATGTTGTACGGAAATACGGCAAAGACTGTGTGGTTCAGATTGTTACATTCGGTACTTTGGCAGCCCGCGGTGTTATCCGTGATGTAGGCCGTGTCCTCGATATGCCATATGCCCAGGTAGACTCCATTGCGAAAATGGTTCCTGCCAAAATACCGAATGTGAAGCTTGTCACAATCGACAAAGCCATGGAAGTAAACCCGGAACTGAAAAAAGCATACGACGAGCAGCCGGATGTGCATCATCTGATTGACATGGCCAAACGTCTGGAAGGTCTTCCAAGACATACCTCCATGCACGCTGCCGGAGTTGTAATCAGCCAGAAAGACGTCTCCGAGTATGTGCCCCTTTCCCGCGCGCAGGACGGAACCATTGTCACCCAGTTTGTCATGACAACTCTTGAGGAGCTGGGACTTTTGAAAATGGATTTCCTTGGCCTTAGAACCCTGACTGTAATCAACAACGCAGTAAAAAATGTAAAGAAAAATTACGGCATATCCCTTGATATGCAAAAGATAGATTATAATGACCAGAAAGTGCTGGATTCTCTTGGAACAGGTCGTACTGACGGTGTGTTCCAGCTGGAAAGCGGCGGAATGAAAGGATTCATGAAAGAACTGAAGCCACATAGCCTTGAGGATGTAATCGCCGGAATTTCCCTGTACCGCCCAGGCCCTATGGACTTTATTCCCCAGTATATCCGCGGCAAGAACCGTCCAGACACCATCCACTATGATTGTCCTCAGTTGGAGCCAATCCTGAAGGCGACTCACGGTTGTATCGTGTACCAGGAGCAGGTTATGCAGATCGTACAGAGCCTTGCCGGATTTACCCTGGGACGAAGCGATCTTCTCCGCCGGGCCATGTCCAAGAAGAAACTTAACGTTATGGAAAAAGAACGCCAGGCTTTTGTCTATGGAAATGAAGCAGAAGGTGTTCCTGGATGTATTAAGAATGGAATTGACGAGAAAATCGCAAATAAGATTTATGACGAAATGATCGATTTTGCACAGTATGCATTTAACAAATCCCATGCGGCTGCATACGCCTATGTTACGTATCAGACTGCCTTTCTGAAATACTATTATCCGGTAGAATATATGGCTGCGCTGATGACCTCCGTAATCGACAAGCCTACCAAGGTTGCCGAGTATATTCAGGTCTGCCGCCAGATGAACATTCCGATCCTGCCGCCGGACATCAACAAAGGCGAGTATGGCTTTTCCGTATTAGGAGGCTCGATCCTCTATGCGCTTTCCGCAATCAAGAGCGTAGGTCGTCCGGTTATTGAGGCTATTGTTGCAGAGAGAAAAGAACACGGCGAGTACCTTTCCGTGAAGAACTTTATTGAGCGTAATATTGAAGCTGTGAACAAGCGTGCCATTGAGAACTTTATCAAGGCAGGTGCCCTGGATTGTCTGGAAGGAAACCGTCATCAGAAGATGGTTGTTTTTGGTCAGATCGTAGATGACATTTCCCGAAACAAGAAGCAGTCTATGGCAGGGCAGCTCAGTTTATTCGACATTGCCAGCGAAGATGAAAAAAAAGAATTTGAGATCCGTATGCCGAATCTGGAAGAATATGACAAAGAGACGGTTCTGTCCTACGAAAAAGAAGTCCTTGGCATATACCTGAGCGGTCATCCTCTGGATCGCTACCGTAATATGATGGAGAAAATGATTTCCGCAAGAACTATTGATTTCCAGCCGTCAGATGAAGACGACCGTGAAGGCGGTGAACCGGATGAGTCAAAAGTACGGGACAATCAGAAAGTCATCATAGGAGGAATGATCACAGAGAAAAACGTGAAGTATACCAAAACAAACAAAGTGATGGCGTTCCTTACCGTGGAGGATCTGGTTGGAACTGTGGAAGTCATGGTTTTCCCAAGAGATTACGAGAAATGGCAGAATATGATCAATGAGGACGCCAGGGTATTCATCCAGGGACGCGTATCTGCCGAGGATGACAAGGCCAGCAAACTGATCCTGGAAAAGGTACGGCCTTTCTCCGATATTCCGAGAGAACTCTGGATCCAGTTTGAAAGTAAGGATGATTACAGCCAGAAAGAAAAAGGGCTTCTGGAGGATCTACGGAATTCTCAGGGTACAGACACTGTCGTTATTTATCTGAAAGATGTAAAAGCAATGAAAAAACTATCTGCTGCATACCATGTAAATCTGCAGGATGAATGGCTTGCACAGATGAGTAAAAAATATGGTGAAGGCAATGTCCGGGTTGTAGAAAGAGCTCTGAAAACGCTTTAAAGTGAAGAATCAGACAGGTATATGGAAAATTATGGTAAAATCACGTAAAACAGAGTGTAATTTCGGCAATTACTTAAGGAAAGAGTCTTGAAAAACCTTTGAAAATGCTATAAACTAATGCTGAATATGTGTATAGAAAAACGAGGGCGTTTCCACTGAAAATGGAGACACAGCTCCCGACGATTCATAAGATGGAGGAGATTATTATGGCAGAAAACAAAGTTAAGACCATTGGTGTCCTTACCAGCGGCGGTGACGCTCCTGGAATGAACGCTGCAATCCGTGCAGTTGTAAGACGTGGACTTTCCAGCGGACTTAAAGTAAAAGGTATCCAGAAGGGCTATAACGGCCTTTTAAACGAAGAGATCATCGACATGACAGCAAGAGATGTATCCGACACCATCGAGCGTGGTGGTACAATTCTTTACACAGCAAGATGTGCTGAGTTCCGTACACCGGAAGGACAGCAGCGTGGTGCAGAGATCTGCCGCAAGCACGGTATTGACGGACTTGTTGTAATCGGTGGAGACGGTTCCTTTGCTGGAGCCCAGAAGCTTGCCAACCTTGGAATCAACACAATCGGAATTCCAGGAACCATCGACCTTGACATTGCATGTACAGAGTACACCATCGGTTTTGATACCGCTGTAAATACTGCTATGGAAGCAATCGATAAGGTTCGTGATACTTCTACTTCCCATGAGAGATGCAGTATCATCGAGGTTATGGGACGTGGAGCCGGCTGGCTTGCACTGTGGTGCGGTATTGCCAACGGAGCAGAGGATGTTCTGATCCCTGAGAAGTATGACTATGATGAGCAGAAGCTGATCAATAACATTATTGAGAGCCGTAAGATGGGTAAGAAACACCACATCATCATCAATGCAGAGGGTATCGGTCATTCACAGGCTATGGCAACTCGTATCGAGGCCGCTACAGGAATCGAGACACGTGCTACTATCCTTGGTCACATGCAGCGTGGTGGAAGCCCGACATGTAAGGACCGTGTATATGCATCCATGATGGGTGCTATGGCAGTAGACCTTCTTCTGGAAGGCAAGAAGAGCCGTGTTGTTGGATATCGTCATGGTGATTTCGTTGATTTCGATATCAATGAAGCTCTTGCAATGGAGAAGAGCGTAACTCCATATATGTGGGAGGTTTGTGAGTCCCTTTCTCATAACTATAGGAAATAACAGTGATAATACGGTTCGCTTGTCTCAGGGCATATCTCCGATTGGGTTTTGCAGTCTGTGATACACGTTTTGCGGGAATGTTTTTTAAACACGCTCTGGCGGCAGGTGAACCGTAATTATAAAAGAGTCATTGTTCCTGACATTCTGCAGCAGAGTATTTTGCGAAAGATGTTGAGGGGCAGTGTCATAAAGGAATCTTATGTTCATTCAAAAACTGCAATATAAATTGCATAAACTGAATACGGCACAGATCATTACCCTCAGCTTTGCGGGGGTAATTTTTGTAGGAGGATTAATTTTGTGGCTGCCTTTCTGTACGGCAGCAGGCCAGACCACTTCGTTCTCTGATGCTATGTTTACAGCCACCACCTGTGTATGTGTAACCGGTCTTGTGACTGTGACCACAGCCACTCACTGGAGCCTGATCGGCAAGCTGGTGATCCTTTTGTTGATCCAGATTGGCGGCATTGGTCTGATCGCTCTTGCCAGCATTATTTTTATTTCCCTGAATAAGAAGATCAGTCTGAAGAATCGTAGAATGATCCAGGAATCCTATAATCTGGAGCAGATGTCCGGTCTGGTAACAGTGGTGAGAAAAGTGGTTCTCTGCGTATTTGCAGCGGAAGGAATCGGAGCCGTTGGCTATGCATTCTGCTTTGTACCGGAGTTTGGCTTGGTGAAAGGCCTTGGACAGGCTGTTTTTACAGCAGTTTCAGCCTTTTGCAACGCAGGGATCGATCTCTTGGGAGAGAACAGTCTGGCAGACTATGTAACCAATCCTCTGGTGAATGTGACAACGATGGGATTGATTATTGCTTCGGGACTTGGCTTTAACGTATGGTGGGATCTTGGAAAAAGAATAAAGCTGGTTTTTCAGAAGAAGCTTTCTCCTGGCAGATTATTCCGGACCCTTCGTCTGCAGAGCAAGCTGGTTTTGACTACAACCGGGATTTTGCTCCTTGGTGGGACAATCTGTATTTTACTGTTTGAGTATAAGAACCCGGACACACTGGGAAGTCTGTCCTTTGGACAGAAGCTGATGGCAGCGGCATTTCAGTCTGTGACCACAAGAACAGCAGGTTTTTTTACAGTTGATCAGGGGGCGCTGACCAGCGGAAGTGTAATGATCTGTCTGTTTCTTATGGTGGTTGGAGGTTCTCCTATGGGGACTGCCGGCGGAGTGAAGACGACTACACTTGCAGTGCTTGTGCTGAGTATTATTGCCAACCTTCGGGGAAAAAAGGATGTAGAGGTTTATGGGAGAAAGATTCGCAGCAGTTATATCCGTTCTGCACAGGTAGTTGTGGGAATGGCGGTTAGTGTGCTGCTTATTTCCGTGCTGGGGATTTTTGCAGTTATGCCGGAAGCCCCCTTTGTGGACGTGCTGTATGAGCTTACCTCTGCAGTTGGAACCGTAGGTCTTTCCAGAGGACTGACCGCTGTTCTGAATACACCGGCCAAATGGATCGTTATTTTTACCATGTATCTTGGAAGAATCGGTCCTCTGACACTAGGCGCAGCAGTTGTATCCCGTGCGCAGAAGCGCACCAAGGATGTACATCTGGCAGAAGAGAATATTATGATAGGATAGGAGATGGCGTCTGTGGACGACATTATCCCGCATGGAAGTCCGTTGCTTTCATAGCAGATTTTAAAGGAGATTAGAATGAGCGGAAAATCCTTTGCAGTCATTGGATTGGGGCAGTTTGGAATGACCCTGGCAAAAGAGCTTGCGAATGCAGATTATGATGTTTTGGCAATTGATGATAAAGATGAAAATATTCAGGAAATTGCAGATACTGTCACTTATGCAGTTCGTGCAGATGTGCGCGAGCCTGGAATTCTGAAATCCCTGGGTGTGCAGAATGTAGACGTTGCGATTATTGCGGTTGCAGAAAATATGGAAGCCAGTATTACAGCTACCATGCAGGTGAAGGACCTGGGCGTCCCGCTTGTTCTGGCGAAGGCAATGAATTCCCTTCATGGCCGGATTCTGGAAAAAATTGGTGCTGATCAGGTAATATATCCGGAGCGTTCCATGGGAATCCGCGTTGCCCGTAATTTTACAGCCAGTGGATTTGAGGATGTGTTTGAGCTTTCTACGGAGTTCAGTATGGCAGAATTCCGGATTCCGGATGAATGGGTGGGAAAAAGTCTTTCAGAGATCAGGCTTCGTGAACAGCATCATATAAATATGGTTGCAGTGAAGCATGGAGATTCTGTAAATGTAAATCTGAATCCTGCAGAGAAGCTGGAAGCGGGTTGTATTCTGGTCGCGGTAGGAAAGAATGAGGATTTGAATAAATTCCGAAAGCCGTTGTAACAGGGAGGATAATTTATGATAACCAGTGCAAATAATACACAGGTAAAAAATATCATACAGTTAAACCAGAAGGCCAAGGCCCGCAGGGAACAGGGCTTATTTGTGGCTGAGGGACGGAAAATGTTCGGGGAAGCTCCAAAGGACTGGATTTCCAGGGTTTATGTGACAGAATCCCTGACAGCAGATGAGTTCCTGATGAAGCAGGTCATGGAGCTTCCGGAAGAAAAAAGAGAAATCGTGGCAGATAATGTTTTTCGCCAGATGTGTGATACCAGGACTCCACAGGGAATTCTTACAGTTCTGAAGAAACCGGTGTGGACTGTGGAAGATATTTTAAAAGGAGAAGCTCCTTTGGTAATGGTTCTTGAGGATCTTCAGGATCCGGGAAATGCAGGGACTATTTTCCGAACAGGTGAGGGCGCTGGTGTTTCCGGTGTTTTTCTTACGAAAACCTGCGTAGACATTACCAATCCAAAGGTCATCCGCTCAACAATGGGATCTGTTTACAGAATGCCTTTCCTATATGTGGAGGATGTGGTATCATTAAAAGCAGAACTGGAGCAAAAAGGTATCCGTACCTTTGCAGCCCACCTGAAAGGAAAGAATTCCTATGATCAGGAGAATTATCAAGGCGGCACAGCATTTCTTATTGGAAATGAAGGAAACGGGCTGACGGAAGAGGCAGCAGAAGCTGCCGATTGTCTCATCCGGATCCCCATGTGCGGCAAGGTGGAGTCCTTGAATGCAGCTATGGCTGCAGGAATTTTGATGTATGAGGCTGCTAGGCAGAGACGGTAGGATTAGCTGATCTGGAATCTGTCTGCTGAAGTATATCTGATGACGTATGGCAGATTTTGACAATCGCTTATCTTGAAAGGGGGAGTCTTATGGAACCAATTATCTGGCTGGGAATCCTGGCGGTGCTTCTGGTTATTGAGGGGCTTACCACGGCACTTACCACCATCTGGTTTGCAGGAGGCGCACTTGTTGCCGCTATTGCAGCCGGCATTGGAATGGGAATCGTGCCGCAGCTTCTTCTGTTTTTCTGTGTTTCACTGGTGCTGCTGTTTTTTACAAGACCGGCAGCTCTGAAGCTTATGAGAAAAGACACAGAGAAAACAAATGTGGAAGGTCTTCTTGGAAAAAAGGCTGTCGTGATCCAGAAGATCAATAATCTGGCCCAGACAGGTCAGGTCCGCATCAATGACATTGAATGGATGGCCCGGACATCCGATGACAGCGTAACAATTCCGGTTGATACTGTAGTAATCATAAAAGCAGTCCACGGTGTTAAATTGATCGTGGAGCCAAAGGAGGCGTAATATGGGAAGTATCTTATTTTTGCTGATCGTCATCATTCTGGTGCTGTGGATCCTGGCATCCTGCATCCGCATCGTACCCCAGGCATATGCGATCGTACTTGAGCGCTTAGGTGCTTATCAGGCAACATGGGGAACCGGCGTACACTTCAAACTTCCATTTGTAGAGCGTGTGGCAAGAAAAGTCAATCTGAAAGAGCAGGTTGTAGATTTCCCACCACAGCCGGTTATCACAAAAGATAACGTAACTATGCAGATTGACACTGTTGTATTTTTCCAGATCACAGACCCGAAGCTGTACGCATACGGCGTTGAGAATCCGATTATGGCTATCGAGAATCTTTCCGCGACTACATTGCGTAACATTATCGGTGATATGGAACTGGATGAAACCCTGACCTCCCGTGAGGTGATCAATACCAAGATGCGTGCTTCCCTTGACGTGGCAACTGATCCATGGGGAATCAAGGTAAACCGTGTAGAGCTTAAAAATATCATTCCTCCGGCTGCTATTCAGGAAGCCATGGAGAAACAGATGAAGGCAGAGCGTGAGAGACGTGAGGCAATCCTGATCGCAGAAGGTGAGAAGAAATCCACCATCCTTGTTGCAGAGGGTAAAAAAGAATCTGCAATTCTTGATGCCGAAGCTGAGAAGCAGGCGGCTATCCTTCGCGCGGAAGCGCAGAAAGAGCGCATGATCAAAGAGGCAGAAGGTCAGGCAGAGGCAGTTCTGAAGGTTCAGAAGGCGAATGCAGAAGGTCTTCGTATGATCAAGGAGGCAGGTGCGGACAATGCTGTTCTTACTCTGAAGAGCTTCGAAGCTCTTGCGAAAGTGGCAGACGGCAAATCTACCAAGATCATTATCCCGTCAGAGATCCAGAATCTGGCAGGACTGGCAGCTTCTTTGAAGGAAGTTGTTGTGGATGAGAAGGATAAAGAAAAGTAAGAGGAAGATAGAGGAGGATTATTATGAACTTAAAAGGCAGAAATTTTTTGACCCTGAAAGACTTTACACCAGAGGAAATTCTGTATCTTCTTGATTTATCCGCTGAGTTAAAGGCAAAGAAAAAAGCCGGTGAGCTTACCGAGTATTACAAGGGCAAAAATATTGCCCTGATCTTTGAGAAAACCAGCACCAGAACACGTTGTTCCTTCGAGGTGGCAGCCCATGATCTGGGAATGGGAAGCACCTATCTGGATCCAACTGGCTCCCAGATCGGCAAGAAAGAGAGCATTGCAGATACTGCAAGAGTTCTTGGAAGAATGTATGATGGTATCGAGTACCGTGGATTTGGTCAGGAAATTGTAGAAGATCTTGCAAAATATGCAGGAGTTCCGGTTTGGAACGGTCTGACAAACGAATATCATCCAACACAGATGTTAGCAGATATGCTTACCATCCGTGAGCATTTCGGATATCTGAAAGGAATCAAGCTGGTTTACATGGGCGATGCCCGTTACAACATGGGTAACTCCCTAATGGTAGCCTGCTCCAAGCTTGGTATGCATTTCGTAGCCTGCACAAGTAAGAAATATTTCCCAAATGAGGAGCTGGTTGCTCAGTGCAAAGAGTACGCTGCAGAGTCCGGCGCAACCATTACTCTTACAGAGGATGTAGAGGCTGGAACGAAGGACGCAGACGTTATTTACACAGATGTATGGGTATCCATGGGTGAGCCGGATGCAGTATGGGAAGAGAGAATCCATGATCTGACACCATACAAGGTAACCTCTGCAGTTATGAAGAATGCAGGGGAGAAAGCAATTTTCCTTCACTGTCTGCCGGCATTCCATGATCTTAAGACAAAGATTGGCAAAGAGATGGGCGAGCGCTTCAATCTGACAGATATGGAAGTAACAGACGAAGTATTCGAGTCTCCGGCTTCTAAGGTATTTGATGAGGCTGAGAACCGTATGCATACCATTAAAGCGGTTATGGTTGCTACACTGGGAGAGCCTGAGAATAAATAATTCGGCTTCCAGATAACAATGAATTAATGAATTCCGATTGTTTCTACGTTCTTATGTACTACTTTTTATCCTCTGGATAAGATGTATCATTTATTCAAAGAACCTGGACGATTGGGAGTTATAGAAAGGGTATCTGAAATGATTTCCGAAAAAGAATCATATGAAGAAATTGGCACGGGCAGTATCTATAACGAAACCACAATTGCAGATCAGATACATACAAAATGGGCGGGCAAAACCGTCCATTTTGCAAGAGAAACAGATTCTACCAATTTGTGGATCAAGCGTCTGGCGAAGGAAGGCGCATCAGAGGGAACTCTTGCACTGGCAGAATTTCAGTCAGCAGGAAGAGGAAGACTTGGCAGATCCTGGGAGGTACCAGAGGGTACGTCGGTTATGATGAGCATTCTTCTCAGACCGAAATTTGAACCTCAGTATGCACCAACCCTTACCCTTGTAATGGGTATGGCTGTGGCGAAAGCAGTGAAGAATCTTGGATTTGACGTAAGTATCAAATGGCCCAATGATGTGGTAGTTTCCCACAAAAAAATATGCGGAATCCTTACCGAAATGGGGGTTCGCGATGGAAAAATTGACTATGCAGTCATCGGAGTGGGAATTAATGTAAATATCAGAGAGTTTCCGGAGGAGATGGCAGACAAGGCTACATCCCTTTATCTGGAGAGCGGCAAGGAATTTGACAGAAGCCAGATTCCCGGGCTTGTGATGGAAGCTTTTGAGGAATACTATGAAAAATTTGCAGCGGCCTGTGACCTCAGTGGGCTGAAAGAGGAATATGAAAGTATTCTTGCTAATTACAATCAGCCGGTGCGTGTGCTGGCGAAAGAGCCGTACGAGGGCGTGGCCAGAGGGATTACAGATGGCGGAGAGCTGTTGGTAGAGAAAACTGATGGAACGATTGTAGCTGTCAGCGCCGGTGAGGTTTCGGTTCGCGGGCTGTATAGCTATGTGTAAGGCTATTGTTTAGGCACATTTTCGCAAATGATATTCCCCACTGATTGCGATAATCCTACAGTGAATGGGGCATATCACTTGCGAAAATGTTGTTGACACAGATGAAAACAGAAAGGTGGGACTTAATTGTATCAGGAGAATGTAGTGCTTTGCGGCGCAAGCGCCTATGAACAGAAATATTACTTTAATAAAGACTTTGATTCTCTGCCTGATCATGTGAAGAAGGAACTGCAGATCATGTGTGTTCTTTTCACAGAAGAGATTGGAGGAATTTTCACACTGGAATTTGATGATCACGGAAACCTGCAGTTTAAAACAGAGGCTACGGAAGCTGATGGATTTTATGATGATATTGGCGGTGCACTGAAGATTAAAAAGCTGCGTGTGGAGAAAGAGGAGCTTCTGGAATCTCTGGAAATGTATTATCGTGTGTTCTTCCTTGGGGAAGATGTGGATAAAGAGAAGACAGAAGAGTAAGCTGTGTGGATAAACTGATAAACAGGGAAAATAGCAGCTCATCAGATGTGACATTTGAGTTCACGAAGCGAGTAATTGTTGAAAGGATTGAATAGTTACACATCAAATATGAAAGTAATTAAGGTGATATGAGTAGTAATTTAGATTCTAAGTTGAGATATGAGCTTCCAAAGGAGATGAAGTGGAAAATCGGAACTGTGGAGATCCCTAACCGGTTCGTCCTGGCACCAATGGCGGGCGTTACCGACCTGGCTTTTCGCAGGCTTTGCAAGGAGCAGGGCGCTGGGCTTCTCTGCATGGAGATGATCAGTGCCAAGGCTATTTCCTATAAGAACAAAAATACCAGGGCGCTGATGGAAATCGACCCGGTGGAGCATCCTATTTCCATGCAGCTCTTTGGAAGTGAGCCAGAGCTGATGACGGAGGTGGCGAAGGAAATCGAGGAGGAGCCTTTTGACATTCTGGATATCAATATGGGATGCCCAGTGCCGAAGGTGGTAAATAACGGTGAAGGTTCAGCTCTTTTGAAAAATCCGGATCTGATTGTGAAGATTGTGAAAAGCATTTCTTCTGCCATTCAGAAGCCATTGACAGTGAAAGTTCGTATCGGTTTTGAGAATGAGCCGGTGGATATTGTGGAGATTGCAAAGCGCGTGGAGGATGCCGGGGCAGCAGCTATTGCAGTTCATGGACGGACACGGCAGCAGTATTATTCCGGGATAGCAGACTGGGAGACCATTGCCAGGGTTAAAGAAGCAGTTTCCATTCCGGTGATTGGAAATGGGGATGTGGATTCGCCGAAAAAGGCGGAGAAACTTTTTCGGCAGACCGGATGTGATGCGGTGATGATCGGGCGTGCTGTGGAAGGAAATCCATGGATATTTCGGGAGATGAATCACTATTTTGCAACAGGGGAAGAGCTGGCAAGACCTTCTCTGGCAGAGGTGAAAGCGATGATTCTGAAGCATGCGCGGGCTCAGATTGAAATGAAGGGTGAATTCATCGGAATCCGGGAGATGCGCAAGCATGTGGCATGGTATACAGCAGGGATGCCCCACAGTGCAGGGCTTCGCAGGGAGTCCAATAATATTGAGAGTTATGCGGATCTGGAGAAGCTGCTGGAGAGATTATAATTATGTTCAGTGGATCCGATTCTGCAAAAAATCATTTCAAATGTAGTGTTGACCAGATGAGTGGAAAACCGCTGTATGGTGATAAAAAGATAATAATCAGACGTATGAGGGTCAGGAGGTTTGGGCTGGGAAGGCTGGAACTTGCTGACTTTTTCTATAGTTGAAAGGGAAAGATTATGGATAAATTACTGAAATATAATGGTGTGCAGGAAGCACTAAAATTTTTGCGCGAAGATGATGAAAGAACTTTGCAGGAGCACCTGGAAATGTGCCAGATTCCTGCGCCTTCCTATGAAGAAGGGGAGAAAGCGGAATATGTCCGAAAGAAGATGGTGGATGCCGGTCTTTCAGATGTGCACGTTGATGAGGTGGGAAATGTGCTGGGAACCTGGAAAGGGACTGGGAATGGACCGCGAATCATGGTTGCGGGACATACAGACACTGTTTTCCAAAGGGAGACAGACCTTACTTTGAAGAAAGAAGGCGAACGCTACAGCTGTCCGGGAATCGGAGACGATACCAGGGCGGTAGCGGAGCTTCTCAGTCTTGCAAGAGCAATGAATGCTGCAGGAATTCGCGGCGAGGGAGATATTGTGTTCTGTGCGAATGTGTGTGAAGAAGGGCTCGGCGACCTGAGGGGAATTAAGCATGTGTTTAAGAATATGGCAAATACAGAAGGACACTACGACGGTTTCGTCTCCATCGATGATAAAAATACCTCCGGAATCATCTACCAGGCAGTAGGCAGCGAACGCTATCTGGTAACTTTCCACGGAACCGGCGGACACAGCTTCACCGGCTTCGGAATTCCCAACCCGATTCACGCAATGGGAAGGGCTATTGCGAAAATCAGCGATTTCCAGACACCAAAGAATCCGAAAACTACTTTTAGTGTAGGCGTAGTAAACGGCGGCACGTCTGTAAATGTAATCGCGGCAGAGTGTTCTATGCTGGTGGATATGCGCTCTGTGGATGCAGGGGAACTTGAGAAATTATCTGCAAAACTCCACCAGGCAATAGAAGAAGCCGTGAATGAGGAAAACGCCCGCTGGGGATATGGAACTTTAAGTTCTGAGAGTACAGGAACCTTTGACGACAATAATATGACGGCGAAAAGCAGTGTGGGAGATACAGCTGGTGCAGTGCCAGTGAATGCTGATAATGGAGACAGGGAAATCTCAGCAGAAGATGACCGCATTATAGTCACCTTCGAACAAAAGGGCAGGCGCCCCGCTGGTACCCAGGACAAATCCTGCCAGATTGTCCAGGCTGCAAATGCTGCAAATCAGGCCATAGGCATGGAAACCCTGTACATCGGTGCTGCCAGCACAGACGCCAACATCCCCATCAGTCTTGGAATCCCTGCCATCACCGTGGGCTGGGGAGGAAAAGGCGGTGGAGAGCATACCATCCACGAATGGTACGAACCTGTAGAATCCTGGAAAGGACCACAGCGTGACTTGCTTTTGCTGTTGGCGTTATCGGGCTATGAAAATATACGAGAGTATCAGCTTCCACGCATAAATCCGAAAGGAAAATAAAAAAACATCCCCCGGAAAGAATAGTCCCAATAAACGGACATTTCCTTTCCGGGGGATGTTGTATTAATTGAACTAGTTCTGATGTTTTTTACGAAGAATTACATAAATCAGGATCAAAGTAAACAGCACAAACAAAATGGAGCAGGACAGTACATAATTCAATGCTGCGCCCATAATTCCCAACTGCTGCACCAGGATCCGGGCAGCTGCGATGGTAATAACTGCGGTGATGGAATAAACTGGAAGCAGGCATTTTCCCCAGCGGATAGCGATAAGGATATTGTAGATCATGTAGACTTCCGCGCTGATTCCACCGCCGATAAGTAAAACTACGAAATGCAGCTTATATGGGGAAAGATCTACACCGTAAATAATCTCCAGCAATGTTCGACCGATGAGATGCCCTCCGGCCACAACAGCCACACAGCAGACAAGGATGATGCCAATGATCCGCAGTATGTACAGTGTGAACTTTTTCACATTATTTTCCCACCATAATTCTGCGATGGTGGTGATGGTAGGCTTAAACACGAACTCGCACATCAGCGAAATCACAAAAGAAGGCATAAACAGAATGCTATAGTAAGTCTGATATTCATCTGTCATAACGCCAGCCATTGCGTATTTTGGAATGTTGTAGAGCAGCAGGGAAAGAAAAGTACCGATAAACATAGGGGTACAGGTTCGAAGTAACTCCCACACATGAGACATCTGAAGCTTGCGTCCATCCTCTTCATGACCAACGTATTTTCTGGTCATCTGTGAGTTAATGATAAGACACAGAATAAGGGAGGTTGTAGAAGTAGCAACACAGGTGCAGTACAGGTTCTTGGTGATAATAAGCATAGCGGTGAAAAAAACTGCGGAATACAGATTTCTCGCCGCCAGCATTTTTCCCATCTGCTCAACATGGTACTTTTGCTGAAGATTTCCGTGGAAAACATCCTCCACCGCATCAATCATCTTCATCATAATAATAAAAGTGCTGATGATAATATATTCGCCTTTGAAGCTGAAGGAACTGTAAATAATTCCAAACAGCATCATCAGTGCACAGGTGATAATGCGGGAAACCTTATACTCGGAAAAAATATATTTGTGCTCCAGATCCGTGGCCTGATAGGTGCGGACACCATAGCGTCCCACCTGCAGAAGCAGCTGTGCAGTAGCGTAGCTTAAGGAATAAAACCCTGCCAGCTGTGCGCCACACACACGAGTTACCACCAGGAGATACAAAAAGGAGGAGCCTGAGTAACAGGTACTTCCGATCATATTCCATAAAAAGGCTTTTTTTACATTTTTTTCTTTATTCATTTGCTAAAAATCTCCATTTATTGGTAATCGCTGCTTAATCCTCAGATGTCATCTGGCGCAGCTGTTCCATAGAGTGCTCACGGAAGCGGGCAATCTGCTCATTTGCATAAGTAAAATCAATTTCTTCGGTAAGCTTCTCGTAAGAAACATCATCCATAGTTCTATCGGTAAGCTTCACCAGATTAAGAAGCTGCTGAACACGGCGGTTCATGTGATGACCGTTTACCTTGGCGAAGAATTTGCGGTTAAAAATAAGGGCAAAAACAACACCATGGAAAGAATCAGAAACTACATATTCTGCATTTTTGAAAAGTCCCATCCACTCTGCAGGACCAACTGTGATCTTGCAGTCACATTTCAGAAGTCCGACTAATGGGAAAGGAATGTATACAATACGGTAGCCGGTCTTATTGTGGAGTCGGCGGGCGAAGTCTACGATTTCTTTGTTAATTCCCAGCTGGTAAACCAGAATGTATTTTTCTTTATATTTTGGCTCAACCAGAAGCTTATCCCACTCTTCCGCAGTGAGAAGAAGGGTAGGATCGCAGACCACTTCAGGACGCTTCTCTGTGAGATTCTCTACAATGTCAGCCCCATAGTCTTCACGAACCAGAATTTCATCAAAATCGGAAAGCAGTTCTTTATATTTCTGCTGGTATTCTTCCGGCGGAAGATTTTCACCGATACTTGCAGCATAGCTGCATTTCTTTTTCCCCTCTTTTACAAAATCAAGGAAATAGGTGGTATCAAAATTGGTAAGCTTGTAATCCCAGATCTGGTCGCTTCCAGCAATATAAATATCGTATTTGCCAGCTACCGGCTGCATTTTACCCTGAGTGACAGGCTGGCTGTAGCGCATGTGTCTGCGGAATCTGTTGCATTTGAAACGGCGGGGAATGTAGCAGATATGGCCGATTGTCCCGTAAATATAGTTAAAAAGTCCTTTCTTTTTCAGGTTTACAAGGCGGAAAGGATTGCTGATATAGTCGCAGCGGTAATCAATAATTTCCGGCTGGGTGCCGATTTCCTGCAGCTTTTTCTGAAGCGCGTAGCTCTGTAGGATGGCACCGTAATTGTCGTAGTTATGGAAGGTAATCACACCTACTCGTTTTTTCTGCATAAAGTCCTCCTGGCTAATATAAGGTAGATATAATATAACACATAAACGAGAAAATAAACAGTTTTTGCAGGTGGATTTATCAATTAATTCCAAAGTGTTTATGGAAGTTAAAGTTGAAATTGTTAAGGAGTACGCTATAATAGAGATAATGAAATTTACCTGAGAAAGTGGAGGCGAAAAGATGGCGGGATATTTAATCGCAGAAACTACCCGTGAGGAGCGGGAGAAGATTGTTGCAGAATCCCTTGGAAATATTGAGGCGAACTGCGACGGTTGTATGGCAGGGCTGGCTGAGATGTATCAGGAATACATTGATGGGAAGAAAGAGCTTCGCCAGATCAATATGGAATTTAACGCAAGATACGTAAAAAGCGAGGACATGCCGGTGAGAAGCCGGTGCCCGGAGTCCTTTTGCTAATAGAAATCAAAGAGGGCACCAAACTGAAATATGAATTGAGGCAGTACGAAGTAACAGAATAAAGAAGCAGTAAGAGCAGAAGTTTTCAGTACATGTAACGAAAACTTCTGCCTTTTTTTTACCAAATGTTAATAGTTCTTTTTTTATTCTGGTGTTATTATGTAAAAAAGTCGTATTATAATTAATATGGAAATAAAAGGCTATTGCTAATTATGTCTGCAATAAATACGTTCTAGAATTATTTTAGTTATGGAGAAAAGTATATGGAAAAAAACGTATTAAAGGTTCGCATGCTTGGAACCTTTTCGTTGGAATATAAGGGAAAAGAACTGGTACTGGATCGAAATAAAGCATCGAAGACTACACAGCTTTTTCAGCTGCTTATGTTTCATACCGAAGACGGCGGAATTTCCAAAGCTGCTATGATAGATGCCCTTTATGGAAGAGTTGAGGTGGAGAATAAGAACGGAAGCCTGAACAACACCATTTTCAGACTTCGTAAACAGCTGAAGGATATTGGACTTCCAGATAGCAAATACATAAATATCCAGTCCGGAATGTGCTGTTGGGACGGAAATATTGAAGTTCAGGTTGATGTAAATGAGTTCCGGAAACTGATAGAGAAAGAAAAAAAGGAGAAACGGGAAGAGGACAAGCTCCATCTCTGGATGCAGGCCTGGAAAATTTATAAAGGTGAATTTCTCCCGGATATGATCGGGGAGCAATGGGTCGCTGTGGAGAATGTCCGGTGCAGAGATGAGTACTTCCGTGTTACAGAGGAGCTGTGCCGCTGGCTGAAGGGGCATGAACGGTATGAAGATCTGCATAAAGTGGCGCACAGAGCCGCCGAAATTTATCCCTTTGACGAGTGGCAGGTCTGGGAAATCGACAGCCTGATCGGAATGTCACGATATAAGGAAGGCCTTGAAGTTTACCAAAACACCGAAAAGCTTTTATTCGATGAAATGGGAGTGGCCCCTTCGGAGAGATTGTTAAAGCGTTTCAAGCTGATGGGAGAACGGACTTCACAGGCAGCAGGTGCCCTTAGCGATATCAAGGAAAGACTTCGGGAAAAGGAGGCTGCAGTAGGAGCATATTTCTGTCCGTTTCCCAGCTTTGTTGACATCTATCATGTATTCAGCCGTATGGTGGAGCGCTCTGGTTTATCCGTGTTTGTTATGCTTTGCACACTGGACTATAAGGCGGATCATGTTTCGGAGGAGAAGGAACGTGAAAAGTCCGAACTTCTCAGACAGGCCATCCAGTCATCCATACGAAAAGGTGATTTTTACACCAGATACAATGTCCGGCAGTATATTGTCATGCTGATCGAAATCAGCCAGGAGAACTGCCCCATCGTTTCCAAACGAATTGCAAAAAAATTCAATAAGCTCTCTGGCGATAAGAAATTCACTCAGGTTGATTTCTATGTGGCATCCATTGGAGAGATGTGTGAAATGGAGGGATAAATTATGGTCTACGATGTGATTTGTGATGAGTATGAACTCATTTGCTCCTGATTTAGGGAAAAGACTTGAAAAATGCTAAAAATGCCATAGGAAATCGCTCGTTTTTGCAACTCTTTCGGAAAATGAAAGAGTTGGAGAAAGAGGCAAAGTGATAGAATATATTTAAAAATCATATACTATCTATCATGCAACCGAAAATAATTCCCGATTCGGTTAAAATAAATCTACATATCCAAAGAAAGGAATGAGACATTATGAAAAAGAATGGGTATTTAAGAAGATTTCTGGCACTGTTTCTCGCTCTCGTGATGATCATGGCTGATTCATCTGTGACGACGTTTGCGGCGACGGTGGGAAGGGTGAAGCAGAAGAGTGCGGCCGCGGAGACGGAAAATCAGCAGACGGTATATACCTATGAGGATTCTAAGGTAACGGTAACTGCAACGTTGGAAAATGCCGATGCAGTACCGGACAACGCCAAATTTGTTGTCACAAAAATGAATAAAGCAGATCATCAGGATGGTTATGCGTATGCAGAACAGAAACTGAAAGAATATGAAGAGTTAGAGAATGTTCTGTATGATAGTTATCTGATTTATGATATGCATTTTGAAGATGAGAACGGAAACGAAATCGAGCCAGCAGAAAGTCAGGTTTCCGTAAACATTTCTTATAAAAAGGCTCAGAAATTATCAAATGAAACAACAGAAGACAGTGTACAGGTATTACATTTGGATGAAAACCTGGATCAGTTGGAAGATGTAACGGATAATGTTGAACTGAATAAAAAAGGAAAAATTAAGGAAGTAACATTAACAACGGATAGTTTTAGTACTTTTATTATCGCAGATCAAGGTCTGAGTAGTTTTAAGCTGAGATTACAGTTTGTGGATTCGCAGGGAAACGTTGCAACAAGTCAGAATGGTACATACTATGCGAAGATTGAAAAAGATGGATTACATCAGTTTAAAAAAATAACTGTAGAAAATGGAATTGGCGAGGCAACATTTGATGCGCTGTATGATAATAATGGTAATCGACAGAAGAGCATAGAAACTGGTGAATATAAAGCAGTGCTTGCAATTGCTCGTCCAGATCAAAATCCAAACGTAGAAGGTCAGAAACAAAATAATTGGGATACAAATAACGCTTTGTCAGAAGTCGATAATGGCCAGACATTTGATTATCAGTTTACAATTGCAATTAATGACAGATACACAGTAGACTCTTCACATGACACAGTTGTTATTAATGCAACTCAGATGGGAAATAATTCTATTTCTTATGCTGATATAAAAGATGGCTTGAAAGATGCAAGCCAATTTATGGTTGTTGCGAATTATTTCGAGCAATCCATGCATTTTGAGGGAAATTTTGCTGTAGATAAATTTAAAGGAAATGGAAACCCGGTTGGAGCACAGGGAACTGAAAAGAAAATTAATCTTACAATTAATATTGAAAAATCAGTTAATCCGGCAGCTGCAAAAACTTTTAACTTTAGAATAGTTGATGCAAACAAGAATAAAGTCGCAGATGTAACCATTACAACTGATGCTAACGGAGTTGGCTCTACCTCGTATACAATTAAGGATGCAAAAAGTGCATATGAAGTATATGAATTAGATGAAAAAGGAAATATTCTTGAAGATGGAGGAAAAATAGGAGACTATACAGTTTCTTATGATTATTCAGAAGGTTTAAAAGGCTTAATGAACTATGATACAACTTCATTTGCGAAAGTGATTGAAGGGGTTACAAGTTTAACTGCAAATAGCTCAAACAATTTATTTGTAACAACGTCAGAGGTGACGACCGATAAGGGGGCTGTTAAGAAGGTTACCGCAGCAGAATTCGATTCTCTGATTAACATTACTAATATTTTAACAACAGTATCTGGATTATCAAAGAAACTTGCTAAGGCGAAATCTACAGATTCAGCACAAGTTGTTTATTTAACCCCAAGTGATCTGAAACAGTACCGATTAAATCTTCCAGCAGTTAGAGATAATCAAGCTCTTGTGATCAATGTTATGATTCCAAGTGGCATGAATGAACTTGATGTTGCGACAGAAGTACTTTATGTTGGAAATGAAATAGTTGATGTTGCTGGTAAAAAAGAAAGCGAACTGGATCAGAATAGTAAAGGTCAACAAATTGCAAAAAGAACAATTTGGAACTTCGTAAATGAAGATGGAACTCCATATAAGGGATATGTGAAAGATACTGGAAAGAAGATGGGCGGATTTGCCCTTGTTCCAGAAGGCTCATATATGAATAATAATGGGATGTGTTCCATTTATGCTAAAAACGTTTATCAGGGCGGAGCCGAAATTCACAAAAATAGTTTCCCTGGTGATCAGGAAAAATCTGGAACTGTAAAGATTTCTAATAGAAAAGATACACCAGAAGAGACCAGTGTAAGTGTCAAGAAGGTATGGAATGACAGCAACAACCAGGACGGAATCCGCCCGGATTCCGTCACCGTACAGCTTTATGCAGACGGAAAAGCAAGCGGAGCCCCGGTAGACCTGAATGCGGCGAATAATTGGAGCCACACCTGGAGCGGACTTGCGAAGAAAGCAAATAAGACCGACATTAAATATACGGTGGACGAAGTGAGCGTACCGGCAGACTACACCAAGACGGTAAGCACAAACGAAGCGAAAACGGAATATGTGATCACCAATACCCATGTGACCGAGACAACAGAAGCAACGGTCAAGAAGGTATGGAACGACAGCAATGACCAGGACGGAAAACGCCCGGCAGAACTGACCGTGAACCTGATGAACGGAAACACGGTGGTACGGACGGTTACCCTGAATGCTGGAAATAACTGGACAGCGAAAGTGACCGGACTTGCGAAGAAGGCCAACGGAACCGATATCGCATACAGCTGGAGTGAGGGAAGCATGCCGACAGGCTACAGCCTGACTGATACTTCCGTGGATGGAACGGTAACCACCCTGACGAACACCTATGCACCGGAAGAAACAAGCGTAAGTGTAAGGAAGGTATGGGATGACAGCAGCAACCAGGACGGAATCAGACCTGCAAGTGTGACAGTACAGCTTTATGCAGACGGAACAGCAAGCGGAGCCCCGGTAGACCTGAATGCGGCGAATAATTGGAGCCACACCTGGAGCGGACTTGCGAAGAAAGCAAATAAGACCGACATTAAATATACGGTGGACGAAGTGAGCGTACCGGCAGACTACACCAAGACGGTAAGCACAAACGAAGCGAAAACGGAATATGTGATCACCAATACCCATGTGACCGAGACAACAGAAGCAACGGTCAAGAAGGTATGGAACGACAGCAATGATCAGGACGGAAAACGCCCGGCTAAACTGACCGTAAACCTGATGAATGGAAATACAGTAGTGTCTACGGTAACCCTGAGTGAAGAGAACGGCTGGGAAGCAACTGTATCCAACCTGCCAAAGAAGGAAAACGGAACGGTCATCAGCTACAGCTGGAGCGAGGGAAGCATGCCGGAAGGCTACAGCCTTGAAGGAAGTGTGACAAGCGGAACTGTAACCACGCTGACTAATAAATATGCGCCGGAAGAGACCAGTGTAAGCGTAAGAAAAGTATGGACGGACAGTGACAACCAGGACGGAATCCGTCCAGACTCCATCACCGTACAGCTGAAAGCAGACGGTAAAGAGAGCGGAGAGCCGGTAGAGCTGAATGAGGCAAACAACTGGACCCATACCTGGAATGGTCTTGCGAAGAAGGCAAGCGGAACCGAGATTGAGTACAGTGTAGACGAAGTAAGCGTGCCGGGAGGCTATACTAAGACGGTAACAGCCAATGAAAACAAGACGGAGTATACGATCACAAATACCCATGAAACTGAGAAGACAGAAGCAACGGTCAAGAAGGTATGGAATGATAGCAACAACCAGGACGGAACCCGCCCGGTTGAACTGACCGTAAACCTGATGAATGGAAATGCAGTAGTGGATACTGTAACTTTGAAAGAAGCGAATGACTGGAGCGCAACTGTAGGGAATCTGGAAAAGAAGGCTGGTGGAAAAGATATCGAGTACACCTGGACAGAGGGAAGCATGCCAGAAGGCTACAAACTGACCGACACCAGAAAGAACGGAACTGTAACCACCCTGACTAACACCTACGCTCCGGAAAAAGTTTCCATCACTGGAACAAAGACCTGGAACGACGCGAATAATCAAGATGGCAAACGTCCAACCAGCATCAAGATCAGCCTTTTTGCAAATGGAAATGTAGTGAAGAGCCTTGATGTAACAGCAGCAACCAACTGGACGTATAGCTTCACAGACCTGCCGAAGTACGAAGCAGGAACTGAAATCAAGTACACAGTAGGAGAGGAAGCAGTTGCAGATTATGAGACTAAGGTAGAAGGCTACAACATCACCAACACTCATAAACCAGCAACCCTCGACATCACCGGAACCAAAACCTGGAACGATTCCAACAACCAGGATGGCAAACGTCCAAAGAGCATCACCGTCAACCTTCTTGCAAATGGCATAATTACAGACACCAAGACCGTAACAGCTGACGATAACTGGACCTACAGCTTCGCCGATCTGCCGAAATATGCAAATGGTCAGGAAATTACCTACACGGTAAGCGAGCTTACCGTACCTGGTTATACAACAACTATTGATGATAATTACAACATCACCAACAGCTACACCCCAGGTGAGACCAGCGCGTCTGTAACCAAGATCTGGGATGACGCTGACAACCAGGATGGCATTCGTCCAGAGAGCATTACCGTAGCTCTCCTTGCAAATGGAACGCCAACTAACAAAACTGTTACTCTTACTGCTGCGAACAACTGGACACAGACGATAACTGGTCTTCCGGAAAAAGCAGATGGAGAGTATATCACCTACACCTGGACCGAGGTTAATGTTCCAGAAGGCTACAGCTTGACAGGAACTTCCAAGAACGAAACGGTAACCACTCTGACCAATACTCATACTCCAGAGCTTACTTCCATCACCGGAACCAAGACCTGGAAAGATGCAGATAATCAGGATGGAAAACGTCCAGAGAGCATTACCGTAAACCTTTTTGCAGACGGAACTAAGCTTAAGAGCAAGAAAGTAAGCGCTGATGCAGACGGAAACTGGAGCTACAGCTTCGCAAACCTTCCGAAATATGCAAACGGCCAGAAAATCACTTACACTGTAACCGAGGATGCAGTCGATGGCTATACAACCGAGAGTGATGGCTATAATTTCATTAACACTCATCAGCCAGAGACCACCGAGATTACCGTAACCAAGACCTGGGACGATGCAGACAATCAGGATGGCAAGCGTCCGGAAAGCATCACTGTAATCCTTCTTGCAAACGGCACAGAGAAAACTCGCCAGGCCGTAACCGCAGACGAAGCAGGAAACTGGACTTACACCTTCAAAGATCTGCCGAAATATGCAAATGGCGAGGAGATCACCTACACCGTAAGCGAGGACACAGTAACAGATTACACTACAACCTACGATGGCAGCAACATCACCAACAGCTACACTCCAGGAAAGACCAGTGCAACAGTAACCAAGATCTGGAACGACGCTGAAAATCAGGATGGAAAACGTCCGGAGAGCATTACCGTAAGTCTTCTTGCAGACGGTAAAGAAACCGGAAAGACCGTTACCCTGAGCATCGAGAACAATTGGAAACAGACTATATCTGACCTTCCGGAAAAAGCAGACGGAAAAGCAATCGAGTACACCTGGACAGAGGAAACTCTCCCAGAAGGTTACGAACTCACCGACAACAGCAAGAACGGAACTGTAACTACTCTGACTAACACCTACGCTCCAGAAACAACTTCCATCACCGTAACCAAGACCTGGGATGACGCAGACAATCAGGATGGCAAGCGTCCAGAGAGCATTATCGTCAACCTTCTTGCAAACGGAGAGATCGTAGCAAGGCAGACGGTAAAAGCAGACGAAGCAGGAAACTGGACCTACACCTTTAAAGACCTGCCGAAATATGCAAATGGCAAGGAAATTACCTACACTGTAACCGAGGAAGCAGTGGAAGGCTATGAAACAAGTGTAGACGGATTTAACATCACCAACACTTACACAACCGAGACAACTGAGGTGAAGGGCTCCAAGACCTGGAACGATGCCGACAATCAGGATGGCAAACGTCCGGAGAGCATCACTGTAAGACTTCTTGCAAACGGCGAGGAGAAGGACAGCCAGACCGTAACCGCAGACGAAAATGGAAACTGGACCTACAGCTTCGAAAAACTGCCGAAATATGAGGCTGGAAAAGAAATTCTATACACGGTAACCGAGGATGCAGTTGCAGATTACACAACTGAGATCACCGGCTACGATATCACCAACAGCTATGCGCCAGGAAAGACCAGCGTCACAGTTACCAAGTCATGGGCTGATAACGATGACCGCGGCGGTCACAGACCGAAGGAAATCAAGGTTCAGCTGAAAGCCGATGGAGAAAACAGCGGCGAGGAAATTACCCTGAACGCAGAGAACAAGTGGACTTACACCTGGTCCGAACTTGATGAGAAGAAGGCTGGAAAGGATATTGTCTACACAGTAGAAGAAATTGGCAAAACAGCTGGTTATATTTCCGCAGTAACAGGAAATGCCACAGAAGGATTTATCATTACCAATACAATCACATCTGTTAAGATCAGCAAAGTGGATATTACCGACCAGAAAGAACTGGCAGGTGCTCATATCCAGATCCTTGACAAAGATGGAAATGTAGTAGACGAGTGGGATTCCACCTGGGAATCTCATGAAGTAACAGGTCTTAAGACCGGTGAGAAATATACCCTTCGCGAGACCGTAGCGCCAGATGGCTATACTATTACAGCTGACACAGTCTTTAGCCTGAAGGAGGATGGAACTCTTGACAAAGATAATACCAGCACAACCATCTCAGCGGATGGAACCCTTCTGGTAGAAGACAGCAGAACTTCTGTAAAAGTAAGCAAAGTAGATATTTCCGATGGGAAAGAGCTGGAAGGTGCTCACATCCAGATCATTGACCAGGATGGAAACGTAGTAGACGAGTGGGATTCCACCAAGGAAGCTCATGTTACCGAGAAACTGAAAACCGGTAAGATTTACACTCTTCGTGAGACTGTAGCGCCAGACGGATATTTACTTACAAGCGACACTACTTTTGTTCTGAAAGAAGACGGAACAGTAGATGCAGAAAAAACAACAGCTGTTTCCAAGGATGGTGTTTTACTTGTACAGGATAAACTGGCAACCTCAGCATCTATTGCAGTAACAAAGAAACTTACCTATATTGGTGAAGGTCTGGCAGCAAGAAATCAGACCTTCTATGTAGCCCTGTATTCTGATAAAGAATGCACACAGAGAGTTTCTGATGTGAAAGCTCTTGTATTCAAGAATGCAGATGCTTCCACCGTAGTATTCTCAGAGAATATTAAGGCAGGCAAGACATACTACATTGCAGAGTGTACACAGGATGGAACTTCTCAGACGATCGGCGCTCTTGCAGATGGAACCGTCTATGAAGCTGTATTTGGCAATGGTAACTCCACAACAGTAACCGAAGCCGATGGAACAACAACCGTTTCCTTTGAAAACGTGTTCAGCAGCTTCCCGCCAGATGGATTCTACAAACAGGGTCAGCTGACAATTACCAAGAAGGTTCTTGGTGCAGATGGAGGCACCAGAAACAGCAACGAGGTATTCTATGCAGGTATCTTTGATGATGCAGCTCATACACAGCTTTCCCAGCAGGTTGAGCAGAACATTATCAAGCTTGATATGGACGGTGGCTATGAAGTAAGTGAGATCATCAATGTTGGTCTTGCCCAGTCAGGAGCAAAGGTAACCCTGTATGTAACGGAAACTGATTCCAACGGAAAACCAATTGCAGGCTCCGAAGGCTTTGGATATAAAGTTACCGTAAGTGCAGATTCTGTTATATTTGATGAAACGAATATGACAGCAGAAGTTGTCATCACCAACCAGGAAGAAAGCACAGTAACAGAAACACCAACACCTACTCCTTCTTCCGATGGTGGAAATAGCGGTGGCTCCGAAAATCATTCCGGCGGCTACGGCGGTGGCAAATCACCGAAGACCGGAGATGATACCCCGATCGGAACTTATCTGATGCTTCTTCTTGCAGCTGCAATGCTTGCAGCCGAGACTGAAAGACGCCGCAGAAGAAACAAAAGACAGTAAAGCAAAACAAAGTTTCTGATCAGATTGGAACCATAACAAAGCAAGTACAAATGAAGGCGGTCCGCACACAAAGCGGATCGCCTTTTTGCAGATTCACTTTAGCTTCCTGCTCAATTAAGGAAAACTACAGAACAGCCCTGTGGTTCTGGTTTTGCAAAAAAGTAAAAAAACTTTCCTGAAAAGTGGAAAAACATCCCGAAGAAAGAGTTGACGAAACAGCCCTACTGGTATAATGAAGTCAAATTAAAGGATATTACATTTGGGAATGACTTTATAGATTTCAGGAGGTTTCCATTATGAGAAAGAATACATTAAAAAAAGCAATGGCAGTTATGATTTCAGCGACAATGCTGGTGACAGGATATACAGTAGTTTCCGCAGAAGGATTTACAGATGCGGAGGCACTTGCAGAGATGGATGCTTTTACTACAGGTAATGAAGCTGTATATGTGGAAGAAGTTCAGCCGGAAGCTGCACAGACTGAGGAGGTTCAGCCAGAGCAGACTCAGACAGAGGTTCAGCCGGAGGTTGCACAGACCGAGGAAGTTCAGGCAGAAGAATCTCAGGATGAGTTCCAGACCGGGGAATCTGCTGAAGAAGCCGCTTTTGTTGATGGATTCACAGATAGCTCTGCAGAAGCTGATCCAGCTGAGTTTACCGATGGAACCGGTGAAGTTGGAGATGCAGTAGAAACTACCGTAGATTCCGATTTCCGTTTCGAGAACGAAGAAGTCATTATCACTGCAAAAGTGTTTGATGAGACAGCTCTTCCAGAAAACGCTGAAATGAACGCTGTAAAGCTTGAAGCTGGCAGTGAGAAATATGAAGAAGCAAAACAGGCTTCCATCAGAGACCTTGGAACAACAGAAGACGACGAGTACACTTTCTACGACGTAACCTTCATCGCAGATGGTGTTGAGATCGAAGTTCCAGACGAAGCAGTCGTAATTAATATGGAATTCAAAAATGTTGCATCAGAGGAAAACGAAACCCAGAGCGCCCTCCACATCCAGGAGACAGAAGCTGGCGTAGTTGCCCAGGACGTAACCGCACAGTCCGCAGACGGAACACTGAAATCCGTAGGATTTAACTTCTAAAATTCAATAACCGCAAGCAGATACAGGACTTTCTGAGAAATCGGAAAGTCCTTTTTGTATAATCAAAATTTCATCTATGCTGCTCCCGCCACGCCCGTGGTGAAACCCCATACACATTTTTAAAAGCCCGGGAGAAGTGGAGGGCGTTTTCGTAGCCTACGGCAGAGCCGATATCTCCTATAGATAATGTGGTCAGCTTCAGCAATTCCGCCGCTTTTGTCATGCGGTAATGAATGAGAAATTCCTGTGGAGAGTGTCCTGTGCTGGTGCGGAAAATTCGTCCCAGATAGCTTCTGTTAATACCGCATACAGCTGCCACATCCTCAATAGAAATATCATTCTGGAAGTTCTGTTCGATAAAATTTATCGCCTCTTTTATATAATAATCACTCATTTTACTGGTGGCGGCAGGCTGCGGTCTGGCAACAGATTGCGCAAGCAGATCCGCAAAAAGATAGAAATGTCCCATCAGATGAAAAGGAGATTGCTCTGAATTCTGAGAAATGTAAATCAGTTCATCCACCATCTTTTTTCGTGCCTCCCTGGAGTGGGCCATATAGACTGGCGCATCCTTGGAAAAGCCACAAACGTTGAGGATTTCTGTGGTACGCAGCCCGTCAAACTCCACCCAGACGTATTCCCATGGCACCTGAATATCTGCCACATAAGTGGTGATCTGTCCTGGAAAAATCATAAATCCCTGTCCGCTCCGAACCTGATAATTTACATTCTGCCCCTTGGAATTCGTGGCCATCAGGGTGCCTGTTCCGGAAAGAACATAGTGAAAAAGGTAGTGATTCCGCGTTGCCGGACCAAATAAATGTCCGGGAGTACACTTCTCATGTCCATATTGGTAAAGGCATAGATCAATGAAAGTTTCGCTCGGAAAAATGTGAAAGTTGTTATCCATATCCGGAATCCTCCTGTTACATTTGCTGACAATATATCATAATGCGATAATATATTTCATTATACCATAAAAAACCATCATAAAGGCATAAAATAAGAAAAATTAAGCTATTTAAGTGTTGATTTTGGTATGCTATACTTAACACATCATAGAAAAAGGAGGCCCCACTCATGGCAATCACCTTCAACGAAACAACCCGGATCTTTACCCTCACCACTGCCCACACTACCTATCAGATGCAGGCGGATGCTCAAGGGTACCTTTTGCACCTGTATTATGGTGCCAGAACTGCAGGAGAAATGGACTATCTTCTGAATTATGGAGACCGTGGCTTTTCTGGAAATCCGAATTCAGCAGGCAGCGACAGAACCTATTCTCTGGATGCATTGCCACAGGAATATCCATCACTTGGCACAGGAGATTTCCGAAATTATGCGTTAAATATAGAGAATGCAGATGGTTCCCAGTGCTGCAATCCGGTTTACATAACGCATGAAATTGCGGCTGGAAAATACACTCTGAAAGGTCTTCCATTCGTCCGTGCAGAAGAAAATGAAGCGGAAACTTTGAAGATTATACTGGAAGATCCTGTTACAAAAGTAGAGCTTCATCTGCTCTACGGAGTACTGGAAAAAGAAGATATTATCACCAGAAGTGTGATAATTAAGAATGCTGGAAAAGCCCCTGTAACAGTAAAAAAAGCCCAGTCTGCATGCCTGGATTTCCTTCACGGAGACTATGATCTGATCAAATTTTATGGCAGACATGCTATGGAAAGAAACATGGAAAGAATGCCGGTTTCCCATGAAAGCACCCGAATTGGCAGCCGCCGTGGAACCTCCAGCCACCAGTATAATCCAGGGGTAATCCTTGCAGGAAAAAACACAAATGAAGACAGCGGAAGCTGCTACGGAATGCTGTTTGTATACAGTGGAAACTTCCTTGTAGAAGCAGAAAAGGACCAGTATGATCAGACCAGAATCCAGATGGGTCTGACCGATGAACTGTTTGCATATCCCCTGGAAGCCGGAGCTGAATTTACAGCGCCAGAGGTTATTTTATCTTACACAAACAAAGGTCTTTCCAGGCTTTCCCAGCAGTACCATCACTGCATTATGAATCATATCTGCCAGGGAAAATACGTCCATGCAAATCGTCCTGTCCTGATCAACAGCTGGGAAGCCGCATATTTTGATTTCACCGGAGACACCATCGTAGAGCTTGCAAAGGAGGCAAAAGCGCTTGGAATCGATATGGTGGTTATGGATGATGGATGGTTCGGAAAGCGAAATGACGACAATTCTTCTCTCGGCGACTGGTATGTGAACGAGGAAAAATTAGGCGGAACTCTGACGAAATTAATCGAAAGAGTAAACGTAGAAGGCGTGAAATTCGGTATCTGGATTGAGCCTGAAATGGTCAGTGAGGACAGTGATCTTTACAGGGAACATCCGGACTGGGCAATCACAATTCCAGGCCGCAAGCCTGTTCGTTCCAGAAACCAGCTGGTTCTTGATTTTTCCAGAAAAGAAGTACGCGATGAGATATTTAAACGTATTTGCGCAGTTCTGGATCAGGGGAATGTGGAGTACATTAAATGGGATATGAACCGCAGCCTGGCAGATATTTATGCACCAAACGTGACTTATGATTATGTTCTTGGGGTGTACGATTTCCTGGAAAAACTTACGAACCGTTATCCGGATATTCTTATTGAAGGCTGCAGCGGAGGCGGCGGAAGATTTGATGCCGGAATGCTGTATTATACCCCTCAGATCTGGTGCAGTGACAACACAGATGCTATTAACCGTACACGGATTCAATATGGAACTTCCTTCTTTTATCCGGTAGCAGCAATGGGTTCACATGTGTCAGCAGTGCCAAACCATCAGACCGGAAGAGTGACCAGTATGCATACAAGAGGCGTTGCAGCTATGTCTGGAACCTTTGGCTATGAACTGAATCCCGCACTTTTAAATGCAAAGGAAAAAGCAGAAATCCGTGCCCAGCTTGCCCAATACAGGGAGTATCAGGAATTGATCCGTGAAGGAGATTATTACCGTCTTTCCAATCCTTTCCAGGATAATTTTGCGGCCTGGATGGTGGTATCAGATGACAGATCCAAGGCACTGGTAAGTGTGATAAGACTTACAGCAGAAGCCAATCCGCCGGCAGCATACGTTACCTTAAAAGGAATGGAAGAGGATGCTTTTTATCGGGAAAAAACTACCGGAAAAGTATATCCGGGAGCTGCACTTATGGAGGCTGGAATACTGCTTCCTGCTGCGGTGAGCGAATATGAAGCATACCAGATAGAACTAGAGCGTGTTTGAAAAATCATTCCCGCAATCTGCACCCCCCACTTTGCGGTATATTTTACCCGAACCTTTTCATAGTCGTTAAGTTAATTTTACCATTCTTTTGTGAAGAAAAAAGGAGAAAAAGTTTATAAACCGGAAAGATTGTTTTTTTATATGTTCTGAGATATACTTGCAGTATTCGTAGACGGAACAGGGTGTGATTGCAATGGTTTCAATGATTCCTTTCGGGCTTCTTGCCGGGGTTGTGGGGGGACGGGAGGTTCGGATTACAGAGATTGATGAGAGTGGATTTTGTTTTCGGACAATAGAAGAAAATATCTCTGATTCAGAAGCTTTGAAGGTGTGCTTTTATGACATAAAGAATGGGCGTTATCGTGAATTGGAAATTTCAGAATACGATATACAAAGGTTTGATATGGAGGACGCAGAACTCTCCGGATTTTGTGTGAAATATAAGGTGACGGTGAAGCAGAAAGCGTATGCAGAGGCGGTTCAGAGGCTTCTTTATCAGTATAATCACTACATTCATCTGAAGCTGGAAGAGGACGACAGCGCGTTGGCGAAAAGCCTGACAGGGTATCCGGGGGAACTGGATGAGGTCAAGCGTGGCAGTCTGGAAGAGCAGGTGGGAATATGGCGGAGAGAGCTTACGCCAGATGGATTGGAGTCCGCTTATAATGGGAAACGTATAGATTTAACTGATAATTGTTCTCAGTACGGAACTGGCTTTGAGCCTGGGTATAAGTGCCAGGTACCGCCTGAATCAGGTGTTGCGGAACTGGCGCTGGAGATAGATCGCCCGGAATTGTATCAGGAATATTTGAATAGTTCCCTGACAGAATTTTCCAAAAAGTATGCCGGAAAATGTATCGGTATCTGCGGCAGCATTATTCTGGAACATAGAGTACCGGATCACCTTTATATTGGAAATCAGTTCTGTCATCTTCTGTTTCCGGAACGTAAATTGTTGTTTGAAATAATAGAAAAAGCAGCGGCAGAACAGGTGGAAATCACACTTGTTTTTTCTTATATCCGGGAATATATGCTGGATTATATAACAGAATTGCTTGATGAAATTAACCGGTGGTGTGAAGAAAAAAGGCAGTCTGTAGAGATTGTTGTAAATGACTGGGGAATGGCTTCTTTAGTAAAAAAAAGCAGAAGGAATCTGATTTCCAGCCTTGGAATTTTGTTAAATAAACGCAGAAAAGACCCTCGGATTCCGTTCAAAAAAGGAGAACAGAAATGGTTTGAGAGGAACAGCCTGAATGCTGGATTTTACCGTAATTTTCTGGAAAGAGAATATGGAATCCAACGCTTTGAATGGGAATCCTGCGGTTACGAACAGCAGATTCCACCTGGAAAAAACAGCTTGCATATTCCGTTCTATCAGACCAATACATCACAGTATTGTCCTCTTGGTGCAGTATGTGAAACTGGCGAGAGAGGACGACAAAAGCTTGCAAAAAAATGCCCGGGATATTGTGCGGAATATGCACTTTTATACCCGGAACATTTGCATATGATGGGGCGGTATAATTCGTTGTTTGGGATTGATATGAGAATATTGAAAGAGGAAGAAATACTGGAGAATTATATCCAAAACGGTGTGGACCGGGTTGTAATAAGAGCATGGTAATGCCACCGGCAGGTGACATACCCGTGTTGAGGCAGATGCGATATTTTATTCAGGATGAAGTACATGGCTGCTCAAGGCTGGAATTTATGGAGATAAGTGATGAAAATAGTAGCAGGATTAGGCTCGATAGATGAATATATAAAGTTCGCGGAGGCTGGTGCAGATGAATTTTTCTGTGGTTATGTTCCTTATTCCTGGTCCAAAAAATACGGAACGGTACTGCCCCTGAACCGCAGGGAAGTACTTTGTTATAACGTACAGCTTGGCGCATTCAGTGAGCTGGAAATCCTGTCTGGGATGATGAAAAAGTACGAAAAACCAGTCCATCTTACATTCAATTCCCTGTATTATATCCCGGAACAATATCCGGAAATTGCCGGGATCATAAGCCAGTGTATGAAAATTGGTTTTCACAGTTATATTATTGCAGACCCGGCGTTGATAGTATATTTACGTGAAAATGGTATAAACTGCGAAATCCATCTCAGTGGAGAATGTGGAGAAATTAACAGCCAGATGGTGGCTTCATTGGGAAAACTGGGATTGAAACGTGTGATTTTTCACAGGAAAAATACATTCGAAGATATGAAAGCGGTTGTTGCTAAATGTGGAAAAAAGGATGGGACAGAAAGAATCCCGGAATTTGAGGCTTTTGTATTGAATGAAATGTGCCAGTTTACAGGTGCATTTTGTAATTCTTTGCATTGCGATGAGATGGGGTATCTTTGTAAAGTGCCCTATCAGATCGGAACCTTAAAAACAGGGAATGCCGGTTCTGAAATCTTCAATCAGGAAATAAACGGAGGGCATTTGCTGCCAGACGGCTTTGTTCCTGATGATTTTTCCTATGATTCTGCAGGTTATCTTTGCGGTGAAACTGGCTGTGGTCTATGTGCACTTTATCAGTTAAAGCAAGCCGGAATTACGCACTTGAAGCTGGTTGGCCGTGGAAATTATACGGATTACATGGAAAAAGATATTCGAAATCTTCGAATGGCGTTGAATATATTGAAAGAATCCGCTGACGAAATGGAGTTTCGGCGAAAATTGAAATTGCAGATTTTTCCCAGCGGGTGCAGCAGGAATTGCTATTACCGGTGATTAGGCAGCACGGGCTCCGGAGTGTGTCTGAAAAATCATTCCCACAAATTGTGGTGCACATCTTGCAGAAAGCCTTTTTCAGACACGCTCTGGATCCTGCGCTGCCTTGAGAAATTTATCTGGTTGTTTTTTATCCGATGGGCTCGAAATCTGCAGCTCCATGTTTGCACAGCGGGCAGATGAAGTCATCCGGGAGCTCGTCACCTTCGTAGATGTAGCCGCATACTTTGCAGACGAAGCCTTTTTTGCCATCGGTTTCTGGCTTCGGTTTTACATTTTTCTGATAGTAGGTGTAAGTCATGGTGTCAAGATCGTTCATGACGCGGGCTTCGGTGACGCTGCAGATGAACATTCCATGGGTACCAAGGTCTACATATTGTTCAACCTTCAGAGACATAAATGCATTAATATATTTGTCCAGGAATACCAGTCCATTATCGGAACGGTAGACCTTCTGACCTGCAAATTTATCTACGCTGCGTCCGGTCTGGAAACCAAACTGCTGGAATACAGAGAACGGTGCATCTACAGACAGGCAGTTTACGTTGAGAACTCCAGTCTGTTTGATCACATGGTGGGAGTAATTTGCCTTATTGATATTTACCGCAATACGGTTTGGAGTATCAGTGAGCTGGGTCACAGTGTTGACGATCAGTCCGTTGTCTTTTTTGCCGTCATTGGAGGTAACTACATAAAGACCGTATCCGATTCTGAAAAGGGCTGTCATGTCATTTTTGTTTGCCAGCTCATCATTCTGGGCAATGTATTCTTTGCAAAGTTCGCTTGCCATAGCTTCCAGCTGATCCTTGTTTTCCTGGTTTACTGCGGAAAGCACTTTTACAGTAGTGTCCAGCCAGTTGATCTTCTTGCAGCCAGAAAGCATTTCTTTCATAATTTTTGCTGCCAGAGGTGCCCAGGAACCATTTTCGATGATGCCCACGGTGCGGTTCTGGAAGTTGTGCTCGGTCAGACGGGTGATATAGTCGTGCATGAACGGATAAATGCTTGCATTATAGGTTGTGGTAGCAAGAACCAGCTTACTGTAGCGGAATGCGTCGGACAGAGCCTGTGACATGTCATCTCTTGCAAGATCATATACAACAACTTTGGGACATCCCTTGCTGCGAAGTTTGTCAGCCAGCAGCTCTACAGCCGCTTTTGTATGACCGTATACAGATGTGTAGGCGATGACAATTCCTTCTGTCTCTGGTGTGTAAGAGGACCATGTATCGTAAAGACCAATGTAATGTCCAAGGTTTTCTGTAAGAACAGGTCCGTGGAGAGGGCAAATGATCTGGATATCCAGGCCTGCGGCAACTTTCAGTAATTTCTGAACCTGTGGTCCGTATTTTCCAACGATGCCAATAAAGTATCTGCGAGCTTCATCGTCCCAATCTTCTTCTACATCCAGTGCGCCGAATTTTCCGAAGCCATCTGCAGAGAAAAGTACTTTATCGGTGCTGTCATAGGTTACCATAACTTCCGGCCAGTGCACCATGGGAGCGAAAACAAAGGTCAGGTTGTGGTTTCCAAGGTTGAGGGTGCCGCCATTTGTAACCTCCAGCTTCTGTCCTTCCAGGTCGAGACCGAAGAAGTTCTGGATCATAGTGAAGGTTTTCGCGTTGGCTACGATGGTGGTTTCCGGATAAACTTTCAGGAAGTTTGCCACATTTGCTGCGTGGTCCGGCTCCATGTGCTGTACGATCAGGTAGTCTGGCTTGCGGCCTTCCAGGATGCGGTCCAGATTATCCAGCCATTCGTGAGTGAAATTTGCATCTACAGTATCCATGACTGCGATTTTTTCATCCAGGATCACATAGGAATTATATGCCATACCGTTCGGTACTTTGTACTGACCTTCGAAAAGGTCTATCTGATGGTCGTTTACGCCTGCGTAGCGGATGGTGTCTGTAATTTTCATAGAGGTTCGTCTCCTTTTTATGAGATATTGTTATTGATGTAATTGTTTGTGATTTTTGAGGGAACTATGTATTTTTTACTGCTTTGTTATTTCTTTAACATGGCTTTAGTATAACCAAATTTTGAAATAAAGTCTGTTGCAAATACAACAAAATGGTGTAAGATATAAGAAATTATTTTTTTGAACATGTTCTGGATAAATTGATAGAAAGGGATTGTAGAAATGACACCAGTGACACTTTTTTCATACATAACTCCTGAAGAACAGGAACGTATGCGCATCTGTTTCGATATGCATGAAGCAGTCTATCGGAATAATGAGACTGTGATGGAATATTCCAGTTCCATGAAAAAAATAGGTTTGATCCTGGAAGGTCAGGCAGTTCTTTATTGCATTGATGAAGATGGAAATCAATATATGATAGATAACCTGAAAAAGGATAGTGTTTTCGGCGAACCATTCCTTTTACCTGAAGAATCCCAGCACTATTATGTCTGTGCAAAATCCGAAACAAGAGTGCTGTTTATCGCCTATGAGCATGTGATTAAACGCTGCGAAAATGCCTGTAAATTCCATAGTCAGCTGGTAAGCAACCTGCTTCAGATGATTGCCCTGCGTGCCAGCCAGCAGGCCAACCGGATTTATGTGCTGTCAAGAAACAGCATCCGAAAGAAGATCATGACCTATTTAAATTCCATTGCCGCAGAAAAACAGACGAAAACGGTTATCTTGCCCATGTCCTACACCACTCTTGCCGAATACCTTAGTGTAGACCGCAGTGCCATGATGCGGGAGCTGAAGAACCTGGCAGATGAGGGGATTATAGAACGGGATGGGAAGAAATTGCGGATTTTGGATTGAAAATAGAGTGGGATATATAATTTTTATCAGTAAACGGTAACATTCTGATGGAAAATATAGTTGACGAGAAGAAGTTTGTACAACATAATAATAGAAGTATAGATGCTGTCATCTGAAAAGGTTTGTGGGTGGCGGTATGAGGGAGAACAAACAAATTGGAGGTTTTTACATGAAAGTACTAAATTACGGTTCATTAAACGTAGACTACGTGTATTCCGTAGATCACATCATTGTAGGCGGTGAAACCCAGCATTCTTCCAAGCTGGAAGTTTTCAGCGGGGGAAAAGGCTTGAACCAGTCTATTGCACTGGCGAAGGCTGGGGTGACGGTTTATCATGCGGGAATCGTGGGAACAGATGGAGATATTCTGTTGGATGCTTGTAAGGAAGCTGGTGTAAACACCAAATATATCCGCAGACTTCCGGTAAAGGGTGGTCATACCATGATCCAGGTGGACAAAAATGCCCAGAACTGCATCATTTTATACGGTGGAACCAACCAGATGCAGACAAAGGAATTTGTAGATGAGGTTCTTGCTGATTTTGGAGAAGGAGACTATCTGATCCTGCAGAATGAGATCAATATGCTGGACTACATTATTGACCAGGCTTATGAGAAAAAGATGAAGATTGTTATGAACCCGTCACCCTTTGATGACAAGCTGAGTACCTGTGATCTCAGTAAGGTTTATCTGTTTCTCGTAAACGAAATTGAAGGTGAACAGATCACTGGCTGCAAGGATAAAGATCAGATCCTGGATGCCATGGCTGCGAAATTTCCTAATGCACGTTTCGTGCTTACACTTGGAAGTGACGGCGCTGTTTATTACGATGGAAAAGAAAAAGTTTTCCAGGATATTTTCAAGGTAAAAGCTGTGGATACCACAGCAGCTGGTGATACATTTACAGGATATTTCATTGCAGCAGTTACCGCGGGCAGATCCATCCAGGAGGCGCTGAGAATGGCTGCAAAGGCCTCCTCCATTGCTGTTTCAAGACCAGGCGCTACACCGTCCATTCCGAGAGCGGATGAAGTGAAGAAAGAGCTGGGAATGTTGTAAATTGTGAATTACATAAGAGTGTATCGGTGTGCGGCAGTCGCCAAAGTCCATGCTTGCATGAGGCCTTGGTGACTGCCACGTTTTTTTTCAGAGAACAAGTCTTATTCACCGGAGCGGTTGCCTGGCTCTGGATAGTCTTGGCAACCGTCTCCATAACGCGCAAAATTTATATTATGTTTTACATACTGTTTATAAATGTTTATATAAACGTTTACATAAATGCACTAATGGATGGTTGGGAATACATAGATTTTATAGTAAAAACTTACTAAAATCACAACAAAAACCTTGTGCATTCATACAAAATAACACATAAAACTAAAAAGATTATTGAAATATTTATGCAAACGTTTATAATCAAATTATCAACAGTTCGGAGAGAAAACCGAACAAAAACAGATCTTAATTATATTTCAAGGAGGACGTATTTATGAAAGCAAGAAAAGCAATGGCATTGGCTATGACAGCAGCGATGGTTGGAGGTTTAATGACAGTTCCGGTAATGGCTGAAGAGAATGCAGAATTACTTCCAGGCGGCGGAAGCAAGATCATTTACTGTATCACACCTTCCACATCTAACCCATTCTTCAACACAGAGCAGGTAATTGCGAAAGAAAAAGCTGAAGAACTTGGATACGAAGTAAAATGTGCTTCCCACGATGACGACGCTGCTACACAGCTTGAGCTTTTCGAAGCAGCTATCAACGATGGCGCAGCAGCAATCATTTGCGATAACGCTGGTGCAGATGCTTCCATCGAAGCAGTTCAGAAAGCATATGACGCTGGAATCCCGACTTTCCTTATCGACCGTGAAATCAACCAGTCCGGACTTGCAGTAGCACAGATCGTTGCAGATAACGCACAGGGTGCAGCAGCAATCGCAGAAGTATGGGTTGAGGCTATGAACTACGAAGGCAAATACGCAGAGCTCCTTGGACTTGAATCCGATACAAACTGCCAGGTTCGTTCTGATAACTACCATTCTGTAATTGATGAGTATGAGGATCTTGAGATGGTAGCTCAGCAGTCCGCTAACTGGGATCAGACAGAAGCTTATGAGAAGACAGAAGCAATCCTTCAGTCCAATCCAGAGATCACCGGTATTATCTGCGGTAATGACACAATGGCATGTGGTGCTGTTCAGGCTTGCCTGGATGCAGGACGTAACGACATTAAGATCATCGGTCTTGACGGATCTGACGAAGCAAACGCTTACATCAAATCTGGTGACATGGTTGGTACCGCTCTTCAGCAGATCGCTCTGATCACTGAGATGGCAGTTGAGCAGGCAGACGCTTACCTTAACGGTACAGCTCCGGAAGAAGAGAAACAGCTTGTTCCTTGTGTAGCAATCACAGCTGACAATACAGATTGCCTGAGCGCATTTGTTTACACAGAACCAGAAGCTAAATAATCTGGCTGCCAGGAAACAGATTTTTATAAAAAAATGAACGAGTGTTTGAAAAATTATTCGCACAATCTGCATGCCCCGCTTTGTGGTATATTTTGCAGAAAGTCTTTTTAAACACGCTTTGGAAGGCGGTGCGCCAGCGCCGCCTTTTATAATAGAAAGCAGGGAGAGATGATTATGAAAAGCAGAAGAATTTTGGCAGTTCTGGCCGCATGTACAGCAGTAACCTTTACCGGCTGTGGTGTTGTAACTGTAGTACCCATTGGCGAAGAAGCTTCTTATACAGGAAAACAGGAATTTGATTCCGCAGCAGAGTCCCAGGGTGACTGGGGAGCCGTTGTAGCGGACATTTCCGACAAGGCACAGGATCTTTCTGAATTATTAAATGGTGATGGCATTACAGAAACAATTGCAGTAAAAGGCACAGGAAAAATCAAAGAATACAATACAGACACCCCGAAACATTATCTGATAGTAGAACTGGATGGATATACCGGAACTACAGAGGTTCAGGTCCGGACAGATGGACCGAACTCCAGTACCGCCATCCGTGACCTTCAGTCTCTGAAGAATTTTGAAAGCTTTACCAACCAGACGGAATGGTCAAGCTATGGAAAAGAACTGAACAAGCAGGCGCTTGCACAGGTAATTGCCCCACTTGGAATCGACGAAAATGTAGTTGGCAAGACTGTTACATTTACAGGCGGCGCAGAAGCCGGTACAGATGCAGTATCTGTTACAGCAGTTGAGCTGACGATTGAATAAAAGGAGGAAGCATTATGTTTGATGATCCGAATGTTGTTCTCCATTGTGAAAAAATTGATAAAATTTATCCCGGAACCAAAGCTCTGGATCAGGTTTCCTTCGATCTTCTGAAAGGAAAGGTAAACGTTCTGATCGGTGAGAACGGTGCCGGAAAATCCACCCTGATGAAGATGATTGCCGGAATCGAGCAGCCTTCAGCAGGTAAGATGTACATGGACGGCCAGGAGGTTTACTTCAAGGATACCAATGCAGCCCGTGCAAAAGGTATCGTAATCATCCACCAGGAGCTTTCTCTTTTCCCGAATATGACAGTTTACCAGAATATTTTTATGGGACATGAGAAAAAGAAAGGCTTTTTCCTGGATGACAAGGCCCATTCAGAGGGTGCGAAAAAAATCCTGCAGCGTCTGGAACATGAAATTCCACCGGAAACCATGGTCGGAGATCTTCGTGTAGGACAGCAGCAGATGGTGGAAATTGCACGAAACCTGAACCAGGATGACTTACGTGTCCTGATCATGGATGAGCCTACGTCCTCTCTTTCTGCCGCAGAGGTTAAGGTACTTTTCAAGATTATGAGAGAGCTTCTGGAAGCCGGAATTTCCATCGTATATATTTCCCATCGTCTGGAAGAAATTATGGAGATTGGCGATCACGTTACCATTCTTCGTGATGGAAAATACGTTGCAGATGCTGATGTAAAGGACATTGAGCTCAGCTGGATCGTAGAGAATATGGTTGGAAAGAACACCCAGTATCATCGGTTTGAGAGAAGCATTGACCTTTCCAAACAGCCGAAGGTGCTGGAAATTAAGGATATGTGCCTTCCGAAAAAAGGCGGCGGCTGGACTCTTGACCATGTAAGCCTGGATCTGAAAAAAGGCGAGGTCCTTGGTGTTTACGGACTTCTGGGAGCTGGACGAAGCGAGCTGTTTGAGTGCCTGATGGGACTTCATCCGGAGCACACCGGTGATGTACTCTATGAGGGCAAAAAGCTAAATATCAAAGATGTTGCCGCCCAGATCAAAAACGGTTTTGCTCTTGTACCTGAGGATCGTCAGAGCCAGGGTCTGATCCAGACTCTTGATATCGGCAAGAATACCGCTATTTCTTCTATGAAAGATTATGTAAAAGGTCTGTTCCTTGACGAGAAAGCAGAGAATGCGGCAGTTGACGAGCAGATCAAGGATATCCATATTAAAGTGGCGGACAAGAGACTTCCAATCCTATCACTGTCCGGTGGAAACCAGCAGAAGGTTGTAATCGGCAAAGGACTTTTGACCAAGCCGAAGATCTTACTTCTGGATGAGCCTTCCCGTGGTATTGATATCGGTGCGAAGACTGAGGTCTTTGAGATCATTCACGACCTTGCGGAAAAAGGACTTTCCATTATCGTTATCTCATCTGAGCTGAAAGAGATCATGGCAATCGCAGACAGGATCGTTGTATTGTCAAATGGCAAAAAGACCGGCGAGCTGACCGGAGATGAGATCACAGAAGACACACTTGTACGTACATCTTATGCCGGACTTGGAACCGGAAGAAATGCGTAAGCCGGGGAGGAGCAGAACAATGAATAACAAAAAATCAAATAATAATCAGTTGTTAATGACACTGTTAAAAGGACGTACCTTTATTGTACTGGTACTCCTGGTCATCTTTTTTACCATTGTAAAAGGAACCACATTCCTGTCAGCATCTACACTGACCATGGTTGCCAAGCACGTAGCCCTGTATGGAATCCTTGCACTTGGTATGACCTTCGTAATCATTACCGGCGGTATTGACCTTTCCGTTGGTTCTGTAGTCGGACTTGTTGGTATGCTTGCCGGTGGTATGATCCAGGAAGGTATTACACTGAAATTTGCAGGTGTAACTCTTTACTTCAGCGTTCCGGTAATCATTATTACCATGCTGGTTGTTGGATGCATCATCGGTACAGTCAACGGCCTTATTGTAACAAAATTAGGTGTAGCACCATTTATCGCTACCCTTGGTACCATGTACATCTGCCGTGGCTTTGCGAACCTTCGTTCCAACGGTGCAACATTCTCCGACATCAAAGGTTATGACGGACTTGGCAACACAGGCTTCAAAATCCTTGGAAGCAATATTGCCGGCATTCCTACCGGTGTTTACATTTTCGCAGTGCTTGCAATTATTTCCGTTATTATCCTGAAGAAGCTTCCATTCGGATGGTATGTACTTGCAGTCGGCGGCAACGAGAAATCTGCTCGTCTTTCCGGTATCAAAGCAGACAAGATCAAAATTATCGTTTACATGATCTCCGGCTTCTGTGCAGCATGGGTTGGTATGATCAACACCGCACAGCTTTCCGCAGCACATCCTGCATCTGGTGATGGCTGGGAAATGAACGCCATCGCAGCTACCGTACTTGGCGGTACTTCCATGAGCGGTGGTTCCGGAACCATTATCGGAACTGTAGTCGGTGCATTTGTTATCGGTGTTATCAATGATGGTATGACAATGTGTGGTGTATCCGAGTTCTGGCAGAAGGTTATCCGTGGTCTGGTTATCATCCTTGCAGTCGTAATCGACCAGACACAGAGAAATCTGCAGGCGAAGATGGCACTTCAGGCAAGAAACGAGAACAAATAATTAGGTAACCAACAAAATCTTTCTTAATGTTAAAATAATTTGAAAAGTTGAAAAAAATCCGAAAAAGATTTATAGTAATAATCAGAGATGCAGGAGGAATAGCATGAAAAAATCAGGGATTTTAAATGCCCAGCTGATCCGTTGTATCGCAGAGCTGGGACATAAAGATCTGTTTATGATCGGTGATGCAGGAATGCCCATTCCAAAGGGCGTGGAGATTGTAGACCTGGTTGTATGCGGAGGGGTTCCCACCTTTAAACAGGTGATGGATGCAGTGCTGGCGGAGACAGAAGTGGAAGCCTACACCATTGCAAATGAGATTGAGGAAAAAAATCCGGAGCTTCTTGCATATATTCAGCAGAGCCTTCTTGAGGCAGAGGAGAGCAGAATTGACCACGTAGATCTGAAAAAGATGTCTGCACAGTGCAAATTTGCAATCCGTACAGGTGAGTTTACACCTTATCCGAACATAATTTTAAGAGCGGGAGTTGCGTTCCCGGCATAAAGGTTCACAAGAGAAGACGCTGCGAAGTAGGGAGAACTTATTTTGCAGCGTTCTTTTAGCTGTCCGCAGGGCGACGTATCCATTACAGACAGAGGAGGATGCAATATGAAAGTAAGTGTGAGGAAAATCAGTGAGACCACGGGATTTTCTCCAGCAACTGTTTCAAATGCACTAAATTATAAAAAAGGCGTGAATGCTGACACATCTGCCAAAATCTTCAAAGTGGCACAGGAACTGGGGTACTTTGAGGAAAATCATATACGCAAGGTGAAATTTGTAGTGTTTAAGCGGGATGGCTCTGTGGTAGAGGATTCGCCCTTCTTTATTCAGCTGATCTCTGGCGTTGAGCAGGAATGTCGTGCCTGTGGAATGGAAATGCAGCTTTGCAATCTGGATAAACGTGATCCTGGTTATCAGGAGCAGGCGAAATGGATTATGAGTGATAAGGCTTCTGCGGTAATTCTTCTTGGTACAGAGATGGTGGATGCTGACATTGAGTTGATCCGGGGAATGACTTGCCCATTTATTGTGATTGATTATTGGAAAGAGGATATGAGCTTTGACGCCATGCTGATCAATAATGCGGATTCTGCGCGCATGGCTACAGAGTATCTCATTGCCAATGGACATAAAGAGATTGGTTATCTGCGGGGAGATTTCAGGATCAAACCTTTCCGGTCTCGTTTTGCAGGATATCAGACAGCACTGCAAAAGGCGGGGCTTCCCCTGAATAAGGACTATATTTTTACAATGGCAACTACCATTGATGGTGCGTACGAGAATATGAAGCGGTATTTGTCTGAGAAGGTGAAGCTGCCTACAGCCTTCTTCGCAGACAACGATATGATTGCCCTGGGGGCTATGAAAGCTATGGCAGAGTTTGGAATCCGGATCCCGGAGGACATATCCATTGTGGGATTTGACGACCTTACTTTTTCCTCAATTTCTTATCCGCCTCTGACCACACTCCGGGTGCCGAAGCAGGAGATGGGAAGAGCCGTTGTAAGGCGGTTGCGGAATATTCTGAAAGATAATGACGGGATTAAGATCAAGATGCAGATGTGTACGCAGTTTATTGAGAGGGAAAGCGTGAAGAAGATATAAGAGGTACACAGTTGGGCAACTGATATTCCACGCAGGTCGGTACCGCGCACCGGTGAACTAACGGCCAACTCTGGCTAAGACGTTCGGGGAAGCCCTCACGCCTAAGTCTATGCAGGTTGTGGATTTTACCTTCGCTAAGAGCGCACCTGAAATGACATGCTTAAGAATAGCAGTTGCCCAACTGCTGTGTATTGGCGGAAACTGGATGGAATCCAAGTTTTACTTTACATTAATTTTTAATTGCCTTCATAATTGCGTCATACAGCTCGTCATAAGTTTCATAAGCCGGGATCTCCGGATATTCAGCCTTGATCGCATCCGTGCTCTTGAACAGGAATCCTGCTTTACTTGCCTGGATCATGCCAAGGTCGTTGTGGCTGTCACCGCTGGCAATGGTGTCGTAGCCGATGGACTGCAGGGCTTTCACAGTGGTATATTTGGACTTTTCGCAGCGCATTTTGAAATCAGTAATTTCGCCATTTTCGCCCACTACCAGTGTGTTGCAGAAGATGGTAGGATAGCCCAGCTTTTTCATAAGAGGACCTGCGAACTGGGAAAAGGTGTCACTGAGTATGATAACCTGAGTCTGTGCTCTTAATTTGTCCAGAAATTCCCTGGCGCCTGGAAGCGGGTCGATCTTGGCGATGGTCTCCTGGATTTCTTTCAGACCAAGACCATGCTCTTTCAGAATGTTCAGACGGTATTTCATTAATTTATCATAATCAGGCTCGTCTCTTGTGGTTCGTTTCAGCTCCGGAATGCCGGTCTCTTCGGCAAAAGCGATCCAGATCTCCGGGACAAGCACACCTTCTAAGTCTAGGCAGACAATTTCCATAATCTCCTCCGTTCTGCAGCTGTAAAGATTGCTGCAATTGAATTTTATAGTGTTTTTCAAATCTCAATGTCAGATAAAGGGAAAGCAGTTAGGATGGTTGCTTTCACACACTATCTTATTATAGCGTAAAAAAGCCGGGAACGCTATACCTAAATTGATAATGTGAGAATGGAATGTTCCCTGTGAACTGCGGCTGAAATGTATAATTGTCGGAAATTAGTGGAAAACAGCGAAAAAATGTCTGGTAGAAATTTGTCGCTTATATTGCCGTTCCGTGAAAAATGTGGTATATTATTAATATCTGTAGTAATATTAGACAAAATAAACAGAATAATAATGGCAGGAGTGGTTAAAATGTATAACGAAGAGTACAAGCGCTGGATGGCAGCGGATCTCGAGGATGCAGATCTGAAACCAGAATTATCTAAGATTGAAGGAAACGATGAAGAAATTAAAGATCGTTTTGCAGTAGCTCTGAAATTTGGTACAGCAGGACTCCGTGGAGTTCTTGGAGCAGGTACCAACCGTATGAATATCTATGTAGTGCGTCAGGCTACACAGGGGCTTGCTAACTGGGTGAAGACTCAGGGCGGCACTCAGACCGTTGCAATCAGCTACGACAGCCGTCTGAAGAGTGATATATTTGCGAAAACAGCAGCAGGAGTTCTGGCTGCCAATGACATTAAGGTCAGAATTTATGATGCATTAATGCCTGTACCGGCCCTTTCCTTTGCGACACGCTACTATGAGTGCAACGCGGGTATTATGGTTACCGCATCTCATAACCCTGCTAAATATAATGGATACAAGGCTTACGGCCCGGATGGCTGCCAGATGACAGATGATGCTGCAGCTATCGTTTATGATGAGATCCAGAAGACAGACATTCTGACAGGCGCGAAATACATGTCCTTTGCAGAGGGCGTTGAGGAAGGCCTGATTCGCTTTGTTGGTGACGATTGCAAACGTGCTCTTTACGATGCAATCGAGTCACGCCAGGTTCGTCCAGGTCTTTGTAAGACAGCAGGACTGAAGCTGGTTTACAGCCCGCTGAATGGTTCCGGACTTGTGCCGGTAACCCAGATCCTGAAGGATATCGGAATCACAAATGTAACGATTGTTCCGGAACAGGAATACCCGAACGGCTATTTTACCACATGCAGCTACCCGAATCCGGAGATTTTCGCAGCTCTGGAGCAGGGACTGAAGCTTGCCAAGGAGACAGGAGCAGATCTTATGCTTGCTACTGACCCGGATGCAGACCGTGTTGGTATTGCCATGAAATGCCCGGACGGTTCCTATGAGCTGGTAAGTGGTAATGAAGTGGGAGTTCTTCTTCTTGACTATATTGCAGCTGGCCGTATCGAGAAAGGCACAATGCCGAAGAACCCGGTTGCAGTGAAATCTATCGTTTCCACACCTCTTGCAGACGCAGTTGCAGAGCACTACGGTGTAGAGCTTAGAAGCGTACTTACCGGATTTAAGTGGATCGGCGACCAGATCGCACAGCTTGAGGCTGCTGGTGAAGTGGACCGTTTCATTTTCGGGTTTGAAGAGAGCTACGGATACCTTGCAGGACCGTATGTACGTGACAAGGATGCCATTATCGGATCCATGCTGATCTGCGAGATGGCTGCATACTACAGAAGCATTGGAAGCTCCTTGAAGCAGAGACTTGAGGAGATTTACGCACAGTATGGCCGTTACCTGAACAAGGTTGACAGCTTTGAATTCCCGGGACTCAGCGGAATGGACACTATGGCAGGAATCATGCAGAAATTCCGTGACAACCCGCCGGCAGACATTGCAGGCTACAAGGTAGTGAAGGTTACCGATTATAAGAAGCCTGAGGAGACCGGTCTTCCAGCAGCAAATGTTCTCATTTACAAACTGGAGAATAACGAGACAGTAGTTGTTCGTCCATCCGGAACAGAGCCGAAGATTAAGATTTATTACACTACACTGGGTAAAGATCTTGCAGAGGCAGAAGCTGAAAAAGAGAAGCTGGCTAAGGCATTGGAGCCGATGATGGCTTAAGCGAAGTATATAATCGTATAGTGAATAATCGCCCCTTGCGGAATGATTCCGCAGGGGGCTTTTTACGCTGTTTGTAAATTTTTTCTTTATTTGAAGTGAAAATCCCCATTAAGTCGTTGATTACAGTAAAGGGCAGACCATATTGTATAATGCCTGAAAAGAAAACGAGGTGACAATTTATGCTGACGCTGTTATTTATCATTTTAATGTTTGGTATATTTGGCAAAATGATCGGACTTGCCTTCCGCGCAACCTGGGGAATTACGAAAATCTTTTTTCGTCTGATATTCCTTCCCCTTGTCCTGATCGGATTAGTTCTGGGAGGTCTGATCTACATAGCACTTCCCCTTCTTGTGATAGTTGGGATTATCATGCTGGTATTGATGTAATATATTGATAGAATAAAAAATAGATGAAAATACAATCGAAAATATGTTCACTTTGCCAGATGACAAAAAGCGACAGATATGGTAGTATAGATACATCAACGAAAGAGAAATACGAAAAACACTTAAGAAATCTGAAATACGAAAGAAAGCAATAAAGCACAAAAGAATCTGAAAATACAAAAGAACTTAGAAGTACGAAAGTTCTGTGTTTCACCAAAGATTTGTAAATTACTAAAGATTCATAAGCCGCTAAAGATCAACCAAAATACCTAAGATCAATAAGAAAACGAAAGATTTTCGAAACACATCCGATAAAATTATAACAAGACACATCAGAAAAAATGGCTGGGAACTAGTTTCCCAGCCATAAATCATAACAATATCTAACCGATTCCCATTTATAATGACATCTACTCAGAGTAAGTTAAATTGGAAATTTATAGCCCTTTTACTTGAAATAATGTATACTGAAAGAATATGAAGACAAAAACGAAATAAAAATATCGGGAATATATAATGAATACACAAGATGCAATAGAACTTCTGGGGATTGTCCCAGAAGATGATGAAAGAGAAATTAAGCGAAAATATCATAAGATGATCAGCCGTTTTCATCCGGACTCATTGAATGAAGTAAGGGAAGCTCATATTCAGCGTGCACAGGAGATAAATGAAGCGTATCGGATACTGAGCCAGAGCGATAGTCGGGAAATGCAGAACGCATATGGAACGGAAGCTTATGGAACAGAGGCTCATGGCACAGACAATCATAAATCTGGGAAGAGAGAACAGCATCAGGAATGGTCTGGTGAATGGAACGAGGCTGCTTTTATACCAAGGAATATTTATCTGCACTATAGTATGAATCTTTCTGAAGAAGAACGAAAGGAAGCCCAGGGGAAACTGTATTATCAGGCTGCCTGTGGAAAATATATGTGGGATCCGGAGGAAGAGGATTTCGCGCTTTTTCTTACCAGTATTCGTCATGCAGCGGCAGCCCTCCTTGAGAGAACGGAGAATGCCGTAAACGCAGAAGACTTATCTTCTGTACCAGATTTGAAGGAATACCGTTTTCGCATCCAGGCGAAGCTGTTTGAATATCTTTCTATGCAATATGTGAACCCATTGCTGGTTCTGGATTCCCTGATGAAACCAGAGAGCACAGATAGAAAAGGTCAGAAAATTTATCGGGTTAAAGCATTTCTGGCGGCAGAAGCCGCATCCCCGGAAGGCAGGCTTATAGCAAGTTTGCAGTCTGGCGAATATCTGTTTCCAAAAGCTTTCCATGGGAATCAGATTCAGCTTATGAATAAAGACAAACAGGTATTGGGGTATCTTCATATGGAAGATGACCGGCTGTATTTTTGCATTATTCCTCTTCTGAAGAGGCATGCAGCGCAGGTGAAATTTCTGGTGCAGGAAGAAGGCGGTGGAACAAATGAAAAAAATGAAGGAATTAATAATACGATGAATAGTAGTAACTTCAGAAATAGCGGCAGAGGAATAAAGCGTGGAAACAATAAGCTGAAAGTTAATATAGATTTCTATTTTCGTTTAGAGGATGAGAACTATACGTATAATAGTTCAGAGCTTAATTTGAAAATTGCAGAAATATTGAATGGATATGAGAAGTATTTGCGAAAATATGATCCGGAACAGGACCAGTTTTGTGATCTGTTTGCCCGCCTGTCCCGCTCGAATTTTCGCAGTCGTTTTCATCTGAAGGATAAGGATATACAATATATCCGGGAGAAAGGAATGGATACCATCCGCAGTCATGCCTCAGATTTTGTGCGAACACGTTTGGCTCCGGCTCAGATTCCCAATGATGGTAAACAAACTCCAATGCGCGGGCACCCTGTATTCCTGGCTCAGCATGCTACTGGCTGCTGCTGTCGGGGATGCTTGTATAAGTGGCATAGAATTCCAGCAGGAGTGCGGCTCACAGAAGAGCAGCAGGAATACATAGTAGATGTGTTGATGGCATGGATTGAGAGAGAATATAACAGAAATGCATAGGGCTATGAAGTTGGTTTTATATATACAATCGGTAATAGTAAGGTATATGAAATATATAGTTTAACTGGAATTTTGAGAAGATAAGAATGGGGAACGGTTTATGAGAATATTTCACTTATCAGATTTACACATTGGCTTGAAATTAATCAATCGTGATCTCAGAGAAGATCAGGAATATATACTGGATCAAATAATTCAGAAGGCCGCAGAGAAAGTGCCTGATGCGATCGTGATCGCAGGGGACATCTATGACAAAGCAGTTCCGTCTGCAGAAGCAGTGGAGGTGTTTGATCATTTTATCGGAAAGCTGCGAAATGCAGTTCCGGATTCTGTAATTATGATGATCAGTGGAAACCACGACAGCGCGCCCCGCGTGAACTGCTTTCGGAGTGTACTTGATCGTCAGAAAATTTATATGATCGGAATACCGCCTCAGACAGAAGAAGATCATATTGAGAAAGTGGTACTCCAGGATGAATATGGGCCGGTGAATTTTTATTTGCTTCCCTTTGTGAAGCCTTCCATGGTGAAGCTGATCACTGGTACAGATGAGAATGGAAATAATCTTTCTTACAATGATACGATCCACAGACTGATAGAACGTGAACAGGTCAACATAGACCAGAGAAACATTCTGGTCAGCCATCAATTCTATCTGCCCATGGGGGAGAATGCAGAAGAAATTGAACGAATGGACTCTGAGATCCGGACAGTAGGAAATATTGACCAGGTGTCAGCCGATATTCTGCAGAAATTTGACTATGCGGCACTGGGACATATTCATAAGCCAATGAAAGCAGGCGGCGAGTTTTATCGCTATTGTGGAACGCCGCTGGCATGCTCTGTAAGTGAAGCAGGTCAGAATAAAGGAATTATAATGGTTGACATAAAACAAAAGGGAGAAATCACTACAGAAGTAATTCCACTGGAACCGCTGCGCCAGATAAAAGTGATCAAGGGAGATTTAGAGAGTGTTCTGGCACAGCGCTGTAAAGATTATGTGACAGTAATTCTTACGGATAAGGTGGATTTGGACGTAATTGATATGCAGGATCGTCTGCGTCTGGCTTTTCCAGGGCTTCTAGAGATACGCCGTGAGACTGTGCGGCAGGTTGATTATACCAGACATGCAGACAGTGAGCGTGAATTGAATCCATTTGAACTTTGCTGCCAGTTCCTCGGAAATGCAGATGCGGAAGAGCAGGAAATTCTTCAGGAGGTTATCAATACAGTACAGGAGGTGACGAAATGAGACCTGTGAAACTTATCATGCAGGCGTTTGGTTCCTACGGAAAACTGACACAGATCGATTTTCAGGAGCCGAATCAGAATCTGTTTCTTGTGACCGGAGACACCGGAGCAGGAAAAACAACTATATTTGATGCCCTTGTATTTGCTCTTTACGGTGAAGCCAGCTCCAGTACAAACAAGAAAGATGGTGTTGTACTGCAAAGCCAATATGCAGAGTTGAACGTTGAACCATTTGTAGAGCTTGTTTTTTCCGAAGGGACAGGAGAAAATAGCCTGCTGTATACTGTCCGCCGTGTTCCCAGACATCTGAAGCTTCTGACAAGAGGGGCGGGGAAAAATACAGGAAGCCGTGAAGTACCGGGGGCTGTCAGCCTGATCATGCCAGATGGTACCGAATATCCACAGAAGGAAGCTGACAGCAAGCTGGGGGAGATCCTCGGTCTTACCAAAAGCCAGTTTATGCAGGTTGCCATGATCGCTCAGGGAGAATTTATGGAGCTTCTTCGTGCAAAATCTGATGATAAGAAAGTCATCTTCCGGAAGCTGTTTAACACTGAATTATACCAGAATATTGTGGACGAGCTGATGAATCGCAAGCGTTCTCTGGAAAAAGAGATTGCCCAGATCAAAACTGCATGTCAGACTGAAGCTGCCCATGTGGTAATTCCCCAGGAATATGACCAGTGGCAGGAAATAGAAGGGCTAAAAAAGCAGGTTTTGAATGGGGAAATTGTAGTGATGGATTGCTTTCTGGATCATCTGGGCGAGTTATGCAGAACACTGGAGAAAAGTGTGAATTTTACCTCGAAAGAATTACAATCCGCATCAAAACTCCGCGACGAAAAAAGGGATATCTACAACAGTTCCATTCAGCTGACGAATTTATATGTGCAGCTGGAAAGCGCTGAGGTTCAGCTTTCTGAATGTGGGAAAGTGGAAGCACAAATAGGGGAAAAGACCATTCTGTCAGAGAAAATTAAGAAAGCATACGAAATAAAAGGCGAATACGCACGCTGTCAGGATGCCTTGCGTAATATGCAGACATGTGAGAGTGCCTTAAAGGAGCAGCAGGAACGAGCTCCTTTATTAAAAGAACAGTCACAATCTGTCATTCAGACAGCGAAGGCGGTGAAAGAAACGGCAGAGAAGGAGCTTAAGGCGTACACCACTATTTATGAGCGCGTGAATAAAGAAGTGAAGCTCCTTAAGCAGATCAAGGAAGCAGAAAAAAGTGTAAAGACCAGCCAGCAAAATCTGACCGCAGCGCAGGCCGCAGACCGCAAAGCCAGAGAAGATCTGGAGAAAATGGAGAAGCAGGAAGCAGACTGGAGGGCTCAGTCAGAGAAGCTGACCGACACTAATGAGAAAATTGCTGTCTGGAAAGGGAAAAATCAGGAACTGGAAGTACTTGGCATTGAAGTACAAGAAACGGAAGACCTTCTTAAAGGTGTAGAAACACAGAAAAAACTGGCGAAGAAAGCACGAGAGACATACCAGAAGAATAGAACTAGATATGATGCAAAGAGCCAGGAATATGAGTCTATGCGGAGAATTTTTCTGGATGAGCAGGCTGGTTTTCTGGCGCGCGAGCTTCAGCCAGGGAAACCATGTCCTGTATGCGGTGCAATAGAACATCCGAATCCATGCATAGCTTCTACCCTTCATAGAGATCTCACCCGTGAGCAATTGGAATTGGCAGAAAAAGAAGTTTCTGAGCTTCGAAACAGGCAGGAACAGTCTGCCGGTGAAGCAAGGTCAGCCGTGGATATAGTTGCAGAAAAAGAACGACTTTTGGAAGAGACAGGAAGGAAGCTGTGCACGCGTATTTTAAATGATCATGAGCAGTTTCCGGAAGCAGGAATGTTGGAAGTATTTGATTCTTTAGGAGACAATATAAAAAATTTCCAGGAGAGCAGAAATTCAGAAGTCACTGGTGCAGCCCAGGATCAGATGGCGGATAACGAGTGTAATTGGAATGTATTGCTGAAGCAGATACAGACACTTCTTGGAACCTGGAAAACTTTATTACAGGAAGAGGGTGCAAGACTTAATACAGCCCAGAAAACATTGCGTAATCTTCAGGATGCTCTGGGACAGGTAGAAGAGCAGAAGAAATCAGGAAAAACTGCCGTAGAGGAATGTGGACAAAAGCTGACTGCGGCAGCAGCGTCAGCCAAGAGCGCAGAAGCTCTTCTGAAGCAGTTGAATGATTCCCGGGAATATCCATCAGAAGAGGCGGCTATGACAGAGTTTAATCAGGCAAAAGGAAAATGGAAAGCTGCAGAAGCTGCTTCCAAGGAAGCTGAAAAGAAAGAAAAAGTGTCTTCTGAAGAGCTGGTTAACTGTACCAGCTTGATTAAACGATTTGAAGGGGAACTTCCAGATCACCAGAAGCTTTACCAGGAGCGGCAGGCCTTTTATCAGACTTTGATGAATGAGAAGAATATGACAGAGGCAGAATGGGCGGATATAGCAGAGAACTATACCCGTGAAACAGCGGAGATTTTGCAAAAAGAAGCAGATAGCTGGCAGCGAAAAAAACTAGCCGCACAGACCACTGCAGAAACAGCTGGAAAAGCCATAGATGGCAGGAGCAAGCCGGATATGGAAGCTGCCAAGTCCCAGATGGAGGAAGCTGAGAAAGTACGGCTTCAGACTCAGACGAAACTGGAACTTTATAAAGAACAGTGTAAAGCTGATAAAGAGGCATATGATATTCTTAGCCCTCAGATGGAGAAGCGAGGTAAAATCATTGAAAAGCATACCAAGCTGGAAACTCTTTATAAGCTGTTGTCTGGAAATATGTCCGGAAACCGTATGGATCTTGAAACCTATGTGCAGAGATATTACCTGGAGAAGATTCTTTATGCGGCCAATCGCCGCTTTGCGAATATGTCTGCAGGACAGTTTGAACTTCGTATGGTAGACGAGGAGAATGCGGGGAAAGGCAAGAATCGTGGTCTGGATCTTATGGTATATTCCAATGTTACTGGCAAAGAGCGTGAAGTCCGTACCCTTTCCGGAGGAGAATCCTTTATGGCAGCCCTGGCATTGGCACTTGGAATGGCAGATCAGATCCAGGAGAGCTCTGCAGCGATACATCTTGATGTAATGTTTGTGGATGAAGGCTTCGGTTCCCTTGATGAGCATTCCAGAGAACAGGCGGTAAAGGTTCTTCAGGAACTGGCGGGAGGAAGCAAGTTGATTGGAATTATTTCTCATGTGACCGAGCTGAAGCAGGAGATTGAAGATCAGCTGATCGTCAGCAAAGACGAGAAGGGGAGTCATGTGAAGTGGCAGATAAGCTAGTACATCGAATATTAAGTAACTGCCATATTGACTTGTCTGATTTTTCATCTGCTGCGTTGTCGTCGGTCGCCGTAGCCACCGCTACGCCTCCTTCCTCCGCCTTGCATATGAAGAAATCATCCTGCGTCAATGTAGTAGATACTTGGTTGAATAAAGAATATCGGGAAGCAATTAAGCTTCCCGACAAATAAAAAGTTCTATAGATTTTTTGTAAAATTAATAAACTCTTCCGACTCACCGTAATCATGAATCCGACAGTTTGCCAGACGCTGTATTTCCTCTTGATTTTCTTCATGAGAGTCGTACACAGCAGTGGTATAGAAGCCATCTTTCTTAGCTGTAGTAAGGGCATGAAGAGAATCTTCAAAGACCATGGTATTGGTTCGGTCAGTGCCAAGAAAGTTCAAGGCTTCCCGATAAATGGTTGGTTCGTCCTTTCCGGCACCCACAGAGGAGCAGGTAAAGATTTCGCTGAAATAGTCAAGCACTCTGCAACGTGCCAGGGCAGCTTCCACGAGGGAGCGCTCTGTAGCAGTGGCGATACACATTTTGACTCCGGTCTCATGAAGCTGAGCCAGAAATTCTTTCAGATGAGGCTTCAGCTGAGCCTCATAGCGGTAGAAATCATCTACAATTGCTACAGCACTCTTGATCAATTCATCTCGGGTCTGTTTTACACCATAGTGCTCAATAAAATAGTCAGCTGCCTGGTGGAGACTCATAGTGGCGATTGCTTCATCCAGATCCGGTTCAGGTTCAATTCCCTGGCTTCGCAGGTAATTTTCGCCTACATGATCCCAGGCTGACATAGAATCCAGAATCGTACCATCCAGATCCCAGATGGCACCCCTTAACATGAAATTCCTTTCCTGGAAGATGCATTGTCTTTGGAAATACAAGTAGAATCTTTCATTTTGAGAGTAAGCTCTTTAAGCTCTCTGGTTGCTTTTGTAATATCTTCAGCTGCAAAGATGGCACTTACAACTGCAATTCCGCAGATACCGCTTCCAGCCAGCTCCATTACATTGTCATGTGTAATTCCACCGATAGCAATAACAGGAATATTTACAGCCTCACATATTTGTTTTATAGTTTCATGGCTGATATTGCCGGCATCTTTTTTGGTTCCGGTTTGGAATGCGGCACCTACTCCCAGATAATCTGCGCCATTTTTTTCAGCAAGAACAGCCTCTTCAACTGTATGCGCAGAAACGCCGATGATTTTGTCAGAACCGAGGATGGCTCTGGCATTACCAGCAGCCATATCCTCCTGCCCTACATGAACGCCATCGGCATTGATTTCTTTTGCAATTTCTACATTGTCATTGATCACGAATGGTACATGATAGCGCGCACATAACTCTTTGATTTCCGCAGCTTCTTTGCGAAAACTATCTGTATCCAGAGTTTTTTCGCGTAGCTGAATGAAGGTAGCTCCACCTTTTAAGGCTTCTTCGACCTGGTCATATAAAGTTCTGCCATTTAACCAGCTGCGGTCAGTAACGGCATAAAGTAAAAGCTCTTTTTTATTGCAGTTCATTGGTAAAACCTGCCTTTCACATGTAACTTGTGCGTCAAACACACTCTAATACATTATATAAAGCTGAATCTGGAAAGTAAAGGTAATTATTAAGCTAGAGCCTGTTTCTGCGAAGATCGAGAATCGTAACCCATAATGTTTGTTACATGAACAGGAACCTGTACATTGAAAAACGAAAAGTGATATGTTAGACTAATATTAAAATTGTGTTTTTGTCGGTTCGCAAAAAAGAGAGGCAGGTTTGATTATGGATCAATTTGAGCAGATGAAGGTGACACGGCAGGCGATGAATGGCAAGATGTGTCTGATGTTTGGTGGTATTTTCTTGATGTTTTCAGCCATTACCTCCACGATCATGTATGGAATCAATTTCTTTATGACAGCTCTGGAAGCAGACAAGGGAACTGCAGAGTATGTAGAACTTCTTGAGAATGCCGGAGTGGGAAGTGGACTTCTGAAAGGGATTGGTATTTGTTTTATTGCAGTAGGAATCTGGGAAGCTGTAGTTGGATTTCTATCTGTAAGAAATTCCAACAGAGTAGATAAGAGCAGATTTTCTGTGAAACTGGCCATATCGCTTCTTATAACAGAGATTGTCATGCAGGTAATTCTGTTTTTTACCGGATTGATGAATCTGGGGCTTCTTTTTACAGCCATTGTGCTTCCGCTGTTTTTACTTTGGGGTGCCACCCGTTTAGGCAAAGTTGCCAAGGCTGATCCGGAACGCAAATTTGCAGTAGACCCAGCCAGGAAGAAATCCTCTCAGCAATCTCAACCGGCCGCCCCGAAGAAAAGCATTCGTGAGAGAGCCGCTATGCAGGCGCGAGAAGATGTAGTGGTACCAGAGAAACAAGATACTGTAGATGAGGAAAATATTGCAGATTCAGAAGAGTCAAATTAGAAACTCAAAGTATGAATATAAGCATCATTGGAAAATGCAGTGGGTATAAGCATCATAGGAAAATGCAGTGGGAAAATTGTTAAAGATATATAACCTGTGAAATTGTATGAGCTGTAGTTAGTCGTTGTTGCCGATAATATGATTTGCATGTAGCTATTAAGGTATAAGAATTAGAGACTGTTTATGATTCAACACCGAATAAAGGAAAGAGAACCACAGTATATGGACATGAAAGAAATCATCACAGAAGCAGCCCGTAAGCTGGTTCTGGAGAAAAAAGTAAAGAAGCTTACAGTAAAGGATATTGTGGAAGAGTGCCAGATCACCAGGCAGGCATTTTACTACCATTTCGAAGGAATACCGGATATGATTCAGTGGAGCATAAAGCAGGGAACCAGGCGGCTGCTAGAGGCGTGCAAAGAGCAGGGCGGCGCAGAAGCAGCGCTGAAGTATCTGTTTGTTTTTGCCATCAATGCTATACCCGAAGTGCGAAAAGGAATAGAAAGTAATTATGGAAAAGAACTGGAACAAACCCTTATGCAAGGAACCTACGAGTTGTTTGAGAGCATTGTGGAGGAAGAAAATCTGTACCGGAACTACAGCCGCCAGGAACTGAAGTTGATCCTCCGTTACCATAGCCATGCTATCTTTGGTATTTTCCAGGACTGGACACCGGAGGATACGAAGAATCTGGATATGATCGTACACGAAGTCTATTTGATTATGATGGGAAAGAATGCTACAGAAGATGTCTTTCTGTGCTGAAAAATGCTCCTGTTTATTCGTGACAGTTTTATTCCTGCGTTTATTGACCTTGAAGCAGTTTTGAAAGTGAAATTGACGGAGGCGGAGACCGACTGGGAATAGAATCCAGAGGCCGGATGCAAATACATGGAGGGAACTAAATAAGAGATCAAACGGGCAAGGTGTATCTTTACACTTTGCCCGTTTTGTCTATACACGGTGAAATTTTTGGCTATCGACACTTTCTTCTGCTTGTACTAGAATAAAATCATCAGGATTACGGAGTGCGATTGTGACGCACGTTTTGCAGAAAGCCTTTTTCAAACATGCGCTAGAGCCTGTTTGAGAAAGAACGGAAATGATAACGTAATCCGCAAGGAGAGGAGGAAACCATATATGGCACATGAAATTTTATCCGTAAAAATGTACGAGCTGGATAAAAAACTGGAACAGACCCACAGTCGGATTCAGCTGGCGGAGAGTATGGATACGGAAAGACTCCACCAACAGATCCAGAACCTTCGACAGGAATGTCAGGAAAGCCGTATCACTTTGGAAAACAGACTTCGCCATTCCAAGACAGACTGTGTAATGAAGCTGGCAGGCGTCTACGACCAGGTGGAGGCAGCAGTTGGAAAAGTGCTGGAGGCAGAAAACATTAATTTGAAAAATAAGGAGCCAATATTTGGAAATGTGCTCCCGGGAACGGAGAAGAAAATCCTCACCGCAGAATACGCCCTTGATTTTGCAATGCAGGCAGTAAACCGGGCACTTCTGGTATCGCTGGAGGCTATTGAAGCCCAGCGTCTGGAAGAGAAGAAAGAGGCAGAAGAGTGAGTAGACACTATTAGTTTACATAAGAAAGGACTACAACCATGAAAGAAGTAAAAACCCCAAAAAAGCCGTTGATCTATTACTACGGCATTGTGCTTCTGGTACTGATCGTCTTTAACCTGGTGGTTTCCCCAATCTTAATGGAGCATCAGGTAGAAGAAACCGATTACGGTACCTTTATGAGCATGATTAATGACAAAAACATCGGTAAAGTAGAAGTAGAAGATAACCAGATCGTCTTTACCGATAAGAACAACGAAAAAATTTATAAAACCGGTCTTATGAATGACCCGGATCTCACCGACCGTCTGTATGAGTGCGGTGCCACCTTTACCAAGGACATTGACCAGCAGACCTCCCCGATTCTCAGCTTCCTGGTAACCGGACTTCTGCCGCTGATCATTTTCATAGTTCTTGGAAATTATATGGCGAAGAAGCTGATGGAACAGGCTGGCGGCAAAAACTCCATGGCATTTGGCATGGGAAAAAGCAATGCAAAGGTTTACGTTCAATCCAGTGAAGGAATCCGTTTCTCAGATGTAGCCGGAGAGGATGAAGCCAAGGAAAACCTTGCAGAGATTGTAGATTACCTTCACAACCCGAAGAAATACACAGACGTGGGAGCTTCCATGCCGAAAGGCGTTCTCCTTGTAGGCCCTCCAGGTACTGGTAAAACAATGCTTGCCAAAGCCGTTGCCGGAGAAGCGAATGTTCCATTTTTTTCCATGTCCGGCTCTGAATTCGTAGAAATGTTTGTAGGTATGGGGGCTTCCAAAGTTCGTGATCTTTTTAAGCAGGCGAAAGAGAAAGCCCCATGTATCGTATTCATTGATGAGATCGATGCCATCGGTAAAAAACGTGATGGTCAGGTTGGTGGCAACGATGAGCGTGAGCAGACACTGAACCAGCTGCTTACAGAGATGGATGGTTTCGAAGGCAACAATGGGGTTATCATTCTGGCAGCTACCAACCGCCCGGAATCCCTTGATCCGGCACTTACCCGTCCAGGACGTTTCGACCGCCGCGTACCAGTTGAGCTTCCCGATCTTGCAGGACGTGAAGCAATTCTGAAGGTTCATGCAAGAAAAATCAAAGCATCCGATGATGTGGATTTTCACACCATCGCACGTATGGCATCTGGTGCATCCGGAGCCGAGCTGGCAAATATTGTAAACGAAGCAGCACTTCGTGCAGTCCGTGACGGACGTACAATCGTTACAGAAGCAGACCTGGAAGAGAGCATTGAAGTGGTAATCGCTGGTTACCAGAAGAAAAACGCAGTTCTCTCTGACCAGGAGAAAAAAGTGGTTTCCTATCACGAAATCGGACATGCCCTGGTGGCAGCCCTTCAGAACCATTCCGCTCCTGTTCAGAAGATTACTATTATTCCGCGTACTTCCGGTGCACTCGGCTATACCATGCAGGTAGAAACTGGTGACAAGTATCTGATGACAAAGAAAGAACTGGAAAATAAGATTGCAACCTTCACCGGCGGACGTGCTGCAGAAGAAATCGTGTTTGGCGAGATCACCACAGGCGCTTCCAACGATATCGAGCAGGCAACCAAGATTGCCAGAGCTATGATCACCCGCTACGGAATGACCGACGAGTTCGACATGGTGGCTATGGAAACTGTTTCCAACCAGTACCTTGGCGGCGATGCATCCCTTTCCTGCTCCGCAGATACCCAGAAGGAAATCGATGAGAAGGTCGTAGAATTAGTAAAACGAGAACATGAAAAAGCCAAAAAGATCCTGACAGACAACCGCAAAAAACTGGATGAACTGGCTATGTTCCTTTATGAAAAAGAAACGATAACTGGCGAAGAGTTTATGAAAATTTTAAATAACAAAGAGGAGAGTGAGGAAAAATGAGAAGACGTTCACGTTATGGCTGGCTGGAACTCATCGAGGGAATCCTGTTGATCCTTCTTGGAATTTATACGTTGTGTAATCCAGGCGGCATGCTCCGCGGAATTACCTTTGCGTATGGTTTTCTTGCTGTCATCACCGGAATTTCAGATATTGTATTTTATGCAAAAACAGAGCGCTATATCGGCTTCGGACCTACCATTGCTCTGGTGACTGGAATTTTAAGTCTCCTTGCCGGACTAATGCTTCTGATGTACCCAAATGCCGGAGAGCTGATCATGACCCTGCTTCTCCCAATCTGGTTCATCGCTCATTCTGTTTCCAGATTGACCCACATCCCTCTGGTCCGTCTGGCAGGAAAATTTTACTATTACTTTACCTTGATTGTAAATATCCTTGGAATCACCCTTGGTTGTCTGATGATCATCTGGCCGTGGGTAGCGTTGTTTTCAACGGGCTTTATTATTGGCGGTTATCTGATCCTTCTTGGAATCGACTGCGTGGTGATGGCCTGCAGTGACATGGATGCCGGGTGGATGTAGAAACAGGATGTATTTACCGGTTGACACAAGAAACTACGAGGTGATAAAATCAAGATGAAATAAAAAAACTGCAGCTCGCAATAAAGGAGATTTACATATATGGCAACACTTAAGGATGTGGCGAAGGCCTCAGGCCTAACGGTAGGAACAGTTTCCAGAGTCCTGAATAACAGAGGATATATCAGTGATAAGACCCGTGAGAAAGTATATCAGGTGATGAAAGAGCTGAATTATCAGCCTAATGAGACAGCTCGCGCACTGTCAAAGCAGAAGAGTAATACGATAGGAGTTATTTTGCCGAATATTGAACATCCTTATTTTGCCAAGGTACTAAGCCGTTTGGAGCGAGAGGCTGCGAAGCAGGGATATCGTATCATGCTTTTTGTTTCCAGGTATAAAGAAGAACGTGAGGAACAGTGTATTGAGATGTGCAAGAGCGAAAGAGTGACCGGCGTTGTTCTTTGCAGTGGAAGTTTTGAAACTGAGAAATTTGAAGATCTTGATTTCCCGTTGATCACATTGGAACGTTCTATGGATGAAGGGACATCCGGGATTGAATGTGATAACTATCAGGGCGGTGTGCTGGCAACGGAGCTTCTGATTGAGAAAGGCTGCAGGAAGCTGATGTTTATCGGCGGAGTAAGTGCAGGGGTTGACATTCATATGCCAGGAGATCTCCGCGAGGTTGCATTTCGTGATATCTGTAAGAATCGAAATGAAGAAAATGTGGTTATGGTAACGGATAACCGTCTTTTTGATTCTCTGGAATATTATGAATATGTAAGACAGGCACTGGTGGATAATCCTGATGTGGACGGTGTATTTGCCAGTTCAGATGTTATTGGTGCCTATGTACTGCAGGCATGCGCAGATCTGGGAATCAAGGTTCCGGAGCAACTGAAGATCGTAGGTTTTGATGATGTGAATATTGCCCAGTTTACAAGTCCGGGACTTACGACAATTCATCAGCCTGTGGAACAGATGGCAGAATTGGCAGTAGCAGCTATTGCGCAGATTGATGAGGGGAAAGTTGTACCTACTAAGACAGTATTTCCGGTTACACTGGTTGAGCGAGGGACGACTTGAACGCAGATAAGCATTTCCCCGCTTCAAGTGCGCGGAGCACTAAGCGGCGAGTGAGGGGGGATGCTTCTGTCAGTGGGAGCCTTCAGCTCCCACTGACAGATCGCGAAGCGACTGCGTTCATGAGCAAGCAGCGAAGCGGATTGCGAATGTCCGCTTTACTGAATTGTTAATATTTTTTTATCTTCGAAAAATTTTCCAGTCAGTTGTCATATTGTGTATTCTGGGGTGTTTTTGAAACATTTCAGAATACAATATGACAGCTGATTTTTTGTATAGCAGGAAATTACGCTGTAATATTTCTGCTATACAAAAAAAACGCTTCGCGCGGAATTGATCAGATGCATAAGGAATATGACATACGGTTGTGATAAAAAATGAAGCAATTTTCGTAAAAAAACAAGAAAAATAAAATAAATGAACTACAGACACGAAAAAAGCATGTAAAAATGCACAAAACATAAAGAGCTAAATAGTATAAATGTAACAAAGTGATGTGAAATGGACAAAAATATATGACAACCGCTTGACATATTTGAGACGCAATGCTATCATACAATCATCAAGAAAACGTCTCAACAAGAACGTAAAAAACAGGAGGAAGCAAAAATGAAAAAACGTATTTCAATGGCAATTGCAGTTGCAACTGCAGCAGCAACAATGGCAAGTGTATCTGTACCGGTTATGGCAGACGATGTGAACATCACAATTTTTAACTCCAAGATGGAGGTTCAGAGCCAGTTCGAAGAATTAGCTGCTCAGTATGCAGAAGAGACCGGCGTTGGCGTAGAGGTTTATTACAATAGTGATACAGTATCTGCTCATCTGGCTACCAGATATTCTGCGAATGATCCATATACAATCTCTATGGTAGACCCGAAAGATATCTATTCACTTGCAGCAGACCATGCAATTGATTTAAGCGATCAGAGCTGGGTTAATGAGACTGATTACGCAATCGGAGTTGACGGACAGATCAATGGTTTCCCGACTTGCCTTGAAGCACGCGGTGTTATTTACAATGCAGATGCAATCGAAGCAATCACAGGCGAGACATTCAATCCGGATGATTACAAGACACTTGATTCTTTTAAAGAGCTTCTTGAGAAACTGAAAGAAGGCGGAATGGAAACACCTACCGGTATCATGAAAGAGGACTGGTCCCTTGCAGCTCACTTCCTTGCTGAGGTTTACGAGCAGCAGCCAGATGTAGAAGCATTTGTTTCCTCTCTTTATGAAGGAACAGCAGACCTTGCAAACAATGAGAAATTCAATTCTCTTATGGACTTCTTCGATGTAATGATGGAGAATAATTACGCAAAAGATTCTGCAATCGCTGCAGAGCGTGAGACAACCGAGATGATGCTTGCTGAAGGACAGATCGCATTCATGTTCGGAGGAAACTGGGACTGGTCCGTAATCAATGCATATGATTATACAGAGAATATGGGAATGATGCCAGTACCGCAGAACACAGATGACGGATCCAATGAGAAGCTTGTTGGTGGAGGTTCCAAATTCATGATGATCGATTCCTCTGATGCAACAAGTGATGAGCAGCGTCAGGCAGCTAAGGACTTCCTTGCATGGCTTGCTGATTCCGATGAAGGACAGAGCTTCATTGCTGAGACATGTGCACTTGTACCTGCATTCTCCAACAATGAAAAAGAAGTATCCGATCCACTTGGAAAGTCTGTTAAGAAATATGCTGATGAAGCAGCTCTGATTGACAACTACAATTACCTTCCGGATGATCACCTTTCCATCTGCGGTGCAACCTTCCAGAAATACCTCGCAGGACAGATTGACAGAGCTGAGTTTGCAGCAGAGCTTGAAGACTACTGGAAGAACACAACTCCTGTAGAGCACTAAGACTTATCCTTTGGTAACAACTTATTAATTTAACAAACATACTGTAGTTTTATAGAAATTTGCCACCCCCCCTCAAGAGGCTGCACGCCTGTGCCATGCGGCGTGCGGCCTCTTTCCCTCACAAAAAGAAAAGTACTGGATAATAGATTTTCGGAGGCAGCGGGAAAAGGGTGGAGACAAAAAAGAAAAGGGAAAGGGGATCGTGATTATGGAACAAAACACCATGAAATATAAAGTAAAACAGTACTTGATGTTCGCTGGCGTTTCCACTGTCCTGTTTAGTGCAGTTGTAATCCTTCCATTTATCTACGGATTATATCTTACATTTACAAGCTGGGACGGTGTTTCAAAAGACAAACCATTTGTTGGACTGGCAAACTACATTGCTACATTTCAGGATGCAGCTTACTGGCAGGCACTTGGACGTACCTTGATTTATTCTGTTATCGCTGTAATTCTGGTAAACGTGGTAGCATTTTTCCTTGCATACCTTCTTACCAGCGGAATCAAAGGCCAGAACTTCTTCCGTGCAGGCTTCTTTGTTCCGAACCTGATCGGTGGTATCGTACTTGGTTATGTATGGAAATTCGTATTTAACCGTGCATTTGTATCACTTGGAAAATCTCTTTCCGTAGGTGCTCTTTCCACTTCCTGGCTGGCAACCACCAACGGTGCAATGGCATGTCTGATCATCGTATCTGTGTGGCAGTACGCAGGATATATGATGCTGATCTATGTAGCCGGATTTATGAGCGTATCCAAGAGCCTTATGGAAGCTGCCCAGATCGACGGCTGTACCAAGACACAGGCAACCATTAACGTAACGATCCCGCTTATGAGATCTTCTTTTGTACAGTGTCTTTTCTTAACGATTACAAGATGCTTCATGGTATATGATGTAAACCTTTCCCTGACAAAAGGTGAGCCATTTAACTCTTCTGTAATGGCAGCTATGCACGTATACAATCAGGCATTTACTTACAAAAACTACGGTACCGGTCAGGCAGAGGCATTGATCCTGTTTGTTGTCTGCGCGATCGTAGGTGTGACTCAGGTTTACATTGGTAAGAAAGGGGAGGTGGCAGCATAATGGACGAAAACAAAAAAGCAGCTCAGAAGAAAAAAATCAGCCATTTTATTACAATAGCAGTGCTGGTTATCCTGTTTCTGGCATTTATCTTCCCGTTTATCATGGTAATTTTCAATGCGTTTAAGACAAAAGGTGATATCACGGCAGATCCGCTGGCACTGGTTGGCTCTCACGGCTTTATTCTGACTAACTTTACAGATGCCATGAAAAAGATGAACTTTGCAACATCTTTTACAAACTCTCTTTTGATTACTACAGTTTCTACGATCCTTACAATTATGCTTTCTGCAATGACAGCGTTTGTAATTGTTCGTAATAAATGGAAAGCATGCGGTATTCTGTTTTCCCTGATGATTGCATCTATGGTTATTCCGTTCCAGGTACTTATGATCCCGCTGGTTTCTCTTTACGGTGGTATCTTTGGAGTACTGAACAGCCGTATTACTCTGATCCTTATGCATGTGGGATTTTCCCTTTCCATGGCAACCTTCATGTTCCATGGTGCAATTCACACCAGCGTTCCGATGGAGCTGGAAGAAGCAGCATTTATTGATGGATGTACCAGATGGCAGACATACTGGAAAATTGTATTTCCGCTTCTGAAACCAACCATCGCAACAGTTGCGATCATTGATGCAATGGCATTCTGGAATGATTACCTTCTTCCAAGCCTTGTTCTCGGACGTAAAGAACTGTATACTCTTCCGATTGCAACACAGGCATTCTATGGTACTTATTCAACAGACCTCGGACTGGTAATGGCCGCCCTCCTTCTGGCTATGCTTCCGATCCTGGTTCTGTATCTGTTCCTGCAGCGTTACATCGTTGAGGGTGTTACCTCCGGAGCAGTAAAAGGTTAAAACCAAAATGGGGTCCAATGATAGTAATATTTTTGGACCCCATAATTACTATCTTGAAATGTGTTTTGATTAATAAATAACAACAGGAGATATGATTATGATAAGTCAGACTTTAAGAGATGCCAGAAGATACGAAGATGCAATGGCTCAGAATATTACACCTTTGGAGAGACCGGAATTTCATTTATCTCCAAAAGTTGGATGGATGAATGACCCCAATGGTTTTTCTTATTATAAAGACAAATTTCATTTATTTTACCAGTATTATCCATATGATTCCCAGTGGGGACCAATGCACTGGGGACATGCGGTAAGTGATGACCTTCTTCACTGGGAATACCTTCCGGCAGCCATTGCCCCGGACATGCCATATGATTATGTGGGATGTTTTTCAGGAAGTGCCATTACGCTTCCAGATGGAAAACAGCTTTTTATGTACACCAGTGTGCGAAAAGAAGCACAGCCGGATGGAGGTGTCCGCGATATACAGACACAAAGCCTTGCAGTCGGTGATGGGATGGATTATGAAAAGGATGTACGAAATCCGATTCTTACAGCAGAAGACATGCCGGAAAACAGCAGCCCCTTTGATTTCCGTGATCCGAAAATGTGGAAATGCGAGGATGGCACTTACCGCTGCGTGATCGTAAATGACAGGGCGGACGGAACAGGCGGCCGTATTCTTCTGTATAGAAGTGAAGATGGGTTTAACTGGGAGTTTGAATCCGTAATGCTTTCTAATGATGGCAGATTCGGAAAAATGTGGGAGTGCCCGGATTTCTTTACCCTGGATGGAAAAGATGTAGTACTTGTAAGCCCTCAGGATATGCTTCCAAAAGGCTTTGAGTACCACAATGGTGATGGAACTCTTTGCCTGATTGGTAAATTTGATGAGGAGACCAAAACCTTTATTCCGGAAAAAGACCAGGCAGTGGACTATGGTATCGACTATTATGCAATGCAGACAGTGGAAGCACCAGACGGAAGAAGAATTATGATCGGCTGGATGCAGAACTGGGATACATGTGCGAATAACAGAATTCCGAAGGGAAAATGGTTTGGACAGATGAGCCTTCCAAGAGAGCTTTCCATTAAAGACGGCCGCCTGATCCAGAAACCGGTTCGGGAAATTGAGAAGCTTCGCACAAATAAGACAGAATATAAGAATGTTGCTTTTGAGGATGTAATTCGTCTGGATGGCATAGAGGGAAGATGCGTGGATATGGAAATCACTCTTCGCCCGGCAGATGCGCAGAATATTTATAAGAAATTTGCAGTGCGTTTTGCCCAGAATGATACGTACCATACAGCAGTAAGCTTCCGCCCTTATGAATCCGTATTGAAAATTGACCGTAAGTTCTCCGGTTCCAGACGCGCAATTATCCATCAGAGAAGAAGCCTTGTGAATAGTGAAAATGGAGAAATTAAGCTTCGGCTGATCCTGGATCGCTTTAGTGCTGAGATTTTTGTAAATGATGGAGAACATGTGATGACTGCAACGATTTATACAGATCTGGAGGCAGATGGAATTTCCTTCTTTGCAGATGGCAAAGTGGAGATGGATGTTACAAAGTACGAGCTGAAGTTTTGAGAATTGCCAGTAGATACGAGGAGGATATAAAGTGAAGCAAAGAGAGAAAACAGATAAGATCTTTCAGGATCGTATGGCAAAGAAAACAGATGAATTACGCTGGCTGTACATGGAGCTTTATGGAAATGATTCCATGTTTTTCGAGTTATGCGATCAGCTGCACCGCTTCTATGAAGAACGAAGCAGCACATTGAAGGCACTGGATCAAAAGCGTGAAGCAGATCCGGGCTGGTATAAGAAAAATGACATGCTTGGCATGATGTTTTACATAGACAATTTTGCAGGAAACATGAAAGGTGTGGAAAGCAAGCTTGACTATCTGGAAAAAAACAACGTAAATTACATTCATCTGATGCCGTTTCTGGATACGCCGAAAGGTCGTTCTGATGGCGGTTATGCAGTGGCTGATTTCCGTAAAGTACAGGAAAATCTGGGAACGATGGATGATCTGGAGGCACTGGCCGGTGCCTGCCACAAAAAAGGCATCAGCCTGTGTATGGATTTTGTTATGAACCATACTTCGGAAGACCATGAATGGGCAAAAAAAGCCCGCCAGGGCGACGGGGAATATATGAGCCGTTATTTCTTCTACGACAATCCGTATATTCCGTCCCTCTATGAGAAAACAGTGCCTCAGGTATTTCCGACCACAGCTCCGGGTAACTTTACCTGGCTGCCGGAAATCGGGCATTATGTAATGACCACCTTTTACCCCTATCAGTGGGATCTGAACTATGGAAATCCTCGGGTTTTCAATGAGATGATGTATAATTTCCTTTTCCTTGCAAACAAGGGAATTGATGTAATCCGAATTGATGCAGTTCCCTATATCTGGAAAGAGCTGAACACACCATGCCGGAATCTTCCACAGGTACACACCATTGTGCGTATGATGCGTCTGATCAGCGAGATTGTATGCCCGGGAGTGATTCTTCTTGGAGAAGTAGTTATGGAGCCTGAAAAGGTTGTGCCATACTTTGGGACTGTAGAAAAACCGGAATGCCATATGCTTTACAATGTAACTACAATGGCTACTACATGGCATACCGTTGCCACCAGGGACGTGCGTCTTCTGAAAAAACAGCTTGATATTGTAAATGGTCTGCCGAAGGATTACGTATTCCTGAATTATCTGCGCTGCCACGATGATATTGGCTGGGGACTGGACTATGCCACACTTCAGCAGGAAGGCATTGAAGAACGTTCTCATAAGAAATATCTCAATGACTATTTCCAGGGCTTTGCAGGGGAGAGCAACAGCCGCGGAGTGCTTTACAATGAGGATCCGGTAACTGGAGATGCAAGATTCTGCGGAACCACCGCTTCCATGTGCGGTATTGAGAAGGCGGGATTTGAGAAAAACAAAGCGGCAATGGAAAAAGCAATCCAGCTGGATGTTATGCTTCATGCCTATATGTTCATGCAGTCAGGAATTCCTGTGATCTACAGTGGAGATGAAATCGGACAGGTAAATGATTATTCATACAAAAATGATCCGGACAAAGCACCGGATTCCCGATACATTCACAGAGGGGCTATGAATTGGGATCGCGCAGCCATGAGCGGCAACGCCAGAACTGTGGAGGGTAAATTGAACAAACGTCTGCTCCAGCTGGAAAAAATCCGCAAAACAGAGAAGGCATTTATGACAAATGCGGATACCTGGACTGTGGATACATGGGATAACAGTATTCTCTGCATTGGCCGTTATTATGAAGGAGAGAAAATTTACGGCCTGTTTAACTTCAGTGAATATGATAAGACAGCATGGATTAATGAACGTGATGGAATTTACAAGGATCTGATTACCGGACAGGAGATGGAGGCTGCAGGTGTAAATGTGCCTGCATATGGCTTCTTCTGGCTGAAAAAAATTAACTGATGAAGAAACACCCGGAAACAGAGGACTGTCTCTGTTCCCGGGTGTTTTTGGTCAAAAGCTTGTAACTTCAGTAGTAAATCTCCGGTGGCATATGGTTGACATTGCCTCATAGGACTGTTAAATTATATTTACATATCTTAATACTTTTGAACGGCTTGCTGACAAGAAAGGATAACCATATGATAAAGCGAGACTTAAAAGACAATTTTCAGATATCCATCAGCGGCCAGGACACCTGGTATGACATGAATGTGCCCGGCTCCGCCATGGAGACTTTTTGCAAAGAAGGAATTCTTCCGGATCCATATTATGGAATGAATGAGTACAAATGGACAGAATTCTGGAAAAATGATTTTGACATCAGAAGCGCTTTTTCTGTAAGCGCAGAAGAGATTGCCAGTGAGGAGATTCTTCTTACCTTTTACGGAATTGATACTGTGGCAGATGTCTTTTTAAATGGAAAGAAGCTTGGACATACTGAGAATATGCACCGCACCTGGGTCTACCAGGTGAAAGAGCTGGTAAAAGAAGGCGAGAACCTTCTGGAACTTCATATCGCCTCCCCGGTAAAATTCATTGAGACTTACAAGCCGGAGAAAGGAAGAGAGATTCATTTTACCAACACCGGAACTACCTCTGGAAGCCAGTACATTCGTAAAGCACACTCCATGTTCGGCTGGGATTGGGGCCCAAAGCTTCCAGATGCGGGACTTTTCCGCGGTGTGGAGCTCTGCTGCTTTGATACTGCAAGACTGGGCGAATCCCTGATCCGCCAGGAGCATATGGATGGAGCCGTGACACTTCATATTGGAAGTGAAATTGAGAAAGCAGATGGACAGGTTGTAAAAGCTGGAAATACTGCTATGCAGTCAAATGGAAATTCTGCAGCACAGCCAGAATCTGGCGGCAGCGCACAGCCCGGAGTCAGCGGCTTACAGCTTTTCTACGAACTCCGTGATCCATCCAGTGCTCTCATCTACACTGGCACCAACTCTGATATAAACGTAACAAACCCTGCTTTGTGGTGGCCAAACGGCTACGGCAAACAGCCTTTATACACCCTGACGATCCAGCTGAAAGCCGGCGAGACCGTTCTTGATACCAGGGAGTACCGCATCGGTCTCCGCACCGTCACGGTATCCCGTGAGGATGACCAGTGGGGCCAGGAATTTGCTATCATGGTAAACGGCGTAAAGATTTTTGCCCGGGGCGCAGATTACATTCCAGATGACTGCTTCTACCCAAGAATCACCAGAGAAATCCTGGAGCGCGATGTAAAAGCCTGCGTATTTGCAAACTTTAACTGTCTTCGCGTATGGGGCGGCGGATATTACCCATCCGACGAATTCTACGATCTCTGCGATGAATACGGAATTCTCCTTTGGGAAGATCTGATGTACGCCTGCAACATTTACGACGTAACACCGGAGTTTGCAGAGAATATTGCAATTGAAGCAAAAGACAATATCCTCCGTTTCCGCAATCATGCCTGCCTTGGCCTGATCTGTGGAAACAATGAGCTGGAATGTGCATGGACAGACTGGAAGGATGTCCAGGGACATGCACCGTCTCTTAAGAGAGACTACCTGTATCAGTTCGAATTCCTCCTTGCAGATGTGGTAAAAGAAAATGCACCAGATGCATTCTACTGGCCGTCTTCCCCGTCATCAGGAGGAAGCTTTGATAATCCATGTGATGAGAACCGCGGCGATTGCCATTACTGGGATGTATGGCATGGTCAGAAACCATTCAGTGAGTACATGAAGCACTATTTCCGTTTCTGCTCCGAGTTCGGCTTCCAGTCTCTTCCATCTATCAAGACAGTAGAGACTTTTACCGGGGAGAAAGACCGCAACCTTTTCTCCAGAGTTATGGAGAGCCATCAGAAAAATCCGGCGGCAAACGGTAAGATTCTATATTATTTATCTGAGACCTTCCGTTATCCGAAAGACCTGGAAAGCCTGATCTTTCTAAGCCAGATTCTTCAGGGATACGCCATGAAGGAAGCAACGGAGCATTGGAGAAGAAACCGCGGCAGATGTATGGGAAGTATTTACTGGCAGTTCAATGATAACTGGCCGGTTGCGTCCTGGTCCAGTATGGACTATTACGGAAGATACAAGGCCCTCCATTATATGGCAAAAGGCTTCTGCGACAATGTGGCAGGAAGCATTGAGAAAAAAGAGACTCACATAGGCTTCTGGATTTCAAACGAGACACTTGACCCGGTAACGGTAAAAGCGAAAATCGCGGTGAAAACACTGGACTTCCAGGTGATCAAGGAGCAGGAAGTATCCAAAGAAGTACCTGCACTCAGTGCGGAATGCCTGTTTGAGAAAGAATATAAGGAATTGATCGCAGGTCGTGATGACAGCGTATTCTTTGTTGCCGAATATGAGTATGAACAGAACGGACAGAAGGTTTCCAAGAAAGAATTCGAGACATTTGTCCCAGTCAAATATTTGGAACTGAAAGATCCTGCGTTTAAGGTAACTGAGAATGCAGACGGAAGCGTTTCCATTCAGACAGATACTTTTGTTCCATATTGCATGCTGGAGGGGATCAGCGCGGATACCATCTGGAACGAGAATGTGGTTGCATTTACTGACAAGGAAGCAGTCACACTTGTGCCAGTAGAAGATCAGAAGATTTCCAAAGACGGCGTCCGGATTTACGATATTTATCATACATATCATTAATAAAATGATATGAGTGTCAAAAGGTCTTTTGACACTCATTTGATACCCGGATTGCTACGCAGCTACGCTGCTCCCGCAATCCTCCAAATATTCGAAATCCGCAACAAAACGTCAGATACGTAATTTTTGCTGGTAGACAGAAGTTTGTAGAATTAAGCAAAAGTAAAAATAGAGCGATCACATAAAATGTTACGAGACATAGATCAACCAATCAGGAGAATCGAAACACGCATTTGAAAAATTCTCCCCTACATAATAGAGAAAGGAATTACACCATGGGATTTAAGAAAGATTTTATCTGGGGCGGTGCAACCGCTTCCTATCAGGTAGAAGGCGCAGCTTATGAGGACGGAAAAGGTCTGAACATCTGGGATATTTTCTGCAAAGACGGCGGACACATTTATGAGAACCAGACAGGTGATGCAGCCTGCGACCAGTATCACCGCTACAAAGAAGACGTTCAGATCATGAAAGAAATGGGCATGAAAGCATACCGCTTTTCTCTTTCCTGGGCGCGCATCATGCCGGAAGGCACAGGCACAGTCAATGAAAAAGGTCTGAAATACTACGACAACCTGATCAATGAACTTCTGGACAACGGAATTGAGCCATTTGTTACCTTATATCACTGGGATCTTCCATACGCACTTCATTTACAGGGCGGCTGGATGAATCCAAATTCTCCATCCTGGTTTTACGAGTATGCAAAAGTAGTGGCAGAGCATTTCTCAGACAGAGTAAAGAATTTCTTCACCATCAATGAGCCGCAGTGCATAGTTGGCCTTGGATATCAGACCGGTGAGCATGCACCAGGCCTGAAGGTTGGCCCATCCGATTATTTCCGTATCTGGCATAACGTACTGAAAGCCCATGGACGTGCAGTAGAAGCGCTTCGTGAGTTCAGCAAACAGCCTGTAAAGATCAGTATGGCACCATGTGGAGCCCTTTATGTTCCGGAAACAAACAAGCCGGAAGATATTGAAGCCGCAAGAAAAGCAAACTTCAGTCTCCCGGAGAACTCCATCGGAGCCTGCAGCTGGGACGTTGCTCTTTGCTGTGATCCGGTTTATCTGGGACAGTATCCAGAGGATATTCTGAAAGAATTTGGACAGTTTTTCCCGAAAGTAACAGATGCCGATATGAAGCTGATTTCACAGCCACTTGATTTTTTGGGACAGAACATTTACAATGCCGTAACTGTTCGTGCCGGTGAGGATGGAAAAGCAGTCCGCGCAGCACGTTACGATGGTTTCCCACAGACTGCAATTGGCTGGCCGGTAACTCCGGAGGTTCTGTACTGGGCGCCAAAATTTATGCAGGAGCGTTATAAGAAGCCGTTTATGATCACAGAGAATGGCATGGCTTCCCATGACTGGGTAGGTGTGGACGGAAAGGTTCACGACCAGGCCCGCGTAGATTTTATGGCTCGTTATCTTGGCGCTTACAAGCGTGCAGCTGAGGACGGTGTGGATCTGGCAGGATATTTCGCATGGTCCGTAATGGACAATTTCGAGTGGGCATACGGATATTCCCAGAGATTCGGACTTGTTTATACAGACTACAATACACAGAAGCGGACCTGGAAGGATTCCGCATATTTCTACAAAAATATTATCGAAACAAACGGAGAGAATCTGTAATTCCGGAGGTTGCCCATGGCAAATCAGAGGGGCAGAAAGAAAAGTATAGCAGCAATTTTTACTGGTTGAAAAAGCAGTAGAAAACGTATATAGAAACAACTAAAAACCTTAAGTATTTGAGAGGATACACATATGTTTGAGAATAATCTGTGGACGATGGAACCAGTTGGCAGACCGGAGAACACCATCCAGGGCGATAAATACCGCTTCACCCTGCTGACTCCCTGCCTGATCCGAATGGAATACAGGGAAGACGGCAAATTCGAAGACCGTCCTACCCAGGTCGTATGGAACCGTAAATTTGATCCGGTAGACTTCCGTGTGGAAAAGAAGGACGAGGGCTTTGAGCTTTTCACCGACAGAATGCACGTCACCTACACTGGCGGACCTTTTACCCAAAACAGTCTGAACTTAAACGCAGTAGGCGGTCAGAACGCCTATGGTGCAGTATGGTATTATGGGGAAAAAGGTGACAATCTTGGCGGAACTGCAAGAACTTTGGATGAGGTAGATGGGGAATGCCAGCTTCAGGAGGGAATGATGTCCAGAAGCGGCTGTTCTCAGATCGATGACAGCCATTCTCTGGTTCTGGATGAAAACGGATGGACTCAGGTGCGCACAGGAGATGGGGTGGACATTTATGTTTTCGCTTATGGAAATGATTACAAAGAAGCTTTGAATGATTTTTACCGTCTCACAGGAAAAACTCCTATGCTCCCAAGATATGCCCTTGGAAACTGGTGGAGCCGTTATTACGCTTACACAGAAGACAGCTACAAGGCGCTTGTAACCCGCTTTGAGAAAGAGAAGATCCCATTTTCTGTTGGTGTTCTGGATATGGACTGGCACCTGGTAGAGGAAGTGGATCCCAAATATGGCAGTGGCTGGACCGGATATACCTGGAACAAAAAGTACTATCCGGATCCGGAGCGTTTTATGAACTGGCTTCATGACCATGGAATGAAAATCTCTGTAAACCTTCATCCAGCTGGTGGAATCCGCGCCTTCGAGGAAGCATATCCGGCTATGGCGAAGGAGCTGGGAGATGTAGATACCGAACACGAAGCTCCCATTGATTTTGACATCACAAGCCGCAAATTCCTGGAAGCATATTTCAAATGTGTGCTTCATCCAGAGGAAAACAAAGGCGTTGATTTCTGGTGGATCGACTGGCAGCAGGGCAATATCACGAAGGTCCCTGGTCTGGATCCACTGTGGATGCTGAACCACTATCACTACCTGGACAATGCCCGCGATGGAAAACGTCCTCTTACTTTTTCCAGATATGCAGGACCTGGTTCACACAGATATCCGGTAGGTTTTTCCGGTGATAGTATCGTAACCTGGGAGTCCCTGAATTTCCAGCCTTATTTTACCAGCACAGCTTCCAACATTGGATATGGCTGGTGGAGCCACGATATCGGCGGGCATATGCTTGGCTATCGAGACAATGAGCTGGCACTTCGCTGGGTACAGCTTGGCGTATTTTCTCCAATTAACCGTCTGCACAGCAGCAAAAATGAGTTTATGGGAAAAGAACCGTGGCAGTTCCCTATGGAGATCGGTGAGGTTATGAAGGAGTTCTTAAGACTCCGTCACCAGATGCTTCCGTATCTGTATACCATGAACTACAGAGCATATAAAGAGAACACGCCTTTGATCCTGCCAATGTACTACACATATCCGGCAGAGCAGGTGGCTTACACAGTGAAGAATGAATATGAGTATGGAACCGCATTTATTGTAGCGCCTGTTACGGAGAAATCTGTCCAGGGCGTTGGAAGAGCCAGGACTTATGTATGGCTGCCAGAGGGTACTTACATTGATTTCTTCACAGGTCTGGTATACTCTGGCGACAGAGAGATGGATATGTACCGTGACCTTCATTCCATGCCGGTTCTGGCGAAAGCAGGTGCCATTGTGCCGATGACTGAGGAAATCTTTGGACAGGAAGCGGCCAGAAATCCGGAAACTATGACCATCCGTGTATACGGCGGTGCAGACGGCAGCTTCCAGCTTTACGAAGACGACAACGAGTCCAACGCTTACCTGAAAGACGAGTGCGTTCTCACAGACATGGATCTGAAGTGGAGCATTGGTCGCTTCGTCATCCATAAGGCAGCGGGCAGGCTGGAACTGATCCCGCAGAAGAGAACCTGGACTGTAGAGTTCTGGGGTGTGAAGGACACCGAGGTTACCGTAGAAGTGGAAGGTACAGGGGTAGAAGCTTCTAAAAAGTACGATGAAGCACTTGGCTGCCTGGTGGTAAGTGTTCCGGAAACCGCTGCAACCTCTGAAATCATCATTACTCTGGGAACTCCGGAGCTTCGTGAGAATGATGTGAAAACCCAGGTATTCAATCTTCTCAACCAGGCTGAAATCCCATACATGGAGAAAGTAGCCATCATGGAAATTCTGGACAAGAAGATTTCCAACGCCGCCAAACTCACCCAGCTTACCGCAATGCATCCGGAAGAAGGAATTGTGGGAGCAGTGGGAGAGATTCTGACTGCGATAGAGTAAGATATAAACAGAATATGAAAGACAGTAAAAAGCCCGGGAGTATTTGCTCCCGGGTGTTTTAATAAGCTGTTATTTAAGGGAGAAAACAGTCCGCATACAGCATTGAAGTGTTTTTTTTATCTGTTAAGCATTTAAAATCAGCAGTAAATCTCTGGAGGAATCTGTGCAAAGGGAATCACATCAGGCTGTCTGTCGGGGTGATCGGCGATGATCTTCTCCATCCAGACCATATTGTACCAACGCCCGAACTTGTAAGCGCATTTGTGAAATTCTCCTACCATGGAATACCCCAGATGCTGATGAAACTGAATGCTGTTATGGTTCAGATATTCGTCATCCACTACAGGACTGGCGATGCAGGCATTCAAGTTGGTCATATTCTGGGCGGCAAGCGCTTTTTCCAGAGAAGCGTAAAGCGCCTTGCCGATTCCGGATTTTCTTTCGGATTCTCTTACATAGATGGAAGTTTCCACAGACCAGGCATAGGCTGCCCGGGCGTGGAGCGGTCCTGCGTAGGCGTAGCCTGCAATTTCAGTACATGCACTGCAGTTCCCTTCATCCTTGATGTCTGGTGTGGAGCTGTTTATTTCCCGTTCAGCTACAAGATAAGGATAATGCTGTAGTGTGTGTGCAATCCGCTTCCGGAATTCTTCGGCAGAGGGAACTTCATATTCGAAGGTAATTGCAGTGTGCTTTACATAAGGTGCATAAATGGAAAGGAGCGCCTCTGCATCCTCTGGGGATGCCGGGCGGATGATAACTGGTAATGACATGGCAAGATTCCTCCTTTGTAGTTGCAAACGAAAATTTTAGCTCTAGCACATATGATGAAGTGCAGTTTTATTTTCGTAAATTTCGTTTTAACAGATTTTCAGCATGTTTTCCAGAGCAAACAGCTTATCAGCAGCAAGTAAATCTTCAAACGCATTCAGGTTCAGATCTGAATGCTCCAGCTCTCTGGAGAAACGGTAACAAATATCTATCTGGTCTTCCAGACAGAACACCCGTCCATTTTTCAGGTAAGCGCCCATATCCAGCTCATGAATCAGCAGGGTACAGACCACAGCCATTTTTACCTTTGCGAAAATTTCGCCGTCGTAAACAGCACCGCAGAAATATGTGTAAATCCAATACACAAGCAGCTGCTCTTCCTGAATATTCCAGTCTGGGTAAGCCTTTTCGAAATCAGCCCGGTTCTGAGAGTAAACAGAAGCGGGGGAGACACCGGAAGACTCTGCACTGCTATAAAGCGCCTGTAAATTTTTTTTCAGAAATTCCTGCCAGTCCGGTCTGAGAACCTCCATTTTGGGAACAACCGCCTTCCACATGGTCTTCAGAAGTTCATCTGGCGCAGCCTTTTTATTCATATGCTTCTGCACCTTGGAAGTAAAGGCTTCGCCATATGCAGAGGCTTTATGGCGCTCCCGGATCTCTTCCCATTTGAAAAGCTGGTTCCGGTCTGCACAGCGCTGGAAATCACTGGCTGCAGCCAGTATTTTCCACATACGAAGCCGCATGGGAATCTGCCGGTTCTGCAGCACCTCAAGAAAGTATTCCCTGGTATCTTCAAGGGCAGTGAAAAGCATATAGTCAAAATCATCATAAGTTTCTTCCGGGGAGGGAACCTCCGCTGTCTGGAAGGTTACCTTTTCCCTTCTGCCAAGCAGAATCTTGGCTGCCTCCGGACAGGAAAGAGACAGGGAATATTCCCGCAGACCTTCAAATTCTTCGATGTGCCGCGGATATTTCCGACAGGTGTCGCAAAGCATTCGTTTTCCAACCTCGCTGTAGATGTCGCAAAGGCTGTCCTCATTTAAAAATGCACACCGCTTCTCATACTGACGGAAAACCTTCTCCTTCCAGTCAATGTCATTATGAAGGCGATTCCGGAAAGTACCCTTCACACGCTTATATTTTTTCAGGCTTTTGTCGTCAATGACGATCTGCCAGCCGGCACAGCAGGTGTCGGGACAGGCACCTGCAATACAGGAAAACTCTTTATAATAATCAGGTCTTGTAATCTCCATAAAAACCTCCTGGTAACAGTGATCAGTATTTTTCAAATACAACTATTGTAACGGTATTTCAAAGCTGTGTAAATCCTCTGGACAAAAAAAGTTATAGATGGTTGACATTCATGCGGCGGACTGTTAAACTCATATAGGTAAAGTTAGGATCGGAAAGAACTTAGGCAGCTATTGACCAGTCCGCGAACGATAGCTTTCTGATACCTGCACTGCGATAATTAAATCTTGACAGTTCTGTTGAAATTTCCAAAACAAATTTTAAGAATTTCAGACCGAAGAAAAATTCACATGAAACGACAGAAATATCAGGACATGATAGCACCCATATTATAAAAGCTGTCAGCTTAACAGTAAAACGGAAACTGGCGTGGGGGGGTACCTGCACCAGCGAGGGAAATTATAAAATGAGTGAAGTTATAACTAAACAAAAGATTCTTATAGCGGATGATTCAGAAATGAACCGCGAACTTTTAGCTGCAATTCTGGAAGAGGAATATGATATCATACAGGTGAACGACGGTGTGCAGGCAGTTGACTGCCTTCAGAGGCAGGCCGAGGAGATTTCCCTGCTTCTTCTGGATATTGTTATGCCCCACATGGATGGTTTCGAGGTTCTTTCTTATATGAATAAAGAACACTGGATTGATGCTATTCCGGTTGTGATTATTTCGTCAGAAAATTCACCTATTTACATAAAACGTGGGTATGATCTGGGCGCCACTGATTTTATCGGAAAGCCCTTTGATGCAAATATGGTATTACGCCGTTCGGCCAATGCCATACTTCTTGGAGCCAAGCAGCGCCGAATGACCAGTATTGTTTCCAATCAGATTTACGAGAGAGAAAAAAGCAGCAAGCTGATGATCAATATCCTCTCTCATATAGTGGAGTTCCGCAATGGGGAGAGCGGACTTCATGTGCTGCACATTCAGACAATCACAGAAATGCTCCTTCGCCAGCTGGTTCAGAAGGAAAATAACAGATATGCCCTGAGCAAGGAGCAGATCCGGATGATTACCACAGCCTCTGCGCTTCATGACATTGGCAAGATCAGTATTCCGGATGAAATCCTGAATAAGCCAGGCAGACTTACAGCCGAAGAATTTGCAGTAATAAAGGGACATTCCATGGCAGGAGCCAATATGCTGTCAGAACTGCCGCTTGACCAGAAGGAGGAGCCTCTTGTCAAGACTGCATACGAGATCTGCCGCTGGCATCATGAACGCTACGATGGAGGCGGATATCCGGATGGATTAAAAGGGGAAGAAATCCCTGTTTCAGCACAGGTTGTGGCGTTAGCTGACGTATATGACGCATTGACCAGTGAGAGATGCTATAAAGATGCTTATTCCCATGAGAAGGCCATCGAGATGATACTGGCAGGACAGTGCGGTGCATTTAATCCGTTGATGCTGGAGTGCCTTCTGGATATTTCTTCTTCCCTGAAGAAAAAAATGGGCTATAAATCCAAGGAAAGGTATGAACAGACAGACCTTTCTGATATTGCTAGCAGATTTCACGATTTTGAGATGGATTCCTCAGAGAAAATTGTGCAGCAGCTGGAATTTGAGAGAATGCGCTATAATTTCCTGGCGGAGGGCAGCAGAAATATTGTTTTTACTTATACCATTTCACCGCCGCTACTCACCTTTAACCAGGCTGGCTGTAAACGAAGCGGGATTACAGAACCTTCATTTTCTCCATTGCAGAGCGGTGTGCTGAAAGATCTTGTGGAGGAGCAATCCCTGAAACGGCTTATCCGGAAGATTACCCAGGCCACCCGGGAAACACCGGACGTGACAAGCAATCTTTTGCTCACAGATGGAAAAAATCCCTGCCACTACCGGTGCCAATGCAGGGTGATCTGGACGGATGGCGCTGAAAAAGGCTATACAGGCGTTGTTGGAAAGCTGACAGATATTACGGATGACTATATGGTTATGGAAAACGTCCGGGAGGAAGGTTTGAAAGTCCTGGAAAAAGACCGCAGCGCAGAATTTTCCAGTTTTTATGACCGATTTAAGAAATGCGGCTTCTCCACAGATGGAACGGAAGCGTGGCTTCTGCTTCAGTACCTGCAGATCTCCTATGATCTGGTCCGATATGTAGATCCTATAACGAATAAGGTTATCCATATAGAAAAAGACGGAAAAATGTGGGAGAGTGAAACTGCCTGCTCAGATATATGGAATTGCCTGGAAAAATGCAGCAACTGTATTTCCAGACTCAGCATGCAGACCGGGAAGCGCATGACAAAGCTTGAGATTGCAGGGGAGGATCCGTATCAGGTGGTATCCATGTATGTGGAGATTGACGGGAAGCCTTGCTGTCTGGAGATGGCTTCCAGGATAGATGGTGATTTTATGCCCGATGGGTATTCCAGGGATGAGATCTTGTCATCTGTAAGGATTCATAAGGAAAAGGTTTATATAGACCCGGTAACCGGAGTTTATAATAAACGCTATTATGTGGAGAAGCTGAGCAAAATGGACAATGCAGCAGCTCTTATGTTTGCGGATATTAAGAACTTTAAAAGGATCAATGAGAATTTCGGACATCAGGCTGGAGATGATGTGCTGCGCCAGGTTGCAGGTGTGCTTCGGGATGTTGCGGCTGGCAAAGGCGATGTGCTCAGATATTCCGGCGATGATTTTGTGACAGTATTTTTTAAGGCTACGGAAGAGGAGCTTTCCGAAATCCAGAAGGAAATGTGCAGAAGAGTAGAGGCCCTGAGATTTCCGGAGCTGCCTGGAGTGCAGCTGAAGCTTGTTACTGCCGGTACCAGTATACCAGGCAGGGTAGAGGAAATGCTGGAGCAGGTAAGAATATAAGAAGAAAGTCCCGGCGGGCAAAACCGCTCGGGACTTTTGTTTTTCCTAAGTGTGTTTGATTTTCCAAACAGGTTCTGGAATGCAATATTTACAGAATATCTCTTCTCTTAATGTATCCAGGAAGTGCCGGATCTGAGACAACCTCCTTCACATGAAGGATTTTGACCATCTTGTCTACTACCTGGTTCTCTACATGTACGCCCTCACCAATTTCAGCACCGGAAAGAACTACACTGTTTTTGATCACGGCATTCTTGTGAATAATGCAGCCACGGCCGAGAATGGAATTCTCAATGGTTCCCTCCACCTGACAGCCGTTGGAAACGACAGAGTTGCGGATCTGGGCGGTTTCATAATAGTGAGTCGGACAGGAATCATTGGTACGGGTATAAATTGGCCATTCCGGATCGAAAAGTGTCTGTGCAGCCTTGATATCGATCAGATCCATATTGGCGTTGTAATAGCTCTGGAAATCTGTGATGGAAGCGAAGAAGCCGCGGTGGGAAACTCCTCTTACATCCAGCTCATTATGCAGCTCATTGATAATGTCTGCAAGAGTAAAGGCTGAAGAAATTGCCTTTGCCTTGCGGATCAGCTCGATAAACAGATCCTTCTTCATAATGTAAGTGTCCATGAAAATATTGCGGTTCTTGGCATTTCCGTGGTTTGGCTCAATGGAGAGCACACCCTTCTGCTTGTTCAGATTCAGGATATTACAGTTCAGATAAGCATCCTTCGCATTGTCTACTGCGTGATAAAGCAAGGTAATGTCAGCCTCAGACTGGATATGCTGCTCGATCAGCTTGGAAAAATCAGCAGTATAAACCATGTAATCTGGTGTGATTACCACATATGGATGATGCATTTCTTCGATGCATTCCATATTTTCGTAATAGGAAGCAATATCGGTGTTATAGATATTGTTTCTCTGGTCGCTGTCAGTGAAAAGAACCTGCAGCCGTCCGCTCTTTGAGTTAATGTTATAATGACGTCCGGTGCCGATATGAGAAACCAGAGTTCTTGGTTTCTCTTTCACGTAGACCTGAATGCGGTCAATGCCGCTGTTGCTCAGGTTGGAAATCGGGAAGTCGACCATACGGTATCTGCCCAGGAATGAGAAAGCTCCGATTGGACGGTAGTCCTCAAGTCCCTCTACACGGATGTTTCTGGATGATGAGTTTACAATTCCAAATGCTTTATACATATTATTCGGCCCCCTTTACTCGTTTCGCGATCAGCTCGATGTGCTCACTGTCAGCACTTCCTGCAAGAGCACCCTTGCCGATGTTTACGCCATTGGCAACAAGGGCACGTATTACGACAGCACCATCCTCTACAATAGCACCTGGCATAAGTACACTGTCAATTACCTTTGCACCTGGTCTCACCCTGGCTCCGGTAAAGACTACGGAATTGGTAACCTCGCCTTCAATTACACAGCCCTGGGTTATGTAAGCGTTCTGGATCCTGGCCTCTGTGCCAATATACTGCGGAAGTGCGGTTACATCTTCGGTGTAAATTTTCCAGGTAAGGTCGCTTAAATCCAGCTCATTATCCGGGCTGAGAAGATCCATATTTGCTTCCCAGAGAGAATCTATGGTTCCAACATCCTTCCAGTAGCCCTTGAAGCGGTAAGCGAAAAGACGTTTCTCATCGCCAAGAAGAGTAGGGATGATGTCCTTGCCAAAGTCATGGTTGGAATCCGGGTTCTTCATATCTGCAAGAAGCAGCTTGCGAAGAAGCTTCCAGTTAAAAATATAGATACCCATAGAGGCAAGATTGCTCTCAGGTACCGGCGGCTTCTCAACAAACTCGGTGATACGGTCTGTCTCGCCGTCCGTGTTCATAATACCGAAACGGCTGGCTTCCTTAAGAGGAACCTCGATAACGGCGATGGTAGCATCGGCCTGTCTCTCTTTATGGAAGGCAAGCATCTTGTCATAATTCATTTTATAAATGTGGTCACCGGAAAGTACCAGAAGGTATTCCGGATCATACTGATCTATAAAATCAATGTTCTGGGAAATCGCGTCGGCTGTTCCGCGATATACGTCGAGTCCGGTGTCTGCTTTCTCACGAGGCGGAAGTACATATACACCGCTGTCCTTGGAATCCAGTCCCCAACGTCCGCCGGCTGCAACATAACTGTTCAGCTCAACTGACTCATACTGTGTCAGTACGCCTACTACATCGATGCCACTGTTGGCACAGTTACTGAGGGGGAAATCAATGATACGGTATTTACCGCCGTAGGAAACTGCCGGTTTAGCCACTTTGTTGGTAAGATCGTGAAGACGGCTGCCACGGCCGCCAGCCAGAATCATTGCTAACATACTGTTCTGTTTCATGGTGAACCCTCACTTTCATTTCTTTAAGGCTGCTGTTCGCGGAACTGTATCTGCAAACAGGAATGCTTTAAGCCATATTATACAATATTTTCAATAAAAATACAATTTTTTTGTGCAAAAATATTGTAAAATCTAGATAAAATTTAGCTAAATATTTACTGGTAATTCTGTAGACTTTTCACAGCTTCAATGTCTTCCGGCTGTACTTTCAGGTTGGAAGTGAAAGTTCTGCCATCTGGTGTGGTGATCTGAACCTCGATCACGGTTCCCTCGGAAATGCCGGCCTGCTGCACGGCTGAAATAAATTGTGGGAATTTCGGGTGACGCCTTGTAAAAGCGCCCCACAGGTTCTTAAGTTCAAGTAATTTCATGGGGTTAATTGCCATTTTTTTATCCTTCCTATCAGGCGCCAGAGTGTGTTTGGTAAATCATTCCTGCAAGCTGTCTCTATAACCGATAAAGTCCAATTCTTTACTGCTTTAATTTGCAGATGTGCGCTTGATGCCTAAAGTATACCAGAAAAAAATCTGCACTGCAATGAAGGGCTCAAATATTCACATATTTAGCGAAAGTTCACAAAAGCGACTTTACATGCTATAGGAAACATTGTTATAATAGACGAAAGCCAAAAGCTGATTTTGGATAAAAAAGAGCGTAAGAACAGATGAAGTGCGATATGAAGGAGAAAGAAAAAATATCAAAGTTTTGCAGCAAGAGGTGTGAAGATGGAAGAAAAAAAGAGGTATAATCTTGGAGTCCTCATCGGAGGAGTGCATACCTATTTTCCCAAAGAGCATATCAAGGGGATTTCTGAGGCGGCGGCAGAGCTGGATGTAAATGTCTGTTTTTTTCTGGGAACCCGGACTAAGGACTTTTTCGAAGATGTCCTGGGCAGCAAACAGAAAAATTCCTATGACTATCAATTTAATACTATACATGACTACAGCCTGATCGGCGGACTGGATGGTCTGATCATTAATTATGGAACACTGGGAATCCAGCTACGGGAGGATGATCCCAACAAATTTGCCCAGAAATATAATGGAATCACCACGGTTTTTCTTACAGAAGTCGTGGATGTGTCCAATTGTCACTCCCTGATCTGCGATAACAAAGATGGTATCGCGATGGTCATTTCCCATCTGGTGGAAGAGCATCATCTGTCCAGAATCCTGTTCGTGGCAGGACCGGAGCATAACACAGATGCCATTGAGCGTAAGGAAGCTTATCTGGAAACCATGAAGAAATACGGGCTTCCTGTAACCCCTGGAATGATTGCCCAGGGGGATTATTCAGAGTTTGTGGACAAACAGGTGGAACGCCTTCTGGATAGCAACCCGGATGCCCAGGCCATTGTATTTGCCAACGATGAGATGGCTTTTGCCGGCTATCGTGTCTGCGAGAAGCGTGGGCTTGTGGTTGGCAAGGATATTATGATTACCGGATTTGATGACTGCGAGCGTGCATCCGGGATGGAACCGCCCCTTACTACAGTTCAGCAGGACGGAGAACTTATGGGTAAAATGGCAGTCTACGATCTGGTGAACCGCCTGGATGGAAAAGATCCCGGAAAAGAAGCGGTATCCAGACGCGTGCCGGTTTCTCTTGTAAAAAGAGAGTCCTGCGGCTGTGTGTCAGAGGATGTTTCGAAGAAAGAGACACCCGTGGGACTTGGCGCCCAGGTGCACAGGTTGAATAAGACCATTACCGGAATGAAGCTGGAGCTGATCAGTTTTCAGAGGAAATCCTGGTTTATTCCGGTTCTTGCCCGGGATTTAAACGACTGCATGGATGACGAGCAGGCTTTTCTGAAGGAAATTATGGAGAAAATGCGGGAGCTTCATACAAGATGTACTCATCTTTTTCTTCTGGATGAACCGATTGTTTACGATGGCAAACGGAAGTGGACCTGCCCTTATAACCTTCATCTTGCTGCCAGCTATGAGAATGGCAGGATCATTACCAAGGCGGCTTACGAAAGACCTCTGGTCATGAAGGAAAACGGAATCTGTGATCTGATGGAGGATGAAGAGCGCCATCAGTTTATGGTCTTTCTTCTCTTTTCCGGGGAGAAGCAGTATGGACTTCTGGCCTGTGACATTGACCAGGAGGATTTCCCGTTCTTCTATGTGATCAGCCTGCAGATTGGTTTGTCCCTGCATTATCTGGAGATCAGCAAGGCAGAGGCGGCCAGACGGCTGGAGATGTCCAGGGATATGGAAGAGATTAAGGAGAAAAACCGGGTTCTTGGTATTATTTCCGAGTATGATGAGCTGACCGGGCTTCTGAATCTGCGCGGGTTTATGGAGCACACCAAGCGGGTTTGCCAGGCTGGAAATGGCCAGAGAGCGTATATGATCTACGGTGATCTGGATCACTTAAAAGAGATTAATGACACCTGGGGGCATCCGGCAGGGAACTTTGCCCTTAGGAGTGTTGCCGAAATATTAAAGGGATGTCTGCGCAGCAATGATATTCTGGGCCGTGTGGGCGGTGATGAATATATTATCATGCTGGAATGCGAGGAAGCCGACTTCGGGGAGAAGTTCCGGGAGCGTGTGAAGATGGCATGTAAGCTGTTTAATGAAAAATCCGGCAAGCCCTTCCTGGTGGAGATTTCCCTTGGAATTGCCGAGTTCCGCCCAAATATTTCAACAGACATCCAGCAGGTGATTTCCCTTGCAGACCAGCAGCTTTATGAGGCGAAGAAGCATAGGAAGAAGTCGGTGAGCAGGGCGAATAATGAAGGTGCGTGAGAATTGGGAGCTTGTGATACCACCCTTTAGAGCGGTATCACAAGCCCCTTTGTCAAATCAAAGAGAAACCACCAGCTGAACTGGTGGCTTCTGATGAGTCAATGCTTAAAATGAGAGAGCAGTTTTTTTAATACACCTGACCGTTTAGAGGTACTATCTGTGGCGGGGGCTTCCTGTATACGGTGGCGGAAGTCAGCCGGGGTGGTGCATTGGGGCATGATTAGTCTGGCTTGTTTTTTGAATTGGGTAATATTGTTATAATTTTTTGTAAGGCTCTCAAATTCTGGAAGAAAAGTGAGATAATCGTAGTACCACTTGAAAGAAGGCGGGAATGCTTCAAGAGGCGCAATGTCAAGCTTCTGGGCAAACGCCTGGGTCTGCGAAGTAATCTCTTCCGAAATCTCCGGGATTTTTTTGTATTTGCGATACCAGATAAAAATGTCAATCAGCTCACGCTCCATTACGATGGCCAGCTCGCGGCCCTGAATATTGTATTTGGTACATTGGTTCATGATCAATTGCCAGGAATCAAATTCACAATGGAAGTTTCTGGCACGGTTTCCTACAAGGGATGCGCTGTTATTCACACGGTAACGGACAATCTGCTCGTGAGTGAGCCAGATCCTGTTGGCAGTGAATACGGCTTCGCTGTAGAAGGAGCGGTCGTTGACACAGATCAGATTGTTAAAGCGAAGCCCCTTTTCCAAAATGAATTTCCGTTTGTAAATGGCATTCCATGGAACTACACTGATGTGGCTGAAAATTTCGGGCGCCTGGTGGAAATTCAGAACCTTGTCGAAGCACTCAGCGGGCACGTCAGACAGTGCAAAAAGCGGGGTATCGGAAAGCTCGCCGGTCTCATTGTCAAAGCAGACGGCGCAGCCCTTTACCATGTCGGCACCCGCCTGTTCAGCAATGGACAGGTATTTCTGGTAGGCACCTTTTTCTACAAGGTCATCTGCATCAAGAAAGTGAAGGTAATCACCATGGGCTTCTTCGATTCCCTTATTTCGACAGGCTCCTGCAAACCGGGTCTTTTCGTTGAGGAAAAGGCGGATGCGGGAGTCTTTTTGCTGGTAATCTTTTATGAGGGCAACAGAAGCGTCGGTGGATGCGTCATCCACACAGATCACCTCCAGCTCCTCTGGATTTCCCAGATCCTGCTGCAATACACTGTCCAAAGTGGCTGTGATGTATTTCTCAGCATTGTGAACCGGGATGATAGTGGTTAATTTCATAGGTAAATCCTTTCGTAAGGAATGGGTTATAAAAAAGCATTCCCACAAATTGTGACGTACATCTTGCAGAAAGCCTTTTTCAAACACGCTCTAGAGCATTCCCTTATCTTTATTTTTGCCAGAGCTTTGCGTCAGCTTCAATCCGGTAAGCTCGGCAGGCAATTCCAGACTTCCTGTATCCTTTAACATTCTGCAAAGAAATGCAATCTGGTGCCTGTAAGGTCTTGAGGTACTGTAGCGCTCTGGGTTAAAGGTGTCAAAAGTATAGGACGCTTTTGGCGCAGCAGCCAGAAGCGTAGCAACCGTTTTTATACTATCTGTGGAAGTGATTACGACTTCATCGAATCTTGTCTCTCCCATGCACTTCTTATATTCTTCCTTCCCCAAGTCCAAAATATGGGATAAGGGATAAAATGAGAAAAGTCCCATCCGGCTGGTGAGCACACTTGCCAGCTTCCAGCGGTTACCTTTCTCGGGATCCGGCTTCAATGGCAGGCTGGAACAGTCAGGTGATAACTGTGCCAGATATTTGGCAGAGTCTGTATTGCGGAAATCATTGTATGCAAGCCAGAATTCTTTTTCTGGTGCCTGTGCTGTCAGGGCATTAAAATCCCGAACCAGATTCTGGGAAAGCTTCCGCCCTGTAAAGAACAGGACGCGTGTGCGCGGTGCCGGTGCATCATCAGAAGAAGCTGGAGCATAATAGGGCAGCGGTCGTCCGTTTAAGAGAGAATCTGCAATATCTGTGAGAAGATATTGTGGGGATTCCTCGAAAGTAGTGGCTTCTCCGGAGGAATTCTTTGTGGTCTGTAAATCATGATTGTTTTCCATTTGCAGAGAGCTTTTTTTCGAAGAATTCCAATCGTGTTCCTGGGAATCGAACCCATGACCTGTATTGGAAGTAAAATGGTCGGAAGGTTCCGAATGCAAAGCTTCATTTGCAGGCATCTTTCCAGACATCAGCTCTAACTGTCCGATATATCGTACTAACTCCGGTACATTATCAAATGCAGGATATTCCGGGTGAAATATATCGCAAAGTGTGGAGTGCAGATTGCAGGAATGATTTTTCAAACAGGCTCCAGAGCTCTCGGGCAGACAGGAAGTGGTTTCCAGCAGGACAGGAGCAGCTGGTACAGTCTGATGGTCACTGGTTGCATTTTCGTGTCGAAGAAATGTACCGCACAGAAATCGCAGAATCTGTGTGCCTGTGGTGAATCTGGCAGAAAGTGCATTGTGATAATCCGATATAAAAATATCACACGCCGCAGCGAAATCCGGTACATCGAAATCTTTTGGCATTTCTTTTATATGTCTAAATTCAGAAAAATCAATTTCCCTCTCATGATCCAGATGCAGATACAAAACCTGATGATCGGAAAGTTCACAGTCAAATATGTAGAGGGCTGCCATGAAATTCCGGAATGTCTGCTCGGTGTCCGCAATATAGGACCCTGGAAGCAGCGGCGCATACAAAATAGTCTGCATGGAATCCATCTGCAAGCTGCGGCGGAGCTTTTCCCTGTGTGATTCATTGGGAATCAATGGAATGTGGGTGGAAGAACCGATAATGTAAGGCGTTTTGCAGATATTAGCTGTCATACATTCCTGCAGGTAAATATCCCGGTTCTGTACATTGTTAAAATACAGGCAGTCTGCCATAAACATAGTATGCTGCCAAAGCCCTGTATCAGCGGTGGAATCCGGTGTGTTCAGAACGGTTTCCGGATACAGATTGTGTCCGCAGTAAAGCAGCACAAACTGTCCCTCTTCCTTCCGGAAATAGTAGGGTAAAGGTCCGTCTGTGATCACGTAGCCGGAGAGTGCAAGTGCCTTGCCGTATTCTTCGCTGTCCGGGCACACCAGAGTAATATTCTCAGACAGTGCAGTGCTGTCAGAAAGATAGCGGTTCAGAAGAGCCTGAAACAAGGCATGCTTCTCCTGAGTCAGGGAGACAATGATCTGGTGCTCTCCAAAATTCCTCAGAAGATGCACAAGTAATTTCAATATCCAGGTAGGAATTTCTTTTCCACGGCTGGCTTCCAGAAGAATCTGCTCCGGATCAGGAGCAAGGCTTCCGGTATAGGCAAAGCCATAAAACTGGGAGGAAGTTTTTTCCCGGTGGATCATCTCGGCAGGCTGATAGCTGGGAGATGTTTTGTGAGAAAGCTTGTAATCCTTTATCCATGCTTTCTGCTGCTGTACGGTCATTCCGTTGCAGGCCTCTATGAAAGAAATCATTTCCTGTCTGGAACCATAAAGACAGAGCAGTCGCCCAATATGTGGCGGAAGTGAATATCGGACATAATGATTGTTCTCCCAGTCTGGAATATTGGATTCCATATAATCGAAAAGCTCATTGATCAATTGCAGCTTCAGTTCTTTCTGGTCAGTCTCATAGTTGGTGAGAAGCTTCCAGAAACGGTAGAAAAAATGGCGCACAGCAATGAAATCCAGCTCTGTCTGATATTGCTCAAACAGCCCCAGCTTCTCCATTTCTTCCTTCATAAAAATAATGGCATTTCGGATGTGAAGGGTAGAAGGCGTGAGACGGCTGAGGAATCCTACATTTTTTCTGTAATTATAGAAGCACTGATCCACGTATCCGATGGAACGGGCTTTCACAGCCAGAAGATAGGCCACCGGAAGATCTTCAAACCGGATTCCTTCCGGGAAACAAAGTCCGTTAAACAGGTCTCTGTGAATGAACTTGATCCATGGATATGGAGAAATCGCAGGTAATTCATAGGGCTTGTCTGCAACCCGGAAATTCTGATTATGGCAGGATGCAATGTATTCCTTACGAATTCCGGTCTCAGAGTCTACATTATAGTAGCGGAAAAGAACCAGGTCGTTTCCGTCGGCGGTAGCCTTTTCATAAAGAAGTCTGCAGGCGTCAGGCTCTACGAAGTCATCGCTGTCTACAAACCAGACATATTCTCCATGGGAATGGGCAAAACCGTAATTTCGTGCCCTGCTGACGCCGTGGTTCTCTGTGGAAAATGTAAAAAGCTTCTCCGGATTTAACGACTGATAAGCCTGCAGAATCTGCAGGCTTCCATCTGTACTGCCATCATTGACAGCTACGATCTCTATTTCCTCAAGTGTCTGTGCCAATAAGCTGTCCAGGCACGTGCTCAGGTATTTTTCCACGTTATACACCGGTAAAATGATGCTGACTTTAAAAGACTTCATCAAAAACTCTCTACCCCATTCCTAATTCCGATATTTCAAGTCAAAATTGCAGTTATTTCGTCAATCTTTTACCTATAATAGTACCAGTTCGACAGGGGGATTTCAAGGGGAAAAGGAATGGAGAAATTTGTTTATCTTATTTTTCGCACGGAATAAATGGCAAAAATGCCGTAGTTCGCATACTCTTTTCATATTCTAACAGTTGCGAAAGACTAACCCGTGATTTATAATGAGCTATGTCGAAGTCTGTCCATTTCTGATTATTGAACGCAAGGAGCATTCCGCAGAGCGGTTAGTGTTTCCAGGCAAACAGTAATTAACAGGAAGTTTCGAAGATATTATAAAAATATTGAGGTGAAACCATGAACCCATTTTATAATAAAAAGAAAAAAGGATATACATTAGCAGAGGTTCTGGCCACGGTGGCAATACTCCTTATCCTCATGGCCATTGCTGTGCCTGCGATTTTTTCCATAAGGAAGAACCTGCGCCAGAAAGCTCTGGATAATAAGGCAGAGCTGATTTATACGGCGGTGCAGAATAATCTGGTGAAGCTGCAGAGCAATGGTAACAGCAGCCTTTATGACGGGGAAAAAACAGCAAAAGCTATGGGAAGGACGCCCTCAGATGCCACCAAGGAACAGAAGCTTTATTACGCACTTTCCACTGAAAAAGCAGACACAACAAGGGCGGCCAGTGTACTGGTGACAACTGATACCGTAGATGGCGAACTTTACAATAACTACTGGGTGGTAGAATATAACCCGGAAAGTGCTAGCGTATATGCTGTTTTTTATAGTGAGTCAGATAGTATCAAACCATATGATCCAAATGTATATGACAGCTTCCGCTATAAAGACAATCGTCTCAGCGATGGCGCAAGAATCGGATATTACGGCGGAGATGCACTGGACGGCAGCAATACAGCAGTGCTTGCCCCGAAGATCACGGTTACAAATGAGGAAAAACTGGTTGCAACCATTACTTGTATGCGGCCGGGACAGGATGACAAGAAGCTGGGCTTTGACGTAGTTCTCAGCGATGATCAGGGGAATAAGCTGAATTTGTCATACAAGGCGGTTGGAGATAAATTGGTTCATACTGCGGATGACCTTTATCTGGCAGATCAATCTCCAGCGGATCAGGAGAAGGCAGATAGCAATGAAGAAAGTTCAATTGTGGGCAGAAGCTATACTTTGAAAATTACTTTGGATGATCTGAAAAATGAGGCTTCCAGATTTGTGTCAATATATGGTGAAAAAAATCAACAGTTAGCAAACAGAAAGATAACCCCATTAAATGCAGGAACAAATCTTCATATCAAAGTAACAGTTAGAAGTGACAATTACAAGATTGATGGCTTAGCTACAGAATGTACTACCAATAGTCTTTTTGCTGATCAGAGTACTTCCAATCAAGCTGTTGTTTACTATGGAAGACATTTACAGAATCTTGATCTGGCATCTGGCGTAACAGAGGGCATAACAGAAGCTGTTGTGAAAAATCCTGTTCACTTTGAAAAGCAGGAGGATAAAGAAGAAGGGGACACCAGTTCTTGGTACAGTTGTTATGGGGATAAGGCATTTACTCCCATTACAAACACTTATCTTAAGAAATTTTCCGGAGAAAGAACTGCAATAATCTATCACCTGACTGTGAAGGAAGGCGTGAAAATCGCAGGTACAGAAAGAAAAGGCGCAGGTATGTTCTCAGTATTAAACGAGAATATGACTGTGGATTCTGTAAGCCTGTCCGGAACGACTATACAGATTACAGAAGGTGCAAGTGTCAGCGCAGGTGCGTTGGCTGGAGAAACAGCAGGCTCGATAAGTATTAATGACTGTGAGGTATATCTGGATCAGGAGGATGTGGCTGGAAAGGATGAAAGTGACATCTGGATCAGCGGAGCTGACATTCAGGGAGGCTTGATTGGGCGCACAAATGGCAGTCAGAACGCCGCTGAAGCCGTAATTAGTAATAGTTTTGCAGCAACAGTAATGGCTGGTGGGCAAGATAGCGAAGTAGGCGGGCTGGTTGGACTAGCTGACGGTGCGATTAAAATAACAAAATGTTATGCGGATTCCTATTTATCAGGTAGGCTCACTGGTGGACTGGTAGCCCATGTGAATAGCAGCAAAATGGTTGAAATTGAGTCCTGTTATACAGCAGGATACCAGAAGCCTGTTAAACAGGCTGGTGGGTTTGTTGCACTGGCAAGTGCTGAGAATACGAGTATATCAAATGGTTATACTGCTGTCTCTTATTTACAGGATAAAAACAGCACAGCTACTCCGAAAATCTATTCCGTTGGTCAGGCTGCGATAGGGGGAAACAGCCATGTATATTATTTGAATAAAGGAAAAAATTTATCTGATTCAGAGGCTGATCCGGGAGAAGAAACAGATTACAAGACTCTTAGTAAAAAAGCCGATGCAGCAGCTGCTCTTGGCACTGCTTTTACAACTTCAACGACTACTTACGCTTATAATCTGAGAAAACAGGGTCTTACCAACTATTCCTATCCATCTCTTGTAAATGTACCTCATTACGGAGACTGGGAAGCAAGCTATGAGGCAGGAAGTCTTGTTTATTATGAGAAATATGCAACAGGGGAAAACAGTTCAGCGGAGTATGGTTTCTTTGGCGGAAATGTTAAATCTACTTTGCAGGATGATCAGACTGTATCAGGTGATGGATATGGCATTGTTTATGCTGCGGATGAAATGCCTGCCGGATTTATTGTACAGTATCAGAGCGGAGAAAATGAAACTGATTTAACCTCATGGACAGTAAAGTGCGACAGCGCAGAAAAATATGAAATTAAGGTGCCAGGAGAGGACGGAGAAGAAGAACAGACCTATTATATTTTCCCATTGTCTTCGGATGTAATAAACGCGTCTGCAATTTCTGGAGTTTACTATCAGAAACTGACGGTGGAAGGGGTATCTGCTGACAAATTGGATAACAAGCCTGCGGCTCAGGAAATCACAGATGAAACTGATGATATGACTACCGAGGTAATGTCAGCAAAAACATTTTATTACAATCCGCATTTTGCCAAAACTGTGGAAACTGCAGATAAAGCACCGGACAATATATCAACTGTTTACCTGAGAACAGCAAGACAGCTTTATCATATGAGCTTGTACTATCCAGAGTATGCTTCTCAGTTCAAAATCAATACTTCTTTCACTCAGGAGTTGGATATTAATTACAAGACTTATGACTGGGAAAATTTCGGCGGTGGTACAACAATTACAGTGCAGCGCCCTATCGGAACGGCAGAGAATGGAGAATTGACTGCTTTTGCTGCTGCTTATAAAGGCGGATATCATAAAATATACGGAATCAGCTTTGCCGGAAACAGTTCTGCAATTGGCTTTATTGGAGAAAACAAGGGCAGTATACAGAACGTATTTCTTGTATCCGATTGGACAAGCACTACATTTACGGATGATAATGTAGTGGATAATCCATATTTAAGCTACACCGGAACCATTGGAAGCGGACGCAAAATTTATATGGGAACTCTGGCTGGCATTAACAGTGGAACCATTCAGAACTGTGCTGTCTGCGGTTACAGTATGGGACGGGAGGGCATTGTGTATGTACAGAGAAACGGAAGCCTGTACATGGGAGGTCTGACTGGAAGCAACCAGGGAAATATTTTCAACTGTGAAGTGGATGCGCCGGTACTCAATGCCAGCGTACTTTACGGAAGCGCATACCTGGGTGGATTTGCAGGTGAAAATATTGGTTCCGGTCTTATTCGAAACAGCTATGCCATCGGAAATGTTACAATTGAATATTCAAAAGGTGCAACATGTACAATCAGTGGCTTTACTGCAAACAATACAGGTATATTAAGATCTGACTATTGTGCTGTGGCATTAGCCGCAACTGGAACTCCGAATACTTACGGATTTGCGCCGAAAGCTGGTGGAGTGGTTTCTTCTGACTGCTATTACCTCAGCGGTGGAGCATTTCAGTATCTTGGAGATATGTTTTCCTTTGACAGCGACCAGGGTGCCGGATCAGCTCTCACGTATGATAAGATGAAAGCTAAGAAAAATGATTCTACAGCTGAGTATCATACTGAAACAGGTGGGGAAAGTTATTCTTATCCTTTTGCGGCAGTGGTAAGTGATGGAAATGGAAACAAGGTACATTATGGAAACTGGCAGATACCAGTCAGCCTGGGCAGCATTGGTGTTATTTACTGGGAACATGAGGTAGGTGGAGCAAATGAGGGATATCATTTCTCCTATATCGGTTATAAGCCAAATGGGGAAAACTCCATATCAGCTTTGGACAGAGTACAGGACAGCACTTTGTGTACACGTCATGATGATGGCGGAAGAATTACAGAATATGGATATGGTTATTATTATTCATCCTCATCAACTGGCGGAACAAATAAACCTGATATGGTTTTACCAGGTGCTGAAGATACAAGTGGAATTGGCAGCGGTTTCCAGACTGGCAACCAAAACGAAATTGCATCAAATGAACTGACTTCTCAATTGGAAGGCGTGACTGTTATCGCCTATACCACGGCTCCTTCCATAGACGATGGCAGTGGGGAATTTTCATCTGTAAATGATTCTTCCTATATGACAATGACCGCTGACGACAGAACTGCAAATGGTATCTGGCAGTTTGATTATAATGGACAGAGATATACCTTTACCATCAATCCGTTTTTTGCAAATGCTATGCAGTACGGAAGCACGAACATTGCTCCAATTACGTCTCCTGCATCTGCTCAATCCTCTGCTATAGCTGTATATGATGAAGGTGGTGTTGAAGTTTCAGGTGCTACAAGCGAGGTAATGCCAGGCACGAGCAAAAAAGAGTATGAAATCCGGTCAGCAGATCAGTTGCAGTATTTGAACTGGAATTGTGAGACAAAAAATGTTGTAACAACATTGAATGAGTCAAAGCATGTTGATCATGTAGATGGATATACATATTTAGGCTATATGACAGGAAAGAATGCCCCGGTAAGTGCAGATTACAACTGGATTCAAAGTCATGATGTAGACGCGAATATGACATCTGCACCAGATGGCGGAAATGTTTTCTTTACACAGATTGGTTCTATGTATGATGAGAATGGTGTGAAGAATACTTCAGATGCACAGGCTCATATGTCTTACTTTAATGGGAATTATGACGGGAATACATATTATATCAAAAATATTGAAATTAACAGTAAAAATACCGTTGTTGGTTTGTTTGGAAATATTATAGGTGCAAAGGTAAATAATGTTATTTTGTATTCGGATAAAGGAAATTATATTCAGCGAAGGAGTGATAGTGAGAGTTGGCACGCAATGGGAGGGATGTGTGGACTTGCAGCAGTAGGAAAGGGGAAATCATCCGATGATGTAAAAATATCAAATTGTACAGTATCTGGTTACACAATTCGGGACAACACCACAAAAGGTGCATGGGGTGATACAAGCATTGGTGGAATGTTCGGAATGAGTACAATGGATTTAAGTAAATGTACTGCAGTTAATGATATTGTAGTAAACACAATATTTTCCGGACGAATGGAATCAGTTAGAGTTGGTGGCCTGGTTGGAAGTATGCGAGGCTATATTACAAATTGTTATACAGGTGGAAAAATAATCTGTACCAAAGAATGCATCGATAATGTTTCGAAAAATTATCAGGGAAGCAGGCTGATGCTGGCTGGAATATCGGGTGGTATTTACATTAAAAACAAAGGAAATTTGTTAACCTTGTTAGGTGATTCAATTCTTGGAGTTAAAGACTACAAGGATGACACAAATGGAAATAATAAAAAATGTGAAAGCCCAGCTACTGTTATCAGGAATTGTTATACTTATGTAGAGATGCCAAATGATCCAGCTTATATTGATAAAATTACATCTATTGAACCAATTGGCAGTAATGGTGAAACTCATGATGAAAAGAGCGATAATTACCATGTTAAAATAGAAATTTCCAATTGCTATTATTATGAAGATAATATCCCAAAATCTATACAAAAAAATTATAAAATTAAAGAGATATGGGGTGCTAATTCAAATGCAGATTGGAACAACATTGATTCTACAGCCATTCCTCTCAGCTGGGCAGAAATGGCAGGGGAGGTAGATGTAGATTCTACAATTGGCGGCGAAGCAAATGGACAGAAAGTACAAGGTAATTTTGTTACTCTCCTGAATACTCCAAGTAATGCTGATGAGGTTCCAGCTACTTTCGCTACAGTTACCAAAAAAGAAAACGACCAGGATGTAGAAGGTAAATATTCCTTCCCAGGCAACCGCACCGACCTGGAGGGTGAGAACTATCCGTTCCCAACGATTCTGACACAGAAAACCAAGCGTGGAACCAGCGTAAATGTTCACTACGGTGCATGGCCGTTGGAGGGTATTTTCTGGCGAGAAAGCCGCGCGACTATGGATATTTTCGAAGACATGGATTTGGAGCATACAGATGCCAGCAATCAGCCAAGGGCATTGAAAACATTCTATCTGGACAGTAACCTGGTTGGTGACGACAGTCTTGGTAAAGAGCTGACTCTGAATAATGGATTCACAGTGGAATACAGTAATGGAGATGATAAAGATGACACTGCGACAGCGGCAGTTTCACAGCAGTCCGACTGGTCAGATGGCTTCTCTGAAGGCGTTGAGATTTCAGATGGCACAGAAACATTTGTATCCGCCAGTGAAGTAGGCGACAATGTACAGACTGAAACCCAGACCTCTGATCAAAAAGATTATATTGCGCAAATTGTAAAGTTGGAGTACTCTGAAGCAGAGAACTGCTACGTTGCTACAGTTGAGGCCCTGAAAACAGGAACCACGGTTATTACTGTGAGAGCAACAGTACGCAAGACTGTAGATAATCAGGAAATAGAACTGGAATATCAGGCCTCTTTCACGTTGACAGTAACAGCGGATCTTACGGTATACTCTGACTCCGCAGAAATAAAAGGAGAACTTCACCAGACATCAGATTCAATCACGCTTTATGCAGTGCCTACATCACAGGCACTTAGTGTAAAGGAAGCTGGTTCCTCCGGAAGCACAGCAGAAGTGGGTGCGGATGGTTTTTCATCAGATGGCAGTGGAGTGGCAATTGAAGAGGATGCGGCACAAAGTGAAGAAAGCGGTATTTCAATGGAATCTCTGGAAGCCGACGTGGACACAGAAAATCTGGATGATGTAGGTGGATTTGAAGCTGGCGAAGACTACGCAGATATGGTTACGGAATCAGAAGAAGCGGGCTCCTATGGCAGCAGCAATTTTGAATCTGCGCCAGAATCCAATTCGGAAAACAGTGCGGCTGAATATTTTGAGTCAGATCCCGAAACTGCTTCTGGCTTCGAAGTGGAAATCAGTGAAGGTCAGAATGTCCAGACCTCAGGTGACCAGAAAATTGCAGTCTATGTAGATACAGCACCATCAAAGAACTTTGCGTCAATGATGACCTGGACTATAACAGAAGATCCGGTTGGTGCGGTTACTGTATCAGAAATATCAGACAATCAATTTACTGTAACCATTGAGTCTCTTGTTCCGGCAACACTTACTGTGAAAGGAACCTACACGTATAAAGGCGTAGAATATACCAGCTACACTTGGATAAATGTGATAGGATTAGAGAGTGGGCAGACGGTATCCACAGATCCTTCTGACTCAGAAACAGGAGCTGACTGGTCTGGCAGCAGTGCAGACAGTGCGAACTATAGTTCGGATGCTACATCGGGCTGGGAAGACCAGAATAACGATACAATAGACATTATACCAAATGAATCCGCGGATGATTTTTCCGAAGATGATAGCAGCTGGGAAAGCGGAGACAGTGGATTTTAAGAGAAAGGAGGTACCTGAAATGCTGAGAGAAAAAATAAGAAAGAAATTAAAATCAGAACAGGGTACCTCTATCTTCTTTGGGCTGTTACTTTTCCTGGTGGCATCTATTCTGAGTGTGGTAATGCTGGAAGGCGCAGTGACTACTGTGAAAACAGTGGCATCGGATCGGGAGTCGGAGCAGAATCAATTGAGCTGTACCAGTGCGGCACAGGTGTTAAGAGATTCTATTACCAATATAAAGCTGTCCGCAACTGTTACAGTAAAAAAAGATAAAAAGGGTGCAAATACAGAGACAGTCAAAAAATGGAATCCATCTGGATTTCTCAACTCTTCCTTGGCGACTCCGACAGATTTTGCAGGTTTGATACAAGGTTACCTGAAGGAATTGGATGATCAAAATGAAAGTGTTGCAGCAACAGAAAAAATGGATACTCTTACCAAAAAGCTGACATTATCAACTTCAGGATCAGGATCTGAAACGGCGGTTACTCAATTCAATGACCTGGAAAACGTAAATGCAGAATTTACCATTAAGCGTATGAAAAGCACTGACGATACGAAAGCAAATGAAGTTACCTATGATATTACTGTAAGGTTAAGTACTGGTAATGGAAGTGATTCCAGCCGGGTGATACTTAGTTTAACTGGAAAAGTAAAGCAAACCGGACAGTCAGTGACGACAACAAATGATGGTAGCACTGAAGCTACCACGTATGAATACACCTGGGAAGCAAAAGACATTTTTTACGGTGACACAGAACGTACTTTGGGAGATTCACAATGAAAGAATCAGGATTAAGATTAAAAAAGAAACTGCAAAGTAAAGCCGGTGAAACAATTGCAGAGACTCTTGTTACCATGATCATTTTGTCCCTTGCAGTGCTGATGCTGGCAGGAGCGGTTGTGACAACTGCGCGTGTAAACAAGCAGGCGGACAATACAGATACTTCTTTCCAGATAAGACAAACAGGAGCTGAGGTAAGCACAGGAACCGATTCTACGAAAGTGATCCTTTCAGATGAGAATGCCACAGGAGGTGTCGGTGGTACATCAAGGGCAGAAATTCCGGTGCAGGTATACCAGTCTCAGGCGAACAGTCTGGAAAAGAGTTATATTTATTATAAGACAAAGTAAATTTTAAAATTTCACAGAAAACCCGAGAGCTGTGGCGCGAAATTATGAGAATGTATAATTTCTGTGCATTGGGAAGTATGTTTCTGTGAACAGAGCAAACAGAAACACATTTACAGGAGAAAGGCATGAAAAATACAGCGAAAATCAAATTGAAAAACCGAATACGAAAACTGCTGTCTGACAAACGAGGCTTTTCTCTTGGGGAGCTGCTGGCGGCGACCGTTATCCTGCTGCTTGCAAGTCAGGTTATGACGCAGGGAATGGCTTTTGCCACCCGGATGTATAATGAATCTTTGACCAGATCCCACGCAAAGCAGCTATGTTCCACCTTAACGAATGTAATTGAAAAAGAGCTTCGATATACAACAAGTGTTAATAAAGGCAGTGATGGAACGGTACTTAAGTATTTCAGTCCGACTTACGGAAAAACAGAAAGTGCTTTTGCAGCTATAGATGAAAATGAAAATAAAATTGATGGAACAGCGGGGGGCGAAATAGCGGTTCAATTAACCGCAGAGGATGGTTCCCCGTACTGGCAGAAACTGATTTCTTCTGCCAGTTACAGTTCCTTTGACCTGAAAGCAACAATTCAAAGCGTGAAACTGGAAGGAACTACCTTCCATGTAATTCTTGAAATCACAGATAAAGATGGCAAAAAGATTGTTACCAACAAATTCGATGTGATAGCAGTAAACGATATAAAATTAGACCAATTATAAAAAAGAAAATAAGACTAATTGCAACTATTCAGCAGGTACTGTTTTACGAAACGTGTAACTATAAAGGCACTGAACAGCTGCAACAAATTTGTTATAGATAGATTTAAACATGAATCACATACCGAATATAAATGCAAAGGAGAGACCCCCACATGGCATACAAACGTCTTGGTGACCTGCTGATCGCGGCGGGGACGATTACACCGGAAGAACTGGATATGGGACTGCAGAGGCAGAAGGAGACCAAGGAACGGCTTGGAGCGGCTTTGATCTCAGCAGGAATCATCACAGAGGCAGAGCTGATCGAGGCACTTCGTCTTCAGCTGGGTATTGAATACATAGATCTTTCGAAAACCACCATTCCCATTTCCATGGCACAGGTTGTTCCGAAAAACATTGCGAAACAGTTCCAGGTAGTGCCGGTCCGCATGGAGCGGGACGAGCTTTATCTGGCCATGAGCGACCCTATGAACTTCTATGCGATCGAAGAAGTCAAGAAAGCAGTCCGTAAAAAAATTGTTCCGATGATTGCTACCACAGAGGGCGTGGAGCATGCCATCCTGGTCCTTTACGGAAACGAAGGCGCTGCAAGGGCTATTGAGGCCATGAAGCGTGAGGCTCCGATCGAAGAGGACAATGGCGAAGAAGCGCAGTTTACAGGAAACATCCTCAACGACAACATTAACGATGCGCCGACCATCCGTCTGGTAAACTCCATTATCGAGCGTGCCATTCTGGAGCGCGCCAGTGATATACACATTGAGCCAAAGGAAAAAGAACTTCAGGTGCGCATGCGTATTGACGGTGTGCTCCGTAAGATTCTGACGATCCCCAAGAACCTTCAGAACTCCGTTATTTCCCGTTTGAAAATCATGAGTGGAATGGATATTGCAGAACGCCGTGTTCCACAGGATGGTCGATTCAATGTTAAGAACAAGAAGCGTGAGTTTGACCTTCGTGTAAACTCCCTTCCTACTGTATATGGAGAAAAAATCGTAGCCCGTCTTCTGGACAAAAGAGCCGGCTATCTTACTCCGGATTCCATCGGTCTTATGGGTGACAACTTGAAAAAATACCAGCGGGCTATCCACTGTACCAGCGGTGTTATTCTGATCGCCGGACCTACCGGAAGTGGTAAATCTTCCACCATGAATACCATGATTTCCCAGTTAAATACAGAGGAAGTCAATGTAGTAACCCTGGAGGATCCGGTTGAGTACAATATCGACGGAGTAAACCAGGTGCAGATCAATGAGAAAACAGGCATGGATTTTGCCAATGGTCTTCGTGCCATCCTTCGTCAGGACCCGGATATCATTGCCGTCGGAGAGATTCGAGACGGTGAAACCGCCCAGATCAGTATGCGTGCCGCAATCACCGGTCACGTTGTGCTTTCTACAATCCATACCAACGATGCTGTGGGAACGATCGAACGTCTGGAGGATATCGGCGTTGAGCCGTACCTGATTGCCACCGCTCTCCGCGCCGTTATTTCCCAGCGACTGGTCCGCCGGATCTGCCCCAAGTGTAAAAAGAGCTATGAGGCGACAGACGAGGAAGTAAGACGCCTTGGCCTCAGCACGGAGCATAAACATATTTTCTACCGTGGCGAAGGCTGCGCAGACTGCTTCAATACAGGCTACCGCGGACGAATCGGTGTATTCGAGATCCTGGAAATCACCCCGGAAATCCGCCCCCTCATTTCCCAGCAGGCCGGACGCCCTGCTATCGAACAGGAACTGGCCAGTGCTCACAGCGAGTTCAAGACACTGCGTGAAAATGCCATTCAGCTGGTGGAAGAGGGAATTACCACTGCCGAGGAAGTGCAGCGAGTCATTTACGAAACCGGGGATGTGAAGAAAGCAGAAGAGGAGTAATCCGTTTAGTTGACTAAATTGCTATCTAATGTGTTGAAGTTTCAGTCAGTACACAGCATTGAAGACCTTTTACCCCACCAAAACACAGAAAGTCAGGAGACCAAAATCATGTACAACATAGAAGACCTAACCGAACAAGCCCGCCGCAGCGGCGCATCCGACATCCATCTGGTATGCGGCCTGCCGCCGAAATACCGTCTGGATGGCCAGCTGGAGAACATGGCAGAGGAACGCCTTTCAGAAAAAGACTGCGATATGCTTTGCCAGGACCTGGCGAAAGACGCTATGTACGAAAAACTGGAATATACCGGAGAACTTGATTTTTCCCGTGAAATAAGAGGAATCCGCTGCAGATGCCATGTATTCAAACAGCAGGGCAAAGTTTCCGCAGCCATCCGTCTGCTCAGCGAATCTATTCCAAGACTGGACTCCCTGGGGCTTCCCCCCTCTGCGCTGGAATTCACCAGCCTCCACAAGGGAATCGTCCTGGTAACCGGTGAGACCGGTTCTGGTAAATCCACCACTCTGGCAGCCATGCTGGACGAAATCAATCACACCAGAAAAAACCACATTGTAACGCTGGAAGATCCGATTGAGTATGTATACACCCCAGACCTCTGTGTCATCAACCAGCGTGAGGTTGGCAAAGACACTGCAAGCTTTTCCGAAGGTCTTCGTGCCAGTCTGCGAGAAGACCCTGACGTAATCCTTATCGGTGAAATGCGAGACAAGGATACCATCGAAACTGCGATCACAGCAGCTGAGACCGGACACCTTGTATTCGGAACCCTGCACACAGGCAGTGCTTCCGACGCTATTGACCGTATGGTGCAGGTTTTTCCGGAAGGAATGCAGAACCAGATCCGTCTGCAGCTTTCCATGACCCTGATGGCTGTTATTTCCCAGCAGCTTGTTAAGAAAAAAACAGGCGGCCGTGTGCTGGCAAGTGAGGTTATGGTTGTAACCGATGGTATCCGAAACATGATCCGCGGCGGAAACACCCCTCAGATCGCCAACGCCATTGCCACAAGCGCGGCAATCGGCGGACAGACCATGGACCAGTCATTGGTAAACCTGGTACGTTCCAGACAGATCGACAAGGCTGTGGCTGTGGAGTATAGTCACGACCAGGCTTATGTGAAGAAGAATGCATAAAGGACTTTAGATGCATATATTTTTCGTTGTTTCGGAAAGCGAAAATTCGAATTTGAAAAAAGCACTTCCCTGCATATTGATCAGCAGTGAAGTGACTTAAAGGCTGCGTGGCATAAAAACTGCGCAAGAAAGGTGGACAACAATTGGCAACCTACAAATACACAGCCATCTCCAAAGACGGAGTAAAGGTCTCTGGCGTGGTAGAGGGCTTCAATGAGTTTGACGCGGTTGACCGCATCAAGCAGGACTGCGATATTGTTCTGAAGCTTACAGAGGTGGAAGAGAAGAAGCCCGGGCTTCTCAGCATGGAAATCGGCGGCAACCGCCTGAACGCCAAAGCTTTTTCCCTGATGTGCGCCCAGTTTTCTATTATCCTCCAGTCCGGAATCCCCATCGGCCGTACCGTCCGGCTGATCGGCGACAAAATGACAGACAAAAAGCTGAAAGGCATTCTGAAAAAAGTGGCAGAGGATGTTGAGGCAGGACGAAGTGTGGCAACCAGCTTCCAGGAGCGTGGCGGCAAGCTGCTTCCGGCAGTTTTCATCGAGACCATCCGCGCCGGAGAGGAATCCGGTAACCTGTCCAAGGCCTTTGAGACCATGTACCAGCATTATGACAAGCAGGTAAAAATGCGTGCAAAAGTGCGAAATGCCCTAATTTATCCGGTTTTCGTCCTTGCACTTGCAGTAGTGGTAGTAATCGTTCTGATGGTGAAGGTTGTACCTACCTTTATGGACATTTTTGCATCCTATGATGCAGAACTGCCGCTGATCACACAGTCCCTGATCCTGATATCCAACTTTTTCCGGAAATATATTTTCCTGATCATAGTTGTGTTCGCTGCCATCGCCCTTATCTTCAAGCTTTACGCCAATACGGAAAAGGGCAGGATGAACGTGGCGAAGCTTGCACTGAAAATCCCGGTGCTTGGAAATGTGACCCTTCTTAGTGCGGCCAGTGAGTTTGCCGCAAATCTGACCACATTGATCGGAGCTGGTCTGCAGCTTACAAGAGCGGTCAGCATTACGGCAAGGGTTATCAACAACTATTACATCAGCCAGTGTGTGGGGAAAATGACCTCCCGTCTGGAAGAGGGGCACACCCTTGGCGAGTGTATGCGGGAGGCCGACTGTCTGCCGGATATTCTGGTGGATATGACCGCTGTTGGAGAGGAAACTGGTGAGCTGGAGAGCACTCTGCATACAGTTTCCGGTTATTATGAATCTGAACTGGATATGGCAGTACAGGACGTTCTGAAAAAACTGGAGCCCACTTTGCTGATCGGTATGGCAGTTATTGCCGGATATATTGTTCTGGCAGTTTATATTGCAATGTTCCAGATGTACAGCGTTATGTAATTCCGGGAAAAGAAGGCTGCCCTTCCTGCTGTTTGCGAAAAAAGTGCCGAAAAAAAGAGGCTTACGAAATAAAACTACAAAAAATTTGGAAAAACAGGTAAAATTTTAAAATGTCGATATATGAAGATACCTTTTTTATGATATACTGTTGTGTATTAGCAGGTGTTTTTGGTGCGGTGCTTGGATCTTTTCTGAACTGCGCCGCATGGCGGATCGCTCATGGAGAATCCTTTGTGAAAGGAAGAAGCCACTGTACAAGCTGCGGACATGTTCTGGGCTTTCTGGATCTGATCCCGGTTTTTTCCTGGATATTTCTGGGCGGAAAGTGCCGTTACTGTAAAACAAAAATCAGCCCAAGATACATGCTCACGGAGCTGTTTTTTGCACTGGTGAGCGTGCTTACTCTTCTTCGGTTTGATCTTTCGCCGGAGTTTGTGCGAAATATGGTGCTGGCCTGCTGTCTGTTCTGTCTTTCCCTGGTGGATCTGGAGATTTTCGAGATTCCCAACGGATGCCTTCTGATCCCTGTAATTGCCTGGTTCGTGGCGATTCCTTTTACGGAAATGAGCGGAATGGACGTTTTATATCATGTGGCTTCAGGAGTGGGCTACGGAGCGGTTATGCTGGCTCTTGTCCTGCTTTTTGATAAAATTCTTGGAAAAGAGACCATGGGAGGCGGCGATCTGAAGCTTTTTGTGGTGATGGGATTGTACCTGGGAGTGGCAGCATCCCTGTTTGCCCTGTTTTTTTCCTGTATTCTCGGCCTTATTATGGGAGCTATCCAGAAACGGGGAAAAGAGAAGAAAGGGCCGCAGATTCCCTTCGGACCTGCCATTGCACTGGCGTTTTATGCTATGCTGCTGTATGGGGACGGGCTGGTGAACTGGTATATGGGGCTGCTGTAAAGCACAGCTGCAGAAATGATTTTTCAAGTACAAAGCAGAATGAACCGGGACATATTCCGGGGAATTATGTAAGTGGCACAGACATACAAGGAGCTGTGCGGTCCGGATTGAGACAAGAAAAGACATAGAAAGAGGATATATATGGCAAAATCATGTCTTGGAATTGATATAGGCAAGGATCAGCTGAAGCTGGTTCTGATGAAAGGTGAGAATATTGTGAAGACCGCTTCGGTGCAGATGCCGGAAGGGCTTCTCAAGGATGGCAGAATTGTTTCTGTGGAGACCACAGGAGAATTGATCCGAAAAACCATGAAAGAGAACAAGATCCGCTGTAAAGAAGCGGCTGTTGTGGTGTCTTCAGGAATCTGCTTTCTTCGAAATGTGACGATGCCGGAAATGACTGCGGAGCAGCTGGTTTATAATCTGCCTTATGAATTCCGTGATTATATTACAGATGAATTAAAGAAGTATGTTTTTGATTATTCCTGGGGCTCCGGAGAGGAAATGCCCAAAGGAAAGAAGCTGAAGAAAGCTTCCAAAAAGAAAAAGAAAGAGGAAAAGCCGGAGGAAGAGGAGAACCAGAAGCGCAATGAGATGGAGCTTCTTGCAGCAGCGGCGCCTCTGGAGGTAATGGATGATCTTCGCCTGATGACGCGAAAGGCAGGTCTGAAGCTGACGTTTGCAGCTCCTGAGGTGTCTGCCTGTGAGAATCTTCTTCACTATAAGCTGAGAAATGAGCAGGATAAAGATAAGGAATATGGAATCCTGGATCTGGGAAGTACATCCAGCCGCCTTTTTATTTTCAAAGGGGACAGACATCAGGTTACCCGTGTGATCGAGCGGGGAATGGAGCAGGTGGAAGAGCTGCTTGCAGATACTTTTCATATTGATATTCATCTGGCTCATACCTGGCTGCTGGCGAACCATGAGGACTGTATCCACAGTGAGGTGTGCCAGGATGCTTTTTCCCAGATCAGTGTAGAGCTGATGAGGGCTCTGAACTTCTATCAGTTCAGTAATCCGGACAGCCGCCTGGAAGATATTTATATTTGCGGCGGTGGTGCTTCCATAGCCACCATGCGCCAGAGCCTTGAGGAAAACCTGGATGTGAAGATCCATGAGGCAGGGGAGCTTCTGGAGAGAATGAATGGAAGCGGGGATGAGACGTCATCTCTTTGGATGCTTGCAGCCGGTACGGCTCTTGGACGTACTGCCCATGCTCCCAAGAAGCAGATTAATCTGGCTCTTGCAGGACAGAAGAAAAAACATTATTTCGTTGCCATTCCGGCTATTGGGGTAATTGTTGTAGTTGCCGGAGTTATTGGAAAAGTTGCAGTTGCAGACAGATTGGTGAAAATGAGCGAAGCGCAGAGTGCTGCATCTGAGCTGCAGAAACAGGTGGATGACATTACTGCTTATATTGACAGCTTCGGGGATCTGCAGGAAACATATGCCCACTACACTTATCAGGGGCTGAATGCAGATGAGTTAAGCTATCTGAACCGCCCGGAGGTTTTGCAGCTGATGAAGAATGTAATTTTCCCGAAGGTGACGGTAAGCAGCTGGAGCGTAAGCGGGAATCAGCTGATTCTTCCGGTGACCGGAGAGAACCTGTCAGACATTAACAGCCTGGTGCAGGAGCTGGAGCAGGATCCGATCGTGGATTACTGTAATGTGATGACTGCCGTTACAGATTCCAATTCCACAGATGAAAATGGAAATCCTGTTTCACCGGATACAGTTACAGGACAGATTATTGTTTATCTGCTGGATCCGTTGTCGGTGGAGAGCGGAGATGGAAGTGAGGAATATGGTGTCGTTGCGGATAGTGATGGAAACATGACCGGAGCGGTAGATGGGGCTGCAGCTGATGATGGAAATGAGACCGGAGCGGTGGACGGAACTGTAGTTGATGGTGGAAATGAGACCGGAGTGGTGGACGGAACTGTGGTTGATGGTGGAAATGAGGCCGAAGCCGTGGATGGTGCTGTGACCGGTGATGGAAACGAGACTGAAGCAAATGATGGATTTGAGGCAGGCACAGAGGGAGGAGCACAGGAATGAAGATCATGAGCCGTGATTTTACTACAAGAGAAAAAATTATGCTTCTGGTGCTTACCCTGATCCTTCTGGCAGCCGGATATTATGCAGTGATTGACCAGCCGATCAGAACCGCGATCAATGAAGCGAAAAGCCAGCAGGATGAGCTGAATACAGAGCTTATGCTTCTTCAGACCAAGGCCGCTTCTTTGTCTCGCATGCAGAGCGAGCTGGATTCTATCGAACAGAGCGGAAGCCTTGGGAAAATGGGAAGCTACAATAATTCCAAGGCAGAACTGGATGAGCTGAATCAGCTTCTTCAGGATGCTAATACATACGATATCAGCTTCAGTGACGTGACAAGGGACGGCGACCTGATCCGCAGATCATTCAGTCTGACCTTTTCAGCGTCTGATTATGACAAGGCCGCAGACCTTGTAAACCGTCTTTGCACAGGAGAGTGGAGATGCATTGTAAGTGATCTCCGCTATGTTGCAGCTGGAGACGATTTGAATACAGGAAGTGTGAATGTAGGTGTGACAGCTACCTTCTATGAGACCATGCAGGGCGGAAAAGCAGACAGCGGACTTCCTGCCGATACTTCTGCAGCAGCCGGTGCGGCTTCTGCCAGCGGTTATTGATGCGCAGTCAGAGCGGCTTCAGCCAATGGTTATTGATGAGCTGTCAGAGCGGGAAATGATGTAGATATTTTTATTTTATTGTGGAAAATGGGGGATAACCAGTTATGCTGCGGGCAGCAATTGTGGAAAAGTCAAAAGAACACAGAGAATATATCCGTGCCAGCCTTACCGGTATAAATATGGATATTCAGGTGAGCGAATATGCAGATGAATATGACTATCTGGACGATCTTAATGAGGATGCGTCTTCTTTTGATATTCTGCTGCTGAATACTACGATTCACAGAGAAGGAGACGGACTGGAGCTGGCGGCGAAGGTACGTGCCCGGAGCCGCAAGGTGATGATCTGTTTTATCACAGATTCCCAGAGGTACTATGCGGAAGCTTTTTCTGTATTTGCCACAGGGTATCTCCTTTATCCTTTTGATGTAAGTGAACTGCATAACTGCATTACTTTTTTCTGGCAGAAGCCGACTATGGAGCGCCGTGCCTCCCTTATGCTGAAGGAGGTGGGCGGAAGCTTTCGCCGTGTGTACTGCAGAAATATTCTGTATGTGGAGAGCGCTAACCGCAAGGTGATCCTTCATCTGGAGAATGGCGAAATCATAGAGAGCTACGCCAAGCTGGACGAGCTGGAACAGCAGCTTCCAGGCAGATTATTTTTCCGGTGCCATCAGAGTTATATTATCAGCCTTTATTTTGTGGAGAAAATGGATACCGGCAAGTTCATAGTCCAGTCTGCCGAAATTCCTGTTTCCCGGAAATATCAGCGCGCGGCACGGGAAATGTATTATGATTATATGTTTGAAAAAATGTGAAAGCGAAGTCGGATCTGGCAGCTTGAGAAAGGGAATGGGAAATGTCCTTTCTCAGGCTGTTTTTGTATGCATCAAATATTAAGTAACTGCTATATTGACTTGTCTGATTTTTCATCTGCTGCGCCTACGTTGGTTGCCGTAGCCACCGCTACGGCGACCTCATCCGGGCAAAATCTCCCACAAATCGTGACGCACATCTTACAGAAAGCCTTTTTCAGACACGCTCTGGTACTGTCAAAAATGACAGAAATTGTGTCAAAAACTACATCCAATAACCATTTTCGACAAAAATGTTGCTATTATTGACATTATGTACACAAATTAAAAAAGTTTTGTTATAATACAAACATCCTAAGAGAAAGGAGCGGAACGGAAAGTGGCAGTGCAAAAGTTAGATGCCATCGATGGAATGAATCAGAGACAGAACAGACATTTTTTTACATCCTATCCTGAGATGAATGAAGTGTTAAACAGATTTGCAGCAGAAGCAGACGCGAATGAGATCTGGATATCTGCCGAGGTTCAGGAGCTTAGGGAAAATCGATCAGGTAATCAGCTTTGCCAGATTGTAGGCATGGCACTTGATACGGCGAAACGAAATTGTATCGAGACCACACCCCCACGGGGACGCTACATAAGAATCCGTTGTCGGGACATGCAGGAGCAGACATTGATTAAGATTCAATATTCCTGCGAGGACCGTATGCTTCGGGAATTCGACAAGGCTATCGTTAAGATGCGAGATCTTATCGAATCGGTTGGTGGTTATTTGAAGCTTCAGCTTGACGGTGACACAGGAAGCATCAAAATCGCCATCCCGGATAACTGAGAAGTCCCGGACGCTTCAGAATCTTAAAAATGAAAAATATTAAATAGGAGGCTTTAAAATGTTTAAAAAAGCAAAAGAAAACAAAAAAGGTTTTACATTGGCTGAGCTGCTTATTGTTGTAGCTATTATTGCCGTGCTGGTTGCGATTAGTATTCCGATTTTTACGAGTCAGTTGGAGAAATCTAGAGAAGCTACTGATCTTGCTAACCTTAGAGCAGCATATGCTGAGGCTTCTGTCAATGCACTTGATTCAAAAAATAGCACAGGATTAGCTGTTACACCCAAAATGGTAAGCACTGGAAAGTTAGAAAAGGTAGATACATCTTCTGTTACTTGGTACGATTTAAGTACCTTAGATATTACTACTGGAAAAGAATATACAGTTTCTGTAACTGCTACTGTAGAAAATGGAAAAGATAAAACAACAGTTACCATTACCCCTAAAAACTAACTAAATGAAAATATTTCTATACAAGTTGTGTGATATAAATTGCAACCTGTACAAAATATTTTTATCTTACAACTAAGGAAAGTATTGCTACAAATTTTCCATGAAGATAAATGTTTTAGTTTAGTTGTTGTAGCATTAAGCATAATATTGCAAAAATCCCGTAAAAGTTAAAAAATTAACTTAACGGGATTTTTTAATCTATCCATTATATTATGATACAATTTCAATTAAATATCTTATAACTCTTTATTTGTATGCCTTTAAGCATTGTTCTATTTTTTTGTGGCAGTTACTTTGCCATCTTTATCAACAGAAATTGCATATGTTCCTTCAGCAGTAAATAATACAGACAAAGTCTTATCTCCAATCTTTGGATTTCCAATTTTGGAATATGTAAAATCTGTTGCCTGCGTTGTAACCTCTGTTGTAGCATTTCCACCATTACCATCATTATCAAGTGAATCCACCTGAGCTTCTGCATATGCAGCACGTGCATTAGCAGCATCAGTAGCTTCTCTTGATTTCTCCAGCTGACTCGTAAAAATCGGAATACTAATCGCAACCAGCACGGCCCCTGTCGTTTGAATTTTCCCATAGTTGAACGAACTTACATGCTGTTTATATATGCCCCAAAACACATAAGAAGACATTCGATGGACTGAAAAATGCGGCTTTTGACAAAAATATCCTGCCCAGTAAAACCTCTTTGCGAGTATGACAGATGCAGGATATTTTTGCTAAACCAGTAAAATTGTTAATACCTTTAATCGTGCTTGGTTTCCTTTATTGAAATTTAGAGCCTTTTTCAAATATGCCCTAGTTTCCGGTTACATGCATTCTTTTTTCAAGTTCTTTTTTTAATCTCTGAATTTCTAATTCTGCTGCATCAGCGCGTTCCTTTTCTGCATCAGCACGCTCCTTTTCTGCATCAGCGCGTTCCTTTTCTGCATCAGCACGCTCCTTTTCTGTATCAGCGCGCTCTTTTTCTCTTTGCGTATTTCGTCTTTCAGCCTGGATGTCCATTTTCTCCATGTTTTCAAATAGATAACCCATTCCACGACCTCCAATCTCGTCCATCATTTCTTTTACTTCGTCTACGGGCACATTCATCTTTATTAGTAAAGCCCACAAAATCTTTTTATAGATGTCTTTTATCGCTTCCGGTGCATTGCTGTAAGCTGATATTTACAAGTTCATAGTAGCGTGCCCGATTATAAAATACAATATAGAACTGTTCGAAATGGCTTTCCGAATTTATGTTATATTGAGCTTACCAAAAAAACATATGAGGAGGCAGTTAATGAACCAGATTTTAACCTTTCAGTCAGACAGTATTTCCTTAAATGCAGGTGCTCCGGAAAATAGCAGCATTTCCAGAAATGCCCCAATTCCGGAAGATTTTGAGGCCCACGGAGTCCTGCCGTTTTCACTGAGCAATTTGCCCGCGCAGGCAAGAGCAAATCTGTCCGCAATTTTGGCGGAAAAGCAAATCTTTATTAACAAAGCGATTCCTGGTTTTACCATGAAAGAGGACTTCATTTTGATTGCGGAAGAGAATTCATTCATTTCTTCTGAGAAAGAAGCAGCGTACCGTCAGTTCCTGGAGAAGCTTCTTCAGACGGCTCATGCCCGTAAATGGGTAGTGCTCAATCGAAAAAATACCAGTTCCGGAGCCAGTGAAAAATATCGTTTCCGGATCTGGCTGAACCAGCTTGGACTGAGAGGTGCCGAATATGCAAGCACCCGAAAGCTTCTCACTGGGAATTTATTTGGCAGCAGCGCATATTCCAGTGAGGAAAAGATGAAAGCCTACAATAAGCGGAGAAGGGAGGCCAGACAACATGAGCGAAATACAGAAGCCCGTTTTTTCATCCCATTATGAAAATCTTTTATCCATTTCAACAGTGGAAAAACCATTATCCATTCCGGCAGCAGAAAAACCATTATCCATTCCAACAGCAGAAAATTCCTTATCCATTCCCACCGCAATATACTGCCGCGTTTCCACCCTTCACCCCCATCAGCAGGATTCCATGGAAAATCAGATTCGCCATTATCAGGAATTTATGAAGAAAACCCCAAATTACATTTTGACAGAAATATATTATGATTTTGGAATTTCTGGATACAAAGAGACCCGCCCCGGATTTTGTAAAATGCTGGAAGATGCCCGGAAAGGCTGTTTTCGGCAGATTATTACCAAATCCATCACTCGTTTTGCACGCAACACAGATACTGTACTGAAAACCACCCGGCAGTTGAAGGAACTGGGGATTGATATATATTTTGAACTTCAGAAAATCCATACGCTGTCTCAGGAAGGGGAACTGCTGCTGACTCTTTTTGCGGCATTTGCCCAGGCGGAAAGCGAAAATGCCAGATGGCTGACTAAGGCGGCGATTCAGCAGAGATACAGAAAGGGTCATCCCATGCGGCTACTGCACCGCTGTCTGGGATATCAGAAAGACCAGGCGGGAAATCTGGTTCCGGATAAAAATGCAGAACTTGTACGGCAGATTTTCCAGATGGCAGCTGACGGATGGAGCATCAGCCAGATCACGAAATATCTGAACGAAAACAAAATTACCACTCAGAATGACAAGACCTTCAGCCGTTCCACAGTAAGCCGGATTCTTCACAATCACGCCTATAAGGGAGATTATATTTGTCAGAGATATTATGTAAACAATCAGCGGAAACTGGTACGAAACAAAGGGGAAAAGCAGATGTATTACATCCGGCACGATCATCCGGCAATCGTTTCTGAAGAAATGTGGGAAACCGCACAGGAAAAGCTGGCAAAGAAGAGCGAAAGAAACAGGCAGGAGCTACCTTCTGATGAGATTGCCGTAACGGAAAAAGCCCAGGTTCCAGATGCACCGGAGAAAATAATCCTGAAAGAAACAATTTTGCAAAAACAAGAATCTGGATTTATCCCGGATAAACCGCCTTTAACTCTCGCCAATTATCCTTACAAAGACCGGATTTTCTGCAAATATTGTGGTTCCAGGCTGCGGCGGATTATTGCCAGAAACCACTCTGTCTGGTGGATCTGCAATGGTCTCAGCCGAAAAGGAAAAGCTTTTTGCAAAGGTGTCCGCATACCAGATGAAAAGCTTTCCCCACTTCGGAACGTCAACTTTTCAGCATATATCGGAAAGGAGCTTATAGATGGAAAAGAAACTTACGGTTATTCCTCCAAGCCAGACGAATGGAAACGCTAAATCTGCCAACAGTTCCCAATGCAGAGTGGCAGCATATTGCAGGGTGTCTACCGAACAGGAAGAGCAGCTGGGCTCTTTTGCCAATCAGATCGCATATTACACAGATTATATTAATGAAAAAGAGGAATACCAGCTTGCCGGAATCTTTTCCGATGAGGGGATTTCCGGTACTGGTACGCGTAAAAGGGCTGGCTTTCGCAGTATGATCGCGGCTTGTGAGGAGGGAAAAGTAGATCTGGTGATCACCAAATCTATCAGCCGTTTTGCCAGAAATACCCGGGATTGTCTGCATTACGCAAGATATTTGAAGAGCCTTGGGATTCCGGTAATTTTCGAAAAAGAGGGGATTAACACGATGGAGTCGTCTGGTGAGCTTTTGTTTACCATTCTTTCCAGTCTGGCTCAGGAGGAATCACGAAATATTTCCGAAAACACCAGGTGGGGAATCCGTTCCAGGTTTCAGCAGGGAATCCCTCACATTAATGCCGCTTGTTTTCTGGGATACGATAAGGATGAGGCGGGGCATCTAGTGGTAAATGAAGGGCAGGCGAAAGTGGTGCGGCGGATTTTTCGTGAGTTTCTGGAGGGGTGGCAGCCATCTGAAATAGCGCGAATGCTGAATACCGAAAATGTTTCGGGCGTGCATGGCGAATCTCGTTGGGCTGCGGTTTCGGTTGTTCGCATCCTTCAAAATGAAAAGTACAAGGGAGATCTGCTTATGCAGAAGTATTACATCTGGGATTTTCTCACAAAAGAGCTGGAAAAGAACGATGGAAAACTGACGCAGTATTATGTGGAAAATGATCATGAAGCGATCATAGAGCGGGAAATATGGGACGCGGCGCAGCTGGAAATCAACAGGATCAAAGAGTTTAAACGGAATCATCAGATCCGGGAACTGGGAAGCAGCAGTCTGGAACCTTTTTATGGAAAAGTTTTTTGTGGGTGCTGTGGTGGAAGGATGGTGAAGAAGGGCAGAAAAAGTGTGTGGCGCTGCATAAATTCCGGTAAAGAAAAGGGCGGATTTTGTAAAGCCAAGCCTGTTGAGGGGCATAAGATGGAAGAATATGTAAGCACTGCCTGGGCACAGCTGGTATCCCAGAGAGAAAATCTTCTGCCAGGCTGGGAGAAAGATATTGCCCAGGGAAATGCCCTGGAGCGCTTACGTGCAGCACAGATGAAAGAACTGACCGAAAAGTATCCTGCCTGGTTCCAGGCGGCGAAGAAGACGAGAATGGTGATTAGGGAAATTATAATTGGGGGTGATAAGGGGTGTGAGATTTTGTTTATGGATGGCGTAAGGATGGTGACGGATTAGAGGTGTTTGAAAAATCATTTCCGTTACCAGGGGAATAGGCTGTGAAGAAAGAAAGCGGAAGAATTTAGCAGATTTTTGAAAAGTACTTGTAAATCAAGAACTTCAATGTTATTATGATAAAAAGCATATTTCTCATATAGTTCAAGGCATATCTGCCATCTGATTTATCTAATCACACATCAGAAATCCATGCTTTTTAACCCATTAACGAAGAAGAGCAGGAGTTCTGAATGAAAGGTATGTATGCTTAGCTTGTCTTTTCTGACTCCTGCAAAGAAAAGGAGGACCAGCCTATGGTAAACAGAAACTACAAGGACACGATATTCCGGATGCTATGAAGGCAGTAACAGGGAATTGATGGAACAGTGCCAGATACTAAGGGAATATGCAATATATGTAGCGCGGGTTCGTAAATATACAAAATATATGCAACTGGAAACAGCTGTAAAAAAAGCTGTAGATGAATGTATTCAGGAGGAAATTCTGGAAGAATTTCTTCGGAAAAATAGAGCGGAGGTTATCGCAGTGAGTATATTTGAATATGACAAAGAAGAGGAAGAACGTAAACTGAGAAAAGCTGAGTTTGAGGCTGGTGAGCAAAGCGGAATACAAAAAGGAATACAAAAAGGAATACAAGAGGGAATACAGGAAGGAAAGGAATTGAAAACAAAAGAAATTGTCAATTCACTACTTCAGGATGGAATGGGCATTGAAAAGATTGCAGAACTGCTGAAAATTAGCAGAGAACATGTTTTGGAATTAGCAGGAATGAAAATGTCAAAATATGATGGCTTATAAGCCAATATGAAAAGGAATATCCAACGCAATTTTGGGCTTTTAACTATAAATTGCATTGGATATTCTTAATGTTTTCTTTGCACCCCATTCTACTTGTTAATTCCCCCATCAAGTGCTAAAATCAAAACAAATATTCTGTGATAGTCTAATGAACATATCATAGGAAGGAGCAAAAAATCTATGAAAAAGAATCACCACCTTCACCGGCTGATTCGTCTTTGCCTCATTATTTCCCTGCTTCTGCTGTGCAGTACAAGCCAGGTATTTGCCGCTGCAAAGGTAAATCTGAAAAACACCAAAATCAAATTATCAGCCACCAAACTCACCTACAATCAAAAAGCCCAGCGCCCGAAGGTAAGCGTCACCTATAAAGGCAAAGTCCTGAAAGAGAAGAAAAACTATGTTTTAAAGTACTCTAAAGGCTGTAAAAAGGTAGGTGTCTACACCGTCCAGATTATTGGAAAAGGTGCTTATACCGGCAAAGTGAAAAAACAGTTTACCATTTTGCCTCCAAAGACCCAGGTAATGGGTGGTTATGTTGGGAAAAAGACTGCCAGTGTGGTAATAAAAAGGCAAACCGCTCAGACCAGTGGTTATCAGCTGCGCTATGCCACAAATTCCAAATTAAAAAATGCGAAAACCATAACAGTCAAAGGAAACAAAAATAACACCGTTTCCCTCAATGGACTGAAAGCCGGAACTACATATTATATGCAGGCCCGTACCTACATGGCCATTAAAGGAAAGAAATATTATTCCAAATGGTCTTCCACAGAACATTGCAAAACAAGCGGAAAGTCAAAAGAAAATACTTCAAATACAACACCTACCCCTAAGCCGGTTCCGAAATTAACGCTCGAAGAGGGGAAAGCAAATATAACCCTGGAAAGCGGAAGGTATTATGAGATTGAAACTTCAAATGGAATCAAAGACATTAATATTTCTGATCCGGCTGTTGTATATTCCACAGATGAAGCTGAAGGCGGAAACAGCCACTTATTTGCGACGCTTGAGCCTGGGAAATGCGTGATTACCATCACGGATATTTATGGACAAAAAATTACTTCCACGGTTTCAGTTACCCAGAAGCTATACAATCCGCATACTGAGACTTCTTATGTAGTGACATCTGAAACCGTTGACAGCACCCTTCCTGTTCCTGCCATCAAGTCAATAGATTATGGTGACGGATGGGTGGATTTGAACTGCCCGGGAACTTTTTCACAGTCAGATCCTTATGTTGGTTACGAAGGTTATCTTTCTTACAATGATAAGTTTGCATACAGTGTTCAGGATATGCGAACAATCGGTGAAGATGACGGGATAGGAAGTGTGAGTTTCTATTATTTAGACTCAGGCCGCAGTTATTATGCAAAAGTACGTTCTTACACCATCCGCAATAATGTAAAAGTTGTTGGACCGTGGAGCGAAATTCGTAAAGTAGATTTGCCAATATATGATACGAAAGGCACAACACCTGCTAAATATACCTATGAAATTTATGGTTTGGACAAGCAGAAGGCAGATATTTACACACAGTGTATCAAACCTCTTTTTATAAAAACAGACAATCAGGATCTGAATTCTTTTAGACTGATCTGTGATGGAGAAAGCCCTTTGATAAATGTGTATTCAGGTGGAACAACGCACATATATGATGATATTCCTTATGAAAATGGCGATTACGAGACAACTTCCTTGAAAAAAGTAAAAGGCGGTTATATCGGATATGTATATTTTGAAAAAGCAGGAACTTACAATATCGAATTCCGAGAATACTCCATGTCTGGTTATACGGTTGCAAAAACAGTGGCATTAAATGTTATGGATTATGACCAGGCTGAGAAAGCATGGATGACTGACATTATCAACAAAGTTACAACTTCCGATATGACTCCATTTGAAAAAATGGACGCTGTAAGTGATTATCTCACAGAGCCAGGTCGCTTCAAATATGTAACGGTACATGGAAATTATCTGGTATCTCTGGCTGCAGAACCTAATACTCCATTTTTTGTATCTTATCGTTGGGATTCCTGCACATCACCGGCAGCCCTTTGTGATTTTGCAAAGTTAATTGGTGGTTTTGATGATATTCACAATTGTTATGGCGATTATCAGAGAGGTACTGAGGAATGGTCTCGCTGGCATTATGTGGCTAAACTTACGATAGGAAGCGAAACACGAAATTACGCCGTATGCCCGATGAGCCCAACCGGTGAAGTCGGCGAAACACAGATGATCGACCTGACAGATCTTAGTAATATGAGGAAATTTGGGTGATTTCAATTTAAATAATTCTTTTTACCGGGCAGGCCAGAAGTCATTTCTGGTCTGCTTTTCTGATTGATTGCTTTTTGAAGTGCATTATTTCAAAAATATCCACTGGTTCCAGACCGATTTACAACAGGTTTGTGGATTTTTGCAAAGAACGAATGAATTAAATCAAAAGTTAGTCTCTGCTGGGCGTATTAATGATTTATTGCAGGCAAGTAATAATAAAAAGTATCGAAAAGAACTGATGGTAGAGTTGGGAATTGCATAAGGGTAAAATTGGGTGGCAGCCTTTGATAGCTGCCACTCTGTTTAATTCCAGAAGAATTTCGATTGTTTAGGTAAACATAGTCTGTGTAGATGTTGAAAATTTTGAATATAACCCAAAAGAGGAAGGACTTCTGCACAGAGAGGAGACACGGCGAAATCTATTTGCAGTTGCGCAACATTTACGAAAATGAGGTATTATTTTAGCCAAAATGCAGATAGACTTCGGTAGGTCTATGTGCTATCCTTAAAAAGTAAAAGTATGCTTTTTAGCAACAAATACATAAGAAAAAAGGGATGTTTATGAAAAGAAAAATAAAATCTGCCAAGGGATTTACGTTGGCAGAACTTTTAATCGTAGTGGCGATAATTGCTGTGTTGGTAGCAATCGGAATCCCCATTTTCACAAGCCAGCTTGAAAAAAGCCGCGAAGCCGTAGACCTCTCCGACGTCAGATCTGCGTATGCGGAGGTGATGATGGCCGCGATTACTGGGGATACGACGGCGTATTATACGAAGGATGCGAATCAGACAATATATGATTCACAGAATAGTGTTTATACTATTACTGTAACACCATTGAAACAAAAACAATCTGGCTGGCAGACCGCTGAGCCGATTACGATTGGAGGTGTGTCTTCTAAAGCAGGAGAGCCTTATTGGAAAGGACAGCCCGGACCAGATGGATACTGTATAGTTACATATCATCCAAAGGATGATTATGTTTCGTTTTATTGGAGTGGTGGAAATGACAGCAGCAATCCGGGAGTAACGCCAATAGAACCCAATCCGTGGGATTCTGTACTGACACCAACGCCAACGCCGATTCCAGGTAATAGCGGTGGGGAGACAAATGGTGCTATATTTGACCCGTCGGGACTTCCTTATAAAGTAGGAGAAAACTCCATTGTAGGAAATATTTATTTACGTGGGGATGAAATATATATCGCTACAGCTACAAATGCATGTGAAGAAGATCCAAATATAGTATGGCATTTTGCTAAGGTAGAGAGAAATCAAGTTCCGCTAACTGAAAAGAATAAAAATGATAGGGGAGTCCTTGAAAATGTAGTGCGAGGAACTATATACAAAGATGGAAATGATTACTATGTTTGTACCAATCTGTCTAGCCATCTTTCAACGCCCCCTGAAAGTTTACATAATTGGGTCAAGATTAATATGAATAGTGCTAGTAATTATCCGGGTTAATATTAATTTATCATTTTTCGATAGAGCTTTTTTTACGGCGGTCAATGAGGGATAATCAAAGTTCTTGAGGGTTTACCAAACTTGTTGAGGGGCTTTCTTGAGAGTTTCACTATAAAAACAGCATAGTTGTTGAGGGTTCTTCGTGGGGGGCTTTCATGAGGGGCAAACTTGAGAGGATAGAAATGATGCTATAGATATATTTATTTCTGGCTTGATTAATTCTCAATCATAATAACAAAAGTCGTCAAGGATGCGTTTTAGCACTGCTTTGTAGCTATGTCCTTGACGGCTTTGTTTATTATGATATTTTAGTAATCAAGCAGAATTAAGAGGAGCCCCTCACGAAGCCTCATCAAACTAGCCCCTCATGAATGCCCCTTACGAAGAACCCTCAACAAGTTTGATTATCCGCTTTTGGATTACTTAACGGCGGTCAGTAAGATCGCCGTTTTTCTAGGCAATCAGAGTTATTCGAGTGGGAGCTCTTCATCCAGTTCTGGGAGGGGAAAACTTGAAGCCAGATCAATTGAAAATTCGTCTGCCGTAGTATCATATTGCAGAGGTGTGTGACTCATCTGAACACACACCTCCCAAACCACCCTATTCCTGCCCCTTCTCCAGCAACCTCTTCAATCTCTCAATCTCCAGCAGCATGCTTTGCTTTTGCGCCTCAATTTTGTCCGCCCGCGCTTTTTCACTATCGGCGCGATCCTTTTCGGTATTAGCGCGCTGCTTTTCCTTATCTGCCCGTTCTTTTTCTTTTAGCGTATTTGCTCTTTCAGCCGCCTGTCCCTTTTGATAATTGGTTCTCATAGAGCTCTGCCAGTCCATCCAGTAGCGTTCCCTGGCCTCACACTGTAATTTGATTTTTTTATCTTCAGATAGCTGGTGGAGGGTTACGACTGCCTTTTCAATTGCCTCTGACTTATCAGCCATTTCGAACAACTCCTTCCATGTTCAATAATATACTTATAACATATTTTATATCATGGAACAAGCGAAAAATTCAGCTGTTTTATGATTGACAACACACCTCAACAAGTCGTATACTAAACTCACTTTCACTACAGATAATCTCACAGAAAAATCTGTGTCCGGTCATTCGACCAGGTAATTCAAATTTGTTAATTGTATTGGAAAATGATAGATGTGTAAAATGGTAAATGAAAAATATACTAATACTTGAAAAATACAATTAAATAGTGTATCATTATACTATAAAAAGTGCTTTGAAAGTATAATTTCTCTCAGATCATACACACAGCTATCATATTCAGAAGGGAGTGTGCATGAAGGAGGAGAACGCCACATCAATCGAGTTCTTTCGGGATTTTAGACGGGTTGCGGATCTGATCAATGGAGTCATATTTCATGGGAAACAGATTGTCAGGGAATGCGACTTGCAGGAACAGAATCCGGTACTGCATGATATTTCCAAAAAGGACAATAGAGTTTCGGCTGTAGAGAATACGATGGATTTATCCGTGATGGTGACAGTGGGGAAAGCAAAGTTTCTGCTTATGCTCCAGGGGCAGACAATTGAACATTATGTAATGCCAGTACGGGCATCACACGAGAGAGGAACTGACTATTATAATCAGTGGAAAAAATTACAGAAGATGCATAATGAAGCCAGAGATTTGATGAAGGGAGAAGAGTATCTTTCCGGAGTTAAGAAGCGGGACAGATTTTATCCGGTGATTCATATTGTGGTATATTTTGGAAAGAAACGTTGGAAAGCAGCGAGAAAAATGGATGACTTATTTCTTACAGAAATATTTCCAGAGGAACTGAAGAAGCTGTTTACAGAAAAACCACTTCTGATTTTTGAAATGCGCCATTTTTCGAATGAAGAATGGTTTCAAACAGATTTGCGCCAGGTCTGTGGCTTTTTGAAAAGAACTAACGACAGGATGAAATTAAAAACATACATAGAAGAAAATCAGGAAGTTTTTTCCAATTTACCAGAAGATGCTTATGACTTTCTGACCGTAATGGCGGGAATTAGGAATTTGAGGCTGATCAAACAGGAAGTACAATCCAAAGGAGGTGGATTTGACATGTGTAAAGCGATTAAAGAGATGCTGCGAGTTAGCAGACAAGAAGGAGAACAGGAAGGACGATTGGAAGGACGGCAGGAAGGACGATTGGAAGGACGGCAGGAAGGGCGATTGGAAGGAAGACAGGAAGGACGATTGGAAGGTCAAGATGAAATGGCAACCTTGAGTGAGAAACTTATTTTGGCAGACCGTGTCAGCGAGCTGTTAAAAGCAAGCATCGATCGGGAGTATCGAAATAAGTTACTGGTGGAGTTTGGTTTGGCGTGAGAATGGCACTAAATCATGTGAATACATGATTTCTGTGCGTCGCGAAGTGGCTGCTGGTATCGGAGTGAACAGATAACCTGAACTAAAATAATTTAAAATGTGGGACAGTGATTCATCTTGTGTTCTGTGATTTGTCATGCTACTATAAATCTGTAAGTATCTTTTGATACAAGTTATAGCGGAAGCATATCAAACATAAAAACACATGGAGAGAAGAAAATGCAAAAGAAAAAGAAGAGGATATTCGCAGTCCTTTTGTCCGCAATTCTGGTAGTTGCGCTCACCGGCTGCAGCAAGCTGGGTTCCATTATTAATGAAATTCATGGCTCATTGATCGGAAACAATTATACCGTATATACCTATGATAATTATGGGAATCAGACCTTGAAAACTTCTGGAAAGAAAATCAGCATTACCGGAAATAAAATTGAAACCGTCAGCTATGACAGCGATGGAAGAGCAGTAACCGGCTATGATCTTTCTTCAGTAATTACCATTACCATTGATGGAAAAGAAATCGAAAGCTGCGGAGATACTTGTGTATTTGTGCAGAATGGACTGAAACCGGAGGTGGATTTTTCATTAGACGAGGTCAACAGTAACGGTGGGAACGGAATCACGGATAATGCAGCTCTGGCAAGGGTTTTGAACCGGTACAAAAATGATTTCGGCAAATCCAGGGTTGTGGTCATCAAATCCCAGCTTGGACAGCCTATCGCCGCATTTTCCGGAGACAATGTCTATTGGGAAATTCCGGACGATCTGCCGAAAATGACAAAGCTTATGGTCGATGGGAAGGCACTGTATATACACCGGGCGAACTACCAGATTATTGATAAAGACCTTCTTTAAAGATAAGTGCGTATTTAAGAAATCGGATGTTTTATAATGATAGAAAGTGAAAGATAAGAGGAGTTACAAATGGAACTTACAGAACCAGGGCTACGAGTGAAAAATGCAGAAAAAATGCAGCAATCCAAGAGGGCATCAGGGGAAGAAATGCGACCAGCGGTATCTGTAATCATGCCCGTATATAATGGAGAGAAATACATCGCCCAAGCAGTGCAGTCTGTTTATGCGCAGAATATTCCACTGGAGCTGATTGTCATTGATGACGGCTCTGTTGATGGAACCCGGGAAGTTCTCATTCCATGGGAAAACAGACCGGATTTTGTTTATATAAAAAATGAGCGAAATCTTGGTGCTGCCGGTTCCCGTAACCGCGGTGTGTCTGTTGCGAAAGGCAGATATGTGGCATTTCTGGATGCAGATGACTGGTGGGAAGAGGGAAAGCTGGCGGCACAGCTGGCCGCTCTTGAAATGACCGGCGATGTAATCTGCTCTACAGGACGTGATCTCATGAATCCGGACGGAACCTTCACAGGTAAGTATATTCCGGTTAAATCCAGACTGGACTATCATGAGCTTCTGAAACACAACAGCATTAACTGTTCTTCCGTCCTGATTCTCCGTGAGGTGGCACTGGAATTTCCCATGGAGCATGATGACAGCCATGAGGATTATATCACATGGCTGAAGGTGGTGCGAAAATACGGACATGCCACAGGAATCAATAAGCCCTATCTGAAATATCGTCTGTCCCAGGGCGGAAAATCAAGAAACAAAGCCAAATCTGCCATCATGACCTATCAGGTGTACCGTTATGTCGGCTATGGACCGGTGAGAAGTGCCTGTTTCTTTTTGTCTTATGCACTTCATGGAATCTGGAAATATCGTTAAAGTATCAATGGGACTCTCCCATTTTCCTGCGCCATTGCAGGGGAGAGCATCCCGCCTGTTTCCTGAAATATCTGCTGAAATGGGAAAAATCTGAAAATCCGCACATCTGCGCAATCTGCTGGACAGTCAGTGCTTCATTTGTCAGCAGGTTCTTTGCCTTATCCATACGAATCTGAAGCAAATCTGCATGAGGGGTACTCTGGAAAAATTTCTGATAGCAGGAATAGAACTGGCTTTTTTCCAGACTGACCTTTTTACAAAGTTCTGTGGTGTTCCATGGCTCTGCGTAATTCGTGAGCATTTCCAGTCGAAGCTTTCGAAAAGCAGAATAAAGACTGTCTCCTTCCGTTCCACTTCCATGTATCTGATGGCTTTTAAGTCCCCTTGCAATCGTAATCATAAGCTGCTGAAAGAGAGTATACTCGTATTCATCGGAAAATAAATCATTTGCTATATGTTCTTTGTGAAGGAGCCGGATGCAGGCGTCAATCTCTTCACAGTTTCCCGGATAAAAAACAGTATTAAGCGGGATTCCATATTGTTTTTTCAGATCTGCCTTACAGGAAAAATGAAGGTAGCTGTTCCGGAACCTGTGAACAGCCTTATAATACTGCTCATATCCGGGAGCATAGAGGATACACGCATTTTCCTTGGAAATACTGAGCTTTTTGTCCAGATAAACCTTCATGGGTGTCTTAAAAAGCAAAAACAGATAGTCTCCACTTCCATTGGGACGGTAGATCTGATCATAATCAGGGTTTGAATAGTTGTATTCGCAGAACTGAATGGAAAAATCCCTGTCTGCAGATTCGTGAAAATTCATGCTCCGGACTCCTTTCACCATTTTTTTACTGTAATCATTATCGGAAAAAAAGTCAACTATATCGGAAGAAAAAAACTGGTAAAAAAATCGTATGCTATTAAAATAATAGATACATAAAGAGCAGAAAAATGCCATACAATTGGCACCATATAAGGAGGACACCATGAAAAAAGCACAGATCATCATCGATAAATATTTCCTCACCGGCAAGGTGGATAAGCGGATTTTCGGTTCTTTTATTGAACAGCTGGGACGTGCTGTTTATGAAGGAATCTATCAGGAGGGCAGTCCGCTGTCTGACGAGCAGGGCTTTCGTAAAGATACTCTGGAACTGGTAAGGGAACTTCAGGTTCCGATTGTCCGTTATCCGGGAGGCAACTTTGTTTCCGGTTTTAAATGGGAAGACAGTGTTGGACCAAAGGAGCTAAGACCTGCCAGACCGGAACTTGCCTGGGGTGTGATCGAGAACAATCACTTTGGCCTGGACGAGTTCGTGGACTGGGCGAAGAAAGCAGACACAGATATTATGATGGCAGTGAATCTTGGAACAAGAGGACCGGAGGAAGCCAGAAATCTTCTGGAATACTGTAATTTTAAGGGCGGTACCTATTACAGCGACATGCGCAAGACCAACGGCCATGCAGAGCCGCACAACATTAAAACCTGGTGTTTGGGAAATGAAATGGATGGTCCATGGCAGATGGGACATAAGACAGCGTATGAATATGGAAGAACAGCAGCAGAGACTTCCCGTATTATGAAAATGCTGGATCCGGAGATCGAGACTGTTGCCTGTGGAAGCTCTAATCTGATGATGCCGACATTTGGAGATTGGGAGTACACGGTTCTGGACGAGTGCTATGATCTGGTGGATTATATGTCCCTTCACCAGTATTACGGCAATGCTGCTGATGACACCCCTGATTTTCTTGCAAATTCCAAAGGGATGGATGACTTTATTTCCGGCGTAGTCAGCATCTGCGACGCTGTCCGTGCGAAAAAGCATGGCAAAAAGCGCATTAACCTTTCCTTTGATGAGTGGAATGTGTGGTATCACAGCAATGCAGCCGACGAGAAACTGGAAAAATGGGGACAGGCTCCACATCAGCTTGAGGATATTTATAATTTTGAAGATGCCCTTCTGGTTGGAAGCATGCTGATCACTTTACTTCGCCATGCAGACCGTGTGAAAATGGCATGCCTGGCACAACTGGTAAATGTAATCGCGCCGATCATGACCTCCGATACAGGTGCATGGCGCCAGACTATCTTTTATCCATATATGTACACAAGCATTTTTGGAAGAGGAACTGTGTTGAATACACAGGTACTGGCTCCGGTATACGACAGCAGGAATTACTGTGACGTTTCGTATCTGGATTCTGTGTGCGTATGGAATGAGGAGAAAGATACTCTTACAATTTTTGCAGTGAATAAAAGTCTTGAGGAAGATCTGGAGATAAGCTGCGATTTGCGCCAGTTTGAAGGCTATCAGGTGAAAGAACACATTGTACTTACTAATGACGATATGAAAGCTGTAAATACAGAAGCGGATCCCGAAAAGGTTGTGCCTGTGGAATCCGCTGCAAGCCGGATTGACGGCGGTAAATTAAGTACTGTGCTTGGAAAACACAGCTGGAATATGATCCGTCTTGCTAAGTAGTCCGGGATAAATATTTGCAGATGCTGTGTTAGAGCGTGTTTGAAAAATCATTCCCGCAATCTGCACGCCCCACTTTGCGGTATA
>ERZ826396.79-NODE-79-length-136983-cov-5.321702_pt1 | contig 136983 bp, 110 predicted proteins | sample MGYA00519926_ERZ826396 | MGnify/ENA primary metagenome ERZ826396 (study PRJEB31778, sample SAMEA3449230) | human gut metagenome | biome: human gut; feature: human-associated habitat; material: faeces | place: United Kingdom | collected 2010/2012 ... | reverse complement strand
TCTTTTTCTTTTGCAGAAATTTAAGTATAGGCAATTATCAAATACGGTAGTTGCCTTTTTTGATTGGAGGAATTTTAGAATGAATGATAAAAACTTTATTGAAGAATTAAGGCAAAAACGTGTCACCAAAATAAACAAACGGTTTTATTACTTGTGGTGTTAACTGTCTAAGCAGAAAATGATACTACATCTGATAACATATGGATGTCAAAAGAGCAGGACTCACACGAAACGGTGAGCTTGCTTTTTTTATTCCTTTCGACAAATGATATGAGAACGGTTCCATTCTTTATGAATTCATACAAATGATGTGAATTGTCATGGAAATATAGCACGGACACTATAAAAATATGCAGAATTTTAGTATAATGAAAGATATTGCGCAGGAGGTAATCATATGGAACAAGAGCTGTTTGAGAAATATACGAAAACATATGGAAAACGCTTTACAAGAAAGCAAAAACATAAATTTGCAAAAGCTTTGCATGAAGACATGACGCAAGCCGGTTATGAAAAGACGATGATAAAAGGCAGCAAGCTCATCGTTATGAAAGCTGAGGATTATTTTTATGGCAATCGCAAGCGTATGAAGACGGTCATCGTTGTGCCATATGATACACCGGAACGTAAATTCTGGCATAAGGTGTTTTACTTTCCTCTTGATGGAACGAAAACCATGAATAAAACCTTAATTGCTACTTATGTACCGATTATCTTATTATATGTATTTATTTTAGCGGGGCTGTATATTGGTGGTAATTTCCTGAGTGCGCCCACAATGGCAAATCTAATGTCCTTTCTGATGTTTGTACTGGTAATCTTTTTGATCTATCTGATGGTACATGGCATCGGTAACCGCTATAATGTGAATCGTAATTCCAGTGCAGTGGCGGCTGCGGTGGCATTAGCTAAAAGTTTGGATAAAGATGAACGTCAACGGATTGCGTTTCTATTTACGGATAAAAATAAAGGGAGCTTTTTAGGAGCGAGATGTGCCGATGAGGACTTTGTCAAGGATGGTAAGAATCCAAATGTGATTTGCTTAGACTGTATCGGTAAAGGGGATACAACAATGATTGGTTATAATCCTAGCAATCGTAAGCTGGCAATGGAAATTGCTAAGTGTTATCCAGAAAAAGGAAAACAAATAGAAACTATTAAGCTAGATGAATCTATGCGTGTACAAACTGCAATGTCTTATTTCCGTAAAGCCGTTGTGATTGCCAGTGGTACTCTTGATGAAGATCATCGTCTGTATGTGATGGGAACAGGGACCGGTAAAGATCGGGATGCTGATACCACACAGATAACAAAAATTATCAACATGTTGCAGGCTTATATCAAAAGCCAAAAATAAGTAGAGAAGGAGGGAATGTATGTTAAGAAAAATCTTATCCCTTTTACATAACAAAATATTTATTGTCGCTGTCTTGATTCTGATACAGTTGGGAGTATTCTTTGGTATCGTTTTTCAGCTGAGCGAATACTTTGTCTGGATTTATTTTCTCTTAATTGCGTTAAGCTTTATCATCAGTGTGTATGTCATTAACCGCAATGATAATCCTACCTATAAGATGACGTGGGTCTTGTTGATTATGGCATTACCGGTGTTTGGTGGATTGATTTATTTATTGTTTGGCGGTCAGAAGGTGCCCAAAGAATTGCGTATTCGTGATAATCAGGCATTTAGTGAATATAAGGAAATCATATGGCAAAATGCTGAAATCATGGAAGAATTGCAAAATAGTGATACAGCAGCATTTAAACAAGCGAATTATTTATGGAAAAATGCCGGCTTTCCTATTTATAAACATACAGAAACAACCTTCTTTCCGATTGGCGAAGATAAATTCACCGTGATGGTAGAAGAATTGAAAAAAGCGGAGAAGTTCATTTTTTTAGAATACTTCATTATCGCTCCGGGTGTCATGTGGGATACGATTTTGGATATTCTGATTGAAAAGGTGAAACAAGGAGTAGAAGTACGTGTATTATATGATGATGCCGGGTGTATTACGACCTTAGCACCTGATTATTATAAGGTGTTACAAGGCTTGGGGATGAAAGCAAAAGTATTCAATCCCATTAAACCAAGACTAGCCATCCAGATGAATAATCGCGATCATCGCAAAATCTTAGTTATTGACGGTAAGGTTGGGATGACCGGTGGTATTAATCTGGCCGATGAGTATATCAATGCGAAAGAACGTTTTGGGCATTGGAAAGATTGCAGTGTCATGTTAAAAGGTGAGGCGGTCTGGAATCTGACATTAATGTTTTTGCAATTCTGGAATTATGATGAAAAGATCAAAGATAATGTATTTGATTTTAAACCGGATTTCAATGAGTTTATAGATATTGAAAATGATGGCTATGTGCAGCCATACAGTGATTCTCCGACAGACAATGAGAATGTAGGGGAATATACACATATCAATATGATTAATGGCGCCAATCGTTATGTTTATGCGACAACGCCTTATTTAGTGATTGACAATGAGATGAAAACAGCACTGACCTTAGCAGCCAAGAATGGTGTAGATGTACGTATTTTAGTACCTCACATTCCAGACAAATGGTATGTATTTGCGGTAACCAGAGCCAATTATCAGCCATTAATAGAAGCTGGTGTTAAAATCTATGAATATACGCCTGGTTTTGTCCATGGAAAGACTTTTGTCGTTGATGATGATATGGCCGTTGTGGGAACTGTTAATATGGATTATCGTTCTTATTATTTACATTATGAATGTGGTGTCTGGTTCTATCGCAGCAAGGTTGTTATGGATGTAAAACAGGATTATTTACATAGTTTGGCAAAATCACATGAAGTTACCTTGGAAGAATGCAAGAATGTGAAACTGCCAGTGCGTATCATGCGTTCCATCTTGAATTTATTTTCACCAATGATGTAACATCAGATGAGGCAAGTAGTCTCATCTTTTTTTCATTTGGTTAAAAAAGAAGTGAGAAAATGGGATGTTGATGGTGTTTCTTTTACGTGAAAATCCCTAGAATACTTTACCTTTTATCAAGATAATAGTATAATATTTAACTATGAGGTGTATAGAATATGACGATAAAAACAGGTTTGATCTGCGAAGGCGGAGGCACAAAGGCTGCATATACTTGCGGTGTTCTACAATGTTTTTTAGATAATGATATTGACTTCCCTTATACGGTAGGCATCAGTGCAGGTGCAGAGGTATTATTACCTTTTGTATCAAAACAACGTGAGCGTTTGCGGATTTCAGGTGTAGATGCCGCAAGCGATCCTAAGGCGATCGGTGTATCACCATTGTTACATGAACGTGGTGTCTTTGGTATTGATCATGTATGTAAATTTATTGAAGAGCATGCACCATTAGATTATGCGGCATTTATGAAAAACCCGACACAGTTGGATATTGGTGTGTATAATATGGATACTAACGAAGTTGAGTACTTTGGCAAAGAATACTTCGATCCAATCGAACAACGTTTGATGAAGGCATCTTGTTCTTTATTTCTATTAACGAGACCGGTGAAATTCCGCAATCATACGTATATGGATGCAGGATTGGTGGATATGATTCCAATTGAACAAAGTATTCGACAGGGCATGGATAAACACGTCTTTATTTCAACAAAAGAAGAAAACTATGTACGCAAACCAGCACCAGGGTGGCAGATACAGTTAGCTCGCTTGATGTATCCGGGAAATAAACAGATACGTGAATATTTGCGTATCCGTCATGAAAACTACAACCGCCAATGGGGTATTGTGAAAAAGCTGGAAGAAGAGGGAAAAGCAATCGTATTAAGACCAAGTGCCGATTATGGTGTCACGCGTTATACAAGTGATAAGGAATTATTGCAGCGTTGGTTTGACTTAGGTTATGAGGATACGGAAAAACGTTTGACCATGATACGTGAATTTATGGAATCGTAACAGATTCCTTTTTTTTGTTGTAAAGTGATAAAAACAATCGACGTTTTTATTGTTTATCGGTATTGAGGATCGTTCACTATGGCACTCTTAGGAATACCGAATATGAAAGCCTTTTTGTGGCAGCTTTTGACAATCAAAATAATTGGTGTTTATGATTCTGCCATAGCTGTCATCCTTAAGGAACGTTTTTTGGCAAGGATAAAAAAGATATTACTAGTCAATCATTCTATCGTCAGAAACAAATTTGCTCTTTACAATTAATCCATAAGAAATGATAAGAGGCAGATCTTGTGAAAAAGCAGGCATTCATCCTCCTGTGTTCTCTTTTATAATTCCGGCTTGTCACACAATGATTAGCTTTTTATAAGAAACTAAGAAAAGCTTGGATAGTTTCAACATCCTGTAGTATACTGAAACAAATGGAGGTATGTTATGAAACAGGTAACGTTTATGATGTTAAAACCAGATGCTTTTGCAAATCATCAGGAAGATGAGGTCGTGGCAATGTTGACTGCCCATGGATTGTGTATTGAGAAAAGCTGTCGTTTAGAAGTGACGATGGAAGTTATGAAAGTTCTTTTAGATCATTATCATGGTGTCATTGATGCCATGGATAAAGAATTTAATTTTCCCGGGAAATTATTTGCGTCTTTTTATTACAATGGTCCAAGATACATTCAGCCAATGCGTGTCAGTTATGATGGTGAAGAAGATATTATCACATTGACTAGACAGCTGGTTGGAAAGACAAATCCGGCAGAGGCAGGACCAGAAACGATACGCGGACGCTTTAGTGAAGATAATTATGAGAAAGCAAGTCGTGAAAAGCGATTGGTGAATAATGTGATTCATGCATCTGATGCTAAAGAAAGTGCCGAACGGGAATTACAAATTTGGCAAAATTATTTATAAGAAAATACAAAATGCTGATAAAGCTCTTGTGGATGAAAAAGCTATTGTTAAAACGAAGGTTCGTAATGGAAAGATGAGGAATTCATCTTTTCTTTTACGCTTCTTCATCTTTAAAGAGCGTATGATTGCCGCCTATCATCAATTGATAGCACATGCAAAGGTGGTAACCTTGGCTCATGAAATCAATAAGGAGAATCAAGTAGGTAGTATGTATGGGGGAATCTTTTCATACCCTGCTACATGTCATCCTGATGATATTATGGCAAATGAAACCTTTATGAAGAACTATATGTTTTACGTAGATGTGCAAAATCGTGGATATTATCCATCTTATAAACGTAAAGAACTGGCAAGAAAGGGAATTGTTTTACCAGTACAAAAGGAAGATGATGACTTTCTAAGAAAGGGAGTTGTAGATTTCATTTCCTATAGTTACTACAATACGGTAGTTGTTGGAAAAGATACGAAAGATTTTGATTTGATATCCTTTACGACAGGCTATACAAATCCCTATTTAGAAAAGACAAAATGGGGATGGGAAATTGATCCGGTTGGTCTTCGCTATTCTTTAAATTATATGTATGATCGTTATCAAAAACCTATCTTTATCGTTGAAAATGGAATCGCAGATTATGATGTATTGGAACATGGCAGCGTACAAGATACGTATCGAAAATATTATTTAAAAAATCACATAACAGAATTGAAGAAAGCGGTTGATTATGATGGAGTAGATGTCAGAGGATATTTATGGTGGGGGCCGCTAGATATCGTAAGCTCAGGAACCGGTGAAATGAAAAAGCGGTATGGTTTCATTTATGTTGATGTAGACGATCAAGGGAATGGCAGTGGAACGCGTTATAAGAAGTGTTCGTTTGCTTATTATAAGAAAGTCATACAATCAAATGGAGAAGATCTGGAAATCACAGAGTAAAAAAGCAGAAAAGCAGAGTATAGGAAATGCACTTATAATTTATGTATCCCCCGTATGAGGTGCATTTTAGGATGATGCCATCAAGACTCTGCTTTTCATTCCTTGTGAAATGACTTAACATTTATTTGGAATTTGTGGATAAATTTACAATTGAATCTGTACATAGAAAAAAAATAATGCTATAATATCTGCGCACGATTTCATGTGCCGGCTTAGCTCAGTTGGTAGAGCAACGCACTCGTAACGCGTAGGTCGTAGGTTCAAGTCCTATAGCCGGCACCATATTTGTAATGAAGGCCACGATAAAAGTGGCGTTTTTTATGAAAGCAGAAAAGTATACACTGGTTCCTTACCTCCCAGTATAATAATAGGCAATTCATAACATAAAAATAAAAGCACATGTTTTTTTGTGTTTTATCTATTTTTACTTATGGCCTTGCTTATTATGTGAGGTCATTTTTTATTGGAGGATATGCAAATGAAAAGAAAAGTGATTATTGACTGTGATCCGGGAATTGACGATAGTTTAGCGTTGATGCTGGCATTATCATCTTTAGAGATTGAAGTGTTAGGCATTACCATTGTTTGTGGAAATGCTCCATTACAACTTGGCTTTGCGAATGCTAAGAAAGTATTGCGCCATATGAATCGCCTGGATGTTCCTATTTATCTGGGAGCAGATAAACCTTTACAAAAACCTTTCTGTGATGCTTTAGATACTCATGGCAGTGATGGCTTAGGTGAAAGTTATTTAGAAGAAGTAGCGGGCTATGAGCAAAACATAGATGCTGTTAGCTTTTTATGTGAAACATTAACAAAGGAAGCTTGTTCCATTATCGCGTTGGGGCCTTTGACAAATCTGGCGCATCTCATACAGCAGAATGCCGCAGCGTTTGCCAACATCGAACAACTTGTTTCCATGGGAGGCAGTTATAAAGCACATGGTAATTGTTCACCCGTTGCGGAATACAATTACTGGGAAGATCCTGAGGCAGCTGCGATTGTCTATCATGAAATGGAACGCCTACAAAAACAAATCCATATGGTTGGCTTAGATGTGACACGAAAGATCGTATTAACACCGAATTTGCTTTCTTATATCGAACGTCTTGATGCAAAACAAGGAAGTTTCATTCGCAAAATAACAAAATTTTATTATGACTTTCACTGGAAACAAGAACATTTGATTGGCTGTGTGATCAATGATCCACTCGCAGTGGCATATTTTCTAAATCCTGCTATTTGCAGCGGCTTCAGCTCAAATGTACAAGTTGCGTGTGATGGGCTATCCCGTGGACAAACAATTGTGGATGCTTATGACTTTTATCAGCGAAAAGCCAATGCACATATTCTCACACAAGTCGATGTGCATGCATTTTTCCGCTTATTTATCAGCCGTATCTTAGCAATCCCAACCGATGCCTTAGATATTTTGGATACCGTATGTTAAGGAAGGAAAGGGAAGACATGAAAACAAAATTTACCATTTATCATATTAGTATGATAGCACTGGCTGTGGTGCTCAATTTGATTGGTGGACAAATCGCACTTATGCTGAAACTGCCGATTTATTTAGATAGTATGGGCACTATGTTTATTGCGGCAGTCTATGGCCCTTTCTATGGGATGCTGCCAAGTTTGTTAAGTGGCTTAATTTTAGGAATAACCGTTGATATGTATTCCTTATACTATGCTCCTGTCGGTATCTTTCTGGGATTGCTTGCCGGCTTTGTTTGGCGTAAAAAGCAAGATAAGCGATGGTGGCTTTTCCTTGGTGCTTTGATGATCAGTGTGCCAACGTCCTTCTTAAGTGCATTGATTACAGCGTATCTATTTGGTGGTATTACCTCGAGTGGCTCTACCTTTTTTGTGCAGCTTTTAGCGAAAACACCTTTAGGATTGACAATGAGCTGCTTTGTGGTACAAGTGATCACCGATTATATTGATCGTATGATTACGCTGCTATTTGTCGCTGCCTTATTAAAAAAGCTGCCAACAAGCCTACTGCATAATCTAAAACGACATGCAGAACGTTAATTGCACAGCGAACATAAGTAAAATGGTATTAGGTTTTATAGATAAGCAAGAGCTTTAAGAAGCTGCTAGTATAAAAGGAATTAGAAATAAATGAATCACGCTTCATATGAGCTATGCGCATTCGGTAATTTTCCGAATGGCATGAACAGGACAAAGCTCATAACAGAGTCCACAGTGAAGGCAATGGGATTGTACGATATGGTAAGGCTTACCTTGTTTGATGCACTGTTGTGGACAGCTGCTCAGACATTTATTACAACCAATGCAATTTGTTTGTATCTGATAGCCATCATGAAGCAGTTGTACATCATCCTCCATGCGTAAACATTCGCGATTGATGGGTTCCTTACCTAAATCAAACCATTCCAACACACCCTTTGCTACTTTAAAGGCTTCTAGGATATAACGAGAATCTTTCGGATACACTTGCTTCATCTGTGGGTTCTCCATAAAGATTTTATCGATCCACATGACTTGCTTTGTTAAATGTTCGACTTCTCCCTGCAGGCGTATCATTTGCCAGGAGGCATTCATTCCGGTAATGGCAATGACTGGCTTCATCATTAACTCCTGATAAAAGGCTTTTCCTCTTGCTGTACAAAAGTAAATGGCATTTTCATCCGCCAGCATTACATCAATTATGCGATTCTTTGGATTTCCTTGGGCATCTACACTGGCCATGGCTACACTGCGGATGTTGCGCAATTCTTGTAAGAGATCTTGTTTTTTCATATGCATCCTTCTTTCTTGACAACTTAACTATAACCCAAGCATAACGGAAAAGAAAGTTTGCCGTTTGGAAAATACCATTAAGAAAGAAGAGGCTGTACATAGAGAATCTTTTCATCTTGTTGCTTATTATCTTTTATCATTCTTTATCAAAAACTTGTTAGCTTATGAGTTGTCTTTATTATCCAGAGGCAATGTTAAGTTCTTCTCATTGCATAAGCTTGATTGACATAGTGATCAGCATATAAAAGGTTGCTAGCTCATAACCATTAAAAGAGGCACTGGCCTCTTTTTTTGTTGGAATATATAAAAGTTTGCTAGCTCATAATCATTAAAAGAGGCACTGGCCTCTTTTTTTGTTGGAATGCTTATATCACTTGCATAATCCATTGGCTTGAAGTTGTGTATATAGCATTTCCTCTTCTTCCTTTGGCATATGACATTTCCCCATGGTGACACTTGGTTTTGTCTTGCCATGGAAATCACTGCCACAAGTAATCAATAAATTGTGTTGTAATGCGGCTTGTTTATAATAAGCAATTTGCTCTGGTGTATGATAACTGCTGTACACCTCAATGCCATTGAATGGCAGTTTCAGCAAAGCTTCTAATAAAGCCGCATCTTCCTTCACATTATTACCGGGATGGGCCAACACTGCCAGAGCATGTTGTGAATGATAGAGGGCAATAGCTTTTTCCATACTCATATAATGGATAGGCACATAAGCTACTTTTCCTTGCGCACAATAATCCCAATAGAAATTCACATAAGGGTTATCACTGCGTGCACCACCAAAATAATAAGGTTTCATATGGGGATTGTCTTTATTACGCGCATCCTCCATGGCGATTTCACAAATAGTTTCGGCCACATAAATGCCGTGAAAGCTGCGTCGTTTTAATTCTTCTTCATCAATATAAATATGCAAATGTTCTCTTAATAAAGCCAATCGCTGAGCGCTTGCCTGTTGCTCCTGGGTTATAATATCTTTTTCAATTTCGGCATATTCTTTTGCCTCGGGATTTATGCCATAGCCTAATAAATGAAAGTCGTGGCCTTGAAATGTACAATCCAGTTCGATTGCCGGTATCAATTGTACTCCTTTGGTATCTGTAACATCGTGATAAGCTCTGGTCGAATTATGATCAGCGATTGCCATAACGCGCAAACCGTTATGGTTGGCTTGCTCACATAATTCTTTAACGCTAAATTCGCCATCAATGCTGTATTGGGAATGCATGTGTAAATCAATGGTATTCATAAAGTAGCTCCTTTCAAGTTTCGATAATATAAGGGATAGGCAGTCGTGCTTTTTCTTCTTTGCTTAGCTGTGTTGTGATAAAAACATCAAACTGAGAGAACTTGGCATATTGATAATGGGCATATCGCTCAAATTTAGAGGCATCGGATACCAAGATGGCTTTGTGTGAGCGTTCTAAGATCGCCTTGTTCATCATCAACTCATCTTCACGCATATTGGCAGGACCATCCAAATCTTTACAGCCGTCCATGCCAAAGATACACACATCAAAGAAAAGTGATTGGATCAAAGGCATGCTAAAATCGCCCGATAAACGCTTACCTTCAGGTACATACGTGCCACCTGTCATAATAATCTTATGACCGCTATCCTGCATGGAAGATACTAAGTCTAAAGAATTTGTCACGAAGGTCAGTTGCTTTTTCTGTTTCAAAAACATACCGAGATAAGCGGCTGTGCTGCAAGCGTCAATATAGATGATATCATCATCATGAAGAAAGGCCGGCACTTGTCTGGCAATGCGTCGTTTTTCCTGAATATATTCTTGTGAGCGAATATCGTAGGGAATATCGATATTGCTGGAACGTTCTCGGGCTCCGCCATGGGTACGATATAAGACACCTTTTTCTTCTAAAAAAGCCAAATCTTTGCGAATGGTTTCACACGATACCAGCAATTCTTTTGCTAGCGCTTGTACATGAACGATATGCCGTGTAGCTACGATCTGTTCAATTTGCTTGCGGCGCAGGGTTGTTGTTTTTGACATGTCATCCCTCCTTACTTTGATTTTATCAAAACAAAAGAAAATTACAAGAAAGAATGGAAAACAGAAGCATTTATGTTTGCATTTCAGCAGATATATGTTTTATATTGTGGAAAACAAAAGAAAATACGATGGGTATCTAATGGTTTTATTCCTTTGCCTGCATGCTTGTTCCTGATTTCCAATGATTGCCAGTAGATAAAGGATCGATGGTATTGACATGATAAGTTATCCGTGGTAAACTTCTATCGAAATTACAGTTAGATTAGACTAACTTATGGAGGACTTATGATTGATAAGAGGTTATTAAAAGAGATGCCACAAGCAAAAGTCATGGTATGGAAACAGGTATTCATGCAATGGCTGGGCATGTTGAGCAATATCGGAATGGTTTTTCTTTTCGCAAATATCTTTGTGGAAATGTTTCAGGATACCTTGACGTTACGCAATCTGATGCTATGTGCTATCGGTGTCATATTGATGATTATCGTTCGCATGCTTACCAGTATGCAGGCAAGCCGGTATTCCTATAGGGCAAGCTGTGATGTTAAAAATCATCTTCGTCAACGCATATATGAGAAGTTGCTGGAGCTAAAGAACAGTTATACGCAATATATTGCGACAAGTGAACTGGTACAGCTCAGCGTGGAAGGTGTTGATCAGCTAGAGACGTATTTTGGACGATATCTGCCACAGTTTTTCTATAGCATGTTAGCACCGTTGACTTTATTTTTGATTCTTGTCTGGCTAGATTGGCGAAGCTCTTTGGTGTTGTTGGTATGTGTACCACTAATTCCACTCTCTATCATCGCCGTACAAAAGTTTGCGAAAAAGCTGTTATCAAAATATTGGACGAGCTATGCCAGTCTTGGAGATAGCTTCTTAGAAAATCTGCAAGGCTTAACTACCTTAAAAATCTATCAGGCCGATGGATATAAGCATGAAGAAATGAATAAAGAAGCAGAAACGTTTCGCCGTATTACGATGAAGGTGTTGACGATGCAGTTAAACAGTGTAAGTGTGATGGATCTGATAGCTTATGGTGGGGCAGCAATTGGCAGTATTGTAGCCATGATTGCATATCGAAATGGTTCTATTTCATTATTTGCTGTCATTAGTATCGTGTTGTTATCAAGTGAATTTTTCATTCCCTTACGTCTGTTGGGCTCATTTTTCCATATTGCGATGAATGGGATTGCCGCAAGTGCGAAAATCTTTCGTTTGTTGGATATACCACTTCAGGAAGAAGCCAAATGCACATTATCCGATGAACCGATTGTCATGCAACTATCGCATGTTACCTTTGCTTATGATCAACAGCGTGTTGTCTTACAGGATGTCAGCTTAAACGTTTTGGCAAACAGCTTTGTATCCATCGTAGGCGAAAGTGGCTCTGGTAAGAGCACGATTGCTAAGTTATGTTGTGGATTTGCATCGGATTATCAAGGGAGTATCACTGTACAGGGGATAGAGCGCTCTTCTTTAGCTGATGCATCCTTTTATAAAAAGGTGATGTATGTGACCCATAAGCCAACCATCATAAAAGGAAGTGTTCGTGAAAATTTACGAATGGGTAATCCTTTAGCAAGTGATGAGGCATTATGGAAAGTTTTGCAAGATGTCTGTATCGCAGATTTCTTACAGGAACAAGATGGTCTTGATACGATGTTAGAGGAAGGCGGACAGAATTTGTCTGGAGGGCAGCGGCAGCGTCTGGCAATGGCCAGAGCATTATTGGCGGATCGAGAAGTCTATATTTTCGATGAGGCAACTAGTAACATCGACATGGAAAGTGAAGATGCTATTTTACAGTTGATTCATCGTTTAAAGAAAGAAAAAACAGTATTGTTGATTACCCATCGTTTAAGTAGTGTCGTAGATAGTGATTGTATTTATGTCATGGAAAAAGGAAGCTGTGTAGAACAGGGGACACATGAAGAATTAAGGAGACAAAACGGTGTATATGAACGTATGTTTAAACAACAACAGACACTGGAACAGTTTTATAAGGAGCAAACAGTATGAAACAAGAAAGTAATTTTAAACTGATGCTGCGCATGAGCAGCTTAGTAAAACCATTAACAGGTTATATGATATTAGCCATTACATTAGGGGTCACTGGCTTTCTTTGTGCCATCTTCATTCCCTATTTTGCCTCTTTATTGATTGCACATATCGCTATACAGGCACCGGATTTTCCCATCTCTGTATTCTTTATCATAATGGGAGTATGTGCTATCTTGCGAGGTATTTTGCATTATGGAGAACAAGCATGCAATCATTATATTGCTTTTAAATTATTAGCTATCTTAAGAGATCGCGTATTTTCCACTTTACGTCGCTTATGTCCGGCAAAGTTAGAAGGGAAAGACAGTGGCAATCTGATTTTTTTGATCACCAGTGATATTGAAGCCTTGGAGGTTTTTTATGCCCATACGATTTCTCCTATCTTCATTGCCATCCTTACTTGTTTGATCTTATTAGGTATGTTTCTCAACCTGCATCCTGTTTTTGCCCTTATTGCCTTCTTTGCCTATTGCAGTATTGGCATCTTATTGCCATTGTATATTACCAAAAAAGGGAAAGCGGATGGAAAAGCATCACGTAAGGAATTTGGCGATTTAAGTGATTATACATTGGAGTCTTTGCGAGGAATGCAGGACATCTTGCAGTATGAAGCAGGCAAGGAACGCTTAGCGGGTATGCAAAAGCGCAGTACGATTGTAAATGAACGGCAAAAGAAATTGAAGCACTATGAAGGTGTGAGTATGGCGCTGGCCAATATGGCTATCATGGGTTTCTCTTGTATAATGGTGCTTTGTGCAGGTTGGCTCTATCTATTGAATGAAATCAGTTTTACCAGTGCGCTGATGGGAAGTGTTTTACTACTTTCTAGCTTTGGACCAGTGATGGCACTCAGCAATTTATCAAATAATCTATTGATTACAATGGCCAGTGCAAGACGCGTATTGCATCTGTTGGATGAACAGGAGCAGGTAGAAGAAATCAATGGTAAGCAGAAGGTGACTTTTGGTGACATGTGTTTGCAGGAGGTATCCTTTGCTTATGCTGATGAGATGATCTTACAGGACTTTCATGCGGTATTTGAAAAGGGAAAGATTACAGGTATCTTAGGAAAAAGTGGTTCTGGTAAATCCACTTTATTAAAACTCTTAATGCGATTTTGGTCTGTTACACAAGGTCAGATTCATGTGAATGATACAGCAATAAAGGATATCAATACAAAAGACTTACGGCAGATGCAGGGATATGTGACCCAGGATACGGTACTGTTTCATGATTCCATCTTGAATAATATTCGCATTGCCAAACTAAACGCATCGATAGATGAAGTAGAAGCGGCATGTAAAAAGGCTAATATCCATGATTTTATTATGTCGTTGCCAAAAGATTATGCAACACCGGTTGCAGAACTTGGAGAATCGTTATCGCAGGGAGAACGTCAGCGTATTGCTTTGGCAAGAGCTTTCTTACATGATGCACCTTGTCTTTTATTGGATGAGCCAACCAGCAATCTGGATGCGCTAAATGAGGCGGCCATTTTAAGTAAGCTAGCTGAACAGAGAGATAAAACTATCGTTTTGGTATCTCATCGTCCAAGTACATTGCGCTTTGTTGATCATTTGATTCAAATGAAGCATACGCGTAGCAGCTGATGGTTCGCATGGAATTCACATTTGCCGCCATGCGTATGCATCAAGAAACATGTAAAAAAGTTTCTAAGTCAATCGAGGAAAAAGGAGTAAATGAAAAGTGAGGAAACATATAACGAAGAAAAGAGACCAGGAAAAACAAACGATTCGTTTTATGATTGATTTATATTGCCGCAAGCATCATAAGCAACATCCTTGTCAAGAATGTGAAGATCTATATGCCTATGCCAGTAAGCGTATCGAGCATTGCCCTTTCATGGAAACTAAGACATTTTGCAGCAGCTGTAAGGTGCATTGTTATCGAAAAGAGCAGCGTGATAAGATCAAAGAAGTGATGCGTTTCAGTGGCCCTTATATGCTGTTGTATCATCCACTCATGGCCCTTAGACATATGATAAACACAAGTAAGCAGCATTGGGAAAAAAGAAAAACAAAAGGAGTTTCGTGATATGAAATTAGTGTATTTATTGATTGGTATCATTGCCACGGGGTTAGGAGCAATCGGGGTTGTTTTACCTGTTCTACCTACAACGCCCTTTCTATTGTTGGCGGCTTATTGTTTTGCGAAAAGTTCAAAACGTTTTCACACATGGCTGATGCAGACATCCATGTATCAAAATCATTTAGCCAGCTTTGTTGAACAGCGCAGCATGCGTTTGCGTACGAAGGTATCGCTGTTAAGCTTTGCCAGTGCCATGCTATTCTTGGCTATGTATTTTATGGAGCATTTGTATTTGCGTCTGTTTCTGCTTTGTTTAATGGCATTTAAATATTATTACTTCCTATGCCGTATTGAAACCATACGCTCCTAAGCAAAAGTTCTGATTAATTATGATTTTATGTTTAACCTTTACAAGGGATGTTTGCAATGACAATAGCGACAAACTAGAAAAGAGGAAAACGTAACATGTTGAGCAAGCTTGCATAGGGAATTTCAAAAAAAGATAGTCTGAAAATATTATGATAAAGCTGTATCAACCATGTTCTTTCTAATAAAGGTGGGAGAATACTTGCTGCTTTTTTAGAAGGATTGCGATGTTTGTTAGTATCCTTGGGAATGCCTTTCGTATTCCTTTCTATTCTGTTTATTTTATGATAAAATGCAAATAGAAAACATGAGGTGAAAAAATGAAAACAACATTAGTAGTTTTGGCAGCCGGTATGGGCAGCCGATATGGCGGATTAAAACAGATGGATCCATTAGGACCTAATGGGGAAGCAATTTTGGAATTCTCAGCATATGATGCAATTAAAGCAGGCTTTGATAAAATTGTCTTCATTATAAAAAAAGAAATGGAAAAGGATTTCAAAGAATTAATTGGTGATAAGATTGCACGAAAAGTAGAAGTGGAATATGTTTTCCAAGACATTGATTCTGTATTGCCAAGTGGATTCCACATTCCTGAAGGAAGAAGTAAACCTTGGGGTACGGGACATGCATTGTTATGCTGTAAAGATGTGTTGCATGAACCATTTGCCATCATTAATGCAGATGATTTTTATGGCAGAGAATCTTATAAGATTTTGCATGACTATTTGGCAGATCCAAACCATACAGACTATTGCTTGATTGGTTACATCTTGGAAAATACCTTAACAGATAATGGCAGTGTGACAAGAGGTATCTGTCAATCCGAAAACGGTCTGTTAACAGAAGTTAAAGAATGTGCCAAGATTGAAAAGCATGAAAACGGTGTGCAATATTTTGAGAACGATGAATGGATCGATGTGGACGCAACTTCATTGGTATCAATGAATATGTGGGGATTCTTCCCTGATTATGTGGAAAAGATTGAAACAAAGTTCCATGCGTTTTTAAATGAAAAAGTACCGGAAAATACTATGAAATCAGAATTTTTAATTCCTGTGGTAACTGATGAATTGATCAAAGAAGGCAAGGCTACGGTGAAGTTATTGAGCAGCAATGAAAAATGGTTCGGTGTTACGTATCAGGAAGATAAGCCGGGAGTAAAAGCTGGTATTAAGGCATTGGTTGATAAAGGCTTATATCCAAGTGATCTTTGGAAATAAGTAAAAAACGGTTAAGAACGATAAAGCATAAAAAAAGGAAGTCGCTTTCATGCTATCTTGTCGCTGGCAAGCACAAGATGCATAGAGTTCTTCCTTTTTCGCTTTTATGAGACGATTGTTTTTGCTTGTTACTTCTATTGCTTAAAAGTGCTTGAGAAATGTTTCATGGTCTTCTATACAGCGTCTTTTTCTTGTGTTTCATAACGCTGTTGCATGGCTTCATATAAGCGCATAAATTCATAATGATCTTTTGTATAAAGCTCCTCCAGCTGATAAGAGAAATTAAAATCATCGTCATATCCTGCGAAGATGTTTGGCAGATACTCATATAGCTGATTTGCTAAGGCTTCGACATGCTCAATATCAACACCGATTACTTCAAACACTTTTTTTACAGTGAAAACCAAAAAGCGTACGCGATAAGGACCACCCTTATATCCTACTTGTGCACATGTCCAATAGATTTTATCACGGGGAATGACGGTAATCTTGGTACTGCATAATAATAAATATGAAGATGTTAAGACAATTTTTTCACCATAAGGTTTTTTCCCTTCAGGAAACTCATATATGTATTCTTCAAATAACAGCCCATTAGCTGCATCCTGATTGATTTTCTCGGCAATTTCTTGCTTACTGCCGTCTTGATAAGGAAGAATGAGATTTTCCCCTTGGGCATCAGCTTTCCTCGTACGAATAGTCCCAATAACATCCGCGCATACAACGATGACGATTAAGATGATACCTATATTATAAATAGTGTTTTTAAAGGATGGATTCCTGGCAAATTCATCTTGTAAAAGAACATAAAGAAGCACCATGAAACAGACAAATAAAAGTGTACAGATGCGCAATCGCCTTCTTGTGGCTTTGTGAATACGTTTGGATTCTTTAACTAAAAACTTTTCCTTCATAAAACTTCACTCCTCTTTAACTTTTTTATGCTATCCTTCTATAAGGGATAAGCCATTGAAAATGGTATTTACCTTCTTCATGGTGCTGACTATATCATATTTTTCTATTAAAAGCTTGTAAGATATGACACAAATTACCATTTTGTTTCTATCGTTTTAAGCTTATTAGAAAAAAGGATGATTACATAGAAAAAGGCATTTTTTCTTATCAGCTAAGATAGACAGAATGTACGTTTGCTGTATTTGACTTACTGGGAAAAGTTTTATACAATGGAAGCACTTGTGTAAAAATTAAGGAGCTTGAATTTTATGGACGCAAAACGAGAAAAATTATCTTCCCGCTTGGGATTTATCTTTTTATCCGCGGGATGTGCAATTGGATTAGGTAATATTTGGCGTTTTCCTTATATGGTAGGAAAATATGGCGGTGGAGCTTTTGTGTTGGTATACTTATTCTTCCTTATTATATTAGGACTTCCTATTATCGTCATGGAATATGCCGTAGGAAGAGGATCAGGAAAAAGTGTTGCCCGCAGTTTTCATATTTTAGAGAAACCGAAACAAAAGTGGCATATCTTTTCTTATGTGGCAATGCTGGGGAATTATTTATTAGTAATGTTCTATACGACGATTGCTGGATGGATGCTGGCATATTTCGTCAAGATGGCGAGCAGTGAATTTCATGGCGCAACAACACAACAAGTAAAAGAAGCTTTTCAAACATTACAACAAGATCCTTTGGCTTCTGTCTTTTGGATGATTCTAGTGGTGCTGATTGGTTGTGGTATTTGTGCACTGGGATTACAAAAAGGGGTTGAAAAGATTACGAAGGTAATGATGGGGTTATTGTTGGGCGTTATGTTGCTATTGGTTGGTAAAGCCCTGAGTCTTACGAATGCTATGGAAGGTGTAACCTTTTATTTAGTCCCTGATTTTGATAAGCTGTTGCAAAACGGTTTGTTTGATGCAATTTATGCGGCGATGGGGCAAGCCTTTTTCACCTTAAGCATCGGTATGGGAGGCATGGCTATTTTTGGCAGCTATATCGATAAACAGCATTCTTTAACCGGCGAAGGAGTGCGGGTGATGGCATTGGATACCTTTGTGGCTATCATGGCAGGGCTTATTATCTTTCCGGCCTGTATGGCATTTGGTGTAGCTGCGGATAGTGGTCCCGGCTTGGTTTTTGTGACACTACCTAATATTTTTAATGTGATGGACAATGGACAGTTATGGGGAACTTTATTTTTCATCTTTATGAACTTTGCGGCTTTATCGACCATCATCGCCGTATTTGAAAATATCGTTTCTTTCTCCATGGATTTGTTCACCTGGACCAGAAAGAAAAGTGTCTTATTAAATATCTTAATTCTGATTGTGGGCAGTATTCCTTGTGCTATTGGCTTTAGTGTCTTATCCGGTTTTCAGCCTTTTGGAGAAGGAAGTGCCGTTTTAGATCTGTTGGATTTCTTAGTATCGAATGTTATTATGCCACTTGGTTCTTTGGTATTTGTCTTCTTTTGTACGCGCAGCTTTGGCTGGGGATGGAAAAATTTCCTGCAAGAGGCAAATGCGGGGGAAGGATTGCCTTTTCCAAAGAACATGCGTTGGTATATCAGCTATCTTTTACCTGTCATTGTCGTGTTTATCTTTATATTGGGGCTTTGGGATAAATTAAAGCTGATGTAGCGATATGAAACTTGCTTAGTAAAAATTACATAGGTTAAAAGATTTCTTTTATGTTGGATAGGTAGTCTTCCATAAGAAATCTTTTTTGCTGTTTAATACAGATGTAGATAAAGTTTTACTGTTTTAATTTGGAAGATGGCTTTTTACTGGTTGGATGCAGAAGAAGATGAAAGAGCGTTTTTTGATGATGGCAAAAGAGGGAGTAAGGTATAGCATCTTATGTTTGATTTGTAGATCGTAGAAAAGAAGAAAAAGCATAGTAAAAAAAGACTTCTCACACGTGCATCTTGTCTAGAAGTCTTTTCATTACTATGTAATTAGGGTAAGATCATTTGGTCTTTTCAAAAAAGTTTTCTGTAGTAGTACTGATACAGGATCTACTTTTTGGAAATTTCCATTTAAATATTAGAAAGGTTAGCGTCATCCATTGCGGGAACAGAAAGCGTATAGCTATTATTACGCAAATCAATCGTAACTTCACAACCATTCGCAAAGCGCGTTTTTTGACACTTATAATCGTGATCTAAAAATTCATGTGAGACCATCTCTTCCTTGGCAACAAGTGTATGAAAAGCACTTACGATGGCAGAGCGCTCTTGTTTCTCTTGCTTGGTTAAGCTTTTATATTCGTTATCAAATACACCATCTGTATTAGGATAAGCACCATCCTTTTCTAAATACGGTGCACCGCCGTTTAATAAGGCATACAGCATGAGATCTTCGCCATCCAGGTAAACATCCATTGGCCAAGGCAATAAGACACAGTCATGATAAACTAAGTTAAATAAAGGAACGCCGATTCCAATGCGCTCTTCTTTAGGAGAATGCATCATAAAATGATAGGGGCCATAATGAGCAAAAATTTGATAAGGCAAGGCCCATTCATTGACCTCTTCACTACTGGTCAAAATATGCTTAGACAACAACCAGGCAAAGCAAGCATTGCGATATGCTAAGCATTCTCGACGTGTCATACGATGCATAGAATGAGCACATTCATCTGGTTCATTACAGGTGAAGACATCTAAATACACCGCATCCGGATAAATGCCATGAGCAAATAACGCTTCATAATTGCGTTTTACATAGGAGCTTGCCAGACTAGCACATAAATAATCCTGTTCACCTCCGGCCCAATAGGCATGCGAAGGGATACTGCCGTCTGGTAATTGCACACTATTTTGTGGATCATATTCCTTTCCCAGATGGTAATGATCACGATATTGATCATGCAATCCGAATACATAATGCAGCTGTTTCATCTGTTGGCATAAGGCTTGCAAGCCATCCCAACCACCGGCTTTTTCACAGGGAGGCAATATGGAAGGATGCGCATTGTCATAGCCTTCTACGCCCCAGCCATCCAGATGTAGATATAATTTATTTACGCCAAGCTGCTTCCATTCGATCATTTCCTGTCGGCGAGTTGCAAAGGTTGTTAAGGATTCATAGCGATCCGGCTTTTTCGCATCATAAAAACGGGATTGTGGCTGGACATGTGTTTGTATGCCTTTATGCAGAAAACATGCGCCAATCAATTCATCAAGGGAAGGCTGTTGGATACTTTTTTCCTTTAATGTGACAAGTAAACCGCGAGCGATGGCATCCTTGCGATAGGCCTTTGCGATGGTGTTATGATCACAATGTTCATAGAACTGCATGCGTAAGCTGCGGCGATAGGATAACTTGCCAAGACTGCTCAGCCAGCGAATGGAAACATGCGTATAGGGACCATGTGCAGGATGCTGTATTTGATAAGCACTATCCCATGGTGTATCGTTGATAAGCAAATATCCCATGTTTTCTTTAATCTGGGAAAGCCAGGGCATATAAGCACTGCTGGAACAAAAGGCTCCATCAAAAGGTAGCTGACATACTTCTTTCTTCCATGTATTTGGCAGCAGTAAACCCTGTTGTAAAGGAAGCAGTGTATACCATTCCTTGCTTGCCTTATCAAATGTAAAAGGCATAGGCCAAAAAACTTCCGTTACTCCTTCATCCTTAATGGGAAGGAAGTGAAAGGTGATTTCGGATGATGAAGAAATAAGTATCAAGGTCTGAAAATGAAGATCTGTATTGAAAAAGCCCTGATAATCACTTAAAATACCTTTTGCTAAGCCTACTTGACAGTAAGAATGATGAATCTGTGTCGCTTGTGTAAAAGCAAGCTTTTTTTGATGATATAAGAGATAAGGGGCTTGTTGAATGCTTTGCCAATGTTGATGTGGTAAAGCAATCGATATTTGTAAGGTATCTTCTTGTAAGGTAAGGGTGATGGTATGTGCCTGTAAGTTCATGTGTCCTCCTGCTATTTTCTTTTTCTGTGTTATGATACTATGAAATAGGAAAGTTTGCAATTTTTCCTTGAACAAGGAGAATATAATAATGCTATACTATAAGCAGAATGTAGAATTTAATTGCTAAGAAAGAACAGGAGATCAAGATGAAAGTCTTATATGTGAGTGATTTGGATGGTACGTTGTTAAATGAAAACAGTTCGATCAGTGAACAGAGTTTATCTATTTTAAACACATTAATCAAAAAAGGGGTAGCATTTACGTTTGCCACGGCACGATCCTTACATTCAGCAGCCAAGGTCACAAAAGGCTTACAGCTGAAACTTCCATTAATTGTATATAATGGTGTATATGTATTGGATGCGAAGGATCACCATATCCTTGCACAGCAGGAATTTACAAAGCAACAGCTGGAACAAATTTTGCGAATTGGTGATGCCTACCGGCAGTATCCTTTTGTCTATGCGTATATCAATGGCGTAGAACGTGTATCCTATCTGCCGGACACTTTGCATCCCGGGGGTTGGCATTATCGAAACAGTCGTATGGATGATAAACGCTTTCGATCAATCGTATCCGCACAACAGCTGTTGGATGGGGATAGTTTCTATGTGACCTTCATCAATGACAAAGAAGCCTTACAACCTATTTACGAACAGCTATGTGCCTTAGATACATTTACGATTACTTTTCAAAAAGAACTAGGCAGAGAAGAATATTGGCTGGAAGTGATGCCGGCGACCGCTAGTAAAGCGAATGCTATTTTAAAATTAAAGGAACTTGGTGGCTTTGATCATGTGGTCTGCTTTGGTGATGCCATAAATGATTTGCCGATGTTTCAGATTGCAGATGAAGCTTATGCCGTTGACAATGCTATTGAGAAACTGAAACAACAAAGCGATGGTGTCATAGGCAGCAATGAGGAGGATGGCGTCGCAAGATGGATGCAAGAGCATGCCCTTTGTGTAGAGTCATAAGGATATGTGCTATAATAGGGAATAGAAAATGGGAGGAATGACGATGATCAAATTGATCGCATGTGATTTAGATGAAACGCTGTTAAACAGCGATAAGAAAATATCCGAGAAAAATCGGATAGCGATACAACGGGCAAAGGATGAATATGGTGTACTCTTTGTACCTGCTACCGGACGCGGTTATACTTGTATTGATGATGTGTTAGACACCTTAGCATTACGTGATCAAGAAGATGCCTATATCATCAGTAACAATGGTGGAATCCTATGCACTGCAAAAGATTATCAGAAGTTACAATTTCACGCATTGCCTTTTGCTTTGGCTTGTGAACTGTTTCAATTTGGTTATGAAGCTAATGTCTGTATTCAAGTGTTTACGGATAAAGATGTTTATGCCTTCCATTTAAATGAAGATGAAAAGAAGTGGCTGTTTATGTTTAAGCCGGATAGTATTATTTGTGAAGAGACATCGTTGGCGTTTTTAAAGGATACACCAATTGCGAAAATCTTATTTCAAAATACGGATATGACATATTTACAACAAATAGCAAAACAGATGCAACCCATTACAAAGGATAAAGTCAGTGTATCATATTCCAGTAATCGCTATTTAGAATTAAATGCCATTGGTGTTGATAAAGGATTGGGCTTGAGAGAATTAGCTGCACATCTGGGAATTGCTATCGAAGATACTATGGCAATCGGAGATAATCTGAATGATTATGCGATGTTGAAGGATGCTGGTGTGGCAGTTGCGGTGGCCAATGCCGTAGCAGAGATTCAAGCTATCAGTGATTATGTTACCAAGGCGAATTGTAATGAAGATGCTGTCGCAGAAGCAATTCAAAAATTTATCTTTGCATCATGAAAAGGAGGAAGATGTATGGAATCCAGTGAACGCAGAAAGCTTATTCTGACACATATTAAGCAAAGTGAAAAACCGGTTTCAGCTAGCGCGTTGGCAACACTTGCTCATGTATCGCGTCAGATCATCGTCGGTGATGTGGCTTTGCTTAGAGCAGCAGGGCATCATATCATAGCAACACCGCGTGGTTATGTATGTGATGTTAAAGAAGCCAGTGGCATTAGAAAGACGATTGCCGTAGATCATACGGCTGAACAGATGATGGCTGAGATTTATACGATCATTGATTTAGGGGGAACACTAGTTGATGTAATTGTCGAACATCCGATTTATGGGCAATTATCCGGGCAGTTACATATTGCCTCTCGCTATGATGCTCAGCAGTTTTATAAAAATGTTTGTGAAAATAGGGCAAAACCATTATCAAATCTGACCAATGGTTTACATTTGCATACACTGCAATGTCCTAGTGAAGAAGTCTATACACGCATTATTCAGCGTTTGGATGAAAAAGGATTTTTATATAAACGATAGCTAATAAGACGCTTATGAGGAACAATTGCTTTTTATCAAAAAGGAAGAGAAAGGACAACGCGAATAAAAACTCGCGTTTTTTTTGGCCTTTTTTACGCTTTTTATGATGTCATGTCGTATATACATATGCAAGGGGAGTTTGTAAGAAAGAGGTGTAAGGTATGAAAGAAGGGATGCGTTTAGCTAATAAGTATGAAATTTTAAAAGAAATCGGTAAAGGTGGTATGTCAATAGTGTACTTGGCTATGGATTTGCACATTCATAAGATGTGGGCAATTAAGGTGATGAAGAGAACTCATAGTTCTTCTTCCATCCTTATGCAGGCTTGGACAAAAGAAGCGGATCTATTAAAAGAACTTGATCATCCCGGTTTACCGCGCATTGTTGATATTGTTGAAACAAGTGAGGAAGTTTGCATCGTCATGGATTATATCGAAGGGGAAACGATGGAAACCATGATACGCGATTATGGACCACCGCCACAAGCTAGAATAATTGCATGGGGTGTGGCATTATGCGATATCTTAGCATATCTTCATCAACAGTCACCGCCCATTATTTATCGAGATCTAAAACCCGGTAATATTATGGTAAAACCAAAGGGAGAGCTGTGTCTGATTGATTTTGGAATTGCACGTCGTTATCAAATTAACAATGACCGAGATACAACCGTCTTAGGTACGCAAGGGTATGCTTCACCTGAACAGTTTTCTATTGACCAACAAAGTGATTGTCGCAGTGATATTTATTCTTTAGGGGCAACTTTATATCATATGGCCTGTGGACGTTCCCCTTTACATAAGGAGATGCAAGCTTTGCCAGATACAATCTCCAGCGGATTACAAAACATCATGCAAAAATGCATGGAATTAGAACCAAAAAATCGATATGCTTCGATTTTACAGGTGCAATATGCGCTCTCTCATATACAGGAATATGATACGCACTATCGTCATAAACAAAAGCTACATTTGCGTTTAACGGGTATATGTCTTTTGTTTTGCATGCTGTGTTTTGGGGGTGGTGTTTGGGCAAATGCGTATGCTCATCTATTGCATGCGCAGGCATATGAAGGTTTGCTTGAAGCAGCTTTACAGGAAAAAAGAGAAGATAAACAAAAGCAGAAATTGTATCAGGCGGTGAAAGAGTTGCCACATCGTAAAGAAGCCTATATGCAGGTAGTAGCAATCTATGCACAGGATGGTTGTTTTTCTTTCTTGGAAGAGGTTGATTTCAAACGAAACATACAGCCTTATATTTCTCATGAAGATGTTTTCTATGAAGAATTGTGTTTTCAGATTGGCAAGTTGTATTGGTATTATTACGAAACAAAACAGGAGGCACAACCATCTATATCACGTATGAAGGCAGCCTACTTTTGGTTTTCAAAGGTACATACACATGTGAAAACGCAGGCATATGCATTGGCGCAAGCATATGCCAATATCGCAAAATTTCATCAGACGATTACGCTGCGTATGGAAGAGGTGGAAGATGCCGGTATGTATCAAAGGTGTTATCAAGATATGGAACGCCTGTATCAGCAGCATCAAATGAAAGCACCGGCAGAAATCGTCGAGTTGGAAAGTGATCGTATGTTTGTCTGTTTATTAGTGAATTATGCTAGAGGATTACATCGTGATGGCATCAGCGAAGAGAGGATGCTATTCAGAATGAAAACAATCAAGGAAGAGGTGATGCAATTAAATACTACCACACCTAAGACAAAAGCGCTGAAAGTAGAAATCTTACGAATGTGTGAAGAAGGGACGTCACGAATACATGTGGCATGTCAAAAGGAGAAACAGGATGGAACGATGGGAAAGACTGCATGATGGCTGTATGATGTTAGGCATCATGGGATGTCTGTTGTTTGCTTGGCTATGTCATCATTGGGCTGTGTATACGGCACTATCACAACTTAGTGGCTGGAAGATGAAACGACAGCTGTCCCAACAAAGGAAAAGGAAAAAGGAACAGGTTTATTGGCGAATGCCTAATCAGCAGACTTGGAAAAAAACACAAGATGAACATAATCATCAAGCGTTTATGAAACAAACGGACACATCAGACAAAGAGCAAAGACGTATATGTTTGGAAACGACGATGCTGACAAAGGATGAGCAAAAGTGCAATGTGCTTGCGCAAACCTGTATTCTGCCAGTTGTACAAAAGGAAGATATAGAAGAAGGGAAAAGGGAAGAGCGTGAGGGTAAGGTATCCTTATGAAAAGAGTAAGTAAGAAAGGTGAAAATGTCATGAGAAAAAGGTATGGATGGTTGGTTATATTGGTAATGGGTATGGTAGTATGTGGTGCTACCTCATTTTTGAAGGCACATGAAGAAACTCCTTGTTTCACCATTCAGCTTTGGAAGAATTATGAAACAAAGGATCCAATCGTGAAGCAAAAGGTGACATTGCAATATGAAGAAGAGGAAACATTGCAGACCTTTACACAGCTAAGTGATGAGGATGGAAAGGTTGTTTTTCCTATCCATGATGCAGCAATGGAAAAAGGTATGGAAGTTTTGGTTTTTATCCATCATGATGAACAAGAAGAAACAATGAACCGTTTTTCCATATGTTTACAAAAGGATAAGCTCGATTATGTATATCATAAGGAAAAGAATGTCTTACAGCTAAAAGATAAGCAAGCACCTATCATTACGAAGGCAACCTTATCCACTTACCAATTTAGTAAAGATCCCATTCTTATTAGCCTAACGGCGATTGATGATAGCAATACATCACAAGAGCTAACCTATGGTGAAAAAGGAGGCCCCTTCCAAAAAGAAGCGGTTTTTACAATCGTAAACAATGGACGCTATGTCTTTTATGCCAAGGATGAGCAAGGAAATCTCAGTGCACCTTATGAGGTGAAGGTCCAAAATATAGATACAACAATACCTACACTTATCAGTGGGGAAAAGATAACCCTCTATGATCCTCATGGGGATGGCAGACGGCCCCACACGACTTTATTTCAAACATGTTTTGCGAAGGAGTTTGCAATACGCATTCCGATCATGGATGAGGGAAGTGGCATCGCAAAGGTGACATTGTTTAGTGATGGACTGCCAATTGAAAATGATTGTCTTAGCTTTGCGCAGCATCCCCAGAAAGAAGATGCTGTATTTGTCGTACGACTGCCAGAAGAAATGGTAAAAGCGCAGGGGACAATTTCTTTTAGCTTGGAAGATGCCGTTGGCAATTGCAGTGATGTTATCCCAATTACTAGAGAGAATTCTAATATAAAGGCTGCGCACAATGATATCCTGTTAGAAAAGCAGGCAATGCAGTTGCATATAAGTGCTGATCTTACGACTGCTCATCAATATGCGAATAAAGATGTGATATGGCTAGATCAACATGTCCCGATTACCATACAAGGAACAGATACACTCTCAGGAATTTATGAGGTGCGCATTTATACCAAACAACATCATCTTTTGAAGAAACAACAATGGGATGATGAACGCAAAGAGGAATTTCATATGAAGGTTAGCACTTCGGATATTCCTTTACAATATCGTAAAGACGGCGCCTGTTTCTTTTATGTAGAAGGAAGTGATCATGCGGGAAATATAAGCAAAACAAGTTATACGTGTTATGTAGATGATCAGCGCCCGACAATTGCCTTTTTTCGTTTACAGGGACAAACGCATAAGCCGGTAGCAAAAACACAATTAGAACTTTTTTATGAGGAGCCTTTATCGGTTTATGTGCAAGCACAGGATGGGGAAGCCAGCAGTGGTATTGCCTTTATTCAATGGTATACCATAGATGCTATGGGCGTAAAAAGTGACATACATAAGGAGCTAACAGATGATCATGGAGGATTGTCAATACCACTAGATGATGGTTTTAGCGGCTGGCTGTATGCGATGACGCAAGATTATTGTCATCATTCTTCCAAAGCAAGCAATCACCAGGCGTATGTGCATAGCCAAGGAATTGTCATACGTCATCAGCTTAACCCACATCTTTCTTATCAATTGCCCCATACCCCTTATCAAGATATAGAAGGCTTGCCTTTATATACAAAATCCGCGCCGATTACCATTCATTTGCGAATGCAGGATAAAGACAGTGGTATTCAAAAAGTGTCGTGGCGTTTGCTTGGCGATGAAGAAAACACGCATCAGCTCCTATGTGATTTACAGCCAAAACAGGCATATCAGGTAGATCAAAAGCTGAAACAGGATGAACAAAGTTTTCATATCACCGGTGTCAATCATAATCTTATTACCTCTTTAGAAACAGATATCGCTGTCACATCCAAAGGCAATCATTCAACCTTGGAAGTCGTGCTGGTGGATTGGCACAATCGCACAGATACAGTACACATTTCGTTTTGTAAGGATACAATGGCTCCTAATGTAAACCTATTGTTTGAAGATCAGAAAGAGGAAGGTGCAGATAACGGTTATTTTACAAAGCGGACGGCGATCCTACAAATACAGGAACAAAACTTTATCGAAAAGGGTGTAGATCTTAACATACAAAAAGATCATAAGCAAATCCAAATGGATCTGCATTGGCAAAAAGTATCTAAGGATATTTATGAAGCTAGACTTTCTTTTCAAAAGGATGGAACCTATGCGCTTGCTTTACAGGCATATGATGCAGGAAAACTGGCATCAAAAAAGCAACACACCATCTTCACGATTGACACCAAACCACCTATCGTAACCATTGATCGTTTGGATAGTGGAAATACAAAAGGATTTTTTCATCAGCCTCAACGGATTACCATTCAGGTGGATGAGACACATTTTGATGCGACACGCATGAAGATAGACGGAGTCGCAAAACAGCATGACAGACTTCTGCAATTCCCTAAACCAACCCCATGGAAGAAAGGAAAAGATGGATATTTTACTCATTTGGATTTTGTCGTAGATGGCACTTATGAATTACAGGTGCAAGCAGAAGATAAAGCAGGGCAGAAAAGTGAAAGTATATCCATCTTGCCATTTACTATCGATACACAAAAACCTCAGATTGAAATCATGGGAGTTACCGCCAATACAGCTTATCAAGGTATGGTAAAGCCAGTAATTATCTGTCGCGATGCCGCTATTGACCGACATTTGGTATCTGTGTCATTGACTTGTGCCAATCAAACAAAGACAAAGCTGGCTTATCAGGTAAAAGAACGGGGAAAACAATTACGATATCAATTTTCCTCCATCCCCTTTCAGCGTACATTTGATGGTATTTATACAGTATCTGTAAAGGCAAAAGATCGTGCTGGAAATCAGAGTGAAAAAACACTGACATTCAGTGTAAATCGCTTTGGCTCTGTCTATGAGCTGCCAAAGGTTTCCAATGCTTATTATCGTCATCCATTTGCTATTGAAATAACAGAAAGCAATGTTACACGCTTACTTGAACAACAGGTGTTTCTTAGTGTGAATGGCAGTGTGCAAAAGCTAAAGAAAGAAGAATATACGGTTGTGAAAAACAAAGGCAATTGGTATCAATATACGTATCATTTGCCTAAAAAGCTATTTCAAAAGAATGGCCGTTATCAAGTATATTTATTATCAAAGGATGCTGCGGGCAATGCAAATGATAATACGGCTTATACAAAACATGCCATCGTAAAGTTTATGATGGATCAAAATGCACCGCAAATTGATTTTATGAATCTTAATGCACATACACGCTATGATGCAAACAAGCGCAAGGTTCAGGTATTCATACGCGATAATATGCAGCTGAAGAAAGTGACAATTCTTGTAAATGGAAAAGCACTTGCGTATGAAAAGAAGGAAGATATGTATACGTTTATGCTTTATCAAAGTTCTTTGCCTCAGCAGGTGAATGTGTACGCAGAAGATGCTGCGGGAAATATACAAACTATTTCCTGTGAGGATATCACCATACTGCCCCATCCTTCTTATACACTTCAAACACCAAATGGCCAACCTTATGGATATGTGTTCGTCGGCATCATTTTAGTAGGAAGTGTCGCATATATCTATAAGAGAAGAAAGCATGCACGATAAGACAAGTTCTTAAATTTGTGCTATACTTGAACGGTAAGAAGGGATATTTTGAAAAAGCAATCTTTGCTCACAAAGGAAGAGCGTAAACAACAGCTCTACGAAAAAAATAAACCACCCAAGCTTAGTATCTTGGAAGAGATAGGAAATGCCATCACGCATGGGGCAGGCGCTTTGTTTGCTCTTATTGCTATGGTGATGTTACTGATAAAGGCGGATACGATGAATAAATGCGTGGCTGCTTTGATTTATGGCATTAGTATGTTCCTTATGATGTTGATGAGCTGCCTATACCATTCTTTTAAAAGTGAATCAAAAGTAAAACATCTGTGGCGACGTTTTGATTACACCTCCATTTATTTATTGATCGGAGGAACCTTTGCGCCGATCTTACTTGTGTATCGCGGCGATGCGTTAGGAATTAGCTTTTTTATCATACAGTGGCTGCTCATCCTGTTTGGCATCATTATGATCCTTATTTTCGGACCCGGTAAGTGGCCGGCGTTACATTTTACGTTATATTTTGTGATTGGTTGGAGTGGTTTGGTGTTTCTGCCCGGTTTGTGGAATGACAATCAAAACCTGCTTTGGATGATCTTAGGCGGTGGCATTGTGTATACCATTGGGATGATTCCTTTTGCGAAACATGGGAAAGGAAGTCATTTTATTTGGCATCTATTCGTGTTAGGCGGTGCCATCCTACACTGGTTGGGCATTTATTTGTTTCTATATTTATGAATCAGGCGATACGCAGTGTATCGTCTTTTTTCTTATGGTTGATGGAGAAAAGTATCTTTTGGTGAAAAGAAGCAGGGATTGTCCTACATGTGCTATTGTATATGGTTCCTCTTTATTGATAGCAAGTCGTATGGGTTAGGTATCGGCGTATGGAAATATGAGAGAGGTTTTCCTTTAGGATGTAAGAAAAAGCGAAAAAGACTTTGACAAATTAAACATCAGGAGTATAATAGTCATAACATGTGTCTTGACACATGTAAACAAGATTTGGGAGGAAATGAAAATGAGTCAAAGTAATAAAATTCATACAATGGTATTATCGGCACTATTGATTGCCGTAGGTATTCTGATACCAATCATCTCACCAATTAAAGTCATTTTAGAGCCAATGTCTTTTACCCTGGCAAGCCATGTGGCAATCATGATTGCAATGTTTGTTTCACCATTTGTCGCTGTTGCTACCGCTTGTGGAACAACGTTAGGCTTTTTGCTGTATGGCTTTCCTATGCCGGTTGTTTTACGTGCTTTCAGTCATGTGGTATGGGCTTTCGCTGGTGCCTATTATTTAAAGAAGCATCCAGAAACCTTAAATAATGTTTGGAAGAGCCTGTTGTATATGTTAGGGGTAGCACTTCTTCACGGTATTTTTGAGGTTGCTATTGTATTGCCTATTTATGTTGGTGATCCTACGGTTGACTTTATGTATATGGTCATGGGATTAGTAGGGGTAGGAACCATTGTTCATAGTTGTGTGGATATGGTATTAAGCATTGCGGTTTGGAAGGTACTTATTAAAAACAGAAGCATTGCAGCTGTAGCAAATGTAAAGGAAGCAGATTTAAAATTTGGTAAAGAAAAAGCATTACAGACAACATCCAAAGCATAAACGTAAAATAAGATTTGTAAGCATATGTGCTAGCAAATCTTTTTCTTTATATGATTCATCCATGCATTCGATAACAAAACATTTTGTAATTTGCATCGGAAAAGAAACGACATTCTTATGAAAGACTTTTGGCTTAAAATTCACACTTTAAAATCCATCTGCTTTCCTGTATAATAATGCCTAAAGAATAAGGGGAGTGAGGATATGGAAGTTGTTGAAAATCATTTTTCACAGGGATTAAAAGATGGCATTCCGATTGGCTTAGGATATTTATCTGTATCCTTTACGTTTGGTATGATGGCGGTTTCCAATGGAGTTCCTGTAGAGGTAGCTGTAATGATATCGCTCACCAATCTTACCAGTGCCGGACAATTCAGTGCCTTATCTTTGATGTTGGAGAGTGCTTCTTTACTAGAATTGGCGCTATCGCAATTTATCATTAATCTACGCTATGCCTTAATGTCCTTATCTTTAACACAGAAGGTAGACAAGCATATGAAAACATATGAGCGTGCTTTGATTGCTTATGGTGTTACCGATGAAATATTTGCTTTAGCAAGCTCTACCTATGAAAGAGTAGGAAAATGGTATATGTCTGGTCTTATCCTATTTCCTGTTTTCTGCTGGACAATGGGAACTTTGTTAGGCGGAGCATTTACCACTTTAATGCCGGAAAGTCTGCGAAGTGCTTTAGGTATTGCGATTTATGGTATGTTTTTAGCCATTATCATTCCTCCCGCCAAAAAGTTAAAGAGTGTTCGCAAAGTTTTGATCTTAGCGATAGCGCTGAGCTGCCTCTTTTCAGCATGTGCTTCCTTTTTACCAATCTCTTCCGGTTTTGTTATTATTATCTGCACCGTTTGTGCTGCCGGCTTTGGCGCTTGGCTGTTCCCGGTGGAGGAGGTGTCTCATGAATAACTATCTTCCTTATATGGTTGTTATGGCATTGGTAACCTATCTAATTCGTATGGTGCCCTTGACTTTTTTTCAGAAGGAAATCAAAAGTTCTTTTATAAAATCATTTCTTTTCTATGTACCTTATGCGGTGTTAGGCGCAATGACCTTCCCAGCCATTTTTACCAGCGGAGGCAGTGTTCTGGCATCTACTGCCGGTTGTTTGATAGCCTTATATCTGGCATACAAAGGTAAGGGATTGTTAAGTGTGGCAGTGGCTGCTTGTATTATGGTATATCTTGTTGATTTGGTTTTCCCATTGCTATCATAAAGAAAGGCTGTGCATAGTTGTCACAGCCTATTTTAAACGTTTGTTTACATGATGGAAATAGCGTAATAATGCTAAAATTAATTCACGCTGATAATCGTCCAGTTTGTGAATTGCTGCGGATAAATAGGCATCAATGGCTTTTGCATCTTCATTATCGGTAGTAAAAATTTTACCTGGATCCAAGTGCAGTATTTCCGCGATCATGAAAAAGTCATCTAAGCGTATGGATGTCCTTCCCTGCAGCAGGCTGTTGATTGTCTGCGGGGATAAATGGAGCTTTTTTGCTAGTTGTTTTTGCGTCATATTATTGATCGCTAAGGCTTCTTTTATAATTTCCCCGTAGTTTCCCACCATAAGATCTCCTCCTCCCTTTATTTACCTATTATAACGGATAGAAAAGGTAAAATTAGAAAGATGAAACAAAAGCAATATTTTTCCATAAAATATTATAATTTTTCTTTAATCTGCCTATACGTAAGCATAAAAAGCGGCATACATAAGCATAGAGGTGGTTTTGATGAAACCAGAACAAAAGGATATAATCATGGCCTATGCTGTTTTAGTATTCGCCTTACTTTCCGGCATTCTGCTAGTTTTATTGTTCGCTTTTTTCATCCGTTAGCTTCCTTATCCATAGCAAATAAAGATCAATTTTGGCTTTTGTTTTCAAACAGCTTATCAAGTAACTGAAAGAACGATGCGTTTGCTAATTGTCATCGTAAATTTGATAAAGTTTATCATTGTTGTTTTCATGATGCACAATATACATTGCGATCTGATCATTCAACTTGTTAGATGTGTCGTATAAAAAAAGGATTACCGAATGATAATCCTCTATTCTTCATAACTATTTTTCATCAGTCCGTTATATGGAATAACCGCCATCCACCGGAATGCAGACTCCTGTGATATAATTAGAAGCATCACTTGCTAACAGGGTAACAAGGCCATCGCTATCTTGATCCATACCCCATCTGCCAATAGGGATTGCTGTTAATAAAGAAGTATCCCATTCTTCTTTTTCGCCCTGCAACGTACTGCCACAGCTCATGAAACCATATTGAATGGCGTTTACCTGTATCTGATCTTTGCCAAATTCCATTGCCAGATAACGCGTCATGGCCTCAATGGCACCATTACTGATGGCATAGGCACAATACGCTGAGGTATGTCTTGGCAAAATGCCGGTGGCGTTAATAATTTTTCCGCCATGTCCTTGCTTTTGGAATTGTCGTATGACTTCTAAGGAGAGAAAGAAGGCTGCACTTACATTAATATCATAAGCACTGTTCCATTCCAGTTTGGTTAGTTCTAAAGTTTCTTCTTTTTTTAAAATTGCCGCATAGTTTAATAATATATCAATATGCCCATAGGCTGCTAAAGCCTCTTTCATCACCTGATGGATAGCTCCTGGTGTTGTTAAGGATATAGTAAAAGAATGATAGTTACGACCGGTTGCCTCGATTGCTTTTTTCAGAGAACTGTCATCGCCGATACTGACGCCAAAGATATCTGCTCCTTGTTTCGCTAAGGCAAGTGCCGCATGATAGCCTAAGCCTTGGGAACAGCCACTCACCAATGCTACTTTTCCATAAAGATTCATATCCATGATCAAACCTCCTTGCATGTGTTAGTATGGGCAAGGTTTTTTTTCTCATACCTGTTGACAGACGATATACACGGTGTTATATTGTATATAGTCAATATATACAATATTGACACCCGGGAGGTAGTTTATGAATATCATCATCAGCAATTCCAGTGGGAAACCGATTTATGAACAAATCGTCGCACAGATCAAGCAGCTGATCATGACAGATGTCTTGAAAGAAGGGGACGCTCTTCCATCAATGCGAACGCTGGCAAAGGAACTTCGTATTTCGGTAATCACAACAAAGCGTGCTTATGAGGAATTAGAAAAAGAAGGGTTCATTGAAACCATCACTGGCAAAGGCAGCTTTGTGGCAGGAAAAGATAAAGAATTGATTCGTGAAGAACGTTATCGGCAGATCGAAGCACTTTTAGAAAAAGCGTGTGAAACAGCCAGAATGAATGGCATGACACTGGAAGAACTGCTGGATATTATGACACTTCTATACAAGGAGGAATAACGTATGGAACACATACTATCAATGCAGCATGTAACAAAGAATTATGGACGTTTTTGTCTGCAAGATATAACATTAGCTTTACCAAAGGGCTGTATTATGGGACTGATTGGCGAGAATGGTGCAGGAAAAACCACATTGTTAAAGGCCATTTTAGGTATGATTCATGTGGATGAAGGGCAAGTGGAAATATTTCATTCATCCTTAAGTGAAGATGAGCGAAACATTAAAGAAAAGATTGGTACGGTGTTCAGTGAAGCCAGCTTTCCCGAAAACATGACGCCCCAACAGATGGATAAGGTGCTGTCATCCATTTATCAACAATGGGATACAACGGCATTTCACAACTATCTAAAGGAATTTCGTTTACCGCTTGATAAAAGCAATAAACAGTTTTCGCGCGGCATGAAGATGAAGCTGCAAATAGCGATTGCCTTGTCTCATCAAGCACAGCTGTTATTACTGGATGAGGCGACAAGTGGTCTTGATCCGGTTGCCAGAGAAGAAATTTTAGATATCTTATTAGATTTTATTCAAGATGAAGAGCATGCCGTTTTAATTTCCAGTCATATTACATCCGATATTGAAAAATGCTGTGACTATGTTACCTTTCTACATGAAGGAAAAATATTATTGAGTACGGAAAAGGATGCCTTATTAGATACTTATGGCATCTGGCATTGTACGAAGGAAGAGCTGATGAAATTGGATCATCACGATTATCTTGCCTATCGCGTGAATGCATTTGCTGTTGATGTGTTGGTAAAAGATCGTCAGCGTGTGATGCTTCAGCATCCGAATGCCGTTATGGATCCAGCAAGTTTAGAAGATATTTTGGTGTTTATGGTGAAAGGAGAAAAATAGCATGAAAGGATTAATTTTAAAGGATATTTATAATTTAGCAACGCTTTTCCGTATTTATACGATTTTACCGATCTTAGCGATTGTTATATCCTATAGCCAACATTCTTTAGGAATGCTACAATTTCTGCCGGCTTTTATCGGTATGTTTGCGACAATCAGCGCCTTTGCTTATGATGAACAAAGTAATTTTGACAGCTTTGCGATGACCCTCCCCATCAATCGTAAAGATATGGTGATTTCTAAATATGTGTTAGCACTGGTCTGTATCTTTGCCAGTATGCTGTTGTCGATGGTTTTAGGCGCACTGATCTTAATGTTTTCACAAGAACAGTTTCAAACGGTTGAATTGTCTGGATTTCTTGCTGAATGCTGTGGAGTTGCCATAGCAATGCTGTTTTTAAATGCCATCATGCTGCCTATGATCATCAAATACGGCTCTATGAAAGCACGCGTATTGATTATAATCTGTTTCATGCTGTTAGGCTTTTTGGGTAGTTTTGTCATTTCGCATATTAGCGATATACTGCCCCAAAATTTCTTTATCTTCCTGCGTGATTTCAAAGACTGGCTATTGCCTGTAAGCTTTCTTGGCGCTTTGTTTATTCTGTTGATCAGTGCCCTATCTTCCATGCATCTTATGAAACAAAAAGAGTTTTAAAAGGATGGATGTATTGGTGTTATAATGAAAGGGAAAGAAGGCGATCGTATGAAGGTGATCTTCCTTGATATCGATGGTGTATTATATCCCTGTCGTAAACGTATTTCACCATATACAACATTTCGTTTTGACCGCGAACAGCTAGTGAAGCATTATCAATGTGCAGCGATACGTGATTTATCGGATTATGATTTAGCCTGTGCGCAAAATGGGTTTGCTCATAGTGCAATACAGCTGCTAAAAACGCTTATTCAGAAAAGCAATGCTGTTATTGTTATCAGCTCATCCTGGAAATTTTCACATACCCTGCCCCAGTTAAAAGCCTTGTTTGCCTTTTATGCATTGCAGGATGCCATTGTTGATAGCACAAGCAATGACTATGGCTTTTTAAAAACACCGGCCATTCGAGCATACCTAAAAGATCATCCCATTATTACACAGTATATCGTTGTCGATGATTTAGATATGGAAAATGAATTTCATGAGCATGCCATCACCTGTCCGGATCTTTTTGATGAAGCCTGCTATCAGAAAGCACTCAATGTTTTATCACATTAAGTTCATATACATGAGATAAAATGCTTACTATCTATAATACGAGTAGGATATCTTTCTATATATAATAATTGAATAGGAATGCTTAGGATGATACTAGCATTCTCTGCTTACTATTTGTTATCAAGACAGCACAAAATATGTGCTGTTTTTTTGCGTGTTTTGTATGCTGATCCTTCCTTGGAAGCATAATCAGTAGCTTTTTCGTTTATTTCTTAGGTGGCATGAGCAACTTCTATGAGACAAAATTGATTTAACAAGTTATAGAATTTCCAATAATATTTTCGTTACATAGCCATCTTCTTCACGCTGTGCAATATCAGCAATCAGATATTCTTCATAGGCAAATTCACCTAACACATATCCTTTATTATCTGCGTAGGCCAGCATCTTATCATATGTTTGCTGAATGTATTGATAGCTGCCTTTATGCCAACCACATAAATAGTTACCCTTTGCGCGTTTTTTTAATTGTTGATGGTCATATTCGGCAACGATCTGATAGAGATAGGAAAAATTAAAGTTATCCTGTTTGCGGATATTTTCAATTCTGACCATCGTACCGACACTTTCTTGAACAGCGATATGATGCTCTTTCACAAAGTGAATATATTCTTCCATATAATTGGCGAAACTGCGATCTGTGGCATTTTCCATGTCCTTACTACATAATAAAGTGGCATTTGGCAATGTGACGACACAGATTTCATCATGTTGATGTGCAAGCGCCGAAGTTGTTGCTTGCTGCATCCAGTTCATCATGCGCTTAATGCTTTCCAGCTGTGCGATTTGTGAATCAATGTCCGCATATTTTTCATCTAACAAACGTAAAAACATTTGCGGATCACGTTGTTTCAGATAGATTCGAATAGCCGAAAGAGACATCCCCATCTTTTTCAGATTGGTAATAACCAAAAAGGTGTCATATTGATGATACGAGTAATAGCGATAGCCATGCTCATCTCTATAAGCCGGCTGAAACAGATGAATTTCATCATAATGAAATAAGACATGTTTGGCTACTCCACAGATTTTCGCAAATTCTCCGGCTGTTAAATAGTTCTTCTTTTTCTTCATAATTCTACTCCATTCGCGCTGAACTTTGCTCTTTTGTATATGATAGTATAAGTGTCGAAGGACGTCAATATCCCGAAAGTGGCTATAAATAGTTACAGATATAGGGATAGTTACGGTATATGTATAATGAAAAATTGATTTTCTGGAAATTTCAATAATCGACGTATATCGACTTTTATTTATACCTTAAAATTCATATAGTAACTTTGGTCTTTGTCTAGCGTATACGAGGGGGAAACATAGAATGATCAAAGAAACAAAAAAAGCAATTATAATGGAAATTACTGATGTCCTTCGCGATATTGGAATGCCTGCACATGTCAAAGGCTTTTATTACGTAAGGGAAGCTATACATATGGTTTATCATGATGCTTCATTGCTAGACCATATGATGGATGGTGTATACGCAACAATTGCAGAGCGCCATCAAACTTCTATGCAAAGCGTAGAACGCGTGATCCGTGCTGCTATTGAAATTACTTGGCTACGCGGCAACACGGAAGAAATCATGCGTATTTTTCATAACACGATTGACGGCCGTAAAGCTCGTCCTACAAACAAGGAGTTTATTGCTCTTTTGGTGGATTATTTAAACATTAAGCATATGTAAGATACTAGACAAAGACCAGCAGTAATGCACTATTTCGCTATTGTAAGTGCATTGCTGCTTTTTGTTTGCCATTATACTAGAAATAGGGGATTTTCGCAAGAGGGTGTATACGAAAGAAAGAGGCTTTGCTTACTGCTTTTTTTCGAAAAATAATTGAACGGCTATTTTCGGAAAGAGATGAAGAAAGAAACGAACCTATAGGGTAACAATGCTAATGAAGGATGAATGAGAGGAAAAAAACGTGATGGAACTTGCATGAACAAGAGGAAGGAGGATGATCAAAAAGGAAGGGAAGATAAGCGAATCCATGAAAAAAGACTTGACTATAAGGTAACCTTATAGTTTATGATGATAAAGCTTATAAAGGAAAGAAGGGATGACATGAAATTAATATTACATTATTTAAAAAACTATAAGCTGCTGTTTTTTATCAATGTATTATCAGTCTTTGGCTTTGCCTTGGTAGAACTGGGAATACCAACAATCGTCGCACAAATGATCGATGTCGGCGTCATGCAGCAGGATCAAGATTATATCTATCAGATGGGACTTGTCATTCTGATAATTTCCATTCTGGGGGTAGCCGGAACAATTCTTTTAGGCTATTGTTGTGCAAGAATATCGACGGCGATCACAAGAGATATCCGTAATGATATCTTTCGCAAAGCGCAGCAGTTTACGGCTCATGAATTTAATCAGTTTGGAATATCCAGTATGATCACCAGAACAAACAATGATGCATTTCAGATTCAGATGTTTGTTAATGTATTATTGCGTACAGCGCTTATGACACCGGTGATGTTTATTATCAGCTTTATCATGACCGCTAGAGCATCGTTACCATTAAGCGGTATTATTGCGGCAACGATTCCACTGATTATTTTCGGAGTGTTTATCGTCGCTAAGATTTCTAAGCCAATCAGTGAAAAGCAACAGCGCTCTTTAGATACACTCAATCGGATTTCACGGGAAAATCTGAGTGGTATTCGCGTGATTCGCAGTTTCGATAACGATGGATATGAACAAGAACGTTTTAATGCATGTAACCATGACTTTACCGGTTATTCAAAAAAACTATTTAAGCTGATGTCGTTGACCTCACCGATTTTCTTTATGCTGATGAATGTTGCAGGCTTATGCATTTTCTATGTGGCAAGTCTTTTGATTGCGGATGGTAATCTGCAAGTCGGGCAACTGGTAGCGTTCATGGATTATTTATTCCATGCCATGTTCTCAATCATGCTGTTTTGCACGGTTTTCATGATGTATCCAAGAGCAGAGGTAAGTGCGAAACGTATTACGGAAGTCTTTACGACAAAGCCTTTGATACAAAATCCCAAACAGGGGGTTTGCCAAGGCAATGAAGCAGGCAGCATTGTCTTTGATGATGTGACCTTTGTATATCCGGATGGAGAAGAGCCAGTTTTAAAACATGTCAGTTTTGCGGCCCAAAAGGGAGAGACGATTGCCTTTATCGGGAGTACGGGAAGTGGTAAAAGTACGTTGATTAATCTGATTCCACGGTTTTATGATGTGAGTGAGGGACAGATTCGTATCGATGGAGTTGATGTCAAGGATTATGATGTGTTTGCTCTGCGTGCAAAATTAGGGGTCATTCCGCAAAAAGCGATGTTGTTTTCCGGTACCATCAAAGATAATATCTGTTTTGGCAAGCCAGATGCCAGTGAAGAAGAGATTCTTCATGCGATAAAAGTAGCACAGGCATATGATTTTATCATGGAAAAAGAACATGGTTTGAAGGAAGAAATCAGTGAAGGGGCAACCAATGTCTCCGGTGGTCAGAAACAGCGATTATCAATTGCCAGAGCATTAATCAGAAGACCGGATATCTATATTTTTGATGATTCATTTTCCGCTCTTGATTTTAAGACAGATGCAACATTACGAAAAGAATTAAAGAAGGAAACAAGGGATGCTATTGTCATGGTCGTGGCACAGCGTATTTCTTCCATCATGGATGCAGATCGTATCGTCGTGCTGAATGAAGGAGAAGTCGTTGGTATCGGTACGCATCGCGAATTATTAAAAAGCTGTGCGATTTATCATGAAATTGCTTTATCACAGCTAAGTGAGGAGGAATTGGCATATGAAGACGACTAAACGAAAATTCCTAGATTCCTTACGTGGTATTGGAGCCTTTGTGGCTCCCTATAAAAGGGCCTTCCTCTTTGCTATTCTCATGATTGTCGTATCCACAGCAGCGATGGTCATCGCCCCTTCCATTGAAGGAAATATTACCTCAGTGTTATATGCCGATGTGAAACGAGCAAGTGATCTACAGCATGTGGCGATAAGCTTTGAGCGCATCCTCTCCATCATGGTAACCTTAGTAGGCGTTTATCTTGTTAAAACGATTGGCCAGGCATTAAGTGTTATTTATTTGACCAATGCCATCCAAAATGCTATGCAGGATTTACGTGATGCTTTGCAAAATAAGATACGGAAATTGCCTGTGCGCTATTTTGATTCTCATCATTATGGCGATATCTTAAGCCGTATTACCAATGATGTAGATGCGATATCCAATGCTTTTCAACAAAGCTTTTCACAGATCATTTCCGGTGTGTTAACCATCTTATTAGCCCTTGTTATGATGTTTCGCTTGAATGTAGTCATGGCTTGTACGGCAGTATTGATCATACCGGGGATGCTGCTTATCACCATTACGATTGTCCGCCATTCGCAGAAACGTTTTGCGGCACAACAAAATGCTTTGGGGAATTTGAATGGGGCAATTATCGAGATGTATACCGGTTATAATGAAATCCTCTTATACAATCGACAGGAAGCATCAATTGATGAATTTAAACGTTTAAATGAAGAATTACGTAACAATGCCTGTAAGGCACAATTTGTGTCCAGTGCAATCCAACCATTAAACTCTTTGGTTACGTATATTGTGATTGGTGTGATCGCCATTATGGGAACTTTGCGTTCTTTGGCTGGGCATTTTGATCCCGGTGAATTACAGGCCTTTATCCGTTATATATGGCAGGTAAATGATCCTTTATCTCAAGTATCATCCTTATCTTCACAATTGCAATCGGCATTTGCGGCCATCGGGCGTGTGTTAGATATCTTAGAAGAAGAGGAAGAAGTACCAGAAGCAGTTGTGACAAAAGATGTGTCAACAATTCGCGGAGATGTTTGTTTCTCACATGTGAACTTTGGTTATCATGAAGAAACACTGATGCAGGATTTGAATATCCAAGTGAAGCATGGGCAAATGGTTGCCATTGTCGGTCCGACCGGCGCCGGTAAGACAACCTTGATCAATCTGCTGCTGCGTTTTTATGATGTAAAAGGCGGCAGTATTCAGATTGATGGTATGGATATTCGTGATATGAAACGTGGTGAATTACGTTCCTTATTTGGGATGGTGTTGCAGGATACTTGGTTATTTCAGGGATCTATTTATGATAATATCCGTTATGGTCGCTTAGATGCCCGTAAGGATGAAATCATCGATGCGGCAAAAATGGCCAATGTCCACCACTTTATTCGCACCTTGCCGGATGGTTACCATAGTATTATCAATGAAGAAGCAAATAATATCTCACAAGGTGAAAAACAGCTTCTTACGATTGCCAGAGCCATCTTAAAAGACCCTAAGATATTAATTCTTGATGAAGCGACTTCTAGTGTCGATACCCGTTTGGAAAAAATGTTGCAGGATGCTATGCGCAAGGTGATGAAGGGAAGAACCAGCTTTGTGATAGCCCATCGCTTAAGTACGATTCGCAATGCGGATTTGATTTTAGTCATTCAACATGGGGATATCGTAGAACAGGGAACGCATGAGAAATTGATGAAAAAACAAGGGTTTTATGAGAAATTATACAATGCACAATTTGCTCAACAGGAATAATAGAAAGGTATGCTTACTACCATCTTTTGCATATCCGCTAGATGTTTTAGATCATTGATAGCCTAAAAATGAACATGATTTCAAACATTTATTCTTAATCTTACAACAGGAATGGACTTTTTAGCCCATTCCTGTCTTCCTATTTACAAGCGTAAAAATGATTGCAAGTTATTATATTAAGTATTATAATACTATAGGTTATGTATATATAAATGCATTAAGAAGGAGTGTTTATATGCTGGATATTATATTTGAGAATCCTTTTTATATAAAACATCGTGAATTCGTATTATGCATGGTAGATTTGTTTATCGTAGTCGTTTCCTTTTTTTTAGCTTATTGGTCTAAAATTGATTTTGACTTTGATTCTGTCGGTCAAATAGATATAATGAAAGTTCTAATGGCTCTGTTTGTTATTTTAATTGTCTATGCCATTAGTTTTTTTGCATTTAAGATTCATAAGAGTTTATGGAAATACATTAGCTTGATTGAGACGTTTCGTATTAGTCTATCTGTGATTTGTGCAAGTATTGTCTTAATTATTTTCATCCTATTGACTTCCATCAACCGATTTTATATCAGTGTGGTCTTTGTGGCTGGATTATTAACGATCCTAATGATGTTTAATGTGCGTTTAGGATATCGTCTGTTAAGAAGATATACGGCAAAAAGTGAAGAGCCTAAGAAAAATGTCATTATCATCGGGGCAGGCGATGGTGGTTATATATTATTAAAAGAAATTTTACAAAATGATAAAATGCATGCGAATGTCGTAGGCTTTGTGGATGATCAGCGGGTACATAAGATGATTAGCGGATATACCGTATTAGGCAGTACGTATGATTTACCGGAAATTGTCAATAAATATAAAGTGAATGAAGCCTATATCGCAATACCAAGTGCATCGAAAGCAGAAATTCGACGCATGAACGATATCTGCCAGTCTTTGAAATTAAAAACAAAGATCATGAAAGAAGCGGAAACATTATTAGAAGATGATGAAAAAGCGTATCCAATTGAAGATATTTCCATTGAGGATTTACTAGGCCGTGGAGAAATCCATTTAGAACAAGAAGAAATTGGTTCTTATATCACCAATCGCACGATTGCCGTGACAGGTGCAGGCGGCTCTATCGGTTCTGAATTATGTCGGCAGATCGTAAAGTTTTCACCTGCTCGTCTGTTGATGATTGATATCAATGAAAATGCCCTTTATATGTTGGAACAGGAATTTAACCGCAATCGCATGCATGGTAAACTAAATGATAAGATTGAGATCATATCGCTGATTGCCTCGATTCGTGATTATACGGCGATGGATGAGCTATTTAAACAATATAAGCCCAATGTCGTTTTTCATGCTGCCGCACATAAACATGTACCCCTTATGGAAACACGTCCTCAAGAAGCTATAAAAAACAATGTGTTTGGCACCCATTCTCTCATTCAGGTGTGTATAAAAAATAAGGTTTCACGCTTTATCATGATTAGTACAGATAAGGCGGTAAATCCAACAAATGTCATGGGTGCGACAAAACGCATGACGGAAATGATCACACAGGCTTATGGTGATAATGGTATCACCAAAATGGCAGCTGTGCGTTTTGGCAATGTATTAGGCTCTAATGGATCTGTCATCCCTATTTTCAAAAAGCAGATAGCGGAAGGCGGTCCCCTTACCATTACCGATAAAAAGATCATTCGCTATTTTATGACGATACCAGAAGCTGCGCAACTGGTGTTACAGGCCGGTTTTTATGCGGATAAAGGGGAAATTTTTGTTTTAGATATGGGAGAACCCGTAAAAATATTGGATTTAGCAGAGAAAATGATTCGCCTGTCCGGGTTGCGTCCTTATGAAGATATTGATATCATTGAGATAGGACTGCGTCCTGGGGAAAAGATGTTTGAAGAATTGCGGTTGGATGGAGAAGTAACCGTAAAAACGAAAAACGATTTAATATTTAAAAACAATGTGATGGGAATCACGAAAGAAGAAGTTGAAGAAAAATTAAAAACGTTAAGCAAAGCGTTACTCGATAATTTAAGCAAGGAGCAATATCGCGAGGTTATGTTAAACGTCATTGCGAATGAAGGAATGGAAAATGTATGAATGAGAACTTGAAAAAAATGAATATTCCATTTTCACCACCCGATATTACGGAAAGTGAAATAAAGGAAGTAATTGATACGTTGAAATCAGGCTGGATTACGACCGGTCCGAAAACAAAGGAATTGGAAAAGGGAATTGCTGCATATTGTGAAACAAAGCGTGCTGTCTGTTTGAATTCAGCGACATCCGCATTAGAAATGACCTTATATTTATTAGGGATAGGTCCAGGAGATGAAGTTATCGTTCCCGCCTATACATATACAGCTACCTGTAGCCCAATTTGTCATGTCGGTGCTACTTTAGTTATGATCGATATGGCCAAAGATAGCTTTGAAATGGATTATGCCCGCGTTGCAGCGGCTGTGAATGAAAAGACAAAAGCCATCATTCCTGTGGATTTGGGTGGTGTCTTATGTGACTATGAAAAACTTTATGAAGAAATAGCGAAAGTCCGCCACTTTTATACGCCAAGCACGCCTATCCAAAAAGCATTTACACAACCCATCATCATAGCGGATTGTGCACATGGTTTTGGGGCAGTGAAAAAGGGTAAAAAAGCAGGGAATTGGGCAGATTTTACAATATTCTCCTTTCATGCGGTTAAAAATTTAACGACTGCGGAAGGAGGAGCTGTCACTTGGAAACCGGTGCCTGGTTTTGCGGATGCGTGGATTTATCAGCAATATCAATTATTGTCTTTGCATGGGCAGACGAAGGACGCATTGCATAAAAACCAATCAGGTGCTTGGGAATATGATATCGTTGCGCCGACATTTAAATGTAATATGACGGATTTGCATGCGGCATTAGGGTTAGCACAATTACGTCGCTATGATGCAATGTTGGCACGCCGACATGAAATCATTCAATATTATAATCAACACTTAAAAAGTGAAAACATTTTCTTATTAAATCATAAGGATGCCAATCATCAATCCTCCGGACATTTATATATAACAAGAATCAAAGGCATCCGTGAACAACAGCGCAATGAGATTATTATGGCAATGGCCGAAAGGGGAATCAGCTGCAATGTGCATTATAAGGCATTGCCAATGTTAAGCGCCTATCAGCATTTAGGTTTTAAAAGGGAAGATTATCCAAATGCATGTGAATTGTATGAAAATGAAATCACCCTGCCTCTATATAGTTCTTTACAGGATGGGCAGGTGGAATATATTATCCGCAATTATAAAGAGGTGTTGGAGGAATATACATGCGGTTAAAGCAATGGGAGGATTTGCCTGAGAAGATGAAGAATGATAAGGTATTGCCTTATTATGATATAATAAAAAAGAAAACAGCAAGTCTGCTATGGAAAAGAGTATTTGATATTTGTCTGTCAGTCGTGCTGCTTGTTGTTTTATCTTGGCTCTTTTTGATCCTGGCGATCTTAATTAAAAGGGATTCTTGTGGTCCTGTTTTATATCGGCAAACACGCATAACACAGTTCTATAGACCATTTACCATATATAAATTTCGTACGATGACAGATCATGGTGAGCAAATGGGAGCATTGGTAACTACGCAAAATGATATGCGTATTACCAAAATAGGAAAAAAGATACGAAAATATCGTTTGGATGAATTGCCACAGCTGGTGAATGTTTTAAAAGGTGATATGACATTTGTGGGTACACGTCCCGAAGTTCTTAAGTATGTGGAATGCTATGACGAGGAGATGTATGCGACTTTATTAATGCCGGCAGGTATTACCTCATTAGCAAGCATTCGTTTCAAAGATGAAGAAAAGATATTATCTGCGTATAGTGAGCAGGAAATAGATAAGGCTTATCAAAGCGTTATTTTACCTAAAAAGATGCAATACAATTTAGATTATTTAAGAAAGTTCAGTTTTTTTTATGATTTACAATTATGTTTTCAAACGATCATTGCGGTATGTAAGAAGTAAAGGGTGAGTAATATGAAAGATTTGATATCCATTGTAACGCCAACCTACAATGGAGAAAACTTTATAGCAGAAACAATTAAAAGTGTACAGGCGCAAACATATGAACATTGGGAAATGCTCATTGTCGATGATTTATCTACGGACAATACGGTAGAAATCGTAAAGGCATTTGCAGCCCAAGATGCCCGAATCAAATTTTTCATATTACCGGAAAAAGGCGGAGCATCCCTTGCCCGCAATAAGGCAATAAGGGAAGCGAAGGGAGCCTATATCGCATTTCTGGATGCAGATGATCTATGGAAACCAGAGAAGCTAGAAAAGCAACTGGCTTTTATGAAAGAAGCGCAAGTAGCCTTTTGTTATCACCATTATTCCTTAATAGATGAAGCAGGACAAGCGTTACATATTCGCAGGATCGCACCAGAAAAGCTTTCCTTTCACAGAGCCTTATTAGGCTGCTCCATCGGTTGTTTAAGTGTCATGTATCATGCCAAAGCAGTAGGCTTGATTCAAATTGAGCGATTAGATAAACGCAATGATGATGCATTATGGCTGAAAATATTAGAAAAATGCCAATGGGGTCGTTTATTGGATGAGGACTTAGCGTACTATCGCATTGTTGAACGTTCCTTATCTTCAGGATCAAAAGTAAAATTGCTGAAGTATCATTATCGTCTGTATCGTAACATCATGAACTATCATGCAATAAAGAGCCTGTATTATACAATTTGTAATGTTTTTGTTTATTTTTATAATAAAAAAAGGAGGGAGATCAGACTATGAAGATTGCCGTTGCCGGTACGGGATATGTGGGACTTTCCATTGCGGTTCTCTTATCTCAAAAACATGAGGTAGTTGCTTATGATATCCTTCCGGAAAAGGTGGATATGATCAATCATCGCATATTGCCGATTAAAGATGCAGAAATGGAAACTTATTTTCAAGAAAAAGAATTGCATTTAAGAGCAACCAATGATGCGCAAGAGGCCTATCGTGATGCAGATTATATTGTCATTGCAACACCGACCAATTATGATGATCAACAAGATCACTTTGATACAAGTGCCGTTGAAAGTGTAATCGAAGAGGCACTCGCATATAACCGACATGGCAGCATTGTTATCAAATCAACGATACCGGTAGGATATGTCAAAAAAGTTAGAGAAAAATATCAGACGCAGCGTATTCTGTTTTCTCCTGAATTTTTACGCGAAGGCAAAGCTTTGTATGATAACTTATATCCATCACGTATCGTCGTGGGGGAGCAAAGCGAAGAAGCAAGGATTTTTGCGGAACTGTTGAAAGAAAGTACTTGTGTCAAGGATGTGCCGGTGCTCTTAACTCAGCCTACCGAAGCCGAAGCAATTAAATTATTTGCCAATACTTATTTGGCAATGCGTGTGGCATTTTTTAATGAAATCGATACCTATTGTGAAATCAATCAGTTGAATACTCAGCAGATCATTCATGGCATCGGTTTAGATCCACGCATCGGGAATCATTATAACAATCCATCTTTTGGCTATGGCGGTTACTGTCTGCCAAAAGATACCAAACAATTAAAAGCAAACTTTGCTGGTGTACCAAACAATATCATTACGGCTGTTGTTGATGCCAATGATACTAGAAAACATCATATTGCCAATAGAATTCTTCAAAAACATCCGAAAACGATTGGCATTTATCGTTTGACGATGAAGAAAGATTCTGATAATTACCGCAAATCTGCCATCTTTGATGTGATTGAATTATTAAGAGAACATGCTGATATTTTGATATACGAGCCAACGATGCAAGAAAGTAAGCTGCATGGATTACCGCTAGAACGTGATTTAGAACGCTTTAAAGCGATGAGCGATGTCATTGTGGTCAACCGTTTAGATGAAAAGCTGCAAGATGTAAAAGAAAAGGTGTATACAAGAGATATTTATGGCCGCGATGAGTGATAAAAAAGTGGAAGTGTTAATCACGACCGTGAATTGTAAAAATCCAGAAGCATTGTTGCAGCAAATGCATATACAAAGTGCAGCGTGTATCGGAAATCAGTGTGAAGTAAATCGCATCGATACCATTCAAGCATCGAAAGGTTCATATATTGTATACAATTTTAATGAACGCGGTGTCGGATTGAATCGAAATAACTTATTGATGAGAACTAAGGCAGAGTATTGTTTATTTGGTGATGATGATCTGGTCTATGTGGATGGATATGAAAACATAGTTAAGGATGCATTTCAAACATATCCGGATGCGGATGTCATCCTCTTTAATTTAGAGGAAGAAACATCAAGCAGATATAAAATTCAAAAGCCATTTAAAGTCAATTACTTTAACTTCATGCGTTTTGGCGCTGCCCGTATGGCTGTTAAAAGAACAAGCATACAGACCAGAGGCATTTTATTCAATCTTTGTTTTGGGGGTGGTTGTGCCCATGCGCATGGCGAAGATACGTTATTTTTAAACAGTTGTTTAAAAGCTGGCTTGCATATTTATGCGCTGCCCATAACGATTGCGACTTTGACAGAGGTAAGAGCATCCTCTTGGTTTCACGGCTATGATGAAAAATATTTTTTAGATAAAGGATTGCTATATTATGTTATGAGCAGAAGATTTTATCCTTTTTTAATTTTACAGGATGCCTTACGTCATCATAAAACGTATGATAAGACAATTGGCTATCTAGTGAAAACAATGAAACGAGGTGTCGCAGATGAGCGAAAACGAAGAATGCAATAACCTTGTCTTTTCGATCATTATCCCGGTGTATAATACAGCGAAGTATGTGGAAAACTGTGTTGCCAGTGTGCTGCAGCAAGCGTTTCCTGTGGAGGCCTATGAAATCCTTTTGATTGATGATGGTTCTGTGGATGCTTCAGGTGCTTTATGTGATCAGCTTGCACAACAATATGAGCAGGTAAGGGTGTTTCATCAATCCAATCAGGGATTGTCCATGGCACGCAATAAGGGCATATCAAAGGCAAAAGGCAGCTATATCCTCTTTTTAGACTCGGATGATGCCTTAGCAACCGATGCCTTTCTTCCATTGTATGAAATCATCAAACAGCATTCCTATGATATCATTGTCACGGATATGAACATCATCACTTCCACAACGCAAAGCTATTGCAGACACAGCCATCAGCGATTGTATGAAGAAATGGATGGCAGGACTTTTTTACTACAAGAATTAAAACATCACAGTATGCATATGGCAGCGGTAATGAATGTGTATCGAAGAGCCTTTCTTTTGGAAAATGCATTGACCTTTAAAAGCGGTATCTTACATGAAGATGAACAGTTCACTCCAAGAGCTTTTCTAAAGGCTGCTTCCATCATTGCCATTGATCATTGTTATTATCGTTATATGATACGAGAAAATTCAATTACGACGAATAAGAAGTTATATAAAAACGTAAAAGATCTTTATGAAACCCTAACGGAATTATCGCTTATCTATCAAAAAGAAGAAGCGCCATTGCGCTCTTATCTGATGGAAAGTCTGTTGGAAAAATATTTATATATGTATGCCAAAGCCGGTGTTTATCAATCGGTGTATGATGGCATACGCAATAAGCAATTTGTTAAAGGGAAAGCAAAATCATTAAAAAACAAGGCGAAGGTCTGTTTATTTACCATAAGTGATCGCATGTATTGCAAGATACATCCTCATAAGGAGGGGTAAAGCATATGATGAATGCGTTAAGAGCATGGTGGACAAAAACAGATAGGATGAAAGAGCTGAAAAAGATCAATCTTGGCTATCTGTTACTGTCAACACTCTTTTATTACAGTACCGTATGGGAAGATATCGAATGGCTATGCTATCTGCTGTATTATGGCATTCCTTTTCTTTATCTGTGCTATCATTATGAGTGGGTCATAGATTGTATTCGTATCTGTATGCGAAGCTGTTTAAAGTACTATTTGGGTGCCATCTTGTTCATGGCACTGCTTAGTTTGGTATTGCCTTGTCTTTATCAGACATATGATTTTTCTTACTTTTTGATTCGCATTTTGCAGATTGGTAAGGAAGGGCTGAAAATCCTGTTTCTCTTTCTTATTTTTATCCGTTACATTTCTCCTGAAGGAGATTATCTTTTATTTATGAAATACTTTGTGTTAGCAACCTGTATGTATATCTTGGGCACGTGTGTGATCATTGCGATTCCTGGTTTGCGTGATCTTTTACTGCAATTGAATAAGGCGGATGAAAATACGATTCGATTAGCTTATTTACCATCGTATATCACAAGATTTGGATGGTGTGGGTTTTCCGGCTTTACCTATACCTTGCGTTGTTCCTTGGCTGCTATGTTTCTGTGCTATATCATTTATTTGCAACAGGAACAAAGTTTTACTTTCCATACGATCTTATTGATGATCGTTATCCTTGGAAACTTTTTCTATGGTCGTATCGGAATCGCTGTAACAGCTATCTATGTGTTTCTGCTTTTTGTTGTTTTATGGATGAAAAAACGAATGCTGTGGAAACGCTTATTGCTTATGATGGTGATAACTTGCGGTATGCTTTCCATAGCCTTTCTCTTATCCGAACAAGTGCGTATATGGCTGCGTTGGGTTTTTCAATCCTTCATCAATTATTCTGAGCAAGGCAGTTTTTCCACAACATCTACTCAATCGCTAAAAGAAATGTATTTTACACCAAATGGTAAGACGCTTTTGCTAGGTGATGGCTATTATACGGATGCGGATGGATTATATTATATGGGAACGGATGTAGGCCTTTTCCGTGCTGTTTTATTTGGCGGCATTGGTTTTCAAATGCTTCGCTATACTTTGCTAGGTAGTTTATTGTTTGAATTTAAGCGCTGTTTACCGGTGCATTTGCATAGACTTCTGCTCTTATTACCTATTTTATTTATCATTTATGAAATGAAGGGGGAAAGCATTTGCCCGATCATTTCTATTCTATTTGGTGTGGCTTTGCTTATCACCTATCAGAAGGAAAGAAAGAAAAGCGGTGAAACCTATGGATATTTCCATCATAATTCCGGTCTATAATGTAGAACGATATCTCAAGGATTGTTTGGATTCCATCATCCAACAAAGCAACGAGATCATGCTGCAGGCAATCATTGTAGATGATGGAAGCAGTGATCGTTCACAAACAATTGCAAAACACTATACAATGTTGTATCCGGATATATTTGAATATCATCGAAAAACAAATGGGGGCTTAAGTGATGCCCGCAATTATGGGGTACGCTTTGCGAAAGGAACCTATTTAATGTTTTTAGATAGTGATGATTATTTGCGAGAGGATGCCTGCTTCGCACTGTTCACATGTTTAAAAAAGACGCAGGCAGATGTTGTGCTATATGATTATATTTCCTTTGATGAGCATCAACAAAAAGCAGTGACCATGCTTGCCAGTGATTCTGGGTTTATAAGTGATCGACAATATTTGCTTACGCAGCCGACCGCATGGAATAAAATTGTCAAAACAGAAGCGTATAAACAACATCACATCACATTTCCTAAAGGCATTTGGTATGAAGATCGGGCAACGACTGGGGCGTACATCAATTTTGCGAAACGCATCTATTATCTTCAGCAACCGCTGTATTATTATCGCCAACGAACCAATTCGATCATGAATCAACAGATGTATCATCCAAAGATGCTTGATATGAAAACAGCCATTGCCTATATGCTAGAACAGCTTGATATACAGCGATACCATGATGAAGTTGAATACATATGCATCAGTAATCTTATTTATCAAAGTGGTGAACGGCTGTTACCACATCATAAAAAGGAAGAAATGGCGATGTTTGTTCGTTATATGAATGATCTTTTTCCGAATTGGGAAAAGAATCCTTATTATCTGAAACGCAGTAAATTGTATCAAAGCATCTGTAAGGCAATCAAACAAAATCACCTGGGAATTGCCCGACGCCTATTTCATCTTAAAAATAAAATGGTATAATGTTAAAGATAAAGGAGCAGGGTATGGATAAAATTATTGCGGTTATTGTAAGCTATAACCGAAAGAAATTATTAAAAGAGGCATTGGAGCATCTGTTGCATCAGCAAAACGTCAAGTTCGACATCCTGATCATTGATAATGCAAGTACAGATGGCACCAAAGAATATATCGTTGACTATTTACAAAAGGATAACATCCTGTATCACAATACAGGAGCAAATTTGGGAGGCGCCGGCGGCTTTTCATTAGGGGTTAAAATGGGCGTTGAAAAAGGCTATGACTATGTTTGGATCATGGATGATGATACCATGGTCAAAGAGAATGCCTTGGATGAATTGTTGAAGGCGAAAGAAATCCTTAAAGAGAACTTTGGTTTTTTATGCAGCGATGTAAGATGGATTGATGGCAGTGCTTGTGCCATGAATGTTCCTAACATAGATGAGAATTGGATACAGGACAGTGCATATCTTGAAAACGGCATCGTAAAGGTAAAACAATGCTCATTTGTATCCTGCTTTCTTCCATCGCGTGTCGTTAAGAAGGTAGGCCTTCCCATCAAAGAGTTTTTTATTTGGGGGGATGATGCGGAGTATACCAAACGCATCTCTTTACAGTATCCATGCTATTTTGTTGCCCGCAGTAAGGTCATCCATAAGATGCTCAGCAATACCCCTACCGATATCGTAGCAGAATCCAGTGATCGTTTGTTTCGCTACAATTATGCGTATCGAAACATGTATTATGTAAAAAAGCTGGAAGGCGGTAAGCTGAATATGTTGCTGTTTTACTATCGGACATTTTTAGAAATTGTCAGAATACTTAAAAGTAAGGGAAAAGGAAAAGGGAAAAAGATAAGGATCCTATGCAAAAGCATGCATCAGCGTAAAAAATTTCATCCGGAAATAGAATATATTGAGTAGAATGAAAAGGAGATAACTTATGAAGAAAAGTGTAAAAATGAATTATATCTTCAATTTAGGTTATCAGCTGTTACTCATAGCCCTTCCGCTTATTACGACACCCTATATATCAAGGGTATTAGGTGCCAAGGCGATTGGTACTTACAGCTTCACACAATCCATCGTTACTTACTTCACTTTATTGGGATGTATCGGTTTAGGATTGTATGGGCAACGAGAAATTGCTTACCATCAAAATGATGCGCTGCAAAGAACAAAGATTTTATATGAATTGATCCTGTTAAAGGTGATTAGTATTGCGCTTAGTTTAGGCATCTATTTCATCGTTTTCCAAACCTTTGATGAATATCGTTCCTTATTCTATATTCAGATGATTGATATATTTGCAAATGTGTTTGATATTAATTATTTTTATCAGGGATTAGAAAACTTTAAGAAAATTATCGCAAGAAATATTACGGTGCGCTTTATCAGCATCATATGTGTGTTTGCTTTCATAAAGTCGCCTCAAGACCTGCCGTTGTATATCTTGATTCAATCCTTATCCCTTCTCTTCGGTAATCTAAGCATGTGGATTGCATTGCCCAACTACATAGTTAAACTTGATCATGTGAAGTTAGAAATAGGGAAACATGTAAAACCAACACTGATTCTGTTTTTCCCCCAAATTGCCGTTTCCATTTATACGGTATTGGATCGCACGATGATTGAGGTGTTAACGGGCAATACCGAAGAAATCGGATATTATGAACAAGCACAAAAAATTGTAAAATTAGCACTGACGATTGTCACTTCCTTAGGAACAGTGATGCTGCCGCGGATATCCAATCTGTTTGCGGATCATGATATGCATAAGATTAAAGAATACATTTATCAATCCTTGCATTTTGTCATGATGATTGCGGTACCGATTATGTTCGGCATCATGGGCATCGCACCTAATCTTGTCCCTTGGTTTCTCAGTGAGAAATTTATGGCAAGTATACCATTGGTGATGATGACGGCACCTATCATTGTCTTTATCGGTATCAGTAATGTGATCGGTATTCAATTCCTATTGCCTACCAGAAGACAAAAAGCCTATACCTTATCAACCATCATGGGCTCTATCGTCAATTTAATATGTAATCTCTTACTAATTCCAGGATTACTTTCCATGGGGGCAACCATCGCTTCTGTGATAGCCGAAGCATCGGTTACTGCTTTTCAATTATATTGTGTGCGTGAGGATATTGATATTAAAAAAGTATGGAAAGAAAACAGACATTATCTGCTTGTAGGAGCCTGTATGTTTGGTGTTGTATACGCGTTAAGTGTATTTTTAACCCCAAGTATCGTGCATACCCTTTTCATCATTAGCGTAGGTGTCGTTATTTATTTTGTTATACTTTTCATATTAAAAGATAAATATATTTACACCATCATGCAAACAGTAAAAGATAAGCTGCGTGTAAAAAGCAGCTAAAGGAGGAAGACCATGAACTATTCATATGTGATTGTCGGTGCAGGACTGGCAGGGATTACGATGGCCGAGCGCTTGGCCGCACGTCATCAAAAAAATATTTTATTGATTGAAAAACGCAATCACATCGGAGGTAACGTCTATGACAGTTACAATGAAGATGGCATACTGATCCACAACTATGGGCCACATATTTTCCATACGAATAATAAAGAAGTATTTGACTATTTAAGTAACTTTACCGAGTGGATTCAGTATCAGCACCATGTGTTATCCTTTGTTGATGGCTGCTTATTGCCAATGCCGATTGGTGTGGAAACGATTAATCGTTTATATAACTTGCATTTATCTGTATTTGAATTTGCACAATTCATCGAACAGCAGAGAGAAAAACGCACGAAGATTGAGACCAGTGAAGATGTTGCCTTGGATAAAGTTGGACGCGATATTTATGAAAAATTCTTTAAAAATTATACAATCAAACAATGGGGGACAGATCCAAGTGAGCTGGATACTTCCGTAATCAGCCGAATCCCTTTACGTTTTAACCGTGATACGCGTTACTTTGCCGATCAATATCAAGGGATGCCGCGACTGGGGTATACAAAGATGTGTGAGAACATGCTGAAAAGCAAACACATCCATATTCTGTTGAATACCGATTATCGTGATGTCTTGGATGGGATCACCTACGACACACTGATCTATACCGGACCAGTTGATGCGTTTTATCAATATAAATATGGGAAATTAAAATATCGAAGCATCGATTTTAAAATGGAAACCTTAGATGTAGCATCTTATCAAGAAGCAGCTGTCATTAATTATCCAAACGATTATGCGTTTACCCGTATTACCGAGTTTAAAAAATTAACCGGTCAAACGCATGCGAAAACGACTATCATGAAAGAGTACCCATGCTTTAAAGATGAGCCTTATTATCCTTATCCAACCAAAGAATGGTTAGCGAAGTATCAGCAGTATGAAGCTTTGATGAAAAAAGAAAAAAATGTAGTCTTTGTCGGTCGCTTAGCAGAGTACAAATACTATAATATGGATGCCGTTGTGGAAAAAGCGTTGAAATTAGCAGAAAACTTATAAAAAAAGAGGAGGGATGGCATATGAAGAAAAAGAAAATAACATCATATTTTGCAAACATCACTCCTTTTCAATTGGCTTTCCTTATCAATGCGCTTTTTCTGATCTGTTATCTGATCAGTGGTACTATGAAGTATGAAGTCAGTGATGACTTTATGATGGAAGTCATGGTCTCTGGCGCATATACAGGTACACCGTCTCCTTATATAATGTTTATGAATCCATTGATTGGTTTATTTTTATCAACATTATATAAGTTGCATGCTTCCCTAAACTGGTATTTTTATTTCCAGGTTGCAATGATCTTTCTGTCATTGACGGGGATCACTTATTTGATCTTGAAGAAGAAAAGAACTTCGTTCACACTGTTGCTGGCAGTGTTGTTTATTGGCTTTTTCAGTAATGATCTTTATCAACTCATGCAGTTTACAAAGACAGCAACAGTGAGAATTGGATGTGGATGTTTCTTTTTGATTACGGCCATCGTACAAAAAAATATATCGTATAAACGTTTACTTCTAGGAGCTTGTTATGTATTGATAGGCACTATGATACGCAATAAATGCTTTTATATTACAGTAGCCTTTCTGTTTTTGACATGTTGTTTGTTATTTTTACGCCATCTTAAACAAAACCAATGTTCTTATAAAGTAATGATAAAACCTCTTCTGATTTTTGCATGCACACTTGGCATCTGTTATGCATTTGTTTATGGCAGCAGTAAAGTATTTACCAGTATGCATCCTGACTATGCAGCATATAAAGAATACAATGAGGCCAGAGCAATCATCACCGATTATCCCGTGGATGGCTATCAGAATCTGAAAGATGACTTATCCGCAATTGGGGTATCTGAAAATGATTTTTATAATCTTGCTCATTTTGGTTATGGCGATACCCAAATCTATGATGCAGACTATGTGAAACAAGTGAGTGAAATCGTAGCAGCGCATCGCCTGCAGGATACACCAAGCATTTTACGTATCGGTTACAATATGTTAAAACAAAGATATGATAAATACATCAGTGTCTTAGGCTGTCTGGCTATCGGACTTGCCGTATTCATAAAAAAGTCGCGTTCTTTTCTGCTTATCTTTGCTAATGTTTTAGTAACCGGTGTTTTGCTTATTTATATCTTCTATCAAGGGCGTGTGGTGTATCGGGTGGAATACTCCATCTTCTTATCCCTGGCTATCAGCATTTTGTGCTATGATCATTTTTTGACACAGGAACACACCTATCCATTAGAACGTTTCCTTCCGGCAGGCATCGTTATTTTACTATTGATGCATATTCCAAGTTTTCTTCCTAATACTCATCAAAATTTTGCCGTGATGTTTAATTCCTGGGAAAATCATGTTGGGAAATATCGTGCTTCCTTTATTGATAATCGTCAAGAAGGAATACTACAAGAAATGCAGCAGCATCCTAACCGTATATACTATTTAGGATTTCAAACGACAATACAGACAATGTATTTGAATTATGATCCACGCTTCGTGATGGAACCGAACATGTTTAACAATGCGATCTATCTGGCTGGTGTTGATAGTTTTCATCCAAGCCGGATGCAGTGGCTGCAAGAACATAAATTAAAAGGTACGATGGAAGAATTACTGGATAAAGATGTCTATTTAATTGAGAATATTTATCAAGAAGAAATGTTAAACTTCATAAAGGAACATTACGATGCCACTGCTCGATTGACGCAATATGCTGTAATTGATGGCTATCAAATTTGGAAAATCGAGGCAAATTAAAAGTAGTGATCTTTGTTACTGTACTTACCTGAAAAAGGGATTTTCTATACAATTTAGAATCATCTGACGAAGGGATGATTCTTTTTTTAGCATTTTTTTGTATAATTCAATATTGCTTATTTTAGATGGTATGAAATTATAGTACTTTATAAACGGTAAATATTACCAATTGAGGTTGACGGAAAAGAAAATTCGCGTTATAAATGTATATGTAATTTGAAGCATCTGGTTAAGATTACTTATATTTTCTTGTTTAATAAAGTATACGATTATAAATAAACGCCAAATTTCCATGATTTGGTGTTTTTTCTTACTTTTTAAGTTGTTTTTCTATAGTTTTAAAGCTATATAAAATCGTATACATTGTTACATATAGGCTACGATACCAGGTTGCTTTGATTCTTTGTCCATATGAGAAAAGCCACCAGTGAACATGTCATGAAATAGTTGGCGACTATGCAAACGACCATTTTTACTGGCGTGTATCAAGCGATGATGCATGATAGAGCAATTGGCGAAAGCTGTACTATAAGAAATAAAAAAGTAAGTATTATGGGCAGAGGGGATTGAATTTTATTGTATAACAGAGTAGAATTATATAGCAATAAGCAAATTTAATTATTGGAGAGGATATGAAATGAAAACATACTTAGTAACAGGCGGAGCAGGTTTTATTGGGAGTAATTTTGTTTATTATTTATTAAATAAATATGATGATATTAAAATTATCAATGTTGATAAATTAACATATGCAGGAAATTTGGAAAATCTAAAACAAATTGAAGAGGATGAACGTCATATCTTTGTACAAGCGGATATTTGTGATGAAGCAAAGATCACACAGTTATTTGAAACGTATGATATTGACTATGTCGTCAATTTTGCGGCGGAAAGTCATGTGGATCGCAGTATTCTGCATCCGGAAATTTTTGTGGAAACAAATGTAAACGGAACCGTGAATTTATTAAAGATTGCCAAAAAATATTGGGAGATTGGCGATGATACTTATAAAGACGGGGTGAAGTATTTGCAGGTATCCACAGATGAGGTTTATGGTTCTTTGGGAGATGAAGGATATTTTACGGAAGAAACACCAATTTGTCCGCATAGTCCCTACAGCGCTTCTAAGGCGAGTGCGGACTTATTTGTAAAAGCATTTGCCGATACTTATAAATTTCCTATCAATATCACACGTTGCAGTAACAATTACGGACCATACCAGTTCCCTGAGAAATTAATACCACTTGTTTTCAATAATACATTAGAACATAAGAATTTACCGGTATATGGCGATGGTATGAATATCCGTGACTGGTTATATGTCGAAGATCATTGCAAAGGTATCGATATGGTCATTAACAGCGGCCGTTTAGGTGAAGTTTATAACATTGGCGGTCATAATGAGCGAACCAATATCTTTATTGTCAAGACGATTATTAACTATGTGAAAGAACATATTGATGCTACTGTCGGCGAACATATGATTACCTATGTGACAGATCGAAAAGGGCATGATAAACGCTATGGCATCGACCCTCATAAAATTAGCGAAGAGCTTGGCTGGTATCCAGAGACGAAGTTCGAGGATGGCATTAAACTGACATTGGCATGGTATAACGAGCATAAGGAATGGATTGAACATATTACAAGCGGTCAATATCAGGAATATTATAAAACAATGTATGAAGGGCGGTAATGACATATGAAGGGAATAATTTTAGCAGGCGGTTCAGGTACTAGACTGTATCCATTAACGAAAGCTGTATCAAAACAAATTCTACCGGTGTATGATAAACCGATGATTTACTATCCTTTATCGACACTCATGTTAGCGAATATTCGTGAAATATTAATTATTTCAACACCTAGAGATATTGAAGTTTTCAAGGAACTGTTAGGTGATGGAAGTCAGCTGGGATTACGCCTTGAATATGCCATTCAGGCAGAGCCAAGAGGTTTAGCTGAAGCCTTTATTATAGGAGAATCTTTTATCGGTAAGGATCGTGTGGCTTTGGTGCTTGGTGATAATATCTTCTATGGAAGACATTTTTCCAATGTGTTAAAGAAAGCAGTAGAACAAGAAGGGGCAACAATTTTTGGATATTATGTTCGAGATCCTCGAGAATATGGTGTAGTTACGTTTGATAAAGAAGGAAAGGTTTTGACCCTGGAAGAGAAACCGGAACACCCGAAATCCAACTATGCTGTTCCAGGATTATATTTCTATGATAATGATGTAGTTGAAATAGCCAAAAAGGTAAAACCGTCTGCACGCGGTGAAATTGAGATAACCTCAATCAATAATCATTATTTGCGTGAGGGAAGATTGAATGTGAAAATCTTAGGGCGTGGTTTTGCTTGGCTTGATACAGGAAGCCATGATTCGCTTATGGAAGCGTCTGAATATGTCGCTTCTATTCAAAAGCGTCAGGGGTTATATGTTTCCTGTATTGAAGAAATCGCATATGTTAAAGGATTTATTGATAAGATGCAGCTATTAGCATTAGCTGAAGAATTTTATAAGACAGAATATGGAAAATACTTACAGCGTCTTGCGGAAGAAGATGCAACCGTAGCGAGGGGCTGAAAACTATGAGTAATTTATTTTATGCATTATTCCATTCTTGGCTACAGGTAGAAGGTAATGTTTCTGATAATAATGAGATAGATGCCTGGATAGCAGAATTGAATAACAATACAAAAGTTGACATACATAAAATAGCATTAAAACAAAGTGATTTTTGGTTTTATGATGAAGATGCGGGGGAAATCAGAAACAAGAATCGCAGTTTTTTTGCGATTAAGGGGTTTCAAAGAAAAAGCGGAAACACGGTTGTGTTAGAACAGCCGGTCATTTTGCAAAATGAAATCGGTTATTTAGGTATTATATGTAAAGAAATCGATGGTGTCTTGCATTTTCTGATGCAGGCCAAAATAGAGCCCGGCAATCTTAATAAGATACAGCTTTCTCCAACGATACAGGCGACCAAGAGTAATTTTACGCAGAAGCATGGCGGAAAGAAACCAAAATATCTTGATTATTTTATCAATGCTGCAGACTATGAAATCATTGTAGATCAAATCCAATCCGAGCAGTCGTCAAGATTTTATAAAAAGCGCAATCGCAACATTATCATCAAGGTTGATGAAGACATTCCGTTAGAAAAGAATTTCAAATGGATGACATTAGGGCAAATCAAACGCTTAATGAGACGGGATAACATTGTCAATATGGATACAAGAACCGTTCTCTCCTGTATTCCATACTATGCGCATACCTTAGATCGCGAAACACTGAGCAAGATGAAACATGCAGCTAACGATGCCGCACTGGTTGCTTCGGTATTTGATACGCATGGGGAAGCCATGATTCCAAGAATTTATCAATACATAAATAATGTGAAGATGTTTGAAGAAACAACAGATGCGTTGGTGCCATTATCCGCATTAAGCAGCTGGGAAGAAAAAAACAATGAAATCGTTTGTAAAAAGGCACATGATTTCAAGGTGATCTTCTGTGATATCATGATTGAAGGAAGAGAAGTAACGCGCTGGACACAACCCTTATTTGAAGCTACCGGCATTGCCTTATTCGGTATGTTTACCTGTATTGAAAACGGCGTGCGTAAGTTTTTGATCAAGGCGAAAAAAGAAATTGGCTGTTTTGATCTGATTGAATTAGGACCAACGCTGCAATTAGAACCATCACACCTGCATGGCCCTTATGATCAGGTGGGCACAGTGTTCATGCAAAAGATGAAGGAACAAAAACACGTTTTACATGATGTTCTTTTATCAGAAGAAGGCGGGCGTTTCTACCATGAGCAGAATCGAAACGTTATCATCGAAATAAATAAAGAAGATGTTATCGCAAATGAGCAGGATGGCTATTTCTGGGTTGATTATAAGACGCTGAATACATTAGTCCAAGTCAATAATTGCTTGAATATTCAATTACGTAATTTGCTATCACTATTGGAGGTATAAGACGCATGAAAAATATTAGAATTGGTATTATCTGTCCATCGGAAATTGCATTTCGAAGATTTCTGCCTTCTTTGCAGAAAGAAGATGGCTTTACTTACATGGGTGTCGCTGTTGCTGATCCTTCTGAATGGGATGGCGAGGTTGCTGATGAGGTGATTGCCAACGAATTTAAAAAAGCGGAAACATTTGTGGAAAGCTATGGCGGAAAAGTTTATAAGAGCTATCATGAAGTCATTTGTGCAGATGATATTGATGCTGTTTATTTGCCATTACCACCGGCATTGCATTATCGTTGGGCAAAATTGGCTTTAGAGCATGGAAAGCATGTGTTTGTTGAGAAACCATCTACGATTTGTTATAAGGACAGTATGGAACTCATCACATTGGCGCAAGCGAAAAAACTGGCGTTACATGAAAACTATATGTTTCAATATCATCAGCAAATCGAAGATGTGAAAGAACAGCTAAAGAAAGGCACCATTGGAAAGGTTCATTCTTATCATGCCCGTTTTGGATTCCCAATGCGTCCGGCGAATGATTTTCGTTACAATAAGGCACTGGGTGGAGGCGCCTTGTTAGATGCCGGCGGTTATGTGATTAAACTGGCTACAAAACTATTGGGCGAAAACATAGAGATGCTGTCCTGTGTCATGAAAGATTATGATGAGTTTGGTGTTGACATGTATGGCTCCTATATGTTTAAAAATGAAAAGGATGAAGTGTTTCTTGGGGAATTCGGCATGGATTGTGAATACCAATGTAAATTATCCATCTGGGGCAGTCAGGGCATCTTAAGTACGGATCGCATCTTTACGGCACCGGATGATTTATGTCCGACTTTGCATGTTTTGCATAACAACGAAGTAAGTGATATAAAGCTACAAGCAGATTCACATTTTAGGAAATCTATCCGAATGTTTTATGAGGCTGTACATGATGCAGCAACACGAGAACGCATTTATGGGGAAATTAAAGTACAAGCCGATATGGTAGATAAGGCTAGAGAATTAGCTGGGAGGAAGTAAGTATGATAAAATTTAATAAACCATCAATTACGGAAAAAGAAAAAAACAACGTCTTAGAGGCTATGGATGGCACAAACATCTTATCGGGAGATGGTAAGTTTACAACGAAGGTATATCAGCAGTTTGAAGAACGCTTTGGTATTAAAAATATGCTGTTGACGACCTCTGGGACAACCGCTTTGGAAATGGCATCTATTTTAATTAATCTCGAGCCGGGTGATGAAGTCATTACACCATCCTTTACCTTTTCATCAACCGTCAACGCTTTTCTGTTAAGAGGAGCGAAACCGGTTTTCTGTGATATTCGTGAAGATACCTTTAATATTGACGAGAATTTAATTGAAGGTCTGATTACACCAAAAACAAAAGCGATTTATGCGGTGGATTATGCTGGTTTCCCTTGTGAAATGGATAAAATTAATGAAATCGCTAATAAATATGGATTATTTGTTATTGAAGATGCTGCTCAGGCAGTTGGTTCTACATACAAAGGAAGATATGCAGGTACGTTAACAGAATTCGGCTGCTACAGTTTCCATGAAACGAAAAACTATGTCATGGGAGAAGGTGGCGCAATTGTTGTTAATGAAGATAAATACATGGAACGCGCCGAAATCATTCGTGAAAAAGGAACAAACCGACGCAATGTCTTAAGAGGATTGGTCGATAAATATACATGGCATGATATTGGCTCTTCTTTCTTGCCAAGTGATGTACTGGCGGCGATATTATCTGCCCAAATGGATCGTTATGAAGAGATATTTGAAAAACGTATGAATGTTTGGAATACGTATTATAACGGCTTAAAGGATTTAGAAGATAAGGGATACTTGCGTAGACCATATTTACCAGCAGACATTGAACATAACGCACATATGTTCTGTATCGTATTGCCTAGTGAAGAAAAACGTACTCATCTGATTAATAAATTAAAGGAAAAAGGAATTGCAAGCTACATTTGTTATGTGCCACTTCATTCTGCACCATATGGTTTAAAACTAGGATATACTCCGGAAATGCTTCCGGTAACAGAGGATTTAGCAAAACGTATCTTACGCTTGCCTTTGTATGTGGATATGACAAGCGAAGATGCAATGTATGTTGTTGATTCGATCAAGGAAGTATTAGAAGGATGATATTATATGGATAAGCTTGTCATTATAGGTGCTGGTGAATTTCAGCTTCCCTTAATAAAAAAAGCCAAAGAGATGGGATATGAAACGCATGTCTTTGCATGGGCGGAAGGAGCTGTCGGTAAAGATTTTGCAGATTATTTTTATCCCATCAGCATCACGGAAAAAGAAATTATATTAGAGCAATGTAAACAGATCAATCCGCAAGGAATTGTATCTATCGGCTCTGATTTAGCGGTACTTACGGTAAATTATGTGGCACGTTCTCTTCATCTTCCAACAAATCCAGAAATATCTGATGTGATTTGTACGAATAAATATGAAATGAGAAAAGCCTTTCTAGCGAATGGAATTGATGTTCCGAAGTTTCTTGAAACAAAAGGACATGTTGAAAAAGAACAACTTTCATCTTTTACGTTTCCGTTGATCGTCAAGCCAACAGATCGCTCAGGAAGTCGAGGCATTACCAAGATCGAAACTTATGAAGCTTTAGATAAAGCAATTCAGATTGCAACAGCATATGCATTCGAGAAAAAGGCCATCATAGAGGAATTCATTGAAGGTCCGGAATATAGCTGTGAATGTATTTCTTATCAAGGAGAGCATACCTTCTTGGCATTTACGCAGAAATATACGTCGGGTGCTCCTCATTTCATTGAAACCGGTCATGTGGAACCTTCAAATATTCCAATGGACAAAATCACGGCATACCAAAAAGAAATATTTAAAGCATTGGATGCTCTTCATATTCAAAATGGGGCTTCTCATTGTGAATTTAAGATTGATCATCATGGGGCCATTAAAATTATTGAAATAGGTTCTCGTATGGGCGGTGATTGTATCGGTTCTGATTTAGTTTATTTGTCAACCGGATATGATTTTGTAGAAATGGTAATCGAGGTTGCCTGCGGTAAAAAACCGACATTAAAGAAGAAAAAAGAGGATGAATATGCCGGTATTAAATTTATCTTTGATCATGATGATATTGATACATTAAGAAAGCTACAACGAAAGCATCCGGAAACACTTCAGTATGTCAGTGAAATCACCGAAGTCGGAAATCATGATGTAGTAGATAGTTCAACAAGATTTGGCTTTTATATCTTTACGACAAAAGATAAAGCATTCGTAGATGAAATATTAGGTTAAAGGAGAGATTGATATGGAAGAAGTAGCAATTATCGGGGCTGGTGCCGTAGGCGCATCCTATGGCAGCGTATTTATGAAAAATGGGGTACATAAGTTTTCCTTTGTGGCAAACGGCAAACGTGCGGAGCGCTTGAAAAAAGAAGGTATACGCGTTAATAATGAGGTATTACATCCACATATTGCGACCAAGGAAGATCATGGAAAAATTAAATTATTGATGGTTTTAGTTAAAAACTATTCTTTGCATGCGGCAATTGAAGATATTAAAACGGTTATTGATGAGGATACCATTATCTTATCCTTGTTAAATGGCGTTACGGCAGTAGATGCTTTACAAGAGGCATTTCCAAACAATAAGGTTTTATATGGTATCGTCATGCGTACGGATGCAAATCGTACCGATGATAATATCACATTTAAAACGTTGGGCGAGATTCAGTTTGGAGAAGAAGAAAATATCCATTTTTCTGAAGATGTAAAAACAGTTATCAATATTTTAGAAGCAAACCATATCAATTATCATGTATATGAAGATATGAAACGGATGTTGTGGAGAAAATGGATGGTTAATATCGGAGCCAACCAGATTTCTTTGTTAACCTCAGCAAAATTCAAATACTTTGGCGAGTTTAAAGAAATTCAAATCGCTTTAGATCGTGCCATGCAAGAAATTGTTGATATTGCAAAGAAAAAAGAAATTCATCTAACAACTAAGGATAAAGAAGATATGATTACGACACTGATTAACTATCCACCAGAAAAGAAAACATCTATGTTACAAGATTTAGAAGCTGGCAGAAAAACAGAAATCGATTATTTTGGTGGAACCGTTATTAAATTAGGAGAAGAGTGTGGAGTGCCTACACCAGTAAATGAAATCTTGTATTATATCGTAAAAGCACGTGAACAAGTTAACTTAGCAGAACATGCAGTAGAAAGAGCCTGATATACAATGAAGAAACAAAAGAAATTATTAGTGCTTGGTGGTACGATGTCAACACTCGATGTGGTGAAGACGGCAAAACACATGGGCATTGAGGTTACTGTTGCCGATTATTTAGAAGATGGCATTGCGAAAAAGGAAGCTGATCACGCGGCTATCATCAGTACGACAGATTATCCGGCTTTGATCAACTACATTCAGGAGCATGATATCGATGGTGTATTTACTGGCGCCAGTGAATTTAATATCAAGAATATGATAGAGCTTTGTGAAAAGGCGGGACTGCCTGTATATGCAAGCAAAGAGCAATGGGATATTTGTTCAAATAAAAAGCGTTTTAAAAAGCTTTGCGAACAGTATGAGGTGCCTACCGTGCCGGCTTATTCTTTTGATTCCCAAACACAAAGCATAGATTATGCGAGCATTCATTATCCGGTTATCGTTAAGCCTGTAGATAGTTATAGCGGACATGGAATCTCAATCTGTCAAAATGCATTGGAGCTAAAAGCAGGTATTGAATATGCACTTGAGAATTCAATCAGTAAGCAACTCATCATTGAAAAATATATGCGTGGTAAAAATGTTGAAGCTTATTATATTGTGCAAAATGGAAAAGTAAAATTAATGTCATTATCTGATCGTATTACACGCAATGATCAGGATGGCTCTCCAGTACCTGTGGCTTTCCATCATCCATCTAAGTATATACAGAAATACATCACCAAAGTGAATGACAAGGTATGTGCTATGTTTGAAAACTTTGGTCTAAAACAGGGTGTATTTTTTATGGAAGCATTCTTTGATGAAGATAATTTCTATTTTTATGAAATGGGTTATCGATTAAATGCAACCATGGAATATAAATTTGTAGAACATTTTGAACATTATAATCCGCTAGAATTTATGATTCAATATGCGGTAGAAGGAATATTTGGCAATAAGAGCGTGACAGATACAAGAGCTTCGATCTTTCAAGGCGCAGCTTGTGAACTATCACCGCTATTGAAAAAAGGAACAATCAGCAAAATCGAAGGTCTTGAGGAAATTAAGCAGGATGCATCCATTCTTTATGTGCATCAGCTGCATTTTGAACAAGATCGAATTGATTCCACAGGGACGTTGGATCAAAATTTTGCGCGTATCCATGTAGTGGCAGCAAATAGTGATCTTTTATATGATAAAATTAAATGGATCTTAAAAACACTTCGTGTATATGACGAACATGGCGAACAGATGATTTTGCCTTATCGCAAAGAGGAGGTAACAAGGTGATGAATGATTTAAAAGGGAAACGTTTATTAGTTTTGGCTGGTGTGAATCCAATTGCCGCCGATGTAGTACAATTCGCGAAAAGAATGGGAGTTTATACGATTGTTACAGGAAATCTTGATGTAACTTTAACTCCGGCAAAACGTTTTGCAGATCAGATTGAAACCGTAAGTACTGCTGATTTAGATGCATTGGAAGCATTAGCAAAAGAAGTAAAAGCCGATGGTATTATGACCGGATCTAGTGAGTTTTCTATCGAAATGACCATGGCTTTATGCAAACGGTTAAATAAACCTTTCTATTGTACGAAGGAACAATGGGATATCTGTTCTAATAAGAATAATTTCAAGGAATTATGTAGGACGCATCATGTACCAGTCGTTCATGAATTCCATGTAGAGGAAACAGATGAAGGAATAGATTGCAGTTCACTGATTTATCCGGTTATTGTTAAACCTGTAGATGGAAGTGGCGGTGGAGGCATTTCCGTTTGTAATGATGAAGAAGCCTTTTTAGCTGCTTATGAAAGAGCAAAATCATATTCACCAACAGGCAGTGTTATTATTGAAACCTATGTAATCAGTGATGAAATTGGCATTAGCTATGCTATTCAAAATGGAAAGGTTTACTTAACGGCGATGCATGATCGCTACTTGCGTGAAAGCGATGGTAATTTTATGAAACTGCCATTAGCTTATATTTATCCATCAAAACATTTGCAATTTTATCAGGAAACGCAAAATCAGAAAGTAGTGGAAATGTTTGAATCCATCGGATTACAGAACGGTACATTATTTATTCAGGGGTTTGCGACAGAAAATGAATGTCCTTTTTATGAAATGGGCTATCGTTTCAATGGTGCGAAGCAATACAACTTGTTAAAAGAAGAAAACGGCTTTAGTACCATGGATATGATGATTCATCATGCGTTAACGGGAGAGATGAATGAACCAGATCTTGCGAAAGTAGCAAAGCCTGATTTTGATCATGTATATTGTACATTGTCCTTATTGGGTAGACCTGGGCATGTGGAAAAGGTCATCGGTGTAGAAGAATTACGGAAGCTGCCAGAAATTGTGGATGTGTCTCCATGGTATTACGGTGGTGAAGATATTACGGAAAAACTTATGGGTACACAACGTCAGATATTATGTCGCGTAACTTTGAAAACAGAAGACCGTGTAACTATGGCGAAAGCTATTGACACTGTTTATGAGATATTTGAAGTCTTGGATGATAAAGGCGAAAGCATGCTGTTAGATGGTTTTGACAGTAAGCTGTTATTAGATTAGAAAGGTTGATTAGATGAAAATTACAGTATCAATCCCATGTTATCGCTCTGCCAAAACATTGCCCTATGTGGTAGAACAAATCAAGAAAACAGTAGCACAGCGACCATCCTATTCTTATCAGATTATTTTGGTTAATGACTGTTCTCCGGATAACACTTTTGATGTTATCCGTTCCTTATGTCAAGAAGATGAGAATATAGTTGGGGTAAACTTATCCCGTAATTGGGGGCAAGCAACAGCTCGTATGGCAAGCATTCCATATATTGAAGGAGATTGTACGGTTTTCATGGATGATGATGGTCAGCATCCTATAGATCATTTATTTGATCTTGTTGATAAGATTGAAGAAGGCTATGATCTGGTAAGTGCAGATTTTTCACAGAAACAGACAAAGTTTATGAATCGTTTTACAAGCGCAATCTCTGCCAAAGTATATACCGCAATGGGAAAACGTCCAAAAGGTGCTGTATCTTCAGCTTATTTTGCAATCAATAAGATGTGTACAGATAGTTTGAAAAAATATCAGAGTCCGTTTCCTTCCATTTTCGGCTATATTTATCAAATCGCCGGAAGAATCACCAGCATAAAGTTGGAACACAAAAAAAGATTGGAAGGGACATCCGGGTATAACTTTAAGAAGCGTTTTAAAGTTTGGCTAAACGGTATGGTTAATTTCTCTATTGTACCTTTGCAACTGTCTTCTATGATGGGATTACTGTTTTCGGCTATTGGTTTTATTATAGGAATTATCTTAGTCATAAGGAAATTATTAAATCCTTCGATTCTTGTTGGATACACTTCTTTGATTACAGTAATATTGATTATCGGTGGATTGTTAATGATTATGATCGGGTTGATGGGGGAGTACATCGGCCGCATGTATCTGACATTAAGTAATCAGCCGCAATATGAAGTACGCGAAACCTTAAATGTGGAAAAGAAATAACAGATACGGAGGAGTTTTATGAAAGAAAAAAAGATAACGATCGGGCAAATCTTGATTTTACAGATAGCGATATTTTTCTATTCACTTTCAGGTGTTTTTAATAAAATGGCAGCACTTGAAAGTTTTATGTCATTTGAATTTATATTATATTTTGGTATATCTTTAGCTATTCTGGGTATTTATGCAATTGTTTGGCAAATGATATTAAAACATGTATCTTTATCAACTGCATATAGCAATCGTCCAGTATCCATGATTTGGGGAATTATCATGGGAAGTCTTATTTTCCATGAACAAATCACACTTCCTATGATCATAGGATCTGCCATCATTATGGTTGGCGTTTATACGGTGGTGACTTCTAATGGCTGAGTTCTGGTATTATGTCATCATGGTGGTTGGCATCTTAATTGCCACTTTCTCCCAATTGATCTTGAAAAAAGCAGCAATGCGTCATTATAAATCTTGGATTTATGAATATTTAAATGTATTGACAATTATTGGCTATGGTATGATGTTCCTTTCTACTGTTTGTTCCTTAATTGCTCATAAAGTAGTTCCGGTATCTATGGCACCGGTCTGGAATTCCTGTAGTTTTATTTTAGTGGCGCTCGTAAGCAGAATTTTCTTGCATGAAATTCCTTCTAGAAAGAAACTAATTGGTTTAGGCATCATGGTCGTAGGGATCATCGTATTCTCATTATAAGGTAGGTCCGTTATGGAGAAAATAAAAGAAATTATAAATTCGCGAAAAGGGAAATGGTTACTCGCCTTTGGCTTAACCTTTCTTTGTTATGCCATCGTCCTTTTAACAGCGGATGTATCTTATGCGACAAATGACGACTCACGCATTATGTATGCTTTGGCAGGATATGCTTCAGGGGAAGCGTATCCACAACAAGCCTTTATCAATTATTTTCTAGGTGTACCGATCGGGGTATTATATAAGCTGTTACCATCTTTGCCGTGGTATACGATTTATCATATTTTCGCGATGTATCTATCGGAAAGTGTGATGTTTTTATGTTTTTATAAACTGGCGAAGGATAAGAAGGTGTCGATTGCATTTCCAATCTGTGCGCAGATCATTAGTTTACTTTTCATTTTTATGGTTCCGCTAGTTTCCATTCAATTTACGGTGACATCGACCATTTTGGGAACATCAGCAGTGGTTGTTATGGCATCAATGAAACATTCTGATAAACGCAGTACCAAGATATGCATATATGCATATTGCTTTATCGCATTATTGCTCAGCTTTATGACGCGTACTCTTTCCTGGTATAGCATCATGTGTTTCTTTGCACTATCTTGTGTTTATCAGATTGCTACATGTTATCTGTATTGTCCAGATTTAACGAAAAAGAAGAAACATTTACATACGTTAAAAATTTGTACATTTGTAATCGCGTTAGTGATTAGTTGCTTTGGTGTTCGTTTTGTAAGCTTGTATATTAAAAATAAAAGCGAGATTACACAGGCATATAATACGTATAATGACTATAGAGTTAAGTATATGGATTACGGGCAACATCCACCTTATAAGGGACATGAAAAGCTATATAATGCTGTCCAATGGGATAATAGCACGTATCGTGCAACGCTTTGTTTATTGTATATGGATGAAAATATAAATGCTTCCTCTTTAAAAACGATAACAGAGGCGTATCAGGCAAATAAGCATTCAGCACTCAGTAAAACGGTAACGAATATACGAGAGCTTTTATATGATTATAGCTTTGTACAATATTCCTTACTCAGTATATTTTTAATTTTCGTGATTTTGAATTTAATGGTTGCAAAAAAAGAGAAACAATGGTTTCATATACTTGTAAGCATATGTTGCTGCGGCGGGTTTGCCGTATTACTGCTTTATCTTGGATTTAAAGGCAGGTTGCCATTAAGAAGTTATCAGTCTTTACTGATTCCTTGTTTCATGTTTATGATGACAATGTTTCTGCGTTGGCTAGATGTATCCTATAAAAAGGTCTTTAAACCAATGCTTGCTATAACTCTTGTAGTAAGTGTAGGCGGTATTTATATGGTCTATATAGATAAAGATTATGCAGCTACACAAACAAATACGGAAGCCACTTCTGAACAGTTTCAGAATTTCGAACAATACGCAATACAGAATCCTGAGCATTTTTATGTTTATGATTTCTCTGCCGGAACGGTAAATCGTAATCCATTCGTTGTTTATCCTAATGAAAAACCAATCAATACGATGGTCGCCGGCGGTTCCTATACATTCTCAGAATTGTATTATCAACAATTGGAAAAGAATGGTTTGACATCCTTGTATTGGGAAGATCTTTTGAAAAAAAATATCTATTTCACATCGGCAAATCCGACTTATGTTGAAGTAGCACAAATGAATATTGAACGGGTTACAAAACATAAGGTGAAAGTGAAAGAGATTAAGCGATTTGGTGAAAACACCAAAGGCATAACAGTTTATAAGTTTTCAGCAGCGGAAACTTCAAAAAAGAAGGATTCACATAAATAGTAGATGCAAAGAGAGGTGTAACCTTTCTCATCAATAAAATAGAAAGGAGTGAAGAATTGATATTGAGCATATAGAATACTGAAAGGAGAAATAGTATGAAGAGTAAAATGAAGCAGTTTATGGTATTAGTTTGTGCATTCGTTTTATCAGTCTCGACCTTGATTCCAACAACATTCATGACAGTACATGCAGCATCTGCCACACCGGTTTTAACAGCTAAAGCAGATCGTGATAATGGTATCTTATTGAAATGGACAGCAAGCAATCGTGTGAGTGATCCAACGGATGCAGAATACATGATTATGAGAAAACGCGATGATGGCTATTATGACGGTTTGGTAAAAAGAGATCCTAAATATGGGTTGTTTTTCCTTGATGCAACAAATTTGACGATTGGAAAAGAATACACATATAAGATCAGAGAAAGCGTTAATGGCAAAGAAGTCGATTCAAATGAAGTTACAGTGAAAGCAGTAGCTAGTAATCCTGCAGCGAATGAATTTACAAATAAGGCAAAGGCGGCAGACTATCTCAAAGAACAGATGGTCAAGCGAAATAAAAAGATTTCCCTTATTTATAACGCTGGGACATTCCCTTCAGGCTTAGGAAACGAATTATATGAGATGGCTAGGACAGATGATGAAAAAGCAGATCCTGCTACAGCTGCTCAAGGGGATTATTTACGATATACGATTAAACCAAATACGATTCGTATAACGACTGGAATCGATGGTAAAGTAGGCAGCTTGAATTCTTATACATTTACATTTGAACTTGATTATTATACAAGTAAACAGGAAGAAGAAGCGGTAGATGCAAAGGTTTCACAAATACTAGCATCATTTGCCAATAATGGTATTACACAGGCTTCATCAGACTATGATAAAGCAAAAGCTGTTTATGATTATTTAGCAACCAATTTGCATTATAACAATAACCCTCGACCTGACAATGGAAATCTGATGATTACTGCTTATGATTCTTTGGTACGCAAAGAAGCACAATGTTATGGACAGACTTTAGGAGCATATCGTTTATTAAAAGAATTAGGTTTAGTAACTAGACGTGTGAATGGTGATCTCTATTTAGAAGATAAGAAAGATACCATAGCGCACGGATGGAATCTTGTTCTTATGGATGGCAAGTGGTATAACTTTGATGCCACAGGTGCAGCAACCTATTATGAAGAAACCAATGATATGACTTATAAGAAATTATTAAAACCTTATGACACATTTGTTTCACAAGGATATACTTTGAACGCTGAATATGCACTTACTTCTGCTTTTGGTAAAGCACATCCATATGGTACAACGGTTTATCAAGATGAACCAGACGCACCAAACAATTTAACGCTTGTAAATTTAGGTGAGGGAAAAATCCAAGCTAGCTTTACAAGTGTTAAGGGAGCAGATGGTTATGCATTGTATCGTTCAACATCAGCGACTGGCACTTTTAGCAAGGTGGCTGAAGGAAATGCTACGACATTGATCGATGAAACAGCACAGCCAGGTGTAGAGTATCATTATAAAGTGAAAGCTTATGCTATGGTTAGCGGTGACAGACTTTATTCAAGCTATTCACCAAGAAGAATCATTACCAGTAAGAGCATTGGAACACCGGTTTTAAGTGCTCTTACAGCTACTTCTAATACAGTAAAAGTAAGTTGGGATGCAGTAGCTGGTGCAGAATACTATCAGGTATATCGTGCGGATTCTGTCAATGGCACTTATAGTTTGGTGAATCGTAAAAATTATACAACAACGACGATTAGTGATGCTGCTGTATCTGCAGGCAAGACATATTACTATAAAGTACGCGCGTTTAAAGACGGCGAATATAGTATGTTTAGCACAATAAGCAGCGTTACGACAAAACCAGCAACACCTACTGGTATTCAAACTAGTTCTGCCGGAGCAACTTCTGTAAACGTTCAATGGGCAAAGAGTGAAGGCGCAAAATACTATCAGGTATATCGTTCTACCAATGCTACAAAAGATTTTAGGTTATTAGGTGTTTATGATGAAAATACCTTCAGTATGAAGAGTAGGGCATTACTCACCAATCAGACCTACTATTACAAAGTCAGAGCGTATACAGTTGTAAATAAAAAAGGTATATATTCACCGTTCTCTAATGTTGTAAAGGGAACGCCAAAACTTGCTGCTCCTACCAATGTAAAAGCAAGTCCAAATACTTCTACTACGTTAAAGATCAGTTGGAAATTAACAGATGGCGCAACATATTATCAGGTTTATCGCAGTACAAGTAAAACGGGGAAATATGCGTTGTTAGGTGTATATAACAGTACAACGACATCCTCCATTTCCAGATCTTTATTAACCGGCAATACGTATTATTATAAAGTACGTGCATATCGCTGGGTAAAAGGAGAACGTGTATTCTCACCATTTAGCAGTGTCATTACAGGAAAGCCAGTACTTTCAAAAACAAGTAAAGTAACAGCTAAGGCGACAAGTAGTACAACGGCTAAAATAACTTGGAATAAAATTGAAGGGGCAACCTACTATCAAGTATATCGTGGCACAAGTGCGAATGGGAAATATGCATTGTTGGCAACTTATGACAAAAACACAACTACTTGTACTAGTAAAAAATTAAAGAAGGGAAACACCTATTATTACAAAGTGCGTGCTTATAAATGGGTAAAAGGAACACGTGTGTTCTCACCATTCAGCACACCAGTAAAGGTGAAAATTTAGTTAGACGACGGATTAGGAGAAACATATGAAAAGAGTAAAAAGATTATTAGCAGGGATTGTTAGTCTATTATTAGCAGTTACCATCATTGGCAATGAAAATTTAATTGTTACACATGCGGCAACACTGCCTACATCAAATGTTTTTATTAGTGGCAGTACGGATAAAGGTTACAATGCAAAAGTAACTTATGATTTAAAAGTAAGTCAAGCTTCAAAAATGGTGTTGACATGTATGTCTTATGGCGATGTTAGCATGTCTTACTATTCTGCAGATTTATCTGAGCGATATGACACAGTATATGCTTATACTGATTCTGCTGCTTCACCTGTGACAAAAGTGATTACAGCTTATGTATCACCAGGTACTTATAAAGTTGTAATTGATAATGAGAGATCTGCTGCCAGCAGATATCAAATTAAAGCTTCTATATCTTCTTTAGGGGCAAATGATATAGAACCTAATGACTTTGATCACGCAATGACATTAAATAAAGGTGCTACGATTACTGGGGCATTAACTACTCAAGATAAAGAAGATTGGTATAAAATTACAACAACTTCTAAGTTTGTAAGATTAAGTATCTCAGCTTATGAAGATATGGATATCAATGTCTATAATCAAGATTTATCAGAAACATTGGATTATGATTATTTATATGGTAAACCTGCTTCACCTGATCAGCAAATTTTAGAATTCTGTGGTTCTAATGTATATTATGTAAAAGTAAGCTCTGGTTCATGGGATGACGGCGGCAAATATAAGCTGAGTTGGACCGCAGGAACAGTACCTACAGTAAAAAATGTTAAATTACAGAAATTGAGTTCTACAGAAATCAAGGTAACATGGGATCAAAATAATGCATTTGATTATTATCAGGTATATCGTGCTACTAGTGAAAAAGGAAAATATTCTCTGCTCGGTGTTTACAATAAATATTATGATACTAAGTATAGCACTGGTTTAAAAACAGGTACAAAATACTATTATAAAGTACGTGGCTATCGTGTAATTAATAAAAGACGTGTCATGGGAGCATTTAGTCCAGTGGTAAGTGCAACACCATCGTTAAAGGCACCTAAGAATTTAACAGTTTCACAGTCAGTAAGAAAGGCATTATCAATCACTTGGAATTATGATGGTGAAGCATCTTATTATCAACTGTATCGTGCAAGCAGTTTAAATGGAAAATATGCTTTATTAGGTACGTATGACAAATATACTACTTATAAGCGCAGTACATCACTTACTTCAGGAAGACGCTACTATTACAAAGTTCGTTCTTACAAATGGGTAAATGGAAAACGTGTATTCTCTCCATTTAGTGCTATTCGCTCTGGAGTGGCAAAATAATAAGAAGCAGATAAAGTGAAAAGATCAAAAAGACAGTGAGTTTAAACACTCGTTGTCTTTTTCTTTTTATCCTAGTAAATTTCGTATATTATCAAACTATTTGTATTTGCTAGGATCAATAAGATATACTAAGTAAATAAAAAGTATCATTGAAAAAAAGCTACAAGGATACTTTAAATATATTAAGTAAATATTAATTAATTAAATTTTGAAAGAGAAAGTCCTGTTTCTTTTTCAAAACTTTTTGCCCAATCTTTATGGCGATAGAAAACAATACATTCTTGATAGCCGTCATTTGCGAAGAACAACTGTTTATCATCGGTTTTGTCCATAATAATTTTATTTAGTTCATTTGCAACGTTTAAGTCAAACCAATCTTTCTGAACTTCAGCCTCTAATGCATATCGCTTACCATTCCAATCAAAAGAAACAATTCTTTTTCCCGTTCCTTTTTCCCAATTTACTTTACTTGTATCTTCACTAATATTTTGGAAATTTAGTTTCTCTTTGTTTAAAGAAGAAATTCCTATCAGAAAATTTGTATACATGGTATCAACATTATATATCTCAAGATCGAAACTATAAACGCCATTATCAGTTGGTTTCCATGTTCCTTTTGAATAATCAAAAATTCCATTTCCAAGTATTGCAAGTAAATGGGCTGTTTTATTAAATTCTACTTCTGGTGGTAATTCAGCATAATCTATTTCCAGTTTTTGAATTAGTTCCTCTGTTATGCCAGTAATCTCGAATTTTTTCAGTTTTTCTGCAATTTCAGCATAACTTTGAACTTGTTTTACAGTTTCAGTATCGTTTAAAGCGTGCTTATCAATATGGAAAGTCTCTTTCTGAATTGTGCACCCACTCATTACTGACATTGACGTCAAAAACAAGATTGATATTATTTTTCTTTTCATAAGGAAACCTCGCTTACATTAGTAAATGCTTAACAAAAGTATATCATATACAAAACAAATATACAGAAAACTACTTCTGTTTTATCATGCGGCTATTCCCTATCATTAGTGCATCATTTCTCCAATCAAAAAAGGCATACACTCATAGGAGTATGCACCTTATGCCTTATATTTTATTGTTGTTGATATGCTGTATAACTTTTATGAGCTTTTTATATTTTTTTCTCTTGGTAATAGTATCCACGATTAGATTACGGACATTACAATAAATAATTGCTTAAAATTGAAATATTCTATGGGTAAGGTATAGTCTTATAAAGAATTATACTTTACTCTTTTTCCATATAATTTCTTTGCAATGCGGACACTTTTGTGGAATAAGTAAATTGCTTTTTTCTAGTTGAATGAAAGCTATTTTCTTATCTCTACTATCACAAATATCTTTAACCGTTTTATTTATAAGACAACCGCTTTCTTCTCCATAATATCCTAATGTTGTTTTATACCATGGGAATTTACCTTTGCATATAGGGCATTTCCATAGAAACATGTAAATATATTCAAGAAAAAAAGACAACAAAAATATTGAAAAACTCAATCCAAACATCACTAAACAAATGGGTCTAACATAAGCTGGCATCTTTTCCTGTAATAAAATATCAATGAACCCTATAACAACCGAAAACAACATATATATGGTGAGACATGAAATATCTTTTTCATCAGTATGCTTAACTTAATAAGTAAATTCGTACTTCTATATGTAAATATTACCTTCTGTCTTTGCATACGCATACCTATTCTCCTACATGCTAATTTGCTTATTATTTACTATAGTATCGGCATAGTCATTACCTTTCTACTATCTGTCAGTATTGTGCAAGTACCACTTATGCCACGAGCTCTTGAGGATGTATGATCTAAAAAACCATAGATCATCGAGCTGAGGAAGAATAACTATGCTGTATCAAGCAATAAAAAAGGCATCTTATATCCTGTATGAAATTGAAATTTCGCCTTCCTTTATACTATTTCCTTTGTTGTTATCAAGGTCTTAATTCTTTTGTGTTTTTCCCTTATGTATATAAAGCTCTCGTGATTATGCGTAATAAAGATCGTTTTACTCTTTTTGTGTAAAGAAAAAAATAACATGAAAATAGGTAGGATTGTTGTAGTCGAACAATATAAGAAAGTTTATCGTTTTCGCTGCGAAGTCAAAAGAAAATGAAACATCATTTCTGTGATAGTCTTACCTAGAAAAAGGCTTAGAAAAACTGGAAGACAGTTGAATAATGGTGCCAATTATTATATCATTATAGTAGAAGTTCGCAACATTTTTAGTATGTTTTTATATGGTTAAAATTATAAAAATGTTTTGATGCTTCCAGGGTAAAGGAGAAGGGATGAGAAAGTTCATGAGAAAAAGGTTGAAAAAAGGCTTAAGTCTTGTATTGACATTTATCATGGTTTTTAATGTTGTTTTTTCATTTCAAATGGAACAAGCACATGCTAAGATCAATGTTAATAACGACAAATTACCTGATGGCTATGTTTTAGTAAAGAAAACAGACAAAACAATAGCACCGGGTATCAGTGAAACGGAAATCGTTACGAATACTACAAAAGGAGATAAACAGCAGATTGACTACATGATGGAAGTCCAGATGTCAAAAGATTCTCCAACAAAAGTAGTAGCAAGTTATGGTTCTAATTATGATGCATCTTCATGGGAATTAGCTACGATGGCAGAACAGGCCAAGGGCTATGAAGACTACATGAGGAAAAATGGTATCAAAAATGAAACGGTAGTTGCGGCAGTTAATGCTGACTTCTTCCATATGGGGACAGGGGAACCACAGGGTGCCCTGGTAATGAATGGCAAGATTATCAAACAACCAATTGATACATATTTTTGTATTACAAAAGAAGGAAAAGCAGAGATACGTGATGCCAGTCAGCCAATGGATGACTGTGAACAGGCAGTTGGTGGTGGACCATTCTTAGTAAAGAATGGCGAGCCGCAAATGATTCCTGATATGATAAGAATGACAAGAGCAGCAATCGGCTTAAAAGCAGATGGCTCTATTGTTACTTTTACCACACATGGTATTTCTGATCAATCATCCGGACACACTATTCCAGAGATGGCTAGTTTGTTAGCTGCTGCTGGCTGTGTAACGGCCATTAACTTAGATGGTGGCGGAAGTGCTACCTATATGGCTAGATACGAGGGAACGAATGCTTTAGAAGCACGCAATAATCCTTCCGATGGTAAATTACGTGCTGTTTCCAGCGGTTTATTATTCCTATCGACAAGTGTAAAAGATGGAAAATTTGACCATAGTTCTATTTCGCCTAATGATGAAGTATATACACCAAATCAAACGGTGAAATTCAATGCGACCGGTGTTGATGGCGGTGGTGGAGAAGCACCAATGCCAGCAGGAGTTACATGGGCTGTTGAAGATCAAAGTATTGGAACTATCGATGCGAATACCGGAGTTGTTACTTTAAAAGATAAAGAAGGAACGCTTGTTGTAAACCAGATGTATCAAGGAAGAGTAGTGGGAACGGCATCTATTGAAGTGCGTCATCCTGATGAAATTTCATTCAAGACAGAAGAAGTAAGTCTTGGCTTTGAAGCGGAATCTTCTTTAGGACTAGAGGTTCGCTGGCAAAAACGTAATGTGCATATCAAAGGCGGAGATATTGAATGGGAAGTTTCTAATCCGAAAATGGGTCATTTCGATGGAAATACGTTTATTACGTCGGATGGTGAGACACTGGAAGGAACCGTTACCGGTTATTCAAAATATAATCATGATGTAAAGGGCAGTATTCATGTCATCGTTGGTAAGCTCCCTACTGTTGCATGGGATTTTGAAGATCAGAAACAGGTAAATGAAGAAACTGGAGAAGAAACAATCATTCCTGCAAAAGAATATTGGAAAATCGGGCATGATGGTGAAGATACGCCATTTATCACTATGGCAAGTGCTGAAGATACCGGAGTATCAGCAGAAATAGTTGATATCGATACAGGCGAAGTCCGCATGGGTAAAAATGCTTTAAAATTATCTTATGACTTCACGAATTCAGCGAATACGACCCGTGGTGCTTATTTTGGTACAAAGGATAATTATGAAATTCCAGGTTCACCTACAGCAATCGGTGTTTGGGTATATGCGCCTGAAGGTATTGATAATTTCTGGTTGCGTGGACAGGTAGCTTATCAGCAGGCAAATGGTGAATGGGTAGAGGCTGGCTCTAGCATGTATGTTGACTTTACCTATCAGACGAATCAGGAATTACCGGATCATTCGCATGTATCAAAAGAAGATGCCGGAATCAACTGGACGGGATGGAAATACCTAGAAGCGGATTTGACTGGCAAAGGGGCAACAAAATTTAAACTGGCTAAAGGTGCTACTTTTAGAATTATGTATGTTCCAGGCATTGAGATGGGAAGCAAAACAGCTGGCGAAATCTATTTGGATAACATGCAATTTGTCTATGGTACGAATGTAGATGATACGGATTCACCTATTATTGATAAGGTACAATATAGTACAGACAATCAAAAATTCCAAACTTTTGGTGACAACGATGTCATCACAAGTAATAAAATTTCCTTCATGAGCACTTTCCATGATGTTGAAAATAAATATGCAAAAGGAATGGAATATGATCTTATCCGTATGTATGTCGATGGTGTTAATGTCGGTGTAAAAGGGCAAGATGAGACAGGCGGTACTATTTTTGCAGATAACTTTATTGTAGATAGTAGTAAAAACGTTTCTTATCTGTATGATATGGAACTGGCAAATGGTGTACATTCCATCAGAACCGTTATTCGCGATAAGGGTGGTAATGAAACAGAGCAAACACATTACTTTACGGTAAAAGGTGAGAACGCAAAGCATACAACGTTATCCCTAGAGCCTGCGACAACGGAAAATCCAGTATTAAATAAACCTTATGATCTGGAAATCAAAACAAATCGCTTAGAAGATCTGGATGAAATCACTACCAAAATCGCGATAAAGAAAGAATTTGCTCAAAATTATGAAATCATTTGGAATGAAGATTTTGGAAAAGTAGAGGATTCCTATAATAGTGCTAAGGGAGTACTTACCTTAAAAGGGAAACGAAAAACAGAAGCTGCCGTTACCGGTGAAGGAGTCGTAGCAACCATTCGTTTGAAAATGCCAAGTGATGTTAAAAAAGGTACTCAATTAACTTATTTAGTACAAAGTGGTCAAGCGACTTATAACAGTGAAAAACCGGAACACTATGCAAAATCATTCTCAACGAAAAAAACAAGTATCGAAATCATTGCGCCTTTAACACTGAAAACAGATACGATGTTTGTTGGAATGAGCGGAAAAATTTATGTTGTAGATGCTAGTGGAAAAGCAGTTGAGGGTGCAGAAATTTTCAATGTGGATACTAACCAATCATTGGGCACCACAAATGCGGATGGCTATATAGAAACAAATGCATTAAACCAGGCTGTTGCTATGTTCTCTATCTATGCTAAAAAAGGCGAAGATGTATCCTTCATCTTAACTGATTATAGTTTTGCTATAGCAGGAAATGAGGATGGTTCACCACAATACGTTATGAGCCATGCAAGTAAAGATGTTAATACACAAAAGAGTGTTACATGGTTTACAGATCCATTTAAATCACAAAACAAAGCCATTATGCAGATAGCTACTAAGGCTGATTTTGATGCAAACAAAGAAAAGGCATTTAAGAATGTAACCGGAACGACAGAATTAATTAAACTTGATGGTTCCGCAAACGTGGAAGATAACCATGCGTTCCGTTTAAATAGCGTAATTGCAACGGGCTTAAGTTCTGGAACAGCGTATGTTTATCGTGTTGGTGACGGTGATAAATGGTCAGATCTGAAATCATTTACAACACCATACAAAAATAAGAACGTAAACTTCTTTGTATTAGGTGATATCCAGACATTGGATATGGATAGAACCCATCGTATTGCCGATGCGTTAATGAACAATGGTATCAAATATGATTTTGGATTGCAAACAGGTGATGCAGTAGATAATGGCGCAAAATTTGAATATTGGGATGGTATTGCAAATCTTTATGGAGAATTGTTTAATAGTCTCGATATGATCCATGTCTTTGGTAACCATGAATATGAAGGAGATTTAACTGGCGATAACAGTAAGGCTATTTATAATATACCAAGTGAAAACAATGGTGATTACTATTCCTTCGAATATGGCAATATGTATTTTGCGGTAATCAACTTTACGAAAGATACGAATAGGCTAAATCGTGCAGCTAGTTGGCTTGTAGAAGACGCTAAAAAGAGTAATGCAACTTGGAAAGTTTTAGCAATTCATCAGCCTGCATATTACACCAATCCGACCGGTGGTAATGACATTATCAATAAAATTATTCCGCCTGCATGTGATGCAGCTGGTATTGACTTTGTTTTCTCAGGTCATGATCATACGTATAATCGTACGAAACCTTTAAAAGGTGGAAAAGTTGATAAAGACAATGGAACTGTCTATTTGATTAGTGGAACAACTGGTGATAAGACATATCCAACTACAGATACAGGTTTCGAATTTGACAAATATATCACAACATTTGATGGCGTATATATGAGTGTTTCAGCTACGACAAAAGAATTCACAATTGAAGCACGCGAAGCAAATGGAAACATCTTGGATACTTATACAAGAACCAAAGAATACAAATGTGATAAAGATGGACATGAATATGAAATTGTTGATGGCTATGCTGTTTGTATTCACTGTAAAGAAACAATTAGCCTGAAATCATTTACAGGTATCGCTAAAGATAAAGCAACCGGTAAATATATGGGATTCTTGGGCGGTCAGAAACAGATCGGCTGGAAACAATTTGCGGATACCATGTACTACTTTAATGCAGATGGTTATTCCGAAGATGTAGAAATTGTGTATCATGATGACCCAAGCTGTATGATACGTGAACGTACGAAATATTACTGTCCTGCAGCAAATGAATATAAAGAAATTGTCGGAACAAGAGCACCTCTTCATGAATATGAAACGCAGCCAGATGGCACTAGAATTTGTAAGGTATGTGGCTGGAGACAGGTAAGTGTTGATGAGATTGATGTTACTACGGAATACGATGGATATTACTATACCGGTGGCAAGAGAACTCCAAAGATCGTCGTTAGTTATACGGATGAAAAGGGCAAGAAGACAGTATTTAGACAAGGCGCGGATTTTGAATATTTAGTACATTATGGAAAAGATGCTACTGATTCAGAACCAGCTGTTAATAATGTATTGCCAGGCAAGGGATATTTTGAAATTATTCCAGTTGAAGTAAATATCGGTGATGCTGTAGATAGACATCGTGGAAGTATTACAGGTAGAAAGTATTTTAGCTTTGATATCCTTGTACAAAATCCAAAACGTATGACAGCGAGCGATGTTACCATGCATGAAGCAACCTTAACTTGGGATAAAGCTTCTAACATAACGGGTTATGAATTATATCAATATAGTGATGAAACAAAAGCATATGAGATGATTCAAAAATTTGATAATCCTAATGTAAATACTTATACTGTGAAACAGTTAACATCATCTACGAAGTATAAATTCAAAGTAAGATCCTATCTAAATGTTGATGGTAAAACTTATTATAGTTCTGATAGTAAAGAACTTAACGTGACAACGAAAGCATTAGCTGTTGCTGCTCCTAAAAATGTTACAAGCAGCAATGTCACACAAGATGCTTTAACCTTATCCTGGGATAAGGCAGCAGATGTAGAAGGATACCAAGTATATCAGTATAACGAGAAAACAAATAAATATGATTTGGCAAAAACAGTCAAAACAACTTCTTGTACTATACAAAACTTGAATCCTAATAAGCAATATGCATTTAAAGTTAGAGCTTATGCAAAAGCTGATGGTAAAACTTATTATAGTTCTTATACAACGACGTATAAAGTAAAAACAAAAGCATTGACTGTCACAACTCCTGAAAATGTTTCATTAACAGATATTAAGCATACTTCAGCAATAATCTCTTGGAATAAAGTAAGCAACGTTTCAGGATATAAAGTTTATAAGCTTGATACAAAAGCGAAAAAATATGTAGCAATTGCAACATTGACGCAAACCTCTTATAAACTTCAGAATCTAGCTCCGGAAACAACGTATGTTTATAAGGTTAGAGCATTTGTTACCATTGATGGAACAAACCATTATAGTGACTATACAAAACCAAAGACGTTGAAAACAAAAGCTGAACCAGTACCTACAGCAATAAATGCACCTAAGTTGAATCCAATCAAGGCCAGCAAGGGTATCTTGACATTAACATGGAATAAAGTAAGCGATGCTACTGGTTATAATATTTATCATTATAATCGTAAAACGCTGAAATATGAAAATATTGGTTGGACTAAGAATACCACTGTACAGTTAAAAGATCAGCCTAAGGGTGAAATCGATACGTATCGTGTAAAAGCTTACTACAAGAAAAATGGAAAAACAGTGATCAGTAAGTATTCAAATGCACAATCGGCAAAATTATTTGACAGTACGAAACTGAGCAGTGTTACACAAAAAGATGAACAATTGAAGTTCTCTTGGAGCAAGGTAAATGGTGTAGGTGGTTATAGCATCTATCGCTATGATAATGTTAAGAAAGCTTGGCAGTATCTGGGTGCCACCACAAAAACAACGTATACAGATAAAGCACCAGTTGCTGGAAAACGTTACTTATATCGTGTTTTACCATATGGTAGAGTCAATGGTGTCGCATTCTTTGGATCATACAGCAGTTCTGTTGAAGGTATGATGCTGAAAGAGACAAAAATCAAAGATGTTAAATCTTATGTAGGTAAAATACAGTTCTCATGGGATAAAGTACCAGGAGCACAAGGCTATAATGTTTATCGTTATAACAACAAGACAAAGAAATGGGAAACTATGAAAAGTGTCTTAAAAGGAACAACATACAATGATACGAATGTAAAAGCAGGTGAAGTATATCGCTATCGTGTAAGACCATATTACTGGTCATCAACACATAAAGTAAAATATGGTGAATATACGAAGTATGTTGGTATTCGCGCCAGATAAAAGGCAGAATATTTAAAAAATTATCAAAAAAGGTCATTTCTTCTTAAAGATAAGGAGGGAATGACCTTTTCCTTTGGGGTTATCATTTTCTGTGCTTTTTGTTAGATGGTTATAAATAGTGAAACTACGATGCTGAAAAAGCTTCTTCCTTTCCCGTTTTCACATCCAGATCCATCTCTTTCCAACACCCGATGTATCCTTGTTTTATGTCAAAAATCATAGTTCATGGTTATATTTTTTACTATTTTTAAGGTTATTTAAAATATTTTTACAATTATTACAAGTGATGGTAGTGTTATTTATAGCTATTAAATATCCCTAAATATCATACTCTTCCCATTTTTTATTTTACATAATATGGAAAACGCCGTTATTTATAGGAGGCAGCAGTCTTGCGGTTTCTAGAAATTCGTTATATAATTTCTATGTAATCATTTACAGTATCAATAAACGTATACTTAATTAGATATCTACATTTTTGGTGTAAATATCCTTTTTTTTACCCTTTTTTTCTATATATATTCACTTTAACGATAAAATTATGAGTATCTAAAAAAGTATAGGTTTTTGTATGCTTAGGATATAAAAGTTGACCTATGACTTTTATAGATATATTGCTATCCTAAGATGTGCTTCGCTGATAACTACTTGCTTCATGCCTGGCACCTCTTTTTTTGAGTTAGCATAACAAACCATTTGAGGAGAGAAGTTTATGAAAAAGACATGTTCTAGAGTTTTGATGGCGATTATCGCCTCTATCGCTATGACAGGTGGTATGTTTTCGCATGCCCTGCCAACGCAGGCATTGGAAATTTCTGCTGCCCCTGAAACAACGATCACACAGAAATCTGGCTCGCTTACGCTCCATGAGTATGATCTGGACAAGAAACCTCTGGCCGGTGCATCTTTCAGCATCTATAAGGTCATGAGCCTGAATCCCGGGGGTACCTTGGATAACTACGTTAGCTATACCATCGAAGATGATTTTAAGGATGTCCTGAAAGATATCACACCGGATGCCTTAGGCAATTATTCAACAAAGGAATTGGAAGAGCTGGGCAAGGAGCTGAGCGATAAGGCGGCAAAGATCGATGCATTGCAGGAAGGCACCAGCGATGCCAGCGGTACGATCACATTTAACGATCTGTCATTGGGATATTATCTTGTAGTGGAGACCCAGGCACCGAGCGGTTATGTGAGCGGCAGACCTTTCTTGATCGCTATCCCTTCTTCCGACAACTATCAGGACGATGGACAACAAGGCACACATTGGATCTATGATGTCGAGGCCACACCTAAGAATGAACAGGTATCCATCGATAAGGACATCATAGGAACGAGCGACGGCTCGGTGAAGGTAGGAGATCATGTACAGTATCAAGTAAAGACAAAGATGCCTGATTATGATGACAGCTACTTTGGAAATAAAGAACACCCGGCAGTATTCGATATCATCGATACGATGGAGGATGGTCTGGCCATCCAGAAGGATGTGGAGCATCCTATCACGGTCACGGTTGGGGATCAGGTGATTGCAGAAGGAGAGACCACCTATACGCTGAGTGCGGAAAATAAGACAGGAGAAGATCCGGATATGATCATCTCCTTCAAGGAGGCCTTCATCAAGGAAAATGGCGGTAAGGATGTGACCGTCACCTATTATGCACAGGTAACTGAGAAAGCGGTACAAGGACAAGCAGGAAACGAGAATGCCGCAAGCCTGCGCTATGATCATAAACCGCAAGAGATCACCACCAGCGAGAAAGACACGGAAAAAGTATATAGCTTTGGTATCAAGGTAGAGAAGTTCACAAAGGAAGAGGACCCAAGAGCATTGTCCGATGCCGAATTCACCTTATTAGCTTCCGATGGCAGTAATATATTAGGCAGTGCGGTAACGGATGAAATGGGAAATTTGCAATTTCATAATCTGGATGCCGGTACCTATTATCTAAAAGAGACCCGATCACCGGCAGGGTATACCTTATTGGCAGAGCCGATCAAGGTAGAGATCATCGCAGATGTAAATGCCGAAGGGAAAGCGACAGGAAGCTTTACATTAAAGGTGAACGATAAGGATGTTACGACGACAACGGGAGAATTCACGACCCAATTGGATGATGAAAGCGGAACGGCGATCATCGCGGTAGAGAATCATAAAGGCTTTACCTTACCGTCTACAGGAGGGGCAGGCATCAGCGTGTTCTTGATCATCGGCGGCATAGGGATCTTGGGAATCAGCGTCGTCATGATGAAGAAGAACAAGAAACAAGCTTGATCCATGAACTGGACAAAACGAGGCATATCCAATTGTTTCGTTTTGCTCTTTCTGTTCTTTCTTTCCAAAATAAGGATGTTCTTACCATTCTATCATGGGACATCGGAAAAAGTGCGCAAGAAAGAGCAGGGCATTGCATTTAGAAGAGACTTCTTTTTCGAGACGACAGGTCCAGAAACAATGGAAACCAACGATGCATGGAAGGACCGTATGGTGGATACCGGTCAAAGCAGCATCGTTCATCGTTTTAGATAAGGCATTGTATCAATCAATATAATGGGAATGCAAAGTAGAAAGAAGAATGAGGAAAAGCAGATGAAAAAGAGAAAGAAAACCTTACAGAAAATATGCAGCATATTGGTCTTGATGGTCTTGACATTGACATCGATCAAAGCAGCTGGAGGTAGCATCGCGATCGATCTGAAGGACCTGCCCCAAGCAGAGGTAGAAAAGGCAGGGGTAACGTTCACATTGTATAAGGTCGGGACGATGAGCGATGATGGAAGAGCGAAGCTGTATGAGAGATATGGCATGAGCCTGCCGAATACGGCAGAAGGACTGCAAAAGGCCGCAAAAGAACTGATGGAGCGATCAGGCAAGGAAAAAGTGGGAAAACAAGTAACCGATGCAAATGGTCATCTGTCTTTTGATGACATAGGAAATGGTATCTATTTGTTGGTGCCATCCGATATGGAGACATATGGTGCGATTGATCCGTTCCTGGTGACCTTACCGATGTATGAGGAATTGGGCAGCGGGATCCAAGGACCAAGCTATGATCTGCAGATAGAACCAAAGGCATCACCAAACAAGGAACCGATCGAGCCGACACCACCGCTCGATCCGGATGAACCTGATGAGCCGGTGACACCGGATACTCCAGACACACCGGATACTCCGGATACACCAGACACCCCGAACACTCCGGATGAGCCGAATCCACCGCTCAAACCAGAAGAGCCGGATATCCCAACGGATTCAGATCATCCCAACGGACCTCACAAGCCACAAACACCAGAAACACCAGATACATCCACGACGACAGATGGACATGAGGGGCCAAAAAAAGATGTCACGACCACACAGACCGGAGATGCATCACGAAAAGGGCTATATGCCTTATTGATAATGCTGTCTGCTTTTGGCATGTACATCGTATATAGCAAGCATAGGAGAGGAAGTGAGCTAAGTGATGAAAAATAAGAGGAAACTTATCGTGTTTCTATTAGCATTATCGATGCTGTTCATGAATGTTAACTCATCAATGTTCGCTAAAGAAGAAACAAAGGCAGGAACAGGGAGCGTTGAGGTGATAGAAGGATCCAAGGATACCGATCCAGAAATAACGTCAACGAAGGAAGATGCTTTAAAAGAAGAGAAAGAAAAGACACCTGCGGAAGCAGAAGCGCAAAAGACAGCACCGCTCCTTACGGATGTAAAGGGGAGGATCTACTTCGATGCGAATAAAGATCATACCTTCGATGAAGGAGAAAAGGGGCTTCCTGATATGGAGGTACGCCTGTATAAGATAGAAGAAGGAGAAGCTGCTAAAGAAGCTGCCTATCATACCTTGACCAACATCAAAGGAGAATATGAGATCAAGGGAGCAGAAGCAGGAACTTATAAGGTCGAATATGAAAGCGTCGACAGCGAAAAGGATCTGAAAGATTATACGATCCTGCAAGAAAACAAGGAAGACAAAGAGCGAGGAGAGAAAGAAGAACAGAAACTGATCGAAAAAAACAATAAATATATCATCGCTCAGGAAGAAATAGAGATCAAAGAAGGAAGCGAGCTGGAACTGGCGCTATACAAAAAAGAAGCTGAGAAAAAGGAAGCAGGACCAGCAAAGCAGGAAACGACAAAACAAGAAACGAACGCAACAAAGAAAACAGAGACGAATACAGTAAAGAAAACAGAGACAAATTCAGAAAAGAAAACAGAAACGAACACAGTAAAGAAAACAGAGACAAATTCAGAAAAGAAAACAGAAACGAATACGACACAGAAAACAGAAGGCAAGCAGCCGGTGAAGAAGCCGGCCAACAAGAGCGAAGCGCTGATGAGCCCATCGCAGCTCAATAAGCTGAGCAGCACAAAGGCAGGTGCAGCCTATGCACGAGACAGTGAGTTTGCAAGGGCGCTGTATGAAACGCTGGATGCCGAAGATTGGACATTCAATGCCTATTATGTAGGACAGAATGATAAATATCATGTAGAAAAGACGAATGATTTCTCATTGAAATATCAGGTGGAATTTCATAATAGCCGTGATCTGGAAAAGGGCTCGGTAGAGATCCGCATACCGGCATATCTGAACAACGACAGAGATAAAAAGGGCGTCCTGCCTTCGAGCATCGCTGTCCCACAGGGAACCCTGGAGGATCCGGTAGGAAATAAGATCACACCATTCAATTATTATCTGGATGAAGAAACAAATGAGCTGGTATTCTTCAACTATGAGAAGATCACATCCGGTGCTAACATCGCGTTCCAGGTATTGTATAAAGATCTGGAGATCATGGAGCTGATCGATGACAGCACCTGGAGCCTGGCACCAAAGGCAACGGTCAGCTTTGATGATAAGACAGAGGAAAAGACCTCGACACCTCTGACAGGGCACATCGATTCCAAGGTCGACCTGTCGAAGGTGACAAAAACACCATATACGCTGGGCGGGAAGAGCTATTGTCCCGGCATCTATACGCAGCAGCAGCTTGACAATGTCATAACGAGCATCCCGGACAAATATAAGGGAGACAACTTCGGCAAGTATAAATATGTGGCATGGAGGATCCAGATCCGCGGAAGCGCGACGCAGCCATGGGAACTGTATCTGAAGGATATTCCCGATCTGGGCGGCGAGGTCGTAGGATTCAATAGAGATTACAGCAAGATGACCTATGAAGGGGACGATGCCTATTATAAGATCTTAGGCATGAACAAGGATAAGCTGATCCAATATGAAGATACATCGAATCATATCATCGTGGTGGTGGCCTATCCAGAAGATGAGATCCAACCGGATACACAGATAAAGAACAAGGTCCAGGTCGTGGCCCATCCTTATGATGACGTAGATAAGGATCAGATGCTGGAGAGCGAGACCGTTTGGAAGTATAAGGATTATGAATGGGTATATGATGGAGATGTCATCGGTGTCGATAAAAGAAGCGACGAGACCTATAAGAGCTGGCTGGAGGTCTATAAGGCAGCCAGAAAGCAAAAGAAAGATATCGGGGACATCCCATTCACCATAAAGGGCGTGACACGAGGCTATGCGCTCACGCACAGCATATCCAATGATGAAAAGCTGGGAGAACGGATCGAAGGAGCCAGCTATGTGATGACGACCGTCGATGACTTCATCTATGCATATCCGACGAAAGGTTCCCAAGAGGAATATAAGATATTGGATGGCGATGATTATTATTACAGCAAGGTGAGGATCAACCAGGAGGATATCGGCTATGACCCTTGGGAAGACAGCACGACAGTACCGGAACGTTCCAAGGATACGATCGTATCCGCATGGTTCAAGGATGGAACAGGCTGGGAAGAGGTAGCCGTGATCCCATGGAACGATAAGGGCAGCATGAGCTATACCTTTACCCAGGAGCAGATAGCACGCAGACCATGGAGGGTCAAGGTGGAACATGAATCCGTGAACTATCGCTCAACATGTTCGATCGATCTGAACGTACGGATCCAGCATGATTCCCCGGTATTCAAAGAAATGGTAAAGGATGAGGATAGCGAGCAGACGGTGACCTTGGAGAACATAGCCGGCATCATGGGACAGAAGAAACAAGATGGGGCCCTAGGAGAATATTTCCATGATACATCAGCTGAAGGTGGAAATTATTCAGAACCGGAACTGATAGAACGAACCAAAGAGCTATATGGCGTCCTCATCATGAGAGATAATGCATTTGCATATCTGACCTCGGTGCAGAAGAACGCGGGATCCTATAAATACGGAACGAGCTGGAACGATGCAGCAGCCGGAAGGGTGCATCTGAAATATAACCTCATGGCATACGATGGCTATGAGCTCTATGGAACAGAAGCCGTAAGCTATCTAAAGGATAATGGGGTAAGATCACCGGGAAGGACGGATGTGGTCTTCTATGATCTGTTGCCATATGGCGTGAAATATGACCCTTCGGTACCGGTCATCGCAGGCCGGGTGAAGACGACCGACTCGTTATATTGGAGAAATGAGAAGAGCTGGGATCAAGGCCAGGTCAAGGTCAGCATCGATTCCAAGGAAGATGTCATAACGAACTATAATGGAACAGGCAGGACGATGGTGCGCTTCCATATCCATTATGATGGTGCAGATCCGGCAGGCGTATATAGCCGTGGCAGCGATCATCTTTGGATGGAAGGCTGGTGCGTCAGCTTCGGTGCCTATTATGAATGGAAGGATATCGATATCTGCAATGAGGCGACCAATATCTCCGCCTTCATGCCCGAGAAAGATGATAATGAACCATTGTTGGGCAGGGACGATCAGGTGATGCGGGATAATGGCGAGGATTATCCGGATACCCTTTCCAAGGATGAATATAAGATATTCGGAAAGGACCTCGATGGCGATGGCAATACCGATGAAAGAACGGTATTGTACGCAAATACCAGCGTCGTCGATGATCTGGTGATCGCGAACAGTGACAATATCGATAAATTGGTCAAGGCAGATGAAGACCGCTTTGGGGTATTTTCAGAAGAAGCCGTCGTGGCACCCGGTGAAGGCTATACCTATGAGATCACGGTAAGGAACGCGAAGGATACGCTGCGCAATATCGTGGTATATGATCGCTTGGAAGATGCGGCACGCTATCGTTCGGAGCAAGAAAAAGATAAGCATTTTGATGATAACTGGTGGTATGGGACCTTTGATGGTGTCATCACCACAGGGCTGGAAAAAGCAGGGGTCGCACCGATCATCTATTATAATGCGGATCGAGATGCAAGGATCTCAACGGGAGAAGAGCTGCCCAGCACCATATTGACAGAGGGCAATGGCTGGTATACAGAAGCAAGATGGAAAGCAAAAGGACATACATTAGCAGAAGTAAAGGCAGTAGCCGTAGATATGAGCAAGAAGAAGGATGGAAGTGCCTTTGAGATCGTAGATATGGGCTCAGTGACCTTCCAGATCCATATGATCTCACCAAAGGAAGACGAATCCAAGGAAAGCGCGGATCATAGCAACACCTCCACAGGAAAAGATCCGGCATATCATGCGTATAACAACGCTGCTTATTATTTAGAAAAAGCCGGGACCGATACGAAGCAGACGGTGATCGGCAATTCGGTACAGGTATCGCAGCATGATAAGGAAAGGGTAGAGATCGTAAAATCCTTTGGCGGCAGCGTACCGAAAGATAAGCAGAATAATGAGTTCCGCTTTATCGCGACCTATAATGGTTCCGTATATGCCTCACAGGAATATCAGCTTTACAAGAAGGTCGATGGGAAGTGGGAACGTCAGGGAACGGATCGTGTCTATGCGACGGAAGCAGATGGCAGCTTCTATCTGCATGCGGATGAAAAGGCCGTCTTCGAGATAAAGGACAAGGTACTGTTCACGGTAGAGGAAGAAGAGAGCCCATTCTGGGAGGTCGAGACAGAAACGAGCGAAAAGGGCGAGGAGCAGATAAGGACCTTCAAGAATACATATCGTCCGGTGCTATACGTACAAAAGAAATTACAAAACCATCCCAAGGATGCAGATATCGAGAAAGAGATCTTCACCTTCAGGGCAAGCGCGAATGGGGAACCATTGGCAAATGCAGAATACTGGCTGGTAGACAGCGTCAGGGTCGATGGCGGAACGCCAAAGAAACTGAATAAGGAAGAGCTGAAGACAGATGCCAACGGCGAATTCCGGATCAAGGCAGGGGATATCGTAGCGTTGTTCCCGGGAGCAGAAGGTACCGCCTATCAGATAGAAGAGATCGAAAAGGGCAAGGATTGGTTCACAGAAGCAGGGAAGGACAGCGTCAGCGGAACGATGGCCGAAAACGGAAATGCGGAAAGCATCACGAACTATTATAAATGGAAGGACCTGTATCTGACCAAAGAACTGAGGCATCAAGAAGCAGAAGAATGCACGCAGGCATTTACGTTCCAGGTATATGCCGATGGAAGAGCGTTCGCAAATGCAAAATGGGTCATGCTGGACGAAGATGGCAGCGAAGGAACAGAAAGCGGAACGACGGATGAAGCAGGGCGATTCACGGTGAAGCTGGCAGGGAAAACAGTGAAGATCAAAGGATTCGAAGCAGGAAAGAGCTTCAAGATCGTAGAGATCGATGATCCGATGGATAACTATAAGCCGATCCAGGGGATCGTAGAAGGAACGATGCCGCTGTATGCCCTGAAGAGCGATGCGACGATCATCAACGATCATATCCTGCGTCCGATCAGCATAACCAAGCTGGTCAGCTATGATACGAATGGAATGAGCGAAGAGAAGCTGGCGGAGATCAATGAGCGAGGATTTACGATGACCTTGACGGTGGAAGGAAAGGTCTATGGAAACAAAGAATATACGATCAGGCGAAGCGGAGAACCAGATGAGAAAGGGACCACTACCGAAGCCGGGACCTTCACCATCAAGAACGGACAGACGGTGACCTTCGAAGATGTCGGACCGGAAGGGACCTCCTATAAGGTAGAAGAGACACCGGATCCGGAGTATCCGCAGATCTTCCCAACCAATAAGGAAGCAGCGGAAGGAACGATCGATAAGGAAGGCTCAAAGGTAACCTTCGTGAACGGAACGGAAAGCACATTGATGATCGGGAAAGAATATGTCGCAGGAGAAGGCGATGTCGACAAGATAGGGGAAGCCTATCTTGAAAAGATCAAGAACGACCCGGCGATACGAGAAAAAGAAAAGGTGACGCTGAAGCTGGAGGTACAGGATAAGGACGGAAAGTGGAAGACCTGGCCAACGACAAGGACGGTCGTAGAGGTAACAGATACGCTGAGCAATAAGGTCGAAAAAGTGACATGGGAAGCCAACGATACGTTGACGATCGCAGCATGGAAGCAGGTCATCATCACTTCGCTGGATAAGAATGATCGATATCGCCTGAGCGAAGACAGCAAGGACCAGCATAAATTATATAAGGAAGGGTCGGCGTTCATCGAGATCACGCAAAAAGAGCCGGCAGATGATGGAGCGATCAGCGATACGATAGAAAACAAGCCGCTGGCCATCATCACGAATCAGATCGAAGGCAAGAAACAAAGCTCCATCATCCAAAAGAAGATGAAGCTAGGATCTGAAGAAGTACCAACAGGAGAGCGCTTGGTCTTGCGGGTAGAGGTCTATGATGGAAGCGTATGGGATCCGGCAGGAGATGTAGCATACATCGTAGGAGACGATACGGAATGGATCAATGATCGCATACAAAAAACGGAAGCAGATGGAAGGATCACCATCGAGAAGACGGAGAAAGGATATCCGATCCTCTACTTTACGGAGCAGGATGTAAGGATCAATCCGAGCAATGCGACGAAAGGGACATATCGGATCGTAGAACGCATAGAAGAAAGCGATGATGGATGGGGAACGTTGTCGGGATATCTGAAATTAGCGGATAGCTATAATGGCAGTTTGGATATCGAAGATGCAACGACATTTGTCAATAGCAATCGTACGACACCGATAGAGATAGCGAAAGTACTTAATGTAGACAGCGAACAGGAATTCACCTTCGAGCTGAGACAGGTCACACGCTCCAAGCAAGAAGTGATCACGAGCTTAGAGGATATCCTAGAGAGCAGAAAAGGAACGAATATCAATTATGTGATCTATGATGCAAGGACGAAGGAACAAATAGGAACAGGAAATACGGGAGCGACAGGAGAGATCAAGCTGCAAGGAAATCAGTATGCAAGATTAGAATTGAGCGATGATACAGCGTGGACCGTAAGTGAGAAACAGGATACGCCATTCGTCTTGACCAATATGACGGGAAGCAAGGATACGACACGATTATCGAATAATGTGATGCTGATACAAGCGAAGGCACCGGTGATCATAGCGGATCTATCGATAGAGAGCGATCGCAAATATTATTCAGAAAACAGTCAAATAGATAAAGCAGACTTTAGGGTCAAGGTAATCTATTCAGATGGAACGATGGAACTGTTGCAGGAAAGCGATTATGAGATAGATCAGACGACGGTACCAACGAAAACAGATCAATTTGATCTGATGTTCACTTATACAGATAAGAAGACAGGACGATCCATAGAAAGAGCAAAGAACTTAAAGATAGCCCGAACGATCACCCTGACCAGAGATATGGTCGAAAATGGAGTGATCGATGCAGAAACGCAGGAAGCAGTTATCTTGAATACAGGAGATGTGGTGATACCTGAAACAATATTAGTGGATGGAAATCTACGAATAATAAATGCGATCGGCACTGACGCATTTAGCGGAAACCAAGAGATCACCAGTATAAAGATGCCGGATACGATCACGCTCATAGATGATCATGCATTCTTCAACTGTGAAAAACTAACAGGAACCTTAACGATACCGGAATCAGTAGCAGAGATCGGAAGATTTGCATTCTCGGGATGCAGCGGATTAACCGGGGATTTAAAAATACCAGAAGGAGTAACGACGATAAAGCTTAATGCCTTCCATGGTTGTAAAGGATTTGATGGAACGTTAACGCTCCCAGATTCATTAACCAGTATAGAAGAGAGTGCTTTTGAAAATTGCAGTGGATTCACAGGAAGCTTGACGATCCCAGTTTCAGTAATCAGTATAGGAAGTAATGACTTCAATGGCTGTAAAGGTTTCACCGGAAGCTTGACAATTCCAGATTCAGTAACAAGTATAGGAAATGGTGCTTTCGGTCATTGTAGCGGTTTTACAGGAGACTTGGTAATTCCAGATTCAGTAACTAGTATAGGAAATGGTGCTTTCAGTTATTGTAGTGGATTCAATGGAACGTTGACGATACCAAATTCAGTAACTAGTATAGGACAGAATGTTTTCCGTTATTGTAGTCAATTCAATGGAACGTTGACCATCCCAGATACAGTAACAAATATAGGATATTCTTCCTTTCTTGGTTGTAAAGGTTTCACAGGAAGCTTGACAATTCCAGATTCAGTAACAAGTATAGGAGATTCTGCCTTCAGGGATTGTAATGGATTCAATGGAACGTTAACACTCCCAGATTCAGTAACAAGTATAAGTTATTCTGCCTTCGATCGTTGTAGTGGATTCACAGGAGACTTGATAATCCCAGATTCAGTAACAAGTATAGAAAGTTATGCCTTCAGAAGTTGTAGTGGATTCACAGGAGACTTGGTAATTCCAGATACAGTAACCAGTATAGAAAGTTATGCCTTCGATGGTTGTATTGGATTCACAGGAGACTTGGTAATTCCAGATTCAGTAACCAGTATACAAAGTCGTGCCTTCATTGGTTGTAAAGGTTTCACAGGAGACTTAGTAATTCCAGATTCAGTAACTAGTATAGGAGATGGTGCCTTCCAGAATTGTAGTGGCTTTACAGGAGATTTAATAATTGGAAATAATGTTACAAGTATAGGAAGTTCTGCCTTCTATGGTTGTAGTGGTTTCACAGGAGACTTGATAATTCCAGATTCAGTTACAAGTATAGAAGGTAGTGCTGTTTTCTACAACTGTAGGAATCTTGATAAAATCATCATTCAAGGTAAATCAGAAGGTGAGCTTTCAGGTTCTCCTTGGGGGGCACCTAACACAGTGATCATCGAATGGCAACCATAACAGAAAGGAGCAATATTAAATGAAATATCTAAAACGAATAGGAGTCATTCTGCTTGCTGCTTTCTGCATGGTCGCAGGGATGCAAGCGGTACAGGCACAGGATAATACCAATGTGACCTTCACGAATGAAGAAAACAAAACACCCGATCTCTTTATTTTTAAGCATGTAGAAAGTGCGGATGATCGTTATGAGATACCTAAGGATGTAGCTTTCCACTTTGTTTTGAAGCTTGGTGGAAAGCCTGCTAACCGTGAACAATACCGCGTGTTTGATGAAAATGGAGATGAGGTATTTAATCATAGTGATGGTACGATATCTTCAGATACGACGAATAAGATCCCGTTCATGACGGATCGTAATGGTAACTTTACCTTATATGGGGAACATACCGCAAAATTTGAATATGTCGGTAATGGTGTATCCTATGAGATCTTCGAGCTGCCGCAAGAGAACTTTCAACAGATCTCTCCGGCAGCGGGGACTTCTGCCACAGGTACGATCAAACCAGATGGTTCCAGGGTAGAGTTTGTCAATCTCTATGTGCCGAATGTAGAGAAGAAGACAACGGATCTAGTTGTGACAAAGCGTATCTCATATCCACAAGGATATGTATTCGAAGAAGAAACATCATTCCACTTTATTTTGAAGCTGGAAGGAAAACCTTATGCAAATGAGATCTATACGATCAAGGACAATGTCAGCGGCGAAGAGCTGAAAGAAGCAAGGACAGATGAAACCGGTAAGTTTACCTTAAAAGGTGGACAGAGCGCTGTCTTTAAGGAAATCAAGACGAATATCGATTATGAGGTTACAGAGGAAACGACGGATGGCTGGCGAGTAGTTGGCGATGTGAAGCAAAGCGGAGCGACCCAGGCACCGGTAACAGCAGTGCAATATACCAATGCGATCGCCTCTTTCGGGGTCAACAAGACATTGAGCGATAACAGCACATCAGAGGATACGTTCCGTTTCTTATTGATGGATCATACAAAGAAAGCATGGAGCGGCGCAAGATATTATTTATATAATAGCGTAAGCGGCAAACGTGTGGATGATCAAACGTATGAGACGGATGAACATGGTTATTTCACATTGAAGGCGAATCAAACAGCGCTCTTTATCGGAATAGAACCGGGAACGCTGTATGATGTACAGGAAGAGGCGAAGCCTGGCTATATCCAAAAGACCCCGGTGAGCACGACAGGGTATGAGGATAAGGTCGTAGGAGATAACGTCGAGATATTGCCATTCGTCAATGAACCGATAAAAGAAGAAGGGATTCTATCAGTCACGAAGCTTATAGAGAATACGACGGATGAGATACCGATGGATGATATCAAGTTCACCTTTGTATTGAGCAGAAAGAATGGGGAAGTCTACGAACCAGTAAAAGATGCAATTTATGTCATACCTATCGGAAATTCAGAAAGTACATATAAAACAAATGAACAAGGAGAATTTCAATTAAAGGGAAATCAGACGGTATTCTTCAAAGGGCTGAGACAAGGGGAGACATATAAGGTAGAAGAGAAGCAGACGAACGTGGAATATGTGATCAAGACAGAACAACAAGAAGATAAGTTGGATAAAAACATCAGCTTTACCTTTACGAACGTATATACACCGAAGAAGCTCGATCTATACCTCAGTAAGATGAATCACGATAAGGAAGCTCTCGAAGGAGCGGAATTCACATTATATAGCAATGAAGAGATGACGAACATCGTGGGAAGCTATGTAAGCGAAGAAAAAGAAGGACTGTTCATAGAAGATCTAAGAGCGGGTACTTATTATCTAAAGGAAACAAGGTCACCGAAAGGTTATAAGCTGTTAGAAGGAATCATCAAGATCGAGATAACGAGGGAAGAAGGAACAGGCAAGCTGCTGGTGAAGGTAAATGGAAAGGATATCACTCAGACAAAAGAGGAAGATCAGATCCATATCACGACGACAGGAGCAGGGGAAAAGGATGAGATCCACATGACGGTGTATAATGTTAAGAATTTCTGGATACCGATAACGGGAGGAAAAGGAATCGCACAGCTTATCGGATTTGCGATGATCGGTTGTGCAGGTGTCGTATTGGTACTCAAGAAGAAAGCAAAGAAAGAAGGATAAATAATGAGAAAAGCAATGAAATGCCTGCTTGTTGCGCTCAGTCTTTGTCTAGGCGGGACGGCCGGACTGCAGTGCCTGCCATCAGAACAAGCAGTGATCCAAGCGGCAACCAAGAAGGTCGCGTTGAACAGATCATCGCTCAAGATGATAAAGGGAACGAGCTATCAGCTCAGACTGAACAACAACAAGAAGATCCGCTGGTCTTCCAGCAATGCAAAGATCGCCAGCGTGACTTCAAAAGGAACAGTAAAGGCAGTTAAGAATGGCAGTGCGAAAATATATGCGAAAGTATCCGGTAAGACATATAGCTGCAGCGTAAAGGTGGAAACACCTTATATGAGCAAGAAAAGCGTGACGATGTATAAAGGCAAGAGCTATAAGCTGAGCATGAAGGGAAACACGCAAAAAGTGAGATGGAGCAGCAGCAATCCGAAGATTGCGAAAGTATCCGCGACAGGAACGGTCACAGGAGTAAAGGCCGGCAAGACGACGATCAAGGCAGCGATAGGTGCTAAGAAATATACGAGCACGATCACGGTTAAGAATCCGTCCTTCACCTTGAATGCTTCCAAGATCACGCTGAGCAAAGGGCAGTCTTATATAGTGAAGCCGAAAGCAGCACCAACAGCAAAGATCACATGGAGATCAAGCAACCGTGCGGTGGCCTCCGTGAATACAAAAGGAGTCATCCTTGCTAAAAAAAGTGGAAGCGCAACGATAAGTGCGAAAGCAAACGGCATCACGAGAACGCTCAAGGTAAACGTGAACAATGGAAGCTTTACGCTGGATGCATCCAAAGCGACCCTTGTAGTCGGCGGAAAGCTGAAAGTGTCAGGTAAGGTATCACCATATGCCAAGGTGAGCTGGAAAACATCGAATGCCAAAGTAGCTACGGTATCTGGCAGCGGAACGTATGTTACGATTACAGCGAAAGCCAAAGGAACAGCGAAGATCACGGCAAGAGCGAACGGCATCACGAGAACGATAAGCATTACGGTCACAAATCCATATTTCAACATCAATAAGACAAGCATCACGCTGAATTATGGAAGCAGTGCTAAGATCGGTATCAGCGCTTCTCCAAAGCCTTCCTATATATCATGGAAGACGACATCGAACCAACATGCAGCCAGCATAGGATCAGATGGTACGATCAAGGCGATGTATATCGGTACAGCTAGCTATACGGCGACGGTGAATGGTGTGAAGCGTACGGTCAAGGTAACGGTGAAGAATCCAACAAGCAGTACATATAACCCCGGCTGGTATAAGGTCGGAGTGAATATCCCGGCGGGAGAGTATCTTTTGACATCGATCAATAGGTATCTGCCAGCTTATCAAATTTATAATGATGGCAGCTATTATCGTCCAACAAAGACGACACAATATCCGGGGAATGGCTTCGTTACATTAAGGAAGGGGCAATATGTACAATTGATGAATTGTAAGATCACGAAGGCCCCTTCAAAGATAGCGGTAAAAAGTTCAGGAACCTATCGCGTAGGGAAAGACATAGCGGCAGGGACCTATACGATCAAGAAGCTGAAACCAAATAGCAGTGCATATGCAGATACGGCATCCTATTATGTATATCGGAATACATATTTTGATGCAAACCCATATGAAGGGAAGTATAATTTGATGAGCGAGACAGTTACGCTAACAAACGGCGATGTGATCATGGTACAAAACGCTAAAATCAGTAGAAGCTAAGAACGTATCTTTCAAATGTAAAAAAAGGCGAACCTTTCTCTCGATCATGAAGATGTAGATCGAGATACGATAGATGGCTTATCTTAAGATAGGTCATCTCTTTTTTATTGTTTTGTTGAAATAGTTGAATAATCAAATTTTTTTAGGGGTTTTCGCCGTAATTAGATTGATTAAGAATCTAGTCCTTACATATCTGCGTGTTCCACGTTTCCCTCTCTTGTAATCAAGTACTGCTTCTATTTTCCGTTCTATTATGTATTTGTTTTTCCTTTCCATACGAAAGATTCCTCCTTTCATAAATAACGTTTTATTTATTTTCATTGTCTACTTTAGAAGGACCCTATCATTCTCTGCTTCTCTTATAAAATAGACCTTTAAATTGCCCCTCAAGTCTAAACTCCTAAAGATTTTGGATATCCAGAATAAGAAATAAGGGCACAAGCTGTCCTTTTTTTACAATTCTATGTCTTGTGAATCGTTTATACTGATTACAAGAGAGAGGAGTGTTACAAATGGTAAAATTTGAAGGAGGACTAATCTGTGTGAAAGATATTCAGCGATCACGCAGATTGTATGAGGAATTATTGGGACAGACAATGCTGGAGGACTTTGGTGAAAATATTGTATATCTAGGCTTTGCATTACAAGAGAAGACATGCTGGGCATCGTTTTTAGATGTTGCACCTGTTGATATCAAAGCGGGTCGTTATGATCATGAGTTATACTTTGAAACTGAGGATTTAGATGGTTTTATAGAAAAGATGAAAGCATATGATGTAAAGATTTATCAGCCAATACAAGTAAGTAGTTGGGGTCAGCGAATGATTCGTTTTTTTGATTATGATGATCATATGATTGAAGTAGGAGAATCTATGGATTATCTGATTTTAAACTATATCAAGCAAGGACACAGTGTAGAAGAAACACATGAAAAATATCAATTTTCTATCGACTATATCAACAACCTATTAAAAAGGTAAATATCCTAAAAAGGCCCGCTGTTTACAGCGGGCATAGTTATTTATATGGAAAATCTGCTGCTTATTGAGAATGCAACATCTCTACATTTGCTAAGGTTTGATCGTATCGCATAGGATATTATCAGATGGTTTCATTTATATATAGATGCTCTAGCGGTAAGGATGAATTGTGCAACTGCTTTACCATCATGACAGTCATTAATTTTCCTTTGCCAATCACTTCTTCTTCAACAGAGGTACGCAGATAAACTTTTTTTGTTGTCTGGGCTAAATGAGATAGCATATTGGTAAACACTTTCGGTGTTGTATATGCACATTCTATAACTTCGACATCCTGCTCATGCTCTTCGATTAACAGATAACCGCATGGTTGTTGATCTTCTTCATAGACATACAATGTCTGATGCCACAAGTCAGCATAAGGAAGAAATTGTTGAATAAAGTAATCCTTATCACGAATGCGATAGCCCTCTTTGTCTTTTGTGTAAGTCTGATAGATGTCCACAAGCGCCGATATTGTAAACTGTGTAGTCAGTTTACCTTTTTCTTCATCTTGTAAATATGCTTGCTTATCCAATTTCCAACGTTTACACATATAAGTTTCCAAAAAGCCGCTTGATTTGTAAATTTCCCATTCATATGCCTGTAACAAAATGAAGTTTGCCGATGCGTAGGGCTCTTTTTGTAAGACACTATGCAGCAATTGTTTCATATAGCCACAGCCTTCATATGCTTTTTGCGTAGCGACACCGACAACGAAATAGACACGTTCTTTTTTTCCGTGTAAGGAAATATCCATCGGACGTAACTGCAACATAGAGATCAGTTCCTGTTGACTTGTTAACAGCCAAGTATCTTCTTCATGATAAAAATGCGTAAAATAATATTGGCTAGATGCTTTTGTTTCATCTGCAAAGCTTGTTTCCCATAACTGCATAACGGCATCTTTCCAATGGACATCTGCTTGATGAATCTTTAAGGCTTGATGACAACTGCCAAACTTTTGAATCTTATATATGGGCTGCATGTCACTCTTGGCTTTACGCAGCTCCGGAAGTCCCATATCATCTTCTCTGTTTAGATAACGGATGGTATCCGGAAGGGTTTCTAAATAGCATTTCAAAATAGCAATATATAAACCACGATATGCGCGATTTGCTTTTTCTACATGAATTTGTACCATATCTTCAGCCAATCTTGAGGTTATCGAAAAGGCTTCTAATTGATTATCTATGTAAATACATCCACCTTCTACAGGTAATTGTTCCCAATATTGAAACAAGAGCTCAATACCGATGATTTCAGCGTCGATTGTTTCATACTCTTCTTCCTTTTTGGTTTCTTTCCAACGCTTTAAAAAAGCCATAACATGAGGAATATCTTCGCGTGTTAAAGGTTTATAATAATACCTTCCTTCATATAGCTTTTCAAAAGCATGAAAGTGATTACGGCGTTTCTGCATTTTCTTACCGGATAAAGTTTGTTGCTGCATGCGATCATATACATAATCGCGTGCATTATAACAATCCCAAATTAAAAACGCTTGGGGATATTCCTTTATGAGCCAATCTTTAAACTCTTTAGTCATAGAATGCACCTCAAAGGCGATATGCAATTGCTCACTGCGCTTTGCAAGCATTTCTAAGGCTTCTTTACGGTAAGGCAAGGCACAATATGGCATAAGCCAAACAGGCTCATGATGCGGCATTTTCGTATATACCAAAGCAAAGTGTTCATATGTTTCAAAATAGGCCTCATAGCGATTAGACCACATCAGCAATGTCATAGCGTTTGAGTTATATTCATGGTAATCAGCTAGCGCGATATAGGGTTGTAATTCTTTCCAATTTTCAATCGTTAGTTTTTTCATAAAACCTCTCTTATTATTACTATGGTATATTATAGCGCGGTCATCATAAAAAACAAGAAATTTGCTTATAGCAGCGACTTACTACTTTGTGTATAAGCATTCACCTTTTTGGAATTCTTCCAATAAACGACGATAATCATCCGCAAACTGACTATGTTTACGCCATAAAAATGTAATGTCATGATGCAAAGGCATGCCTTTTAAAGGAAGGATGACCAGACTGCCTTCGGCAATCTCTCTTTTAGCGGTGTTTTCATAAAGAAACGTAATGCCACAGCCTTTCACAGCAAGTTCTTTAATCAGATGAACACTGCCAATTTCCGTATAGGCAGTGAAATCATGTATGGCAATATTCTGTTCTGCTAAATAGCGTTCTAGGATTGCCCTGGAGCCACTGCCCTCTTCACGTAATAATAATGGACAAGTTAGAAGATCTTCCAGTGTCGTAAGGCTTTGCCAATGGGGAAAGGATGGGGCACAGACCGCAAGAAACGGCTCTTTGCGATAACAGATAGCATCATAAGCATCTTTTGCATAATATCCTTCCACAAAAGCGACATCCAGTTTTCCTTGATCAATACTGTTTAATAAAGTTTTGGTGTTATCAATCGTTAAGGTAATGCTGCGGTTTGGATGTTGTTTTAAATAACTGGCAAAGGCATCTTGCAATAACCCTTCGGCAACACTTAAGGTAGCTCCAATGGCTAAAGGAGCTTCTGTAGGTTGTTTCATTTTTATCATTAATCGTGTTTCATCATGCTGTTGTGTTTGCATGGCATTTAAAAGTAGTTTTCCGGCATTTGTTAAATTTAATTTCTTTCCTGTAAACGTAAATAAGGCACATCCATAATGTTGTTCCAAATAATGAATATGCTGCGACACAGCCGGCTGCGTAATGTGCAAACGCTCTGCGGCCTTTGTATAATTCATTTCTTCACATACGGTAAGAAATGTCTGCATACGAAAATCAAGCATCCTAACACCTCCTGTTCATAATTGCTATATCTTTATTATAACATTCTTTACATACACCTAAAAGAAGGGCTAAGCTTATCTTTTAAGAAAGATATAAAAGTAAGCAAAAAAACCACCCTAGTGGTTTTTAAATAGTTTTAGGCAGGAACAATTTCCAACCAATAGCCATCCGGATCTTCGATAAAATAAATGCCCATCGCTTTATTTTCATAACATATACATCCCATATCGGCATGTTTTGCATATGCCTGTTGGAAGTGATCACAAGAAAAAGCAATGTGACTTTCATTTTCTCCTAAATCATAAGGTTGTGGATGTTCTTTTAACCATGTTAATTCCAATTGGAATTGGTGAGTATCATCTTCCAGATAAGTTAATTGAAAAGAATCATCTTCTGCTTTTTTAATCGCTGCCACATGCAGTCCTAAGGCTTCTTCATAAAAAGCAACACTTTTTTCAATATTCGTGATATTGATATTACAATGGATTAATTTAAAATTCATAAGCTAGCTCCTTTTTCTTTATTATACGACATAGCTGTGTTCGGAAACAAGTTTTTATCTGATAACGAGAATATGAAACCTAAGAAAAACCGACTTTCCTCTATTTATTTTTTATGATTTGCGTTACAATGAAAGAGGTATCAGGAGGTTGGGACATGCAAAACGAAAAGAGTAAATCTTTGCATTTTACAGAAGAAATGGATCGTTTAAGCACTTTGTTGAATCGGCATGCCGGGGAAGTGTGTTTAGAAAAAGAATTGAAAAAAGCAATCCTGCGCAACCAACTTTTATGCGTTGCCCTGATCGATATTAATGATATAACCGATATAAATACGAAATATGGTCATGATGCAGGTGATGCTGTTATCCAACAGGTTGCACAATGTTTAAAACAAGATCTGCAGCAAGAAGAATATGCTGCACGATTTAGTGGAGACGAATTTCTTTGTATATATCCTGCAAAACAGCGCCAAGAGATTCATGATCGTTTACAGAAGATAATGGAATACCTTGCCCGTAAAACCGATAAGGATGCATTTCACATCAGCTTTTGTTATGGCCTTACCCTTGTAGAACCGACACAAAAGATCACGGCTAAACAAGTAATCATGGAATGTGATGATGCGATGTATCAATGGAAACGCCGTTATCACTTAGATAAGGCACGTTATTCTATCTTACATCATTTTCTTGAAGATGAAGATGCCAGACATTTTTCTTATGATACAAAATGTCTGTTGCATGCTTTAGTAGCCAGTACCGATGATTATATTTATGTATGTAATATGGCAGAAGATCCCTCTACTTTTTTATATTCGCAAGCAATGGTAAAAGAGTTTGGGCTTCCTCAGCAGGTGATTCATGATGCGGCTTTGGAATGGGGCAAGCACATTCATGAAGCGGATCAACAAGCCTTTTTGGAAGCTAATTTGGCCATTGCAGACAATCGCAGTGATTGTCATAATGTGGAATACCGTGCTAAGAATTGCCGTGGGGAGTGGGTATGGCTCAGATGTCGGGGACATGTGGAGCGGGATATGGATGGAAATCCAATCTTATTTGCCGGTATGATAACCGACCTTAGTAAAAAGAATAAGATCGATCATTTAACAGGTCTGTTTAATAAATATGAATTTGAAGATACAATTGAGCAAATGCTGACAAAAAAGAATACTCGTCCATTCAGTGTGATGCTGTTAGATCTGGATAATTTTTCTAATATCAACAAGTTTCACAATCATCGTTTCGGCGATTAAGTATTAGCAAAAACAGCTCAGCAGATTCAATCCATCTTGCCGCAAGGGGCAAAGATGTATCGTCATGATGGTGATGAATTCCATGTGATTTTCGCTCAAGCTGCTTCCAAAAAACAGATGGAAGAAGTATTTGCGGATATTCAGCATATTTACCGCACCCAACAGGAATTAAATGATCGTAAATATCATATCACGATTTCGGCTGCTGCATTAAATTGTCCAGATGATGCCGCAGATGTCATGAATATCTCAAAGAATTTACGTTACGCATTGGATCACAGTAAACGCAATGGACGGAATCGTTTAACATTTTATGAAAAAGGCATGCGGCTGCATGAAATGCGCGAGCTTGATCTGATAGAACAATTGCGTTACAGTATTGAACATGATTTTATCGGTTTTGCATTGCACTTTCAACCACAGGTCGATGCAAATACCAAGCAAATCGTTGGAGCTGAGGCTTTAGCCAGATGGAAGAGCGATATTTATGGCAATGTGCCACCATTAATTTTTATTCCCTTGTTAGAAAAAAGCGGCTTGATCAATGAAGCAGGCAAATGGATCTTTCAAAAAGCAGTGCAGTACTGTAAAGAAATGACGACGATACTCCCTACTTTCTGTGTAAGTATCAATTTATCTTATATACAATTAAGTGATTTGCAATTTCTTGCTTTCATGCAACAGGTACTAAAAGAAGAAATGATCGATCCTTCGCATATCATTGTGGAGATGACCGAAAGCTATATGGTAAAAAATGATGATATGCAACAAACATTATTTCATAAGATCCGCGCTTTAGGCATTCGCATTGCCATGGACGATTTTGGAACAGGCTTTTCTTCTCTTGGGGTATTAAAAAAAGCACCGGCCGATATTGTTAAGATTGATAAAGTGTTTATGAAAGATGTACTCACCAGCAATTTTGATGCGACGTTTATTCGCTTTATTGTTACCTTATGTCATGATGTGAATATAAAAGTACTGTTGGAAGGGGTAGAAACAAAAGAAGAATATGAAAAGGTAAAAACGATGGGACTTGATTACATTCAAGGGTATTATTTTGGAAAGCCCCAACCTTTTCAACAATTTAAGAAAAATTGTGAAAACAATACATCAGATGTTTAAAACGGTATGCTCATACCGTTTTTCCTCTTTTAGTATTCCTTATTCTATGAGGAATGATAGGAAAAAGTGTGTGTAGGATAAGATTGCTTTGGTAAGCTTTTTTAAAACAGAAGAGAAAAAGCGCAAAAACTATTGAAAACATGGAAAAGCCCTGCTTTTCAACGAAAATTCTAGTATAATAGAACATGATAGAAGATGGAGGCGGCTTTATGAGCGCATATATTGAATTTCAAAATGTAAAAAAAATATATCAGATGGGTGAAGTTCAGATTGAAGCATTAAGCGGTGTGGATTTTTCCATAGAGAAAGGTGAATTTGTCGTCATAGCCGGGGCGAGCGGTGCCGGAAAAAGTACGATTTTAAACATCCTTGGTGGTATGGATAGTGTAAGCAGCGGAACGATTTATGTGGATGGCAAAGAAATCAGCGCCTATAATGCAAAACAGCTGACCACCTATCGCCGTTATGATATTGGTTTTGTATTTCAGTTTTACAATCTGGTACAGAATCTGACGGTAAAAGAAAACGTGGAATTGGCAACACAAATTTGCAAAGAACCCTTAGATATTGATGAAACGATTGAGGCGGTAGGCTTAAAAGAGCGCAGTCAAAACTTCCCGGCGCAATTGTCCGGAGGAGAACAACAGCGAGTAGCCATTGCCCGTGCTATTGCTAAAAATCCTAAACTTTTGTTATGCGATGAGCCTACGGGAGCTTTGGATTATAATACTGGAAAACAGATATTAAAACTTTTGCAGGACACCTGCCGCCAACGAGGGGTCAGTGTCATTGTTATCACCCATAATTTGGCATTAACTGCCATGGGGGATAAAGTTATCAAGGTGCGCAACGGAAAAATTGAAAGTGTGACGATCAATGAACATCCGCTGCCGGTAGAAAGGATCGAGTATTAATGACGAAAAAAGCGCTTTTAAAAGATACCTTTCGTGAAATGCGAAAATCGCTGGGACGCTTTATTTCCATTTTTATGATTGTGGGAATCGGAGTGGCGTTTTTTGCTGGAGTAAAAGCAAGTGTACCTGATATGAAGGGGAGCGCAGATAAGTATTTTGATGACTATAATCTGATGGATATAAAAGTTATGTCAACAATTGGCATGAGCAAAGAAGATGTGCAGGCATTGACCAAAGTAAACGGAGTAAATGGTGTTTATGGCAGCTATAGTATGGATGTGGTAAATATGCGCCATAATCAGATGCGTGTATTTAAGCTTATGTCGATGCCCCTTGACACCGCTGCGAACAATAAAAACTATATCAATCAAGCCAGAGTCATCGAAGGACGCTTACCTAAGAAAAATGATGAATGCGTAATTGAAAAGGATGCTATTCGTCAATCCGGTATGAATATCGGTGATAAAATTACCTTTGCAAGCGGAACAGAGGATGCCTTACGTGATCGTTTAAAACGAACAACCTATACAATTGTCGGCAAGGTAAATACACCATATTATTTATCTTATGAAAAGGGCAGTTCGTCAATTGGCAGTGGAGAAATTAATAATTATGCGTTCATTCCGGAAGAAAATTTCAAAGGCGAATATTTCACGGAAATCTATTTAACACTAGATAATGTAAAACAGCTGAATTCCTATGATGATGCATATTTTGATATTGTGAAACCGGTAAAAAAAGAGGTTACGTCACTTGTGGAAACAAAGGTAGCTGATCGTTTTCAAGATATACGCGACAAAGCATTGCGTAAGATTGCGGATGGACGTAAGGAATATCGAAAGCAAAAACAAAAATATGATAATGAAATAGCCAAAGCGCAACAAAAATTGGCGGATGCGCAAACATCATTACAGGATGGACAGCAGGAATTAAATCGTAAGAAACAGACAACGGCCATCACCTTTCAGGAAAAAGAAGCAGAGCTTAACACAAATGCAAATAAGCTGAAGCAAGCGCGTCAAGAGTATGAAAAGGGAAAAGCCGAATTCGCAAAGCAAAAAAAGACGGTACAGCAACAGCTTGCCTTATTGGATAAAAATATCGCACAGTTGCAAGCACAGCTGCAACAATTAAAACAACAAAAGGCTGCTTTGGATGCTCAGCTTGCTGCTCCTGATCTTAGTGAAGATGAAAAACAGATCTTGTCTGTTAAACAGCAGGAAGTCATTGCCGGAATGCAAAAACTACAGATGACGTTGCAGCCATTACAAACACAAAAGCAAAGCGCTCAGACACAGCTTGCGCAAGGTGAAAAAAAACTGACACAGAGCAAACAGCAGATAGCTTTGGGGGAACAGCAATTAAAACAAGGTAAGATACAGTTAGCAGAAGCTAAAAAAACAGCTGAACGTGAATTTGCTTCTGCGCAACAGACAATCAATCATGGAAAAAAAGAGTTGGCAAATGGGCAGCGGGAGTTAAATGTACAGAAAAAAGATGGTGCTGATAAATTAAAGAAAGCAAAAGAAAAACTAGACCAAAGTGAACAGGATATCAACGATTTAAAGGAACCTAAAACCTATGTATTAGATCGCCATTCACATTACTCTTATATGGACTATGGCAGTGCTGCAGATCGTATGGGCGCCATATCAAAGGTATTCCCACTTTTCTTCTTTTTGGTAGCAGCACTTGTTTGCTTAACGACGATGACGCGCATGGTAGATGAACAGCGTCAGGAAATCGGTACTTTAAAAGCACTTGGTTATACCAAAGCGCATATTGCGATGAAGTATATTATTTATGCGTCGATTGCCAGTGTATGCGGCGGTATTTTTGGTGCGGTGATTGGCATGATTATTTTCCCTACCGTGATCTACAATGCTTGGGGTATTATGTATAATATGCCATCGGTGCAATTGCAGGCACAGATTCCATTAGCAGCCACAGCGATCCTGTTAGCATCCTTAATTACGGTAGCAGCTGCCATTATGGCTTGTTACAAAGAGCTGATCGAAGTTCCTTCCCAATTGATGCGTCCAAAGGCTCCGAAAAACGGTAAGAAGATTCTTATGGAACGTATTCCATTCATATGGAAACATTTTAACTTTATTCATAAAGTAACAGCTCGTAATATCTTCCGTTATAAAAAACGTTTCTTTATGACCGTAATCGGAATCAGTGGCTGTACGGCTTTACTGTTGGCCGGTTTTGGCATTCAGGACTCGATCGGGGAAATAGCCGTAAAGCAATATCAGGAAATCTATGCTTTTGATATGAGTATGGAATTTGATAGTGATATAACAGCTTCTCAGAAAGAAAAGTTATTAAAAAAGGTCCAAAGTCAAGATGCTGTTAAAGAGGCATCGTCGATGGCTGTCTACCATGGCTTTTATGCGGATAGTGGTGAGGATAAGGGCATTGATCTTTATGTACCATCGGATGTCCAACAGTTCCGTGATTATATCATGCTGCGGACACGAAAAGGCCATGAACTGCTTACCTTACATGATGATGGGGCGATTATTACGGAAAAGCTTGCCAAGATGAAGCATTTATCAATAGGCGATACGTTTGCTGTTGATAATGGAGATGGTGTAAAACGTAAAGTTAAAATCAGTGGGATCTGCGAAAACTACGTGGGTCATGCTTTGTATATGACACCATCCTATTATAAAAAGATTTATCATCGTTCAGCGAGTGATACGACAGTGTTTGCGAAATTAAAGACAACAACTAGTGAAGTGGAAAATGCTTTAGGTAATACTTTAATGAAAGAAGATAACGTCAGTTCACTCACTTTCTATTCCGGTATTGCCGCAAGCTTTGAAGATACCATTTCTTCCTTATCTTTTGTTGTTGTGGTATTGATTATCTCCGCCGGACTGCTTGCCTTTGTTGTCCTATATAACCTGACGAATGTTAATATCTCTGAACGTCTGCGAGAGATTGCAACCATTAAGGTCTTAGGTTTTTATGATAATGAAGTATCCGCTTATGTTTATCGTGAAAATATCGTATTGACCTTTATCGGTTCCATCGCGGGAATCTTTGTCGGTATAGGTCTGCATGCACTGATCATGAGCCTGGCAGAACTTGAGAATGTCATGTTTGGCCGCAATATCTATTTGGTATCCTTTGGCTATGCCGTGGCAATCACGATGTTGTTTGCTATTATGGTAAATTTAGTAATGTATCGAAAGCTGAAAAAAATACCAATGGTCGAATCTTTGAAATCAATTGAGTAAGCAATCACAATTTAAAAAAGGAAGTATGAATGTCATTGCACAATCTTATCCAAAACACGATAGTGAAGAGGATGCATGATTTTTGTACTTCCTTATTGTATGTTTTCACAGAAAGCGATGATCTTAAGTTATACTCTGGAAATATACATGGTCGAAAGGGTGTTCTTTCCATAAGTGTTGTGTGTATGCAAACATGGTTTATGAAAGCATAATTTCAATCGTTTTATGTGGAGTTTACTTTTTAATATACGTATTATGGAGGAAAAGCTTTAAATTGCTTATGGCACAGCATGCGTTGTTGTGCTATAATAGGAAAGCTGATATGTGCCCGTAGCTCAATTGGATAGAGTATCAGATTCCGATTCTGACGGTTGCAGGTTCGAGACCTGTCGGGTGCGCCAATAAAATGAAAAAAGTCCTGATGGACTTTTTTTGATATATCGGCAAAGCTTGAATAAACCTTATCGTTGCTATATAGGATGATATGCAAATTTCAATGCTTTGTGTCATAAAAACAAATGGTGTTATCGCTATGTTTCTTAGCTTCATACATGGCTTTATCCGCATGTTGCCATACCTTATCAAAGTTTGTACCATGTATCGGATAATAGGCAACACCAACGCTTAACGTAATTGTCTGTGCAATATCAAGTGCTTTTTGTGCTTGTTTCCAATAGGCAAAAAAACTATTGATCTTATCTTCTACACAAGTGATATCACCTTCACAATTTGTTCCATAGACAACAAACTCATCTCCGCCAATTCGTCCGCATAGCCCTTGGAAGAACACGGTTTTCATGCAATAAGCCAGCGTTTTCAACACCTTATCACCGAAAGGATGTCCATAGCTGTCATTAAACCATTTAAAATGATCAACATCAATCATCAGCATGATGCCATAAGCATGTTTCGCCATAGTCTGTTCAATCTGTTTTTCGCAATATTGGCGATTCCAGATATCCGTTAAATAATCATATTGTGAGTAATAAAGAACCTGCTGATTTCGCTCTTCTAATTCTTTCGTCTTTTGCGCAATGCGCTCTTTCAACATCCGATTGCTTTGATCGACAATGTGTTTAGGAAAAAATTCATTATCCATCTGATTATGATCACCAACGGATTGATGGACATGCAAAACTTTCCATTGCTCATTCTTATAATGAAGCAACATGGTAAAGCGTGTTGTGACCTCATAAATAATGCGATTATTTCCATTTTCTTTTGTATGCAGTTCTCCTATGATATTGAAGGTATGTGCATCACACGCATATCCTTGATACCATTCGCGAGTGATGAGAAAGGAACCATCCCATTGTTCTTCTTCCTGATACAGCTTCTGAAAACACTCCGCACTGGTATGACAGATTTCATGCGCCCCTGTACCAATCAGCGTCATTTCCTGATCAACAAAGGTGGCTAATGTTTTATAGTCTCGCTGTTCTAAATAAAGATGCCATATTGTACGGCAGATGTTTTTTGCCTCTTCTATTGTTTTCATGATGTCGACTCCATTTACTTCAAAGATCCTCAAGCGTGTTTTTACGCTTTTTTATACATGCGATAGACCATAAACTTTCATAAATTTATTTTTCAAATAGTCTATATAATATTCTGGATTGAATGGTTCTCCACTTGCTTTGAGCAGAATTTCATCAGCTGTTAAGCTTGCTCCATAACGATGCACGTGTTCTTTTAGCCAATCACTGATAATCTTGAAATCACCTTTGCGTAAGGCGTCTTCAACATCGATATCCTGTTGCATGGCGTGATAAAATTGGGCGGCATATGCACTACCCAATGCATAGGTCGCAAAATATCCCAAATCCGCAGCACCCCAATGCATATCCTGCAAAATGCCATCTTTATCATGCGTTGGACGAATACCGAGATACTCTTCATATTTATCATTCCACATGGTATCTAAATGTTCATAATCAACCTTGCCATCAAAGATTTCTTTTTCAAGCTCATAGCGAATAAGGATATGAATCGGATAGGTAAGTTCATCTGCTTCCGTACGGATCAAGGAAGGTTTTGAAGCATTGATCATGGTCATGAACTGATCCAGTGATACCTGTTGCAATTGCTTAGGGAAATGGGCTTGCAGCTTTGGATAGTTGTATTCCCAAAAGGCTTTGTTACGTCCGATATGGTTTTCCATTAAGCGTGATTGTGATTCATGCATGGCAAATCCGATATCATTTTTAAAGGCTGTATCGGTAAATGTTTCATCAACCTGCAGACTGTATAAGGCATGACCATATTCATGAATGGTTGAAAAAATAGCCGATAGGACATTGTCTTTATAATAATGAGTTGTAATACGTGCTTCGTTTGCGGAAAAGAAATCCGTAAAAGGATGCTCGGTCGTTCCCATGTAGCATTTCGTCGGATCTACTTGCATATACGCATTTAATTCTTGCATGAAAGCTTCCTGTTCACAAAGATCAAAATCTTGATATAAAAGACTGTCATCAATCTTGCGTCCTTCTTTTTGAATGCGCTGAATGAGTGGTAATAGTTCTGTTTTGATGCGGGCAAAGAAAGCATCATATTTTTCACGATTCATACCTGACTGATAACGATCTAATAAATAATCATAATCGCTGCAATCTTTTTCAACATAGCTTATGACTTCTTTCTGTGCTTTGATGACTTGGATCAGATGCTGCTTAAAGTGTTTATAGTCATCACGTTCTTTTGCTATCTGCCATGCTTCTTCACTGTCCGCAACAGTCTTTTTGAAGCGGATATATACATCTTTTGGCAAGTTGCGATTGATATCCAACTCTTTGAAATACAAGGCCAATTCTTTCTTTAATTTTTCATCCTTGGTAATCTTCATTAAGGTTTCTAATTTCTTTAGATGTTCAGGATTCATCTGATAGGCAAAAGCTTCCCCTGCCAGAATTGACATCATCTCATTGCGATAGGGGATACCAGCACTTGGCGCGATGGTGGCCATATCAAAATACATGGTAGAAAAAGCCAATGTATAGGAAGCGTTGATACGCTTATATTCTGAAAAAAATGTTCTTAGTTCTTTTTCCATTTCTTGATACCTCATATACTGGAATAGCATCGCTTATTCACAATATACCTTTCCTTTCTCAGTTATTCCTATTGTATCATATTCATAACACTTTATTCTTCAAAGAATGTGGTTTTCTGATAGGATTTTATCCTATTTTTTTAAAAGTGTCTCATTTTATAAGATGAGCATGCAGCCAAGTTGTTGTAGCTGTAGTTTGCGCATGAAAAAGGGCATATGCACTTTGAGCTGCTGTTGTATAATCTTGCTTTTCTATTGCTTGCATAAAGGAGCATGCATATTGTGTAATCGTCTTATCGTGCTGCTGCATTTGTAATACATGGGAAAGCTGCTTTCCCCATAATTGTATCTGATATAGGGTGCGCATACATTCTTTTACTACAACGAGTTCACTTACCTTTAAAAGTTGCTGCAAAATAGCATACCCCATCAGATATTCCTCTTGCTTCTCTACAAGCTGCTTCAGATGGGTAAAATCAAAAGCTGCATGCATTGGCAATTGCGTGATCACAGCAGGAACGATCAGTTCCAGAAAACTAAGACTTTGCTGATATTGTTTTAACATCTTTTGAACTGAGGAGCGCTCATAGGTAATATCACAGTCATTACAGGCTGTATATACATATCGGCCTTTTCCTTTCTTGGTCTTGATAATACCCATACCATCCAAAAGATCTAAGGCACGTCGAATGGTGCTGTTTGAAACTTGTAAAGATTGCACAAGCTCATGATGGGATGGCAGATAAGTATCTTCGACATACTCTGCATCATCCAGTTTTACCAAAAGGGCAGTCGCAATGGAATAGCATTGCTGCGAATGGCGATGTTGCAATGACCATTGAAATGGTATCGTTGCGCTTTTTTGTTGTTGTATAGGATGCGTATCAAGGTATGCTTGGAAATAATGGATATAGCGTGCAGGCATATTGATATAGGTATCTTTCCAAGGACTGTTTGGATAATGGGTTAATTTATCCTTTAAAATTAGGATACTGGTCTTTTCTGCAAATAGAAAATCTAAATCGTTAATCATATCGTGATGCAGCAGATAAGGAAAACGCAAAAAATGAATGAGCTGCAAAAAGAAACTGATAATCAGCTCATTGTGTAGTTTGGCAAGATAAATAAGGCAAATATGGGTAATGTTTTCTAAGTGATATTGCTGATCATCATCCAATATGGCTAAAATTTTTTGTCGATCCTTCTTCGTTAAAGCTTTGGCAGCTTCCTGCATGATATTGGAAAAAAGCAAGGAAGTACTTTGCAATAGATCTTCATAAAGATAACGACAATTGTGAAAATATGCTAATGTGTAAGAAGTGTCCTCCTTTTTATGATAACAGGATATTGTCTGTTTGCGCTCATCCATACGAATAAACCCTTCGCATGCTAAGCGTTTATATATTTTCCGCACCGTTTCTTTTGCTACATGGAAACGCATGGCAATCTCATGAATGGAAGGAAATGGCGTACCATATGGATACCGATTGAATGACAAACAGGTATGCAAATATTCATAAATTAATTCAGATATTCCATTATCTTTATACATACTTCACCCAATTTCATGCTATTGTCTTCGCTAAAGACGAGTTACATGAATCCTTTCCTTCATTATTTTAGCAGTTTTATGAAAGGATGTACATGAACAGGGATAAAATCGATGATTGTAAGGCTGAAATCCTATGGACATTTATAATAAGGAGAATAACATACGAGTGATGGCATATGAAAAAAGCGTTTCTTTTTATGACAAGCTCTTAAAACATAGGCGAATAAAATAGGAAAGGATGGTATGGTCACCTTTCATACCAAACTTTTTTAAATAAACGGTATCCTGAGCATTAGGAAGCATCCGTAAATAGCGTTCGATAAGATGTTTATGTGTTAATCAACACCAAAAGCTAACATCTCTAGGTAAAATGCGATGATATCGTTTACATATGGATTTGTAAAGGTGTATAATATAACTGACCTAGATATGAGCATAGTTAGAGGAGGGATGGTTATGAAGACAGCTGAAGCAACGATGTGTGTATTGCATAGTAACATGCTTCATGCCGATGTGACAGTTAAGACAATTGGCAGCAATGGCGTACCTTGTCTTGTTTTCATGCCTCTGCATGAAGGAGTCAACGAATTCCTTCATTATGCTCTGTCGAGTGAACTGTTGGAGCAGCTTGAACGTGGCAGGATCCGGTTTTATATCTGCGCTACTTGTGATGATGTTTGGGATGATAATGAAGTAAGCAATCATGAGAAAATGCAGTTATATGAAAGCTGGATGCAGTTTCTTCAACAGGAGCTCGTTCCTTATATCAGATCTGTTACCTTCATGGAACAGATTATGGTATGCGGCATAGATATCGGTGCGATGCATGCCATGAATCTTTATCTTCGAATTCCTGAATATATCCGTAAAGTGCTTTGCCTAAGCGGTATTTATAAGATATCGCATTATATTCCATATTACTATGATGAACTTATTTTGAAAAACACACCGGAAGTCATCCTACGCAATTTGCATGGGGAAAAAGTAAAAGCATATCAAAATACCAATATGGTATTATGTAGTGGGCGTTATCCGATGGCGCCGGAAGCAGAAGGCAATTTGCGGGAGCTTGAAGAGGTTTTACGCTTAAAGGATATACCAGTGATTGTGGAGTATTGGGATTATGATGCAGGAACAGGATGGAAATGGTGGACACGTCAATTAGATTACTTCATCCCTCTTTTAATTGGCAGTACATGAATCTTCCATACAATCGTCTGCGGTACGTGCACAGATGATTGGAGAAAAGACACTTTGGCGGTGTCTTTTCTTTTGCTAGTAAAAGCAAAGCAATGGCTTTTTATCTAAAAGCTATTTATCATGGACAATGTTATGTGGAAAAATAAAAAAGGCATTTGTACCGGATGGACAAAGCCTCTTTTTGCCTGTTTTAGTTAACAGTTATTAATTTACTGGCGCCCTCTACAAGAATCGAACTTGTAATTCCACTTTAGGAGAGTGGCGTGATATCCATTCCACCAAGAGGGCTTTTTTAAAAACAAAACATACTTTCGTGCTAAATCGCAGTTAATATTATAGCATATTCTTTTGCATTTTAAACCTTATCTGATGGATTTTTAAGCAACTATGTGAGAAAGATTTGATTCATCACCTTTTCCATATAATTAAAAAGATAGCTGTTACAAGTGTAGATATTTTTGACGAGAGTGATATAAATGCTCTTTGTTTTTTTCATAATTTGATTTATAAATACAAGAATAGATGACATTTAAAACATATTCGATTGCAAGCTGTGAGGAAAAGGAATAAGTAGCTATTTGAATATCTTCCTCATTTGGCAGCATGATCAATGTATCACACAATTGGGCTAAAGGGCTTGCTGCATTCGAGGTAATGGCAATGGTTTTCACACCACCTTGTTTTAAGATACGTGCTTCATTGATAACTTCAGCCGTTCTGCCACTATAAGAAATCAACAAAGCCACATCTTCACTGGTAGCATGGGTGCATAAATAAGCTTGATCGGGCTGAAGATATGAAATTTTAACAAACATGTTGATCTTCAGCATTTTATTTTGGAAATCGATGATGCGGACAAAACTGTCACTGACTCCAATAGCTAAAATATTACGTGCTTTCAAAAGTTGCTGTACCACTTGATGCAAAATATCCATATCTAAAGTAGCTTGTGTTGAGGCGATGGTATCTTTTGTCAACAAAGCGATTTTTTGAGCAATGCTGGCAGCAGAATCGCCTTCTGAAAAGGGAGAATTGACATCTACATGAGTATCTCTGTTCATATATGATAACAGATCTTTCGAATATCGAATCTTAAACTCCCGAAAGCCTTTAAAGCCTAGTTTTTTGCATAAGCGGATGATGGTAGTGGTAGAAGTAAAGGTATTTGCTGCAAGCTGCTGTATCGGCATATCCAAAATGGATTCCCCATTCTCTACGATATAGTCTGCTACATCTTTTTCAACACTGGAGAAACTATCTTTTTTTCTTAATTCCTCATATAAATTCATAGGGACCTCCGCTTTTCTTCATAATATGTATATGTATCGTGATCGTTTTCATATTATACCATGAATGTTGGTATAATAGCAGAATGTATTGTAGGTTGCGTAACAAAATTACGCAATTAAAACGAATCCTATAAGAAAAAAAGTAACAAATTTACAGAAACTGTCAACCCTATTTACAATTTGTTATATCCATTGTATAAATTAGGCAGTTGGAAGCGCTTAACAACTCATATGGAGGTAAATTATATGATTTTGAAATGGGTAGAAGGATGGCTGACCCCTAAAGTAGCTGTCATTACAAATACACGATATTTCCAAGCTTTTCGAAGTGCTTTCTTTGCACTGATGCCGTTAACAATCATTGGTACGGTATTCATGTTGATTACTGACTTTCCAATTCCAGGTTATGCGGAATTCATGAATGGTATCTTTGGAGAAAACTGGGCAGATTTTATTTCTCCAGCATATCGTGCAACCTTTAATTTAATGGGGTTATTATTAGCTGGTACCTTATCTTACAAATTATCTGAAAGTTATGAACTTGATAAACTAACGGTCACCGTGTTAGGGCTGGTATCTTACGTTGTCGTATCACCCAAAACATTAACCTTAGAATCCGGTGAAGTTGCGACAAGAATCTTGCAATTTGACTGGTTAGGTACAAAAGGTATTCTGACTGCTATTATCACATCGTTTATCACGGTGGAAATCTTCCGTTTCTGTATTAAAAAGAATGCGACCATCAAAATGCCGGATAGTGTGCCAACCATGGTAATCAATGCGTTTACTGCATTAATTCCAGGCGTATTGATTGTTTCTGTCATGCTGATCATCAATGGTATTTGTATGGTTATTTCAGGTTCCTTACCGGAAGCTATCTTCAGCTTGATTCAGCTGCCATTGCAGGTCATCATCTCACAGCCATGGGCCATGGTAATCGTAGCCTTGTTAAATGGTTTATTATGGTGGGCAGGTATTCATCCTACTGTTATCAACTCTTTGATTTATCCATTATTGTATGCCAATGCTGCAAGCAATCAAGTATTGGCAGATGCCGGAAATCTGACAAGTGCAACCGGAAGTTATGGTACGGTACAAATGTTGGATCAATTCTTAACAATTGGTGGTGCCGGTATGATGATCGGTTTAACGATTTCTATGTTAATTGCCGCACGCAGTAAACGTATGAAGGCGGTAAGTAAAGTGGCCTTTGTACCATCCTTATTCAATATTTCAGAACCGGTTACCTTTGCCACGCCAACCGTATTTAGTCCCCTTATGCTGATTCCGATGATTCTTACACCGGTCTTATCTTGTCTGATTGTCTATCTAGCTATGAATATCGGATTTATGCCATTATTTACTAATGTGCAGGCACCATGGGCAACCCCATTCTTATTCAGTGGTTTCTTAGTTTGCGGATGGCAAGGTGCAGTTGTACAGATCGTTATCGTTGCATTGACTGTATTGATTTACATGCCATTTACCAAAGCGTTAGATCATCAGTTTATCAAAGAAGAAGCAGAAAAAGAAGAAGCAGAGAAAAAGGAGTTGGCATAAATGAAAAAAATCGTCTTATTATGTTCTCAGGGAGCATCTACAAGCATCTTAGTAAAAGCTATGGAAAAGGCGGCTGCGCAGATGGAGTATGCATGTGATATTCATGCTTATTCGATTAATGAATTAAATCAAGTAAAAGATAGTGCAGATATTATCTTGTTAGGACCGCAGATTCGTTTCCAGGAAGCAAAGGTTAAACAAGAGGCGAGCTGTAAGGTCATGACCATCGATATGGCAATGTATGGCATGATGGATGGCAAAGGTGTGCTGGAAGTTGTGAAAAAGGAGATTGGCTAATATGGAAGGAATTGAAGCCGTCTGTTTTCAAATCATCAGTTTTGCCGGAAGTGCGAAAAGTTGTTATATGGAAGCCATAGGAGCTGCAGAGCAAGATGATTACGATAAAGCCAAAGCCTTGATGGCAGAAGGGGATTCTTGTTTTCATGAGGGACATCGTATTCATGCGCAGCTCATTACCAAAGAAGCCAATCAGGAAAAAATCGATATTCGCTTGCTTTTGATTCATGCGGAAGATCAGATGATGGCAGCAGAAACCGTGCAGATCTTAGCTGAAAAATTTATTCATCTGCATGAACGCATGTATCGTATCGAAGGGGCGTAAGAGTATGGAATATATAGAAAATATATGTAATGAAGTAGAAAAGCGTCAGCGTCAATATCATGCAATGGCTCCGGAAATTGTGATGACTTCTTCTTTCTTCTTTGAAGACTTTGAAGATTTTGCCTATGGCTGCAGCAATGAATTTGATTCTTATGTATATACTAGAGGCACAAATCCAACGGTGGAATTGTTGGAAGAAAAACTGGCAGTCTTGGAACATGGGGAACGCTGTAAAGTATTCGCATCAGGAATGGGTGCTATTTCAGCAGCCATTATCACATTACTCAAAGCCCAAGATCATGTGTTGCTTGTTAATACGGTGTATGGGGCAACCGTGTCATTGGTACGCTATTTTGAAAAATATGGCGTAAGTTGTGAGGTTGTGAATACAACGGATGTAGATGAGATTATAAAGCGTGTACAAGAACATACCCGCATGATTTACTTTGAAAGTCCATCCAGTCAAAAATTTGAAATGATTGATTTACAGAAATTAGCTGCTTTTGCAAAAACTAAAGAAATCGTCACCGTAATTGATAATACATGGGCATCACCGCTTTATCAGCATCCCTTAGATCATGGCATTGATGTGGTGATTCATTCATGTTCAAAATATGTTGGCGGACATTCCGATATTGTCTGTGGGGCGATTATCAGCCGGAAAGAAATCATTTCGCAAATTGAAGAAAAAGGATATTTATATCTGGGAGCAACATGCAGTCCGATGAATGCTTTCTTAGCCCTGCGTGGTTTGCGTACATTGCCTGTACGTATGCGCAATGTGCATGAAACGATACAAAAGGTAATTGATGCTTTACGCGAGGATAAGCGCATTGAGAAAATTCATCATCCATATTGCGGAGATGCGAAACAAAAAGCGTTGGCGGATAAATATTTAACCGGATATGGAAGTTTATTTGCAATCGATTTAGCAGATGATGATTTAGAAAAATTAAAGACATTCGTAAATGCGTTGCAGGTATTTACATTAGGTGTAAGCTGGGGTGGTTTTGAAAGTTTGGCATTGCCGGTATATAAAGGGAAAAATCAAGAGGATATAGTAAAACGTGGCTTAAAATTAACACACGTTCGCATGTATGCCGGATTAGAACATCCCGATACGTTGATACAAGATATTAAACAAGCTTTAGATGTTGCATATGGTACAGTGTAATAGAAAAAAAGGAGTCAATAAGATGTGTCATCTTGTTCGGCTCCTTTTTAGCAATATAGGAAAGCGTGTTTTATTTTTTAAAGGTAACTTCAATGGTATAATCATCTTTAATTTCCGGAATCATTTGTAAGAACTTACGAATTGTGGATTGGGCCTTGGTTGCAGCCTCACTCAATAAGCCATTTTCAATAGCTTCATCTTCAACACGCTCTTTTTGTTTAGTAGCAAAGGTTTTATAATCGTTGATACTGATAGGATTGAAAATATTTTTAGTTTCATCATAGACTTCAATACTTTTTTCATCTAAAACATTATTGAGAATGCGAACTTCGGGAAGTGTTACAAGAATTTTCTTGCCTTTCACATTTACTTCCATAGCGCTCATATCAACACCGGCCTGTATTCTACCTGCGTACGTTAATAAAAAGCTTTTCTTAGTAAGTGGAATGCTCCAGCCATTCAGTTTTAACGAATTCTCGAATTTTCCTACTTTCGTATAATTATAATCTAAAACAGCAAGTTCATTGACCTCTTGCAGTTGCTGGGCAAGCGCGGTTGATGATATTTCAGGTTCACTGTTACGGTCGGCAAATTTCATTCCCGCAAAGAAGATCAATGCGATGATGAGCATTAAAAAAAGAATACTCGTGATGGTTTTTTTCGTATTGCGAATACTTTCCCCTAATTTCATAGTTGTCCTCCTCATCAAATTTGTAAGCAAATTATACCATAATCCTTGTAATTACTTATGAAGTATTTCTTACAATTCACAAGTTGTCAAAATCTTTTTCTTTCATACAATTGATTTCATATTATATCCAAAAAGAAAACATTTTTAGCTAAATGATGTGATTTCGCACAAGATTAAAAAAAATTAATGGGTAAGATTAAAAAACGTGAAAAGAGATATTAAAAAAGTTATCGATATTTTTTCAAAATATGACGAATATATGATAAAATATTACGAGATGGAAAAAGGATTCAGATGCTAGGAGTATGAAAGAAGGATGATTATGGGTATGCCTGAAACAGAGGTCGTGAAAGTACAAATGTTTGAGGATTTGGTACTTCGTTATCGACAAAATCTTGTCAGCAGTCATGATTTTCATTCGGACAAGATTGCGAAATTGCTGGTATATTTTTTGATGAATCATACACGAATTATTGAGGGTAGTGAGTTATGTGACTTTCTTTGGCAAAAAGGAGAAAGTAACAATCCAATCGGAGCGCTGAAAAATTTAGTATATCGTTTAAGAGTTACGCTCAAAGATACTTTAAAAAGAGATGACTTTATCGTTACCAAACGCGGTGCTTATGGATGGAATCCGGATATCTTGTGTGAATTAGATTTTGAAATTTTCGAAGCTTCTTTTCATGAAGCTAAGGCAGCAAAAGACAGAGATGAAAAAAAGGAGTATCTAGAGCGCTGTGTGAATTTATATCGGGGCCCTTTTTTGCCTAAATTAAGCGGCGATCATGTGATTCTTACATCAGCAACATATTTTCAATCGTTGTATCATTCCATTATTAAAGATTTGTCCGCTATTTATGATGAAGAGCATTTATATGACACGATTGAAAAACTATGTAATCGGGCATTGAAATTTGAAACATTGGATGAAAAGATTCATTATTACCTAATTAAGTCTTATCTTTGTCAAGGTAAGAAGAAATTGGCGATGCATCACTACAAACAGACGGTAGATTTGCTTTATTCACAGTTAGGTATACAACCGGATAATGAATTAAAAAATCTTTATCAGGAGATGTTGAAAGACCAAAAGGAACAGGAGCTGGATTTGCAAAAGATTCAAAGCAACATCCAAGCGGAAGGCTCGCCCAATGGTGCGTATTATTGTGAGTATGGCGTATTCCAAAATATTTACAGTTTACAAGCACGTCAGGCGAAAAGGTTAGGTATTTCTGTTTATTGCGGTTTGATTACGGTGAAACCAATGCTCAACATTCCTAAAGGAAGTAAGATGTATTTAAATTTAATTGATCGTGCAATGAAAAACTTGCAGCATATTTTAAGCATTTCTTTGCGTAGTGGCGATGTGATATCACGATTTAGCATGACCCAGTTTATTGTCCTATTGCCTACATGTAATTATGATACCGGCATTATGGTCATGAATCGTATTAATGAGAATTTTCATATCTATGATCCAACTTGTAAAGTGAAGTTGCTTTGTGAAGTAAAAGAATTAGAACTTAGTTAAGATACCTCCCGAAATCAGATGCCAGCCATCTGATTTTCGTATGTTATATCATAACACTCTTTCATATGTGACCGCTCTGTGACTTTGTTTTGATAATATGATAGCGTAAGAAAGTATCATATCCATATTTGTAAAATATATAGTAAAGAATGGCAAGGAGGATGTAATATATGAAAAAGAAACTGTTGTGCTCTTTCGCAATATGTATGAGTTGTGTCATGATGTTAAGTGCCTTTTGCAATCGTGAAGGATTTTTGTTTGCCAATGAAGCAATGGCCCAGGTTGTGGAAGAGACGGTAAATGATCAAACGGATGCAACAGAAGAAACCTCAAATGATAAAACCGTGCTTTCTGAAAATACAAAAGAAGCGGCAAAGGAAGTAACGCCGGTTTCAGAAGAAAAAGAAACGGAAGATCAGATGGTGCCTGTAACACTGACATCAGAAATACACAATGGTGTAAAAGTTGTCGTTCAAGGAGACAGTGTGACGTTGGCAAATGGTAAAAAGGTGCTGGTTGAAGAGTTGCCAAAAGCAGAGCTTGTGAAAGTGAATACGGTTTTAGAAACTGTTTTGCAAGAAGAAAGCGAAATTCAAGCATATGATATCACCTTAAAAGATGATAAAGGAAATATCATACAGCCGGCGGGAGAAGTAAAGGTTTCTTTTGTGAATATCGAACAAACACAAGAGGTCGATGTTTATCATGTTGATCCTGATCATAAGAACGTTGAAAATATGAAGGCCATACAGGCTAAGGATGGTTCGCTTTCATTTGAAACAACACATTTTAGTACCTATGTTTTAAGAATGCCAATGCCAAGAGCCACCGATCCCATCGGAGATATCGAGACACTGCAGATAGAAATGCGTAATTATCCTTACACAATAAATACTTCTGGATTTGCGAATTCAATCAAGATTCATGTATATGGTTTGGAAGATACAAAAACATATCCTGCAAACAATGGTGATTTTTATCGATTCAATACGTATAATATGCAAATACCTTTAGAAATGGGACTATTGAGCAATACATATGAAATCGAAAAAGTTGTAACAAAGAAACTTGGGTTTATGAACTATGATAAAAATACGGTTGCAAATGGAACATTACTTCCTGTAAATGAAGGGAAGGTAACGCTGCACCTTACAGGAGATAATAAAGGCGCTGATTTCATTGATATATATGTAAAACCTAAGAATCCAAGCAAGAAAACATTAATTTTAAAAAATGCGTTAGACCCTACAGGATTGAGTGTTGCAGAACAAGAGACAGAATTGAAAAAGACCTATAAATATCAATTGTTCGATGCGCATACAAATGAGCCTATCAAACAAATGCTTCCATATGATTTGATCATTGATGGTAAAGCTACTTCCTTGACGACGTTAGATGATGGAATCTTGCGGGCGAAAGTTGGACGAGAACTTCAAATTGATGTTACGAAATTCAGTGGCCAAGAGGTATATATCAAGCAATTAAGCGGTGCGCGATATGAAACTAGCATAAAAATGAATGATGAGAACTTTAAGGTTTCATCTGATAAAAAATCAACGGTATTTGTCGCTAGCGAAACCTTACCAACCATGATAACGTATAAAAACAAACGATTGGACATTGATGATTTAGTTGAACACAATAAGACATCGACGATTGTCGATTGGGAGAAGCGTACATATAATATTCACTTAAGCGCAGGATATAAAAATAATGAGGTAACGACGGTAGAAAACATGGATGTCCAATTTGTTTTAGATACTTCAGGAAGTATGTTATCGACAGATGCCGCAACTCCTCTACATACGCTTAATGATGTAAACAAATTAAATAAAAAGGCCATTTATTTTACCAAACCATATAAATTGACACAGGATATACAATATTCTCAGGGAATAACTTTTACCGCATTTGATAATGAAGCGGAATATACGAAACAGATTAAAGAACGTTTAGCATCACATTTTTATCAAAATGGCAATGTTTATGGGGTTATCAGTACAGATAATAATACACTTTTATTTTATGACAATACCAGTGAGGAATGGAAATACATCGACATTATGAAGAATGGGACGGTTAGTACCAGTGGTGCAAAAACGCTGACAAATGAGATCGTTGCTAAATATCCCATAGTGTATTGTGATCGTTCCAGTGTTCTAATAGATGCAGTATCAAGTTTTGTGAAAGGGATGAATGCGGATAGCAATGTATCTATTATCACATTTGGCAATAATGCTACAGATGTAACAAAGGGATTTGTTAATGTTGGAGAAAATAAAGAAGAATTGTTGCAGACGATATTAAAATGCTCTGGTACACCATATCAAGGAACCAATATGGCAGATGGATTAACGATGGCAAAAAAGCAAATTGACAATACTCCTTCTTCTAATAATTGTTATAGCATTGTCTTTTCCGATGGTGCGCCAAGTTTACCAAAGGATATCGCAGAACAAGCGGCTGTGGATGCTGCCAAAGCTTTGAAAAAAGTAAGCTTAACCTATGCTGTTTGTGCAGGTGAAGCGGATAAAGATTTTATGAAAAATAAGATAGCTTCCAGTCCTGATCAATTTTTAAGTACAGATAATATGACGGATATTTATGATTTATTACAAATTATCAGTGATGAAGTGGGAGCTGCATCAATTCATGCGAAAATAACGGACTATATTGATCCTCATTTCACTTTGATTGATGAGCAAGGCAACCCATTACATGTCGGCGATAAGATCCTTGGTGGTGAAGGCATTATCGGAACTGTTGGACAGGATGAAAACGGCTGGTTTGTCACATGGGAAAATCAGTTGATTACTACCGGAGATAGTACCTGGTCAGTAAATATTAAGGTACAGGCGAAAGATGCATTTATGGGGAATAATGAAGTCACGACAAATGGGAATGGCTCCCAGATTGAAATACCTGATGGCGATACTACAAAAATTATCGAATTTGATAAACCGGTGGTAAATGTGAAAGAGTTAACGCTGACGGGTGGGGAGAATAGTGAAATTATTTTCTATGGTGAAGAAGAAGATTATGCTGCTATATTTGAAAATAAACGGCCTGCCTTTACCGCATCAGGTGAGGTAACGATTCCACCGTTAACTTCTGATGAATTTAAACAACTGTTAAGTGATGATGCAACAAAGATTGAAAAAACCTATAGTTTTGATGACCGAAAAGCAGGTATCTTTCTGTATTCGGTTGAAACCAAGGGCGATAGTAAGACGATATTATGTACGTATATACCGAATACAGAGTCTGATGAAGAATACACGACCAATCGTGTCAGTGCGAAATGGGTGTATACGCTTAAGATGGTAAAAGGGCAGTTGGATATAACGAAAACCATCAAGGAAGCCTATACATCAGAGAAACAAATAAAGGCAAATCAAAGCTTTATTTTCCGTATTGAAAGAAGATTGAAAAAAGAAGATGAAAAACCGGTAGAGGTATTCTATCAGGCAATTAATTTTTCTGCCAATACAAATGAAACTAGTAAAACCATATCCGTGAAAGGTCTGAAAAAAGGCTATTATACGGTGATAGAAGAAACGAACTGGTCCTGGAAGTATCAGTTGGTTGCCCAATCGGATAATGATGAACAGAATATAACGAATAATGAATTACTGTTTATTGGTCAAGAACATGGCATGTATTACGGTGTTGAAGAAGGTACGAAGGTAGCGGATATCAAAGATAATCCAAGAAAATCTTATTTTACAAACAATCTTAACAACACCTTAAAAGATGTATTAGGCGATGTAGCTGCGGCTATCAACTTACTGAACTAGAAAAGGGGAAACTTATGAAAAAGATATCGAATATATTATCTACGCTTCTACTGATTGTCGTCGTAATTCTTGCCTGCATCTTCTTCGTCCCAAGGCTGTTTGGTATACAGACAATGGCCGTGTTGAGCGGAAGCATGGAGCCTCATTTTCATGTGGGTAGCTTAGTTTTTGTAAAAGATGCCGAAATCACAGATTTTGAAAAGGATGATATCGTAACTTTCAAGATTGGCAATGGAGATACTGTGGTAACGCATCGAGTGACGCAAGTGACAAAAGAAGGATTGAAAACTAAAGGCGATGCAAATCATAGTGAGGATGGAGGCTTGGTGACATCAGCGAATCTTGTCGGCAAAGCATTTTCCTTCTCCATACCGGTTTTAGGATATCTCGCTGTTTACATGAGCAGTCAAACAGGAATCATTCTGTTGATAGGTGCAATCATCTTGGTCTTTGTATTGTCTTATATAGGAAGTCTGTTTGATAAAAAGGAGAAAGGAGCAAATTAACATGAAGAATCTACATAAAAAAACACAATGGTTGATTGGTATTCTCATTCTTTTGTGTGTAAGTTGTGGAATAACGTTTGCCCTTCTTTCGCAAAAATCGCAGACATCGGTAAATAACTTTACCGGGGGAGCGGCTATTGAACAGAAAGTGAATATCGCTATTCTTGAAAATGGCGCAACAACGCGTTATGAAGATGGTGATGAAAATAATTTACATACCATTGGCAATGGTTCTTATGAAAAGGCAGTAAGCATTCAGAATGTGAATACTACAGAGTATCCGACAAAGGCTGCCTACATAAGAGTACGCTTTGTGACGGCTTTGAAAAATACGAGCGATGCGACTTATACCTACGATGATAAGGTTAAGGTCATTGCCACATTCAGTAATTCATCCTTGTGGAAATATGATGAGGCCACAAAAACGTTTTATTACACGGAAAAAGTAGCACCTGATGCCAAGACGCAAGATTTGTTAAAAAGCGTGAAAGTTACGGATGTTCCATCTGCATATCAAGTGGAAATTAAGGTCTTAGCAGATGCGATTGAAGCGGATCAGGCTACCATGAACAAGGTTTGGGGCATGGAGGATTTTAATGCTTTGCAAAAGCTTCCGACAACCCTTGATCTTATAAAGATGCAAATACCAAAGCAATCTTAAACACGCTTATTCGTGTATAAATAAGATAAGAAAGAAAGCCATATCTAAGGAAGATATGGTTTTTTTCTAGAAAAAAATAAAAAAATCTTTTTTCTTGTTACCATTATGTGACTACCTAAATGGATAATAGGAGTGTCAAAAGAAAGGAGGTCACAGGATGGGCATGAAAAAAACAATACATAAAGTAGCAATCGCAACGATTATGATAATAGCGTTATCCGCAGGAATGACATTTGCATTACTAAGTCAAGTAACCGAAAGTGTTACGAATGTATTTGCATCTGATAAGAATTTGTCATTGGAACTGCGTGAACCACAGTGGGATGGCTATACATTTGATGATACCTACCCTACGGATATCCTTCCGGGTACAAGTGTAAAACCGGGCACGGAAAACAGCGGATTACAGATGGCTGAGAACTATCTGCCAGGGAATGTAATCAGTAAAGATCCCATGGTTAAAAACACAAGCGATGGTCTAAGTGAATGGGTTGCCATTAAAGTACAGTACTTTGATGAAAATGGTAAGGCAATTGGGAAAGCTGATTTCCAGAAAAAATATGCGAAAACCGCTTATCAAAACGATGAAGTTAATCCTAATTTCGTGAAAATTTCAGATCATGCGGCTATCGAAGAGTTATATATGTATACAAGAACATTGGATGCAACTGCTGGTAAGAATATAACCGAACCGTTATTCTCATCCGTTATTGTTAATAAAGATTTAACACCAAACAGTAAGAATATGTGGCCGACTTTTAGTATCAAGGTAACTGGCTATGCGGTACAAAGCGATGGAGTCAGCGAAGATGCAGCTAGGCAGGCATTAATTGAATTAGCACAAGGATAAGGAAATCCTGGGAGGAAAGTAAAATGAAAGCAAATAAAAAATTTTTCGGTACAGCATTGGCATTAGCCTTAGCATGTGGTGTTGGCATTGGAGCAACACTTGCGTATTTAAATCATGTGACAGAAGATAAAGTCAATACATTTACAAGTAGCAAGGATATTCAAACGGAGATTACCGAAACAGAATTCCATGACGATATCGCAAGCAATTATTATCCTGGACAGGTTATCACAAAAAATCCGGGCATGGTAAACAATAGTGATACAGAAAGCATTTGGGTAGCTGTGAAGTTGGATTATGTAGATAACGACAAGAAAAAAGTATCGGCAGCAGAGTTTGAAAAATATGCCAGCATTGTCTATGGTTCTGAAGGTAATTATCAGAATGGTGTAAATCCTGCTTGGATCAAAATAGCAAGCAATAATACAAGTGATGTGTATATGTTTTCACAGCAGGTAGCACCTCATACTACAACTAATCCTACAGTGTTTGATGCCGTAAAGGTAAATACCGGCATTAAAGAAGTGATTAAAACAGAGTATGAAACGACGACCATTTATGATAAAGATAAGAATCCGATTGATGTAAAAAATGAAGAAGTTAATACCAGCGTTGATTATTACATCGCTAATGAGCAAGGTGATCTTGTAAAAACCGATGTCTTTACATTGCCAAAGTTTGAAGTTGTTGTAAAAGGCTTTGCGATGCAGGCAACCGGTGTTGATGAAGCAACAGCGAAAACGGAATTGGTTAATTTAGTAAATGCCCATTTGGCAGATGGCGAAAACAGCTATACAGCCAAGTAAGTTTATAGAAACAGGAGGAAAAAATGATGAAGAAGAGAACAAAATTAGGAGTATCACTGGCTTTGGTCGGAATTCTTGCGGTAGGTGGAACCTATGCATATTTGCAGTTTCAAACTGGCCCAGTTGAAAATACATTTACCTTTGGTGACAATGTAAATGGGGAAATCAAAGAGCCACATTGGGATGGCGAATGCTTTGAAGGAGAAACATGTGATATTGAGGCTACAGGTAAACAGGATGCACAAAACTTTACCCCAGGTCAGACAATTGCGAAAGACCCTCAGTTGAAAAACACTTCAAACGTACCTGCATATGCTGCTGTTAAAATTGAATATACAGGTGTTGAAAATGATACAGCTGTGACATCTTATGCGGCATTAAACAAATTCGCAGAAATTGATTGGAATACAAATGATTGGTATTTCAATGCCGATCACACACTGGCAATTTATAAAAAAGCTTTACATCCAGATGAAAACAATGTTGAGAATAAAACAGTTCCAGTATTTACGAATGTAAAAATCAACGAACATGCCGTTTATCCAGAAGCAGGAGAAACCAATGATTTGGCAATGCATCACTTCCAGATAAATGTAAAAGGTTATTTTGCACAAGCGGATAATATGGATGGCATGGACAGCATCTTGGCAGTGAAAACAGTATTTGAAGATTTTAAAGATTTTGAAGCAATTAACAAATAAATGAGAAAAGGAGAAAATGAAGATGGTGAAAAATAAAAAAATGCTCGCGTTAGCATTCATTGGTGTATTAGCAGTTGCAGGCATTACAGGAGGTACTTTGGCATACTTTACGGATTCAAAGGTTGCAGAAAATACGATTACGATGGGGGATGTCGATATTAATTTAGAAGAGCCTGAATATGATAAGAATCATCCGGATAAAGAAATTACGGATGTAACACCTAATCAGGTTATTGAAAAAGACCCTACGATCACAATCAAAGAAGGCTCTAAAGCAGCCTACATTCGTTGTAAGATTAATGTAACAAGTGATGATGAAACCGCATTGCCTGCTGGCTATGCAGAGGCTTTGATTGCCAATACAAATATGGATATGACATTATGGAAAAAAGGTGCTGATGGCTATTATTACTATAAGAATAAAGTGGAACCTGTAGCACCAAATAATACGGTGAAATTCTTTAGCGAAGTTAAGATTCCAGAAACATGGGGCAAAGAAATGGCTAATCGTTCCATCAGCATGGATGTTACAGCAGAGGCTATTCAGGCCGATAACTTTACACCGGCCATGGATGAAGATGGATTCATTACGGGTTGGTTCATGAGTGATGGTACAACTCCGGTAACACCTGATAATTATAACAATTAGGTAAGGGTACATAAGGGAACGCATAGGACAAATCGTTATGGCGTTTCCTTTTTCGATAAAATAGAATTCACAGAAAGAACAATGCATCATCAAAAACATCGTAATATTTTACATGTATCTATTAGCTTTGTGACTTGTCTGTGACTTTTGTTTACTATAGTATATATGTAGAAAGGTGTAATCGAACAGGAGGGGTAGCGATGAAGAAAAAAGTCTTACTTGCAATAGCAGCTCTTCTTTTATTGGTTTTTGTATATCAAGGTTCCTTGGCTTTTTTCCGTAAAGAAAAAGGAGTCAGTACTCCTATCAGTGCGAAGACACTTGGTATCGAATTAATTGATCATACAGATGATACAAGAGCAGAAATGACAGCTGAAGGCTATACCTTTAAAAACGTGATGCCCAATGATGCATTGCATCGTGAAGTATGTGTGAAGAATGTAAAAGAAAAGAATTTATATGTGAGAATCACCGCAACACGTTACTGGAAAGATCGTGATGGCAAAAAAGTAAAGGGTAGTGATGCATCCTTAATTCAACTGGTGACAGCGCAACCAGAAAATTGGATTATTTTGGATGATGGCAAAGCAAGCAATCATGAAATAGTATATTTCTATTATAAGAAACCCATTTTGCCACAAGATCAATCTGATAATGTAATTGATCGTATTGTGTTAAGTGAAGATATTAAAGGTGAAGAATATCAGGAATATCAGGCTTACCTGCATTTGCAGGCAGATGCTATTCAAGATGTCGTTGCACAAGAGGCTATTTTAGCTGAATGGGGAATTGAAGCTACTTTTGATAAGCAGGGCAATATCACTTCCATTGAAGAACAGTAAGGAGGATGCTATATATGAAAAAGTTATGTATCATACCAGGTATACTGTTGTTTATGTTATTTTTAATGCCTATCCATGCCAATGAAACACAAGGACTTGTGTTTGATGGTGATGCAAATGAATTTATCGTTCAAGAAAATAATACCAAGGGATTTGAGGATATGATGCCTGGTGAAACTAGAACATTTGTGATTCAGCTGACCAATCGGGATTATCGCGAAATGAGTTATTATGTGAAAGCTGAAAACTCTAAAACCTTAGGGAAGGACGTTGTATATGATGTAACGTTTTTAAATAATTCTGAAACTTTCTTTAAAGCGCGTGTAGGAGGGCCGAAAGCGAAAGGAATACCTACATTAGAAGAAAACTATTTGTTAAAGAAGTTAAAAAAAGGGGAAAGCAGTACGGTAGAAATTCAAGTTCATCTGGATGGAACCTCTATGGATAACACCTATCAGGGAACACAGGGTGATCTGGGGCTGGTATTCAGTGTGGAATTTGATGAAAATAAACCGGTGGATAAGGTGATTGATACCATCGCCAATATTACTGGTGTTAAAACAGGCGATGTTACGCGACTTGGGGCCATCCTTGCAGTATTTTTAGGAAGTGCCATATTCGTAATTTTGTTATTGGTTAAGAGAAGAAAAGAAAGGGATGATGAGCATGCATAAAGCGATGAAACTTTGTTCTTTCCTTTTTAGCTGTCTCTTATGTATGAATATATGTGTGGTACAGGCAGCAAGTTATGAAATCAGTTTTCGCGGTGGTGTGAATGGTACGGTAGAAGGGCAAAAGAGTGTAACCTATACCGTAGAGGAAAATAGCAAATTTCCTGATGAACCACAGGTAGAAGCAAAAGATGGCTATGTATTTGTCGGTTGGAATAAACAATTGCCTGAAGTTGGCTCTTTGGTAAATGGAAAAGAAGTCTATGTGGCCAGATATGCTGCTGTGGTATCCGGTATCCGTTACACAGTTCACTATGTAAATGAGATAGGTGTTGATATTGCGACACAAAGAACGATGGTGGCAGAGGAAGGCAATGAAGTCACACTTAGAGCAAAGGTAATTGCAGGATATGAAAGCAAAGAAAAACAAAGAAAGGTCATTGTTGATAAGGAACATCATGTCTTCAAATTTGTATATAAACTGATAGATAAAGATGCTGTGGATAAGAATGCAAATCAAAATCAACAAACGCAACAGACAACCGGTACAGAAACTAGCCAAGTGAGTGGACAAGAGCAAACCGTTGATAAGGAAACAGATGCAGTAAATGGGAATACGAAAGATGAAATAAAAACGGAAAAAGAAGAAGAGAATAAAACACCGTTGGCAGGTTTGTTCGGTAATGATCATAGTAATATAGGATATCTTGCGGCAGGAGCAGGTTGCCTTCTGTTTCTGATCTTATTGTTCTTTTGGAAAAAACGAAAGAAAGAGAAAGAAACGCAACAATAATTGATAAATAGCCATCCTCTTTAACAGATGGCTATTTTTTAGGTTAAATTTAGCTAATGATTTTTTAAACAGATAACTGCTGAAAAACACTTTCTCATTCATGAAGTTCGTGGTAAAATAAAAAGATATAAAGCATAAGGAGGAATCACATATGAAGGTGCCGCAGCTGATTACTGAATCTTATCTCAGTAAATGGAAAACAAACAGTTTTTTATCGGCGATGCTATGGGCTGCCATGGGATTAGTGTTGATCGTTATACGTGATCAGGTGCATTATTCAACCTGTTATCTGTTAGGACTCATTCTGTTGATACAAGGAATACCGCATTTATTTCTCTTCATCATAGAAGAAGAAAAGCATATCTTTTCGATATCTTCTTTAATAAATGGGATTCTGATAAGTTTTTTAGGAATTTGGGCATTGACCTTACCACAAGAAGTGGAACAGGATATTCCCAATGTTATAGCCTTTGTGACCTTATTACATGGCATAAAGGATATTGCTTTATCGAAACGCATTCGTTATTTAGAAAAACGTAGTGGCAATATTGCCATGGGGATCAGTATCTTTACTATTTTTTGTTCCTTATTAATTTTATTTTTGCCTTTAGAGGAAACCGGAATTGTTTCGATATGGTCCGGCTCTTTGTTAATTTTGGATGGCATCAGTGATTTCTGGATGTGGAGTGTGTTGACAACAAAAAGTAATGAACATAGAGGTATTTAAAGCTGTTTAAATGGATAGTTGTGTGAAAAGGGACTTGTTTCGGGCTCTAAATTAACGTGGGGTTTCAAAAAAGAAGTAATAAGGTTCGGAAATGAATAAATTACTTCTTTTTTAAAGGCTGCTTATAGTATGCCCGGAAGGCAGGAAGGGATTTGATTCAAAAAATATCTGCCACATATAGCGCACACAAAGTGTCTGGCACGATAGCAGATCAGACAAGAACGGCTGTTCAGCGCAGAATGGGTAATAGATTTAGTTTTATAGTCTTTAATATGTGTAGGAGAAAAACTACAGGAAGGACAGCTAAACTTTTTAGATACGAGAGTAATATCGATAATCAAAGAACCGTTTTCACTTCGAGAAGAGGATAAAACATCTTTTTGAGGTATATTCAATAAATCTGTTATAATATCCATAGTGGAAAACTACTCCTTTCGTTAAGAATAATGTTTGACAACGATATTCTACAACGAAAGGTTTTTTGTGAAATGAACAAAAGAACCCATCCCACAATAATTTAAATATCCTTTGTTTCCCTTTTTTCTTTTGAAGAAAAAGATTACATATGTTCTACGCAATCTAAATATCGAATATGTCTTATATCAAGCTTGAATTATTAAACAAAATCAAGAAAGTTGATTTACTTACTTACTTGTTAAATTATCAGTCAGAGCGATTAAAAAAGATATCACATAATACTTTTTGTATAAGAGATCATGATAGTTTGCATATATCGAATGGATTATGGAATTGACAGTCTATGGAAATCGGAGGCAGATCAGCATTAGATTTTTTAATCAAAGTCGACGGTTATTCATTTATGGAAGCAGCTGAATTAATTGCAAGAAGCCTATCATTAAAAGAACCAAAATACATTCCTTATTCAGAAAAAGAAAGAGATCGGAAATTACAAAAGCCATTGCCTGAAAAAGATAATCAAATGGCAATCTATTATTTATTGAGCCAAGGAATTTCATACGATGTCATTTATTATTGTATCACTCACTATCTTATTTATCGGTCTGTTTACCATAATCTTGAAACAGATAGAATATTTAGTAATATAGAATTTGTAGGGTATGAAAAAGAAACGCAGAGGATGCGACATATTGCATTGAGAGGTATAAATAATAACTTCATAGGTGACGCAACTTGAAGTGATAAGAGATTTTCTTTTTGTATAGAATCTGATCCTAATTGCCGTATAGTACATGTATGTGAAGCACCGATTGATGTGTTATCTCAAGCTACACTGCTTACTTTAGAAAATAAGAAGTTTAATCAAGATCATATTCTTTCGTTAACTAGAATTTATTGTTTAAAAAATGAAAACAAAGAAATTAAAATTTCTGTTGCACTGAATCAATTTTTAATAGATCATCCTCTGGTTGACAATATCATATTTCATTTGGATTTAGATTGTACAGGACGAATGGCTATAAAAATTATTATAGAAAATATGGAATTAAGATGCTTACGTACAAATGCTATGATGAACCACCCCAGTATTATAAAGATAGAAATGATAGCCTTAGTATAAGATTATGGATTTTTAGGTCAAAATCAAAAGTTAAGAAAACAAAAGACTTTAATAAAGATGAACTTTCTTAAGAGAGCATAGATATATATAAGTAGCGATATGAATCTTATGTTCCCTTTAATATGTTATGTAAATGTGATAAACTATAGTTAGTGGATTATAATAGTAAAATTTAAAAAATTCATAATAAATATAAAGATTTTTTTAATCATATGACCTATTA
>ERZ826396.69-NODE-69-length-140676-cov-4.503652_pt1 | contig 140676 bp, 119 predicted proteins | sample MGYA00519926_ERZ826396 | MGnify/ENA primary metagenome ERZ826396 (study PRJEB31778, sample SAMEA3449230) | human gut metagenome | biome: human gut; feature: human-associated habitat; material: faeces | place: United Kingdom | collected 2010/2012 ... | reverse complement strand
GGAAGCGATGACTGTGATGTTTTCTTTTACATAGACCGGCTGTTTGATTTCAATTCGCATCGCCTACGGAAGCGATGACGGCAATTCTACCCAAAAATCACTCGCTATTTTTGTTCAATTCAAACAAACCTCCCCCTAATATCTTCCGATTTGCCCTTCTCTCCCTTCATTAACCTTCTATTTTTCTTTCTATTTGTGCACTTTTCCGGTGCGAATCCTGCAAGCTGAGACTGTCTGCTTCCGATTCGCACCTTCTGTTTTCTACAATACTCTATCTTTTCTCCCAGCTATTCGCCCTTCTACCGCTCTTGATACCGGTACTTCTTCAACACCTTCCCGAACACCAGGCAAACCGTCATTCCCGTCAACCCAAGCAGAAAGATCATCATTGCCGCACCGGAACCTTTTCCCTGTCCAAACAATATTGCCGCAAGACTATCCGCTCCTGTTCCTGCCATAAACGGTTCACAGACCTGATCTACCATCCCCCCGCCAAGAAGAAATCCTACGGGAATCGTGAAAAACTGCAGGGTATTCCGACAGGCATAAACTCTGCCCTGCATTTCTATTGGAATTGTAGATCTTACGATCACATCCAGGCTGGCGTTCATGAAAGGTACGGGTGTATAGCCTAATATTTGTCCAATACACCAGGTAAACGGTGTTCTCGTCAATGACATCAGGAAATTATCCGTAGTCAGGGATATCATCATTGTAACCACAATGAGACGGATCCTGTCTTTTGGAGCAGGCAGTACAGACACCAAGAGACTTCCTGCCAGCATAGCAATTCCGCCAAAGGATGTAACAATCCCCAAGACCCTCTCTCCTCCATTTTCTCTTGGCAGGATAAACGCAGGAAGCACCGCATCAAATGCCGAAGCCACCAGATTCACACCTGCCAAAAATAGGATCAGTACAAGTACCAACCTGTGTTCGTTCAGGCAATTCAGCCCTGCTTTCACAGACTCCAGCAGTTTTTCTTCTTCTTTGCGATTTCTATCTACTTCTGGAATCTTCACTCCAAACACCAGCGCCAGAAATGCTATTAAGAACGTACACAAATCCACCATAATCACAAAATCCATACCGCCAAACGCATAGAAGGATGTTGCCAGCATCGGATGAAGAATCGTGATCAGAGAATTAGAAAATGATCTCAGTCCGCTGGTCTTTTGATAATATTTCCTAGGAGTGATCAGAGTCACTGCCACATCACTGGCCGGACTCTGTACCGTATTCATAAGTCCGTTGATTCCATTTAACAGGTACAGATGCCAGGGACACAATATGCCTGCCTTCAGCAATCCAAATACTAAAAGTGTACAGCAGGCTGCCAGTGTGTCGCATACCAGCATCGTTTTCTTTTTATCCCACTTATCGCTGAACGCTCCTGCGAAAATACTCATCAGGACATACGGCGTATAAGAGCAGACGGATAAAAGCGCCGTCTGAAGCGCTGATCCGGTAGCCTGATACAGCCAAAGAGTCAGCGCAAAATTTGTCATCGTACTTCCAAGCTGTGACAATCCCTGTGTACTCCACAGAATGTAAAAATCTTTCAATTCGTATATTCTATTTTTCATTTTGACTTTGCTCCTTTGATTTATTTTTCGATTCATCAAATTGCAAAGTCCGAGGATTTGGCCTCTATTTCAGCCACATCGCCCCATGCAGTATCCTCAAACCTTGCATGGAGCTTCTCCGATTCCCAAAATCAATTTTCTCTCTCCCTTCTATAATAAATATTATTTACAAAGAAAATCCTTTCGTGACAAAAGCACCACACTCTCAGCGGTATTACCAGATTCCCACAAACCTCTACCTAGCTCTCTAAATTTTTTCTGATACTTCATAGCCCAATCTAGTAAGTTGAAATATTTCATTTTTATTTCCTACGGCCATTATCAATTGATTATTCTGAAGTTCGCTTACTGCTTCTTTCCATATAGCCGCAGATTTTCCTATTTTATCAGTATTCATTATCTTATTATTAGTTTGTATATCTACTCCTTCAAGTGAGTTTATTACCAGAATTTGACCGACAGCGTCTTTTGCCGCTTCTGTTAAAAGACATTTTGCTTCATCTGATAAAATTGGTATCTTTAATTCTTTCTTTTCTGAACTAAACATTGCATCTATTTCTTCTTTAGAAATAGGTTCCCATTTCATTTGTGTCTGCTCAACCTTCTCCAAAATTGTATTTTGTATCTTCTCTAATTGTCTTTGTAAATCTCGAATTCCATCGGTATCTCCTGCTGTCGCAATTGCTTTTTCTGCTTGATCAGCTCTTACCCAGCCAGGCATAGGGGCATCATTTATAATTTTAGGCATTGCCATAGCAATTTTATATTTTAATTCGTCTTCGTTAGAATAGAAATCCACTAATCTTCCTGCCTCTTTAACAGTATTATGAAAATTCTTTACTCTTTCTCTTTCTTCATCTGTTGCTCCCACTTTAATCGCAGGAAGCGAATCAATATTTTTATGCAAAAATGCTAATATAGGCATTTTTTTATGGATAGCATACCTATACTCTTTTTCCGTATAACTTATATTCTCCTCAGGATCAATAGAACCATATTTTCCTGCAACAATCAAAAGATAATAATCACTCATATCAATCATCTTCTTAATGTATTCCCATTGGCTCAATGAACTTGCCGGAAATTGTTCCATTCCTACTGGAATACAATTCATATCAAGTAAGCAACTTATTGCTGCTTGTCTCTCCGTTTTCAAGTCTTCATATGTAGAACTTATGAATACTTGATATTTTCTTTCCATGTACATCTCCCTTTTCCACTTGTATTATTAGTCTATTGTTTCATTTTCCAATTTCGGCAAATTATTTAAGTTTATCTTCTCCAATGTCCGTAACTGTTGTACCGCCAACTGCCGAAGTAATTCCATCCGCTCTTTTTGATTCTTTCCTTGACTAATCAATACAGCATTATAACTTTCCAAATTTGCCAGTACCAACAACTGATTTAATGTCGCCACATCCCTCATATTTCCTTTAACATTTGGATTTTTGTCCTTCCACTGTTTTGCGGTTTTTCCAAACAAAACAACATTCATCATATCTGCTTCATTAGCATAGGTATACGCCACCTGTGCGGGAGTTAATTCCGGGGGAATCAGATTCTCTTTAATTGCATCTGTATGTACCCTGTAATTCAACTTAGAAATTTCTCTGTTCAAATTCCAATTCAAAGACAACCGACTGTTTTCATCTGTCTTTAAACGCCTATAGTCTTTCATAATATATAACTGAAACTCAGGAGAAATCCAAGTCGCGAAAGACATGGCGATATCGCTATGGGCATATGTTCCGCCATAACGTCCTGCTTTTGAGACAATACCGATAGCATTCATCTGCGTAATCCACTTTGTCGGTGTCATAACAAAACGATTTAATCCAGCCTCATTTTTAACCGCCTCGAATTGCACACGGTTAAAATCTGGATTATGCAATTCTTCCCAAACGCCTAGAAACTCAATCGTATTTCTATTTCGCATCCAGTTTTGAATCACAAATCGCGGGTCGTCCTCATTTCGATATTTTGCAATATCCGTTAATGAAATAAATTCATTTTCAAAATTTGTAGTATAGATTCCTATGTCAATACCTTTTGCATGGATAGTCTCCTTAACAATTTTCGCCATAAGTACCCTCCTCTTCCCACATTTCCCGATATGCTTCAATATAATCCTTAATACAACCGGGATATACATCCAAATACTTTCTACATACCCTTTTATACAATCCCAACATTTTTTCATCACACGCAAAGTCCAGTAAATAATCTAACAAATGTGACAATTCATCTTCCGACACAGTTCTGCTGCACACATCTTCAACCAATGGTAAATAAACCTCATAGGCTTTCTGATGTAATTGGACTATCTGCTCTGCAATCTGGTAAATATTTTCATCCATTTAGATTACCTCAAAATGCTTTAGCGCCTCCATGATCGCTTCTGCCTTTTCTTTCAGCGGATGTTTCCTCGGCTACTTCAATCCCTCTGTCGCATTAGACGCATCATACATTGTCAGACCTAATAACCTCTTTACCTCCGCAATATAAGCGGTATGCGCCTTGAATCCATACTTCCCTTCACATATTTCTGTATCATTTTATATGTAATTTTCGGTTTCGGTTGATATTTCTTCGCCCGTTCTGCAATCGTGTCCAACGATATCTTATCATCACCTTCTCCAAATTCTACTGTCACATTGATAACACTATTTAGTTATTTACGGGACAAAAGCACCACCGTCTCCACATGCACGGTCTGCGAAAACTGATCAACCGCCCTCACTTTCACCAGTTCATACCCATTTCCACACAGATACTTCAAATCCCGTGCCAGTGTGGCAGAATCACAGCTCACGTACACGATCCGCTCCGGCTGCATCTGCACCATAGTCTCAAGCAGAGATTCCTCGCAGCCTTTCCGCGGCGGATCCACCACGATCACGTCAGCGTGAGCCTGTTCTCCCGGATGTGCCTTAGCATAATCCGCATAATATCCCGGCAGAACCTCTTCTGCTTTTCCAACATAAAACTTTGCATTCTCGATTCCATTGATCTGCGCATTTTTTCTGGCGTCCTCGATGGCCTGAGGAATGATCTCCACACCGTAGACTTGTTTCGCCTTCTGCGCCAGAAACAGGGATATCGTTCCGATTCCACAGTAGAGATCCCAGACCGTCTCATCTCCTTTTAAGTCTGCATACTCCAGTGCAAGTCCGTACAATTTCTCTGTCTGCACCGGATTGACCTGGAAAAAGGACAGCGGAGAGATCTGATATTTGATTTCACCGATATAATCTGTAATAAATGCCTGTCCCCACAGCACTTCATAAGAATCTCCCATGATCACATTGGTGTTTTTCTGATTCACACTAATCGTGATACTGGTCATTCCTTCGATTTTCTGCAGTAATTCAACCAGTTTTTCACAATGGGGAATTTTTTTTGCGTTGATGACAAGACAGACCATAATCTCTTTGGTTGTAAAGCCATACCGGATCAGGACATGACGAAGTAAGCCTTTCCCTGTTTTTTCATCATATGGCTCCATCTGATATTGCTCCATAAATGACAGGATGGTTTCCAGAATCTCCTGATTCTGCTCTACTCCCAGTGCACAGTCTGTATTTGCAATAATATCGTGAGTACGGCCTGCATAAAACCCTGTCACTGTCACTCCATTTTTATCTTTTCCAAACGGGAACTGCGCCTTATTTCTGTAGTGAAATGGGATTTCCATTCCCACGATCGGATCTGCAATTTTTTCCAGCAGTTCTGGCGAAAAGCCGCCGATCCTCTCCAGATTTCCCAACACTTTTCTGTTTTTAAACTCCAGCTGCTTCTCATAGGAAATCTGCTGAATCTGACATCCTCCGCACTGTCTTGCGAATTTACACTTCGGCTCCACTCTGTCTTTGGACGGTTCGATAATCTGTATCATTCTCGCATATCCATAATTTTTCTTGGCTTTCATAATTTTTGCTTCCACCACATCACCGATGACCGCATCCTTGATAAACAGCGTATAGCCGTCAATTTTTCCGATTCCTTCCCCGTTCACTCCGATATCTTCAATCGTCACCTTTACTACATCATTCTTCTGCATCTGTTTTTCTCCTTTATCTGAAAAAAGAGGGCGCACAAAATTTCTTTTGGTCACCCTCTTTTGTTTCTCTGTCTCTAAATGGAACTTCTTCTCAGGTTTGTCTCAAACATCCGGTTGTAACCCAGCCAGTCATTTCCCGGTTTATTTTTAAAGATCTCCGTCAGAGTCTGCATCTTGGCATCTGCATTATCTGCCAGATTCAATGCCATCGCCTCTGCGAGGGCCGGCTTTTTCGGAGAACCATACTCCAGCTCCCCATGATGGGAAATAATACAATGCTTCAATTCACTTCCCAGTTTTTCCGGAAATCCCGGAATCTCTCTTATCGCATCATTCATCATCTCAACACCAATGATGATGTGCCCCAGAAGCTGTCCGTCATCCGTATAATCATTATCCGGAAATGCAGAAAGCTCTTTTGTCTTTCCAATATCGTGGCACATTGCCGCCGTATAAAGAAGATCTCTGTTCAAGATTTCATAGGTGTCCGCAAAATACCGACACATCTTCACAACACTTAACGTATGTTCCAGAAGTCCTCCTGCAAATCCGTGATGAACTGTTTTTGCCGCAGAATGTCCTTTAAACACGCGGATAAACTCCTCATCTTTCACAAAATAATATTCCAGCAGCTGACGCAGCCACGTGTTGGAAATTCCACGGATAAATCCGAGCAGCTCTTCATACATACTGTCCACACTCTTCTCAGAAGTCGGCATATAATCTGCTGGATTGTATTCACCATCTTCTGCTTTTCTGATCTGACGGATGTTCATCTGCAGACTTCCGTTATAACTTATCACATCACCAAATACTTCGATGAAATCCTTCTCATCATACTCTGCGATCCCCTGAGAATTCGGATCCCATACTTTTCCATCCAGTGTTCCCGTCTTATCCTGTAAAATCAGATTGTCATAAGGCTTTCCGTTTCTTGTCTCCGCGGAACGTCTTCCTTTACACAGGTATACATTCCTGATTGTCTCGCCTTCATGTAAATCCTTGATATATCTCATAATAATTTTGTTTCCTCTCTATTTTTGCTATTCTTTACTCACGGCTGTCAAGTACCAGCTGAAACGAAATCTCCACGTATCCTCCTGCACCGAGACGTTTTCCCTGAATCCGGATCGTATCTCCCGCTTTACACTTCTGGAGTACCTTTTCATACTGAGCCATAGAGGCAATCTCCTCGCCGTCCACAGACTGGATTACATCACCGCTCTGGATTCCCGCTGCCATTGCCGGAGAGTTCGCCTGTATCTGGGTCACATACATTCCGGACGGCACCTGCTTTGATTCGGAAATATCACTGCTGACCGTCACTCCGTAAATCCCTGCATAGGGAACCGACTGACTGTTTAAAAGCAGTTCCATGATCGGTTTTAAATCAGAAATACCATATGCATTGGCAGTATGCCCCTGATTCTCTGTCCAGATCTCGGAATCAATGAGTCCGATGATCTCCCCGTCCAGATTACACAGAACACCGGAACTAAAATCCGCTGACGGAATATCTGTCGCCAGAACGCTGAATGTATGATCCGGAATTGCTTTTTCATGTGCGTTAGAACTGATCATACCATATCCTGTTCCATCTGAATATCCAAATGTATCTCCAAGGGCGATCACCGGATCTCCCTCTGCCACTATATTTGAATTTCCGAGAACCGCTGTTTTTATCTCATCCCACGTGCTTTCAGAAATCAGATTTCTTCTGACACCAAACACCGCCAGATGACTGTTTTTATCCTGCTTTTTCAGCGATGCTTCACAGGTGCTGCCATCTGAAAACTGCACATTCCAGACAGTGGATTCCCCACAGACAGAATTGTTGCTGAGGATCAAAAGCTCCTGTCCATTGTCTGCTGCGATCAGCCCTGTACATCCCATATCTTCATTATTTACATCCTTTGTAAGATTCGCCGCATCCTGCTCACCCCGGACCGTGACCACACTTTTTGCGGCCTCTGCTGCAATCTGGTAAACACTCTGCATCATGGCTTCATAATCTTCTGCTCTCAGACTCTTCTCCTGCGAATCCTGCTCCTGCGCCTCGTCTTCTTCCGGATGCGTCTCTTCACTGTCTTCCGGAATGGTCACAGTTTTCGGAGATCCCGGAAATAAGTTCTGTACCCACGGATTCAGGGCATAAAAACCCAGACAGGCAAACGCACCTACCACGATTCCGTAAACAGCCAGTTTCAGAAGCTGTTTTCTCACCTGTTTTCCGGTGATCGGTTCCGGCTTGATCGTCTCCTGCAGAAAAGAAAAACTATCCTCTTTTTGCTCTTCATTCAAGTCTTTGGGGGACTTTTCTTTTGGGTCTTCATTCCACGGCATAATTGCTAATCTCCTCTGCTGTATAGTATAACCGATTCCCCCGGATTGTTCAATATTTATCCTTTTCATTCCCCCACAAATAAGGTAAAATATAGCTGTGAGTTCGAATTATAAAAGGTGAAAGAATATGAATCAAAAAACATTGACAAAATTAGAATATTATAAAATCACTGCGCTTTTAGAGGAACAGGCTTCTTCCATGCGCGGAAAACAGCTTTGCCGCAAGCTGAAACCGATGACCGATCCGGAAAAGATCAACACTGCACAGGAGCAGACCGAAGCGGCATTTACACGGATCGTCAAAAAGGGACGCATCTCTTTTGGCAATGCATTCCCCATCGGAGAGTCTTTAAAACGTCTGGAGATTGGCGGTGCACTTGGATGCGGAGAGCTTCTTCGCATCTGCAAAGTTTTACAGAATGCCGGAAAAGTAAAGGCTTACGGACGTCACGACACACAGGAAGAGCTTTGTGACTGCCTGGATGTCTATTTTGAACAGCTGGAACCTCTGTTTCCTCTGACTGCCGAGATTGAGCGCTGTATTCAGGGGGAAGACGAGATCAGCGATGATGCCAGCAGCACATTAAAGAATATCCGCCGCAGCATCGGACACATCAACGATAAAGTTCATGCAACTCTGACAAATCTGGTGAACGGTTCTCTGCGCACCTATCTGCAGGATCCGATCATCACCATGCGCGGAGACCGCTACTGTGTTCCGGTCAAAGCCGAGTATCGCAGTCAGGTCAACGGGATGATCCACGATCAGTCCTCCACCGGTTCTACACTGTTTATCGAGCCGATGGCAGTCGTAAAACTGAACAACGACCTCAAAGAACTGTATGCGAAAGAACAGGAAGAAATTCAGGACATCCTCGCCCGTCTCAGCGAAGAGACCGCGCAGTATATTGAAGAGATCCGCACGGATTACCGTATTCTGACGGATCTTGATTTTATCTTTGCCCGCGGTGCACTGGCACTTTCTATGAATGCCAGCCGTCCGATCCTCAACACAGATGGACGCATTCACATCCGTGAGGGAAGACATCCTCTTCTGGATCCGAAAAAAGTAGTTCCGATCACGGTTTCTCTGGGAGACGATTTTTCTCTTCTGATCATTACAGGACCAAATACCGGCGGAAAGACGGTATCTTTAAAAACCGTAGGACTTTTTACCCTGATGGGACAGTCCGGCCTTCACATCCCTGCCAGAGACCGTTCTGAACTGGCAGTGTTTAAACAGGTCTATGCAGATATCGGAGATGAGCAGAGCATTGAGCAGAGCTTGAGTACCTTCTCTTCTCATATGACAAATATTGTCTCTTTCCTGCATGATGTAGATGAGAATTCTCTAGTTCTGTTTGATGAGCTTGGAGCCGGAACGGATCCTACCGAAGGAGCCGCGCTGGCCATCGCCATTCTCTCCTATCTGCACGGACGTGGAATCCGCACCATGGCTACCACTCATTACAGTGAATTAAAGGTTTACGCACTTTCCACTCCCGGAGTTGAGAATGCCTGCTGTGAGTTTGACGTAGAAAGTCTGCGCCCGACCTACCGCCTTCTGATCGGAATCCCGGGAAAGAGTAATGCATTTGCGATTTCCGGTAAGCTCGGCCTTCCGGATTATATCATCGAAGATGCCAAAACCAGACTTTCCGAACAGGATGTCTCATTTGAGGATCTGATCTCAGATCTGGAGACAAGCAAACGCACGATTGAAAAAGAACAGGAAGAGATTGCAGCATATAAAAAAGAAATCGAAGCACTGAAAAGTCAGGCGCAGCAAAAACAAGAACGCATCGAGGAACAAAGAGAGCGGATTCTTGCCGAAGCCCGCGAAAAGGCAAATACAATCCTGCGCGATGCCAAAGATGTAGCTGATGAGACGATTAAAAATTTCCGCAAATTCGGAAAAGAAAATATTTCAGCCGCCGAAATGGAAAAAGAAAGAGAACGTCTGCGCAAGAAGATGAAGGAAAATACCGCATCTTCATCTTTGAAAGTACAGAAACCGAAAAAGGAATACAAACCAACTGATTTCAAACTCGGAGAATCTGTAAAAGTACTGAGCATGAATCTGACCGGAACCATCAGTTCCCTTCCGGATTCCCGCGGAAATGTGACAGTGCAGATGGGAATTTTAAGATCTCAGGTTCACATTTCAGATCTGGAGATTATCGAAGAGGCGAATCCTTATGCACCAAAATCATTCAAACGTACGTCAAAAGGCAAGCTGAAAATGAGCAAATCTCTGTCCGTGAGCCCTGAAATCAATCTGCTTGGAAAGACTGTAGACGAAGCAGTTTCTGAGCTGGACAAATATCTGGATGATGCTCTGCTGTCCCATTTAAGCACAGTACGGGTAGTACACGGAAAAGGAACCGGAGCACTCCGAAAAGGAATTCACGAATTCCTGCGCCGTCAGAAGCATGTTAAGTCCTACCGTCTCGGGGAATTCGGAGAAGGAGACGCCGGCGTCACGATCGTGGAGTTAAAATAAACGGGGTTATAAGAGAGGAGTATTTATGATTGCAAAACAGAAAATTTTAATTGTGGATGATGATGAGAATATCGCAGAACTGATCTCGCTCTATCTGATGAAAGAGTGCTTTGATACGAAAATTGTGTCAAACGGGGAGGATGCGCTGTCTGCCTTTGAGACATATCAGCCAAATCTTGTTCTTCTGGATCTGATGCTTCCGGGAATCGACGGCTATCAAGTCTGCCGGGAACTGCGCGCCAAATCACAGGTACCGATCATCATGCTCTCTGCAAAAGGAGAAGTATTTGACAAAGTACTGGGACTGGAGCTGGGGGCAGATGACTATATCATGAAGCCGTTTGACTCCAAAGAGATGGTAGCACGAGTGCGTGCTGTCCTGCGCCGTTATCAGCCGGTCAAGCCGGAAGCACCTGCCGCAGAAAAGGTAAAATGTGTCGAGTACGACGGACTTACCATCAATCTTACAAACTATTCCGTACTGTGCGACGGCCAGAACGTTGACATGCCTCCAAAAGAACTGGAGCTTTTATACTTTCTGGCTGCTTCTCCAAATCAGGTATTTACAAGAGAACAGCTTTTGGATCAGATCTGGGGCTATGAATACATCGGCGACACCCGCACAGTAGATGTTCATATCAAACGTCTCCGCGAAAAGATCAAAGATCATCCGGGCTGGGGACTGAGCACCGTATGGGGAATCGGTTATAAATTCGAAGTAAAATAAACAAAAAAGGATGGATACTATGAAAAGTACACTGCGTTTAAAATTTATCATGCTGTATATTATCTTTGGATTTCTCAGTATTTTCACGGTATCCCTTTTGTCGAATCAGCTTCTGCTCAATAAACTAGAACAGGATTCCTCACAAAATATGTACCGGATTGCAAATCAGACTGCGACCTCCTACCTGCCCTCATACTTTTCAAATGATCTTTCAGCCTGGTCTGTTCATTCTCAGCTGCAGGCTATGCAGCTGTATCTGAACGCGTCCGTCTGGTTTGTCAAAACAGACGGCACATTGATTACTTCTGCCCCTCTGGATGGAACCGAAGCCCCGGAACAGATCCTGGAATTCGACCCTGCCGAGATCGGAAACAATCAGTTTATCTCCGGAAATTATCATGGATACTTTGAGGAAGATGTAATTACTGTCATGGCACCTGTCACCCAGGACTTTTCTGTGCAGGGCTACCTTTTGATCCATCGTCCGGTCGAAAGCCTGAAGCAGACATGCCATTCTCTGATCCTGCCGGTATACATTACGATGGCCGTGATCTATCTGCTGTCCTTTCTCTTTCTGATTGGGTTTGAATTTTTTGTATTCCGTCCACTGAGACAGATTACAGAAGCGGCAACTCAGTATGCATCCGGAAATCTGACCTATGAGATTCCTGTAACAACGCACGACGAGATGGGATATCTTTCTGCTTCTCTGAATTACATGTCCTCACAGCTGAAGGATATGGAGGAATACCAGAAAAAGATTGTAGCGAATGTCTCTCACGACTTCCGTTCTCCGCTCACCTCGATCAAAGGCTATGTGCAGGCGATGACTGACGGCACGATTCCGCCCCAGTTGCATCAGAAATATTTGAATATCATTCTCTTTGAGACGGAACGTCTGACAGATCTGACACAGGATCTTTTGACACTCAACGAGTTTGACCGGAATGAAATGATCCTGGACAAGACAGAGTTTGATATCCAGCAGATGATCAAGAACACTGCCGCCTCTTTCGAAGGCACCTGCACAAGCAAACGGATTTCCATTGAGCTTCTGCTTCTGGCAGGCAATATTCTCGTGTATGCAGACCGACGGAAGATTCAGCAGGTTCTTTACAATCTCATTGATAATGCGATCAAATTCAGCGGAAACGACTCTTCGATCACGATTGAGGTCACCGAAAAGAATGAGAAGGTTTTTGTTTCTGTCAAGGATACCGGAATGGGAATTCCAAAAAAAGAACTGAATAAAATCTGGGAACGCTTTTACAAGTCCGACCTGTCCCGCGGAAAGGATAAAAAAGGAACCGGCCTCGGACTTGCCATCGTCAAAGAGGCCATTCAGGCTCACGATGAACATATCAATGTCATCAGCACAGAGGGCGTTGGCACAGAGTTCATCTTCTCTCTGACGAAGGTTTAAATCCTTACAGGTCTCTTTTGTTAAATATGAAAACAGCTGCTGCAAGATTCACGATACCAACAAGCAGTGTGACTGCAATCGCCGCAAAATAGTCCTTGATATCAACACTTCCCGCAAGCAGAGGTACCCCATCCAGCAAATGGATCGGGAGTGCCTCTTTTATTTTCGGAATGAAGCTTAAAATATAGCAGAATGCAAATCCGCCTCCTACACCGAGTAACGCAGATGCTGCTGTATTACAGCAGACAGACGAAACAATGGATTCAGACGACACTTTGCGTGATAAAATCAACCTTAATTCTATTCGCTAAATCCATAATTTTTGAATCAATGAGTTTTATTGTCTTCTGGAATTCTTCATCGCTTTTTCCAGTAGGATCCTCCAATCCCCAATCCTCCCTGTGCCTGCATGAAAAAGTCGGGCAGTTCACATTACATCCCATTGTGATCACAATATCTACAGGAGGGATATCTGACAACAGCTTTGAGTACTGTGTTTCTTCCATATCAATCTGGTATATTTCCTTCATTAAGCGAACTGCATCCTGATTGATCTGCGGTTTCGTTTCTGTTCCGGCAGAATAACTTTCAAAGACATCACTTGCAAGATATTTACCAAGCGCTTCCGCAATCTGACTGCGACATGAGTTGTGAACACATATAAAAGCCACTTTCATTTTATCCATATCTGTTACGCCTCCTTCTCTTCCAATATTCTTTTTAATTCCTTCATCCTTTTTTTCAAATAATTCCATAATTCACGTTCTCCTTTAAATAAATACTGCGCTGAAGATATTAAAAGTATAACCGACAATGATAATCCCTGCCGTGCATATCCCAATAAATAATACCAGTAATTTTGGTTTTACAGCTTTTTTCAGCATGATCAAAGACGGCAGACTTAATGTTGTTACTGCCATCATAAATGATAAAATTGTTCCCAGCTCTGCACCTTTTGATAACAAAGCTTCTGCAACAGGGATTGTACCGAATATATCCGCATACATCGGGATTCCAACCAGCGTTGCTAAAATCACACCAAAAGGATTCCGACTTCCCAAAACACTCTCGATCCAACTTTCCGGAATCCAGTTATGGATCACTGCTCCTATTCCTACCCCAATCAGAATGTATGGAAATACTTTTTTAAAAGTTCCTATCACCTGCTTTTTGGCATATTGTACCCTGTCCTTTTTGGTTAATGTCGGTGAACTGATATCAACACTTCTTGCATTTTTTACAAAATCCTCTACATATTTTTCCATATGCAGTTTTTCAATCAATGTCCCGCCGATAACCGCAATGACCAGCCCGAGAATAACATAAGCCGCTGCAACTTTCGCTCCAAAAATACTCATCAGCAATACAAGACTTCCCAGATCAACCATAGGAGAAGAGATCAAGAACGAAAAGGTAACTCCCAATGGCAATCCGGCACTTGTAAATCCGATAAACAACGGAATGGAAGAACAGGAACAAAAAGGAGTAACTGTTCCCAGTAAAGCGGATATCACATTTGCTCCTATTCCGTCAAATTTTCCTAAAATCTTCTTACTTCTTTCCGGTGGAAAATAACTCTGGATATATGAAATCATAAAAATCAACAAGCATAAAAAAATTGTAATTTTGACCACGTCATACAGAAAAAATTGAATACTTCCGCCCAGGCGGCCGCCGATATCCACACCTGCCACAGATAATACATCGCCGATCAACAGATTCAGAAACTTCATCCCCAGTATCTGATCCTGAAAAAATATCCAGATTGTATTTAAAAATTCCAAAAAATCACTCCTCTTCTTTGATATATCAACTTTTTTTGATGTATTGAGGTTTTATAAAAGCCATCCGAAGATGACCTCTATCAACAGCATTTTGACTGCTTTTCACTTTCTGGTGTTGTCAGTTCCAACAGACGTCTGGAAGCATACTCACTTCCACTTTTACTGAGACTGTAATGTGTCCATTTTCCTTCTTGCCTGCTGACTACCAGCCCTGACTCGCAAAGTATTTTCATGTGATAGGATAAAGCGGACTGTCCGATATTCATATACTCAATTAAAACACAGGCGCACTTTTCACCGCTTTTCAAATGGTTTAAAATCGCCAGTCGTTTTTCATCACAAAGTGCTTTGAAAATCTTTACATCTTTTGAATAATCATCCATCCCCTTCACCTTACATCAAATATTTTTGATATGTGTATCATACCTCTGAATGCATCTTTTGTCAATATACATATCAACTTTTTTTAATATGTCTCTTTACCCGATCCAATCTTCATGCAATACTTTCATTCCCATGAAGTCCCTTCCCTTGGATCCATGGAAATCGCTGCCGGATGTACAAAATAACTTTGCATCCTGCGCCACCCTATATATCCATTCTTTTTCAGAAGAATCAAATGCTGAATAATTTGCTTCTATTCCGTCCAGACCGCACGTTTTTAAATATTGCAGAATCACCTGAATTTCTTCTTTTTCCAATTTTCGTTTTTCAAAATTGCGATAAACAAAGAGGGGATGTGCCCACACAGCACGTCCCCCGGCTTTATGATTCAATCGAATCGCCTGCTCTATTGAAATATTAGCGGCATTCAACAAAGACTCAAACACTTCCAGAACCCTCTGTTTTCGCGCCTCCAGTGCTTTGATCAGATCCGGATCATTCTCATCAAAGCCATAGCCGAGCAGATGAATGGAAAATGGCAGAGAAACCGTATCCAGAGTCTTCTCCTGGCATGTAAATTCAATCCCGGAAATAAATGTGATCCGATCTCTGCTAAGCATCCTTGCTTTTTGGATTCCGTCAATCGTATCGTGATCCGTCAGAGAAAACCTTGTAATCTTCTTCTCCAACAACATAGGAAGAATCTCTTCTATTTATAGAGCATATTTTTAATGGACGCATCTTCCATATTCTCGTTTGTCACCCACACATATCCTGTATCCACAAGAGCTTCGTTTCCTGTCTGAAGGATACTCCTTGCTGCTGCCACTACAGAAGCATAACCAATTCCAAATGGATTCTGCACTGCAAGCCCTTCAATCTCCCCATTTTTCAATGCCTCGATCTGAGCTTCTCCGGCATCAAATCCTGTAAGAACAATGTCATCTGTCTTTTCTGCCTCTTTCAAGGCTGACAATCCAAGCTGCACTGCCGTAACATTCGTTCCGAACATTCCTTTGAGATTTGGATGCTGTTCCATATAATACAGGATCACATCTTCATCGCTGAGATCATCTGCTGTGATCTCTGGTTCCTCTGCCTTCTTTGCAGCATTCTTTTGCTCTGCAATCTCTTTTTTCAGATCATCCATCTGGTCACAGTAAATCGTATCTACAATCTGCACATTCGGATGTCCGCTCTTGATTTCTTCCTGAAATCCTGCCAGACGCTCTTTTGCCGCTTCCGAATTACTGTCAGACACCAGAAGCAGAACCTCTCCCGCATCCTCAATTTCATTGCACAGCTGATATGCGGATGTTTTGGCAGCCTCTGTATTGTTCGTCTTTACAGTACACTGGATTCCCTGATACGTATTTCCGGAATCCAGAGCAATGACCGGAATCCCATTCTCTGCTGCCGCATCAAACTGTACCTTACATGCATCCTCATCAATACTTGCGATTCCTAACGCATCCGGATACCGCGCCAGTTCTTCATCCAGAATATTGACCTGTTCATCAATATCCTCTCCGTCCGGTGCATTAAAGGTTGCCTTGATCTTATCTTCCCCACTATATCCAAGAGTCTTATTCAGATCCTTTACCGCCTGTTCCACACCTTTTTTTACTTCTTTCCAATAAGATGAATTCTCATCCTTTCCGATGATAGATATATAGGTGCCTGGCTCCAGATTAAGCCCCTGTATATTGCTGTAAGCTGCCGGTGTCACAAAATCCAGATTAGCCTGATACGAAGGCTCCTCTGTCTTATCTCCTGTAAAAGTCGGAGTCTCCTCCTTTTTGCTGCAGGCACTGGCTGCCAGGGCAACACACAAGATCGCCGGTATCACTGCTCTTAATTTTCTTGTCATATCAAAACCTCCAGTATAAACTGTCTTTTCACAATAGATTATCCCCCTTATGTATCCCGTAATACATGATTTCGGCGGGCGGACTTCGTCCGATAAGGTATACTATACACGATTTCTGTGAAAAAAAAAGAAATATTTTCTTAATTTTTGAAAAATTTTATATTTTTACTCTTTAAATTGCATTTGATTTTAACCATAAATTCACAATGATAATGCTTGTATATTTTCCTCATTTGTATTAGAATGTTGGTAACGGTAACGGCAATCCTTTATCGTAATTCCAAAGAAGGAGGATACATATTATGGCACACGTAATTAGTGATGAATGTGTAAGCTGTGGTTCTTGCGAAGGCGAATGTCCAGTAGGAGCTATCTCCGAAGGCGATGGCAAATACGAAATCGATGCTGATGCTTGCGTTGACTGCGGAGCATGTGAAGCTGCCTGTCCTACAGGAGCTATTTCAGCAGAGTAATTTTTAATATTTGCGAGTGATCACAAGCATGAAAAGAGCATTTTGAATCTCAGATTCAGGATGCTCTTTTTCATATTCTTAAAATCGCTGCTGTTCCCAGTAATCTCAAGTCACTTTCTGGCACAATTTGACGAACGGTTTCTAAGGCGTTTTACACCCCCTCATGCTATAATAATACCGAAAACAGATCATAGGAGGTATATTTTAATGGGCGAGGTCAGATTTATGATTTCTGAAGCGGCAAAACAGGTTCATGTAGAATCTCACGTTCTGCGTTACTGGGAGGAAGAGCTTGAGCTTGTCATCGGACGCACAGAAATGGGACATCGATATTATACCGAAGATGATATACAACTCTTTTGCTGTATTAAAAAACTAAAAGATGCCGGAATGCTTTTAAAGGACTTAAAGCCTCTCATTCCGGAATTAAAATCAACCAAACTGAAGCTTCAAAAGACAGAGGCATTAAAAAAAGCAGCTCTGAAAAAAGAAACGACTGCCCCAACTGTGTCAGCTCCCGCTGCGGTTTCTGCTCCGGCGGCTGTGTCAACTCCAGCAGCCATCTCCGAAGCAGAAGTCGTGCCGGTCACTCAACTGGAACAGGTCCGTTCTCTGATCGGAGATGTATTGACAGAGGTCGTCGTGTCCAACAATGAAGAATTAAAAAAAGACATCAGTAAGTCTGTCACTACTGATGTCATACGAGAAATGGACTTCCTCTTCCAGGCAAAAGAACGGCAGGAAGAAGAACATTTCCGCAAACTGGACACGCTGATCCGCCAGCAGCAGGCGAACCGCAAAGAGGCGGCCCGCGAACATCCGCTCGGCAGATTAAAAAATATGTTCAATCACTGCTGATCCTGACGAAGTTCATTTCCAAAACGGGTGTACTGCGGCATCCATGCCAGTCTGACGGTTCCAACCGGACCGTTTCTCTGTTTTGCAATGATGATTTCCGCAATATTTTTGTCTTCTGTATCAGGAATATAATAATCCTCACGATAGATAAACATACAGACATCGGCATCCTGCTCGATGGCTCCGGACTCACGAAGGTCGGAAAGCATCGGGCGTTTGTCCGTTCTCTGTTCTACCGCACGGCTCAACTGAGACAATGCGATCACCGGAACATTCAATTCTCTTGCCAGTCCTTTTAGAGAACGGGAGATTTCGGAAATCTCCTGCTGACGGCTTTCATTGCTTCTTCCACCACTTCCGCTCATCAACTGCAGGTAGTCGATGATGATCAGATCCAGACCGTGCTCTAACTTGTACTTACGGCACTTGGAACGCATCTCTGTAATAGAAATGCCCGAAGTATCGTCAATGATCAGTTTTGATTTTCCGATCGTACCGGCACCTTCGATCAGTTTTTCCCAATCCGAATCTTTCAGATTTCCGGTTCTCAGTATCTGCGCATCTACATGAGCCTCCAAAGAGAACAGACGATTTACAAGCTGTTCCTTGGACATCTCAAGACTGAAGATGGCAACGGCCTTCTCCTGACGGAACGCCACATGCTGGGCAATGTTCAGTACAAATGCTGTCTTTCCCATAGACGGACGCGCCGCCACCAGAATCAGATCCGAACGCTGCAGACCGGAGAGTTTGTAATCCAGATCAATGAAGCCTGTCGGAATTCCGGTTACCGTTCCTTTTGTCTTGGATGCTTTCTCGATCACTTCCAAAGCATTTAACACAACCTGCTTGATCGGCGTATATTCCTGACTGTTTCCATGCTGTGCCAACTCAAAAATCCGCTTTTCCGCAGCATCCATGATCACATCCAGCGGTTGATTCTCCAGATAACAGTTGTTTGCAATCTCTTCATTGATCTTGATCATCTTCCGAAGAGTTGCTTTTTCGCGGACGATCTCTGCATAATACTTGATATTTGCCGAGGTCTGGGCGTTGACCAGAAGTTCTCTTGCAAACTCCAGTCCGCTGATCTCCGGCGGAGCATTTTTCTCTTTCAAATGCTCCTGCAGTGTGATCAGATCCACCGGCTTCCCTGCCTGAAACAATTCTACCATCGCATCAAACAGCATTCCGTATGCACTCTGATAGAAATCCTCCCCTGTAAGCATCTCAGCTGCGACCATAATTGCATCTTTATCCATCAGCATGGCGCCCACAACCGCCTGCTCCGCTTCTGTGCTGTGGGGCAATATTCGTTTAATCGCTGCTTCCATAAACTCTATTTCCCCTTATGCTTCTTTCACGGAAACATTCAACTCTGCTGTCACTTCCGGATGCAGTTTTACAGATACGATATGTGTTCCCAGTGTTTTGATCTGCTCTTTCAGCTGAATCTTCTTTTTATCAATATCCAGATGCATCTGCTCTTTGACTGCCTCTGCAATCTCCTTGCTGGAAACAGAACCGAATGTTCTTCCGCCTTCACCGACTTTCATGGTAAGTACGACTTTTCCTGCTTTGAGTTCCTCTGCCAGTTTTTTCGCTGCATCCAGGTGCTCCTGTGCAACCTTGGCTTCATTGTTCTTCTGCAGCTTCAGGTCATTGAGATTTTTCCCGTTTGCTTCTACCCCAAGCTTTTTCGGCAGAATAAAGTTTCTCGCATATCCGTCATTTACATTGACAACCTCTCCTTTTTTTCCAAGAGCTTTTACATCCTGTAATAAAATCACTTTCATTTTATATATCTCCTTCCTCTATCATCTGGTCGATCGTTACCTTTAGCGCCTCGATCGCCTCTTTTACGTTTGTATGTTCAAACTGTGCGCCGGCTGAATTGATATGACCGCCTCCGCCCAGTTTTTCCGCTATGATCTGCACGTTTACTTCGTCTATAGAACGTGCGCTCAGGAAAATCCTTCCATCATACACTGTCAGCACAAAAGATGCCTTGATACCATTGATATCCAGCAGCTCATTTGCTGTCTGTGCCGCCAGTACCGTCGGACTTGCAATGTCACTCGGACACTCTGCAATGGCATACTGTTCTCTGTAGACCTCTGCCATACGCATCGCCTCTGCCTTGGCACGGTAAGACTCCATATCGTCCCGGAACATCTTTCTGACTCGGGTAATGTCCGCTCCGCAGCGTCTTAAATATGCCGCCGCCTCAAATGTACGGACACCGGTACGGTTCATAAAATTCCTCGTATCGATCATGATTCCTGCATACAGGCAGTCTGCCTCAATGGACGGCACCTTGATATCATCCACAATATACTGCAGGACTTCTGCCACCATCTCACAAGTGGAGGACGAATACGGCTCAATATAGGACAGGACCGCATTGTCGATCACCGTACTGCTCTGCCGGTGATGATCCAGCACCGCAATGGTCTTAGATCTCTTTAAAAGTTCCGGACACTCTGTCATCTGTGGTTTGTTCGTATCTACCACCACGACCATAGCGCTGTCTGAAATATAATCCAGCGCTTCTCCGGAAGTCAGGAAAATATCTTTTCCATACACACTGCTCTGCGCGATCTCATCATACAGAGGCTTAATCGAAGTACTCACGTCGTTGATCACGATATGCGCCTTCTTTTCCAAAGCAACAGCAGCTCTGTAAATTCCCATACACGCTCCAAAAGAGTCCGGATCTGAAATCTTATGTCCCATAACAATAACCTGATCCTTTGCCACAATGAACTCTCTGAGCGCCTCTGCCTTAACACGGGCTTTAACTCTCGTATTTTTGGCTGTCTGCTCTTTCTTACCTCCAAAATATGTGATTCCTTTACAATCCTTGATCACCGCCTGGTCTCCTCCTCGTGCCAGTGCAAGATCGATCGCCATACGGGCATAATTGTAGCTCAGCGCATAAGTTGCTGTATTCAGTCCTAATCCGATACTCAAAGTAGCGGATCGGGCATTTCCGATGTTGACCTGCTTGACTTCTTCCAGGAGCGAAAACCTATCAGCTTCAAACTTACGGTAGCTTTCTTTTTTCACAACAAAGAAATATTTATCATTCTCCAGTTTTTTTACAATTCCGTCCACATCGTTGATATACTTATTAATCTTTCTGTCGATCAGAGCGACCAAAAGAGACTGACGGACTTCTTCCACGCTCTCCATCACTTCATCATAGTTGTCAATGTAGATCAGCCCGGCAATAAGCCTCTGATCTTCATTTTCACGGATGTAAGAATTCAGTTCTGTCACATCCCTCATATAAAGTGCGATAAAATACTCTTTTTCTTTCGGAATCTGCAGCATCCGCTCACTCTCGCTGAAGCCCTCAAGGGAAATCCGGCGCAGCTCCACCTGATAATCCCGCTCCTTATATGTGATCTCCAGCTCGCTTCTGGTCTCATCATCTTTCGGAAAAATTCCCTTATTCAATTCCGGGATTACCTTCTGGATAAACTTTTCTCTTCCATCCACGATTTCCGAAAAACGGTCATTCTTCCATAAAATATGTCCATCCTCCAGAATGATCGCATAGGGAACGGTCAACTCCTTTAACAGCGTGTTCTGAATTCCCTTGTACTGTGTTGAGAACTGGATCAAATCTGCCAGAATAAGAGAGCGGTTGTAAAAATATAACAATCCAACGATCACTACATAAATAATGACGAATACCGTCATCGTAAGTCCGGCTTTTTGATCCGTCATATACATCCAGATATTCATTGCCAACAGTAAGATCGTCATGATCAGCGGCCACTGCATGTACATCCTCAGCTGCCCTTTTAAACGCATGTTTTTGTTCTTCATGATTTCCTATCCTCTATCCATACTTTCATTTGCACAGCCTCCCCATACGCTGTGATTCCACAAACTCAGTCTTAGTATACCACTTTTTTGTCTCCATGTCAGCTTTCATCCACATCCGGTTCCTTCGGCCGATATATCTCACCGGATTCCCGGTCAACAGCAATTCCCTTTTTTTCCAGATGCTCATAGACATCCCCACGGAGAAGTGCATACAGCACGGAAACGATTGGAATGAAAACCAGCATTCCCACGATTCCCATCAGACTGGCTCCGATACTGACCGCTGCCAGCACCCAGATAGACGGAAGTCCCACAGAACTGCCCACCACTCTCGGATAAATCAGATTTCCCTCGATCTGCTGAAGGATCAGGAACATGATCACAAAAACCAAAGCCTTCATCGGCGCCACCGTCAGAATCAGAAATGCTCCCACTACGCAGCCAATAAATGCCCCGAAAATCGGAATCAGCGCAGTAAACGCGATCAGAACACCAATGAGCATCGCATATGGCATCTGCAGGATTCCCATACAGATCACAAACATCGTTCCCAGAATCACGGCCTCCAGACACTGTCCTGTCAGGAAATTCGAAAATGTACGGTAACTCAGAGAACAAACATCCAGAACCTTTTTCACCAGATCTTCTTTCATGTATGCATACATCACTTTCCGGATCTGAATATTTAATTTTTCTTTCTGCAACAAAATGTAGCATGCAAAAACAAACGCAATCACAAAGGTTGTAATTCCACTGGCAATCCTTCTTGCCACAACAATCGTAGAGCCAAGAACGCTGCTCGCTCCACTCGTAAAAAACTTCACGACTTCATTTATTATTTTGTCCCAATCCAGAGTCAGACTGTCCAGCCATTCTTTGATTTCCTTATTGTTATGGAAAATCTCTTCTGCCCAGCTCTGCGCTTTCGGCATAAATGACTGTATTCCTTTCCCGATCGATATAAAAGTGTCCCCCAGCTTCGGAAGCACTCCGAATACCACCAGCCCGATCACACTGACTACTACGATCAGCGTAATGATCAGACTGATCGGACGGGCCAGCCTCTGTGCCACTTTTTTATTTTTCATCATTTGATTTTGAAACAGCTTTTCTTCAAAAAAACTCATCGGAACATTGATCACAAATGCAATTGCACCGCCTAAAAGAAACGGATATACAATTCCCACTCCCTGTCCAAGCACATCCAGAATTAATGAATAATTCCACAATGCGATCAGAAGAATCACTGTAAACACGATCAGTCCCCGTATCTTTTTTAAATTTTCTTTGTTTAGATTCATACTTTACCTGCTCTTTCTCCTGCCTTGTCAGCCATTTTATTTCCAGTATACTCTGTTTGGAACAGATATCAATCCTTTTATTTTATTTTTATTCTTTCACTGTTTCCCCCGGATAGCTCAATCCAAAATTCAATTCATAATAATTTCCCATACTGTCTCTGTATGCATAAGCCTTTCCGTTCTCATCCTTCATTTCATCCGGCATATACAAATCTTTGTCATATCCCGGAACATCGTTTGGACTGATGCAGACTCCTTCTGCATTCACTGCTAATACCTCTTCTCCCCTCGGCAATGTGACAGGCAGCTTGCCTACCGGCGCAAACCGACCCAAAATGACATCCAGCGTTGCGTTCGGATACGTATCAAATCCTGCTAACAGTGCATCTGACTGCGTTTCCACATTTTTCACCAGCCAGGCAAGTGTAAAATTGATATTCGAAATCACTTTTCCTCCATTTTTATGGACTGCATCTGCAATTCTTTTTATCCTGTCCGCACCTGCCAAAGTCGTCTCTTTGTGTGTTCCTGACTCGGGTTTTCCGTCTGCACTCACATTGCACACTACTTTTTCCTCACAGATATCCAATTCCAGATATCCCTGTGTTGCATTAAAATACTCTCCACTGGACGGAGAAATCATCAGGATCGCAAAGTCCGCTTCCTTCGGATTTTCTGTCAGCATTACACCTGAGAACATTTCTTTCAAAGCCTCTGTAGATTTTTTTGACTGTTCTGCATCTTTATGGAATGCCTCAACATAAATGTTCTTTCCTTTCAGTTTCTCTTCTGTCAAAGGCAGAACATCCTTATTCTTCAAAAGAACTACACTCTGACGGTGTGCTTTCGCAGCTGCATCCCAATCCTTCTGTTCTGCCACTGCTTTCACAGCCTCTTTGGGATCCCTGTATGGATTTTCAAACATACCAAGTTCAAACAGCTCCTGTAAAGTGCGCGCAACCGCCCGATCCAATGCTTCATCCGTCAAGATCAGCTGTTCTTTTTGAAACCCTTCCGGAATCGGATGTGTTTCATAATATGCATTTTTCCCTCTCATATAGGCTTCCATTCCTGCTTCGTTGTCATACAGCCCACTGATAAGATCCACTCCTGCGTGATTCACTGCAAATCCAATACGTTCCGGAATATCCAGCATCTCCACTCCCCAGCTCATATTATGCACAATACCGGTATCGGAATTGATATACCCTTCAAATCCCATCTGTTCTCGGAGCATTTCCTGAATAAACGGACGATTGTATGCGAATCCAAACGGCTGGAATTCCAGTTTTTCCCCATTACAATCCCTCTGCAGTGCGCTCTTCTCTGCTGACGGCTTTGAATAATACGGCATAATAGATGACGTATGATTCTTTACTGCGGCTTTGAACGCCGGTATATGATACTTCTGTAAAGATCCCTCGGTTGCATAGACATTCCACTGTCCTGCTGCATAATGAGGATCAAATCCATTCTCTCTTGCTCCGCCTCCCGGAAAATGCTTCGTCGTTACCGCAACGCCTTGTGGCGTCACACCCTCTGCGCTTCCCTGGATTCTTGGGATGATATGATCCATAATCTCATAAATCAACTCCGGATCCTCCCCGAAAGTACCGTAAGTCCTCTGCCATCTGGGGTCTGTCATCACATCTGCCATATACATATACCCCTTGCGCAGACCACAGGCATTCCATTCTCTGCGGATACAGTCTGCGAACTGATCTGCAACTTCAATCCCGGCGCCCTTTACTGCTGCCGCAATCCCCATCGTCCCCGGCCAGGTGGCAAAAGTACCCACCGCATCATTCATACCAAAGACCATTTCACCATTTTCATTCCTGGAATTCGAAGCTACGCTGACCGGAATAAAATGCTCACACTCTTCTGCCACTGCGTGGAGCTGATTCATCCAGTCTGCCAGATCTTCCGGGGTAGGATTTGCCCGTAAAATCATGTGACGGGAAAACCACTCTTTCAGCAAAGTCGTCGTTCCCGGCAGATGCTGCTCACCGAAAATAGTCTTTCCCCGAAACTCTCCCTCATCCAGCAAACCACTTTCATCCAACACCTTCTCACTCGGCTCAAATGTCATAGGACCGCCTGATGGATATTTCCCCATTCTCCAGTCAGAAATAAACAGCTGTGCAATCTTTTCCTTGACCGTCAGCTCTTTTACATAGGCTTCCGCACGCTCTTTTGCCGGAAGCCTCCAGTCATCGTATTCTTTCCATTCCCCGCTGCCGTCCAAATCTTTAAAATAAAACCCGTCTTTCTCAATCACTTTCCGACCGACTGTTCCGATAGTCGGACCACTTGGATTCTGATAGTATTGAATCTTATCTGATGCTTTTCCTGCCATTATGTCTCCTCCTTTATATCCATTTTTCCTTATTATAACAAAAACTGTTTTCGAATATCTACTGAAAAGTAAATAAAAAAGAACCACCACACAACAATATGTGGTAGTCCTTCCGATGTATTTACGCTCTTTAGAATTAGTCCTGTACGTATGGCATCAGAGCAATGTGTCTTGCTCTCTTGATTGCTACTGTAAGGGCTCTCTGATGTTTTGCACAGTTTCCTGTAATTCTTCTAGGAAGAATTTTTCCTCTTTCAGAAACGTACTTTTTCAGTTTTGCTACATCTTTATAATCGATTTCGTTATTCTCTTTTCCACAGAATACGCAAACTTTTTTTCTTCTGCGTGCAGGGCCTCTCTTCTTGAAGCCGCCTTCTGGTCTGCTACCTTTTTCGTAAGCCATCTTCATTACCTCCTGTTTTGATAACTATGGCTTTTGAAGTTAGTTAAACGGTAATTCTTCGTCGATTCCGTCCGGAATGTTCATGAAACCGTCCCCTGCATCAATACTTGGTGCCGGGCCAGGTGCCGGTGAAGACTGGAATGAACTTCTGTTTGCTTCGCTTTCGGCTCTGCTCTCAGCAAATTCCTGATCCTCTACAATCACTTCTGTTGTGTAGACTCTCACACCGTCTTTGTTTGTGTAGCTTCCTGTCTGGATTCTTCCGGAAACGGAAATTCTCATACCCTGACGGAAATATTTCTCTGCAAACTCAGCAGAACGTCCGAACACAACACACGGAATAAAATCTGCAGTCGGTTCTCCATCTCTTTTGAATCTGCGGTCTACTGCTACTGTATATCTTGCAACTGCAGTTGCACTGTCACCCTGTGAATATCTAACTTCCGGGTCTCTTGTCAAGCGACCCACCAAAACCACTTTATTCATATATACCTCTCTTCTCTTATGCTTCCTGTCTTACGCATAAATATCTGAGTACGTTGTCCATGATGCGGATACGCTGTTCGATCTCACCTGGAACACTCGCGTCAGACTCGAAGTGTACGAAGTAGTAAAATCCTTCTTTCATTTTCTGAATTTCGTAAGCGAATCTTCTCTTACCCCATTCATCAACGTCTGTTACGTTACCACCGAAACGTGTGATCATCTCTTTTACTTTCTCGATCACAGCAGCTCTGGCATCGTCTTCGATTTTTGCGCTGACAACAACAGCTAACTCATACTTGTTCATGTTCTGCACCTCCTTATGGTCTCTGGCTCCCGGCTCCTCCGGGAACAAGGAAAATTGTGTCCGCTGATAATTCAGCAGTACGTCACAGTTTCCTATTTTACCATAAGAATCTGCTCGTTTCAAGACTTTTTCTTAATTTCTTTTGTATTCTTTTCTACCAGCCTGCGCGCCACCATGATCTGGTGTCCGCATCCCTGACATTTCAGCCGGAAATCAGCTCCCACACGCAGCACCTCCCATTCACAGCTGCCGCACGGATGAGGCTTCTTCATCCGGATTACATCTCCTACATCAAATCTGTCTGCCATATCCTACTCCTCTTTGATCAAAACTCCCTGCAGAAGAAATCTTTCATCGTCATTGACATTTGTACAAGTAGAAAGACTGACGATCTTGGAATTTCTGTCCACTCCCGGAGACGTTACATAATTGGACGTACTCTTACACTCTGCCAGATATGCTTCAAACTCTTCATCTGTCGTAATATTCAGGTTATAGACTTCTGCCGAATCCTTCACTACTCCTGCAGAAAAAACCTCGTAAGTCCGTGTCTTTCCGTCCGGTGTGTAAATATAGAAATACGGATGCTCTTTATAAAAATCTTCACTTGCATATTCATTCAGCTGGGAGAACATCTCTCCTCCGACTTTCATATTGTGTCCGTAAATAAACGTATTCCGGTCACTGAAATCATTCTGATTGCGCATATCCATGAAAATTGCTCCCAGTTTGTTGTCATTTGCGGAAAACGTCTTTGTCAGATATTCGTTATTATCTGCACTCTTCACAACCGGATAGCTGATGATCGACGGCTGGTCGAAGCGCAGCCATGCCACGGTATCCGGATTTTCCTGCACCAATTTATCGAAATCCACCTGAAACTTCGGAGCTTCTTCCACTCCCTCCCCAATCTTGTCGCTGACGATGGCAAGATTTTTGATCTCGTCATACTCCTCACCGCCAGTGTAGTACGGAACCATCATCATTGCCAGCTGATACGCGGAAAACACAAACACACAAAGCGCGATCAGAAGCACTGTCAGTGATAATGGATCCCAGCCTTTTTTCTTTTTTCTTTTCTGCTGCTTTTTTTCTTTCATTTCAACCTCTTCTACCTGTTTCATTGTTGCTATTTTTTAAAATCCCAGAGACTCATTCACCAGGATCACCTGAATTCGCTTTGGAATCTGACTGTATCTTGTGATCAACATCTGGGAGCAAATACATCCCGGCTTTTTGCAGTCAAAACATGTTCCATTTGACACACATGGTGTGTCTTTCTGAAACCTCTGCGCATTGATCGGCGCCGCCTCGTTTCTTGCCCGGTGCAGAGCATCCTCCTGTGTCTTGACAACCTTGTTCATCCCCACGATCAGAAGAACATTCTTTGGCCCGTAAGCATAGGCTGCCACCCGGTTCGCTACGCCGTCAATATTCACAAGAACGCCGTCTTCACTTACTGCATTGGTGCTGCCCAGAAAGAAATCGGCAAAAAATGCTTGATGCATCATTTCTTCTCTCTCTTTTGCTGTCTCTGCCTGATCTCTGTCATATAACGTGTAATCTCCGTTTCGAATGGCATCCATCAGTCCGGCTTCTGCCACGCTCATCGTTCCGCCCCAGCTGATCGTACTACCTTTCGGCATCAGCTCCAGAGCTTTTGCGACTGCCTCTTCCTTTGTCTCTACATAATATGCATCCATATTTCTGCTCTTTAAGGCATTTACAACTCTTGCCCCAAGGACAGCGTTTCTCATGCTTCTGACATCCATCCTGCATTCTCCTTTCTGATCTGTGCAAGCACTCCGTAGATTGCATATGCAACTCCAAACTCTTCATTGGACTTTGTGATATATTTTGAAACCGTCTTCACTTGCGGCATTGCATTCTCCATCGCCACTGTTGCTCCAAAATCCATAGACAGCATGGAATAATCATTCAGACTGTCTCCAAGAACCATCACCTCATCCATCGTATACCCCAGTGATTCGATGTACTGTTTTAAGACCGGTCCTTTCTGTGCCTCCACTGCCGTAATCTCTAAGTTTGTCTTAAAAGAGGAAGCCACTGCCAGTTTTTTATTTTTCTCCAGTTTTTTGCTGATCTTTTCCAGCATTTCCAGGTCATTGGAATACAAAAATACTTTGTAGACTGATACCTGCAACTCTTCCAGTTCTTGAAATTCGGAGATGATCTTCGTATTTTCTACGATTCTCCGATAGAGAGGGGAAGATAAAACGGCACTCTCATCCGTATCCTGACCGGTATCCATGTGAAACAGCTGGATCTGTTTCAAAAAACTTTCTTCGATTTCTTTTTTCGTTCCGATCCGGTAGTCATAATCTCCGGAACTGAAAATGATCGAAACCGGAAATTCTTTCAGATTTTCGTAAATCTCCTCACACAACTCCATCGAAAGCGGTGCTGTACTGACGATCTGCTGCTTTTGATCCCGCACTTCCGCTCCGCTTCCGACAATATAATCACAGACAATATCTGTTTCTTTTAATTCTTCCATTGCGCCTTTAAAGTTTCGTCCTGTGGCGATCATAAAACGGATTCCCGCATCGCATGCCTCATGGATTGCTTTTAATGTCTCAGGCGCTACTTTATGGTCATTACCAAGAAGAGTTCCATCCATATCGCTTGCTATTACTTTTATCATGGTGTTCTCCTGCTTTCCATTCTTCTGATGTTATTGTTCACACCAGTAATTTTCTGTTGTTTCATATGTCCATAAGAATTAGCATAATGACTGTCGAACAGAAAGTCAACGATTTTTCATCTGATTTTTATGACAATTTACGATTTAATCCCGGCATTTAACAATGTTTCTACTTCCTCCATCTGCCCAAGGATCTTCTGCTGCCGTTCTTCAAATAAAAGCCCTTTATTATACCGGTAGTACGCATCGGATCCATTTTCTTTGATAAACCACACACTGTAGTAATTCGCATTTAATTCTGTAATAAATGCCACCATCTCCTGGCTCTCTCCAAATGCAGTCTCCAGAAACGCAAACACATGCTGCAGCATACCGGCTGCCTCTTCTGTCTGTTCCTCCAGCCTCTCTGCCTCTGCTTCAAACTGTGCTTTGACTTCGTCATAAACCGCTTCTTTGGAACCGGATGACTCATCCACACGGATTCTGGCTGTTTCAAAAAACGCTTCTGCCTTCTGCATGGTTTTCTCTTCTGTGCGGGTCAGCTGCTCCGCTTTTTTTCCTGCTTCCAGATCCTGCGTAATCTGTCCGATCACCGTTTCCAAAGACCACTCTTCCTGATGTTCCCGATATAAAAGCATGTATTCATAAATTTTCGTAACCATGGCATCTGCCCGATAACAGGCTGCAAACGCCTCGCCAAGACGACCGCTCAAAAGTCCTACGATACTCAGATGCTCATCCAGCGGCGCATTCTTGATCTTCTGAATTATGGACGGATCCCATTCTCCTTTTAACAGATCTTCCACCGCATAATCCTGTTTGTACTTATAATAAAGCGCCAGATAGTTTGCAAAATCTTTTGCGATCATCTTGTGCTGAATATACTGATAAACCACATCCCTGTCCACAGTCTTTTCCAGCATCTCATACACCTGTATCAGCTGGGATAAATCTTCCCAGCCTCTTGCTGTCGCAAATACTTTTCCATCCACGGTATTCTCAATCCGATAAAAATTCTTTCTGCGGATTTCAAGATAAGAGATCACTGCCGGGTGGATTCCCTGACGATATGCATATTCTTTCCATACTTCGAAATTTTCCTCCACATCGATCCGTTTGATACGATCCAGTGTCACCACGTCAAATTCACGCACGGATTTGTTGTACTCCGGTGGATTTCCCGCTGTTACGATAATCCAGCCTTCCGGCACCTTCTGATTTCCAAATGTTTTGCCCTGGAGAAACTGCAGCATCGTCGGCGCCAGCGTCTCTGACACGCAGTTGATCTCATCCAGAAACAAGATTCCTTCCCGAATTCCGGTCTTTTCGATCTTGTCATACACAGATGCAATGATCTCACTCATCGTGTACTCTGTTACAGATACCGTTTTTCCACCGTACTCTTTTTCCTGAATAAACGGCAGCCCTACCGCACTCTGTCTTGTATGATGTGTGATCGTGTATGCTACCAGGCCAATACGGCATTCTTTCGCAATCTGTTCCATGATCTGTGTTTTTCCGATTCCCGGAGGTCCCACCAGAAAGATCGGTCTCTGACGGATCGCCGGAATCCGATAATCTCCAAATTCATCCTTGGCCAAATACGCCTCAATAGAATCTTTAATTTCCTGTTTTGCTCGCTTTATATCCATGTATCTCCTCCCATTTCTGATTCTTCTATAATAAGCTTCAATGCCCAGGCCGGCACGTCCACATCCCGGTAATCCTCCTGCATAAATACAAATGCCGTCTTGTATGCCGGCATTTTCCCCGGATAGATTCCGTAACCGTCTGTAAAATAAAGCAGTCCCTTCAATTCTTCAAATTCATGATTTTCCAACATCTGATCCACATATGCAAACGCCGGACGAAAATCCGTCCCGCCCTCTCCGTACAGCTTTAGATGCTCCATATATTCTTTCAATTCTTCTTTGCTTGTGATCTTTTGGTCAGACTGCACAGTCTCATCACACTGCAGGATATGAATGTTGGTCTTTTTAAAAAAGCTGTCCTCTTCACACAAAATGCCATATGTCTCTTCCAGAAATTTTCGTACCAGATTTCGGGAACAGGACATGGATGTGTCGATCACAATCACAAATTCTGCAACTTTTTTGACTTCTTTTGTTTCCTGCGGTTCGATCAGCGGCATATTTCCGTACATTTGAAGTCCATAACTGTAAAACGTATAATCGAACGTATCCGGATCCACACCGATTTCCTCCCGAAACACCGCAAATTTCCGTAAAAATTCCCCGTAATCCTGTCGTTTCCTGTTTTCGATTTTTACCTGATCCAGAAAATCTCCGGTCTGCCTGGATGCCTCTTTTGAAAATGTCTCCAGATCGGTCTCCATCTCTTCATTGATCTCCTGCCATTTCTGGTTCATCTGCGGGCTTGGCTTCTGATCCGGTTTTTGATTCTCCCAGTATCTGTGGTCATCCTGATAAAACTCCTGCTCCAGCTTCAACAATTCTTTCTCTTCTAACTCCCAGGCAGTCAGAATCCGATAGATACGCTCGGCATTCAGAACTTTTTTCTCTGCTTCCAGCTTCCGGTAGGTCTCCCGTCTGAGAAGACTCCTGGAAAATCGGACACTTCTGTGATAAATCCCATCTATCATATGCTCTGCTGCAATATCACAGCTCAAATTCCAATAGCGTCCGTCCATGCCCTGTTTGATAAAATGTCGGAAAATACAGTGAAACACCATGTGCAGATATCCCCGGTTCACAAGAATCCGATTCTGCCGGTACAAGCCCCCAAGCTGCTGCGGGTGAAAATATATCACTGCTCCATCCGTTCCAAAGGGACTGACAGACGGATCCATCTGATATACAAAACTGCTCAGCGCCACATCCAGAAAACGCATTCCCAGATACAGCTCATCCCTTGCAGCACCTAAAATACTGCTGCCGATCTGTTGAAGCTTTTCGGCTGCTTCTCTACTGTTTTCTTCTTCCATACGCATATATCCCTTCTATTTTATACTGTAAATTTACAACACAAATTTTTTCTTTCTGACCGGCTGCATCTGCTGCCGTTCATTCATAAGCAGACTTAAAATCTCCGGCTTCTGCTCGTCGGAAGCGCACTCGATCGCCAGGTCCAGCCCCTCTGGTGTCCACAGTTTTTCTCCGGAAATCAGGCGTATCCTTTCTGTCTGTTCATTCTTGATCAGATATGGAACGATTTCTTCCAGATGAGACCTGATATATCCCTGATAAGCTGTTTCTCCCCTTGTCGAAAGCCGGATGGGAAACAAAAGCCTCCCGAAACACAGATCAATGAGTACAGGCAGCTTTTCCATCACCACTGCCATAGAAAACAATTCATCATATTTCTCGTAATCCAACTCCTTTGCCAGAAAACACTGCCGGTAATTGTTTCCCGAACCATGATGCTGCGTATACAAAATCCGGGCTGGCGTATTCTCCACTGCTTCTTCATAATGCCCTGGGAATACCAACTCTGCTTTCTGACCGATGAATGCTCCGTTTTCGTAAACGAAAGTCACATCCATTCTCTGCCACAACTCTCCCAGAATCTCTTTTACACAGCTTTTACTTCCAAATTGCAAGTGAACAATCAGTTTCTGCAAATTTCCGCACACTGTAAACGCTCCGCTTCCGATCTGCATCAGATTGTCCGAGAACTCCAGCTTTTTTAAGTTTCTGCATCCATAGAAAATATAACGCCCGATCTCCCGCATGGTATTGGGAAAAACGACTTCCTCCACAACATCGCCTGCAAGCAGTTTTTCCTCTGCCGACCTTTGTCCGATCTGATCCGTATCATATGTCTGTACATCAATCTCTTCCTTGTCTTTTCTTGCAGAAAACGCATAGGGCGCTGCCTTTATTACCGGTTTCCCCTCAATCTGCTCCGGAATGACAACCTGACTGTCTGTCCCGAAACACCGGACGATCTCTATCCCCTCTCCGGATACTCTGTAATGTATTCTCATAGAACTGCTTTTTTCCTCCTGCGGATTGTTCTTACTAAGAATTTAGTTTACCATGGATTGTCAAGTTCAACAACTTAAGGCGGTTGTCCCTTGCAATTTCTCTCTTTCCCGGAAATCATACGAACAGATTTTGAGAAAATTACCAGATGCGCCTCTGACTCGCACACTTTTTCTATAGTTAAAAAACAGGAACACAAAAATTGCATTCCTGTTTATCTTCTCTATCTATTGTCCAAATGTTAAAACTACTTTTCGTATAGAAGAATCTCTTGAATCCACAAAATCAAATGCTTCCTGTGCTTTTTCCAATGGATATGTATGCGAAACCATTCCCGATAAGTCTAACTTTCCTTCTTTGATAAGATCAATTGCCTTTTGAAATTTTTTATTCTGCAGTCTGGATCCTCTGACATCCAATTCTTTTGATGTAATTAAAAACTGATTGACCTCTGTTGGTGCCACTGTAAATCCCATGGTGATTACCCGCCCTGCATTTCCTGTTGCCTTTAATAAAGTCAACAGAGAATCTTTTACACACGCCGCATCTATGGATACCGTTACCCCATAACCATCTGTCAACTCTTTCGTCCGTTCCACAACATCTTCTTTTGCAATATTAACAGCGTAGTCTGCTCCGTTTTTGAGTGCCTCCTGCAATTTTTCCTCAACTACATCTGCAACAATAATTTTCGCACCACTCAATCTTGCAATTTTTAAAATAGAACTTCCCAAAGCTCCGCAACCCAAAATCAAAAGTGTATCTTCCTCACCCAATTCTGCTCTGGAGCAGCTTTGTATTGCAATCGTTGTCGGCTCGATCATTACCGCTTCAACATCAGATAATGTATCCGGAAGAAGATAACAATCATGTTCCGGTACTGCAATGTATTCCTCATATCCGCCATCTGTATGTACACCCCGTACCTTGAGATTACCACAAACATTTCCTCTGCCTTTTCTGCAAGCGTAACACTGTCCACAATTTACCACCTGATCAACGATCACTCTGTCTCCCGGCTTCAAATATTCCGTATTATCTCCCACAGCCTCAACGACACCAACCATTTCATGACCGATAATCCGCGGATAAGTTGCTGCCGCATTTGTCCCATGATAAATCCCCATATCTGATCCACAGATTCCAGCTGCCTTCATCCTGACCAGAACATTATTATGTTCATTTATCACCGGGTTTTCCACACTTATCAATTTTAATTCTCCTGGTTTCACAACTTGAACTGCTTTCATGATTCTCCTCCTAATTCTTCTTAGTATCACTGGATACGGATGCCACGAGTATCAATACCAGCACCGCTCCCTGAATTAATCGCTGCATACCAACTGATAAGCTTGCTGCATTTAAGAATGTAGTAAGCAAATACATCATAATTGCTCCCAGGCATACACCTGCAACATTAGATTTTCCTCCCGACGCTGCAGTACCCCCTACAAATGCTGCTGCAATGGATGGAAGGAAATAAGTAGCTCCCATATCCTGAAATGCACCACCATTAAAAGCGCCGCATAAAGTTCCTGAAAGACCGCACAAAGCGCCGCCCAATACAAATGCTAAAATAACAACTTTGTTCACTTTAATACCTGCATATCTTGCAGCCGTCCTCTTCTGTCCTACTGCATGCAACTGTTTTCCATATTTGGTTTTATACAAAAGCAGAGCAAGCAACACTGCAACTACTATGCAGATAACTGTCAACATGGAGAATCCACCTGCATGAAGATTGATAAAATCCACAAATCCGGCATCCGGAAGAGTTTTCATCGAGGGTGCCAATACAAGCACAATTGTAAAAATAATATATCCCGTTGCCAACGTTGTCACCATTGCCGGCACTCTCAGATATATATTGACAACACCATTCACCAGACCACAAAGAGCGCCGACTGCCACTGCTGCTGCAATTCCAAGTATTACATTATATTGCATGAGATCACAGGAAATATATGCTGCCAGCGTCAAAATATATTGCTGCGATAGATCAATTGCTCCTTCTCCACTGGTTACCACAACCATCTGCCCTAATGCAAGAAGTAATGCAAAAGAACAAAGCTTCGCACTGGAAAAAATTTGTCCGACACTGAATTTACCGGATACAATCGAAATTGCAATCCATAAAAGGACGGAACCCAAAAGCGGCCATATAAACACATATTTAGTCATAATTTTCTTCATAACTATTTGCCCTCCTTTTTATGAGTAACCAGCTTAATCGCCAGTACAACAATCAGGATCAATCCTGTCACCGCAGTCTGGTAATTGGAATCTACACGGAATGATGTCAAAACTGCTGTGATAAATGACATTGCAATTCCTCCACATACAACCCCTATCGGCGCTACAACACCGCCTGCCATCTCACAACCTCCAAGAATTACTGTTGCAATAGACATCATGCAATACATTGCTGAAGAGTTTGCATCTGCTCCCATGCACACTGCTGTATATGTCATTCCAGAAAATACAACCATCAATCCGGCAAGGGCATAATTGATCATTTTTGCACATAAATAGGACCATCCGGAACGCTCTACCGCCATCGGATTATTTCCAATCCCCCGCAAGATCATGCCGTATTTTGTCCGAAACAGAACATACCAGCAAAATCCGCCTGCGAGCACGCACAATACGATTGGCATGGGAATAATCGGAAAATCAAACTTGTAAATATTGAGCAGCCAATCAGGGCAACTTCCACCTGGGGACGGCGCTATCACAAGAGCAATGCCCCACCATACAAACTGCGCTCCTAAAGTTACGACAATTGCAGGAATATTGCGCACATGGATCAAAGCTCCCATCAATGCATAGGCTCCAATAAAAATTATCAAGCTGATAATACCAAACACAGGATTTCCTGTCAGAACAATTCCGACCAGTACATTTACCAACGCTATGGAGTAACCATTTCCCATATCGACATCGCCGGCTGTAACAATAAACATCTGTCCCAGCGCGGCAAATACTAAAGGAACTGCCGATGAAACCAACATACGCATACCCATATAGGAAAGAATTCTTGGATTCATCGCTGCATTTGCTAAAATCATAAGAAGCATCGCAGCAACCGGAAGAAGCACTCTTGATGATACCGCCCTGTGCAATAGGTTATCTTTTTTCTCTTCTACTGCTTTTTTATGTTTTACATCTTTAAAAGAGGCTTTTACAATATTTGAAACTGTAATCTCATCTTCCTTTAATTCTTCTGTAATTTCCCCTTCGTGCATAATGTATGCCCGATCACAGATTTCAATCTCCGCATCTTCTGTAGAATAAAGAAGTACTGCCTTTCCGGCTTTCTTCGCCTCATCCAGAAGTCCATATATTTCCTGCTTTGTCTCGATATCTACTCCGGCTGTCGGATCATTTAGAATAATCAGATCCGCTCCTGAAGCAATTCCTCTTGCGATCAAAGCTTTTTGCTGATTACCACCGCTTAATGACATAATCGGACTATGAATTCCTTCTGCCTTAAATTTCAACTTGTCGTACCACGTCTGTGCAAGTTCTTCTGATTTTTTCTTGTCCAGAAACAATCCTTTTTTCACCTGATCCAAATTTCCAATGATCGTATTATCAAAAATATCCCATAAATGAAATACGCCTTCCTTCGCACGATCTCCACTGACATAGGATACCGATGCATTTAACAATACTCCTTTTTTCTCTTTTCCCTGATACTTTCTGGAATCAAATAAAAGATTTAAAAGCTCTGTCTGACCAGAACCAACCAAACCGGATATTCCAACAATTTCACCTTTATGCACATGCATATTGATATTGTACAGTCCTTTTCCAGTATAATTTTTCACAGAAACAACTTGTTCCTGCATTGTTTGAGTTTCTGCTGTCTCAATCTTTTTTTCCTTCCCTGCTCCTGTTCCGCCAAGCATCTCTACTAACTGAGCTGTATTAATTTCCTTCGGATCGCATTCACCGGAATTTTTTCCATTTCTCATCATTACAATTCGATCTGAGACTTCTAATATCTCATCCAGCTTATGAGAAATATAAATAACTGCCGTCCCTTTGGCGCTTAATTCTTCTACTACTTTATGAAGCTGTTTCGCCTTATCTGTTGATAATGCCGAAGTCGGTTCATCCAATATAAGTACTTTCAGATGATCTGTCATGAGTGTCTTACAAATCTCAACAATCTGCTGCTCTGCAAGCGTCAACCGTTCTACAGGTTTCATAATGTCAATATTATTGTTTGGAAAATATTTTTCAAGAAGTGCTTTTGTTTCTTTCTGTGCATTCTTTCGCCATCCCGGTTTTGTAAACATCCCATGCTCTACATTCAGCATCGCAAAATTTTCATACACGCTTAAATTCGTACAAAGTGATAAATCCTGATATGCACATGCAACACCAATTTCTTTTGCCTCTTTTGTTGCATACTTTGTCATTTCATTTCCATCTACAATAATTTTTCCGTTTGTTGGAGGAAGAACTCCTGTCAAAATCTTCATCATTGTGGATTTTCCAGCGCCATTCGGACCAACCAGACCGATTACCTCTCCGGAAAATATCTGAAGATCAATTTGCTGAAGTGCTTTTGTAATGCCAAAGAATCTGTCAATCTTTGACAACTCGATATAAGGAGTCTGTAATTTTTCTCTTTTCACGATTCCAAGCCACCTTTCTCATACGTTTTATGTCAATGCTACTATTCTGATTGGAGAACCAGATCCATCTTTTAACTTATTAGCCAAACCGATTACATAAGAAAATATCGGGAGCTTTTTCAGATTCATTACATTCTCCATAATTGGAATGCCATTTCCCAAAAGAATCTGATGACTCGGATAATCATTACTTCCAAATGGATCCAACGCAAGTGCATCTGTTCCGACAGATGCAACCTTCTTTTCCAAAAGATACTGCGCAGCTGCTCCACTTAGACCTGGCCAGTCTTTTAAAAATTCTTCGCCCTTTTGTCCAATCGCATATTTATCTTCCCATCCAAAATATAAAAGGATTACATCACCTTGTCTGATTTGACCATATTCTTCTTCAAATTTTTTCAGCATCTCCAGTGTATACTCTTCACATGGTTTCAAAAATGATGCGTCGATCCGAACTCCTCTTCCCATAACAGATCGTACATCTACTGCATCGATAGCTGCACCTTCTTTAAAAAAATGCCTCGGGGCATCCAGATGGGTTCCCGTATGCTCTCCATAACAAACCTGTCTATGATAGGAAATCGCACCTTCTTCATATGTTTCATAAACAATTGTTCCAAATCTTGCGTGCGTTGGCCAAACCGGCATACCTGTTTCAAGTGTATAGCTAAGATCAACAATATTCGCATCGCTAACTATTTTTTGCATCATGGTTATCATTTGTTCATCCATATCAATTCCCCTCTTTTCTTTGCTTCTGGATATAAGGGCGGCCGGGCATTTTCATGCCTTTCACTGCCCGGCCTCTGTTCATTTTTATTTATATAAGTTTTCTCTTACCCAATCACGATCATATGTCGGTGTTCCGATTTCTTCATCTCCCATTTCTTTATAATTCTGTACCTCATCCTTTGTCACAACTGCAAATGGGTGAGTCATTTCATTTGGAATCTCATATTCTCCACTCAAAATATCACAGGCAACATATACTCCGGTTGCTCCGTCCCACGGATTTGATGATACAGAAATCGTATCATATCCTTCTGGCGCCTCATTTGCCCACCATTTCAAGAAATATCCGCGATTGTCTCCTCCAATTACGGGTAATTCCATTCCTGCTGCTTCAAATGCCTGAACTGCTGCATAAGAGTCCCCACCTTGAGTAACAACTCCTGCCACATCATCCAACGTAGGCAATACAGAAGCAAGCTCTGACTGTGCTTTAGATCCTGTCCAATCTGTGTAGACTTCTGCGGCAACTTCTACTTCAGGATACTTCTCCAATGCTTTTAAAACACCTTCATGTGCGATATTATCAAATTCTGCACCAGCAGTTCCTCTTAATTCTATGATTTTTCCTTTTCCGCCAATTGCTTCACAAACATACTCTGTTAATGCAGACATTTGTTCAATCGTATCAAAGTTGATCTGATAACATAATTCCGCATCGGACTCTACCGGTCCATCATTAATAATAATACATGGAATTCCTGCATCTGATGCCTCCTGAATAGCACCCGTAAGAGCAGTTGCAGAAATCGGATCAATAATAATAGCATCCATGCCCTCCAGAATAAAATTCTCAATCTGCTGCACTTGTTTTGAAGCATCATTATTTGCTTCTACGATTACAAATTCAGAAATCTCTCCAGACTCCGATAATTCATCTGCCGCTTCCTGCGCATAAGCCTCCATCTGCTGACGATAAGAGTTCCCGTTAAAGCTATTTGTCAATCCAATCTTATATCCGCCTTTTTCTCCATCATCTTTTGAACTTTTCTGGTCTTCTTGGGCACTTCCACATCCAGCCATGGTTATTACCATTGCAGCTACCAATAATGACACCAATACTCTTTTTTTCATTTCTTTTCCTCCTATTATTGATTTATTTTTCTCTCAACTTGTATACTAGTATATTAACATTCACGTTTTACTTTGTCAACTATTTCGCATTTCTTTTCTATTTATCAAATATATTTCCACACATTGCACAATTTTCTACTTATATCATCACCTGAAAATACTTATCTTTTTCTATTTTTCATAAAAATAGGCTTTGCAGATTCAACTTCCCTCCCCAATCTTTGTGTGTGCTATTTTCATTCAGGGATTCAATAAAAATGGAACTTTCCTATAAGAAAAAAAGACCAAGAAAATTTCCTGGTCCTTTTGCCTTCTAATTTTTATTTACTCTTCTAATGTTTCAAAATATTGTGGATACTTCTCCATGACAATCTTTTCGTCTATGACATATCTTGTCAGATGTCGTTCCATTGCACGTTCCCCCTCAAATGGATCCTTATTTTGAATAGCCTCCAATATTTTTATATGGTCCCCTATGACATACTGCTGATCAACTGCTTTTGTTCGCAAAGTACGAAGTCTGTCAAAATGCAGCATCATGACACTCATCAACCTATAAATATGTATCTTATTGGTAATTGCAAACAATTCCTTATGAAACTGATTATCCAACTCCAAAAGCTCCCCTGGTTCATTGTTATCAATATAAAATTTCTGCAATTTCACATTTTTTTCTAATTCCTGCATTTTTTCCTCTGAAATTCCCTGACAGGCAAGCTGTACCACTGCTTTTTCTAAAGTCAAACGCATAAACAGTGCTTCCTCTACCATTTCCCAATCTATCAATGAAACATAACTTCCTTTTTGCGGATAAATTTTCACAATCTTACTTTTACTTAATTCTATCAATGCCTCACGAATCGGTGTTCTCGAAACTCCGATTTCTGCTGCAAGTTCATTTTCACTGATCCGACTTCCAGGCTCTAACTCCAACATTACAATATTTTCCTTCAACACACGCAATGCGTATTCTCGCCCTGTTTCTCTTCCATAGCGTTTTTTTACAATCATACTATTCCCTCAACTTTAGCTCTTTCATCACATTTTCAAACTTTAAGATCTATAAACGAAAACCACAACTCCCAATAAATAAAATAATTTGTATACCACACAGTTTTTTGACTAGTATACAAGTTATTAATAGTATAACTAGAATTGAATTTATTTGTCAATCCCCAAAAAGCTTTCTTTCCTTAAATTGCAAATTTGCTTCAGATAGAGGTAACATCTAATAAATGAAATCATCATAATGTGCGTTATAATTGTCATATTATATGGGCATCCATTTTAAAGTGGATGCCCTCAAAAAAGAAATCAACTTGCTATTTTCTTCCTATATCCCGCTATTCAGAACCCGAAGCAGCATATCCCCGGTTCCTACATTATATCCGCTTGCCGAATACACCCCCTGCATTCCTTCTTTTACAACAAGAATCAACGGCAGCTTATCCGGATCCCCATACATTCTGCGCGCCAGTACATTGATATTTTCCGTTCCTTCATCATAGTACACCGCTGCTCCCGGCAATTCTGCCTTTGTTTTTGCAAATGTCGGATCTGCCTGATCTTCTTTATGTTTCAAAATCAGATTTACCCGGCTTCCAAGCGCTGCAAATTCCTGACTTCTTTCACGGAGTTCGTTTAAAATATGTTCCGTTGGTTCCTTTCCAACCTCATGCCAGATAAACAACGAGGTTCCCTCTTTGACTTTTTGACTTCCCAAAATTTTGGTTCCCTGCTCATCTTCTACCGCAAATTCTTCCAGCGGAATCTCTTCCAGCATATCCTTCAACTCCGCTTTTCGAAGAGTCAGCTGGATTTCTTTTGTCTGACCATTTTCGATGTCAAATTCTGTGCAGGCAGCAAACTGGTTCCCGTTCGGCAGACGGTTTGTTGTGATCACACGGTATGTTCCCGCTTCCACTTCCAGTTTTGCCTCTCCCTGATATCCTTCCCCAAGCTGCAGGGTCTGCCAGAGATAACCTGTCTCTGATTTTTTCGCAATCGTCCAGTTCTGCATATAGACCCATCTCGTATCGTCCCCGGATTCCAAATGGATCTGTGCTGTTTTTTCACATACTTCTTCTGTTTTTTCCGAGTTTTCCACATTCAAAAATGCGTTTTCCCCATAATACTGCATTTCTCCATCCAGTGGATTTAATCTTGCCGGAACGCCCAGTGTACGGCAGATCGCCACAAACAACACCTTCTTCGATTCCAGACTTGCCCTCTGATAGCGAAGCGTTCCCGCTGGGGTTGTTAAAAGCTCTTCATATTCATATGCCGGTTCTTCCTGAATATTTTTACAGATCCAATTCCAGATCTCTCCTGGATTCTTCTGAAACTGTGTTTTCTGCTCTTCTGTAAAAAACGCCTGAATTTCTCTTCTGTACGCACTCTGCTGTTCCCTTGAAATCCTTGGATTTAAAACATATTTTGCAAAAATCTCCGAAGGAAGCGTATGTCCCCACACACATGCCTCCTCAAGATGCTCCAAAAGCTCCTGCGCCTTACAGTCTCTGAAATCTTTCAGGCTCAACTGATCCAGAAGCGCCTTTTTCCAAAGTGCATTTGGTGTTTCTGCATCGAGAAATTTTTGAATTTCCTGATGATTTCCCTTACTGTTTTCCAGTGCGTTCCCTGCTTCTTCTCCAAAGAAACTGTTTACTTTCGCAAGCCGCTTTTCTGTCGCCTGACGGAATTTTTGCGCACCTGTCTGCTTCTGCTCTTCTGTCGGTCTTTTCGTGTTGACAGGAGCATCCGAAGGTGCGATCATATCGAACGCCACCCACTCCTCTGCTGATTTTTCTGCTTTTTTTCCTACAAGAACCAGTGTCTGCGCAGAAATTTCACGCGTATCCAAAATGGCAGTCACATGTCTATCTTCTTTCCACACGGAAACAAACAGGCTTCCTTTTCCGGTCCTGAGCACGACCTTCCCGTTTGCATCCGTTTTCTTTCTGGAGATTGCAACCAGCTCTGCATAATTCAACAGTTCAAAACTGACTTCCGCATCTGCCACCGGAGTCCCGTCTTCTTCTGTCACAAACAGCTCCAGATCAACTGTTTTTGCATATCTGGAAAGCTGGTTCACCCCTGAGGTCACATCCGGATGTTCGATCACATCTCCGTCTGCCTGTTGTGAACCGAAAATTCTGGAATTGATCATCATGGAGCGGGAAGATGCATTGACGAACCATCCCAGATCCAGAATCTCTTCCGGCTCACAGGCTCCCAGAAAATGCCACGTTCCTTCACACCATACTTCGACCCAGGCGTGATTGTCATCGCAGTGCGCCCAGCGGTGCGCATATACCTGCCTTGCCGGAATTCCGATACTGCGCAGCGCATTTACCGTAAATACCGACTCTTCTCCGCAGCGTCCGATCCCGTTTCGATACACAGCCTCTGCAGAGATGGTACGGTCATCCGTTGCCTGATAGGTAGCTTCTTCGGCACACCAGTAATTTGTTTCCAGAATCGCTGCTTCCATCTGTTTTCCTGCAACTCTCTCCTGTAACTGTGCGTAAAATAAAGGTCTGCAGGAAGTAATTCCTTCGGTATTGACACGGTGGAATACCACATTGTCCAGAAAAATCTCATCCGGAATCCGGGTTTCTCCTTTCCAGATCTGTTCTTTTCTTAACTGTGCACCATGTGCTGCAAACTCTCGAAACATCTCGTAGGAATAATCTGCCACATCACTAAACGGCATATTAGCATATAAATATTTTAAAAGCAGTGCAACATCTGCCGGCTCTGCATGAATCCTGGCCTCGATCTCTTTTCCTGCTCTCTCAAATTTTTCCGTGAAAACAGCAAACTGCTTCCGGATATGTTCTTCTGTCTCTTTTAAAAACATGTCTCTTCTCCTCCTGCCAACAGATAATACAAGCTGGATGTTCCCGCAGCAGTCGCTCCCTGCGGCTGTCCCTGGTACAGCGGATTGTCTGTCCATGCGGTTCCCGCGATATCCAGATGAATCCACGGACGTCCCTGGGCAAACGCCTGAATGAACAGACCTGCCGTAATCGTTCCGCAGTAATCCCGTCCCATATTTTTGATATCCGCAATCTTACTTTCGATCATCTGTTTCTGTTCTTCAAAAATCGGAAGTCTCCAGTAGCGTTCTCCGCTTGTCTGTGCTGCCTTTAAAAATGCTCCGCAGAACGCATCGTCATCTGATAACAATCCTGCTGTGGAAAATCCAAGCATTCCCACAACTGCGCCCGTCAGTGTTGCAATATCGATCACCCGGTCTGCATGCTCATCCTTCACCATATATGCCATAGCATCGGCAAGGATCAGACGACCTTCCGCATCCGTATTACAGATCTCGATCTTCTTTCCGCCATAAGACCCGATCACATCTCCCGGAACCAATGCCGATGGGCTGATCCGGTTCTCACACATCGGGATTACACCCGTTACATTGGCTTTGACTTTGTTTTCTGCCAATGCATAAATCGCTGCTGCCACTGCCGCACCGCCTGCCATATCGCCTTTGATCCCCATCATGGATCCTGCCGGTTTCAGGCAGTATCCGCCTGTGTCACAGGTCACTCCTTTCCCAACCAATCCTGTGATCGGAGCATCTTCAGCCCCCCGATAACGCATGACCAGCATACACGGTGGATTCTCACTGCTCTTTCCCACACTGGTCAGCGCTTCCATGCCCATTGCATTTAATTTACTGTATACGATCAATTCACATTCTACAGATGTTTCTTTCATATGCTCCATGATCTCTCTTGCAAAGTCCATCGGATGAAACAGATTTCCCGGTGCATTCACCATATTTCTTGCCCAGCTCTGTGCCTCTGCCAGAGAAATCCCCTGTTTTAATTCCCCCTGCGCTGCCGGGTACAGATTTTCATCGATTCCAGTCAGTGTCACATCCGGAATTTCTTTCGGTTCCTCTCCCGGAAGACAGATTTCATAAGCTCCGGTATAAATTCCTTCGATCACAGCACTGACTGCCCGCACACCTGCTGCTTCAAGAAACGGACGGATGTCCATCTCATACGCCTTGATCCCCATTCCTTTCACCGCGCCGGCTGCTCCTGCGGACAGTTCCTGAATGTTACGGATCGTAAGCGGTTCCTTCCCCTGTCCGATATAAACCGTCAGATTCTCATCCAGACCGCCCACTCTGGATACTGCCTGATAATCTGCTGACACGTATGTCAGATTTTCTGCCTCTTTTTTTCCGATAAATGCCACCCGTACGGATGCCTTTTTTTGTTCTGCTAATACAATCACGTTCGTCATCCTCCTTCTATGTCAAATGTTTGAATCCTTTTCCTGCTACTTTTTCCGCTTCTGTAATAATCACCAGTGCTTTGTCATCCACTTTGTGGATCCGCTTCTGCAAAAGCTCGCATTCCTTCTTTTCTGACACGCACATCACCACACGCTGTACCTCACTGGAATAACCGCCTTCTCCTTTTAATACGGTCACGCCGATCTTCCTGTCCAGAAATACCTGACGTACCTTATCGGTAGATTCGGCGACCACGATCATCAGATTTTTTGCATCTGCATTCTCCAGCATATGATCCATGAACATTCCCGAAATATACACCGTCACAACCGCATATAATAAGCTTTCAATATTACGATATACCATTGCAGAGGCAAGTACAACCGCAATATTCAATCCCGAGATCCAGGCGCCTACCTGAAACTGCGGATTGCATTTCTGCATGATCAGTCCCAGAAGAGAAATGCCCCCGGTGTTGGACTGTCCCATATGCACCAGCGCCAGACCGATCCCCATCATGGCTCCGCAAAACATAGCCGCCAGAAGAGGATTTCCTTTGTATACCGGAATCCTGACGATCACCAGATCTGTTACAATGGAGAGCAGGGCCGTAGACGCCAGGGTGCGAAACACGAAAGAACGCGGAAAATATTTTTTGACCACAATGATCAGAAGCAGCGGAATATTAAATACAAAGACAAACAGACCGATCGGACATCCTGTCAGATAATTGATCAGGATCGCAATGCCGCTTGCCCCTCCGGGTGCAATCTTGTGCGGCGCCGCAAAGCTGTTGATTCCAACCGCATAAATAAAAACGCCTGCCAGATTTAACAGCACACAACGGATGATGGTCTCTTTTTCTGTCTTCCAGTTTTTTGCTTCCACCTTGAACCTCCTGTAGAAAAGGGATGTCTGAAAACCTGTATCCCTATACAAATTTCCAGAACATCCCCTTCTTTTAATATTGAATACAAATCATCTGATGTCCGTCTACTTTTTTTACCGAAAATTTAACGTATTTGCCTTCCTGAACAAAAGAAAGCGGCGTTTCATCCGGAACACTTCTGACTTCTTTTACCTGTTTTCCATCTGTATTTACCTGAATTTCCAGATCATACAAAGGAATCTTGTCTTCTACGGTATAGATATCTTCCGATCTCTTCTCCGTAATATAATGCAGGATATGCAGAACATCTCTGTTTTTCTCTTCCTGCGCATTCAACTGAATATTCAGTGTAGACGGGCCTTCATATTTGACCAGCTTTTCTCCGATGAAATATTCCAGCGCATCTTTCACCATCAGCTTGCACCATCTTGCCGCATTTTTACGGTACAGTGCAAAAACCGGGTGGGAGAAATACAGCGCATTGTTCCAGATCGTCACCTCCGGGCTTCCCACTTTCCCGGAAGACGGTGCATGCTGGTGTGAACAGAAGGTTTTTCCTTTTCTGTCAAAATACGGCTCTATCTTATCCATAAGCACTTCTGCATGTACCGGTTTTACATCATATCCTCTCAAGTACATGACAAACTCTTCTTTTGGCAGATCTTTTCCGATCACGTCATTCGGCATCACAAATTCTCTGTAATATTCCGATTCCTTCTCAAATGCCACACCGTAAATGCTCTCGCTTCCGTCTTTTGGCAGACAGGAATCAAAAGAACCGATCACATGACCACCCTGTGCCAGATATGCTTCCATCTTCTGTTTCAGATCTTCATTATAATAAATGCAGTCCGGAAGAATCACTACCTGATAATCATCCAGCGGCATCTGACTGTCAATAATATCAAACTGATAGCCCAGCTCCTGCAGGATACGCACCGTTCCGATCAAAGATGGTGACAGAACAGAATCCTTTGCATCCTCCGGATAGAATTCCTCCGGTGTGATCACTGCGATCTCCGTCCGTGCTTTGACATCCCGACAATACGGCTCTTTTTCCTCTACGCTTTTGTAAACATTCCCGATCAGGTCGTAAGCGCCTTTGGAGAGCACACCTCTTGGATGAAGCTGATCTCCGATGGAGCATCCTGCTCCCACTGCCAGCATATGGAAACATTCATATTCCAACGCTGCCTGATTTTTCAGAGAATGGAAATCTCCCCAGTATGTATGGAATTTTCCGGTCATTCCAATCATCTCTTTTCCGAGATTACGGGCATATCTGCTGGTTGCCGGGAAGTGATCATATCCCCAGCCGCCGCTTGGCAGAGATTCCAGCTCCAGATGGCTGTATTCTTTAAAGCTGTTCTTGCTTCTTGGTCCCACATGAGATCCATTGTAAAAGATCGTTGCCTCCGGCGCCATGCTGTGGATAAATTCGCTGATCTCCGTCTTAAATTCATCCAGCATATGCTCTGCGTACCGCATCCGTTCCACTTTGGATTCGGTATCCATTCCAAGCTCCTGCATCTTCCTCACACAATGCTCACACTTGCAGTCTACCTGGAACAGAATATCCATAAAAATTCCATCCAGATTTTCCACGCCGATCACCTCGATCATATCCTGAAGCTGATCCTTGAAAAATTGTCTGTAACCGCTGTTCAGACAGATCGTGTGATAAAAATGCGGCGCCGGAACTCCCTGGGTATCAATAAATTCTCCGTTTTCATCTACTGCAAGCCACTCCGGATGCTCGCGCATGATTCTTCCATCCCACTGTGCAGTTGTATAAACCGGCACTTTGATCCCTCTCTTATGACACGCCTCGATCTGCTCCAGTAAAAAGTTTTTGTTCTTCAGTCCCGGGTGGATGAGCTCCGGGAATTTTTTTGACGGATAGTACAGCCATCCATGATGACATCTTGCAAAACATGTAATGGAATCTACATGTGCTTCCTCCAATGTCTTTGCAAATTCGTCTTTGTCAAAATCTGCTGCGATATCCGGTATGTACTCACTTGTATGAAAATCCAGATGCACCTGTCTGTATCTGATCTTGCTCATTTTTGTCTCCTCCTCATGCTGTAACGATTATTCTTTTACGGCACCTGCTGCCAGACCACCTTCTACTTTCTCCTGGAATAACAGGTAGATCACAAGCGGAACAGCAACTGTGATCACGATTGCCGCCATCAACGGGCCATAATCACTTCCACGCTCTCCGTTGAAGTTCAGAAGTCCCAGTGCGATCGGCTTTAAGTTCTTGTCATTGATGAACAGAAGCGGGAACAGAATGTTGTTCCATGCACCCAGGAAGTTAAAAATAGAAATCGTGGAAATCGCCGGTACTGTCATCGGCAGCATCACATTTTTATAAATCTGGAAATAGGTTGCTCCATCGATCAGAGCTGCTTCTTCCAGAGAACGGTTCACACCCTTCATAAAGTTGGTCACGACCAGAATACTGAACGGAAGGCTGAATGCCACATAGATCATAACCAGAGCCGGGATATTATTTTTCAGATTCAGCGCTCCGATAATGTAAGAAACCGGAACAAGTACAGTATGTACCGGAACCATCATTCCCAACATAAAGAATAACAGTAAAAATTTGTTGCATTTAAAATCAAATCTGGACAGTACGTAGGCTGCCATTGTAGACACGATCGCAAGTACGATCACTGTCGCTCCTGCCTGAATCAAACTGTTTAAAAAGTAGTGACTCATGTTGGCACTTGTCCAGGCTTCCACATAGTTGGACCATTGCGGGACTTCCGGCCAGGAGAATGGTTTCGCAAAAATTTCTACTTTTGTCTTAATGGAAGACAAAAGGGTAAACAACATCGGGGTTGCAAACATCAGCGCTGTCAAAATCAGCAGAATATACATGATCACACTCTGCAGCGTAATTTTCTTACGAGTTTTTACTTTCTTTTTCATGTGTTCTTCCCCCTACTCCGCTTTCTTTCTGCTTGTGATCAGATTGCTTCCAACCGTACCCACAATACAGATCACCATGATAATGATTCCGATCGCGCTTCCTACTCCGTAATGGTTGTACTTAAATGCCTCATTGTACATCAATGTTGTCGGAAGGTTGGTCAGACCGTTCGGTCCGCCTCCTGTCATGGCAAATACAAGATCGAATACTTTGACAGATCCGATGATATCCATCAGAATACACATTGCCAGGATCGGTTTCAGCATCGGAACTGTGATCTTAAAGAATTTCTGGATCGATGTTGCTCCATCGACCGCTGCCGCTTCATATACATCATCCGGGATGGTCGTCAGACCGGCTAAAATAATAACCATGTAATAACCAACACCTGCCCAGACATTGACAAATACGATCGTATTCATCGCTGTTGCAGGATCTACCAGCCATGGCATCACCAGATCGCTGAGTCCGATCACTTCCAGCAGAGAGTTGAAAGATCCGGTCGGCATGAAGATGAAATACCACATCAGACCAACTGCAGTCAGCGGGAATACAGTCGGTACGAAGAACAACGCCTTAAAGATCCGGTAGCCTTTACACTTTGTATTGATCGCAACTGCCATCAAAAGTGCGATCGGGGTATGACAGATCACACTGATGATGACCATTCTTGCCATGTTCTTTAAAGAAAGAATAAAATCTGCATTGTGAAATGCATCGATATAATTTTTCAGTCCTACAAATTTCGGCGCAGATCCTGCAATTCCGTTCCAGTCAACCAGAGAAAAATAGATGGAACCGATAATCGGAATAATCTGAAATACCAGATAGATCACAAGTGCCGGAACAAGAAACAGCATAATGCCCATTCTTGTCTTTTTACTTTTTAACTTTATCATCCGGAAACCTCCTGTTCTTTAAAAAAATGCCCTGCACAAAGCTGACAGGGCATTTTTGTACGTCCTATTTTATTGATACCTATTTATCAATCTCACTCTGAATCTCTTTTGCAACGCTGTCCGGTTTTTCTCCGGTGAACATGCTTGAGATCGAGTTTCTTGTTCGATCCTGCATAGAAGCCAGCGGGTCAAAATCAAATACATCGACTCCGATTCCCTCAGATGTTCCGCCAAGCTCTACATTTTTGGCAAACAGTGGAGAGATCGCACTTTCATCCAGATCAATGTCTGTTCTCGGAATCAAGAAGGCTGCTTCCTCTGCAAATCTCTTCGCTGCATCTTTGTCTGTCAGCATTTTTACGAGTTCCAGTGTAAGCTCCAGTTCTTTTCCTTCCAGTTTTCCGCTGATCATATACGGAGACAATGTCTGCATATCTTCATTCTTAAACTCCGGTTTTTCTTCAAAGTATGGAAATTTTGCAACTTCAATGCTGTCACATACCGGTGTCTCTGCCGGATCTTCAAAAGTTCCGATATTCCATGGACCTGTGATTACCATCGCAGCTTCTCCCTGCTGGAACTGTGTCATTGCAATATTGTCTGTCATACCTGCTGCATTTTTGTCAAATGCGCCTGCATCGATCAGATCCTGTACAAACTGGAGTGTCTCTACCACTTCCGGATCTGTCCATTTCATGTCTCTGGAACCTAACTTCTTCGCAGCATCTGTTCCGAGCCATTTGTAGAATATCTGATCATGAAGATGTCCTGCCATATAAGTTGTCTGTGTTCCCATTGCGATCGGGATCACACCGCTGGCTTTTAACTTCTTGATCGCATCCAGAAATTCTGTCCATGTTTCAGGGAATTCCTTCACGCCTGCTTTTTCAAACAAATCTTTGTTGTAATAAACTCCGATCAGCCCGGATTCCATCGGAATCGCATAAGTTCCTTCTTTTTCAGGCACCTGATAATAAGAGAGCGCTCCCTCTGTAAATCCGCCGCCCCATTCCGGATCTTCGTCTAAATATGGCTGTACATCCAGGATCAGCCCGTTATCGATATATTCTGACAGATTGGCAACACCCTGGATACGGAAAATATTTGCCATTGTTCCAGATGCAATATCTGTCGATAAAATATTGTTGAATGCAGATTCATCCCCCTGTGAATCGTCAACGATCGTCACTTCCGGATGTTTCTCTTTAAATTCATCCAGAATATCATTGTAAATATCCACCTGCGCTGTCGTTCCTGCCATTCTTGTCAACAGACGAATCGTAATCTTATCGCCTGAACCTTTTTCGTCTCCGTCCCCTTTGATTCCGCATCCTGCCAGAAGTCCCACGCACATCACTCCTGCCAGCAGCGCCGCTGTGATTCTTTTCAATTTCATTCCTTTTTCCTCCGTTTTCCTTTGAAACATTTATGTGATGCACCTAGTATAGAAAATAAGCGGGTTTTTCACAATGTTCATTTTCTATATTTTTTGTTCTTTTTCAATATGGAATCTCAAATAAACTTATTTTGACATTTCTTCCTACATTCTCTATAATGATTTTAATTCTGTTACATCGACTATACTATGGAGAATTCCTGCAATGAAAAAGATCAAACACAACAAAAATTCCATCAGCTTTAGCTTTTTCCGAAGCATATCCATGACTTCTATCCTGTTCATGGTTTTGCTTTTTTTAGGGATTTCTGGTTTATTTCTGAAGCATTCTTTTCAACTGGAAGGGAAAAATGCTCTGCAGCAGCTCAGCTATATTTCCGGACAATTTCAATATTATCTGGATGCCACGGAAAATTATTCCAAAACTATCCTGTCTGATGACACTGTACAGGAATATATGAAAGACTATCTTGCCGCAAAGTATTCTTCCAATGCAACAACCAATGTCAAGCAGCATATCCGGCAGATCATACAGTCCACACCGTTCATCCATTCTGTAAGTCTGTATTCTGATCAGGGACTTCTTCTGGTATCTACCGAGCCGAACTCAAGTCAGATGAATCTCTGTGATCCGGCTCTTTCTCCTGTCTGGCGGGTTGGTATGAAACGACACCTGAACGACAGACATAAAGAGGTAAAAGTCCTCTCCTACATTCGCCCGTTCTATAATATCAATTCCGGACGAATGCTCGGATATGTAGAGCTTTCCATACCAGAAACACAGATTTCCGGCATTTATAAACAATACAATACAACCAATGAACTGTTTCTGATCGATAAAAACGGACAGGTCCAGAGCAGTAACGGCAATCCCGAACTAGACACCCAGTATGAATATATGGATCTCATTCTTAAAAATCTGAATTCCCAGTATTTTTTTGCAGGCGGAAATCTGTTGTTTTTCACACCTTTTTCTACCCTTGACTGGTATGTTTTAAACCAGATCCCGATCGTCAGCTTTTTGGCGCCTCTGTTCGCGATGTTTTGCCTGTCTCTGCTGATTGCCGCACTGGTTATGGTGCTCTGTGTATTTGCTTCTCACCATATTGCACAGAAAGTCACTTATCCGTTAAGCTATTTGATCTCGCATATTCAGACAGTCAAGGAGGGAAACTGGGTTCCGATTCATGAGATTCCGTGTAATGACGAGGTTGCTTCGCTTCTCAGCTCTTTCAACAGTATGATCGCGATCCAGACGAAAATGAGAGACGACCTGATCGAAGCTGAAAAACTCAAACAGCAGCTTTCCTTAAGCCTCCTTCAGCAGCAGGTAAATCCTCATTTTCTTTACAATACTCTGGATAACATCTGCGCTCTGGCGGAGCTTGATGAAAAAGAAACTCTGATTCAGCTTGTTATGAATCTTTCTTCTTTTTACCGCTCCAGCTTAAGCAATGGAAAGATGCATATTTCCATCGGACAGGAACTGGAAATTTCCAGAGCATATCTGGAAATCCTGCAGATTCGCTATTTCCATAAATTCGATTTCACCATCACCTGCCCGGAAGCGTTAAAAAACTACAGCTGCATCAAACTGCTGCTTCAGCCGATTCTGGAAAACAGTATTTACCATGGGATCAAGGGACTTGACCGGCACGGAATCCTTCATATTGAGGCGGAAGATACTGGGGATTGTATCCGGTTTACGATTTCAGACAACGGGCGTGGATTTTCAAAAGAAGACTACGAAAAAATTTGGCAGCAGGATGCTGACCACTTTGGAATCAAAAGTATCCAGCAGCGAATTTTGCTCTACTACGGGCCGGGTTATGGACTGTCCATGCAAAGCCCCCAAACCGGCGGCTGCATCACCGTGATCACATTACCCAAACAGGAGGGATTGCCATGTCATTGAAACTATTGATTGCAGATGATGAATATTTTATTCGTCAGCGTATTAAAAAGATCATACCCTGGGAAAAACTAAATCTTATTTTTGCCGGAGAAGCCGAAAACGGACAGCAGGTCATCGACCATCTGGAAAAAGAACCCGTGGATCTGCTGCTTCTGGATATCAAAATGCCGCATATGAACGGAATCGAAACTGCCAGATATATCAAAGAGCATTTTCCTTCTGTGCATATCCTCATTTTATCGGGCTATAATGATTTCGAATATGCGCGCACCGCGATCCGGTACGGGGTAAAAGAATATCTGCTAAAGCCGGTTGCCGCCGAAGAACTGGAGCGGGCGCTGTCTGAATGTATTCAGGCCATTCATTCCGAAGAGCAGACCCGCCATACATTAAAGCATTATGAGCACTTTCATCTGTGCAGTATGCTTGCCAATATCCGGGACGGTGTGCTTTCCTATTCCGATCTGTGTGTACAGCATCCGGAATTTGAAAATCTGGCATACAGCATCTATTGTAGTGTCTATGTTTCGGAACACACTCACGATGCAGTATTACAGCTGGTGGATCGTCTGCGCAGGCAGGATTTTCTCTGCGAATATATGCAGGAAAGCGAATACATCTACATGCTTCAGATTTTCCTCTCCGACAAAGAAAAACTACTCCATATCGGAAGTTGTTTTACGGATTTTATTGCACAGCAAAACGAATATACATTTTTGTACATTGAAAATATCTTTCCTGTTACAACCGACTGGAAGCCATATTACACCCGCTGCCTGCACCTTCTGACAGAACGCTATTTTTCCCGGGAATCCAATCTCTGCATCAGCTATTCTCATCCGGAAAGGCCAGGATTTTCCGAGGAACTCTTAAAAATGCGGAAGCACTTTATCACCGTTTTGCACGCCCAGAACCGCAAAGATCTGCTGGAATATCTGGAAACACTGTTCCTTTCCATCAGTCAGAAGAAAAACAGTGAGTATCTTTCCCTTGTGATCCACGAGATTTTTGTTGTGTACCATGTGTATTTTCATATTCCGGAAAATCTGGCTCAGCCCGTAACCGAGTTCTCCGCTTCCATACTGGATACCGAACATTCTCTGGAGAACCTGAAAAATGAAGTTCTGTTTTACGGACTGCAGTGCATTCAGAAAATGGACGCCGTTCCGTCAGATATCGCACTCTGCCGCCGGGTCATGGAATATATCGGAAATCATTATACAGATGCTTCCCTTTCCGTTTCTCAGGTGGCTGCGAATTTTCAGCTGCATCCTTCCTACCTGGGAAGCGTATTTAAAAAAGTACAACATACCTCTGTACTCCAGTACATTTCCGATATCCGGATCAGCGCTGCTCAGAAACTTCTGAAAGAAGGCACGATGAAAATTTCCGAAGTTGCAGAGACATCCGGATATTCGGATGTGTACTACTTCAGTAAGAAATTCAAAAAAGCCTGCGGGTGTTCTCCAAAAGAATATGCGGCAAAATACAGTTAAAAACAGGGATGTCAAACGACATCCCTAGCTTTTCTGTATATAAATGGTATTACTCATCCTTCTTTCCAGACCGCTTCCGCCACTTCACACACTCTGTCAGCAGATACTCGATCTGTCCATTCATCGAACGGAACTCATCTTCTGCCCACTGTGCGATCTCATCGTAAAGCTCCTTGGAAAGTCTCAGTGGAACCTGCTTTTTCACTTTGCTTTTTTCTTTCTTTTCCTTTTCCAAAATCTGTCCCACCTTCTAATTATTTTTCACAGATACTCCGCCCGACGATTCTAATACAGGCTTCCACTGTTCACGATCGGCTGTGCATCTTTATTTCCGCAAAGGACGACCAGAAGATTGCTCACCATTGCTGCTTTTCTCTCTTCATCCAATTCTACAATATCATTCTCGTTCAATTTGTCAAGTGCCATCTCTACCATGCCGACAGCACCTTCCACGATTTTCTGTCTTGCATCAATGATCGCTGCCGCCTGCTGTCTCTGCAGCATTGCAGATGCAATTTCCGGTGCATAAGCAAGATGTGTGATGCGGACTTCCAGAATCTTGATTCCCGCATTCTCAACTTTCTCCTGCAATTCTTTGCACATGATCTCAGCAATCTCCTGGGAGCTTCCTCTTAAGGACTTTTCATCTCCTTTTTCACTGGTATCATATGGGTACATTCTTGCCGTGTTACGGATAATCGCATCGCACTGAATGGACAGATAATTCTTATAGTTCTCCACATTGATCACAGCTTTGGTCGGATTTGTCACTTTCCAGATCACTACTGCGCCGATCTCTACCGGGTTTCCAAGTTCATCGTTGACTTTCTGCTTTTCGTTGTTCAGCGTCAGTGTCTTCAATGACACTTTCTTTGCTTTTCCTGAGAGAGCTGCCGGATTGGCAAGGCCTGAGGATGTAACAACCGGTGCTGCCGGACGTACAGATGGGTTGATCGCTTCACAAAATGGGTTTACCCAGAAAAATCCGGCTGTCTTGATCGTTCCGTAATATTTTCCAAACAGGGCAAATACATAGGCTTCATTTGGATTCAATACTCTCAATCCGCAAAGTTCGAGTATAAATCCCACAATCAGTAACACTCCAAGAATAATAGAACCTGCCAACAGCGCCGTATTCGTCTCACCTGTCTGACCAAACACCATGCATCCCGCAATGATCACAGCCACACCAAGCAGCATCCCGATGATACCAAGTAAAAGCATGGCATATCCACTCTTTGCTTTCAATACTTTTTCATCTTGTACTACACTTTTCTCTCCATCCATATTCTTGTCCTCCTCATATGAATTTATTTGATATCATTTTGATATCATTATAGTAGCACTCGTATCAGGAGTTGTCAATGAGGTGAAACGATTTTTTCTGTCAGTATTTACACAATCTGTGCCGTAAGAATTTCAACCAGAACACCTCTTAAATCTCTGCTGATATCCATTGCAAACAGTTCTGACAAAATCCCCGCAGCCGGACGTTTTGACCGTATTAGTTCGTATAACCTGTCTTTCTGCACAAATTCTATCTCTGCCTGATTCAGAAAATCAAAACATCTCTCCACAACATCATTTCTGGCTCCGGAAGCCGTATGTTCCAAACTCACTTCGATCATCGCATCTGTTTCTGTCTCTGGTATCTCTACTACAATTGCTTTTTTCCATCTGTCATAAGATATCTGAGCATCTGTTCCTACACCATTTTTTCTGACCACGACCGTTTCACCGGAATTTTCAAAACCAGTCATTTCAACTGTATAACTCCGTTTCTGAGGAATCAGGTCCCGATTTCCTGCAGACGGATATATTGTAAAGATTGGTTTTTCATCTTCACAATACACCATCTTCGTTGTACAACAGATTCTCTCCTCATATGCACAGGACACATTGTCGTCTTCATACAGCTCAAACTCACCATTTTGCCCTGCATAGACCATGAGATGTAAGGAATTTGGATTTTTCTGTGCCTGCACTGCACTGATTTCGTCTGTAAACGCAAGAATACTTCCTGCGGAAGCAAAAACGGGAATACTCTCAATCCCTCTGTACAGATCCAGAATTCTGTCCCCATCGTATATCATTCCTGTATAAATATCATACCAACGTCCTTTTGGCAGCCATGCCTGTACTTTCGCCATATTTATTTTTTCTATCCGCGGTGCTGTTATCGGAGCAACCATCAGAGAAGTTCCGAAGAGATACTGGTTCTTCTTTTCATAAGCCTCATTACATTCCTGCCAGTTGTAGTACATGGGTGATATCAAAGGTTTATTTTCGCAATAGCTCCTGTAATTCATTGTATAAAGATACGGGATCATCCTGTGCCGTTCCCGCAGCATATGATCCATCACCATTTCTGCTTCTTTCTTATAACGCCATGGTTCTTTTCCATTAAATTCACTGCTGGAACTATGAAGCCTCATGATCGGCGAATAGATGCCAAGCTGTACCCATCTTACCGTCATTTCATCATCCTTATATCCCAGCATATGACCACCGATATCATGGCTCCACCAACCATATCCTATATTCGAAGCCGTAAGTGTAAAATAGGGCTGAAAATCTAGAGATTCCCAGGTTACGATTGTATCTCCTGAAAATCCGATTGGATATCTGTGACTTCCAGGCCCTGCATATCTTGAAAATGTCAGAGGTCTTTTCCCCTCTCTTGCAGAGTCCAGGAAATGAAAATGATTAAAAATCCAGAGTGGATCCAGTCCTTCATCCCTGCAAACTTCCCCCTGTTGCCAGTCGATCCACCAGAAGTCAACCCCCTCTTCCTCTCTCGGATGATGCAGATACTGAAAATATGCTTCCAAAAATCGGGGATCTGCCGGATCACATAAAATCGGATCCTCATTCGCATAATCTACTCCCAGAGCTTTTGCCATCTCTACATACATCTCCTCATGGGCGCGCACTCCATCTGCAGGATGTACATTCAGAGTCACTTTCATCCCTCTTGTATGTAGATTGTCCAGAAATCGTATTGGATTTGGGAATAATTCCCGGTTCCACGTATATCCGGTCCATCCGCTTCCATATTTGGGATCGATATCCACCAGATGCCAGTCCATATCAATCACTGCAACTGTAAATGGAAGATTCTCCTGCTCAAATCGATCCATAAGCGAAAGATAACTCTCTTCATTATATCGGTAAAATCTGCTCCACCAGTTGCCAAGTGCAAATCTCGGCAACATAGGTGTTTTTCCGCAAAGACGGATCAGGTCAGCAACAGCCTCCTTATAATCGTGACCATATCCCCAGAAATAAAGGTCCTTTCCCCCTTTTTTTCTCGACTTGATCCATCCATCTTCCAGTAATACATGGGAGTTGCTGTCATCCAGAAGAGAAAATCCATTTCTCGACACAACACCATGATCCAATCTGATCTCTCCATCAACTCCATCCAGAGTCCGCGCTGTACCACCAAGATCACAGATTTGTTCTCCATAGTGCCAGGTACTGTTCACACTTCCTTTCACATGTATACTAAGACCGCCAGATGAAAACTCTTTTTCATCATATACAAGATGTAGGCGGGAGGTATGGATCTCTATCCCGTTTTCTGTATGAATGACGCGGTAATCCACCTCGGGGAAATCCCGGTATAAGACCATTTGCGTGGCTCTGTCCTCAAACTCTCCATCTGCATTGTACTCAAGTCTCACCAGCCCTTCCGTAAGTACTGTGATTCTGTATTGATTTCCTATGATCATATTTTCCTGTCTCGCACAGGGTGATGTCTTGATTCTGTATATCTTCTGCATAACAACTTCCCTTCTTTTTGTTTATTCTTTTACACTTCCCACGACAATACCAGTGATCAAATATTTCTGCAGTAGCGGGTAGATCAGCAGCAGTGGAATAACTGAAACCACAATTTTCGCAGCATTCAGATTCTGTGCTGATACATCCATAATATTAACAAGAGAACTGATACTTCCCCCCGCATTCAGCATATCCTCTAATTTAACATTTAAAGACTGTATATATGTCTGCAGCGGATAATTATTCACCTTTGTCATATAGAGCAATCCACTGAAAAAATCATTCCAGCTTCCAACGATACTAAATAAAGCAATCGTCGCAATCACTGGTTTCGAGCAAGGCAAATACACTTTTGTAAGTACCTGAAGTGGTGTAGCTCCATCGATCACTGCTGCCTCCTCCAATGCTTTTGGCACTCCCATAAAAAAGTTCATTACCATGATTACACTGAATATAGGGACTGCTCCCGGAAGTATCAGTGCCCAGATTGTATTCAGCAACCCAAGATTCTTTATCACAATATAAGTCGGAATCATCCCGCCATTAAACAACATGGCAAAGATAAGAAGATCCATATATATATTCCGTCCCTTGAATTCCCGTTTCGATTTAGACAAAGGATATGCCATCAACATGATCAGAATCAGATTTAGGAGTAGTGCCAATACTACTCTCGCCACCGAAATACCAAATGACCTCCAAAACTGATGATCTCCCAATATTTTTTCATATGCAGCTACTGTAAAGTCTACTGGAAAAATTCCAACTCTATTAGCCGCTACTGCGGCGCTTCCACTGAACGACACTGCAACAATATTCAGAAGCGGAAGCAGGCATATCACGCCTAACAAGAAGACGATTAAATATATGGCGCCTTTTCCCATATTTGAAACAATTCCTTTTTTTTGCACCATGAAAATCCCACATCCTTTCTAAAAGATCTTTCTGTCTGTAAATCTCTTTGCCAGACCATTGGCTGTCAGCATCAGAACCATTCCAACTACAGACCGCAATAATCCAACCGCCGTGGAGAAACTGTACTGTCGGCTGATCATTCCAACTCTGTACACATAAGTATCCAGTACATCTCCTGTCTGGTATACCATCGGTGAATATAAATTATAAATCTGATCAAATCCAGCGCTTAATATGCTGGTAAGATTCATTGCCCCCATCAGCAGTATGATTGGCAGCATCCCTGGAAGCGTGATATGCCATACCCGTTTCCACCAGTTTGCACCATCCATGGCTGCTGCTTCATGCAGCCCAGGATCAATCGCCGTAATCGCAGCAAGATAAACGATGGAATTGTATCCAAACTCTTTCCATACATCCGTAACAACTATCATCGGACGAAACCATGTGTTACTTCCAAGAAAATTAATCTTATTCATCCCAAATATCTGCAGAATTTGATTGATCGGTCCATCCAAATTGACCATATTGACTACAACTGCTGCCAGTACAACCCATGACAGAAAATGTGGAAGATATACGATCGTTTGAACTGTTTTCTTAAAAAATTTTAAACGGATTTCATTCAGCAAAATGGCAAAAGTAATCGCCATAATAGTACCTAATATAATTTTCCCAACAGCAATGATAACTGTGTTGGTTAAGATATTCCAGATATCCGGAAGTGAAAACATATATTTAAAATGTTCCAGTCCAACAAACTCAGATCCCAGTATTCCTTTTGCCGGAACATAATTCTGAAACGCCATAATAATTCCGACCATAGGTATATAAGAAAAAATTAATACAAATACCATTCCGGGAATCATCATCATATGATACATACTCTGAGAGCGCATGCTACGTTTCTGCATGAATGTTTTTTTCTTCATCTTCTTCTCTTTCCTTTTTATTATGGGCTGGATAACAGCCCATAATTTTTTGAATTACTGATTATCAACGATTTCCTGCACTTCTTTTGTAATCTGGTCTCCGCCTCTGGACTTCCATGACTGTACAAAATCATCAAATTCATCGATGGATTTTGATCCTGTTACGATTGCTACAAATGTTTCTTCCTGCAGTTTATTTAAATCTGCATTCTTTGTTTTCATTGTTTTGGTTGTATTATAAAATACAGGAGTATACCATACAAACTGATCAGCTTCTGTCAATTTCTCGATCAGGCCGATTCCTTTCATCCGTGAAGTATATTTTGACCAATCTGCCACTTCTGCATTTTTCGAATCTTTCAAATACCGATTTACAGACTCTACATTGGTTCTTGACTCGATGGAACGAACCTCATCCATGGTAATTTTTCCATCCACACAATTCTTGATATCAGAGTATTCATCCACCAGATATGTATTCTTGTTTAATTCTACCTGAATCGGACGCGTTGAGTTATCGACAGTTGTTACATATTCGTATACTTCCGGATCTTCTTCCGCAAGATTTTTGTTGTTTACGATCTCATCAAAAAACAGATTTGCAATCTTGATTATCACCTCCGGATTCGAGTATCCTTTTCTGACTACCATGTATCCACTACATGCATTGTTATGAATTACATTTACTTTTCCATTGTTATCACAAATAGTATAGGCAGTAAAATCTGCATTTGGGTCCATGCTTCTCACGTTGTTTAACAGCCAGTCTGGAAGATGCCAAGGACCGAATGTGATTCCTGTCTGTCCGTTGGTTAAAAGTGCTGTGATATCATCCCATGTTCTTGTTCCAAACTGCGGGTCTACAAGACCCTCCTGAAACCACTCAGCCATTTTTGAAAGTGCGTTTTTCATACCTTCTGTTGTAGATCCGTTATACACCTTACCGTTTTCATCCATCATCCAGCTGCCTGGGAAAGTCTGATAAGCAGAAGCAATTGCTGTCATAGTATATCCACTTCCGCCATAATCACCTGCTGTCAGATAAGGTGCAAATGCCATACCTACTGGATTTCCGGTTTTCCCCGGATCTTTCTCCACAAAAGTCTTCACAACATCCTCTAATTCATCAATCGTCAGGCACATATCACCGTCCTGATCAATCTTCATTCCCAGATCATCCAGCCAGTCCTGCCGAATAAATACTTCACAAGGGGCTGCGTCATAATTGGTTCCCGGCAATGCCATAAGGCGACCATCATACTTTGCTTCATCCAGACATCTGCCGTCATAAGAATCGTAAATTTCTTTGATGTAATCACTTGCGTATTCGTCATAAACATCTGTCAAATCGGCTACAAGATCATTCTCTACCAGTTCATCCAACACATCTTTGGATCCGACACGCATAACATCCGGCAACTCTCCTGATGCAATAGCCAATGAAACCTGTCTGTCATAATCCTCTCCATTTGCCTCAAAAGAATCTTTTACTTCCACATTTAATTTTTCTTTTAAATATCTCGTATATGCATTATCTTCGTATGAATCTCCCTCTGGAAATTTCGGATTTGCAATCGTGCTTCTTCCCATATTACAGATCAAAGTATCTTTATAAGCTCCCATGCTTCCTTTTGAAGCCGCAATCGCCTCTTCCTGCTCGCCGTTTTTCCCACCACAAGCAGACAATGACACTACCATTACTGCTGCCATAGATATACTCAATACACGTTTACCTATTGTTTTTCTCTTCACTCTATTTTCCTCCACTCTTCCTAATAATTTCTAAAGATGGCCATCTCTTAATCTACTTTTATTATAAAGACGAAACAATTTCCCGTAAACGAAACAAAATACCGTTTTAAACAACATTTTCATCCAATTTTAAAAAAACGGCCCATAAAGACAGTTTTTATCTTTGAACATTTTGCTCTTCTGAACTTTCCACCTTTGGGATGGTAAGTGTAACTTTTGTTCCCACATTAACCTTACTTTCATATTGAAGTCCATATTGATCTCCATAATATAGCTGAACTCTATGATGAACATTTTGCACCCCGTATCCCCTGGACTTCATAGTCAACATCTTTTGCCTTGTCTCCTCCGTCATGCCACATCCATTATCGTATACTATAAATATCAGTCCCTGCTGCGTGCTTTTTCCCAATACTTCCAGCTTTTTCGATCCGTCCGTCACCTTGTGGTCCAATCCATGAATAATTGCATTTTCTATTAGAGGCTGTAGCAACAGATTCAAAATCTCATAGTCCAGGATCTCTTCATCAATTTTAAGAACGGCTTCAAATTTACCAGAATGCAGCATCTGCTGTATTTTAACATAAGAACATGTATTATCCCATTCTCCCTTCACTGTGGTAATATTTTTCCCCCGGTTCAATGTTGTACGGTAAAACGTTGACAAAAGCTGCGCCATCTCACTGATTTCTTTTTGATCTGCCAGAATTGCCTTCCAATTGATCAAAGAAAGACTGTTATAGAGAAAATGCGGATTGATTTGAGCCTGCAGAGCTTTCATTTCATATTCCTGCTGCAGAATCTTACTTTGATAAACTTCATTGATCATAAAATTCAGACGATCCACCATGTTCTTAAAACTGGAAAACAGATGTCCAATCTCATCCTGAGATTCACTTACTACATCCACAGATAGGCGATTGATCCCGATATGCTCGATATTCGCTACCAGATTGCTCAACGGCTTACTTACACTTCTTGTAAGGATCATACTTAACACAGCAACCATCCCACCGCATATCAAAATTACCAGAAGTACTAAAATCATACTGCTTCTAGCCAGAGCAGATATGATATTAATCGGCTGATACAAAACCACATTCCAGTCCACAGAACTCATCTCCACATTTCTTATTACATATCGATCAGATGACAATAGAGCATTCCTGTTTTCTGAAAAACTTTTTCTCGAATTATCTGATAGGATACCCTTTGCAAATGAAAACACCACATTGTCACTTTGATCCGTAACAACCACCCCATAGTTTTCAGAAAACAGAGTGGTAAAATTGGAAAATACTTTTTGATAATCCAAAGATAGGTAAATAACATTCTGATATTCTTTATAATCAGAATACATCTTACAGTACATATTCAGCTCATTTGCATTCGGATCTGCATACCAGTGTATCTGATAATCCTGCAATTCTTCTAAATCAATCGCCATCTTATCCATGGGCAAAAACTTTTCTCCATGCGAATACAGCGTATCATTTGTACTGTAAACTGTCACTCTATTCACAGCTGAGTCCATATTTTCCATGTTCAGTATGATCGGATCAATCACATCTCTGTACGCAACATACATCTCTACATTATCGGCATAATGGGAATTAATCGCTTGCTGAAGATTATGATTCCAGATCAGGCTGTTCATATAATTCTTATATAACGTGATATTTCCATTTAATACCGTCGCATTTTGATTCAGTGTTTCACTCAACATTTCCATTTCTCTTTGTACCAGTAAATTTCTGCATTGAATATAGCAGAAAATTCCCAACACGATCACAGGAAGCATACTCACCAGAAGATGACTAAGCAAAACCTTATTCCGAAACTTTAAATTTTTATACCAATTTTTTATTTTTCGCATATTGATCAAAATTCCTGCCTGTCTCTATATTTTTCCGGAGTCACTCCGTACTCGTTTCGAAACGTTTTACAAAAATAAGAAAGATTCGTATATCCGACCGCTTTACAGATATCGTTGATTTTCATATTGGTCGTTTTCAGTAGTTCTTCTGCCTTATCCATACGAACTCTTTTAATATACTTACTAAAACCGATTCCTTTTTCCTGACGGAAAATGCTGCTTAGATAATGCGGTGTTAAAAAGACTTTATCAGCCAGAATATCCAGACTCAGTCCATCTCTATAATGTTCATGGATATATTTTTCAACTATCGATATCATATGTTTCGGCGAATCCTGCTGAAGGTTCAGATTCTCCACTACCTGCTCCATCGTTTCTCTCAGACTCTCTTCTATCTCAGAAAAATGATGATACTGATACAACTCCTCCACCTTGGAAGAGAGCTGCTCCTGCTGTCCCGGAATCCCCTGATACAGAACTTTCAATAGATTTGCACAAATAAACCTGGTGTAAATATAAGACCTAAACTCATTATCCCTACATTTTTTCAGAATAATCTCCAAATTTTTCCGAAGACTGAATGCATCCCGAAACTTGATATCCTCTTCAATCGAATTCAAAAACTGACTGATATTGGCAGAACGGACCTCCTCCTCACTTTCATTTGGCTGAATCGGATAAACATAGATATCCTTATGGAAAAATCGTTCTTCCAGACAACTCTCCGTTTGCTGATACACAGCACCGATCTGCTCCGGTGAATAAATTTCAGAACTGACAGCTATAAAACACTGAACACTATATTCCTTCTGAATCCACGTGCAGATTCTCTTTGCCATTTCTCTGAAAAAAGCAATATCTTTCATCTCATCTCCGAACATCAATACACCCTGCACAGGGTTCAGATCGATCAATTCGTATGGAACAAAAACAATATCGTTTAATTTTTCTTTCAAGTCCTGTATATCTTCGACTTCTTTTCCAAAAAAATCCTCTTCAAATTCCAACAACAGCACCCGTCTATAATATTCCAGAAATTGAAGTTCATTTTCTGGATACTCACTTTTCAACTTTTCATATGGAATTTTGTTCAGAAGTCTTGTTAATGCATATACCTGATGAAACTGCTGAGTATGCTGATGCATCGTTTTATCTTTTTCTACTCTTTCCACAACAAGTGTAATCACTTTTTGAAACTCCGAAGGATTTACCGGTTTCAAAATATAATCCACTGCCTGTATGGACAACGCCTGTTTAACATATGTGAAATCATCATATCCGCTGAAAAAAATAATCTGCATTTTAGGAAAGCGCTCTCTTACGATTTTTGCCAGTTCCAATCCATCCAAAAACGGCATTTTTACATCAGTCAATAAAATATCCACCGTGTTTTCTTTTAATTTTTCCAGCGCTTCCATTCCATTTTCAGCTTCAATATACTGAAATTCAATCCCTGTCTTTTTCAGTAAATATTGGATTCCAAAACGTTCCTGATCTTCATCGTCTACAATCATCATGCGATACATAATATATCCTCTACCCCCTGCTCTTTCTATCACAAAACCTGCCGTCTGCTCTAAGCATACGCCAGGTTTTCATCTGCTTCAACTATTTTTTCACATAATAAATCCTTGCTTCATATGGTTGATAATAAGAACTGTCTATCTCAGTCTTATAATTACTGTAAAGAAGCTCCATATGTTCCCAGTCTCTCTCCTCTGGAAATACTGCTTTGTTCCCATAAAAATTACAGATTACATACATCTTTTCCTGCTCATTTTCCCGTGTATATGCAAAAAAAGTTTCATCTTCCGAACACAGCAGTTCGAAATGTCCATCAACAAAAACAGGATATTTTTTTCTAAGAGCAATCAATGTCTTATAGCACATAAATACAGACTCCGGATCGTTCAATTCCTCATTTGCATTGATCTCCATATAGTTCGGATTCACTTGAATCCACGGTCTGCCCATGGAAAATCCAGCGTTAGCTGATTGATCCCACTGCATCGGAGTCCGTGCGTTATCTCGCCCTTTTGCATAAATGGATTCCATGATCTCAGATTTCGGATATCCCAATGCTTTTCGTTCCTGATACATATTTAGTATTTCAATATCCCGATACTCACTGATAGGATATCGGACATTCGTCATGCCGAGTTCTTCTCCCTGATAAATGTATGGAGTCCCCTGCATTCCATGAAGCAGGATTGCCAGCATCTTTGCAGATTCAATCCTGTATTCCTTATCATTGCCCCATCTTGACACAATACGTGGCAAATCATGATTATCCCAGAACAGGCTGTTCCATCCACATCCATCCAGTGCTTTCTGCCATCGGCTGAGCGCTTTTTTCAGACTCAGAAGAGACAGTGGTGCAAGATCCCACTTTTCTTTTCCCACCTGCTGATCCAGTCCGATATGTTCAAACTGAAAGACCATAGAAAATTCACTTCCATCTGGATTACTGTAAAGCTTGGCATTCTCTGTATTAGCTCCCCATGCCTCTCCTACCGTGATGAGATCTTCCTTTTGAAAAACTGTTTTGCTCATCTCTCTGATAAATTCATGAAGTCTTGGTCCGTTGCAGGTAATTCTATGATCCGGCTCTTTTGCAATCTGGTCGATAACATCCAGACGAAAACCACCAATTCCTTTATCAATCCACCAGTTGATCATTTCATAAATTTCCTGACGGACTTTTGAATTTTCCCAGTTTAAGTCCGGCTGTTTGACGGAAAATTGATGAAAATAATATTGTTTAACTTCCGGTACCCACTCCCATGCGGAGCCTCCAAAACACGCTTTCATATCATTCGGAAGGATTCCTTCCTCCCCATCTCTCCATACGTAATAATCATGATATGGGTTTTCACAGCTCTTTTTTGCCTCCTGAAACCAACGGTGTTCATCTGAGGTATGATTCAATACCAGATCCATAATAATTCTAATATTGTGCTTTTTTGCTTCGCAAATAAGATGTTCCATATCCTGCATTGTTCCAAACATCGGATCAATATCCTGATAATCAGAGATATCATATCCATTATCATCCTGTGGCGATCGGTATACCGGAGAGAGCCACACTGCATCAATGCCAAGATTCTCCAGATAATCCAACCGCTGAATAATACCTCTTAAATCCCCAATCCCATCGCCGTTACTGTCCTGAAAACTTTTCGGATATATCTGATATATCACTGCACTCTTCCACCATTTGTTTTTTTGTTCTGCCATAAAATCCCTCCAATATATTTCTGATTATAATTGTAAGAAATTCATTGAAATAAAGATAGCAAAAAAAATAACAATTTACACAACATTTTACCGAACCTTTCTATCCCAACTAGATGAAGTCTAAATTCTAACAGAAAAATGGAGCATATCAACCCGACAGCCCCATTTTCCAAATCTATATCGCTTATTTTTTCTTTCTTCTGATAATCACTACTGCGCCGACAGCTGCTACTGCTGCCACCAGAAGTACTGCCCACATGATCACATTGGCATTGTCTCCTGTCTGCACACTCTGAGAGTGTGAACCGGATGTACTTCCATTGTTATGACTTCCGCCGTTGCTGCTTCCACCATTGTTTCCTGTATTGTTGTTTCCGCTGTTATTGCTTCCGCCATTGTTATTGTTTCCACTGTTGTTGTCGTTTCCACCATTGTTATCATTTCCGTTGTGATCGTCGTCCGGACCCGGGTCTGGATTCGGATTTGGATCTGGATTTGGATTTGGATCGGCTTTTTCTCCTCTGACCAAAACCTTCACATCAGCTTTGGCTGTTGCTCCGTTTGTATCCGTTACCTGAATGGTCACAATCACATCCGTATCGTTTTCCGGTGTTGTTACCTTTCCATCCAGTCCGATGATTCCTTCCGGATTCACTGCCACGATCTCGATCTTACTTCCTTCCGGAACTTCCGGCAGAACCAGTCTTTCTGTTCCTGCTTTCACTTCTGATGGAATCTTATTGTTTGCCAGGATGTCGTTTAAGATTTCCTGTGCACTCGGAACGTGCGGTACTTCCACTGGTTTGAATTCTCCTGTCAGCTCTGTATTTTTCTCTACTGTAAACTGATATTCTGCATCTGTGGATACATATTCGGTCTGTCCTTTTTCTTTCCAGCCCACAAATTCAAATCCTTCTTTGGCTTCTGCCTTCACATATGCTGTCACGCCTTCTTTGTAGGCACCGTCTTCTTTATCCATGGAAACGGTTCCCATATTTTCATCGCTGGACTGCACCACAACACGGTAATATGTTTCCGGAACCGGAGCCAGTCTGAACTCGGCACGCAGTACACGGTCTGACTCTGCATGAAATTTGTATTCTGCCTGAGCGCCTTCTACTGGTGTCAGAACTTCTTCTCCATCTGCTTCTGTCACTTCCAGCCACTGGGCAAATTCATATCCGGCCTTCGGCTCTGCTTTCACCGTGATCTCTGTTCCCTCTTTGTAGATGTTTCCTTCATTTGCAGGATCCATTGTGACCGTTCCCATCTGCGGATCCGGTGACTCTACATAGATCAGGTAGGAATCCTCTATCTTTTCAAAGTTTGCAGTCAGATCCAGATCCTTTGTCACCTCAAATACATACGGGTTGGAGTCACTGATCACGTTTCCTTCTGCATCGGTCCAGTTTACAAAGCGGAATCCTTCATTTGCGACTGCGATGACTTCTGCTTTTTCTCCTTTTTTGTAGCTTCCGTCTGTGGAGTCAATGGTCACGATTCCCATGCTGTTGTCATTTGCTTTGATTGTTACGTGGAATTTTTCCTCCTGTGGAGGTGTCACAGTTTCCTCTGTCAGTTTTGCCTGCACCAGCATCCGTGCATTTCCTTCGTCTTCTCCGACATCACCTGCTGTGAAATAATATTCCAGTGCAGAAGCCGGTCCTGTATAGAATACTTTTCCGCTCTCTTTGTCAAATGAAGCAATCTGACTGTTTTCTCCCATCAGAACTTCCGTTCTCTGCAGCTGTTGAGGTGTCAGTACCTCATTTAAATCTGTCCAGTACTTTTCACCGTCATATTTCCGTTTTAACTCGATCGTCTGCGGAGATAACTGTAAATCCAGAGCCTTTCCTGACTCTGTCCATGCCAGATGATTCTCTGCACAATACAATGTTTTCAGGTTTGAAACATCTCCAAACTGCAGCAGTGACAGGTTATTTCCGTTTCCATAAACACGTTCCGGCGCAGCACTGTCCATCTTAAGACTGGTAAGCTGGTTGTTGTTAAAATTTAAGTATGCAATATTTTCTTCTGCCCCGATCAGATTTGTGATCTGGTTGTTTTCCACACTGACCTGTTTTGCTGTTCCGAAACGGAACTCTCCGGATAACTGATTATTTCCTGCAAGAACCGTTTTTAATGCAGTTGCTTCATCCACGATCAGTTCTGTCAGACTGTTATTTGCTGCGTTAAATTCCTCCAATGCTCCCAGACCTGAGAGTGAAATCTGCTGCAGGTTGTTATTCTGACAATGGAGCGTTTTTAAATTTCCAAGTCCTTCTACGAGAAGGCTTTCCATTCCATTACTGTCTGCCTGAAGCACTTCAAGAACCGCTGCCGGTCTTGCATCCAGTGTATGCAGCTGATTTCCATAACAGCTTAATGCACGCAGTGAAGTCAGGCCTGTCAGATCCAGATCTGTAAGATGATTATTTTCAATCCGTACTTCTTCCAGACTTCCAAGTCCTGTCACATGAAGCTCTGAAAATGTACTGTTTTGAGCATACAGCTTTTTCAGGCTGCTGCATCCTGTCACATCCAGCACGGAAGCCGGATTTCCGTTTACTTTCAAAATCTGCAGAGATGACAGATCTTTTACCGGTGCAAAATCCCCGATCGCATTTTGGCTGACATCCACACGCTGCAAATTCCGGAAATTCTCCACACCTTTTAAATCGGTAATTCCTGCATTCGGCATTGCCAGTTCTTCCACTTCCATGCACTCTGCTTCCGACAGGCTTCCATTTCCATCTTTGTCGCAGGTTCCTGCAAATGTCAGTATCACCTGATCCGGAAACTGTTCTGCAGAAAGTTCAATTTCTCCCGCCGGTGCTGCTTCCGGCACCTCTTCATTCTCTGGTTCTGTCTCCGGCTGTTCAGGAGTTTCCGGTACCTGAGGTGTCTCATTTTCCGGTGTCTTATCCTCTGTTTCTTCTATTGTTTCTACAGCCTGCGCTTTGATCGTATACAAATCGCTGCTCATCGTTCCTAAAATCATTCCGGACATCAGCAGGTACGCAGTTAATTTCTTTATTTTCATCTTTTTCCCTCCTACTATCTACTGTGCCATAGTGACGAATTCTACTGTTTCTGAACGGAGAGACTCAATTCCTCTCTCATTTACTGCAGTTACATAAACCTGATATGTAGTAAGCGGGGTCAGCTCCTGAATCGTCTGATTCATTTCTTTTCCTTCCCATACCATCTTACCATTTGCATACACACGGTATGTACATCCCGGTTCTTCCGCAGCCCAGCTGATATTTGCAGAAGACGAAGATTTGCTGTCAATTCTCACGTCGTTTGGAGCTTTCGGTGTTTCCCAGTTGTCCTGGCTCTGTGTTCCGATCAGGTAATACCAGGAACCTGTTCCATACTCTACACCATCTTTCCTTGCTGCTGCCCGCAGAATTGTATTTTTCTCGACTGTAATCGGTCCTTCATATTTTTTAGCGGACTCAGAAACTTCTTTATTTTTCTCAAATGGCTGACTGCCGTCCAGAGTATAATAAATCTCTGCTCCTTCACCTGCTGTCAATGTCACCTGCTGTGCAGAATCATATTGTCCGGAAACAACATCTGCGCTTACCTGAATATCCATTGCCGTAAAGGATACTTCTGCTGCTTCAGATTCATTGCCATATCTGTCCACAGCTTTTACCTGAACTGTATACTCACTGCCGACTTCCAGCGGATCTAAAATCAGTGCAGTCTGTGTAACTTCACGGGAACCAACCTGTTCTCCACCTTTACTCCAGCTTACTTTGTATTTTTCGACTCCTGTATTATCTACTGACGGAAGGAAACGAATTTCTGCTTCCGATGCCTTCGGAGATACGACTCTCAGATTGCCCGGCACAGTTGGTGCTTCTTCATCTTTGATCACCACATCCCCTGTTTCGCCCATTACTTCCAGTTCTACAACGTGGTTTGTATTTCCTGCTGTACTTCCGTTCATATATACACGGATGTATCCTGCATCAAAACGTTCTCCTTCTTTCGGCAATGGTGTTTTTGTATCTGGATCCAACCAAGACACACCTTTTTCATACACTTTTATAGTTTTTCCATCTTTTGTCTCGCTGTATTCTTCTTTCTCTCCTTTTGGCAACTTATGTGTCTTTCCTGCCTCACCATTTAAAGCTGCCGGCCACTCTCTGTCCGCATCCCGATTTCCGTTCCACAGGACCAATGTTTTAGCCGGATCAAAGGAACTGTCCGGTGACAGAAGTACAACGGTATCATGATATTTTCGGCTGTCACTCCAATACCGATACAAATTCACTTCCTCTACATGATGCAACCCACCAAGATCTACCTGCAGCCAGTGTGCACCTCCTGTATTTCCGCCCGGATCAGAATATCCATCTGGATTATTTTTCTGTCCGTCTACAACCATTGTTTTTCTATCATTTGCACTTACAGAACTTGAAAAGCTCACATTTTTTCCTCTTGCCAGATTGGTTCTCTCAGATTTGATCGGCTCATCTTCTATTTTCTGTGCATTCTCATCATATACAAACTCCAGACCTGTAATGGAAAGATCCACCCAGCCGTTTGTCTGGATCGTGATAACTGCTTTTCCTGTTTCTTCGTTAAATTCTACTTTTGGTTCTGTGTACTGCGGCTGTCCGTCTGTGTCCGGCTGCTGTCCCTTTACAACCTTCACTTCTGGTTTTTTCGCCAGTTTTGTCAGTTCAAATGTAGTGGTACGCAGTTCATTATCTTCCGGAGAGAGCTTTCCTTCCGGTGCGTTTACCACATTGTACTCATCCATATATTTATACACAGATAATTTTCCATCAATTGTAGCTTGTCCCGGTGAAAAATTACCTGTCCACTTCAAGTTGAATTTATTATCAAAAATAATTTCATCTTTATTTACCCGGTAGTTATTCAACGTGATATCCATCGCTGTTCCGTCTCCGGATTCATTCATGATCATAAATTCGTGAGGCTCCATCTCTACTTTCAGACGTGCGCTTTCTTCTTCCCCTTCCAGAGGTAAAATTGCATGCTGCTTTTCATTTGTATTAACTTTATTGTTGTAGAGATACCATGTGCCGTCCCATTTGTCAGCAAATGCATTTCCTACATATTCGATCGGATACAGATCTTTGAAATACTTCTGTTTTGCCTGTCCGGACAGATTCTTGTCTTTGACATCCAGTACATTCGGAGGGGTTACGCCCAGTTTGTCTGCTTCCTGAATCAGTTTTTTTGTTACTTCCGCTCTGGTTCCCCATGCCGGAATAACAGGAATAATGCCATAACGTCCTGTTTCATAAATCTGGAATCCTGTCGGTGTTCCTGATAAACCACTGTAAAAATCAGAACTTACATTTCCATAGAGCACTGCTTTGGTCTCTTCCATAATTTCCTTTTTGGAAGGTGCCGGATGATTGACAATGTAACGGAACAGTTCTGTCAGGACATGGGTATTTGCCGGGCTGTTCGTGTTGCTTGTTCCATATACGATTTCCGGGAACTCAAACGTGTAGATCACACCACCGCCCAGATATGTGCTCATCATTTGCATTCCAAGCAATGCTTCCGGTTCTCCGCAAAGTCTCTGCCAGTTATTATAACTTCCGGCTCCTTGCCAGAGTTTTGAGAACTGTTTATCCCATGCCCATGTATCGGAAAGCATTCCCCATCCGCCGGTATATCCTGCCAGCCAGCTTCCCTGGAAGAAACTGCTTGTTTTCAAATCATCACGTTGACTTGAACTTGTGTTTTTATAGATCAAATAGAATGCATCGCCATGTTTTTCCAGTGCCTTTTTCATATTGGCATTATTAACGATATTCGTGACAGTATCACCATGATCCTGATCTGACCATACAAAGAATCCACCGAATCGGTCAGCGATCTCCAGCATCTTGGCACTACCTTCACATGGTGGCTTAATACCTGCCCAGAAGTTCTCTGTATTGAACACACCCTGCATATTCGGATACATACGGTACATCAGATCCAGCCAGCCATAATCCATATCCGCTGTAATATTGTACTGTGTTCCTCCATTTTCCGGTGTTGCAGCTGCTGTCAATCCAAGAAGCATAATCGGCGCTCCCTGTTCATAGGCAATCTGCAGCCCATGTTCATGGAATGCCTGCAGATAAGCCTGTCCGATATGATCCGGAGCAAACTGTCTGAGGTTGTTTGTATGTAACAGCAAAACGTTATTCTCTTTCAGATCATCCGGAATCGCATTCCATCTTCCGTCTACTGTGTTAGAACCCTGTAATTCTGGTCCTTCTTCCTGTCCGATCCGATACACATCGTTGGAATACGCTGTTGCGATCATCATCGGGTGTTCGTTATCGATCACACGTCTTGGACCATCCTGTGACTGTACATCCTGCTCCTTTTCATATCCATAAATACCCAGTTCCATGAATTTTACTGCGGCACCTGTTGGATTCTCTGTATACACTCTGATATAACGTGCCTCTTTTGTTGTTCCAAGCTCTGTGGCCCCAAGTCCATTCTTATTTGCATAATCCATATAGAACCACTGTCCGCCCATCGCTTCTTCGTATGGCTTTGAAACATTCTCCGGCTGTTTCACCCCATCCGGAAGTGTCGGATTTCCTTCATAATAAACGATCTGACCGTCCGATAAATCCTCTTCGTTTCCAATCACAATGGCAGTATTTTTATAAGAAATCTTGGTTCCTTTCAGACGTTTTCCCTGATTTCCCGGATTTCCATTTCCGATTGTCGCCTGTCCATCATATACCTGTCGTTTCAGGTTGATGACTTCCAACGGATAGGATGCGCCCAAATCCACCTGCACCCACACACCTTTTTCCCCTTCTGCGGTGCTGGTGACTTCTGTTCCTTGCTCCTGATAATTCTCCCAGTTGTTTCCCTCTTTATTACCTGTAGCATCATGCTGCAGATAATATTTGTCACCGTCGGTTAATAAATCCGCATTTTTCAGATCCATATTTTCCCCGACTGTGACTTTGACATCCTTTTCCTCTGCCAGATTGACCAGTGGCGGTGCTTTTTTTGCATCTGCCGCATCTGCACGGACTCCTGTTACCCCAAATGCCGTCAGCACAAGCGCCATGCATGACAGTCCGAGTAATCTGGCTTTGCTCCCTTCTTTTCTGGTTTTCATCCTCATTTTCCTCCTTTTCTTCCACATGAAAGTAAAACCAGAAAATGCTTTATTTTTTTCTGGTTCCTTACATGTCTGGGATTTTCCCGCTTGAATTCTAGAGTACTATACTGTTCCCTCCTTTAATATGGAATATATTTACCAGAAATTGTACTTTCTTTACTATCACAATAGATTTCGCTCATTTATTTTGTCTATTTTTTACATATTACGTTTTCACATCAAATTTTTACGGTAATTTTTCAATCATTTCTGCCAATATTTCTTCATCGAATCCTGATTTTCTGTCCAACGTAGATCATGTTCGGATCTGCAATTCCATTCCATGCTGCCAGTTCCAGATAAGTTGTTGCAAAACGCTTTGCAACCTCTGATAAAGTATCATTTTCCTGCACAACATAATATTCCGCCGGAGCCTCATTTTGACTCAACTGCCTGTTTACTTCCCTTTGAGCAGCATCCGGATCGTATCCCATATCACACAGCTTCTTTCTTCGTTCTTCACCGTTTGCATATTTTCCTTGTATCACTTCCCCGGCAACTTCCTCATTATAATTTCCTTCCATCACTGTGATCATTTGTCCTGAAACAGACTCCACGTATCCAATGTGATCAGAATACCCGTCATTTGGCTGTGCCTGACAGTCCCAGTTATACAAAATGATATCTCCGGGCAGTGGCACGATAGTTCCATCTTCGATCCAGATCCCCTTTTCTTTAAAGATTTCGATATGCTTTTCACATCCACATTCTGTTCAGATCAAGTCCACACATCCCGCTTGGATCGCTGCTGCAGAAACTGCGGTATCACACCACTCATCGGTATACTGCACAGCATATCCCCTTGCCAGCGGCAAGTAGGAATTATACAGATCAATAATCTGCCGGAACTTCCCGTTTGCTTCACTGTAGCCAATCCACGAACGCATCACGTTCAATACATCCTGAGCGCTTCTTCCCGATGCATTTTCATCATACTTCATTAACTGATACTGCTCGATCAGTTCCATATTTTTCTGCACATAGACGGAACTGGTCGCATACCCATCTGCCCAAATGGTTTCCAGATATCGTCCGGGTTCTGTGATTCCCTTCAGATTTTGATAACGTGGAAGCTGAAGCAGTTCAAAATATCCTTTCACCCCCTCTTCCATATTGTCAAATACCCGGAAATAATCGGAAATCACCATCGCCGTTCCGGCCTCATATTCCTCCCAGGTTGCCAGATTGACAGACTTTCCCTGCCATTTTGTTCCACATTTCAATCCAAAATAATTGTGATAGTCTTTCGCCAGCCTGGATTCTCCCCAGCCGGACTCCAAAATTGCCTGTGCAATAATCGGACTGCATACTTTGATTTCATATGCAGCCGCATATTTCTTTACATATCCTGCAATTTTCTGAATAAATTCCTCTTTCTTCATCGCTCTCCCCTGCTTTCTGTATATTTCTCTGCTTTTCCATTCAAAATATCAATTGCCTGTCTGAGTACTTCTGGAATGGGCATCCCCATAAGCCCGGCATTTTCCAGAATAGACAATGCTTCATTTGCAATAAACGCAATGCACACGGCATCCCGCAGATAATTTGTCCCCATCAAAAGGTCCAAACGGACTGCGATCAGAACAAACAATAATGTCATTCCTTTTCGGCACAGCCCTTTCCAGCCCGCACGACTCTCCAGTCTGCCATTTTCTGACTTCGGACTTTTCTTAAAAATCACCGGCAGAAGAATCCCGCCTGTGATCCAGTCGATTCCCATAAAAAGAACCAATGTCTGCAGTGCGATATCCCATCCGCCAAATAAAAGTGCAACTGCACTCCCAAACATTCCAAACAAGCTCGTCACCATTTGCTTCATATCCTTCACCACCTTCAATTAAAAAAGCAGAATAGACGGCATTCTTTTCAAAGAATGTTCTACTCTGCCACTCATTTTTCTTTTCCTTTTTTCATTCGATCCGCACTCAAGGATGCTCCCTTGTTTCTGCATAATCGTCTAACACATATCTTGCATATTTTGTTGCCTGACGCTCCATCCCGATCGGGGTTAATTCCAATGCGTTGATCCACTGAAAATAATGTGTCAGTTCATGCCCTATTGTAAGCAAGATTGCCGTCAATGCACTGTCCTTTCCCCATTTGTCACATAAATCTAAATAGTCTCCTGCCGCAACCCGGATATACGGTTCCACTGTATAATCATCTTCCATACTCCAGAATGTCCCATATACCAGATCCCCGTCCATTGCCCGTATTTTCTTTTTATTTTTTATGTAGGCAACAACTCTGAGGGGAAAGAAATATTCTTTTCTCAAAAATGCCGCAAACTCTTTACATGCCCTTCGTACCTCCGGATCTATCCCACTGTCAAACCGAAGTCTGAATCCCGTCCGATGACCCTCTTCCATAAAATCAATGTTCTGTTCCCAGTTTTCTATCGTCCAAATGTGATCCATAATATCTATCCCTTTTTATTTTCTTTCATCAAATACAATTTTTTCTCCGCACCTTTTCTCCCTTCCTGTAACATGACAGCTCCACATAACCACTTATCATTTTTATGTTCTTTCATGATAAACTCACTTCTGTCACTCCAGAGAATAGCTTTAAAATTTGCCATATTAACTGTGTCTTTATACCTTAATCGTTTCTGTTGAATTCCTTCACATAAATCGATTATAAAAAAGAGGAAACGAAAAAAGTAGTAGATTGTCATGCAGAAGATAACTATCCCAACTATCACACCTGCGATAGCATCTGCTGTTGAGTCATCATTTATTACATTGAAAAAAATCCTTTGACTCGCCCAACCTAATCCCATAAAAAACATAAAATCTTTCAATACAAAACCAATATATGTATGCCTAAATTTCATAAATCCCCCTCTTGCCGATATACATCGGAAGTAGCAGTTTCCTCTGTATATCGACAGTTTCTTACTGTTTTACTCTTTATTTTATCTCTTGTATTTTTACAATAATTTCTGTTTCCTCTTCATAATAAACCCGATACCGCTTTCCTTTCTCTATCTGTTCTTCACATAGTTTATTCCAGGCTGGTCCCCATATCTCCAACTTTCTCTTATCTCCTTCCGCTCCCATAAAAGTATATCCTCGATGCCAGGATTCCCAGGCTTTCCCTTCATAGATACAAATATTCTCATTCTGAATTGCCCGTGTATCTTGTATAACTGTGTACAGGCAGGCAATCACAACCGCTATTCCTAATAGCATATCACCTATGTTTCTCTTGTTTTTATTCCAGAATTTACTTTGTACTAGCGTGGTAATTCCCACAACTCCAAGCACTCCAATGCATATCATTTCCTGATAGATTCCTATAAAATCATACATGGATCTTCTCCCATTCTATCCCCCGTCATTTCTTTTCCTCCGGTTTCTCATCAAATGCAATTCTTTCAATAATTCTGGAACGTCTGAAATAGTAAAATGTCACGATTTTTTGGTCAGCAAATTTTGCCAGTTCTTTCCCTGAGGCCACAATTTGAAATTTCATTGCTTTGGCATTTCGTATCGGCTTCAAAATAATTTTCCCATACACCCAGTTACATTCACTATATTTGGTAACATCTCTAGTTGTTTCTTCACGCCATAATCCTATTTTTTTCATTTCTCGTATACGCATCCTATCTTTTTCTGGTCCTGTATACAAATCGATTATAAATAGTACAACTTTTATTCCTTTCCAGCCTCCCCACATAAGCCCCAACGATGAGATTCCTATATCTAACATAGCCTCCGTATGCTTCTCCGCTATATACAAAATAGATAATCCAAAAGACATATCCCATATCGACCACCATATCACTGCGATACACGTCACTAAATTTAACAAAACTGCAAACCAATATGGATTTTTATTCTTCATATTTTCTCATTCCCCTGTATGTTCAACTTTTTACAACATCTTCACCGGTTCATACACCATGCTCCGATTCATACCATACTTTTCGCAATACTGGTAAAATTCTTGTGAAACAATATTGAAAGAAGATGTATGATACCCTCTTTTTTGCTCTGTCAACACATCCCCTGTTTTATAGACATGGGTTTGATCTTTCAAATAATTTTTGTCCAGCACCAACTTCTGTACCGGATTTGGAACTCTTATCATTGCTTTTCCACATTTGGGACAAGATATGATCGGCTTGTTTGTAATTGCTTCCATCGGCAATGTTTCCGCAAAATATAATTGATATAAATCTTTTATCTGCCCTTGGGAAGCATATTTCTTAACTGGCCAGAATTCCAAACCTTTCCAGACACTTCCTAAAATCTTTCTGGTCTTGTCCGAACAAAACAAAAGGTCATCTGCTGCATTCGGCCCACTGAAAAATTGTCTTGTCCCCCACCTTACAGGTTTCGTAACGGATAAATATCCAATCTGCTCCTCATGTCGGTATTCCATTTCTTTCTGAAATAGTCTTTTATAACCGCAAGAGCGTTGAAATGCATACTCATCATATTCCCACTGCACTTTCACGCTTTTGTTCCGAACAAACAACCATTGCGCCTCTTCAATTTCTCCTTGGGAATATTCACAGGTTGTAATCGAATCCAGTCTTGAAACAAATGGAAACTGTTGCTTAAATTTTTCATACACTTTCTGATCTTCATACAACTCAAATAGACACTCCTTATCACTTACTTGAACAGATGTCCCTAGTACTTCAAAAGAATCTTCTGTCTGATAAGGGATTTCATATCGATTCAAAAATCTCAATAAACCAAACTTATTTTTTAAACAATAATAATGCTTAATCCTCATATTGCACCTTTTCGATTTCAAGATCAAAAATCAAATCGTCAAAGTCATCATCCCAATCAATATCGTTGCAGTAAAACCGAAACTTATCCTCGCCCAATTCTTCTTTGATCATGGCAAAACCATCCACAAAACAAGCAATCGTTTCTGTTGTCGGCCTCAAACACCCGTTGCTAATCCCAATATCTCCTTCTTCCAAAATGATTTCTAATTCAAATTCTTTCGGAGCCCAGGTTTCTTCAAAAATAATCTGTGGAAATCTCCTCCTTTCCTTTTTCAAACGTTTTCCATTCCAGAATATTTTCCCCTTAAATCCATCCAAATGTAAAATAATTGACTGTTCATGTTGCGAATTAGTACTTACAAAAGTAAATTTTAGTCGATACTTCCCCTTTTTATCGTATCGATAAAGTGCACTTACTTGCTTACCCTTATACTCTATCTCTGTTGCATTTTGTTCTTCAAACATCCACTTAAATGGTTTCATAAATCCCCCTCTCGTCGATATATATCGGAAGTGGCATTGTCCTCTGTATATCGACAGTTTCTTGTTGTTTTACTCTTTATTGACTTTCATCAAATACAATCTTCTCACCCATTACCCATTTTGTGTGTTTTGCCTAATCTTCTTTTAATTTTTCTAAAAATTCCTCCCATTCATCATCTGCAAAAAGATGATAATAATAGTCTGCTTCTTTCAAAATGTAGGACTTTCCATAATGTATCGCTGGCATAATATGCTCTTCAAATGCTTTATCAAAATATGGCCTGAGTTCATCGGGTGTATATAGTTCATAGTCTATCAACCCAGTCAACGTTTTGTCCTCTTTAGTCAAAACACCTATTCTCCTATATACATCGGAGTCATATGTTGTCGGATACTTTTTCACATTTGAAAAATCTCCGAAGAAAAAATCATACTCTACATAAAATGCCTCCGCCATTGATTTTTGCAGATACATCCCACACAAAAGACCTTTTCCCTGTAAATACCACATATTTCTTCGCTTTTTAAAACCTCTTTTTGTGAACTCCTCATGGCAAAATTCTTTAAATTCTTGTTTTGTCATATACACTCTCCTATAAGTGAGAAAAACACGTGGAAGGGACGCGACTTTTCTCTTCACTTGTTTCCTCAGTTAGAGGCCAAAATGAAACCCTCATTTTCAATTTTTTAAGCATTTTTAAGTACTTTTTGCTTGCCGGTATTTCTGCACAATACCAGCAAGCATCGTATTGGGATAGCTACAGGCATCAAAAAACACTTGTCAGGAGTTCCTGAAACCTTTTACTTTTTTCTTCGGATACTTTTAAGTAAAATAATTAATACCACGAACAATTCTAAAATATAAATACCAACCAAATACCAACACCGACTAATTATTATACTTGCTAATGTACATACTGTATGTAATATCCCATAAGACACGGTAGCCAACAAATCCCTACTTTCTTTTTTGGGATCCGTTATAGCAATAGGTACAAGCAAAAACATTATGATGCTTAGAATCAAAACCAAATTTGCAAACTCATAATTTAGTACATATTTCCAATAAAAAAATACAATCAAAAAATTTATGCCTAGAGTACCAAACCACACTCCCGTTAATATTGTATACAATTTTAAATTTGGAATAGTCTTTTTATTCGCCCAAAAATCATATTTCTTACTCATATTTTTCTCCTACGCATCACTTTTTGTAAACCATCTTCTGAAAAAGTTGCTGACATTAGACACAATACCTGCCAAGACAGTTTTTCCTGTACTTTTTGTAATGTTCTGTTTAATTCCAGTTACTTTCGCTTTATACATTGCCTGCTTCCTCACCGATTTGGTTGCGTTAATCACCTGTTTAGAGCGACTATATACTCCTCGCATATTTTTTCCATTCGCTCCAGAACCACCTATAGCTCCTGCAACTCCACCTATCACTGTAGATGCAATAAAATCTTTTTTATTCGCTTTTACCCCTTTATAGCTACAATTTGCCAGATAAGTTGTTCCACCTAATGTTGCATTAGCCACTACAGCGCCAGCAAACCCTATTCCAGATGCAGCTATAGCCCCTCCTATTGCTGCGGCTGCATAATCCACTAGAGATAATGAGCTGATCACTTCTCCGAATGAACTTCCTGTCGCTAAACCAATACCTACATCTGCAACAAACTGTGTAGCAACACCCACTACTGCTCCAACTGCCAAATGCCATACTGCACCGCTTGAATCTATCCTCATCACTGAGTTATTGTCACAATAAGCATATAAGTTTTTATCATATAAATCATCCTGTACTTCTAAAATATCTGTCGTATCAGGACTAATAAACCTTCCAACCTCCGGATCGTAATACCGACTATTCAGATAGTACATTCCCAGTTCTTCGTCATAGTAGTATCCCTTGAAACGGAATGGATTCTTTCTGCCCAGTCCATTCGAACTGTAATCCGTCAGATTCAGCAGTTTTCCCCAGGAATTATATTCATATTTTACAAGTTCCGTTCCGTGGCTGTCAAGAATTCCCAGAATATCCCCAAAAAGATTTTTGCGGTAGAAATACATCTCATTCTGATACTTCATGGCGAACACATTGCCCTTGTCATCATAGAAGAAATCGATCCTGCTGCCGTCACTGGACGTCTGCATCAGAATGGCCGACCCATCCAGATAAAAGTCTGTCGTAACTCCATTGACCGTCTTTCGGATTCTCTTTCCGCTGTCATTGTACATGCAGTACATATCCAGTCCGGCGCCTGTGATGTGCTTCAGCTGATGTCCTTTTTCCCATTCCATCTGCATCCCCAGATACTGGAGCGGATTTCCCATGGCATCATAAGTAATTGCCTGTCCATTGTAGAAATGAAGCTGATCTCTCCAGCCTCCGGTCTGATACTCAAATGTATCGGACTTCCACGGTGCTTCTGTGATCACTGGATTTTCGATATAACGGTACTCGTCTCTTCTGACCATATTTCCACCCACATCATAGGTGTAACAGATTGTCTTATTCTGCTTCTGATTATCTTCTCGTACCAGCTGGTTCAGTGCATCATAGTAGTAGCGGATTTTTCTTTCGCTGCCATCGGCGCTTCTCTCCACCATTGTTTCCACATTTCCACAGGCATCATAGGTGTAAGATTCTGCACGGTTTCCTTCCCGGACAGATGCAACCAGATTTGTGGTCACTCCTTCCTCTTTACCTGAGACGTATGTATACTCCTGAGTCGATGTATTCATATCGGAGAAGTGATTGTGGGTACGGATCACGCGTCCAAGGGCATCATACTCATAGGCAATCTTCTGGGCGTCGTTGATCTTGATTCCATATCCAAGTCCTGGTTTCTGCTGTTTCTCTACATCCCCGTAAAGGAATTCCACCTCATGTCCAACTCGATCTTTCTGATACGTATATCCTTTGACACGATTTTTCTCATCATACACTTTGCGAAGTTTCATTCCGTCAGAACGGTCTGTTCCTACCATTCTTCCGATCAGGTCATACTGGTATGTGCTGGTCACTCCACTGCAAAGATCCTTGTGCCTTGCAATTTTTCCACAGCTGTCATACGTATTTTCAAACAGTTTTTCTTCTCTGCCGTCTGCGGTGATCAGATACTGTGCCGCAAGCTGTTCTTCCGGATTGTATTCATTTCGAACGGCTTCCCCTGTCGCATAGGTAATCCTGTCCGCAAGACCGTTCCGGCTTCGAAGCGTGGTGCGCTCCAGCTCCCTTCCTCCAACCGACACGGACTCCAGATTTCCAAACAGATCATACGCATAATCATACGTAAATCCATTGTGACCGATGGATGTCACTTTTTCGTTTTCATAGGTGTAAGAAACTTTCACTTCTTTTCCATCCACCATTCTCGCAACTTCTGTCATCTTATCCGTGTTGGCATCGTATGCATAGGAAGTTACATTTCCTTTTGCATCTGTCAGCTTTGTCAGAAGTCGGTTCTTGTCATCGTATTCATAATGAACGGTATTTCCCCTGGAATCTGTGATCGTCTTCGGCTGCTTATAATCGGATGTGTATGTCATAGACGATTCCATGCGCTCACTGCACTCTTCCAGGATCCACCATTTGTTGACCTGGCTGTTTGACTGGTGGGCTGTCAGAATGATATCTGCCAATTTTTGATGGGAATAATCCATCACATCCAGAGACAGGTTTCCATCCTTACAGATGATCGCATATCCATTTCCCGGTGACACCTCTTCGAATCGGAACAGCTGATTTGCAGCTCCCGGCATAGCCGTCTCCAAAGAAAGAATAGAAAAGCCTCTGTCGTTGGTTCCTGATTTTGCCAGTACTTTTCCCGGTGCGTGAACCGGCTCTAACTGATAATACGTGCCGTCATATGGCAGCAAACGATACTGCTGGTTCATCCCGCCATTGTAGTGGAACTGCACTGCCTGTGTTCCTGCTGCTGTCGAAGCATTCTTCACATCAATATATTGTCCCGAATGACGTACCCGGATATGATAAATCCCTCCCGCTTTCGGAACTGCTGAAACAGTTCCCTCATCTGCCGGTTCAAAATACCAGTCCTGATGTTCGTTTTCTTCTTTTCGTGTATAACTCTGCACCGGCTGTCCGCTTGTCGTACTCTTTGGTCCATTTGTCAGCGCTTTCTTATCTTTCGTTGCCTTGCTGGTGATCTGGAAACTTCCATCTGCGTTTGGATGCAGCTTCCATTTCTGTGCATCGGTATTGTTATTTCCATAAATCTGAATTTTTTCTCCCTCTGCCTCAGATTTGTTATTAAGATCCAGGCGGTATCCAGAGCCACAAAGAGGCTCAAACTGCATATATCCGTCTTTTCCATCGATCAGCTTCCATTTCTGCGCAGCACTTCCATTAAATGTATAAAGCTGAGCTGTTACTGCATTATTTGCTTCCCCGCCTTTCACATCCAGATAATTTCCAGAAACTTTTTCCCGGATATAATACACTCTGCCCGGTATGACTGCCCCAAGATGCTTTCCGCCATCTGCCGTCATCCGGATCGGCTGTCCTTTGTCATTGTATGTGAATCGATAACGGACTCCTTCGGAATTGGCAGCCTGAGTCAGATGATTTTTCGTATCGTACCGATATTCAAACCCCGTTCCATCAATACTTCCCATCTTGGTCAGACTTCCTTTTTTGTCGTATGAAAAACTCTCTTTTTCCGCTGCACTCACTGCATTGATCAGATTCCCGTCATCATCATACTGATAGCTTTCCCCATCATCTCTGACAAGCTGAACTCCTTTAAACAAGACCTGATTCACCTGATTGTGATACGTCAGATAAATATGAATCGCTTTGTAGCTTTTCTTTGCCCCTTCATTCTGATCATCTGTGCTGAAGGTGTTGCTGACAAACTGCCATCCCTTAATATTCGGATTACACTGTAATTGATGCCATTTAACTGTACCATCCGTATAAATGACTGCTGCATCCACTGAAAATTGCTTATCCGGAATTCCAAATCCATTTACCCAGCAGCTAAGATTAAAGATATCACCTTCCTGTCCTGAAATATTTACAGCCTGAGACAGATGAAGCTGCTGCTCCATTTGTCCGTTCAGTACTGCACATCTTCCCTTATCTGCAGTGATCATACTCTTATTCCCGGTTGCAGCTGCATGAAATCCCCAATTATCAGGCACATCATTTGTGCACCGTTCAAATCCCGGATTGTCGATCAGATTCAGTTCATTTGCCACATTTCCTGTTTCCAGCTGAACACCACTTACCAAAAGTGTTCCTCTTGCTCTTGTCATTCCCACAAACACGGAAATGGTTGCCGGAAGCTGGAATGTGAGAACCAGTCTCTCCCATCCGTCATCCACGTTTTTATCTGTCACATAGTCAATACAGCGTTCCCCCATGATTCTGGTCCGGTCTGCCCGGATTACGGATACAACCGCTCCCTGTTCCTGGTTTTCCGGGTTCAGCGATTCTGTTTTTACATAAGCAGACAATGTATACGTTCCGGCTGACAGATGCACATCCTGACAGATTCCTTCTTCTGATGTCAGCTCTGTTTTTGTCAGTTTCGCACTTTTTGTCCCAATATATCCATCTGCATGTGTGATCGCTCCCCGTTTTCCATCTGACATACGACAGGTGTACCATCCGCCATCTCCATGAGACGGATCAAATGTTGGATTTCTCAGCAGACCATACACTGTTTTCTGAACAGAACCATCTTTACTCAGCTTATGATTTTTCATGCCGGATGTATAGTAAGAATAATTGTTTGCAAATCCATCTGCATCCAGCACATCTGTCGGACGTCCCATATTGTCAAAATGCCACGTTGTTTTCTTATTATCTCCCGGACGTTCCATCTGACCATCCAATCCAGGTTCTTCAAAAATCGTAGTATTTCCGTTTTCATAGGAAATCTTTAATTCCTGACCCGGTGCATTTTTCTGTCCCGTTTCGGATACTTTGCTGACACGGGGTACCCGAAAATCATTTGTGTACTCGTAATTTACACGATAGCCATCCGGATTGGTCACACTGAGCAGTTTATGAGAACCATCATAAGTAAACTGGCTCTTACTTCCATCCGGATAAGTAATGGATGTCAGATTCCCCTGCGCATCATATCCATATCGGATCTCTCGCCCTTTGGTATCCTGAATAGCCGTTAATCTGGAGTATGTGGCATCTGTAGAATAAACTGCATTTAACGTTCCCCCTGCCGCATCCGTAACATATTCCAAGAAGTTTCCCGCTGAATTCGGACCATACTGGTGCTTCACGGAATTTCCATCCAGATCTTCGATGAATCGTAAAAATCCGTCCTGTCCGAATATATACTTCACTTTGTCTTTTGTTTCCATCGTGCGATAACGGTCATGTTCAGAACTTGACGTCACTGTGATCGTCAGTCCCAGCCCATCCTCATCTTTCAGCTTATTACCGTCATTGGTATCTTTATAGAAATAATGTTTTGTTCCGTCTTCATCGATATACACATACGGATAATCTTTGATCCCACTTTCTTTCAACTCCTGCTGGCTGCTGAGTCTCCATCCGTATCCCATACGGGAAGAGGTATCTGCTTCACTGGAATTGTATACGTGACGGATTTCTGTTGTCATCGGACCTCCCTCTGTTGCCACATCCAAATGACTCCAGACAACATTTCCTGTAAAGTCATTCGTGTAACCGATTCCTGCGCGCCCTGCTGACTGCTCATGGTAACTCTGATAATCCTCCAGACCATTTACATTCCTGTAATAAAACACACCGCTTGGAAACTGTTCAGAAGAGATACTTGGTGAGTCAGATGCATAGAATCTCGCATAAGCACGGTTTGCCAGATTTTCATCATCTTCATATTTTGATTTCACCATAATTCCATAGTTTTTTCCTGTGTTATACCACTGACGCACCAATCTGGTCACATTGAATCCTATCGGTGTAATCGAAACTGTATTTCCATTGATTACCTGTTTTACTTTTTTATAATCCAGTATTGCACCATCTACTGCCGGCTGATTTCCCCAACGGACGCTTTTTTCATCCCAGCTGTTTTTTACTTCATAAGCAAGAAGCGGCAGCTCCGGATTGCTGTAGGATGAATATTCAAACTGCCAGATATACATGGTCGCTCCGTAAATGATCGAACCTTTTCCAATATCCGGAAGGTCTCGAAACCGAAGCAGCGCTCTCATTTTTCCAAGTTCATCACTTCGCCCTACCACGAAAGATCCATATGCATATACGTTCCCCGGATTCTCCGGTACATTTCCTCCTGTGAAAACATACGTATCTTCAATATTTCCTTTTGTTTTACTCGTCTCTGTCATTGGATCGATCACGATTGGATAAACACGTTCTGTGTCCTGCATCCATTCACGATCTGGCACAACTTTGATAACACTGCTCTCTGTGCCGATTTCTACTTGAAATTCCACCTGAAGAGACTGATTTCCTGCGGCATCATACATATACGGTTTCACCAGTCTGAAAATCCTTCCTGACTCCTGATTTTCCGAATCATACAGCCCAAGTCCTCCATCTTCTTCGTTTCGCAGCTCCATTCCAGGATGCGTCAGCTGAAAGCTCAATTCCTGTTCTGCCGCCTCTTTTCTGTTCAGTCGAATATTCTCTTTTAGCTGCTCTCCCTGGATTGAGTAATGCAGATCAATTCCCGGAAGAATTTCCTCATACACACCTTCTCCGTTTAAATGCGGAACACACATCATCTTTCGGATCTCATCCTCTTCTGACTCTTCCTCATCTAAAACAGACACCTTCATATCCAACATTTCTGCTTCTTTCCAGAAATCTTCCTTTTCCAAAACACGAAATGTAGAAATTTCACCTTCGCAATTCACGTTTCGTGTACTTTTTGTGTGTAAAAAAGGTGACAATCCCCATAAGATTTTCTTTCCGTCTTTCTCGATCGTTACCAGTTCCTTTGTATCTGACTCTTTTGCAAAACTTACACGAACTGCGGACGCAAGATTTCGATAAACTTCTCTCCCGTTTTCCTGTACAGCTTCCAGACGGTTATCAATTTCTTTCCACTGTCCGTCTTCTTCATAATGGACCGGAGCCGGATATACAGCTGCCGCCATTCCCTTCTGTGTCATCTGAAAATGTTTGACACAACGCTCTCTCTTTTCCGGTACTTCCCGTAAAATTCTATCTCTCATATTTACCTCCTGCCGAAATTCTCTGTATTCGGTCTTTCTATTTCTTTTTACACGTTTTGTGCACGTTTCGTGTAGCTATACAATACACGATTCGTGTTCTTTTGTCAAGCACATTTTGTGGATTTTTTATTTACTTTTTCCCACGTTTTGTGTATAATCATATTGTATTCATAAAAAGTTTTGATTTTTACAAAAACTTCCCAGCGCAGCAAAAAAGCTGCTTAGAAAGGACGTGTATGTTATGGCTGTATTTGCCAATATACTCAAAACACTGCGAACAGATAAACACTTATCCCAGCAGGAGCTTGCCACTCGCCTTGGCATCTCAAAGAGTGCAGTCAGTATGTATGAACAAGGACGGCGTGAACCTGATTTTGATATTCTGAATAAAATTGCAGATATCTTCCAGGTCGATGCAGACTATCTTCTCGGACGTAGTTCACTCTCTCACGAACCCGAACCTGTCACGATTGCCGCACACCTTGATACCTCTGACCTTACGCAGGCTGAGTTGGATGATGTTGAAAAATACATTCAATTTATCCGCTCAAAAAGAAAACAATAAAGGAGCATTCAGAAACGGCTATGCTGAACAAATATGAAGAACTGTTAGAAGAGGCTGCCGCCCAGAACATATCAGTAGATGAGAACTTTCCTTTTCATGGAAACTTAAAGGGATTGTATGTAGATCAAAATATCGCCCTCTCGGACCAGTTGGAGACCTCTGCAGAAAAAGCCTGTATTCTGGCAGAAGAGCTTGGTCATCACTACACTTCTGTCGGAAATATTCTGGATATCTCCGATCCTGCAAATGCAAAGCAGGAACGCCAGGCACGAATGTGGACCTATGAACGGCTGATCGGTCTGCGTGGTTTGATCGATGCCTATCAGCACGGATGCCGGGAATATCACGAAACTGCTGAATTTCTGGATGTAACAGAAGAGCAGCTTCGCGATGCCATTGCCGATTATCGCTCAAAATATGGAGTCTGTACCAAATATCAGAACTACTATATTATGTTTGAACCCTATCTGATGATAGGAAAGAAAAAATGAGGACAACGCCATCGTCGTCCTCATTTTTCTATTCTTTCTACAAAAAATTCCATAGATATTACTATCTATGGAACTTAACACCTCCCCGAGTTGGGTTCGAACCAACGACCCTTCGGTTAACAGCCGAATGCTCTGCCGCTGAGCTATCGAGGAATACTATAAAATTGTCTCAGCTCTTATCACTGAGTAAATGGAGAATACGAGATTCGAACTCGTGACCTCCTGCTTGCAAGGCAGGCGCTCTCCCAACTGAGCTAATCCCCCGTTCAAGCTGTTCAGTTATCACCGACAGCTATTAAAATATACCATATCGTACAGAACCTGTCAATAGATTTTTTCAATTTTTTGTAAAATATATATTTTATCTTCAAAACCGACTTTTCAAGATCGAAAATCCCTCTTAAAATGACAACAGCTTCGTAATCAATATATTGTTATCATACAAAAATGTCAGAATACTGCTTTTTTCAATCATCTCAAAGCAAGACTGTCCAATCGCATTATTATACAATAATGTTATGATCAAAAACAAGAGCCAGACAATCACCAGTGCCGCCGCTGCTCCGACAACCGCTCCGCCCAGGTGATTGAAAAATCCCAGAATCGGAAGCTCGCCAATCAGATCTACTGCAGCCATCAGTGCCCTGACAAGAATCCACACAAGGATAAATGTAACGAGAAACGCCACAACCTTGAGGATCATCCTCGCAATATACGATGCCACATACTCAGGAAATGACTTAACTCCCAGTTCCTGATAAATTGTGCTGTTATTGTTTTCCAGCAGCCGGTTTTTCAAAAACTCCGGCAACGCTGCATTTTCAATTTCCTGAATCTGCACTTCTTTTGGAATCTCTCCAATGATATTCAAAATATCCTGAATGTTGATCCCCAACTGATTCCAGTCCAGATTGTTGATATCCGCCAGCTGATCCTGATTCAATTCTCCAAGTGAAGTACCGCTTAAATCTGCATTTTTCAATGTATCTGCAGAAATCTGAGGCATGAACATCTCCATACATTTTTCTTCAATCATCTCATCCGCAGGTGTCCATTTAATAAGCGCATCACTGACATAAGGCGCCAGAAACATAACCAGCACGATCGACAGAACCGTAGCCAGCAACGAAATTCCGATTTTGAGCAGTCCTCTGACATAGCCTGCCACGATACTGATCAAAAATATCACTCCTACAATAATCAATAACCAATTATCCATATTTTCTCCTAATTTGTCAGGTAAACAAGCCGCAGTTCATCTTCACCGGCGATCAGGTATCTGTGAATTCCGGCAACCGGAATCACTTCCTGTGCTTCTATTCCCCAGTCTCCCTTAAATCGCTGTATTCCCGTATCACTGATGATACATCCCTTTGTTCTGTCGAACATGATGATCTCATCTCCTGCTATCTTTACATGACTATATTCTCCTGTTATTTCCCGGTTTATTATCTGTTTTCCCGTTTTATCATAAAGCTGCACTTCATATCCTGATTTATCTTTATTCGTAAGAATAAACCCGATATACCTTTCCGAGTGAAATTCACTGCGTATCTCCTGATTCAGCTTCACTTCGGTTTTCTTTTTCACGGACTTCGTACCTTCATAGATCACAAATGATTTATCACCAACCGCAACGGATGTGGACGCGTCCATATAAAACACATCCGGAACGACTGTCTGATCAAAATCTTCTGTATAAATCAGGTTGTCCGTTTTTTCCTGACCTTCTTTTCCAAAATTATAAAAAGCAACCATAGACTTCAATGTTCCGTTTTTTGTGGAAAGATACGATACCATCAGGTTCTCCCCATCCGCCGACATATCCAGTGAGATTGGATATCCGGTACTGTTTAGATTCACCTGATGCTCTACGAGAATATTTCCCACTGCATCATAGGAAATGATCTGGGGCGTAGATTCGTTTTTCAGGATCGCGCTTACAATCCCCTGATTTGAAACAGAAATCTTTTCAATCGGAAGCGTAGTCTCAATCTCCCCCTTTAATCCACTCTTCTGAAAGATCATGATCGTATTACCGCCCACATCTGCTATTGCAAACACATCCTCATTAACGTCCACTATCGGATTCTGAATCTGACAGGGCTGAATCCATTTTTCCTTATTCTTTTTATTCAGAAACACAACGCCATCTCTGCTGTATCGGATCACACCGTCTGAAAATGCGATATACTGGTTGCTGTCTTCTGTATCTTTCTTATGTGAGTCCGCTGTTGCAACGGACGTATACGTCTGATTTTCAATCACAAGATAGGTTCCTGTCACGATCATGGCTGCCACGACGATCCGGATCGTCCACTGTCCCAGCACGCTTCTTCTGTGCCTTTTAACCTGCCTCCGGATGATCTCCATATCTATGGATCCAGAAAATCGAAACCGCGGATTTTTCTTTTGCTTCATATCCGACCCCTTATCATTTTGTTTTATTTTCCGATTATAGCATTATTTTATGGTAATAGCAATTTCTGACCTACATAAATCAAATTTCCATCCGTAATTCCGTTCATCCGACAGATAGAATCTACATGCGAAACATCTCCGTAGGCCTTTTTGCTGATGATCGCCAGTGTATCTCCCTGCTCCACTACGTACACTCCTTCTGAGGAATCACCTTCTCCTTCTGTGCTCTCCTGTTCCTGAACAATATTATCGGCTTTTTCTTCTTCCTGTTTTGTTTCCGGATCTGATGCATCCTTTTCTGATGGTGGTGTTTCCTCCTGTTTTTCCACGTCTCCCTCATTGGATGTCTCTGTCACTTCACCGCTCACCAGCTGCACTTCCTCTGTATTATTTTCCTGTAAGACCGCTGACGACGCCTTACTCATCACTTTCTGGACAGCTTTCATTTTCCCGAAATTATTGAGTGTCGTAACTCCCATAATCACTGCCACCAGTATCAGTATAGAACTTGCCACATACATCAGACGGTTGTTTTTTTTCTGATGCGTCCGGCTTCCTCGACTGCGGACCATGTTCCGAAAGTCCTGAGCAGCTCGATCCTCAACAGTTTCCGAGGGAGACACCCCATTCTTTCTTCGAGCAGCGATCATATAGTTCTGCATACATGGATTTTTCTCATAATATGTATAACGACCTCCAATCTCCATCAGATCATTCAGTTTATGCACAAAATAAGATTCTTCCTTCTCTGCGGAATCCTTCATAACAAAAACAGTATTCTGCTTCGGGAACGATTTTTTATGAAGTTTCACTATGTTGCTCTTTGCATCCAGTTCTACTCCGGGCTGTGCGACAAACCAGCCCAACATTTCTCCGTCTTCAAAATACTGTTTACAGTCCTCATATGCATTTTTCCATGTTTCATCATCAATCACGTATTCATTGCCGACCAGCTTCAAGTCGTGCATCTGAATCGCACCATATATGTATACATATTCCTCATCCTCGCTCTTTTGCATATCTCCTACGAGAAATGCACCGATCGGTCCGTCCTTCGCCTTGTCACAAAGCTGTAGGAAAAAAGTATCTACATAGTCCTCCACATAAATTTTCGGGCTGTCACTCACGTTTCCAATCTGACGAACATTTTTTGGGATCTGTCTTTCCATGCTGTATATCCTCCTTGATTCAATTGATTTTTTGCCGGAAGCCTGTCCGCTCCCCCGGGTTCTTTTAGAGAATAGCACACGAAAAAGGCCGATTTTATCAGTTAATGTCACATAAGTTCGACAAAATTTTTGCCCAAAATTTTTCTATTTTCTTTTCATACTTTCAAATGCTCCGCAATATTTGTCTGTCAGTGTGATGATCCATCCCTCTTTTGTGTGAGGAATGCTAAAAAATGTGACTGGCCACATATGCGCCCGGATCACATCTTTCTCTATATCATTCAGAGAAAATAAACGACATGCATGGTTTAAGGCTGTTTTCGGATGTGTCAGCCCGTGGAAACGCTGCCCCGTCTCTTTTGCATGGGTATGCCAGTCATACAGAAACAGATCATGAAGCATCCCGCCTCTTGCCGCTGATTTTGCATCCAGATGAAAAAAGCGGCACCACACATAATTGTAGTAAGATACATGAAGACAATGCTGATAACAATTCGTATTTCCATGATGCGGATATAATTTCATACGAAGCACAACCGGATGCTTCGCAATATCCTGAATACATTCATAAAATTCTTCATCCCACTTCTGTTTCCTCAACAGGAACTCTTCTTTATGCTTTCTTATATAAAATTCTTCCAAACGTCGAATCATTCGATACCATAATTTCAAGTCTTTCCACCTCCGGATTCTCACTGTACAGACAGCTTCTTCCCATATTATAGCACGCACTTTACCTGCGAAAAATATTTTCGGATATTTTCTGTTTTTTGTAGACTACACAAAATTTGTATGGTATAAATATACAATAAGCACCCATTTACAGAGTATCTATCTGTAACTATCAACCAATTAAAGAGAGGGGGATTTCCTATGGCTTTTTGTAAAAACTGTGGCAATCAGATCGAGGACAATGCCGCAACCTGTCCAAACTGCGGAGCTTCTCAAAACACAACTCCACAGGTAACTGACAATGGCGGCTTTCTCTGGGGATTGTTAGGCTGCTGTATCCCGATTGTAGGTCTTGTCTTATTCCTTGTGTGGAAAGACACAAAACCAAAAACTGCCAAAGCTGCCGGAATTGGAGCATTGGTCAGTGTCATCATTGGAATTTTGTGGTACATTCTGGTCGCTGTGATCGGAGTCGGCATTGCCAGCATGGGATTCTAAGATTTTATGAAAAACTGGATCTACAAATGGCTTCCTATTATATTTGGCTGTCATTGCAGGAGTGACCGTTCCTTTTACTGGAAGGGGACACAGTTTCCCATTTGTGCCAGGTGCACCGGAGAACTGGTCGGCATTCTATTATGCCCGGTCACGTTCCCATTGGTTTCCTGGTCTCCTTGGATTTTCGCAGTTTTGATGCTGCCTATGATCCTGGATGGAGTCATTCAAATGCTGACATCCTACGAAAGCAACAATCGCCGGAGATTTTTAACCGGCCTGTTGTTTGGATATGCACTGATGAGACTGTTTCTGGTCTCCACTATATGGACATTCCACTTTGGCTACCATTTAGTTCCAAAATAAAAATACCCTGGCACAGGATGCTCATTCCTGCGGCCAGGGTATTTTTCTGTTTCTTTTATACGAATGCTTTGATCTTCTGATAGATACTTTCTGTATCCAGTCCGTATTTTGCGATCAGCTCCAGGGCTGGTCCGGACTCACCATATGTGTCGTTGATTCCGATCTTCAGTACCTGTGTCGGTGCTTTTTCTGAAAGGACATCACATACTGCACTTCCAAGTCCTCCGATCACAGAATGCTCTTCTACTGTAACCACTTTTCCGGTTGCCTTTGCAGCTTCTACGATCAGTTCTTCATCCAGAGGTTTGATCGTATGGATGTTGATCACTTTCGCATCGATTCCGTCTGCTGCAAGCTTCTCTGCTGCTTCCAGACAGTTGGAAACCGGAAGTCCTGTTGCCACGATCGTCAGATCTTTTCCTTCGCGCAGCACAACACCTTTTCCGAGTTCGAACTTGTAATCTTCTCTGTCATTGATCACCGGAACCGCCAAACGTCCAAAACGCATATAAACAGGTCCTACATGCTCGTAAGCCGCTTTTACTGCTGCTCTTGCTTCTACATCATCAGAAGGGTTGATCACAACCATTCCCGGAATTGTTCTCATCAGGGCGATATCTTCGTTACACTGGTGTGTCGCACCGTCTTCTCCTACAGAGATTCCTGCATGTGTCGCACCGATCTTCACGTTCAGTTTCGGGTATCCGATGGAGTTTCTGATCTGCTCAAATGCACGGCCTGCCGCAAACATTGCGAAAGAGCTTGCAAATGGTACCTTTCCGGCTGCTGCAAGACCTGCTGCCACACCCATCATATTACTCTCTGCGATACCACAGTCGATAAATCTCTCCGGATGTGCTTTTTTAAACACACCGGTCTTTGTAGCTGCCGCAAGGTCTGCATCCAGTACAACTACATTCTCATGTGCAGTTCCGAGTTCGGCTAAAGCATTTCCGTAACTGTCTCTTGTTGCTATTTTCTTTACATCTGACATAATGCTTCACCTACTTTCTCCAAATCTGCCATTGCTACTGCGTATTCTTCATCATTCGGCGCTTTTCCGTGCCATCCTGCCTGATTTTCCATGAATGAAACATCTTTTCCTTTGATCGTCTTGGCAATGATCGCTGTCGGGCACCCTTTCACTGTCTTTGCCTCTTTGAATGCTGCATCGATCTGATCAAAATCATTTCCGTCGATGTTGATCACATGGAAATTGAATGCTTCAAATTTCTTATCAATCGGATATGGGGAGTTGACTTCATCAATCGCACCGTCAATCTGCAGATTGTTGTTATCTACGATCACAACCAGATTATCCAGTTTTTTGTGCGCTGCCAGCATCGCTGCTTCCCATACCTGTCCTTCCTGAATCTCTCCGTCTCCAAGAAGTGTATAAACTCTGTAATCTGCGTTGTCCAGTTTTCCTGCAATCGCCATACCAACTGCCGCAGAAATTCCCTGTCCCAGAGATCCGGAAGACATATCCACACCTGGAATGTGCTTCATATCCGGATGTCCCTGCAGATAAGATCCTGTATGACGCAGTGTCTTTAAATCTTCAACCGGGAAATATCCTCTCTGCGCCAGTACAGAATACAGTCCCGGAGCTGTGTGTCCTTTAGACAGGACAAATCTGTCACGGTCTGCTTTTTTCGGCTCTTTTGGATCAATATTCATCTCTTCAAAATAGAGATACGTAAAAATGTCAGCTGCTGATAAAGATCCGCCCGGATGTCCCGCTTTTGCGCTGTGTACCGCTGTGACAATCCCTTTGCGGACTTCATTTGCAGTTTTCATCAATTCTAATTTGTTCATGATTGCCTCCTGCTTTTACTCTCCGAAAACAGCTTTATAATCAGCCTGGAATTTCTCAATTCCGGCGTCTGTCAACGGATGATGTGTCATCTGTTCGATTACCTTGTAAGGCACTGTTGCAATATCAGCCCCTGCAAGTGCACAGTCTGTAATGTGGATCGGATTTCTTACGCTTGCGGCAATGATCTCTGTATCAATTCCTGCAACTTCAAAGATCTGAGCGATCTCTGCAACCAGATCTGTTCCTCTTACCGAGATATCATCCAGTCTTCCCAAAAACGGTGATACATACGTTGCACCCGCTCTTGCTGCCAGAAGTGCCTGATTTGCAGAAAAGATCAAAGTCACATTTGTCTTGATCCCCTCAGATGAAAGGACTTTACAAGCTTTCAGGCCTTCCACTGTCATTGGAATCTTCACTACCATGTTCGGATGAATCTTTGCAATCTCACGTCCTTCTTTGATCATGCCTTCTGCGTCTACTGTTGTCGCTTTGACTTCTCCGCTGATTGGTCCGTCTACAATCGATGCAATCTCTGCGATTACTTCTTCAAATACACGTCCTTCTTTGGCGATCAGGGATGGATTTGTTGTAACTCCACAGATCACACCCATGTCATTTGCTTTTTTAATATCCTCTACATTTGCTGTGTCAATAAAAAATTTCATTGCCTGTCCCTCCTTAAAATCTTCGTCGATTTGTTATAATTCGATTATATAGACTCCCTGGAAACAGGTCAATAGGCCCAAAAATTATTAGTAATTTTGCCGTACTAATAATATCACATTATTAATAAAAAAACTACTGCTAACTTTGGTTTTGCCTTTTACTGTTGATTTTTATTACTAATAATTTACTTTTTTGTACTAATTTTTCTTTTTTTCAGATTTGGATATCCGGTTGTTCCCCGCATCACGATCTGTGGCTCATACTCCACATGATAGATACTCACCGGCTCGATCCCGGCATACGGCTCACTGCGGGCTTTGATCTTTTTCATGATGATATCGCAGGCGTCTCTGCCTTTATAGATCACGAAATGTTCGACTGTTGTCAGCGCAATATGATGCATTCTCGCAAACAATGTGTTGTCGCATCCCATCACGGACATCTCTCCCGGAACTTTGTATTTCTCCTCGTACAGAGCATCCAGAATACCAAAGGCGATCATGTCATTGAGCCCCACGATCGCAGTCAGATCCGTATGCTCTTTCAGCAATTCCTTTGTCAGGTCATATCCGATCCGATATTCCGAATCGATTCCCGGCACATCTTTATCAATCTGCTCATCCGCGGCTTTGATCACCACATGATCTCCAAGTCCTGCTTTCTGAAACTCCTTCAAAAATCCTTCTACCCGCTTGGAACGCTGCTTCTGCCTTACAGTCAGCGGCGGCGCAATATATGCCACATGGGTATGTCCGAGTTCCAGCAGATGCTTTGCCATAATTCTGCCAAGCTTTGAATTATCCAGCTCTACCGCATCCACATTCAGCCGTTCATTCTGATTGTTGATGACAGCAAAGGGAATCTTGTTGGACAACTGCTCCACTGTCTCCATAAAGCAGTTGCTCGGATTACAGGTGTAGATGACCCCCTGCGGATTCAGAGAGGGAAGCATCTTTAAATAACGCTCCTCCAACTCCAGATCTCTCTGGGTATTACACACAAACAGCCCGAACCCCTGCTCCGTTGCTCTTGCTTCGATTCCCTGCAAAAGCATGACATAATACGGATTGGTCAGATTCGGGCAGAAAACCACCAGAAGCTTTTCCCTGCGGCTTTCTTTCTGTGTTCTGCGCTTGGGAAGCACATACCCCAGCTCCCGGGCTGCATCCTCCACTTTTTTTACCACTTCTTTGGAAAAAGAAACATTGTACTTCTTATTTAAAATCATAGAAACCGTCGTCTGGGAAACGCCGGCATATTTCGCCACATCCGAAGATGTCACTTTCTTTTTGTTCATGATTTCTCTTCCCTGTCCTGTTAAAGCTCCGTTCTGCCTTCCAGTGCACGCAGAAGCGTCACTTCATCAATATATTCCAGATCTCCGCCTACAGGAACACCGCTGGCAATCCTGCTCACTTTGATCCCGGTCGGCTTGATCAGCTTGCTGATGTACATTGCGGTAGTCTCCCCCTCCAGGCTTGAGTTGGTCGCCACGATCACTTCATCTACATCCTGCTGCAGCCGTTCCATCAGTTCTTTTAAGCGGATATCCCCCGGTCCGATCCCCAGCATCGGAGAGATCGCTCCATGAAGCACATGATACACTCCGTTATATTTTCCGGTCTTTTCATATGCTGCCAGATCTCTTGGAGTCTCCACTACCATGATGGTCCGCTGATCCCGTTCCGGATTGCTGCAGATCGGGCAAAGTTCCCGGTCCGTCAGAGTACAGCACTGTGCACAGTATCTCACATTATTTCTGGCATCCACGATCGACTTTGCCAGATTCTCCACCTGATCTTTCGGCATATTGATAATATGAAATGCCAGTCTCTGGGCAGACTTTGCACCAATACCCGGAAGGCGTGAAAATTCTTCGATCAGCCTGCTGATCTGATTACTGTAATAATCCATTCTTTTTCACCTCTGTCCGGATTAGAACATACCCGGTATTCCTCCGCCGAGTCCTCCTGTCAGTTTGGACATTGCAGAGCTGGATTCTTCATCCACTTTGCGAAGCGCTTCATTTGTTGCTGCCACAATCAGATCCTCCAGCATTTCAATATCATCCGGATCCACAACCTCTTCTGCCAGCTTCACCTTTAGAACTTCTCTTTTACCGGAAACTGTCACTTCCACAGCTTCTCCTCCTGCAGTCGCAGTAAATTCCTTTGCTTCCAGCTCTTTTGCCTGTTCTTCCATCTGACGCTGCATTTTCTGTGCCTGTTTCATCAGATTTGCCATGTTCCCCGGCATTCCTCCGCCAGGAAATCCACCTCTTTTTGCCATAAATCAGTCCTCCACTATAATCTCCATATTGATCTTCTTCTCAATATCTACAAATGTATCCTCAAACCGGCGTCCTTCTTCTACGTGGCGTACTTCTACTTCCACCTTCTTGCCGATCCTGTTTTCAATCAGACTTTCCAGTTCCTTCCGTCTATCTTCTCTGCCAACAAAATCTGCACCCAGTGCATCTGGCATCACGATCATCAGACGGTTGTCACCCGCAAGGCTTAGACGCGCTTTTTTCAGGTAATTCCGAAGCATCCCCGACGCCTCATCTGCAATCGGTCTGAAATTCTTTACTACCTGCTGCACATCTTCCGGTACTGCGTTTGGAAGTTCCGGTCTCGGCGTTGGCTCCGCCGGTGCCTGACCATCTTCCTTTACATAAACAACTCGTTCCTGAACACCTGATATAGCGCCCTGTTCCAGCTTTTCTTCCAATACACGGATCCGATCCAGGATAGAATCTGAGCTCGTCTCCATAGCAGGTGTACAAAGCTTGATCAGAGCCACTTCCAGAAGCACTCTTTTTTGCGCTGCATATTTCAGCTGACCTGACAATTCCGAAAAAATCCGAATGTAACGGAGCAGCATATCCGATTCCACCATCCCGGCCTCTTCCTGAAGCTGCTGCATATTTTCTGTAGATACATCCAGAACATCCTCTATATTATCAGATGTCTTCACAAGAAGCAAGTTTCGCAGATACCATGTAAAATCCGTGGCAAGCTGCGTCAGCTCCCGCCCCTGCATCACCAGATCATCGACGATATCAAGCACTTTTGGGACATCTCGTCTGATCACACTGCGCAGAAGTCTGCTGAATACATCTGTATCGACCGCTCCCAGCACTTCCAGCACATTGTCATACGTCAGCTTCTGCCCCAGATAAAAGGCAATACACTGATCCAGAAGACTCAATGCGTCACGCATCGAACCATCTGCCGCCTTTGCAACATAGCGCAGCGCTTTTTCTTCTACTTCCACCTGCTCTTCCTGCATCAGATCACGCATCCGGTCTGTGATCGTCTCAATACTGATCCGCTTGAAATCATAATGCTGACACCGGGATAAAATCGTGATCGGAATCTTGTGAACCTCGGTTGTCGCCAGAATAAAGATCACATACTCCGGCGGTTCCTCCAGTGTCTTTAACAGCGCATTGAACGCCCCTATCGACAGCATATGCACCTCATCAATGATATAGACTTTGTACTTTCCTTCTGTCGGGCGGTATGCCACTTCTTCCCGGATCTCACGGATGTTGTCCACACCATTGTTCGAAGCTGCATCGATCTCGATCACATTCATCGATGTACCCGCTGCAATAGAGCGGCACATCGCGCACTCCCCGCAGGGACTTCCATTCACCGGATGCTCACAGTTGACTGCCTTTGCAAAAATCTTCGCAACCGTTGTCTTACCGGTCCCTCTTGTTCCGCAGAACAGATAGGCGTGTCCGATCCTGTTTGCTTCAATCTGATTTTTTAATGTAGTAATAATATGTTCCTGACCCTTGACATCTTCAAATTCAACGGGACGGAACTTTCGGTAAAGTGCCGTATACGACATGTATTACACCTCTGTTTTCCAAGTCTTTTATTGATCTCCAAAGCTGATGCCGATGGTTCTTGCCTCTTTGATGATTCCATCCTGCGGATCTACCATTTTCAGCTTTCCTGCCACATCCTGAAGCGGTACTTTTGTAATCTTCTGATTCTTCATAGCGATCATGTAGCCGTATTCCTGATTCAGGATCAGCTCCGCCGCAGCCGCTCCCACTCTTGTGGCAAATACACGGTCATACGCACATGGAGAACCTCCTCTTTGTGTATGACCCGGCACCGTAATCCTTACTTCCTTGTCTGTCTTCTGCTGGATCTTCTCTGCCAGTTCATAGGCGATGGACGGATATTTTCGTTTTGCAAGCTTTTCTTTATATTCTTTTTTCTTCAGCCTGGCATCTTCTTTTGAAATTGCGCCTTCTGCAACCGCAATGATCGTAAACTTCTTATCTGCTGCCGCACGCTTCTGGATCACACCCGTCACCACATCGATATCATACGGAATCTCCGGAAGCAGAATCACATCTGCACCGCCGGCAATTCCCGCATGCAGCGTGACGTGTCCCACCTTATGTCCCATTACTTCTATAATAAACACACGGCTGTGGGACGTTGCCGTCGTATGGATCCGGTCGATCGTGTCTGTCGCAATATCCACTGCACTCTGGAAGCCAAATGTCATATCCGTGCCCCACAGATCATTGTCGATCGTTTTTGGCAGTGTCACAACATTTAAGCCTTCCTCTCTTAACAGATTCGCTGTCTTGTGTGTTCCGTTTCCTCCCAGGATTACCAGACAGTCAAGACTTAACTTATGATAAGTATGCTTCATTGCCGCCACTTTATCCAAACCGTCCTTGTCCGGTACACGCATCAGCTTAAACGGCTGTCTGGATGTACCGAGGATCGTGCCCCCTCTTGTCAGGATTCCGGAGAAATCCTTTGATGTGAGCATATGAAAGTTGCCATAGATCAGACCTTTGTATCCGTCTTCAAATCCATAGATCTCCACATCATCCCGTTTTGTGCAAACACCTTTTACAACACCGCGCATTGCAGCATTCAAAGCCTGACAGTCCCCGCCACTTGTAAGCATTCCGATTCGTAACATATCCGTATCCTCCTACTCTTTGATTTTATCAATTCCGCACCAGAAAACGGCGCTAAAAGACTTTATTTCCTGTTTTATCTTATCACAAACAGGTGAAAATGAACAGTTTTATATTCTCACTCAATTTTTCTCAAACTTTCCGATTGGTAATTTTCTTTCCATTGTGTTAAAATAGACACAGCGTAAAACAAAACAGATTTGAAGGAGATAACTAAACATGGAAAGAAATGATCCTTGCTGGTGCGGCAGCGGCAAAAAATATAAAAAATGCCATATGCCGATCGAAGAAAAAATAAAACTGCACAGAGACAGAGGGGAAATTGTACCTTCCAGAAAGCTTTTGAAGACTCCGGCGCAGATTGAAAAGATCAAAAAAAGTGCGGCTCTCAACACGGCTGTTCTGGATGAAGTTGCCGCACACATTCGCGCAGGCATGAGTACTGCTGAGATTGACAAGATCGTATATGATTTTACAACTGCACACGGTGGAATCCCGGCTCCTCTGAATTATCAGGGCTTCCCGAAAAGTGTATGCACCTCTATCAATAATGAAGTGTGCCACGGAATCCCGGATGAAAACATCATCCTGCAGGAGGGTGATATCATCAACGTCGATGTATCTACCATTCTGGACGGCTATTTCTCTGATGCATCCCGTATGTTCATGATCGGCGAAGTATCCGACCGCGCCAAACGTCTGGTGCGTGTTACAGAAGAATGTGTAGAGCTTGGTCTTGCAGCTGCAAAACCATGGGGACATCTGGGAGATATTGCAGATGCGATCAATACCCATGCACAGGCAAACGGCTACTCTGTTGTTGTTGATATCGGCGGTCACGGAATCGGACTGGAATTCCACGAAGATCCGTTTGTCAGCTATGTCACACCAAAGGGCAGCGAGATGCTGCTCGTACCCGGAATGATGTTTACCATTGAGCCGATGATCAACGAAGGCAGCCCGGACTTCTTCGTAGATGAGGACAATGACTGGACGATCTACACCATTGATGACGGACTGTCTGCACAGATTGAATATATGGTTCTCGTAAAAGAAGACGGAATTGAAATTCTTACAAAATAGTCAAAAAGCTGCGTACACAGGACCTCTCCTGCTGCACACAGCTTTTTTATTTACTTCATCAGCATATGCAGATATTTTTCATACTCAACTCCGTCATTGCGCGGAATCTCTTCTTTCACTGCATCTGTAATCGCTTTCTCGATAAAGCTACCCGCAAGTTCCATCATGGACTTCAGATTTTCTCCTCTTGCCAGTCCGCCTGCCAGCACGGAAGCAAACAGATCACCTGTTCCGGAGTAGCTTCCACCTACATACGGGAATGCTGCAAGATGTGTCTCTTTTCCCGTCACTGCCAGATTTCCCATCTTCTGGATTCCGTCTTCATTGTCACAAAACTGAATCCCTGTCACTACAACAGTCCTTGGTCCGTCTTTCCTCAGGTTTTCCGCCAGCTGCCTGATCACCGTAAGAAGATGTTTTTCGTCCGTCATATTTTCAATCATCCGATAATCTGTATCCGTCAAAATACAAAGCTCCGTCAGATTTGGGGTCACAATATCCGCCATCTTCGCAAGCTCCCGCATCTTTCTGCAAAACTCTATGGAGAAGATATCAAATTTGTATCCATGATCCCCCATAATCGGATCTACAAGCAGAAAGGCTTTCTTCTTATGAAATGTCTCCGCAATATGGATCATATGACTGATCTGCTCTTCATCCGCCGCAAATCCTGTATAGATACCGTCAAACCGCGCCTCCATCTTTTCCCAGGATCGCCGAAACTGCTCCATTTCTTCCGTAAGGCTCACGCAATGATAGTTTTCATATCCTGTCTGTGCACTCAATACAGCTGTCGGAAGCGGACATGCCTGCACGCCCATCGCTGAAAGCACTGAAATTGCTGCCGTGAGAGAACATCTCCCAAATCCTGAGAGATCGTTAATTACTGCTACTTTCTTTCCCATACTCATCCACCTGCATTTCTCTGACTGGCTTCATGATCAGAACAGAATGTTTTCCCATATTGACAACAGTCTCTCCATCCTCCACCAGATAAATGTCTCTTTCTGTCGTATAGCTCTTTTCCCAGGAGTACATCAGACGCTCCATCTTTCCTTTCATAGGCACTTCCGCCTGCCACACCGGGATTGTCACTTCCTTTAGTTCCTTACTGTTATTTAACACAACAATGATCTGTTCACCTTCCTGAAATCTTGCATAAGCAAGAACATTGGATGACCAGGAAAGCATCTTCAGAGAACCTGTACGCAGAGGCTTCTCACGCTTGTGGATCCGGATCATTTCTTTATGGAACTCTACAAGTTCTCTGTTTTCCTGTCCCCATGGATAGGTCCTGCGGCTGTCCGGATCGGTAAATCCACAGACACCTGCTTCATCTCCGTAATAAACCGTAGGTGCTCCTACCCAGGTCATCTGAACTGCCACTGCCTCCCGCATCACTGCAAGATTGATTCCTTCTTCTGCCGCTTTGCTTCCAAGCTGTGCCACTCTCCCTACAATGTGATTCGTTCTGGTCAGGAACCGGGAATGATCGTGGTTAGACAGTTCATTCATCGCCACCTGTAATGACGGGGTCAGCATACTTGCCATAAAATGATTCATCGTATTGACAAAGTTGTCTGCATTCCCCCACAAGTCTGTCCTACGCTCATCACTGTGCTTTTCCATTCCTGTCAAGAACCAGGTCAGCGGCTCCATAAAGGCATCGTAATTCATCACGCTGTCCCATTCATCGCCCTGAAGCCATTCTCCCGGATCTCCATAGTGCTCTGCCAATATCAGCGCCTGCGGATTGGCACTTTTTACAGCTTTTCTGAAATTCTCCCAGAATATGTGATTGTATTCATTGCTGTATCCCAGATCTGCGGCCACATCCAGACGCCATCCATCGGCATTATACGGCGGGGATACCCATTTTTTTCCGATGTTTAAAATATATTCCTCCAGCATGGGCGAATCTTCATAGTTCAGCTTCGGAAGTGTATCATGCCCCCACCATCCGTCATAGTTTTTATTATAAGGCCACGCTTCCTCTCTTTCATCAAAAAAATGAAAGAAATCTCTGTACGGGCTCTGCGCACTGACATAAGCACCTTTTTCGTATTCCGGCTGCGGTTCATAAATCCGTTCCCGGTCCATCCACTTATTGAAAGAGCCACAGTGATTGAACACTCCGTCAAGGATCACCCGCATGCCCCTTGTGTGCATCTCCTCCACCAGTTTTGCAAACAGGCGGTTGCTTGCCTCCAGATTCCGAATGTCCCCTGTCCGCTTCTGATATTTTGTCGCTCTGGTATTGTCCTTTTCTCCCTCTGGAAGAACCTCTCCTCCGTCTTCTATAATCACGCCGTAATGCGGATCGATGTAGTCATAATCCTGAATATCATACTTGTGATTCGACGGGGAAACAAACAGTGGATTGAAATATATGACTTCAACTCCAAGCTCTTCCAGATAGTCCAGTTTATCCAAAACTCCCTGCAGATCTCCTCCATGAAATCTGCGGATATCCATTGCCGCCGGAAATTCATTCCAGTCTTTCACTTTACAGACCGGCTCTCCGATATAAACGTATTCTCCATCCTCCACATCATTGGATGGGTCTCCATTACAGAAGCGGTCTACAAAAATTTGATACATCACTGCGCCTTTTGCCCATGCCGGTGTGGAAAATCCAGGCATGATCCGGAAATTGTAATATTCCACCGGATGTTCCGATACGCCACATCGATGATAGCAGAGCTCTTCACTCTCGCTTTTTATCCGAAAATAATAAACAAACATCGTATCTGTAAGCTGCACTTCTGTTTCATAATAATCAAACACTTCCCCGGAGGACATCTTCTGCATCTGCAGTGTTTCTCCTCCTGAAATCAGACAGACCTCCTGAGCGTCATCTCTTGCCGTTCTGAATCTCAGCCTGACTTTTTCATGGATACCCGGTTCCGCAGGTATGACATAATCCGATGTCCCATCACAGAACAGCGCATTTTTATTCATATAAACCTCCTTTGGGGCAAGCCCCTTAAAATGCCTGCCCGGCATTAAAAACAGCTTGCCCCATTCTACACCTACTTCTCAAAAAGTGCTTCAAACTCACTTCTTGTAATCTTTTCTTTTTCCAGCAATAACTGGGCACAGGCTTCCAGTACAGACTGATGCTCCTCCAGAATTGCTTTTGCTTTCAGATAGCACTCATCAATGATACGTTTGACTTCCTCATCGATCGTTCCCGCCACTTTTTCACCGTATCCTCTGGATGTGTGACCAAAATCACGTCCGATAAAGACTTCATCGCTGTCATTGTCATAGTTGATCAGACCAAGACGTTCTGACATACCGAATTTGGTGATCATGGATTTTGCGATCGCAGTTGCCTGACGGATATCCTGAGATGCACCGGTTGTAATATCATCAAAGATCTGTTCTTCCGCTACACGGCCGCCGAGAGACACTGTAATCTCCTGAAGCATATGTCCCTTTGTATTGAACATATCATCGCCTTCCGGAAGCGGCATCGTATAGCCGCCTGCTCCTCCTGTAGGAACAATGGACACACTGTAGACAGGTCCCACATCCGGCAGTACATGGAAGAGGATCGCATGTCCCGCCTCGTGATATGCTGTGATCCGGCGTTCTTTTTCGGAAACCACACGGCTCTTTTTCTCCGGTCCGATCCCGACTTTGACAAACGCATGTCGGATATCAGACTGCTGAATATACACTCTGTTTTCCTTTGCAGCCAGAATCGCCGCCTCATTCAGAAGGTTTTCCAGATCTGCTCCTGTAAATCCACTGGTTGTCTGCGCAATCTGTTTCAGATCCACATCGTCTCCCAGCGGCTTGTTTCTCGCATGTACCTTCAGGATCTCTTCTCTTCCTTTGACATCCGGACGTCCAACTACCACATTTCTGTCAAAACGTCCCGGACGTAAGATCGCAGGATCCAAAATATCCTTCCGGTTCGTCGCCGCCATCACAATAATGCCTTCGTTGACACCAAAACCATCCATCTCTACCAGCATCTGGTTCAATGTCTGCTCTCTCTCGTCATGACCGCCGCCAAGTCCGCTTCCTCTTCGTCTGGCAACTGCATCGATCTCATCGATGAAAATGATACATGGGGCATTCTTCTTCGCATCCTGGAACAGATCCCTGACACGGGACGCTCCCACACCGACAAACATCTCTACGAAGTCAGATCCCGAAATCGTAAAAAACGGAACCCCGGCCTCTCCGGCAACTGCTTTTGCAAGAAGGGTCTTACCGGTTCCCGGAGGTCCCTCCAGAAGCACTCCTTTTGGAATTCTTGCTCCCACCTGAACATATTTCTTCGGAGATTTCAGGAAATCGACAATCTCTGCAAGCTCTTCTTTTTCTTCCTGTAGCCCCGCAACATCTGCAAATGTCACTTTCTTATCATTCTCAGAACTCATACGGGCACGGCTTTTTCCAAAATTCATTGCTTTTGCATTGGCACCGCCACTCTGTCTGTTCATCATCATCGTGATAAACATGAATCCGACAAGCATCAGCACAACCGGAAGAACCGTTGTACTCAGCACCGAATCCTGAGGGATCGCGCTTATACGGTATTCCACATCATTTTTATCCAGCAGCTTCTGGGTTTCATTGACATCCGATACGTTGACACGTCCCGTTTCCCTGCTGTCACGCAATGTCAGTGTGACCACTCCGGTAGGCACTGCCTTATTCTGGTTGATCACCACCTCTGTCACGTTGTCATCCTTTATCTCCTGTTCAAACTGAGTAAAAGTTATCTCCTGCCCGCGCATCTGTACACGGCTCGTCATCCATAGCACAAAAAAGATCACAGCAATAAACACAACCACGGTTGCGCCGCTTATGCCTTTATACTTCTTGTCATTCAATGATACTGCTCCTTCCTATTCCACACCTTCTACGACTCCGATATATGGAAGATTTCTATATTTCTGTGCGTAGTCCAGTCCATATCCGACTACAAATTCGTCCGGTATCTCAAATCCGACATAATCTACTTTTACATCTCTTTCTCTTCTCTCCGGTTTGTCCAAAAGAGTACAAAGCTGAATGCTCTTTGGATTTCTTTTCTTCAGAACATCGATCAGATAATACAGTGTACGTCCGGAATCAATGATGTCTTCCACGATCAGAACATCTTTTCCCTCGATGGATTCATCCAGATCCTTTGCAATTCTGACAACACCGCTGGATGTTGTCGCATCCCCGTAGCTGCTTACACACATAAAGTCCAGAGAAACCGGCACACTGATTCTTTTTGCCAGTTCACACATGAAAAATACTCCGCCTTTGAGTACACAGATCATATGGATCTGCTTTCCTGCATAATTTTCGCTGATCTGTTTTCCCAATGTTTTGATTCTTTCATTTACTTCTTCTTCTGAAACTAACACTTTAATTGTCTCTGCCATGTTTTTTATCCTCCATTATTTTGATCTCTATTATCCTTTTTGTATGTTCAGATATCTGATATCTGCTGCTCATCCGATATCCGACAACCCACAGTATCTGATGCCCCTCGGCGATCAGCAAAATCCGCTCTCTGCTTTTTGCAGGAATCTTCTCATTGATAAAATAAGATTTAAGCTTCTGCGTACCGCCCTGCCGGTTGACACACAAAACATCCTCTGGCTGTCTCGTTCTTACGGTGAGACTATTTTTTATTATATCATAGTCAAACCATTTCGTGTAGGGGTTTTGCGGTATCTGTTCTATCGAAAAATTCTTATCTTTTTCCCGAATTGTACAGCATATTCGCAGCTTCCCGTCTTTTAATCGGGTAATTCCGGGAATTATAAGTTCTTCCCGGCACTCCGTCTGTTTTTCCTCTGTCTGGTTTGTCAAAAGTATTCCTTCATATTTTCTCTCTGCACAGATATTGTAGGGAAGATTTCGCTTCCTTCCGCTCTGCTTTTCAAACAACTCCGCCACTGCCGCAACGTGTACAGACGCAAGATCCTTTCCTGTTCCCGCCAGATTTTCCAGACACTTCTGAATAATCCCGTTTTGGATGACCGGATCACACTGCATCCATTCATCCCGAAGAAGCAAAAGCCCCTCTTCCTCCTGCCTTACCACACATCTGCAATGCACTTCGATTTCCCGCTCCAGATAATCCCTGATCTGATTTAACTGCTCCATCGTTTCATTCATGTGACGGACGGCCTGCCTGTTGACCTGCTCCTCCAGCATAGGAAGGATCTGATGCCGGATCCTGTTTCTGGTATATTCATCCCCGGCATTGGTCTCATCTTCACAGTAGGAAAGCTGATGTTCTTTCAGATAATACTCAATTTCCTTCCTGTTTATTCCAAGAAGCGGACGGATCATACACCCATTGACTGGCCGGATCCCGGAAAGCCCCCGGATTCCGGTTCCTCTTGCCAGATTCAAAAGCATTGTCTCTGCATTATCGTTCTGATGATGCGCAAGCGCGATCTTGGTCCCCCCATAACGGACCCGTACCTCCTCAAACGCCTTTCTTCGCACCAGACGCCCTGCCTCCTCCACAGACAGCTTTTTCTGCGCAGCGATTTCTTTTACATTCTCATGATACACAATACAGGGAACATTCCGCTCCCTGCAAAATGTTTCCGTAAACCGTTCATCTCTTTTTGCAGTTTCTCCGCGAAGTCCGTGATTCACATGCACTGCGATCACATCAAATCCGATTTTTTCCTGCAGTCTCAAAAGTACAAAAAGCAGGCATATCGAATCCGCGCCGCCCGATATCCCTGCGATTACTTTATCTTCTTTTTGCAGCATATGATATTTTTCAATAAAATTTAAAATTTTCTTCTCCATACTGTAAACTATACCGAATCCGTCCCCAAAATGCAAGTATCCTGACAATTCCAGATCCCTACTGCCAGTACTGTCATATCATCCATCGGTTCTTCTCCGGTCCAGTTTAATACCTGCTCCAGAATGTGATGCGCAAGCTCTTTGGGATTTCCGCCTGTCGTTCCACCGATGATCGTTTCCATCAGAAGGTCCTGTTCCCCAACCGGCAGAGCATCCAGTACACCGTCCGTTATCATAACAACAAAATCTCCGTCTTCCAGCGTTCTCTGCACAGATTCAATTTCAATGGAATGCATGACCCCGATCGGCAGACTGGACGAACTGATACGCTCCACTTTGTTTCCTTTTTTGATAAATGTAGAAGAAGCCCCTGCTTTGATCAGACGGCATTCTCCTGTATACAGATCAAACATGCTCAGATCCACCGTGGAAAAATGGATTTCCTCACGCCCCATCACCAATGTCGTATTGATCATCTGGATCGCCGCTTTTGCCGGAAATCCGGCTTCCAACAGCTCTTCCAGCAATTCCATGACAAGCGTACTCTCCCGGCATGCCTTCTCTCCGGATCCCATACCATCGGAAAGCGCCACTGCCAGTTTTCCTCCGCCAAGCTCACGCATCATGAAATTATCCCCTGAGATCTTGTTACAGTCCTTCCCGATCCTTGCCACACCGTAAAGTGTATAAAACACCGGGCCTTCCATGCACACGATCGTCTGATATTCTTTCCCCAGCATAAACGCCTGATCACTCTCTGCAATGAACTGTCTCCCCATCACTTCTGAAACAGCCTTTACGAGCGCTTTGATCGTAACGCAGGTATTTTTCACTGCTCTTGCGGTAAGATGTACTTCATATTTTCCTTCTCTGTTCAGGAAAAAACTGCTGTACAGTACACGAATCCCGCTCTTTTTTAAATGAGATGCCAGCTTTTTTTCCAGACGCTCGTCCGAAAATAAACTTTTTTCCAGCTCTTTCGCCGTACTGCGGAGCATATCCGCAAACGTATCCATCTGGACCGCGCATCCTTCCCTGCCAAGTACGATCCGGTTATTCCACATCATATTCTGTCTTGCATCGTGAAATGCACCCAGCATCTCCTGTAAAAACGCTTCCCACCGCAGACACCTCTGCTGAAGCTTCCTTTTTGTTTCTGTATTCAGTTCACTCCCGTAATGATCGATGGCAGATAAAACTTCATATCCCATCTGATAGGTATGTACAAAATCCTCTTCCCAGCACCAGGAACATTTTTCACAGCTTTTGCAGGCTCTTTCTTTTGTCCGGTCAAACATATCCTCAATCTCCTCATTGGAAAATGCGGATTTCTTTTCCTCCAGATGAAGAAATGTCCGGGAAAGCTGTTTGATAGAATCTGCGTATTTTTCAATCTGTGTCACATAGGGGCTGGTGTGCAGTGCCTGTCCATTTTTCATGGCGATGTCCTCCTAGTTCTTATGTATGTAATATTAGAACATGCAAAAAGCCCCAGGAATTTCCCGGAGCTTCTCTTTCGTATCGTCACTATTTTGCCGGCTTGAAAATGATCTCATTCGGATCCACCAGCCCTAATTTTTCTTCTGCAATCTCTTTCACGTAATCGTCTGTCTTCACATACGCTTCGTATGCTTCCACTTCCTTTGCACGCTTTTTCTCTTCTTTAATCTGTGCTTCCAGTTCTGCTTCCTGCTTCTTGTACTGTGCGTTTCTGCTGCGCAGAGATACTGCATTCACTGCAAGTACGCCTACCAGCAATACAAGAATCATACTGATCAGCATCATACTTTTTTTATGATACCGCCATGCAGAATTCGTCTTCCGGCTTTTTGATCTGCCAGCGACTTTCTTTTTCTGAATCGCCATGACACTCACCCTATCAAATCTAACTTCTATTTCCATCCTGCCTGCAAATAAATTTGCCTGACACAAGTATTCTATCTGCTTTTTTCTCTTTTTTCAAGTTATTCAGCCGTTTTAATCAAGATTTCCTTGTTTTTTCATGTTTTTTTCAGTTTCCTGAAAATTCGTTTCAACAAATGCTGCACCCCCACAGCAGTCAGCAGCCCGGCTGCGATTCCCAGAACAAAGAACCAGCGAATACTTCCATAAGTCGTACAATACATCTGACGAAACACATACGCGCTCACCAACAGCCAGAAGCCGATATCCTCCACACCGACTGCCAGCGGATGATGCCGCACGAGTCTTCGTATCAGCAGCAGAATCTGATAACCGCAAAAAAGTACCATCCCCGTAAGCGCCGCATAGAAAAAAATCACAACTTCTGTTTCAATTCCGAGCATCATAATAACGCCTACTTAAATAATTTTGACAGAAAGCTCTCATTTTGCCCGCCCTGATTCACTCCAGAATAAGCAATACTGTCAATATTTCCGGAAAGGTCTACTTCTCCCTTCTCAACACTGAGCCGGTTCACATGGAGGTCTGTGCCTTTCACCATAAGCATCCCCTGCTCTGTCTCCAGAAGAATCTCATTCAGATCAAACGAGAGAACATCCAGAACTCCGGTAACCATACTTGTCTTTCTGTTATTCACGATCAGTTTATGTGCCTTCGCCGGCATTTGTCGTTCTTCCATACACTTTCCCCTTTCCTTCTGCTTTTCTATATATATGAGGGGTTGTATTATTTTATACCGGAAAAACGAATTTTTCTGTTTTATAAATAGCGGAACAGGTCTTTCGCCTCTTCTTTCTTGGTCGTATCCTGAATATCCAGCACTTCTACTTTCACCGTCTTTGTACCGAACTGAATCTCGATCACATCTCCCACTTTCACTTTTACGGATGCCTTTGCAGGCTTTCCGTTCACCAGAACTCTCCCTGCATCACATGCTTCGTTGGCTACGGTCCTGCGTTTGATCAGCCTGGAAACTTTTAAAAATTTGTCCAATCTCATCAATCTTTTCTCCTTCCTTCTCCTGTAACTGAAAAGAGAATACAACCGGCTTGTCCGACTGTATCCTCTTATGCATCTTTATCTGTTCGTCAATTATGCGTTTACAGCATCTTTCAGAGCTTTTCCAGCTTTGAATTTCGGAGCTTTGCAAGCTGCGATCTTCATTGTCTTTCCTGTCTGAGGATTTCTTCCTTCTCTTGCTGCTCTTTCGCTTACTTCAAAAGTACCGAATCCTACTAACTGTACTTTTTCTCCTTCTTTTAACTGCTCTGTTACTACATCAACAAACGCTTTTAATGCTTTCTCTGCATCTTTCTTTGAAATTTCTGCCTGCTCAGCGATTGCTGCGATCAATTCTGTTTTGTTCATGGATAATTCCTCCTCTTTATTATGCTAGAATGATTATTCTAAATTGGTAAAGGCCGCATGTCTCTACCCTTTACATGTCGATACCCTTATGTACTGTTATAACTGGTGAAACTGCTTTTGTCAAGCAGTTTCACAGATTTACCATGCAAAGCGGTACTGTTTACAATAACAGCAACATTTTTACATAATCTTATCAATCATTGCCAGCACTTCTTTGCCCATAGCTGCGGATTTTTCATCTGCATCAGAAAGGGAGGTTCCTTTGATACCGTAGTAGAATTTGACTTTCGGCTCTGTTCCCGATGGTCTCACACATAACCATGCATCATCGGAAAGATCATAGTACAATACGTTCGATGTTGGAAGACCTGTCGAAGATACTTCACCAGTCTGCATATCCTGAATCGTGTCTGCTTTGTAGTCTCTCGCTTTCAGCACTTTGTAGCCTGCGATCTCTGCCGGCGGATTCTTACGGAGTGTCTCAAGAATCTCCTGGATCTTTGCAAGTCCTTCGATTCCTTTGAGTGTGATAGACTGGATATCATCTTTGTAGTATCCGTATCTCTCATACATCTCGATCATGGCATCCCAGAGAGTCATGTCTTTTGTCTTGTAGTAAGCAGCTGCCTCGCAGAGTGCCATTGTCGCAACGATCGCATCTTTATCCCTTGCATGTGTTCCGATCAGACATCCATAGCTTTCTTCAAATCCGAATAAGTACTCGCCTTTTTTGCTTGTCTCAAATCCCAGAATCTGCTGTCCGATATATTTGAATCCGGTCAGAACTTCAATCAGCCCTGTGTTATAGTAATCTGCAATCGCATCCGCCATATTGGTTGTCACGATCGTCTTGATCAGATATCCATCCTCAGGGAGTCCTCTCAATGCGCTTCTCTGTCCGATCTCATAGTCTGCAAGGAGACAGCCGGACATATTTCCTGTCAGATCGTGATATTCACCGTTTTTATCTTTTACCCGGACACCCAGACGGTCTGCATCCGGATCTGTAGCAAGCACAATGTCTGCATCCACTTCTTTTGCCAGCTTCAGTCCCAGTTCAAATGCCTCTGCCGCCTCCGGATTCGGATAAGAAACAGTCGGGAATTCGCCGTCCGGCAGTTCCTGCTCTTTGACTACATATACGTTCTCAAATCCAAGTTCTTTCAGGATCCGGCGAGCCGGAATATTACCGGTTCCGTGAAGCGGACTGTATACAATCTTCAGCTCTTTTCCAACTGCATCAATTGCATCCTGATGAATCACCTGTTTTTTCAGTTCTGCTATGTAAGCATCATCCACCTCTGCTCCGATCACTTCGTAGAGTCCGGCTGCTTTGGCATCCTCTGCCGGCATCGTCTTCATCGTCGTATAATCTGTCACTGCCTTGACTTCATCCATGATTCCTTTGTCATGAGGCGGTGTGATCTGCGCGCCATCTTCCCAGTATACCTTATAACCATTGTACTCCGGTGGATTATGGCTGGCTGTAATGTTGATTCCGGCAATACATCCAAGTTTTCTGACTGCGTAAGAAAGCTCCGGTGTCGGACGAAGAGAATCGAATACATAGGCTTTGATTCCGTTCGCAGCCAGGCAGCATGCCGCTTCCTGTGCAAATTCCGGTGACATCCGGCGTGAGTCAAATGCGATGGCAACTCCTTTTTCTGCGTTTCCACTCTTTAAAATATAGTTTGCCAGTCCCTGTGTTGCCTTTCTCACTGTATAAATATTCATACGGTTCGTTCCGGCTCCGATAATTCCCCGAAGTCCTGCTGTACCAAACTCTAAATCTGTATAAAAACGCTCTTTGATCTCGTTCTCATCTGATGCGATACGCTCCAGTTCTGCTTTTGTATCTGCATCAAAATAAGCATTTGTCAACCACTCATTGTATATTTCTTTGTAACCCATCTTAGGCACCTCCTGCAATATAGTATGGTTCTATTATACAACAGCCGCCTATAAATGAAAAGTGAATATATTTTCTAAAAATCGCTCTTTTTCTGCCTGCTGTCCGATTGCAGTCTGCAGTTTTTCTACACTTTTCTCTGGAATCCGCGCCTTATTGGAGTTCGAATACAGATTTGCTGTCTTCCAGAACTTCTCCGGATAGGCCAGGCAAAGTGCAAGGAATTCCTTTTCCCTGTCCTCCAGAGGACGAACGCTCTCATACATCTCCAGAATCTTTCTTCCCAGACTTTCTTTCCACTGATATTTTTCCATCACCTTTCGCAGGAAATAATACAGATCCTGTACCTGTACATCCATTCTGAAATGCTCAAAATTGGTGACTGCAATCCTGCCGGAACTGATCCAGATGTTGTGATAATTATAATCTCCGTGTATCAGCTTTCCGGCTTTTAAATTGTCTTTGTACAATTCCGGATATCCGGAGCACTCCATCCGTTCTGTCACACTTTGCGCCATCTCATACATGCTCTCAAAATGTGCCAGAAAACGACGCTCAAATTCATTTTTTGTGACCCTGGAACGGATAAATGCCCGCACTTTTTTCAATTCCCGGTTGTGCCGCCTTAATTCTGACAGCATATCTCTTCCTGCAAAAGGTTTCAGTTCTATCTCTAAAACAGGTTCATGATCCGAAGCCTGAGGAACCATCTCCTGCATCTTTTCTTTTGTCCACGCACCGTCGCCAAGAATTTCTCCCCAATCCATTCTCTGATGCAAAAGTCCGAGAGCCTGTGCCGCTTCCAGCACATCCCGCTCCCTTCGTACCTCACACTCTCTTCCCGAAACCCATTTTTTCAGCATGTACTTTGTTCCATCCTGGGATACGCTAAAGAGTTTTCCCGCCTTCGTAAAGATGGGTGTGTCCACCTTCATTCCGTGTCTGGATTCCAGATAACAGAGCAAAACATACATCAGAGGTGCGCGCCCAACCGAAATTCCTGCCGGTCCAAGCAGCATCAGCCCCTCCTTTGTATCGCAAAAATAAGCACCCCTGGTCTTGCGGGTGCTTATCACGTCTATGTCATACTGTTCCAGAACTTCTAACTCATATTCTCTCATACTTGCCCCCTGCACTTTGCCCCGCCGAAAGCAGGGCGGATTCATGACTCTTTCTAATCTATGAATCCCGGTGAGCAAGTATGCTAAAAGCCAAATCTTTCTTTCACGTAATCACACAATTTTCCTTTTTGATTCCATGCCGGATCTTCGATCACCATATCCAGCAGCTCATTTAAGAGCGTTCCCAGTTTTTTTCCCGGCGCTATTCCGAGATTGATCAGATCCGTTCCTGTCACTGCCAGATCTTTTAATGTCACACATTCTTTGTTTCGCAGCGCATTTCGATACAGTTCTCTGATCTGAATGATATTTTCCAGCTTTCCTCTGCGTTCATAAGAACTCTGCGCTTTTGTATCTGCAAGCCGGACTGCCAGATAATATGGAAAGAGTTCCACCCCGATCTCATGCATGGCGCGGCGCACGTTCGCTCCGGTCGGTTCCATCCGGTAATCATGATATGCAACAAGCTTTGTTACTTTTCGAATCGTATCATTATCAAATTTCAAACGTTTCATCACTGTTTTTGCAATTTGCTCGCTGGCGATCGCATGCCCTTTGAAATGGTCTCTTCCATTTTCATCTGTGGTCTTCATTACTGGTTTTCCCATATCATGGAACAGCATGGTCAGTCTGAGGACTTTATCATTCTTTACATTCTGCAGCGCATGAACTGTGTGTGCAGCTACATCATATTTATGATGCGGCGTATTCTGCTTCACACCGACCATGTCATCCCATTCCGGAAGCACCACTTTTGTGATTCCCAGCTCACAGGCATCCTGAATCCGCTCCGGATGATCGGATACCAGCAGTTTTACCAGCTCTGCCTGAATCCGCTCTGCACTGATCTTTTCCAGATTCGGCGCCAGACTTTTGATCGCTTCTGCGGTCTCCGGCTCGATTGGAAATGCCAGCTGCGCAGAAAAACGTACTGCGCGCAGAATCCGAAGTGCATCCTCTGAAAAGCGCTCCTTCGGATCACCCACACAACGGATCAGGTGATAATTCAAGTCCCTCATTCCGCCAAACGCATCCACCAGACGCTCATCATCATTGTATGCCATGGCGTTGATCGTGAAATCCCGTCTCTTTAAATCTTCCTCCAGCCGGCTTGTAAATGTCACCTCTTTCGGATGACGGCCATCCTCATACAGTCCGTCCACCCGGTAAGTGGTTACCTCAAATCCGTCTTTTCCAATCAGAACTGTTACCGTCCCATGCTCGATCCCAGTGTCTACGGTACGTCGGAAGATCCGCTTCACCTGCTCCGGCTTTGCAGAAGTCGTGATATCCCAGTCCTCCGGTTTTCTGTTCAGAATGGAATCCCTGACACAGCCGCCCACCGCATATGCATCATAACCATGTCTCTGTAAGTTTTTAATAATCAAAACTACTTTTCTTGGCAATTCTATTTTCATTGAAACTCTTCCCCTTTATTCTATGGTCTACCCTGTCTTTCCATTTCTATCTCATTTAAAATTTCAAGTTCACGTTTTTGGCAACTAAATATTATAACCTGTCTTGACTGTTCGCTCAACCATTTTAGCGTATATTTTAATCTTTTTTCGTCATAACATCCAAACGCATCATCCAGGATCACCGGAACTTCCTCGCCATACAGAATCTCAAGAGCTGCCATTCGAAGTGCAAAATACACCTGCTCCACGGTTCCCCTGCTGACTCGTTCTGCCGGAATCCGCCGCCCTTCTGATAAAAGAATCAGTTTCAGAGAATCCTCGATCAGAAGCCTTGTATACTTTCCATCTGTTACTTTCGCAAGGATTTTTGATGCTTTTTCATTCAGTACTGTACCGAAATCTTTTGACATGGATGCCGCTGCCTTCTCCATTGTCTCAGATGCGATCTCCAGTGCCCGTGCCGTCTTTTTCAGCCTCTGCTCCTCTTCTCCGGAAAAATCCAGCTCCTCCAGCTGTTCTTTTACATTATTTAAACTGACCTGCTTTTCCTTCTGTTCCTCCCCGATGCGCTGCAGCGTCCAGTACAGCTTCTGCTTTTTCTCCCTGTAACCAGATTCCATCGTTTCTCGTTCTTTGATCCTGACACCTTTTTGTGTCTGCGCGTCTTTTATTCCCCAAATAAGAAACAAAATACTTACCGCGACTGGAATCAATGTATATACACTGTGCAAAATCACGCCGACTGCCAACAGACACATGGCTGCGATTATCTGCCAGCTGATTTTTTTCTTCTCCTCTTCTGTCACATGCTCAGGTTCTCTTAAATCTGCAAGCTGTCGCTTCTTTTCCTGCATCTCTGACTCCAAACGCATCTTTTCCTGCTGAATATACTGATATTTTCGTTGAAGTGCCTGCCGTTTCTCTGCTTTTTCCGATTCCAGCTGCTTCCATTTCCGGGTGATTTCCTTTTTGCGCTGCTTTAAGTGCTCCTCTGCCCCTACCAGATCTACTCCGCTGTTTCCTGTTTCGTAATAATTTGCTGCATAATTCTGAAGCTCTGCCGCCAGACTTTGCCCTGGTCTTGCTCCAAGCTGTCCGATCGCTGCCGTATTTTCAAACTGTTCCGCTGTCAATCCATTTAACAGCATATCCAGATCACCATGCTCCACAGAAAGTTCCTCACCGTCATCCTCGCAGATCAGCACAGCTCCTTTTGTGTACCGGTCAAAACGCCGTTTCAGACAAAAGGTCTTCTCACCACAGGAAAACCGCATCGTTCCGGCGTATTCATTCGGATTCTCCCACGGTTCAAACCGGCTGAACGCATCATTGTGCGCCGCTTTTCCGCGCCCTCTCTCCATCCCGAAGAGCATCGCTTTTAAAAATCCGTAAATCGTGGACTTTCCGAATTCATTTTCTCCATAGAACACTTGGATCCCGTCCCGAAACACAAATCTCTGATTTGAAAATTTTCCAAAGTTTTTGATCTCAATCTCTTTTATCTTCATGCCTTCTCCTACTGCCGGTTTGCCATCAATGCCTGAATTCCTTCACAAAGCGCCTCATACTCTACGCTTCCTGTCTCACATCCCCCAAACGCTTCAATGTATTTTCCGATCAGATTCTCCTGATTTGCCTTCCACAGTTCTTCAAAATCATAATCCGGAATCGTCTCATCCACAATTTCCAGAATATTCCCATATCTATCCTTGGAACCCGTATCAAATTCAATATCCGGATCCCTCTTTCCCGTCAGAATGAATTTGTAGAGATTCTCTCTTCCATGCTCCTGAATCTGTCCCCGGATCAGTTCCCGCACTTCTGCATTTCCCATCCGGCTCTCTGTCTCGAGCACCAAATGCAGATATTCCCGTTTTGCCAGTGGTACAAATTCAAATCTAGTGCCTCTTTCTGAAATCTCTCCCCTGATAAATCCATGCTTTCCTGTATCATTCTTATCGGTCGGTTCCAATGCCCCCGCATATGCTGCAAGTCCCGGAATCACCTGCTTCGGCTTGTGGATATGCCCCATGGCAATATAGTCGAATCCGCTTTTTTCCAACAGACTTTTCTGTATCGGAAGATGTTTTTCATCTCCGCCGTGAACCAGAAGAATCTCATACTTTGCGTCTCCTTCCGCACGGATCCCGCCATCAAAAGGTGTCAGTATCTCCCGTGACTCATAGCTGAATCCCGTCACTGCCACATCAAGATCCTCAAAGATCACACACTCCGGCTCTTTGTCAAACAGCGGATATACATTGCTGCTCCACTGAAAGCTCCGATAATAAGAATCCTTCTTTAAAAAATCATGGTTCCCGGCAATCAGAACAACCTTTGTCCGGGAAAGTCGGGAAAAATAATAGTCCACTTCTTTTAATTCTTTCTTCAGCGGCTGTCTGTGGAACAGATCCCCCGCAATAAGAAGCAGATCCGTCTGTTCTCGCTCACAGATGTCGATCACTTCCGCAAAGGTATCCCACAATTCCTGAGGCCGCACCTTTGAATAAGCGTCTCCCGCATCCGGAGACGCACCCAGATGAACATCCGCAATGTGAATCCATTTTACCATGGTATCTCCCTCCTGTCTCTTTTATCAGCAAAGAGGGTGCTCAAAAGCACACTGCCTTTGGTCACCCTCTTTCAATTCTCTTATAGACTTCTCCCTGGAAATATTATAAATCACAGTTATTTACTGTTCTCGGGAACGGAATCACGTCACGGATATTGGACATACCTGTCAGATACATCACACATCTTTCAAATCCAAGACCAAATCCTGCATGTCTCGTAGAACCATATTTTCTCAGATCCAGATAGAACTTGTAATCCTCCTCGTTCAGATCCATCTCTGCCATTCTTGTGCGAAGTTTTTCGAAGTCGTCCTCTCTCTGGCTTCCTCCGATGATCTCTCCGATTCCCGGTACCAGACAGTCTACTGCTGCCACTGTCTTGCCGTCATCATTCTGTTTCATATAGAATGCTTTGATCTCCTTCGGATAGTCTGTCACGAATACCGGACGTTTGTAGATCTCTTCTGTGAGATAACGTTCATGCTCTGTCTGCAGATCTGTCCCCCAGGAAACTTTATATTCAAACTTGTCGTTGTTCTTCATCAGAATATCAACCGCTTCTGTGTAAGTCACTCTTGCAAAGTCTGAATTTACCACATTGTTCAAACGGTCAAGCAGTCCCTTGTCCACAAATGAGTTGAAGAAGTTCATCTCTTCCGGAGCATTCTCCAGAACATAGGAGATTACATATTTTAACATGGACTCTGCCAGATCCATATTGTCTTCCAGATCTGCAAATGCAATCTCAGGCTCGATCATCCAGAACTCTGCCGCATGTCTTGTCGTGTTGGAGTTCTCGGCACGGAATGTCGGTCCAAATGTATAAATGCTCCTGAATGCCTGTGCAAATGTCTCTCCGTTGAGCTGTCCGCTCACTGTCAGATTCGTCTCTTTTCCAAAGAAATCTTTGCTGTAATCAATGCTTCCGTCTGCACTTTTTGGTACATCTTTCAGATCCAGTGTCGTCACCTGGAACATCTCACCTGCACCTTCACAGTCACTTCCTGTGATCAGTGGTGTGTGTACATACACAAATCCTCTCTCCTGAAAGAACTGGTGGATCGCATATGCGATCATGGAACGTACTCGAAATACGGCCTGGAATGTGTTCGTTCTCGGACGTAAATGAGAGATCGTTCTCAAATATTCAAAGCTGTGACGCTTCTTCTGCAGCGGATAATCCGGTGCGGACGCTCCCTCTACTGTCACTTCGTCTGCCTGAATCTCAAACGGCTGTTTTGCCTGTGGTGTCGCTACCAGTGTACCGGTCACAATGATCGCTGCTCCGACATTCTGTCTGGAGATCTCATCAAAATTCTCCATTTTGTCATGATATACCACCTGCAGAGGCTCAAAATAAGAACCGTCATTTACCACGATAAATCCAAATGTCTTGGAATCGCGAATACTGCGGATCCATCCCCCTACAGTCACTTTTTTATCCAGATACTGTTCTCTATTTTTAAATAATTCTCGAACTGTCACTAATTCCATACCGCTCACTCCTTCTTTTCAAATCTGTCTCTGCCGCAAAACGGACATTCAATAAAGGCTATTATATCATATATCCTATGCTTTTGTCCACCGGTGTATCGTGTCTGTTCCCGGACTGCACAATTCCAGAACCGTATGATCTTCACTTAATGTATACTCATATTCCAGACTGCCGCCCTCCATGACCAGATTCAGTTTCAAAATACCTTCTGCATCTTTGACAACGCCAAATGTTCCCTTTGTTTTTCCTGAGGATCCTTTGATCACAACAGTTCCGTCTTTTTTGAATGTGTATTCATTCTCATTGTCATCTTTCCAGGTTCCCAGAAGCCCGGATGCCTGTGCATCTGATATGTCAATGCGCTCGATATCCGACTGAAACAATTCCATATCCTTGCCTCCGTCCAGTGACTTGAGCTTCAGACCATACCCAGTCATATCATCCTCAATCGCATACAACTGTTCTTTCTCTTCCCCGTCCATCTTGATCCCCATTGTAATATTGTCATCTTCGTCAAATCCACACTCAAACGTAAGTGCTTTTCCGTCCAGTGTCCCGGTTCCATCCTCCTTCAGATCATAAACCGATTCTGTTCCGACCACATCCCACTTCTTTGCCAGAACCTTTGTCACTGCCTCACTCGGCAGAATATAGCCGTCACCAAGCTTTTCTTTCAGTTCATCAGATGCCTGATTCACTTCTTCTGTTTTCGATGCTGCCGGCTTCTCCTCTTGTTTGCTGCCCTGACATCCGGTCATCGTGATCGCTGCTGCCAGGATCAGCACTGCTGCTAATTTTTTCATATGATTCCTCTCCTGTTGATTGTTCGTTTCTCATACGCATAAGGATACCATAATCGGAGAGTTTTTTCCATTTTGTTTCAAAAACTCTGCTAAAAAAGATAAGATTTAAACTTGAAAGAGACATAGAAAGAAACAGAAGCACAAAATGACTTTTCTCATCTCATGCTTCCGCCTTCTATTACTCTATATTCTTACTCCTGATCCTGTCCTTGCCCAACAGCAACAGTTGGATTATGCAGCAATTTATGCTCCTTGCCTTTTAAAATTCCATTATATACCGTTGCCACGATCGGGTTCTCATTGGACAGCTTAATCTGTGCCATGCTGTCGATCTTGTAAATGCCTTCCAGACGGGCTTTCTTCGTCCTCGGTCCAATCGGAACCGGCTGTCCGCCCCCTGCAATGCATCCTCTCTTGCATGCCATCACTTCTACAAAGTCATAATGCACTTCTCCGTCTTTCATCCGATCCAGCAGTTCTTTGGCGCAATGCAGTCCATTTACGACTGCAATCTTTACTTCTCGCCCGTTCAGATCTACCGATGCCTCCTTGATTCCGTCCACACCGCGGATTCCGGTAAAACTGATTGCATCCAGCACTTCCAAACTGCTGTTGTTTTTCAGCCGGCGCAGAACAGCTTCTGTCACGCCACCGGTCACACCAAAGATTGCTCCTGCACCGGATGAAAGTCCAAACGGCATATCCAGCGCTTCCGGTTCAATCCGGGAAAGATCAATACCAGCTTCCTGAATCATCCGTGTTACTTCTGTTGTTGTAAGTACATAATCTACATCCTGCTTTCCTTCGGTAAAATGCTCCGGACGTTTGATCTCTGCTTTCTTTGCAGTACACGGCATGATCGAAATCACAACTGTTTTGCGGTTCTTCGTTCCTTCCTGCGCTGCCTTTTTCTCTTCTGTTCTGGCTTCTTCTTTCAGAAGCGCCCCAAACATCGCCTGTGGGGAACGGCAGGTGGAGAGATTCTTGCGAAACAGGGGATAACGGTTCTCACAGAATTTTACCCATGCCGGACAGCAGGAAGTAAACAGCGGAAGATTCTCCCCGGATTCCAGACGCTCTACCAGTTCTTTTGACTCTTCCATCACGGTAAGATCTGCTCCAAAATTGGTATCATAGATTTCGTCAAATCCAATCATTCTCAGAGCTGCCACCAACCGCCCCAGCGTATTCTCACCTTTCGGAATTCCAAATTTATCACCAATTGCCACGCGGACTGCAGGCGCAATCTGTGCAATCACACGGGTATCTTTATCTGCCAGGGCTGTCCAGACAGGAGCAATATCCTGCTTAATACTGATGGCTCCGGTCGGACATACGACCCGGCACTGTCCGCATCCCACACAGTCTGTCTGAGACATCGCCCGGTCAAATGCCGGCATTACCTGCATCTTAGAACCACGGAAGGCAAAATCAAGAATCCCAAGTCCCTGGATCTCCTCACAGGTTCTTACACAATCTCCACACAGAATGCATTTGTTGGGATCTCTCACAATACATTCTGAAGACTCATCCAACGGCAGGATTGGTTTGTGATTCTCAAATCTTACCTCGTCAATCCCCAGCTGGCGGGACAGTGTCTGCAAAGTACAGACTCCGTTCTCGGTACAGGTCGTACAGTCTCTGCAGTGAGAAGAAAGCAGCAATTCGAGGATCATCTTTCTGTGATGCTGCAGCCGTGGTGTATGCGTATAGATCACCATTCCATCTCTTGGTACTTCGGAGCAGGATGCAAAAATCTTCCCTCTGTCATCTTCCACCACGCACATACGACAGGCGCCGTATGTTGACAGTTCCGAATGATAGCAGAACGTAGGAAGATCAATTCCTGATTTTCGGATTACAGAAAGGACATTTTTCTCATCTGTAAATGCTACCCGTCTGTTATTAATTGTCATATATCCCATATCTTCTGCCTCCTACTCTTCTATATGAATGGCACCAAACGCACAGGAACTCTCACACGCTCCGCACTTGATGCACTTGTCATTGTCAATTACAAACGGTTCTTTGATTCTTCCGCTGATCGCTCCCACCGGACAGTTTCTTGCGCACTTGGAACATCCCTTGCAGCGCTCCGGACTGATAATGTATCTTCTAAGTGCAGTACAAGTATGAGAAACGCACTTCTTATCCACCACATGCTCCACATACTCATCCCGGAACAATTTCAATGTACTCACAACAGGCAGAGCCGCACTCTTCCCGAGACCGCAAAGAGCTGTCTCTGTAATCATAGTTGCCAGTTCCTCCAGAAGATCCAGATCTTCCAGTTTTCCGTTGCCTGCCACGATCCGCTCCAGAATCTCCAGCATCCGCTTGGTACCTTCCCTGCACGGCACACATTTTCCACAGCTCTCATTCTGCGTAAAATTCATAAAGAACCGGGCAACCTCCACCATACAAGTGTGGTCATCCATGACAACCAGACCGCCGGAACCGATCATTGCTCCCATCTTCTTAAGAGAATCAAAATCCAGATTGACATCCAGATGCCTTGTAACCAGACATCCGCCGGACGGTCCGCCGATCTGTACTGCCTTAAATTTACCGTCCTCTTTGATTCCGCCGCCGATATCGTAAATCACCTCTCTTAAGGAAGTCCCCATCGGCACCTCGATCAGACCGGTATGCTTCACACTTCCGGTCAGCGCAAATGCCTTCGTTCCCGGACTGTTCTCAGGTCCAATACTCTTAAACCATCCGGCTCCCTCATTGATGATCATCGGGACATTGGCAAATGTCTCTACATTATTAAGCACTGTCGGTTTCGCAAACAATCCCTTCTCTACAGTACGAGGCGGTTTCACACGCGGCATTCCTCTGCTGCCTTCAATGGATGCTGTCAATGCACTTCCCTCTCCGCAGACAAATGCTCCCGCTCCGCGATTGATATGGAGATGGAATGAAAAATCCGTACCCAGAATGTGATCACCTAAAAGTCCACACTCTTCTGCCTGGCTGATCGCCAGCTTCAACCGACTGATCGCCAGCGGATACTCTGCCCGCACATAAATATAGCCGTCTCTTGCACCTACCGCATAAGCCCCGATCATCATACCCTCGATCATCTTGTGCGGATCGCCTTCCATAATACTGCGGTCCATAAAAGCTCCCGGATCCCCCTCGTCTCCGTTACAGACAATGTAACGTACCTTCTCCGGCTGGCGTGCTACCTGTGACCACTTATATCCGATCGGGAATCCGCCGCCTCCCCGGCCTCGTAAGTTGGATTCTGAAATCTCTTCGATCACCTGTGCAGGAGTCATCTCAAAAAGCACCTTCTCCAGGGCACGGTATCCGCCTGCAGCTATGTATTCCTGAATATGCTCCGAATCGATATGTCCGCAGTTTTTGAGAACATTTCTTGTCTGCTTTTTATAAAACGGGATCTCTTCCTGTTTCTTATATTCGATTCCATCCTGTTTAAATAAGAGATGCCGGATCACATCTCCCCGTTCAATTGTCCGGTAAAAAATCTCTTCACAATCACTCAACTGAACTTTGGTATACAAAATCCCCATCGGTTCGATCCGCATCAGAGGTCCCATTTCACAAAACCCATGACATCCGCTCTTTTTCACTTCCACAGGTCCCGTCTTTTGTTCTGCCTCTGTGTGAGCGATCTCCGGTCCAAAGAACACATCCACATCCGGATTCTCTGCGGTGAGCTCACACATTTTCTCATAAATCTCCCCGGAACCGCCTGCCAGACAGCCGGTTCCCGCACAGATTAAAATCCGGCATCGGCTTTTTTCAATCTTTTCTGAAGTTTCTTTTCGGACCTGCTGCAGAATCTCTCTGTTTTCAATTCTCTTCATATGCCTTACGCTCCTCTCAACTCGTGAATCAGTTCTGCTGCCGCATCCGGCGTCATCTTCGGATAAACCGTATCATTCACCGTCAAAACAGGCGCAAGTCCACAGGCTCCTAAGCAGGAAACTGTCTCAACAGTAAACAGCATATCATCTGTTGTATTCTTCTCTCCGGAAATCCCCAGCTCACTGTAGAGCCTTTCCAGAATCGGAATTGATTTTCTCACATGACATGCTGTACCATTACAGACCTTAATGACATATTTTCCTTTTGGTTCAAATGAGAAATTCTCATAAAATGTTGCCACACTGTACGCTTTGGCCTCACTGATGCCGATTTTTTCCGCAACATAGCTTAAAAGCTCTGGCGGCAGGTAGCGATATTCGCTCTGGATATCCTGAATGATCGGAATCAGAGATTCCTGATAAGCTCCATGTGATGCAACGATCTCATCTGCTTTGTCATAGTAGCTTTGATCTAACATATAACCCTCCTTTTGGTACATTTTTGTATATTTTATTACATTTTCAGTGCCTCTTGCGTAATATTATATGTTAGAACATACAATCATTCAATATTTTTTATCCAGTTTTCTATGAACATTTTATAAACCATTACTGTTCACAGTAACTGTGAACTTTCTCCAAACTCAGGATTTTAAAAAAGAACAAAAGCAGAAGAACAGCTTTGCATTTCACAGCCAAGTCTGAGCCACGCGATCGCACAGCTGGAAAAAGAGCTGGGGATCCCGCTGTTTGAAAAAAACGGAAGAAATACAACCCTGACACGATTCGGAGAAGAATTTCTCTCCTGTGCGGAACACACGCTGTCTACTCTGGATGAAGGAATCACAACACTCCACAGAAATGCACGGGGCGAAGGTCTGATCCGCATCGGGATGCTCAGGCCTCTTGGAATCGAATACATTCCCCGTCTGGCTGCCGGTTTCCTGAAAGCGAACCCGGGACAGGACATCCAGTTTACTTTTCATACAGGTGTCACACAATATCTTCTGGATGGTCTGGCTGCACGAAAATATGATCTTGTATTCTGCTCTCAGCCATCTGAAGAACACAAATTTACAGCGGTTCCGATACAGAAGCAGAATCTGATCATGATCACACCGCAGTCTCATCCACTGTCTGCTAAGGACAGCGTGGATCTTGTTGAGACCATTCCTTATCCGCAGATCTTCTTTGAAAAGAGCGCCGGTATCCGAAATGTCATTGACCAGATGTTTGCCAGGACAGGCGCCTCTCCTAAAATAGCCTATGAGACCGAAGAAGATCAGGTCATTGCAGGTCTGGTCGCACAGGGATTCGGTATCGCTGTTGCACCTTATATGGATATTTTACAGAAATTGAACGTCAACATTCTTCAGATCCGCTCTCCAAATTATGAGCGGGCATTCTTTATGGTGCATAATGACTGCGTATTTATACCGCCTGTAGTACAGAAATTCCGTCAGTTTGTGTTGGATGACGGGATGATGCTGACAGAGGAACCTGCCTGATTATACAAAAACATGATCTGCTCTCAGACAATCCTCTATCTGAAAACAGATCATGTTTACGTTCTATTATAAATAAAATACTTCAATTACATCCGGGAATGTTTGTTCCGAATACTCTCTATATGAGATTTTTTTATTTTACAACTACCTTCCTGAAGTTCTTCTTACCTTTTTTCAGAACGATACCCTCTCCTGACAGTGCATCTTTTGTAAATACCGCATGAATGTCTGCAACTTTCTCTCCGTCTGCTGCAACTCCACCCTGCTGTACCGCACGTCTCGCCTCAGATTTAGATGGAACCAGACCACTCTTTAAGAGCAGTGTCAGAATATCAATCTCATTTCCTTCAAAATCTTCTTCTGTCAGCTCTGCTGTCGGCATCTGTGCTGCATTTCCCTGGCTGAACAATGCTCTTGCACTCTCCTGTGCCTTATTTGCTTCCTCTTCTCCATGTACCAGCTTTGTCAGTTCAAATGCAAGGATTTCTTTGGCAGTGTTAAGCTGTGCACCTTCCCATGAATCCATCTTGTCAATCTCTTCCAACGGAAGGAATGTCAGCATACGGATACATTTCAGAACATCTGCATCTGCCACATTTCTCCAGTACTGATAGAAGTCAAACGGAGAAGTCTTGTTTGAATCAAGCCATACCGCACCGGACTGTGTTTTTCCCATTTTCTTTCCTTCAGAGTTCAGAAGCAATGTGATCGTCATCGCACTTGCATCCTCTCCCAGTTTCCGGCGGATCAGTTCTGTTCCTGCCAGCATGTTGCTCCACTGGTCATCCCCGCCAAACTGCAGGTTACATCCGTATTTCTGGTACAGTGCATAGAAATCGTACGCCTGCATGATCATGTAGTTAAATTCCAGGAAACTTAATCCTTTCTCCATTCTCTGCTTGTAACACTCTGCTGTCAGCATACGGTTTACACTGAAATGTGCACCCACTTCACGAAGCAATTCTACATAATTCAGATCCAGCAGCCAGTCTGCATTGTTTACCATCAGGGCTTTTCCTTCAGAGAAATCAATAAATTTACTCATCTGTTCTTTAAAACAGTCACAGTTGTGCTGAATCTGCTCCGGTGTCATCATAGAACGCATATCCGTTCTTCCGGAAGGATCTCCGATGTATCCTGTACCGCCTCCGATCAGCGCGATCGGTTTATTTCCTGCCATCTGCAGACGTTTCATCAGACAAAGCGCCATAAAGTGCCCTACATGAAGACTATCTGCTGTTGGATCAAATCCAATATAAAATGTTGCCTTTCCTTCATTTACCAGTTTGGAGATTCTCTCCTCGTCTGTCACCTGCGCGATCAGACCTCTTGCTTTCAATTCGTCATAAATCTGCATCTTTTGCATCCTCACTTTCCTAAAATATAAAAAGAGCCTTCATCCGAAAGGACGAGGGCTCATAAGCTCGTGGTACCACCTTTTTTCACAGACGACTCGCGCCATCTGCCTCTGTGAGTCAATCTCGCACCTTTTCGATACTCAATCACTCAGTGCAGTAACGTGCACCAATCCGTCACAGCCTACTTTCCTGTAAGAGTTCGGTGTGAAGCTCTGAGATGTATTCATACAAGATGTCTTCCTGCGCCTCTCATCAGCCGGCTGCTTTCTGTCTTCGTCCATTCCTGTACTACTTGTTCTCTTCTTTGCCTGTTTCATATACTATCGAAATCTTATCCCATTCCCCCTTGTTTGTCAAGGCTGATTTGAGATTTTCTAAAGTTCCTGCAGCACCTGCACTGCTTTACGGATGTTCTCTGCCGAAGTCTGCCAGATCTTAAATTCACTGAATCCCGGAATCCCCATCGGTACACCTTCTCTCCGAAACTCCATCCGGCTGTCAATCACGACTTTTCCGGACATATGGTATGCCTTCGCATTTGTGTAAGGAGCCAGTTTTGCGATACTCTCCGGATTGATACCTGCCCCCGCCAGAATCTCAATCCTGCCTGCACTTTTCTTCACCAGATCCTTGATCAGATCACGTCCCTCCCAGGCAGAGCTTTTCTGTCCGCTTGTAAGGATCGTATCAATTCCCAGTGAAATGCACTGCTCCATTGCCTCATAAGGATCCCGGCAAACATCAAAGGCACGGTGCAGCGTAATTCCCATGTCCCCCGCTTCTTCCACAAGAGCCTTCATCTGCTCCATATTCAACGTTCCGTCCGGATTCAAAATTCCGATCACAATGCCGTCCGCCCCCAGTTTACGGAACATTCTGACTTCATCCAGAATCATACGAAACTCGTAGTCATCATAACAGAAATCCCCAAATCTCGGACGAAGAAGTACACGCACATTTAAACCTGTCTGCTCCTTCACCTGACGGAATAAGGATTCTCCCGGGGAAGTCCCTCCGATCACCAGATTGGAACAGAGCTCGATTCTGTTCGCTCCGCCTTTTTTCGCTTCGATCGCGGACTGCACACTGTCCGCACATGTCTCTAAAATGTAATTCATTTTGGTCTGCCTCTCTACAATTTTTCATTTTTATTTTCACTTATTTCTCTTATCAAGAAAGGTAAGCAACGCAATATAATAACTTCGTATGCTGCCCTGTGCGCCCCCTGTCACAGGTCTTTCCTGTTTGAGAGTCTATCATACTTTCCATTTAATTTCAACAAACTTCTTATCCCCTCCACTCCACTCAAAAAGGCCGCTTACAGCGGCCTCATGAGTAAAGGGATTTAAATTTTGATTTTATTTACACAATTTTTTGAACTCGTCAGCTACGAACTGAACTTTTGTTCCGATGATAACCTGTACGGATGTTTTTCCAGGACGGATTACTCCTGCAACACCTGCAGATTTGATCTTCTTCTCATCTACTTTTGTGTAATCTTTGATTTCAAGACGAAGTCTTGTGATGCAGTTGTCGATGGATGCTACGTTTTCTTTTCCGCCGACACCCTCCAGAATAATTTTAGCAACTTCTGTGAAGTTATTGTTTGCAAGTTTTACTGTTGTCTCATCTACATCATCATCCTCGCGTCCCGGAGTCTTTAAGTTGAACTTCACGATTGCGAAGCGGAACACCACGTAGAATACGATGAATGCTGCGATTCCAAGAGGAATGATCATCCATGTTTTCTGAGCAGCCGGAAGGGATGCTGAGAATAACAAGTCTGTCGCACCTGCTGAGAAGCTGAATCCTGCGCGGAATCCAACCAATGTTGTAATTGTTACGAAAATACCATACAGTAAAGCGTAGATTACATACAGAACTGGAGCAAGGAACATGAATCCGAACTCGAATGGCTCTGTAACACCACATACGAATGCTGCGATCGCTGCAGAAGCAACAAGACCGATAGCAACTTTCTTCTTAGCAGGTTTTGCTGTATGTACCATAGCAAGCGCAGCACCAGGAATACCGAACATCATACATGGGAAGAATCCTGACATGTACATACCAAGGCTCCATGTAACATCTGCTGATGTCTCGCCTGCCCAGAAGTGTGTCAGATCTCCAAGGCCGATCGTATCGAACCAGAATACGTTGTTCAGTGCATGGTGCAGACCGAATGGGATGAGCAGTCTGTTGAAGAATGCATAAATACCAGCTCCAACAGCATCCAGGCTTACGATTGCTTCTCCAAGTGCAACCAGTGCTCCGAAGATAACCGGCCATACAAACAGCAATACAACAGATGCAATGATAGATACAACACCTGATACGATTGCCACACAACGTTTACCGCTGAAGAATGACAGCCAGTCAGGAAGCTGTGTATTTTTAAATCTGTTGTAGCACATAGATCCAATCAGACCTGCGATGATACCAATAAATGGATTCGCGATTTTATCGAATGCTAATGTAGAAGTTTCTGACAGAGTTCTGATAACAGAAACGTTTGCTGTAGAAAGCAGGTTTGTGATCATCAGCCAGGAAGCCAGCGCAGAAAGAGCAGCTGTACCATCATTATCATCTGCCATACCAACACCAATACCAATCGCGAACAGGATTGCCATATTATCGATCAAAGCTCCCCCTGCTTTTACCAGATAAAAACCAATCTGCTGAATGATACCGTTAATTTCTCCACCCTGCATTGTAGCCGGACACATCCAGTATCCAAGTCCCATCAGGATACCACAGATAGGCAGACATGCTACCGGGAGCATTAAGGATTTACCTAATTTTTGTAAAAATTTCATTTCTTTTCCTCCTTCTCAAAATCCTTTTCCTTATTGGAATCCCTTTATTTATTTTAATCCGGCAAGTACCACCGGTTTAAAACCATATCTATAAAACTATTTTTCTTCTACGGTCAGAACATCATCTCCGGCGTTGACCTCTTTGTCTGCCTGAGCTGTCACAGCCGCATAATCTGCTGTGTTGCAGATCAGCATCGGTGTGATGATATCATATCCTGCAGCTTTCACCTTCTCAAGATCTACTGTCAAAAGCAGATCTCCCTTTTTCACAGTATCTCCGGCTTTTACATGACCTTCGAATCCCTCTCCTTTTAACTGTACCGTATCCAGTCCCACATGGATCAGAACCTCTGCCCCAAAATCTGTCGTCAGGCTGATCGCATGAAGGGTATCAAATACCATTCCGATCGTACCGTCTACCGGCGCATAAATTTTGCCTTCTGATGGAATCACCGCAACTCCGTCTCCCAGAATTCCCTCACTGAATGTGGGATCGCTAACTTCTTTGAGAGAAACTACCTTCCCTTTTGCCGGTGCTCCTAATACATGTGCCTTATCTTTTTTCTTCTTAAAAAGTCCAAACATCTTTCTTCCTCCTTTTATTCTTCCGCAGTCGTCACTCTCCGGATGTGGATCGCCAGATACATGATCTCCTCTCCTGACAGGCTGCACTTTGTCTCTTCTTCAATATATGCAGCAACCATCTTGCTACAGTCATATTCTTTCTGATATTTTTTCTGCATCAGCTCCGCCAGTTCAGACTCCTCATCCGGAAGAAGCTCTTTTCGGTAGACCCGCTGAAGCAAAAACTTGATATGTGTTACAAATCTCTCATAATGGAGAGATGTTTCATCCAATTCAATCTGAAGCTTCTCTTCTACAATTTCCAGTATCTTTTTTACCAGATTCGGAAACTTCACTGCATCCCGAATATCTGTTCCATATTCTGCGTTCAGGAAATGAAGTGCAATAAATCCCGCCTCATCCTCCGGAAGCCGGATCCTCAGCTTTTCTTCAATCGTCTTGACCGCATACATTCCCAATTCATATTCCCTCGAGTAAAACCTCTTAATCTCCCATAACAATGCATTTTGCGGCTTAATCCCCTGCTGATATCTTGTGATCGCGAAATTAATATGATCTGTCAGTGTCACATATATACTCTGATTGAGCTTTAACTTCAGATTTTCTTTCGCATAGGTGATGATATCACTGGATACCTTTACATGCTCAAGCGGCATGTCTGCAAGAAGATCTTTAAACTGTTCTGCAAGTGTCTGACTTTTGATCCGGAACACTTTCTCAATCTTGTTCTCCTGAATCTGCCTGCCGGGCTTCATCCCAAACCCAAGCCCGCGTCCCATGACAACAACTTCTCTTCCTTTGCTGTCTACAGCCGACACGATATTATTATTTATAATTTTTTCAATTAACATTCTATACCGAATCCTCTTTTATACGAATCTTTTTCCTGTTCTGTCAGTTGTGTCTGGAGTTCCCCGTAAAATAATAAAAACCAGCCTTTACAAGAGAATAAACCTATGGTATTACTCTCTCGTAAAACTGGTTTTGCCTGCCTGACAGTAACAATCCAATTTGATTCAATTCGTTATATAAACTATACCAGAGGTGACACCTCAAGTCAACCTTCCGGCAGCCCCGAATTTAGATTTTGGTAATATTGTTTATATTTTTTTTATATTTTCGTATAAATGTACCAACGCTTTTTTATCTTGGGATTTTAGACAGTGCCGCCTCATCTGCCACCAGTGTCACATCGCTGTGCATCTGCAGGATCGATGCCGGAACCTGTGGTGTAACCGGTCCGAAAAATGCATCTCTTACAATATCTGCCTTATCTTCTCCGCTGACAATGATCAGAATTTTCTTTGCCTGCATGATCGTTCCGATTCCCATCGTATATGCCTGTCTCGGAACCTCATCTGCGGATGCGAAGAAACGCTTGTTTGCTTCGATCGTGCTCTCTGTCAGATCTACACAGTGTGTCGTCTTATCAAATGCATCTGCAGGTTCATTAAATCCGATATGACCATTGTGTCCCAGTCCGAGAAGCTGAAGATCCACACCGCCGAGAGAACGGATCAGTTCTTCATAGCGCGCACACTCCTTTTCTCCATCCGGCTGTGTACCATCCGGCACATTTGTATTCTCTTCCTTGATGTTTACATGATTAAACAGATGCTCATGCATGAAATAGTAATAGCTCTGGTCATTTTTACGGTCCAGTCCTTTGTATTCATCCAGATTGACAGAAGTCACCTGAGAAAAGTCCAGATCCCCTTTTTCATACCATTCTACCAGCTTCTCATATGTACCGATCGGTGTGGAACCTGTTGCCAGTCCCAGTACACAATCCGGTTTCATGATCACCTGTGCAGACAAAATATTCGCTGCTTTTTTGCTCATATCATTGTAGTCTTTTGTTGCAATAATCCTCATGTTCCATTTCCTCCTCTATCCATACCAGCCCGCGAACTCCAAAATGCGGCCGATCATCATTCATCCGAAACGGATAAATCATATTTATTATATACTTGTTTCCTGCTTTTGTACAATCTAAAAATTGCTTTCCTTTTTAGATATTATTCTTCATACTCGATTCCTACAAGAAACAGCCCCTGCGGCGGAGCTGTCACCCCTGCGGCTTTGCGGTTCTTCGCTTCCAGAATCTCCTGTACCTGCTCCGGGGTATAAAATCCCCGCCCCACGCGCACCAGTGTCCCCACAATGATACGCACCATATTATACAAGAATCCATTTCCCTGTATCCGGATGGTAATCTCATCTCCCACCGGCAAAATATCCAGACTGTAAATCGTACGCACGGTATCCTCCACATCCGTACGCACATTACAAAAACTCACAAAATCGTGAGTCCCTACCAGATACTGTGCAGCCTTTTTCATCTTCTCAATATCCAGATCAAATGACACAAAATGCCGGGTCAGCCTTCTTGTGGGATCCGGTATTTTCGCATTCAGAATATGATATTCATACGTTTTTTTTGAATTGCAGTATCGCGGATGCCAGTCTCCCGGCACTTCTTCCGATCTGATCACAACAATATCATCCGGAAGCCTCTGGTTCAGGGCATATGAAATCCGCTCCGGCGGAATGGAAGTTTCAGAATCAAACACTGCCACATTCCCAAGGGCATGTACCCCGGAATCTGTTCTGCTTGCCCCGATGACCGTAATCTCTTCCCCTGTCAGTTTTCTGAGCGCACGGTTCAGAACTTCTTCCACCGTAATTCCATTCGGCTGGATCTGCCATCCACAATAATTCGTTCCGTCATAAGCAACGGTCAGTTTCAATCTTTTCATAATTTTCTCAATTCCTTCATCCTAGAATATCCAGATATGAAACGGCACAAATCTTCCCAGCACAATGATCACAGCCAGATACACTGCTGTCACAAGATACGCAACTCTGTCACGGCTGTGATACACGAGCGGTTTCATCTTGGTACGCCCTTCTCCGCCACGGTAACAGCGCGCCTCCATTGCCATGGCAAGATCATTGGCACGGCGAAATGCCGATACGAACAACGGAACCAGAATCGGAATCATGGCCTTTGCTCTCTGAATGATATTTCCACTCTCCAGATCTGCCCCACGTGCAATCTGTGCTTTCATGATCTTGTCTGTCTCCTCCAGAAGGATCGGAATGAAGCGCAGCGCGATCGACATCATCATTGCCACCTCATGTACCGGAACTTTCACTTTGTTCAGCGGTCGGAGCAGCTTCTCTATCCCATCTGTCAGTGCATTCGGAGTGGTTGTAAATGTCATGATCGACGATCCCGCGATCAGATAAATGAGACGGATCGCCATATATACCGAGATTTCCAGTCCATCTTCTGTAATTTGAAAAATCCAGAAATGAACCAGCACCTCTCCTCCGTTATTCAAAAACAGATTAAATGCTACTGTGATCAAGAGCAGGATCATAATCGGTTTTAAGCCCTTCATAATAAACTTCAAAGGCACTTTACTTAAATGGATCACCCCTGCCAGGAACAAGGTTGCAACCAGATAGCCGAGTACGCTTTTCTGTACAAACAACGAGATCAGAAATAACAGTGTCGCCACGATCTTCACCCTGGGATCCAGACGGTGTATTACGCTGTTTGCCGGATAGTATTGTCCAATTGTAATATCTCGAATCATAATTTTGTTTCCTCCGGATGCTTTCCTCTAAAATAGCGCATGATCTCATCTGCCGCCTCTTCTACTGTCGTCACATCATTGCCGACCTGCAGTCCATTCTGCCGCAGATCGTGCATAATGTAAGTTACCTGCGGCGCAGCAAGGCCAACCTCTTCCAGTTCCTGATAATGTGCAAACACTTCCCGGGGCGTTCCATCTAAAAACTTTTCCCCGCGGTTCATCACAATAATTCGATCCACATATTTCGCGATATCTTCCATACTGTGAGATACCAAAATAACAGTGATTCCCGTTTTCTTGTGAAGCTCTGCAATCTGATCCAGAATCTCATCCCGTCCTCTCGGATCCAGTCCGGCAGTCGGTTCATCCAGTACCAGTACTTTCGGGCGCATGGCAAGAACTCCCGCAATCGCCGCCCTTCTCTTCTGTCCTCCGGAAAGCTCAAACGGAGACTGTAAATATAATTCTTCCGGGAAACCAACCAGTTCCAGAGCTTCTTTCGCCCGTTTCTCGCACTCTTCTTTTGAAAGCCCCTGATTTTTCGGACCAAAGCATACATCCGTCAGAACATCCACTTCAAACAGCTGATGCTCCGGATACTGAAACACAAGTCCTACCTGGCTTCTTAAATACTTCATATCGTATCCGTCTTCATAGATGTTCTTTCCTTCATAATACAACTCTCCGGATGCAGCTTTGATCAGACCATTAAAATGCTGGATCAGTGTTGATTTTCCGGAACCTGTATGACCGATGATCCCGAGAAACTGTCCCTGCGGAATCTCGAGGCTGACATCTTTTAACGCCTGTTTTTCATATGCAGTTCCCTGACCGTAAACATACTGAATGTGTTTTAATTCAATCGACATAATACCTCCACCAGTTCCTCTTTCTTCAGGATTCCTTTCGGGATATCCAAACCTCTTTTTCTCAGTTCATCTGCCAGCATCGTTACCTGTGGTACATCCAGACGATACTTTTTCAATTTTTCCTCCTGAGAGAATACCTCTTTTGGAGTTCCGTGCATCACAACATGACCCTTATCCATAACAAATACCTGATCGGCCTCGATCACTTCTTCCATATAGTGGGTGATCAGGATCACCGTTACTTTTTTCGTCTTCTGCAGACGGCGGACAGTTTTGATCACTTCTTTTCTTCCATTCGGATCCAACATAGCAGTCGGCTCATCTAAAACAATACACTTTGGTTCCATAGCGATCACTCCCGCAATGGCAACTCGCTGTTTCTGCCCTCCGGAAAGCTTGTTTGGGGAAGACTTGCGATACTCCAGCATTCCGACATCTTTCAGGCTTTCTTCCACCCGCTTCCAGATTTCGTCCGCCGGCACGCCCAGATTCTCCGGTCCGAATCCGACGTCTTCTTCTACCACCGTTCCGATGATCTGGTTGTCCGGATTCTGAAATACCATTCCTGCGGATTGTCTGACATCCCACAGATTCTCCGGATCTTTCGTATCTCTTCCGTTTACCCACATGGTTCCGCCGGACGGCACCAGGATCGCATTCATATGCTTTGCCAGCGTCGATTTTCCGGAACCGTTGTGTCCCAGGATTGCCACAAAAGACCCCTCCGGGATATCAATATCCACGCCGTCAATCGCACGCTTCATACCGATGATATTTCCCTCTTCATCTCTTTTTTCATATTCATAGATCAGCTCTTTGGTCTGTATCATTTTTAGACTCCTTTTCTCTGTTTACAAAGATAATCCCTGCACTGACCAGAATCAGCGCCGCCAGATTCTGTATTTTCCAGATGTCCTCTCCAAGAAATACTGCTGAGAGTGCTACACCGAAAACAGGGATCGTAAACCCAAACACCGCTACTTTCCCAACCGGGTTATACTTCAAAAGCAACGCCCATATGCTGAACGCAACCGTGGACAGCAGTGCCATATACAATAAAAGCAACACGGACCGCATCGTAAATCCACGCACGTGGCCGCCAAGCAAAACACCTGCCAAAATCAGCATTCCTCCACCGAATAAAAGCTGAAAAGCTGTAATCGCAGTGGGCGTTTCTTTCCCCGAGAGCAGCTTCAATGTCACAGAACTTGCTCCATATGCCATGGAACAGACCAGGATCAGCCCTTCTCCCATCCACTGAAATCCACCGGCCATTCCACCCGGTGTCAGGTTGATCACGATCACACCGGCAAACCCGATCAGGCAACCGATGCTCTTCTTCCACGTCATTTTCTCTGATTTTATCATAAAATGTGCAAATATCAACGCAAAAAATGCGTTCGAAGCATTGATCACCGAACCTTTTGCCCCGGTTGTATGTGCAAGACCGATATAAAAACAGATGTACTGTATAAATGTCTGCAACATTCCCTGTCCGAAAACCGGCAGTACAGAACTTCTTCGGATCATAAGCCAGCGCTTCTCAAGAAAACTTCCGATCAGAAATGTAAAGATTCCCGCCAGGAAGAACCGGTATCCCGCAAACAGGATCTGGCTGCCCGCGCCTTCGATCGCCAGCCATTCATATCCTATCTTCACACATGGAAAGGCACTTCCCCACAATGCACAGCAAAGCAGAGCCAGAGCAAACACAACACCTGGATTTTGTAATTTCTTTTCCATATACAATGTGATATCCTTTCATTTTTACCAGTTTCTTAGTATAACACATTTTTATAGAAGAAAAAAGTAGAGTTGTCGCATTGATTTTCATCAATATGACAACTCGTATATACATCCAAAGTGCATTTCAAAGTACAAAACTGCCCTTTTGAATATCGCTTTTTACTATTTATCAACTACGCCATCTCCGGCTCGCCGTACTCTTCTCCGAAAGTCTCGACTGTCACTTTTTTCATTACCTGAGGCTCCAGTGGCTTGTCACTGTAGTCTGTGGCTGTGTCTGCAATTTTATTCACAACATCCATTCCCTCTGTAATCTTTCCGAATGCAGCGTATGCTCCATCCAGATGCGGGGATTTCTTATGCATGATAAAGAACTGGCTTCCCGCAGAATCCGGATGCATTGCACGTGCCATAGACAGAACACCTTCATCATGTGCCAGATTGTTCGTCACGCCATTCTGAAGGAACTCTCCTTTGATTGTATATCCCGGGCCACCCATACCTGTTCCGTCCGGACATCCTCCCTGGATCATAAATCCGCTGATCACACGGTGGAATGTCAGTCCGTCATAAAATCCTTTCTTTACAAGCGATACAAAATTTTTCACTGTGTTCGGTGCGATCTCCGGATATAACTCCGCTTTCATGATATCGCCGTTTTCCATTTCAAATGTAACAACTGGATTTGCCATATGTTTTCTCCTCTTTTCTATCAGACTGCGGCTTTGAAGAAGCCGTATATGAAGTTATTGTAGCGGATTTGCACGATTTCGTCAACGCATTGTGTTTTTCTGGAATTTTCTGAAAACTTGCTGAAAATCTCTTGATTTTTTCCTGTTATCGCAGTATTTTTAAATCGTAAGTAGTAAGTAATAAGTAAATATAAATTTTCTTATCCACGAGGAGGGTTTTCCTATGACGAACTTATCATTACAGGACCGTTTTTCACTCATTTCATTAAACGCTTTAAACAGCACACGTAATTCTACTGCAAAAAAAGTAGCAATTCGCTGTATCTCTGCAGCCGGTGTACTGGATCGATTTCTACAGGAAACAGAAGAGCTCACCGAAGACTCTGACGAATACCGCTCCAGATTGGATGCTTTATCTGTTTCTTTGAAGGAAGCAGCTCATTTATCTTCTTCTGCTGCAAAAGAGCTGGAACACACAGTATATACCCGTTTAAATAATCTGGGACTGATGACAGAAGCATCCTCCCTGGTCAGCTGTGATCTGGAGTTTTCTTCTGCCGGAAACAAGATTCTGGAATACCGCACGGATTCCGATGAATATTCACGGCAGACAGAGAGTCTTCGTGCAGAACTGATGGAAGAAGGCAACGTATTCGATGAAACCGTATGTATGCTCTGGCTGCTGCGTGAGAGCAGCTGCTTTTATGACCTATTTTCAAAGGAAGAACAAAAATACCTCACTTCCAGAATTAACGAGTTATACCTGAACTCCCTTCTGGCAAAAACACTGCTTTCCGTTTCCATCCACAATGCGCTTGACAGTGCGGCACTTGGGCTCTTTTCGAAAAAGAAAGCGATTTTTTCCACCCAGCTCGGTACCGGGGTTCTATTTCAGGTTCCGTTTATGGAACGTTCCAGTGCCGTTTTCATTGAGTCTGAAGAATTATATTGTAATGCCGAAAAGCGTCTGGAAAGCGTCATTGCCAGATTGGAAGAAAACGGAAATGAAGTCCATGTGATCCGCGCAGGCACGGTACCTCTTCTTCAGATTGACAATCTTTATTATGAATGTATCCCGACACAGCACAAATATTACCGGGTTCCTGTTTTCGGTGTTCAGCTTAGAAGATATATTATGTAAAAGGAGTGTTCTTATGTCCAGACAACGTTCTATGGAGAAAATTCTGGTCTCGGAATATGTTTCGATCGGCGAGCTGGTGCGCATCACCGGCTGCCGCTACAGTACTTTAAAATTTTATACAGAAGAAGGAATGCTGCCATTTGAACAGGCAGAAGAAAATCTGACACGCCGCTTCCCCAGAGAGGCGGCGGTCGCAAGAATCGAACAGATTCGTTCTCTTCGGCAGGACGGACTTTCCATTCCTGCGATCAAAAAGCTTCTATAGTCACTTTGTACACCATTATCTGTTTTTTTTAGTTACTCGTAACATTGTCTGTTTTGGCCTCCAAAGGTATACTTAATTACAGAAAACAACGAAACACTGATTTTAAGGAGGCTATTTAAAATGGCAAGTTTATCATTAAAAGGAATTCAGAAAATTTATCCGAACGGATTTCACGCAGTAAAAGATTTCAATCTGGACATTGAAGACAAAGAGTTCATCATCTTTGTAGGACCTTCCGGATGTGGTAAATCTACAACACTTCGTATGATCGCAGGTCTGGAAGATATTTCCGGCGGTACACTGGAGATTGACGGAAAAGTTATGAACGATGTGGAACCAAAAGACAGAGATATCGCGATGGTATTCCAGAACTACGCTCTGTATCCACATATGACAGTTTATGACAACA